>Ga0209381_1000038_pt1 | contig 398111 bp, 327 predicted proteins | sample DewCreD2012metaG_FD_184111 | JGI IMG/M metagenome (GOLD analysis project Ga0209381, IMG submission 184111) | Hot spring sediment bacterial and archeal communities from British Columbia, Canada, to study Microbial Dark Matter (Phase II) - Dewar... ...
ACCAATAAATATTCAAATCTTCAACCTGCTCGGGGAGTGTGTCCTATCGGTAGCACAGACGTTCCCATCTGTGGACAGTGGTCAGACAGGAATGTCCGACCTACTAAGGGTTGATGTTTCGGGCTTGACAGCGGGTATCTATTTCGTCCGTGTTGGGGATTGGGTGGGGAGGTTTTTGAAAATTTGAATAGCCACTACTTTCAAGTAGTGGGCAAAAGAAAAAAAATAATGTCATCTGGTAGAACAGACATTCTTGTCTGTTCTTCCATCTGTCATTCCCACGAAGGGCATTAATAAAAGATCTATTTAAAACCTAATTTTTCATATAAACCTTAGTAGAAAGAAGATGAATCAAAGCATACATTATTACCTTATTAAATATTTTATTTTCATTTCTCTTTATCGAGAACAAATAAGGTAATAAGGTTGTTGACGTTTTGCTTTGTTTTTCTACTAAGGTTGATACTTGAAATAAGGTTTTTTTCTGGATTCCCTGTCAAGCAGGGAATGAGAGACTACTGCCATTTGTCATTCCCACGAAAGTGGGAATCTCAATTAATGATTTCGGCTTTGGATTCCCATTTGCACGGGAATGACAAGCTACTGCCTTTTGTCATTCCCAGGAAAGTGGGAATCTAATTAACAATTCTGACTTTGGATTCCCGTTTGCACGGGAATGACAGTTTTATTGCTTTGTCATTCCCACGAAAGTGGGAATCTAAAAATTTAATAAAAATTAATTTGGAAATTAATGATTTATTTATTATGTTAATTTTGAAGGTAAGAAGTATTGTTATTGTTTTGTGATTGTTTATTTGATTTGATTACCAATACCAATACCAATACCAATACCAATACCAATACCAATACCAGTACCAATACCAATACCAATACCTTCTTCTGTTTTTTGAAATAATTTTAAAAAATTTCTGAAAGGAGGGTTAGCCTATGCGGGTCAAAAATTACTGCAGGAGTAAAAAAAGCCGAACCGGAAACTGAACCCACCGATTCGGCAAAGAAGCGAGCAAAGGAAAACTTTGTTGTCTTGAAAAGTTTTGCCCAATTCCAATGGGCAAATTAATAAAAAAATGTAACATTTTTAAAAATTAATTTGTTTAAATTTATATTTGGTGTGAAAATGAAAATTGTTTCTATTATCATAAACATTGTTTTTTTATTATTCATCACATCCATAAATGTTATTTGCGATGACCCACCTTGTAAACCTGAAGGCGAATCTGATTGCGATTGGATTGAAGCGGAAGAAGTAATTGAATTTCATCTTAACCCTCAAATACAGGGATACGATGAAGACTGCGAAAACTGCATATTTTATGTAAAATATTGGTATAGAATATGCCCGATACCTCCTTATGGAAATGGCTTCTACCAGGATATTAGCATAACTGATATCTGGTATGATGCTTCTGATGATGATTGCCAGAATTGTTCCCCTTCAAACTTATTTCTGCATGCACTATTCGCTATATGGGAAGAAAATGCAATGAATTTTGTTAAATGGTGTGATAATTCCACACACTATTATAATAGAATTAGTGAAGGCTCATGCTGGCGAGAATTGATCGTCTATGTTCCACCTTTTCCTCCTTTACCGGGTAAAACCGAAAAGCATATTGTACCATGTTACGGGTACGGATGTTGTCAGACGGTTTAAAATATTTCATTTGATATGAATTGTAATATTATCAGTCTTTATACTGTTGGTTCAAAATATGTTGAAGATGATTGCCATGACCCATGCTTTTTTGTATGTAATCAATTAGTTTTAAATTTTCAGGCATCGCAAGGTAAGTTACCAACATACGATAAGACTATGGATATGTCTGAAAGGGTGATTAATATAATAGTTAATAATTTATCTGATAATACTATCAAACTAAAAAGTAAAGATGAAAAAATTGAATCTTTTTTCATCTATAACTTAATTGGTGAAAATGTCTTAACGGGTTACTGTAGCGATCAACAAAAAGATGAGATATCTATTGACCTACTGTCGCACCCTAAAGGAATTTATCATTTAATTGTTAAAACAAATAAAAATTTGTATCATAGAAGTGTTCTTAACTTATAGCAAACTATGTTAATTGATTTTTGTGATTGGTAAATTGCGAGGAATCCTGAAACAAGTATAATCACTGGATTCTTCGCTTTTACAATTAAATCAGAAAATTTAGTTAATTTAATGAAGTTTTTTTCTACGAAAGAATAATAATCTAATGAGCAGATATGAAATATTTTAAAATTTATTTACAATTATTAATATTTATTTCTTTATTATTTAATTCAGAAATGTCATTTTCATTCGACATTTTTTTGCAAACGGTTGATTCAAACTCAAAATATCATATTTTTGATATCGATTGCGCCGATTCAATGAATTGTATTTCTGTGTCAAGAACAAACGGTCAATATCATAGATTAAGACATACAACCGATGGAGGTACAACCTGGTTTGATACTTTCTTACAAACTAAAACAGGTAAATTTCCAATTGACTTATATGACATATCATATCCTGACAAAGATTTTGCCTTTGTTTCTTGTGATAGTGGTATTATTTTAAAAACAACAAATAATGGTAAAGAATGGGAGAGAATTTTTATCGACTCAAATAAAGCCTTAGATAAAATATTTATGTTAGATGAAGCTCTAGGCTATTCTCTATCAAATTCGGGAAAGTCCCTTTATAAAACTCATGATGGTTGGAAAACTCATAATAAAATAAGCCTTCCTGATAGTTTTCTTTTAGGGAGAACTGATATGCAGATATTTGACGAAGGAATTATATTTATATATTCCCCCGTAATTGAGGGCGGTTATATTTATATTACTGATGATGATGGCATTAGTTGGACAATTAGAAAAACTCCAAAAATGGCATACTGGATTAAGACATATTTTTATAATAGACAAATTGGGTGGGCTTTAGGTGCTATTTCCTATGGATTTAAGAACTATTATTATATTTATAAAACCGAAGATGCGGGTCAAACATGGAAATTACAAAGCGAAATATTAAATCAAAGAAATTATAGTGAAATATATTTTACAGACTCTTTAAACGGTATAATAGTCGGTAATTTTGAATTAATTATGCTTACAACAGATGGCGGTAATACATGGCAAGAAAATGAAAGCCCAAAATATGCAAATCCATTATCATATAATCAAATAGCCTTTCCATCAAAATCAACAGCCTTTATTACGGCAAATTTAGGTGTAATTAAAAAATGGGATAAGTCCTTAACTTCAATTTCATCTTCTTCAGAAGCCAAAAATTTAAATCCTATTATTTATCCGAATCCTTCACAATCCGGTGATGAAATAAACATTGATATTTACGGATTTGAACCTGGAAATACTTCCATTTTCATATGTGATGTTTTAGGTAATAAGTTAGAAGAAAAAGATTATGATATTTTAACAACAGACACAAAACTGATAAAATTACGACTTAAAGAAAATGTACTTCCGGGGATATATATAGTTAACCTGTTAATTAACAAAAAGAATTATTTTGAAAAATTAATAATTTATTAATATGAGAAAATTAATTATAAAAATTTTGATTTTATTTTTTTTTATTTCAAATCATTTGTTTTCTCTTAACGGATGGTCCATTGTGGATTCTAATAAATGGATGTGGCAATATAAAGATGCGATTTGTCTTGATAGCAATAATTGCTTTGCAGTAGCCTACTATGCAAAATCTTATTTTGTTAATTCAACTGATGGGGGTAAAACATGGAATAAAATTTATTCTGACACAATATTTAAAGGTAAAAATAATGAGCAATTAGAAGTGCATACAATAGCATATTTGGATAAAAAAAATATCATTTTGGGTTGTTCACTTGGAGATTTTATTAGTACCGAAGATTCAGGAAAGACTTGGCAAAAATCATCTATCGGTATAAAAGAACAAGTAAGGGTCATAAGCTTTATCTCTAAAGATTCTGGTATTGTATTAACTGATAATTCGTTATATAAAACAGAAAACGGAGGTAAGAAATGGGATAAAGTAGTATTCCAAAATATAGGTTCAAATATTATTCAGCATTGGAATCTTGCTTTTCCTAACAAGAATTTAATTATCATTAATTCCGAATTAAAAGCCAAACCTGACGTTTTTTTAATTTCGTATGATTTTGGAACATCATGGGAAATAATTCCTAATCCTGCAGGAGGTATAACTGTAGTAGTTTATTTTAAAGATGAAAAAATCGGATGGTTGTTATTAATAGGTTTTAAAAGCCGTTTTGAATTATACGATAGAATTTTGAAAACCACCGATGGTGGTCGGACATGGTCAGAGCAATTAAATAGATTTAGTGGTGTTAATAGTTTATTATTTGATATATTCTTTTTCGATGATAATAACGGATATGTATCAGGTATAGATGGTAAGCTATATAAAACAACAAACTCCGGAAATGATTGGATTTTATTAAATCCTTACCCTAAGATAGGATATGAACCACATTTTTCATGTGTTACCATGCCATCAAAAAATACTTGTCTTGTTTTTACAAATAATGGTGAAATTTTAAGGTATGATGGGTCAACTCTATATGTAAATAATGAAATATCTGATTCTTTCTCCATCTCCCCCAACCCCGCTGGGGAATATATTGAAATATACGGCTTGAACAAGGGGTTGCAACCCCTTGTTTCTGATCAGGACATCAAAATCTACAACCTACTCGGGGAGTGTGTCCTATCGGTAGCACAGACGTTCCCATCTGTGGACAGTGGTCAGACAGGAATGTCCGACCTACTAAGGGTTGATGTTTCGGGCTTGCCGGCGGGGGTGTATTTTGTCCGTGTTGGCAATTGGGTGGGGCGGTTTTTGAAAATATGAAAAAAATAATTTTTTTTTCTTGTAACTTTTTTATTTACTTTTATGTTATAGTATTATTATTTAAATAAAAATAATAGAAACGGTAAAAATAGGAAATAAGTATAAATAACTCCGACAGCAATTTGCTGATATAGATAAATATTTTTATTATTATAGAGGAGTTCTCTATGAAAAGCATCAGTTTCTTAAAACGGATAATCTTCTTATTCGCTGTCGTTTCTATTATTAAACTCGGGGGGGGGGTAACCTCTTGGCGCAATGTCCAGTCAACATCATGCCAAACGGCATAAGTTCCAATGCAGGAATCCAGACCTTAACCGTTCCCAAAAAATTAACTATTGGCGGAAATATCAATTGTCCTGATATTGCGTTACAACTACGTTATGATCCTGAAACACCTTTTTGGGGTATATTGGCATTAACCACACCGGGAAATTACCAGAGTTATACTTCAATAGCTCAACCACCTACGCCCAAAGGGGATTTAGTTTTATCAGCTGATAATGCTAGAGATGTTATAATAACATCAAAAAATAATACAGGCAAAATTAGATTTGCTACATCCCAAGTATTAAACTCTGATGAGGAAAGGATGACTATTACACCAAGCGGAAAAATAATCATCAACCCATCATCTCAAACTATAAACCCATTAGGTAAATTTGACATCAACCTGCACCCTGCACAAAATGAGTTACCAAAGATATCATTTACTTATGACGATAATATCAACTTCACCAACCCGGCAATATGCTTTTACAGGGCGCATAGTGGCGTACAAACTGAAGCACACACTTGGCGAATAGAGATGGATAATCCCAATTATACCAACTTGTCATTTAAATCTTACTTGGGGACTATCTTGCCGGGAAGTGATGACGATATCAACGGGGCGAACGATAAAGTAAGGAAATTAGTGGAATTTCAAAGAGATGGAACGGTAATATTTTCAGGACCAGAACCAGAAAGCTATTCAAATATCTGGTTTCCAGAGGGCGAAGGTTCAAGGTTCGTATGGGCAAGGCAAAAATCGGCAATAAGGGCAGGCAAAGTCGGTAATGATTATATAAATGAACCAGATGGATCTGATTATTGGAATTATGATAATATTGGATTATACTCTTCCTCTTTTGGTTATAATTGTCAAGCGAAAAGCCCATTTTCGTTCTCTATAGGGAAGGATTGCAAAGCTGGTATTAATTTGAATGATAAGGTATCAATTTCAATTGGACTGTCGTGTAATAGTTTTGATGAAGCAATTGCAATTGGAGATCATGCAAATGCATATGGACATAATTCTTTAGCTATTGGTAAAAATTGTTTTTCCTATGGGGATTATTCAACAACAATGGGAAATTATTCAAGAACTGGCAGTATAAGTTTAGGATATGAAGGTGCTTTCTATATTGGTGATAAAAATGTAGATCCTAATCTTTTCAATGACCCAAATGATATTGTTTATAGCTCAAATCTAGATAATCAATTAACTTTAAGATTTACAGGTTCAGGTTATGACGATTTAGATATGAGTAATCCTTGTATGCGTTTGTTAACTAGGAAAGCATATGTAAATGGTAGCTGGGAACCAGTAGGTATGTTTTTGTATCACGGTGGGTATGGATGGGTCTATAATTCAGATAGTAATTTGAAAAAGAACAAACAGGATGTAATTACTTTTGAACTATTAAGCAATTTAAGAAATGTACCCATTAAAACATGGCAGTGGATAAATGATAGTCTTTATTCACCATCTAGCGACAGTTTACAAACCGGTTATTACAGAATAGATTCATCATCATGCAGATGGCTGGGGCCAATGTCACAGGATTTTTATAGAGAAATACCTTATGGCATTCCAGACAGCTCAAAAATATGCAGTTCTGTTATTGACGGAGTACTAATTGCTTCTGTCCAAGCTTTAGCTGATATAACTGATGAATTTGGAAGGAAAGTAATTCAAAGTCATGAAATTTGCAATGGCAAGCCATGCCAGATGACAATTTCAGCTAAGGAATTGATTACTGGGGTCTATATTTATGGTATTGAGCTATCCGGTCAGGTTGTTAAATCAAAAAAAATGATGATAATTAAATAATTAAGTTAAATTTTTATTATTAAATACATTAAGGTGAAAAAATGAAAACAATTTTTATTGCACTATTAGTATTAATTCAATCACTCAGTTTGTATTCTCAACAGATTACAACAGAATCAGTCCCTTATAATGAAATATGCCAGGATATAAGTTTTAAAGTATCTTTCAAAGCAGTTGGTAACTTTGCCGTAAGCAATGTGTTTTTCGCTCAAATATCTAATAATGGATTCTCGGCTTTCCAAAATATTGGTAGTATAAATGCAAAGGAGTCTGGTGAGATAGATGTGATGATACCAGCTAATATTGAACCGGCTCAGAACTACAGAATAAGAGTGTGTAGCAGTGAACCATACATCGTAGGTACCGATAATGGACAAGATATTAAAATTTATAAAAAGCCAGCTATTAATTTCAATACTGAAGATAACAAGATTATTTTCAGAAAAAATGAACCGATAAATTTAATTTGCTCAGCCAGTGAAAAACTTTTCAGCCCTGTTTATTGGGATTTTGGTCTTGACGCCAACATAGAGAGCTTCGAGGGTTTAAACCCGCCACAAATTACATATTCAACTACAGGAATAAAGAAAATCAAGATGCAAACAAGTTCATTAACTCAATGTGAATATGAATATCTAAGTATCAAAAATGTACTTATTTATGATTGCTTATCAAAAATTGGCTCCAATGCAGTGATTGATTCAACGAGGGATTTACAGCCCGTTTATGAACAAGATTCTTTACATGTTGTTTGGATGATGCCCAATTCGTCAAGAATAGCTAGATCAATGTTTAGAACAATATATTTTCTGGAGACTGGTTCGGATCTGGAAATAAGTTCATCGAATTATTTGGTATTCTACGTTAAAAAGGGTGCAAGTCTTAGAATTTTGAACACCAATAATGAACAAATTGTAATATTGAAAGCACCTGGTTCGAGCGTAACTATTGAGAATCAAGAAAACAGCTGCCAGGTTATAGATTGTCCCGAACTTAAATTCGATTATAGTGAAGCTCCAAAACAGGGCGTTGTAATTCTTGCCAAAATGGGTTATTTGGACATAATAAATCCAGATAGATTAAAAGACAATTTCTCTATCTCCCCCAACCCCCCAAGGGAATATATTGAAATTACTGGTTTGAAAAAGGGGTTGCAACCCCTTGTTTCTGAGCATGAATTCAAAATCTATAACCTGCTCGGGGAATGTGTCCTATCGGTAGCACAGACGTTCCCATCTGTGGACAGTGGTCAGACAGGAATGTCCGACCTACTAAGAATTGATGTTTCGGGTTTGCCGGCGGGGGTGTATTTTGTCCGTGTTGGCGAGTGGGTGGGGCGCTTTGTGAAAATATGAATAGCCACTACTTTCAAGTCGTGGGCAAAAGAAAAAAAATAATGTCATCCGGTAGAACAGACATTCTTGTCTGTTCTTCCATCTGTCATTCCCACGAAAGAATATAATAATAAATTTATTTAAAACCTTATTTTTCTTATAAACCTTAGTAGAAGGAAGATGAATCAAAGCATTCATTATTACCTTATTAAATATTTTATTTTCGTTTCTCTTTATCGAGAATAAATAAGGTAATAAGGTTGTTTCTGTTTTTGCTTTGTTTTTTCTACTAAGGTTTAATACGGGGAAATAAGGTTTTTTTCTGGATTCCCTGCCAAGCAGGGAATGACAGTGTTTATTTATGATATGGATTCCCGTTTGCACGGGAATGACAAACAATTGACCTTTGTCATTCCCACGGAAGTGGGAATCTAATTAGTTATTTGGCTTTGGATTCCCGTTTTCACGGGAATGACACTCTACTAACATTTGTCATTCCCAGGAAAGTGGGAATCTAAAATTAATAAAAATTAATTTGGAAATAAAAATATTTAATTTTATTTTATTTTAGTAAATTTGACATAACTTAAATAAATATAGATAAATAAATTTTCTCAAACTATTTAAGGAGAGTTAGTTATGTCTAAAAATTATTTTATCCCCCCCCCCATATTATCTATTGGTAATATTAATTTTTGCTTCACAAATTCATTCAGTCATGAATGTTTTTTCACAAACAAATCTGATCAAGAATCCAAGTTTTGAAGAAAGACAGTGGGATTCTGATAATAACAGATTTTTATTACCAAAGAGAGAAAGTTTAACCCCATGCTATGTTACTGACGGTGATGAAAATAATTGGCATTCAGATGAAATTACCAGATGCCTTGGTGATTATATCTGGAATACCACAGAACAACCCTCACCTTGTTTTTTTCCATATTATACCGACAGAAAACAAGGCAAAACAAACGGTGGATGCGACGGATGGTATAATCCATTACATGAAGATACATCAACTCCTGATTATTTTAACAGGAATGTTGCTGAAACGGGCAATCCCCTAACTTACGTCGGATATCACGTGGACGTACCCAACAACTGGGTTAATAATTGGGGGGCAAATAGCGATAATCACAAACAGGAACCCTATGATGACAACCAAAACAGTATAGTTGACGTCGGTACGGAAGATGCTTATGTTGGATTGTATAATATCAGAAATGTAAATGATACAAATGATATTGAAGATAATTGGGCAGAATATATAACACAAAGACTTGACGCACCAAATAATTTCAAAGCACATCATTTTTACAGAATTAAGTTCATGATTAGTTGGGCAAATGAAGACGCACAAAGTCAGATGACTGGTCATTATTTGCGGGATATATGTGCCTATATAACTGAAGACGACCCCTTTACCGGAAGAAGTTTCCAGGACGGGAGACCACTAAATCTTGAAAGAGGAACGGAAGGGCTTGTTTTTAACGACCAAGGAACATATTTTAACCAACACGGTGGTACAAGCGGAACACAATGGCAAACATTCGAAGGCTATTATCAACCAACTGAAGATAAATATTTTATTACAATAGGAAACTTCCAATCGAATTGGAACAGGGATAGCAGGATGGGTGGACCTGCGATACCACGAAATAATATGATACATGTGTATTATTTTATTGATGCTGTGGAAGTAACGGAAATAGATACAACTTGTATTTGTGAAGATACACTGGGAAACCCGACTTATTATATAACTACTGAGCTATTGCCAAGAGATTCAGCAGATACTGCCTGCTGTTACAAGGTCTATCTGAATCACGCGAATCTTTGGAATATGTGTCATGTTAACAAGGCGAAAATCTATACCGTTGATGTAAATCCACCATTTACCGAAACGTATAAGGGAGAATTCACGTCTGGCGGAACTTATTTCCATAATATGACAAATCCAATTCTGATTGATGATAATTTATGCTTCGTTGAGGAAAACGCACAAAAAATGATAAGAGTAAAGCTTTTTAAGGATAACGAGCAGGAGCCAAGTTGCACTGCTGAAGTAAATTTAACTACCTGTTGCGATTGCCCGCAAGACCGGTCAAGCTGGCTTCATTATAAGGTAGTAAGGGATGGATCTTGTCCGGATAGCGGGTGCAGGCTGCTTATCATGGGATTGGAATTACCCGAGAACATCACTTGCTATACTCATTACCAGTTTGAAACACCGGACCATATTTTATTGCCGGTAAAAGAGTTGTATAATACAAGCGACCCATTCTGGCAAAGCACATTTTGTATTCCCAACGGAGGTCCCTCCGCATTTAAGCTGTATTTAATGAGAGGACCCTACCATTTATCAAACGACTGCATTATACAGGGAATCGCAGTATGCGATTCGAATACAGAAGTAAAGGACATTATTCCTATGGGTTGCCATACTGACTGCGAAAATGACCCGTGGAATGTAATAAGAAATTATAAAATAAATTTGCCCAACGGATGTGAGGTATTTGTGTCATTCAGGTATCGATTTGCCTGTCCGACGACTAATAATTTCCAGGATTTGGAAATCTTGGATTATTCCCTTGTCTATAATCAGGATTGCTTAGAAATGACTACAGCTGAAGTATATCAGGCTGTTTTAAAATATTTAATTGATAAAGACCCAATGGGTTTCAATCCCTTACCAGGTTCACAAGGATGTAACGATTTATGGAGGATAATAAATGCAAGCTGCTGGAAGGATGAAATAGAATATATAGGAACAGGGAGATGCGAGCCGGGAGATGAGGGTGTAAGAATAGTTCAAAAGGCTTGTGACAGCGTTGAATGCTGTATACAAAGAATCAGGGTTTGCAGAAGTTTTGTTGACCCCAAGCTTACAATAACACCACAAGGCGAGCCAACTATTCCTGACCCTTACGATTGTATATACATTCCCGATGAAGCATTGAATTTTGACCCGTTATACCCTGTGATGCATACATGCCACACGGCTTGCAACTGGGTTGATTGGTCAAAATTTAGAGAGGCTGTTGGCTTCGATGAGATTTATGTTAACAATAGTATAACACGATTCAACTTAAAAGGGAACACATTAATATTACAATGTGATAGCAGGGAAGAGTGTAAATTGACAATCGAGTTCTTTGACATTCTGGGTAATACCATAAATGTCTATACAGAACAAAGCAGAGAGAATTTAAGAAAAATAGATTTGAGCGGCTTGGTTACTCATACCGGTTTTTATACTTACAGGGTATCTCTCGATGGCATCCTAATAGGATTTGGAAAGTTCATTAAAGAATAATACATTAATAGCAGGGAGTATATTTGAATTCCCTGCATTTTTTTAACAAATAGAAAAAGAATAAATGAAAATATTAACAAATTTATTACTGATTATATTAATACATAGCATATTATATTCATCAGGAATAAAATGGACTAAAGTTTATGATGATTATATGACTATTGAAGAAAGAAGTACAATTTTTATGGGCATAGACAGTGCCGACTCATTGAATATTATGGCAGTGTCTGCAGTCTACGGTAAAGTATTGGGAGAGAACAATAAATTCTACAATTTTCAGCAAATTATGAAATCAACTGATGGAGGATTGAACTGGAATCGCGTTTTTTCAGATTCAATAATAAGTCTAAATGTAAAAGGAGATCTTTATTTGAGGGACATAGCCTATCCTACACCAGATTTTTGTATTATTGTTGGCGATCTTTATTATGTCGATTCGAACTTTGTAATAAAAACAACAAACGGTGGAAAAGACTGGAAGGCGTATTATCCGGATATACCTTATGAAGACAGGGGATTACGGGAAGTTAGGATGCTCGATGAAAATAATGGCGTAATATCTACCGAGAATAATATATATATATCCCATGATGGATTTGAAACATATAAAAAGTTAAAACTACCGGGTCTTTACGTAATCTGGGATTTGTCAATATTATCACCAATTTATATTAGTTTTCTTGGGGTTGAAATTGATACAGGTAAGATTTATAATCAAAAACTCTTATATACAACAAATGAAGGAGATTCTTGGAAAATGCACGAATTTCCGGATTATAAATACCCACGTGCCATGCATTTTGTCGATTCCTTGTTGGGTTTTGTAGTTGGTTATGAGTGGACTGGAGTAGGAGGTAGAAAATACGATATTATACACCGTACGACTGATGGGGGCAAGACTTGGGAACTACAGCTCGATACAATTCTAGTAGTGCCGTCCGGTTTGCAGGAAGTTGATTTTCTCGACAGTGAGAACGGTATTACCGTAGGACAAGCCGGCAAGATATATTGGACTCATGATGCCGGCAAAACATGGCTTTATGATTCCAATGCTCAAATTTATAGTCATCAACCCGCAACTATGTATGTAACGATGCTTGGTAAATATACTGCAGTAATCTGTGATTTTATAGGCAGGATTTTTCTTTCGGAATTTGTTAGCACAGGTGTGGAAGAGTTAAAAATAGGGCAGAGTATTTCCATCTCCCCCAACCCCGCAGGGGAATATATAGATATATCGGGCTTGAACAAGGGGTTGCAACCCCTTGTTTCTGATCAGGAAATCAAAATCTTCAACCTACTCGGGAAGTGTGTCCTATCGGTAGCACAGACGTTCCCATCTGTGGATAGTGGTCAGACAGGAATGTCCGACCTACTAAGGATTGATGTTTCGGGCTTGCCTGCGGGGGTTTATTTTGTCCGTGTTGGCGGTTGGGCGGGGAGGTTTTTGAAGATATGAATAGCCACTACTTTCAAGCCTTGAACAAGATTTGGCAAAAAACATTATAGTTCTTTGGTATATTTATCCACGAGCTAAAGCCCGTGGCAAATGAATTGAATAGCTACTACTTTCAAGTAGTGGAACATAATAAAAAAAAGTTGCAAATAATCTCATCTGGTAGAACAGACATTCTTGTCTGTTCTTCCATCTGTCATTCCCACGAAAGGGTATAATAATAAATTTATTTAAAAACCTTATTTTTCTTATAAACCTTAGTAGAAGGAAAATGAATTAAAGCATGAATTATTACCTTATTAAATATTTTATTTTCGTTTCTCTTTATCGAGAATAAATAAGGTAATAAGGTTGTTTCTGTTTTTGCTTTGTTTTTTCTACTAAGGTTGAATACGGGAAAATAAGGTTTTTTTCTGGATTCCCTGTCAAGCAGGGAATGACAGTGTTTATTTCTGATATGGATTCCCGTTTGCATGGGAATGACAGTTTTATTGCTTTGTCATTCCCACGAAAGTGGGAATCTCAATAAAAATAATAAAAATTAATTTGGAAATTAATGATTTAATTTATTAGGTTAATTTTTGAAGGTAAGAAGTATTGTTATTGCTTTGTGATTGTTTATTTGATTTGATTACCAATACCAATACCAATACCAATACCTTTTTATGTTTTTTGAAATATTTTTAACAAATTTGAAAGGAGGGTTAGCCTATGATTGCCATTAAAAAGCCGAACTTGTAAATTGAAGTTACAAGTTCGGCAAGAAAAACAGAGCGACTGTTTATTATAACAGGTAAAATTCCCTTTTGCCCGTTAATCAATGGGCAAATTAATAAAAAAATGTAACTTTTTTAAAAAAATTTGTTTATATTTATAATAGGAGAAGGAAATGAAAAAGAATTTGCTTATTCTGTTTGTTATAAGTTTGTGTTTTTCCTTTTTACAAGGGCAACCACCAGTTAATCATTGTGACGATTGTGACCAGCAACTAACATGGATAGACTTTGGGATAATGACATTTACAATTGATGATCCAGTTGCATTTCCTCCTGGCTGCCTTGGATGCCAATTTCAAGTTAGATTTAAATGCCGCTCAGGTATTTGTAATTCAATTCAAAGATATCAAATTCAAATTATCGATTTTGGCTTTTCAAAAGAGTTGTGTTCTAATTGTCCATCACCTTCCCCACCTCTTGATCCTGAAGAATGGAATAAATTTATTTTCAAGATGATCGAAAAAATCTTACTTGCATTATCATTAGATATTTATAATTATCTTGGGGATGGCAATGGAAATAATGATAATCAGATTTTTTTTAGGTACCCAAATAATCCCGAATTTACCAACAAAACCAGTGATTATATTGAATTTTGGACACCAGCTTGTTGGTATACCATTCAAGACGATAGTTATGGGTTCAGGTCAGTTCCATGCAATTTTGATGATTGCTGTATTGACTCGTATTCATTAAAAGCCCTAAAAGACCACAACCCATATTTAAATAATGGAGGCTGGGGTTTTGTAATTAAAATTAAAGATGTAACAGTAATAAATAATTCTAATTTAAATTGTGAGAACTTGCCTACTCCTTGGGAAGAATGTTCAAAACATTGTGATGATTACAGATTAAGTGAAAATGAATTGATTGGACCTTGGAAATACCCTTACGAGCCTCCGCAAACAGATATTTTCGAAAATTTAAATTCTGATTCAATACAAATAAAGTATATTAATAATTCTATTCAAATAAATATTAGTTCGCAATGGTTGGGTAATTTGAAAACTGACATATACAATTTAAATGGCGAACTTCTAAAAACTATAGTAACAGAAAAAAATACAAGTGAATTTTCATTAAACAATGTTGATTTCAATTATTATGATGGAATATATTTCATTAGAATTAAAATTGGTACAACAATTTCTGTGAGAAAATTCATTAAATTAGAATATTGAATATTTTGAAATAATTTCCTTTCATTTAAATTTGATTTTAAGAACACTAGATGAAAAAATAGTTTAAGTCTTATTCGTGAGGTTAAAATGATGAGTCTAAATTCATTTAAAAATTATTTGCCAATAATAATTTTTCTCCTATTATTATTTTGTTTTGAATCATTAAAAGGTTATGACGATATTTTAACTCCTCAGAAAAAGATTAGTACTTATAAAGTGTACTCAAGAAAGAATACATTCTGGAAATTAGAGCAGGTTACATTATATGAATATAATGATGGAGTAGATACTATAATTCATAAACAACTTTATTCTGATTCATTGATGAACAATGATATGACAGTAATTAAATATGCTCTAAACGGAATAAAAATTGGAAAAGAAACTACATCCTGGGATCATCGTTTACAAAAATGGCAAAATGAAACCAAAAATTTATACTATTATGACAATGAGATATATATAATAAGGGATGAATGTTATATATGGATGAAAGAGTGGTCATGGGATAACTGGCAGTTAAAATCAAATACTATTTATTATTACGATAGCTTAAAACGCAAAACAAATGAAGAAAAATATATTTATATTTATATTAGTGGAAAAGATTCTACTTATAGGCAATTATATCAATATCATAATAGCAATTTTGATACATTAAACTTTATAACAAAGTCAATTATTTACAATTATAATGCAGAGACAAAAGATACGACTCCTAATTTAAAATATGAGTATTTTTATGACAAATACGGTATCTTAATTAACACAAAAATATCAAGATGGTATCAGGCTGATAAGTTATGGAAAAAGACATCAGACAATTGGAAAAATTATAAATTTGATGAAAAAAACAGGGTAAAGGAGAAATTATATTTCTCATTAGAAAATGAAAAAGACACCATATTTGAGTATAAAGAATCATATCAGTATAATGACAAGGGTGAACTGGTTGAGGAAATTGATGAAATTTATGTTGACTCCATTTCATCATTTGTAAATGCTAGTAGAAGGAACCATTATTATAGTGATAATATAATTGATAGTACTATTATATATATATGGAAGAATAATGAGTGGGAATTAAAAACCAAGATGGAATATATTTACATTGTTACTGATGTTGAGGAAAATAAGGAATTAAAGCTAGAACAAATTATTTCCATCTCCCCAAATCCCGCAAGGGAATATATAGAAATTGAGTTTAGTAGCCCACGGCTTAAGCCGTGGGTTGGGGGTGTTGATGCAATCAAAATCTTCAACCTTCTTGGGGAGTGCGTCCTATCGGTAGCACAGACGTTCCCGTCTGTGGATAGTGGTCAGACAGGAATGTCCGACCTACTAAGAATTGATGTTTCGGGTTTGCCGGCGGGTATCTATTTTGTCCGTGTTGGTGATTGGGTGGGGCGCTTTTTGAAGGTGTGACTTTTATTTGCTTGTCATGATATAATTCACACCTCTTTCAGCCTGATAATTGAGCATAAAATTAAAGCATTCTTCGTTTTCTCCGATAAATTCTGGTGGTGAAATGCCAATCCTGTTAAATTTTCCACCAAGAACAAGCTCTACGGCAGCAGTACATGCAAAGCCAGTCGTTCTTGCCATAGATGAATCATCATTTTGAAAATCTTTCCTATCAAACAGATTATATATTATCTTTTGATTATTATTATTCTGAATGCCAGAGATTTCAATTTTCATAACGGTAAATTCATCATCTTCGGGATGAAGTTTCCAATCTCTAAAAAGGATTTCAGCAGTGAAATCAATTGGTTTAATGCTAAGATTATTAATCTGGAGAGGTGTTTCATCCATAAATCCAGCTGATTTTAATGCTTTAATTAGTTCGATGTGTCCGGGATATCTTAATGTTTTCTCTTTCATATTCGGGATGCTCATTGTCTTGATAAGGCTTCGCAGACCATCTGTATTGAATGCTTCGAGGCTGCCGATACCTTCAAAATTGATTATCTCCGCATCCGAAAGAGCAGGTTTATTGACCACAAAACCATTTTCGACATATCTGGCTTCTCTTGTATATTCCTCAAGAACGTCAATTGGAGAAAAAGGTGCCTTGTACTGAAAATATAAGTTTCTTTCGAATGGTAATCCGCCAACATAGCACAAAAACCCATTGACTGACATCCTTTTATTATAGTATCCAAGCATTAAATTGCTCATCCCGGGAGCTACTCCGCAATCAACAATAGCTGTAACATTGTTAGCTTTTGCAAGTTCATCCAATTCAAAGCAGTCTTCAGGGAAAAAAGATATATCAACAACATTTTTACCTGCTTCAATGACGGCTTTTAATGTCTTGAATCCCATAAAACCGGGAACGGCACCAACAACAATATCGTAGTCTTTGACTAAATACTTAATAGTATCAGGATTGTTCAAATTTGATTTAATGGTTTTAATCTGATGGAATTTTGCCAGTTGGTTAAGGTTGACGTCACTTATATCAACTGAAGTTACATTATGAACTTTGCTCAAATCCTTTGCAATTGTTCTGCCGACCATACCGGCTCCTAAAACAATGATATTACTCATAATTTATTTTACCTCCATTACTCTTTCGATTTCATTGATTTCATTTTTCAAAGCTCTGAGAATGCCAGCCTGAAGAGTCATTGAAGACAATGGACATGTCTTACAATTACCAAGCAAGCGAACATTAACATAACGTGAATTTCTATCATAGTCAACGAATTCTACATCCCCATCATCTTCTTGAAGAACAGGACGAATCCTATTGATTATTTCATTAATTTTTATATCAATGTCATCAATTCCGTTCATTTTTATATCTCAATTTTAAGAGATGGCGAGGAGATAAGACCATAATTATGTTTTCTGATTTCGGTGATTAAGTTACTAACTATACGCTTTAATACTTCTCCTTGATGACCTGCATTATCACGAAGAATAATAGGTTTGCCACCGTCGTTTGCTTCTCGCATGTTAATATCAAGAGGGACTTCGCCAAGAAAATTAATATTATTTTCTTCGGCAACGCTTCTTCCACCGCCCTGTCCAAAAATATAGTATTTTTTTTCAGGCATATCCGGAGGAACAAAGTAACTCATATTTTCAATAATGCCAAGTATGTCCACGTTGACCCTTCGAAACATAGCAATAGATCTTCTGACGTCTGCAACAGCTATTTCCTGAGGGGTTGTAACAATAACCGCACCGGTAAGAGGAATTTTTTGGGTTAATGTTAATTGGATATCACCTGTTCCGGGAGGTAGATCAAAAACCAGAAAATCAAGTGAACCCCATTCAAGCTGCTCGAATAACATAGAAAAATAGCCTGCAAGCATCGGACCTCGAAGAATTGCTGCTTCGTTCCTGCTTAGCATAAAACCCATTGAAGCTACTTTAATACCATATTTTTCATTTGGGAATGCGTGCGTTTTCCCATCTTCTGTTTCATAAACCTGAAAAGGCTCTTCATTAAGACCAAACATAGTCGGTTGGCTCGGACCATAAACATCACCATCAAGTATTCCAACTTTTGCACCTCGTAATGACAAAGCTCCAGCTATGTTAGAAGCAATTGCTGATTTACCAACCCCACCTTTGCCCGAGGCTACTGCTATGATATTTTTGACACCACCGAGTAAATTGCTGTTTCTTGGTGTCATAGGCTTTTCGGAGAATATGATATCGCTCTCAATATCAGTGTCTAACTTTGATAATTCTTCAGCACATCTGTTATTTATTTCCTCGGCAACCCATAGAATTGGCTGAACAAGCTCAATATGAATTTCAACATAATCATTTTTGTTTTTATCTTTAAGAAAAAGAATTTTTTTGATAGCATCGAGTTCTACTAAATTTTTGTTTAAATCCGGGTCAATCACATTCGAAAGAGCCTGCCTGATTTTGTCTTCGGTTAAAGTCATTAGTTATTCTCAATAATAAAAAAACAAATTAAACCAACTTAACGAAAATGAAAATATTAGATTGTAGTTCAAAAGAATGGACAGCAGGAAATAAAATATTTTGAAAATAAAAAATAATTTCATAATTTTGTAATCTTGTTTTTTTCAAGAGGCCCCATCGACTAATGGATAGGTCACCACCCTTTCACGGTGGCAGTACGGGTTCGAATCCCGTTGGGGTCACAATATATTTACTTCAACGATTTTATCTTTTCACACAAAAAGCTATATGAACAAACATTACCAGATGTATGCTGAATCTTTAGCATAATTAATTTTTTTGTTAAAGGCTCAATCATATAATGCCATTACACCCCCGCCGGCAAACCTAAAAGATAAATCCTAAGTAGGTTGGACATCCCTGTCTGACCTTTTTTTACAATCCGGGACGATTGTTCTACTATCACACACTCCCCATGCAGGTTGAAGATTTTGAACTCATATGGAGTCCATCTCGTAGATGGGCTCCATCTTTCAAGAACATACAAATAGGAATCCAGAAAAAAACCTTATTTCCCGTATTCAACCTTAGTAGAAAAATCGAGCAAAAACAAGAAACAACCTTATTACCTTTTTTACTCTCGATGAAGAATAATAAAAATAAAATATGTAATAAGGTTATAATTTATGCTTTGATTCATCTTCCTTCTACTAAGGTTCATAAGAAAAAAAAAGGTTTTAATTTAATTTATTATACCTCTTCGAGGGAATGACAAATGGAAGAACAAACTGGGGCGTTTGTTCTTCCGGATGAGATTATTTGCAACTATTTTTCACTATCTTCCACTACTTGAAATTAGTGGCTATTCAAATTTTCATAAATCGCCCCTTTATTTCCTGCTCTTTTCATATTTCTTGCCGCTTTCATCTCTTATCTTTGCTTTGAGTTCTCTAAGAAATTTCATCAGCAAAATCAAAAAAAAAATAACCATAAAAAAATTAATAATACTATCTTAACTTAAGTTTATATTCTTATTTTACTTTCTTCTTTTAGCTTGACTTCCATCAGATTTTCATTTGTTTTCCATATTTACTTAGAAATTATAATAAATGTTTGATATAATCTTTAATTTACATTTTGAATTGTAGGTTTTATATGAAAAATAAGAATTTAAATAAATTAGAAGCAAAGCTAATGGAAATCAAGAATAATCAAGTATATGACTATGATTATTTTATACCCGAAATATGGTTAGACCCGAACAAAAGCAAGCAAATTTCCAAAATTAATATTAACCCTCCGGCGTTTTTCCTCGAAGCAATCAGTAAAATAAATGATTTGAGTAGAAACAAATTTAATTTGAGTAATGATTGGTCAAATCAGGCAGTTGTTTATAATATGCTTACAAGGTTTACTACTGCTTTTGACCATGATGGTGATGGCAAAATCAATATTATTCCCGGAAAAAACGGATGGAGGGAGACCGGAACTTTTCTCAAAACCATAGCTCTTTTACCTTATATTTTCTCTCTTGGTTGCAATACGGTTTATATGTTGCCAATAACATCAATTGGAATTGATGGGAAAAAAGGCAATTTAGGCTCCCCATACGCTATCAAAAATCCCTATAAACTTGACAGTAATTTATCCGAGCCAATACTCGAAATGACAGTTGAAGAAGAGTTCTCTGCTTTTGTCGAAGCTGCCCATCTTCTCGGAATGAAGGTTGTAACAGAATTTGTTTTCAGGACAGCGAGTATTGACAGCGATCTGGCTATCGAACATCCAGAATGGTTCTACTGGATAAAAAACTCAATTCCTAACCGTATAAAACCTGATGATGAAAATTCCTATGGTCCTCCTATTTTTTCTGATTCTGATATTGAAAAAATAAAAGCCAAAGTAGAAAAAAAAGATTTCGACAATCTTATTCCTCCGAGTAAAATATATAGGAACATGTTCACCGAAGCACCTGAAATAACTTTTTACGAGGATGAAAAATTAAGAGGCAGGTTGAAGAATGGAGAAATTGTGAAAATCCCGAGTGCTTTTGCTGACTGGCCTCCAAATGACGTTCAACCTGTCTGGAGTGATGTTACCTACCTTAAACTTTATGAGCATAAAGATTTTAATTATATTGCATATAATACAGTCAGGATGTATGACAATAAATTAGCAAAAGCGGAAAACATTCTGAAAGATTTATGGAACAGCATCACGGATATAATACCTTATTATCAGAATAATTTTGGAATTGATGGGGTTATGATTGATATGGGTCACGCTCTTCCTTCGGAATTAAGAGCCGAAATAATCAATAAAGCAAGGGAAAATAATCAATATTTTGTTTTCTGGGAAGAAAATTTTGTTCTGAGTAAAAAATCTGTTGAAGACGGATATAATGCTTCACTCGGATTTCTTCCTTTTGACCAGCATTCAGCTCAAAAAATGAATGCTTTGATTTATCAGATGTCGGTTGAAGGCAGTCCTATTCCATTCTTTTTAACTCCTGAAAGCCATAACACACCAAGGGCGGCTTCAAGAAAGGGTACAGATGAATTTTCGAAATTAGCATGGGCTGTAAATAGCTTCTTGCCCGGTTTGTTGTTCATCCATTCAGGTTTTGAATTATGCGAGACTAATCCAGTGAACACCGGCTTAGGCTTTAACAAAGAAGATCAACAGAAATATCCCCCCGAAAAACTTCCGCTTTTTTCGAATTTATCTTTGAACTGGTCGAATGATAAAAATATTATTGATTTCATTAGAAAAATTAACGAAATAAGAAGCAAATATTTTCAGGATTTCCAAGAGAATTATTCACCAAAAACATTAATTCATTTGAAGGCATCTGACCCGGATATAATTGCTTATATGAGGATAATTAATACTTATAAGCTATTAATTCTTTGCAATTTGAATGGGATTCACAAAAGTAATGTTGCTGTAGAATTAAATGATAACAGCAAAATTGAAGATTTACTCAGTGGAACAAAATATAAAACCAAGTATAATAAATTAATCCTGAATCTAAAGCCATATCAAATAATAATTTGTCTCTGCGATTAGTCTTTTAAACCCGGGATCTGACTAATTTTTTTCGAAAGACTTCGGACTTCTGCGATGATCTCTGGCAATTGATGCAGGGCAGCCTCAATTCTGAAAGCCTTAATTCTTTCCTTCACCGGGGAACCGAAATAGATACCGGGTTTCAGAACAGATTTAGCAACTCCGGATTGTGCCTGAATGGCAACATCATCAACGGTGTGCAAGTGCCCGGCAATGCCAACCTGACCACCGAATCTGTTTCTTTTTCCAATTTTGGTGCTGCCCGAAATTCCTACCTGAGCAGCCATTGCGGTATTTTCGCCAATTTCTGCGTTGTGGGCTATGTGCACAAGATTATCAATCTTAACACCATTACCGATAATAGTAGCACCGACAATAGCCCTGTCAATAGTGGTATTTGCACCGATTTCGACGTCATCGCCAATTATAACATTTCCAAGCTGCGGGATTTTAGTATAGGACCCGTCGGGATTTTCAATAAAACCAAATCCATCGGCTCCTATTACAGCCCCCGGCTGAATAATGCAGTTCTTACCTATCATAGTACCATTGCAAAGAACTACATTCGAGTGAACGTATGTGCCTTCGCCAATTATAACATCATCATAGAGACAGACTTTGGAGTGAAGAACTACATCATCAGAAATTATTGCATTTTTTCCAACTATGCAATAGGGTCCGATATAGGATTTCGGACTTATCTTGGCAGAATCATCAATTATTGCAGTTGAATGAATACCATAAAGAATGGAATTATTGTCTTCGTAAATCTTGTTCAAAATAGAAATAAACTTTTTGTAGGGATTATCAACTTTTATATAAACTATTTCAGGATTAATTTCCAGTTCGCTGAATAATTTATCCGAAACGATGATGCAGGAAGCTTTAGAATTTTTGTAAAATTCTTCGAATTTAGTATCATTGTAAAAAGTAATATCGCCCTCAGCTGCGTGTTCAATTCTATTCATCCCCGAGATAATAATTTTACCATCGCCAATTAATTCTCCCTCGACAATCCGGGCTATCTCCTCACAGGTTTTATGAATTTTATATGACATTTTTTTATTTATTTCCTTATATCAGGATTTGGCTCTTCGTCAGGATTAGGAGTATTATTTTCAATGTTACCAGGATTTTGCTCTGGTTCTCTTTCGATTTCTCTTGAATCAATATCGGTTCTTGTTCTTGGTCTGGTTCTTTTTCCGGGAGGCGCCTTGGTATCTTTTTTCTGATTTCGTGGATCTTTTTCAATTTTCTCCTGCAATTCTTTTTCCATAGCTCTGACATCAACTCCAAGCTTTCTTAAAACTTTAAGAGTTAAATCGTATTTGGAATTAGAATAAGGAATAGGTTGGGCGCTACGGTCAAAAACAAAATCGAAACCATCATCGGCTGCAACAGATTGAACAGCTGCATAGATTTTGTCTTCAATAGGTTGCATAAGCATTTTGACGCTCTGGTCATATTCGCCATTTTGCTCAAACTTGCTTCTTGCATAAACCTGCTTTTGCATAATAAGGTCTTCTAACTCCTTGTTTTTAGATTTTTTTTCGTCATCGCTCCATATCAATCGGTTCTTGCTTATTTCAAGTTTTAATTCTTCGATTTGCCTGTCCATCGCTTCGAGTTCACGCTTCCAATCGTCAACGATAGATTTGAGTCGTTGCTCAGCAGATTTAGCTTCCGGGAACTTATCACGAATAACATCAGAAGCAATAAAAGCAATTTTTTGGGCAAATATCGGGCTTGAAGAAATCAATATTAAAATTAATATCGAGAAAAATATTGATTTGTTTTTCATTTTTGTTGCCATTAAATTATTTCAAAAATATGATTAAGAAACTACTAAAATGAAAAATTATTTCGATCCGCCCCTTTTAATTTTGTCTAATACTCTAAAAGTAATATCAAATTTGTCCTCCGAAAACAAAACTGTTTCGCTTCCCTTATCCAAAACAAATGTAAAACCTTCATCGTTGGCAACCTGTTTGATTGCTAATTTGATGATTTTCCTAATCGGGTCGAGCAGTTCATCTCTTTTTGCAGCTAATTCTCTGAATTTATCTTCTCTGAATTTCAGGATTGTATTTTGAAGCATACCGATTGATTCCTCTTCTTTTTGCTGTTGTTCGGGCGGCATCATAGCTCTGGTTTTCTGATATTTTTCTAATTTGGACATATAATCATTTTGCATTGCTACTAACGAGTCGCTGTATTTTTTGTCTAAATCTTTCAGTTGTTTCTCTGCTTCAAGTGTTTCTGGCATTGACTCGATTATTGTTTTTGTATCAACAACCCCGATTTTTAACTGAGAAGATTGAGCAGTTTTTTGAGAAAATAATGAAAAATTAGCGGATATGAGAAATATAATAATAAAAAAAACTTTTAATTTAAACATAGTTACTCCAATTGTTATTTATTCATTTTAAACTAAATCTCTAATTAACTTAATAATATTACAAATATTGTAATTAGACCGACTATTGAGTTCCAAGGTGGAATAGAAATTGCCAGCCAGATAATTGACCGGTTCTGTCAAGCCTGTCAAATCCATAACCATAACTGAACCCAATAAGTCCAATAGGATTCAGCATTATCTGAAGACCGAAACCAGCAGCTCTTTTCAGATTGAACGGATCTGTTTCTTTGATGCTGTTCCAAACATTTCCTGCTTCCATAAATGTATAAAGCCAGATAGGCATAGGGTCAACAGAAAGAGCGAACCTTAGCTCAGCAGTATGTTTGGCTAAAACTTTACCTCCATAATCAGGACCAATGCTTCTGTCGCTATAACCCCTTAGAGGAGTTATGTTTCCATAGCCGCTGAGACCATTACCACCCATATAATAAAGCTCAATCGGGCTGATTGTTGTATCTGATTTCAATCCAAAAACATAACCCCATTGCGAGCTTAAATGAAGGACAAATCTATTGTAGTCTTTTATTTGTAATAGGGGCTGATTGATTTCAAATTTCAGATGATTTTTGAAATAATCAGTATTTCCAAGTCCAAGAGAGCCCATTGAAAAATCTGTCGAGAATGAAAATCTTGAGCCCTCTGTCGGGAAATATAAATTATCAACGCTGATTCTGGAAAATGTTTGAGCAATTGTGATTTCGGTTGATAATCCCGGACGGAAATATAAAGCACCTTCTGTGCCAACATCATTTCTCTGAACTCTCAAAGACCAATCTCCCCGGAAAAAGTCGTCGGGCCATCGAAACCTTCTTCCAATGTTCAGAGCAACGCCTGTTCTTCGCAAATCATAATTATAACTGATTCTTGTATCGTAAATACTGAATCCAAAAGAAGTGGGTTTGCCGAACAGCCATGGTTCCGAAAAGCTCAAAGAGATTGAATTAAAGCGATTTGCCTGACCGAATTCCCAGTTGAAGTTGAACATCTGACCTGCCCCACCCCGCAGAGGATCAGAAATAGAAAAATTATTAAATGAAAAGCCTATTGCTCCTGTCAAGCCGAAATAACCAGCAAAACCAATCGAAGCGTTGAATGTATCAGAAGAACGCTCTTCTACTTTATAAACTACATCAACTTTTGTATTATCTACCAGTTTGACGTCAGGACGCAGAGCTTCCGGGTTGAAATAATTAAGCAAACCGAGCCCTTTGACGCTTCTAATAATAGCAGCTCTGTTGAAAAAATCACCGGGTCTTGTATATAACTCACGCCTGATAACTTTGTCCATTGTTTTTGTATTTCCGACTATATCAACTTTTCGGATAGTAACTCTGTTCCCCTCGTTAACCCTGATACGTAAATCAATTGAATCAATACTTATTCTTGTTTCTTCGACATCAAAGCGGGCGAATAGATATCCTGAATTCAAGTAAATTGAAGCAAGGTCGGTTTGATCTTCATTTCCATTTAGATTTTTTGAGAATTTTTCCATATCGTAGGGATCACCCCTCTGCAAATCAAGTCTGCTAAGGAGTAGGTCAGAAGGATATGTTGTGTTACCGGTTATACTTATGTTTCTAATGAAGAGACGGTTACCTTCACTAACATAAACTTCAATATCAACAGCTTTGTTGGGTGGATCGTAAATTACTGTATCTTTTAGTATTTCGATATCCTTGAAACCATTTTTCTGATAGAACTTGATTAGCAATTGCTTATCATTTTCATACTCTTTATTGTTAAATTTGGAACTACGCCAGAACTGCCACCATTTTTTTGTTCCCGTTTTATCGAAAGCTGATAATAAATCCGAATTATCAAAAGCGCTATTTCCTATGAATTTGACAGAACGAACATAAAACTCAAGACCTTCGTCAATTGTTAGAACTAATTTTGAAAAATACACTGTGTCTGTCTCTATTAGTTCAGCCTGAACTTCAGCAAAGAGCAGGTCCTCTTCACGATAGCGATCTTTTATTCTTTGTCGAATAAGATACAAATCGTATGGTGTGATAATTTCACCTCTGTTTTTCCCAACAACTTTAATGATTTCATCAGTGTTCAATTCTTTGTTGTTTTCTACTTCAATTCTGCTCAGTCTTTGAAATTCTTTGACTTTTATTTTGAGAAAAACACCGATTCCAGTAATTCTATCAATAATGATTTCAACATCCGAAAACTGCCTTCTTGACCATAAACTCTTCAAGGCAATTTGGATTTTACTATCACCCGGAATCGTAATTTGTTCCCCAATCTGCAAACCAGAAAGAGATATAATAGTCTGCGCATCGGCAAAGCGATTTCCCTCAACTGAAATACCGGCAATGGTATAAGTTTTTGGTTCATATTGACTTAATGAGTTAGAACTCCAGAGCAACAATAGAGCAAGAATAATAAAAATCTTACTTAGATTTGAAGGCATTTATCACCTTTTGAATATAAGTATCGTTTTTGGATTCTTGAATTTCGGAAGCAACCTGAGCAGAAGTCTTGCCAAATCTTCGTTCTCTCTTTATATAGTCAGAAATGGCTTCGTATAAATCATTGCGTCTGAATTCAGGCCAATATTTCTTTGTAACAAAAATCTCTGAATAAGCAAGTTCCCAGAGCAAAAAATTACTTAAACGCATCTCGCCGCTGGTTCTTATCAGAAGATCGGGATCTGGAAGATCTCTTGTCTGTAAATAACTTGCAAATTTTTCTGCCGTTAGGTCTTCGGGTGATACTTTCCCACGCCTTACGTCAAAAGCAATAATCTGAACAGCCCTCAGAATATCCCATCTCCCACTGTAACTAAGGGCAAGAGTAAGAGTTAAACCTGTGTTTTCGGCGGTAACCTCAATAGACCGTCTTAAAAGTTTTTGAACAGATTTAGGGAGTGAGTTTAATTTTCCGATTGCCTTTACTCTGACATTATTTTGATGAAGCTCGTCAAGTTCAACTTTCAAAAAATGCTCAAGCAGATTCATAAGAACGCGAACTTCGTTTATTGGTCTCTTCCAGTTTTCGATCGAAAAAGCATATAGGGTTAGATATTTTACTCCGAGCTGGGAGGAAGCTTTAACGATATCCCGAACGCTTTCTATTCCTTCTCTGTGTCCGGCTGTTCTTGATAAATTTCTCTGAACAGCCCAACGCCCGTTTCCATCCATTATTATTGCAATGTGACGTGGGATCTTACCGGAATTCAAAATTTCTTCCTGTATTAATTTATCATCACTCTCGATTTCGATTTTCCAATCCAATGCTTCTCCACTTTGTAAATTCAAAAAAAACTAAATTAGCTCAATAACACGAATTTTTCAACTAAAAATATTCTCAAACTTAGCTTTTATAATATTTGTTTAATTATAAACGAATTAGTAACATTTTTAATAAGCGATTAATAAAAAAACAAATCAATTTTTTTTTTAGGTTTTCTTTTTATAAATTTGCTATCTTATTTTTTTTAAAATACATTATGTTGTTATAATATCGGGACTTGTATGACAAAAGCAGATATAGTAGATGAAATAGCTAAAGCTACAGGTTTAACTAAAATCGAAACCAAAGCTGTTGTTGATGGTGTTTTCTCCAGCATTATCTCAGCCGTATCATCTGGCAAAAGAATTGAATTAAGAGGCTTTGGTGTGTTCAAGCATAAAGGCAGAAAGCCAAGAATGGCTCGTAATCCTAAGACTGGTGAGCTTGTTCCTCTTGAGAAAAGATTTGTTCCTGTGTTTAAACCATCACCTGAATTTCTTCAGAAAGTTAATGAATCATTAAAAGTTCAGTTAGATGTTAATAATGAATAAGATTAATTAATTATTTAATGAGGTTTTAGAATGCCTTGCGGGAAAAAACGTAAAAGACATAAAATGGCAACCCACAAAAGGAAAAAAAGACTAAGAAAGAACAGACATAAAAAGAGAAATCGTTAGTTTTTTCGTTTTCTCTCTATAAGCTATTAAAATACTTTAAACTTTTTAGTTATATTTCCGATTATCATTTCAACAATATTATTGTTTGATTGTTGAAATGATTTTTTTATCTGATATTAATAATAAGTCTGTCAGCGATGATTTTCCTTCTATCGCTGACTCTGATAGAAGGAATTTACCCTCGAAAAATGTTTTCGCTCAAACTGAAAACGCTTTTAATCTTACTGCCAAAGACAGTATTGATATAAGTTCTCTAAAAGAAAAAGAACTAAGCGACTTTTGTAAGATTACATCTCTTTTGCTAAAAAACAAGATTTACGGCTGGCATTATTATACAATAAATGGAAAAGTAGAAAAGCATTTTGTTGATTGCGAAATTGGTAACCGCCGGCTCTATAATGCAAAAAGGACCGATAATGGAACTCTTTTCGATTCTTCTTACTGATTAACCTACTTCTATCAAATTTTTTCATTCAAATTAAACCTTCTTAATTATTTTTTGTCTAATACTTGTATTAATTAACAATTTTCAAAAAATTAAGGAGATTTAAAATGCTCAACAAAACATGTCTAAAATCAAGCCAGAATATCTATGCAATATTGTTTTTATTGTTAGTTTTCGGCTTAACAACTTATTCTTTGGAAGCTAAAAGAAACAGCAACTCCAAAGGAGATGGCACAGGACGGTTAACCGAGCTCAAAGAAAAATTGAACCTGACTGATGATCAGGTTGCAAAGCTTACCCCGATTCTAAAAAATCATCACAGTCAGGTCAAAAGCATTCACGATAAATATAAAGACGGTGGTCCTGACGAACGCCAAAAAATGAGAGATGAAATCAAAACAGTTTTTGATAAAACATATTCTGATGCCGGGAAAATACTTTCATCCGATCAGCTTGCCAAATTCAAAGACATAATCAAACAAAATAAAAACACCGGGGCTAATAAAGGAAAAGGTCAGGGCAAGGGTAATAAATACAGAAATAATCAATAATATTTATTATCCGAAAATTTATAAATATATTTATTTAAATGTAATTTGCATATTAAAGGAAGAACAAAAGGGGGTTTAAACCCCCTTTTTGTGTTTGATTTAGTATTTAACAGAGCAACCGTAAGGTTTTGTTGTTTTATTTTTAATTGGTTGATTGTTCATCGCTGCAGTAAGAACTTCGACAACGTAATTATTTGCTTTCTCTATATCTTCCTGCTTAGAGCTTGGAATATCATCAATACCACCTGCATAAATAAGTGTTTGATCGGGATTGATAATAAAGATATGGGGAGTTGTTTTTGCACCATACATTTTCCCTACTTTACCATCTTCGTCAATAAGATAGTAATTCATTTTAGCCGAGAGATTAGCAATCCTTTTAGCAATTTCATCATTACTGAAATGCCCCTGTTTCCCGGGAGCAGAAGAACAAATAGAAAGCCAGACAACATCTATGTCGGTATATGTTTTTTGTATTGTTTGCATGTTTTTGCTATCGTAATGTTTTTTGACGAAGGGACAATCGAAATTTATCCATTCGAGAACAACATATTTCCCTTTAAAATCTGATAATTTGACTTTCTTGCCTTTGTGATCAAGCAAAGTAAAATCAGGTGCGGATTTATCAATGCTGGCTATAGCATCGTCAGCTTTAACATATTTTAATCCCGCTACGAACAAGAGAAGTGACAGAAAAATAAGAAATCGTTTCATAATAACCTCATAAATAATAAACAATATATTTAATTTCTTGAATTTACGTTGAAATATATGGACTTAGAATCTATTATTTTAGCATTTTTATCATCAAGCACAAGAACAAATTCAAATTTTTCAGGTAGTTCTACTTTGAAAGGGTCAAAATCAAGTTCTATGAAAAATTTACTTTTGTCCTTGGTTATTTTTGGTTTCTGACTGTGAACAAAAATTGCCTGATTTAAAGGATAAATCAGGAAATTAAGAGAACTATGTTCAAAATAATCGGGAAACTTCAGCTCAATTTTTGCCGACTGTCCTAATATTTGAATCTTAGAAACTAATCCTGAAACACTTTTTGGAATTTTACGGAAATCATTTGTAAATGAGTTGTTTTTGGGTGTTTTTGACTTAGCAATCGCCTTAAATTTCATTTCGAGTTCAGTTTCGCCCGGGATACAAACATCTTTGCATTCGAGCCATAAAGCCTTTACCTTTATTTTATAATCACTATTGATTTTCAGATTATTCGGTACCTTGATTTTAGTAAATAGCACTGTCTTATTTTTATATCCGTAGCTTGTTAAACCTTCCGTCTTAAATTTCTCGGGATAGGGATATAGGACTTTTCCTGCTTCAAATCCTTCAGGGAGGGTAAATTCCAGAATTGTTGCCATTCCGGCATCACCGGGATTTTCCCAATAAATATGCCAATGTTTGTTAATCTTGAATTCAACAGCTAAAATAATTTCGTCTCCTGCTGATATTTCGCTTTTATCTGAATAAAGCTTTGCAAACACATTGCTTTTACCTTTAGACTTGGCAAAAGCCATCACGCTAATCATAAATAATAAAATGACTGATATGTAAATTGCTTTTTTCATAGATTTAAAGTAAATAGAACGTTAAAAATAAATTTTTATGCTAATTAAAATATTTTTTAGTAGAAATCTATTTTTTAATCTATAAAATACAATCACTACGTGATAAAGGGCTGATACGTACGATTTAAGTTACCAAAATACAATCACTACGTAATAATAAAACAGATTTGTATGATTGATGTTACCATAATATAATTACTACGTGATAAAGGGCTGATGTGTACGATTTAAGTTATCAAAATACAATCACTACGTGATAAAAAAACAGATTTGGATGATTGATGTTACCATAATATAATCACTACGTGATTTAATTGCATTCTTTCAACTCAAAAAAAAAGCTGTCTCGTTTTTTTGACAGCCCCATAATTGTAAAGTTCCTTTAAAAAAATAATTAATTTGTTGAGAAACGGACTAATATATTATCAATCTTTCCATCATTTGGCATCAGGATATATATCATGTCTGTATATTTTTTACATTTAATCTTGTAAGTAAATGAACTGATGAATCCTTTGGCTGGATTAACTATCTTGTATTCCATCATATAATTAGGATTGAACATGGTCGTTACAGGAATGGGTTGGCTTAACTCCAGATAAGCATTCATTACTATGAAATTATTATGGTCAGTATATCCATCAGCATAAGTCAGGTTGATGTAACTTACAGCCTTGCCGTCCCCTGTCAATTGAACAGTAATATTTCCATAACCCGGACCAAGCAAAGATGCCTTTTCAGAACCTCTAAATGTATTTCCTGTCCATGAACCCGAAAATGTCTTACCCTGTTCACTCGGAAAATACATACTTTTTGCGTCATTATGACCAGCATAAGAGCATAGTTCATGGTCCCAGTATGAGCTTGTACTGCCTTCCTTGCTAAATTTAGCACTCGAGTATGTAATGAACACCTTGCATTCGTTACAATTATAATCTGAGCTTTCTTCTTTCACTTCAAACTCATTTGAAGAAATTCTTATACCTCCGAATGAAATATTTGCTTCGAGCTTGTCTCCTTGCTTTGCTTCGAAACCAGAGACAGACTCATTGAAGCCTCCTTTTTTACATTTTACTGATAATTTCTTCCCGTTGGTCAGGTTCCTAATTTCAACAAGACCATTATATTCAATCTGTTTAGTATATTCTGCATCATTTTTTACCGTAACACTGCCAGCAATGGAACCACCACCATAATTTGATATTGCAACAATAACCTCAGGAACAAATAGCTTTATGACATTAACTCCTGCTTCGACTATGTTTGGTATTAATATCTCCGCTTGGGTCTTGACGCACTCTTTGTCAAACAAAGGGTAACCCCTTTTCTTTCCTTGCCACAAAAACTCATAAAGGGATAGCCTGTCAACACAATGTTTCACATCAAAACCAGCAACATTCCCTTCATAATATTTTGTGTTGGGGTCGAACATATTAGCATCTATTTTTGGTGAGGTATAAGTTTTATGTGGATGGGTTATATGAGCAATATTCTCGCCGAGGTAATTTACTCCATAAATTGTTTCATTGGTAAAGAAATTCTTGTTTGTCCAAACGGCAAAAGTATGAGCCAAGTCCCTTACTGTTTTTTCATTGGCAAAAGCAGTTTTTAGTGTTTGGTCCACTTTTCCGGAAGCGGCAAAAGAAGAAATATTAGCTTTAAATATTTCTGCCATTAATTCCTCATAAGTATCTGGATCACCAAACAGACTGCCATATCCGCGAGGTGCAGGATGTGAATCGTCCCGAACGTGGGCAGGACAACCGTGATCCTCAATCATGTGCAAAGTTTCACCTAATGCTCGCCATGCTAAACCCATTAGAGAATCTTTTGATTTTAAATTTTCTGTTTCCAGAGCTTCTTTGAACCATTTTTTTCCATTCTCCCAGCAAAATTTATGATTATAAAGTCCATTAGGATCATCTGTCAAATCCCCGTAAATAGCCCAATCAACATCGTCAAGCCCTGGATTTGGATAGATTTCCTGAGCCCTGCTCATTATGGGACCAATAGCAACATCTTGCAAATACCTGTCTCCAACAGGACGTGTTGGGTCGTAAAAGTGGCGTACAGATGCCTGAACTTCGGGAACATCAGCTGTAAGACTCCCTCTTGAAATCCATTGCTTTACGTTTAATTTTGATTGGACAATTCTTAGATCACGGTAAAACATTACGCTTTTCTCGTAGTTTTCGGAGCTTATTTCGTAACTAAAATCAAAAAAGTAATTTTTGAACTTAGTCATTGAGTATTGACCTTTATTATTCAACGACTTAAATTTCTCAACTATTTCATCTGTTATGGAAGGGTGATTTTCGAGATTTCCGTAACCGGTTAAGATAAACATGGCAACGAAATAGCACATTATGCCAGTTAATATTGCTAATATTTTTTTCATTTTCTTCTCCTTCCTCTAAAATCTGATTAATTTCCATGAATCATCATCTTGCAAGGCTAATGTCATAATGAATTCATTGCCTTCGTAATTAACTGTAATTTCGGCATAATTTTCAGTTCTCAAACTAATTTTTCTTTCTTTCATTGCATTACCAATTTTGCCCATAATTTCATGAATATTTTTAAAATCCTGAGAATAGAATTTCTGAGCGGTTGGAGTCAGTACACTCTTGAGTTGAGTTGTGTCGCCGGAAAGAAAAGCCTCTTCTACTTTTGACAGGCTTTCCTGAATTCTTTGTTCAACGTCATCCTTTTTAGGATTGACAAGATTATCCCAGCAACTTGCTGACATTAGTAGATGAATCAGAGCAGCCGAAATAACACCAATAATTAAATACTTTAAAAACATATCTTTAAAACCCTGTAGTTAATTTATTAAAAAAAAGATGCATATTAAAAATTTTCTTTGTAAGGAATATTATTTAAATCATTAGTAATTTAAGACTATATTCAATGAAAACCTTAAAAAATAACTATAATGTAATATTATGTGTGTGTAAATTTATAAATGGGAATATTTAATTTTTCATTTATTAATATATCAATACTTTAAAATATTCCGTTTTTTTTATTGAAGACACAATAATAAAATATATTCCGGAAGTTAATGAACTTGCTTCCATAGTTAAATTATTAGAATTATTTATTAAATAATCTGTTTTTAAAGGAATTTCTCGCCCTAAAATGTTGAAAAGTCTGACTTCAGAAGGATTTTCCACGCCCGAATTAATAATTATCTGCTTATCAAGTTTTTGATAAAAAGCATCCGTTAACTCAAACTTTTTATCCGGAGAAACAGAATTTGGTTCTTTATATTTGCCAAGATAAAGATGATCGAACCATACCTCCCCTGACTTTCTTCTGAAAAGTGAGTAAAGATAAATCCTCTTTATTGGTTTTTCGGGATTAATCATTTTTTCGGAATATTCCCAATCGTGAGTTCCAGTCGAAAATTTTGCAGTCTGACCGTATAAATAAGTATCATCATTATATCTGATATCTGCATAGATAGAATAATCACTATTCATATCTCCGCTGACATTTTTGGATTTTGACCACCCAGATAGATGCAAAGGTTCAGGTTTTTCCTGATTAATATCAACAGAAATATAGCATCCGCTAAATACTGTGTCGGTCTCGTTTTTTAAATAAACAGATTTTTTTCCGGAATAGGCATTCTGCCCGGAAGTATCATGATGATATCCCAGATAATACTGTCGCCAAAAGTCCGGCAAGCCATCCAGATTAGCATCAATCTCGAAGCTAAAATTTGGTATCAGGTTCGCTGAATCGGGAGTGCTTAAATTCAAAGAATATTTATTGACATAGGTCAGTCCTGTCGTAGAAAAAACAAAGACATAAACAATATCTTTTTTTGATATGGATGTTCCAAGTGGAATTTTAAAATCTCCGGAATAAACAGAATTTTTTTCGGAGGCTGGAGTAAAATCATTGATTAAATTACATTCTGATGGTCCTCCTAAACTGCTTAAGTCAGAATAAATATATAATGGCAAATCAGGGTTTTTCATATAGTGCTTCGATGATGAATCATTTGCTGTTACTCTCAATCTGATAATATATCCATCAGAACTTTTTGATATAAATTCAGCTTTAAAATCTGTTATAGATGGTGAAAATAAACCTTTACCGTCTGTCGGCTTCTTTAGATATATATGCCCTTCGTTTGGATAAAGTGTATCAGAAGCGGATATGGTTCTTAACCTGCCACCATTGATTGTTAGTTTATTATCAAGGTCAATCTTGAGATATTTATTCAAACCATCAATAACAACAAATTTATCTTTGTTTGGATTGACAACCACAAGACCATTCTCGAACCACCTCATAAAATAATCTGTGTTATTTGTTTTGAATATATGTTTTAGTTCGTTTACGTCATTTTCGGGAGATAATAGTGGCTCTCCAAGAGGAATATCAAATTCGGGATAATGTGCAAATGTTTGATAGTTAGTAGCATTTGCATAAAAAGATAAATCCCCCGAAACAAGCAAATAAGAAGCCAGAACAAAAAGCCTTGGGATCGGGCTGTTGTCTAAAATTCCACCTAAGGCGAGCCAATGCTTTTTATATTTATTCTGACATTCAATCCCTATATTACAAAGTTCTTCCCAGTAGGGTCTGCTAACAAACTGCGACCAATGGGTATAAGCAAAACCTTCTGTCATACCGCCATCGGTATAGTTAAGTAAATCTGATGCATATTTACTATATAGTCCATTGAAATAAACAGGATAATCCTTTAAAGAACTTTTTATCATAACAAGGAAGTCTTTTAAATTTTTTAGCCATAACGAATCGCTATATGCAAATGGCGGGTAACAATCAGCGGAGCCACTACTAACTCTATACCAGGTGTCGTCCTCGAAGAGACCACCATATCCTAATTTTTCTATTGACATCAAAACTTCATCAATATAGGCTTTTCTCCAAGTGTTATTTCCGACATTCATCACATAAAATCCATAATAATCATTCTTCAATCTATTATTTATATTAGTTGTATAAAAGCCATAAGATGGAAATCTGGTTTTTCTGTTTTGATAAAAAACCTCAAGATAAAACTCATATCCACCGCTTGTTCTCACCTGTGGATTTAAATACATTTTATTAGAGAATTGCCAAAAATCTGATGATTTAGTCAATTTGAATTTATCAAACAAATTTGATTTGTTTTGCCTTTTGTAATCAATATATAATATTAAAGAGTCCGGGGGAAGATTTCCAATAGATTGAAATTGAAAAATATGAGACAGAGTATCATTTTTTCTGCCTTCTTCGATTGATTTGACAGCTATAATAGGATCAGATGCAGAATAAAATAGCTTTACGGGACTGCCATAGGGAATTTCTGTATTGTCATCAAGAACGGTTTTAATTTTGATCCATTTAGTTGATTTTGGCAGAGAAATTGAAAAATAATTATTATTAATCAGAGAATCAACTTTTGAATAGTTTGCCGTTGAGTCCGAATCAATTGAATAATAAAATCTGTAGCCTTTGATAGTAATAAACTGCCGCCTATCCGGAAGCCAATGGAAGAAATAATTGTTATTTTTAAAACTAATTGATAAGCAGGAAGGCTCGCCGGAATGAATAAAAGCATCTTCATCCAGATTCACCCTCTGAAATTCATTATAACTGTTGTAAGTGGCAACAACATCTTTATAATGTAGAACAATCATATTGCTGCCGGTTTTTTTTAAATAGTCAAGTTCGCACTTGCTGGCTTCGTCAAGAAATTTAAATCTTTTTGAAGCGAAATTCAGCAGAGAAGTGTTGGAATTGATAGCATTATAATTAACAAGATAAGAAGCGACACCCCTTCCAGTATAATCATTCGATTGAGAAAATAAGAAATGAAAACTGGAGAGCATCAAAGAAAGAATAAAAATCGTTTTCATCTTTTTATCAGATATAAACAACATAACTTCAAAATACAAATATCGGCATATAAAAAAAAATTAAAAGTGAGAAAAAAACAAGAAAAAAGTTAAAATAAAATGAAGAAAAAGAAGTTTAGTGAAAAGCGAGTGAATAAAAATTGAAGAAAAATAAATTTTTTAAAAAATAATTTGCATAGGAATAAATTTTTATTTAATTTTGAAGCCCTTGAATTTTTGAAAAAGGGAAAAGTTATTTGACAAAAGAGGTGAGAAGTTGAAATCGGCGGGAGCTGATTTTGATTCTAAGGAAAAAGCAAGTGTGTAAAAGTATTACCGAGTCATGAAGAACTGGCGAAAGCCGGAAGTATGACAACCCAAAAAAAATCGGTAAGATACAAAGGGCATACGGAGGATGCCTTGGCACAGAGAGGCGAAGAAGGACGCAGCTACCGGCGAAACGCCTCGGGGAGCGGGAAGCACGCATTGATCCGGGGATTTCCGAATGGGGTAACCCATTCCGAGTAATGTCGGAATATCCGAAAGGAGGCAAACCCAGTGAATTGAAACATCTTAGTAGCTGGAGGAAAAGAAATCGAATGAGATTCCCTGAGTAGCGGCGAGCGAAATGGGAAGAGCCCAAATCCCGATGCAAAGCATCGGGAGGTTGTAGGACCTCAACATACAAGCCAATGAATAGCAGAAAGGTTTTGGAAAAGCCTGCCATAGAGGGTGAGAGCCCCGTAAGCGAAATTCAGAGGGGAGTTAGAGGAATCCTGAGTACTGCGGAACAAGTGAAATTCTGTGGGAATCTAGGCCGACCACGGTCTAAGGCTAAATACTCCTCTGTGACCGATAGTGAACTAGTACTGTGAAGGAAAGGTGAAAAGAACCCTTCAGAAGGGAGTGAAAAGAACCTGAAACCGTATGCCTACAAACGGTGGGAGCAAATTTCAGTTTTCGGACTGAAAGGAGTGACCGCGTGCCTTTTGCTTAATGAGCCAACGAGTTGCTCGTTACGAGCGAGGGTAAGTCATTCAGTGACGCACCCGTAGCGAAAGCAAGTCTGAATAGGGCGATATAGTTCGTAGCGGCAGACGCGAAACCTTGTGATCTATCCATGGCCAGGATGAAGCGTAGGTAACACTACGTGGAGGTCCGAACCAGTGTGGGTTGAAAACCGCTTGGATGAGCTGTGGATAGGGGTGAAAGGCCAATCAAACTGGGTTATAGCTCGTACTCCCCGAAATGTTTTTAGGAACAGCCTTGCATTAGTGTTCCGGAGGTAGGGCTCTGATAGGGCTAGGGCCGTTACAGCGGTACCAACCCCTGATAAACTACAAATTCCGGTTTCATGATGTGCAGGAGTGAGGCGGCGAGGGATAAGCTTCGTTGCCGAGAGGGAAAGAACCCAGACCAACGACTAAGGTCCCCAAGTAAACGCTAACAGATAAAGGATGTTGCTCTGCTGAGACAGCCAGGATGTTGGCTTAGAAGCAGCCATTCATTCAAAGAGTGCGTAATAGCTCACTGGTCGAGCGGCGCAGCGCCGATAATAATCGGGACTAAGCGTTTCACCGAAGTCATGGACTCTAAGCAATTAGAGTGGTAGGGGAGCATTCTACAGGCGTCGAAGGTGTGGTGTGAGCCATGCTGGAGCGTGTAGAAGAGCAAATGTTGGCATAAGTAACGATAACGGAAGTGAGAATCTTCCGCGCCGAAAACCTAAGGTTTCCTTGAGCTCTGTTCGTCATCTCAGGGTTAGTCGGCTCCTAAGGCGAGGCCGAGAGGCGTAGCCGATGGGAATCAGGCCTTTTAATATTCCTGAACCACCAAAATACTAAAAGTGACGCAGATCTAAGCTTTGTTGGGGTAAATGGCTATCCCCGGCAAGGTTAAGTCTGCCAAGAAAAGCGATTTTTGGTGACCGTACCGTAAACCGACACAGGTAGGTGGGTTGAGTATACTCAGGCGCGCGAGTGAGCCGTGGTTAAGGAACTCGGCAAATTAACCCCGTAACTTCGGGAGAAGGGGTGCCTCCGCAAGGAGGCCGCAGTGAAATGGCCCAGGCGACTGTTTAACAAAAACACATCTCTCTGCTAACACGTGAAGTGGATGTATAGGGAGTGACACCTGCCCGGTGCTGGAAGGTTAAGAGGAGAGGTTAGCCGCAAGGCAAAGCTTTGAATCGAAGCCCCAGTAAACGGCGGCCGTAACTATAACGGTCCTAAGGTAGCGAAATTCCTTGTCGGGTAAGTTCCGACCTGCACGAATGGTGTAACGATCTGGGCACTGTCTCAACCACGGGCTCGGTGAACTTGTGGTTCCGGTGAAGACGCCGGATACCCGCACATGGACGGAAAGACCCCGTGCACCTTTACTATAACTTACTATTGAGTTCGGATACAGCATGCGTAGGATAGGTGGGAGACTTCGAAGCCCGGGTTGCGGCTCGGGCAGAGTCAATGGTGAAATACCACCCTTGTTGTGTTTGAATCCTAACCCGGAGGAGTGGATCCTCGGGGACAGTGGTAGGCGGGTAGTTTGACTGGGGCGGTCGCCTCCTAAATTGTAACGGAGGCTTACAAAGGTCACCTCAGCACGGTCGGTAATCGTGCTTAGAGTGCAAAAGCATAAGGTGGCTTGACTGTGAGACTTACAAGTCGAGCAGATGCGAAAGCAGGTTTTAGTGATCCGGCGGCTCTGTGTGGAAGGGCCGTCGCTCAAAGGATAAAAGGTACGCCGGGGATAACAGGCTGATCTTGCCCAAGAGTTCACATCGACGGCAAGGTTTGGCACCTCGATGTCGGCTCATCGCATCCTGGGGCTGGAGAAGGTCCCAAGGGTTTGGCTGTTCGCCAATTAAAGCGGTACGTGAGCTGGGTTCAGAACGTCGTGAGACAGTTCGGTCCCTATCCTGTGCGGGCGGAGGACATTTGCGGAGACCCGTCATTAGTACGAGAGGACCGTGACGCCCGGACCTACGGTGTATCTGTTGTTGCGCCAGCAGCATTGCAGAGTAGCCATGTCCGGAAAGGATAAACGCTGAAAGCATCTCAAGCGTGAAACCTACTCCAAGATTAGATGTCCCACAGCTTAAGCTGGTAAGGATCCAGGTAGATGACCTGGTCGATAGGCTTCAGGTGGAAGTGTGGTAACATACGTAGCCGAGAAGTACTAATAATCCGAGGGCTTACCGTTAATTTTTTTGGAGTGCTATACCGATGGCTTTCCCATGACTTCTTCATGACTTGGCAATACTATTTTCTTTGCTTTTTCCTCTTTTGCCTCAAATTTTAATTTTAAATGCCTGGTGACTATACCGCGGGGGTCACACCTCTTCCCATTCCGAACAGAGAAGTTAAGCCCCGTCGGGCCGATGGTACTGCTTCTTTCAGATGTGGGAGAGTAGGTCGTTGCCAGGCTTTTTTTTATTTATTTCCAATATTTTTCCTAATTTCCCTTCCATATCATTGTATAATTCGGATTTAAAATGAATTCTGATGAAAGAATAATTGAACTGCTTTCTGAAATGCTATTAGAACAGAAAGCTATGAAAGAACAGCTGATTATTACTAATTCGAGATTACTAAACGTTGAAAACAAAATTGAAAAGCTTGAAGAACAGCAGATAATTACAAATAACAGGCTTGAAAAGCTTGAAGAACAGCAGGCAAAAACCAACCTTGCAATTGGTGAACTGCGTTTATCAGTGATGAAACTTGCTGACCGGCTTGAAGTTATTGCCGACCACGAAAAAAGAATTGACAGGCTGGAGCATACTGTTTATAATTCTTAATATTATTCAGTCATTTAATTAACATTTAAACAATACTCGGACGATGGTACTGCTTCTTTCAGATCATGAAAAATTTGTCATTATATTGCTAATAATTTTAACTAAATCAAATTAATTATTTGATTAATATCAATTTTATTTGCTTTGTAGTGTTATTCAAAAATAACTGACATAAATAAATACCATTTTCAAATGAATTTAAGTTTATTTCCTTTTTTTGCTCTCCAATTTGTAAATATTCAGAAGTGGAACAAAAAACCAAATTACCTATTAAATTGAAAATCTTTATATTTATTTTTGAAGGTTCATTTAAGTTAAAATTAAGTGTAAAGATACCGTCAGACGGATTTGGTGCAACTGAAACATCAGGGATTATTGGCTTATTAATTGGAACACTGAGCGGCTCTTCTGTATATTTATAAATATACCAGTACTGGTTGCTTACCCCTAACAGTGTTTTCGAATCTAAAAATGCAATATCTTTAAAATAATCAAACATATTTTTATTATTATAACTTGTATCACTGAACCAATTTATTCCACCATCAGTAGTTCGCCACAGCTTGAACCAATTACCAAGAGTTGCACCGTTAAGTCTATCATAAAAACAGATTTTCTGCCATCCTTGATTTTGAGATACCAACGTATCAAATTTCTTCAACCATGAAAATCCTCCGTCAGTTGACTGAAAAATAAATTCTCTTCTTAAATTTGGTTTGTCTGTATCCGGAACACTACTTACACCAAAGGCAATAAAATCATCTAAAAAAAATATTTTCATACTCATAGGAGTAAAAGGCATAGCTTTCCAAGTTTTTCCCAGATCATAGGATTTTAAAACGTATGTATTCCATATATTATTGATCCGCTTAGCTGTTACAATAATTATGTCATTTTCGGATAATATTTGTATGGATGCAATGTCGTTAGGCTTTAGTGAATCAGGCAAATCAAAATCTAATTTAGTCCATGAATTACAACCATCAGTTGTTAAAAACAAATAAGTTCCAATTTTAATTAATCCGATTTTCTCATTGAAAAAATCTACTTTTTGATATAAACCTAAGCTCGATTTTCGATCAGCATCTAATTGCCCCTTCTTCCATGTTTTCAAACCGTCATTAGAATAATAGTAATAATCTGTGTCTGCCACTGCTACACAGAGATTTCTTCCGGGATAAGAGATATCTGCAACTTTTGGTGGGCGATATATAATACTTGAATCTTTTGGATCTTCGATTATCGAATCATAAAAAACTGTTTCCCATGTCTTACCTCCATCTGATGTTGCTCTAAACAATGGTATGGTTAAGCCAACATTTGCAGCTGCAATACAGTTCAATGAATCGTAGCAATCAATTGCCATGAAGCGATTACCCATATAACCGTCATCGGAAGGCCTGTATTTCACTTTAACAGAATCTACTTTCACCCATCTGCCTCCCTGAGCATTTCCTTCGAAAGTAATAAATACCAACAAGAATATTAAGATTAAAAAAAATTTCATAATATTTCCTCGTATATTATTGCTTTCAATAAAATCATTATTAATTCCTTATGATAAATTTGCCATAAGAATTATCCGTAGATTTACCGGATATTTTATAATAATAAATACCACTTCTAAAATCTGCTGTATTAATCACAAAAGTAGAACCGTTTAAATTCTTGTCTTTCTTGTTTTTATATACAACATTACCAAAAACATCACTAACTGTTATTTCAATTTCCCCAATAAATTGACTGATGTATTTAATAGATATTTCATCATTACCAGAATATGTAACATAATCAAGATTTACTTCACTTTCTGCTTTATTAATGATAGCTGGTGTTTCATCATATTTATCGGTTTTAACAGGAAATGTTGTACAGAAGGCAATACAATTATCAAAATCGGGACAAGGTTCAAAATATTCTGATCCACCGATATATTCAATATCATATGTATTTTGAGCTAAATACTCAATGCTATACATGCTGTAACAGCAGACTTCATCTTGGCATGGCATCCAGACAGGATTATTGTAATCAATATACCAACACAATGCACTTATTATCCTATAATTTGAAAATATTTCATCCTCCTCATCCGGTAAAGGCAAGCCACCGTTTTTAAGCATCCAGTCGTTAGCGGCTGAGCGAATGGCAATAGCTAATTGAGGGCATTGACTGCATTGCATTGTTATTTGATAAATTTCGTCAATCTGGTAATCATAGAATTCCGGTGTACAGTCTGTTGAAACTCTAGTTCCGTACTTTATTCTAAAAGTACAACCAAGGCATCCAGCAACGCTTATTGGATCCGAGTATTGCTGCTCAGACCACTCACCCATATTGCAAGGTATTCCACATTTGCCGTTTAATTCCAAATCGCATTTTATAGTTCCGTCTTCGCAATTAATTGGTGCTCCGCTGCATTGGTATGGTTCATTGAGACCTTCAGGATATAAGGCAGAGCCGCCAAAATTCTCCAAGGAGCCTGGAACAATAGTGCCATCATCATAATAACATATTTTAAGCCAATTAGCACAACAATGTAAATCAGAGCATGCAACCCATTCCGCAGGGTTTCCTTCGAGTCTGTAACAAGCACCCAGAGTAACTCGATGATGCTGGGAAGTGCAATATATGTTACCATTTGGATTCCCATCATCCCAGATATCACGAAAGTAGTCAGTTGAATGCTCGTCGAATTTTCTATACAATAGTTCTGCTAAGATTTTATCCTGCTCTAATTCAAAACAATCCCTGCAACCATCAGACGACCCGACATAAACAACCTGAATATCATAAAAGTAGTTGTTTTCGCAATCAACTAATCTATCATAATATTGAATATAGAAACAGCAGGGAGGTGGCGGTGGATTGCTGCAATTAAGTTCAACCCAATCTAAATCATTCGAACACAATGTGATGAAGTATGGTCCTTCCCAAGGAACATTACATGGGTATTTCGGAACCTCAGAGAAATCAGTTAAGCAAGGATTAACTGTTGGGAACGGGGGGGGGGGTAGAAATTGATTCATATTTCATTAATAAAATGAAAGCAGTTAAAGAAAGCAAAGACATAAAAATTTTGATTTTCATAACATCACCTATTTATCAGTAAAACGATTTTTCTTTAAAAAAATAAAAAATATTTCTATTAATTGCAAATAATATTTTAAAAAAATTATCCTGCAAACTGTAAAACAATAAAAATTGAGTTGATATTTGACATATCTTTTTTATTTTGAAACACTCTTTAACAATGTAATATTAAAAATTTTATTTAACTATGCCACGGGGGTCACACCTCTTCCCATTCCGAACAGAGAAGTTAAGCCCCGTCGGGCTGCGATGGTACTGCTTCTTTCAGATGTGGGAGAGTAGGTCGTTGCCAGGCTTTTTTTTGCCTTTAATTCCGCAATGGAGTTAAAGGCTTTTTTTTTTGGTAAAGATTTTGTAATTTTGTTGAAAAAAAAATTGAAATATGTGAAAATTATGAAATTTATCAAAAAGATTCCAGTTCTGTTTATTTTGATTATCACTTTCCTTTATAATTGCATTGAATCACAATCAGCTCAAATATTAGGATTTGGTACAGTAAAAAATGCTATTTATAGCCCTGACGGAACAAAGATTGCGAGTTGTGGCGATGGAGGAATCTTTATATGGAATACTTTTTCAGGCGACACTGTTTTATCAATAAGAAATAATGCAGGCTCAGTTACTTCAATAGATTTTAATCCTGATGGAAGTTCAATAGCAAGTTGCTCAGGGGCAACAATTAAAATTTGGGATTTAGTTTCAGGAGCAAATACCGTTACATTTCAAGCTGAAAGAAGAATTTTAAACATCAAATACAGCGAGGATGGAAATCGCCTTGCTTATGGCTGTAATAATGGTACAATTGGTGTTTTTGATGTAAATGAGAATAAATTAATCACTTCATTTTCTTGTTCAATTGGATCTCTCTATAGCATTTGTTTTAGTCCGAATATAAATAAAGCAGTAACTACCTCGGAAGGTTCAAAATTTCAAACTGTTTTAACAGTGTGGGATTTAAATACAGGAAAATCATTATATCAAAAGATTCGATTTAACGGAGAAATACTTATGGATTTCAGTTATGATGAATCTATGTTGGCTTATGTATTTGGCAAAACCATATTTGTTTGTAATCCGAGTAATGGAGATTTAATTACAACAATTAATAGTCCACGAGATGTTCATAATATCGATTTTAGCAGAAATGGAAAATACCTGGTAAGCAGTTACCATGATGTAATTAATATAAAAGATGAAATAACCAAATGGAATCTTGAAACAGGCGATACTGTATGGAATTATTCTATAAATTCGTATTATTCATCAAATTATAAATCAACGGTACAATTCAGCCCTGATGATAATACAATTGTTTCGAGCTTTTCTGGAAATCCTGTAACTATTTTAGATGCTGCCAAAGGTTATATGGTTAATACTTTGTTAGGACATACCTGTGGAATACAGGGGATATCATTTTCGCCTGACGGTAATTACATAATAAGTGGTGGTGAAGATGGGTCAATTAGAGTTTGGGATTTAAATTCAGAAAAAATAGTTAGTACAATTGATTCAAATACTACCTGGATCACCGATGTTGAATTTAGTAAGGATGGAAATACTGTTCTTTTATCTTCCGGGGTAATGATAAAAGCTTATGATTTTAAAACCGGAACTAAATTAATGGAAAAACAAGCACATAATGATGTTATATGGGATATTGAATATAGTCCTGATTCCAAAAATTTTGCAACTTGCAGCAACGATGGATTGATAAGAATCTGGAATTCGGTTTCAGGTGATTTGAATCAGACAATAAATGGAAATAATGGTGTAACCCATAGTATTAATTACTTTTGGGATGAAAATAAACTTCTATCAGGAGGCTGGGGAAGATTAATTAAAATTTGGGATTTAAGCACTTATCAAGAATTGAATTCTTTTGTCGGTTCAGATCAATGGATAGATTTTGTAAAAATAAGTCCTGATGGTAAACATATAGCAAGTGTTGCCAGGGATAATACTTTAAAAATTTGGGATACAAATACTTCAAAGCTAATAAAGAGTTTAAAGTTCGAAGACCAATCCTTTGGTTGTCCTAATTTTAGTCCTTCATCTGAATTTTTAGCATGTGGTACATCAGGCGGTAAAGTAATTATATGGAACAAGATAAATTTTTCTATTAATAAAGTATTAGCAGCTAATAATTTAGGAGCATCAAGAGTGATATTTAGTAACGATGGCAAACGATTTGCATCGTCGGGGAAAGAAGGTACAATTTTTATTTGGGATATTGAAGAAATATTAAATGTACAAGCAGAAACAAGTTCATTTATTTCATCGATTTCCATCTCTCCTAACCCTGCAACCGAGTTCATCGAAGTATTTGTACCTGATGAATTGAACCAAGGATTTAATTCATTGTTTCAGGATAAAGGGATTTACGATGTTTTCGGGGAACTTATTCTTTCAAATTCTCAATTTTCAATTCAAAATTCACGGTTGATAGCTGATATTTCTTCGTTTCCTCCAGGAGTTTATCTTGTTAGAGCTGGAGGGAAAGCTGGGAAGTTTGTAAAATATTAAATTAAGATACAAAGACTCTTAGACAATCCTGATTCTTTAATTCGATTCACTCTAACACTAATTATTAAACAAATATTAGTATTATATTTAGGAAGGAATTCAAGACTCATGTAATATTTTTGGATTTCGGCTGCTTTGGCTCTGGATTCTTAGTGCTTGGTAAGGTGAGTTTTAGATTACTACAGAGAAGTTAAGCCCCGTCGGGCTGCGATGGTACTGCTTCTTTCAGATGTGGGAGAGTAGGTCGTTGCCAGGCTTTTTTTTTATTTATTCCAATATTTTTCCTAATTTCCCATCCATATCATTGTATAATTCGGATTTAATATGAATTCTGATGAAAGAATAATTGAACTGCTCTCTGATATCCTTGTTGAGCAAAAAGGGATGAGATCTGATATTTCCGAAATGAAAAACGACATAAGCCAATTAAAAGAACAGCAGATAATTACAAATAACAGGCTAGAAAAGCTTGAAGAACAGCAGGCAAAAACCAACCTTGCAATTGGTGAACTGCGGTTATCAGTGATGAAGCTTGCTGAGCGGCTTGAAATTGTTGCCGACCACGAAAAAAGAATTGACAGGCTGGAGCATACTGTTTATAATTCTTAATTAAATCAAAAAATTTTAATGCTTAGAATTTAATATTAAATAGAAATTTTCAGCCACTTCATCAAATGTAACATCCCTATGTAAAATCTCCTCCAATGTTGTGCTGTGGGCAAGAGTAAATTCCTTTAACCTTACCTTCAATTCCTGCGAAGAGACTTTTGCCAGTTCTGATATGATTTCGTAAGCTTTTCCAAGCAAAATCGAGCCATGCTGAAGAAGAACCCCATCTGATATTTTTTGAGCACTACCAACCAATTTTTTACCGTTAAATTCTATCTCATATCTTGCAGCACTTGCAAAGCAGGATAGGGATGATACTTCACTCTTATAGAAATTATGGAAATTTGGCTGGGATTTTTCGAAATCAAGCTCAATTTTTCCTGATTTTCGTAGGGCTTCAATAATTAATAAATGAATGTCCCTATAAAGATTTGCTGCAGTGGAATTCCTGGGGATAGGAGTTACCACAGAATAAGTTATTTCATTAGCATGGAGTACTGCTCTTCCACCAGTTGGTCGGCGAACAATATCAATATTTCTTTTCCTGCACTCTTCTTCGCTTATATCATTTTCATTTTGATTGGCACCGAGCGAGACAGCCCATGGTTTCCATCCATAAACTCTGAACATTGATAAAGCCCTGTTATTGATAACATCATCGAGCCTCTGGCTATCGAAATGCATATTAAATTTGCCATCCGAAAAGCCGGTATTAATAAATTCAAATTCAGACCCGAAAATATGTTTGAATTTATCGGATTTAATTATCTTTGCGAACATTCAGCAATAAAAAAATATAATACAACGTTTAAATTTATTTAATAACGATTATGGATAACTTGAATTTAGTTTCATACTTAATATTCTTTGTTACAATCATAGTTAGCCTTATAGGGATTTATTCCCGTGGGGGATTTCTGAATCGGGGAGTTCTTCATCCATATAGTGTTGTTCATCACAAAAAATACTATATGATAATCACTAGCGGCTTCCTCCACGCTGATATGATGCACTTGATGTTTAATATGCTGACATTCTTTTTCTTTGCTTTTCAACTCGAAACTATGATTGGCTCTCTGAATTTCTTTTTCCTGTATTTTGCATCCCTTATAATTAGTAATATTTCATCCATCGTTAAAAATAAAAACAATTATACTTATCGTTCGGTGGGGGCATCAGGAGCAATTTCCGGTGTGCTTTTCAGCTATATTATGCTTAATCCAGCAGCAAGAATCGCAATAATATTCTTCCCGATAGGAATACCTGCTCCTATTTTTGGCGTTCTTTACCTTGCTTATTGTTGGTGGGCTGCAAAAAAATCCGAAGATTTCATAAATCACGAAGCTCATTTCTGGGGAGCTCTTGCAGGAGTGATTATAACAATACTTTTAATTCCCGGTGCAATTCAGAATTTCTTAGACTATCTAAGATATATGTTTTAATAAATTTTTTTAATAATACTGATTGATTTCTTATTTTTAGAAAAATTTAAATTGGCTTATATTCTTTCTTTTTTATAATACTATATTTAACCAGATGAATTATTAATCTATCAGATACACTCAAAAATTTGTTTAAATAATATAAAAAACAAAAGAATTAGTGCTTTATATTTCAAAATTTCGTCAATCTTAATAAATCTTCATAGCTTTCTCTTGCTCTTATTAAGAGGGTATTTTTATTCTGAATAAGTATTTCAGCAGGACGAAGTCTGTTGTTGTAATTTGAGGACATCGAAAACCCATAGGCTCCAACATCAAGTATTATTATTATATCACCTTCGTTAATTTCGGGCAGATAAACATGGCTTGCCATAATGTCCGAGTTTTCGCAAATTTGCCCGCAAACATAATAAAAATTTTTTCGTTCATTTTTACCATAGACTTTTATTCTATGTCTTGCACCATATAATGCCGGTCTTATTAAGACATTCATACCAGCATCAATACCGACAAAGCGTTTATAACTGTTTTTTATGCCTGTAACTTTTGAAATCAAAAAACCGGCATTTCCTATTAAATATCTTCCGGGTTCCATTTTCAATTCAGGCTCCCCGAAATTGTATTTCCTGCATTTTTCCTGTAATGTTTCGGCAACCAAGCGGGCAGTATCCTCGATATTTAACTCTTCTTCGTCATCATCGTATGGAATTCCGAAACCACCACCTATATCAATATATTCTGGTACAATACCAAGCTTTGTGAAAACATTTCCTGTTATAGTCAGAAGTTTATCCACAACTTCGGCAAAATAATATGGCTCAAGGTTGTTTGATCCAGTCATCATATGGATTCCAAAGCGACTGACTCCGGCATCTTTTGCCATCTTGTATGCTTCGAATGCCTGTTCATAAGGAACTCCAAATTTAGCATCTGAACCAGCAGTAACAATACCTTCGAATCCACCTCTGCCAATTCCGGGATTTATCCTGAACGAAATAATTTCGGGTAATTTTATTTTTAAGAGTCTTTTGAACGAACTGATATCATCAACATTGATTTTGACGTTGTACTTTGAGGCTTCAGCTAAATCATCATTGCTTTCGTAATTACCAGTATATAATATTTTATTATTATTAAAACCAGCCAGAGAAGCCAGATAAAGTTCAAAAGGCGAAGAACAATCGGCACCGCAGCCAAGTTCCTTGAATATTCTAAGAATATGAATATTACTGTTAGCTTTGACAGAATAATGAATAGTATTGTTCGGATAGTTTTTGTCAAAAGCAGATTTTAGTTTAGAATAGTTATTTTTTATTATTTCATAGTCATAAGCATATAATGGGGTGCCATATTGCTCAGCTAAATGTTTTATATCAATATTACAAATTTTTTCCATATTGTCAACTTAATTTTTGAAAGATATTATCAGATTTTATATTTGCAAAAAATTCTTTGTGCAATAGAGTCAGAGCATTCTCCAGATCTTTTTCCGCGAGAACAATACTAAGATTAACTTCGGAAGCACCGAGACTGACCATAGTTATATTTATTCCTTTCAGTACATTAAAAAATCTTGAAGCTATCCCGCTTGTATTCTTAATTCCTTCTCCAATAGCAGAGATAATAGCCTGTTTTTTCTGAATTTCGATTGAGGAGAATTTTTTTAAATCTTTAACAATTAAATCAAGATTCCTCGAATCATCTATTGTCAAAGAAATACTCACTTCGGAAGTTGTTACCAGATCTACCGATGTTTCATATTTTCGGAAAACATCAAAGACAGTGCTAAGAAATCCATAGGCACCCAACATCCTGTTCGAATTGATATTTATGACAATTATACTTTTTCTGAAAGCAATCGCTTTTATCATTTTCTTGCTTACTGCCTTGCCTAAAATTTTCGTTCCGGATCTTTCAGGGTTAAAAGTATTAAGCACCCAGACAGGAATCTCATCTTTAATGGCGGGATAAATGGTTTTTGGATGAAGTACCTTTGCCCCAAAGTAAGCCAATTCTGAAGCTTCAGTATAGGACAGTTCTTTGATTAAAAGTGTATCTTTTACAATTCTGGGATCAGATGTCAAAATTCCATCAACATCAGTCCAAATCTCGAGTTTCTCGGCTTTCAGAACAGATGCAAGAATCGAAGCTGAATAATCAGATCCACCTCTTCCCAATGTTGTGGTAAAACCCTGAAGGTTTGATGCAATGAATCCTTGAGTTATTATTATTTCGTTATCTTCGAACATTGAATTAATTATATTTTCAGCATTTTTTTTGGTTTCTCTGAAATTCACATTCGCTTCGTTATAATTCGAATCTGTTTTCAGAATTCTTCTAATATCAATAAAATTCACATTCCTGACTTTTTTTTGAAATGATTCAAAAACCAGAACAGAGGAGAGTAATTCACCATAGGAAAGAATCATATCTTTTGATTTTGGACTTATTTCACCAAGCACATCCAGAGCATTGAGCAAATTTTTCAGCTCACTCATTTTAGAATTTATGTAATCAAGTACATTGGATTTTAAATGTAAATCTTTAGCAGTGATAATATGACGTTCAAGCAGTTCGTCAGATATTTTCAAGGCTTCTGATAGGTTCTCGTTGTTCAGGCTTTTTATAATTTCAACTAATCTATTAGTAACCCCGGCTAATGCAGAGACAACAACAAGTCTTTTGCCCTTACGTGATTCAACTATAGAAATAACATTTCTAATGGCTTCTGCATTTTGAACAGAAGTACCGCCAAATTTCAATACTATCATAGAAAAAATTACTCAGATTTTATAAGTTCAACTTCGAATATTAAATTTGAATTAGCAGGAATATTTCTTATTTTTCGACCTCCAAAACCTAATTCAGGTGGTATAAATAATCTTCTTTTACCACCGGGTTTCATAGTAATAACGCCTTCTTCTATTCCCTGAATCACTTCATTATTGCCAAGGATGAAAGTCATTGGTTGATTCATTTTGTATGAATCTTCGATCAGGTCGCCGGATTCTGTTTTGATAATATAATGCAGAGTAACTTTCTGACCATAACGCGGATTGCTACCACTGCCAGTAACTAATTCCTGATACTTCAGTCCGGAAGGCGTTGTAATAATATTTCCGGCTTCTTCTGTTGTTTTAGTTGTTTGCGTTGTAGTGCTACAAGCATAGAGCAAAAAAACAGAAATCACGGTCAAAATTAATAAATTTATTTTCATTCTACTCCCTTGATTTTTTAATAATCAACCTTTGATTTTCTATATCTTAGGGCTGCTTTGATAAATTCAATGAATAAAGGTGCTCCGGTTACAGCTCTTGATTTCAATTCGGGATGGAACTGGACGCCAACAAACCAAGGATGGTTTTTAAGCTCAATGATTTCTACCAGTTTGCCATCGGGAGATAATCCGCTAAAAATCATATTATTCTGGAAAAGAATTTCTCTGAACTCATTGTTTAGTTCGAACCTATGTCTGTGTCTTTCGGAAATCTGGTGTTTCTGATATGCTTCGAAAGCTCTGGTTCCTTCTGCAAGTATGCATGGATAGGCACCGAGTCTCATTGTTCCTCCCTTGGTTGTTATTTTTTTCTGGTCTTCCATCAAATCAATAACATTATATTTTGTATTTTTATCAAATTCTGTGGAATGTGCACCATCGAGCCCGCAAACATTTCTGGCATATTCAATAACGGAACATTGCATCCCAAGGCAAATTCCAAAAAACGGGATATTTTGTTGCCGAACATATTTAATAGCTGTGATTTTCCCTTCAATACCTCTTGAACCAAATCCGGGACCTACCAAAATTCCGTGCTTTTCAGCGAGGTATTCTTCGATATTTCCATCATTTAAGTTTTCAGAATTAATTAACTCAACATCCACACTGGTATCGTTAATTGAGCCTGCGTGTATAAAGGCTTCTATTATACTCTTATAAGAATCTCTGTATCTTGTATATTTTCCGACAAGAGCAATTTTGACTTCATCTTTTGGGTATTTGATTCTTCTTACAAATGTAGCCCATGTGTCAATTTTCAATTCATTGAGTGGTAAATTTAGTTTTTTTAGAACAATTTCGTCCAAACCACTCTTGTTGAACATCAAAGGGACTTCGTATATAGTAGAATCAACATCCAGAGCCTCAATAACTGAACTTTCGTCCACACTGCAGAAAAGTGCAATTTTTGCTCTTTCCTCGCTTGATATCTTGTATTCAGTTCTGCATAATAATATATCGGGTTTTATACCATGCTCCATCAACATTTTGACAGAGTGTTGAGTTGGCTTTGTTTTTAATTCCCCAGATGATTTTATATAAGGAACATAAGTCAAATGAATGGTTAGTGTGTTTCCTACTCCAAGCTCAAGAGTAATCTGTCTGGCAGATTCCATAAATGGCAGGGATTCAATATCTCCGACCGTTCCTCCGATTTCAATAATTACAAAATCATATTCTCCATCGAAAACTCTGATTCTTCTTTTTATTTCGTCTGTAATATGAGGAATGACTTGCACAGTTTTGCCAAGGTATTGACCCTTTCGTTCTTTTTTTATGACTTCATAATAAACCTGTCCGGTTGTTGTATTATTATTTTTGTTTAATGATTGCCCGATAAACCTTTCATAGTGACCCAAGTCGAGATCAGTTTCAGCTCCGTCGTCAGTAACATAAACCTCCCCGTGCTGAAATGGATTCATAGTTCCCGGGTCAACATTAATGTAAGGGTCAAGCTTCATTATTGTAACAGAATAGCCCCTTTGTTTGAGCAGAAGCCCAAGCGAAGCAGATGCAATTCCTTTGCCAAGAGACGATAGAACTCCTCCGGTTATAAAAATATACTTCGTAGAAATTTTGGATTCTGATTTTTCTTCCATAAAATTAGAAACTTAGATTAAAATCTAAGCAAATTACCTAAATTTTAGAAAAAGAACAAAGTCATTTATCTGTGATATTATAAATACAATATTAGAATTTTATTTCGAGGGCAGGATTATTTTAAATTTTGTTCCTTCGTTTATTTTACTATTTACTATGATTTTTCCTTCGAGCAAGTCAGTAAATCTTTTCACAATTGTTAAACCAAGTCCTGTGCCGGAAGTCAAACCAATCTGATTTTTCCCTCTGAAAAATGCATCAAAAATATGTTCAATCTCTTCCTGCTCTATACCCGATCCTTTATCCGAAATAGTAATTTCAATATTCTCTAAGTCATTATAAACTTCAATTTCTACGGGTTTATTGACTTCAGAGTATTTTACTGCATTTAGTATTAAATTGGTTAGTATTTGTCTGACAAGTCTCGAATCAGAATATATCTGATTAATATCACTTTTGATAATCAGATTAATCGGGTGCATTTCTTTGTCAACTATCTTAACTTCATCAATAATATCCCTGAGAATTTTATCAATTTCGAACCAGCGTTTTTCGATATTAATCTTTTCTGCATCACCACGTCCAATTGTTAGAACATTTTCAATTAGATTAGTCATCATATCCACAGATTTTTTTACTTTCTCAGTATGCTTTTTAACTTTACTAAAATCACCGGACTCTGAATAACTCTCAATCAAATACATAGAAGACAGGATAACAGTTAGAGGAGTTCTGTATTCGTGGGAAATCATATCTATAAAGCGGCTTTTTAATTCGTTGAGTTCTTTTTCTTTTTCCAATGCTTTTGTTAGTTCCAGCTTAGCGTTGATCAATTCCTTTTCGATTACTTTTCTGACGCCGATTTCGGCTGATAAATCATCGAGAGTGTTCTGAAGTAGTTTAGTCCTTTCCTTAACTCTGTCTTCGAGTTCTAAGTTTAGCTGAATTAATTTTTCTTCTGCTATTTTTTGATCAATTGCTAAAGCACATTGATAAATAAAAGCCTCCACTTGCTTTGAATAATCTAAAATCTTTTTTTGTGGAAAAATATAAACTATACCAAGCAATTTTTCATCTTTGCAAATTCCAATGACATACACAGCATTAATATTTAGTTTTTCTTTGATTTTTGTGGCAAGATCGGACCCTAAATTTTGTTTTGCAAGTTCTTCAAAGCCTTCTTCAATTTCAGTCAGTTGAGCTTTTTTATAATATTCCAGATACTTTTCACTTATTTTCCAATTTGTTTTATTGTTATTCAAATTTGGGTCATCGCTTAAATTTGACAACAAATTAATCAGAGCCTCATTCATACCTTTAACTTCGGCAGTTTTATTTAGTTCATCATAAGAAAGAACCACCGAAAGAGAATCAGGTATTAAGATTTTTAATCCGTGAATTATATAATTATAGATTTCTTCAATACTTTTGATTTTCAGAAGGTTAAGAGCAGATTTATTCATAAATTCAAGATAATCAAGATATTTCCGAACAGTCTCTTCGGCTTCATATTGTTGAGTAATGTCGAACGACATTGTGATTACTCCGGTTATGTTACCATTCTCATCGAAATATGGAATTCTATCAGTTTTTACCCATATATCTTTTCCATCTTTACCGGGTAATTTATCTATAATACCGGAGAGAGATTTGCCGGTTTTTATGACTTTTAAATCTTCCCTATGAAATTTCTCTGCGAGTTCTTTAGGGAAAAAATCTTCAGCCCTTTTTCCAATGATGTTTTTCACCCTGCTATTGAGTAGTTTAGCTGCTGCCTTATTAACTCTGAGGTATGTATTATTGGTATCTTTATAACAAATACTTGCAGGTATTGAGTCAAAAATTGTCTGTTGCTCGGTATAAATTTTCTTTAATTCAGCCTCAGCTTTTTTTCTTTTACTGATATCTTTAACGAAGCCTTCCAAAAAAACTGGTTTGCCTGACTCGTCTTTAACAATTTTTGCAATTAACTCTGTATCAAAAGGCTCACCTGTTTTCTTTTTAAACTGAACAAATTCGTTTATATAATCTTCAGAATTCTTAAGCTTTTCTAATACTCTATCCCTATCTTTGGGGTTATAATAAATTTCATCAGCAATGCTTTTAACATTCTGGATTATTTCTTCGGGAGAGTCATAATTGAGTAATCTTGCACCTGCTTTGTTGATCCTGATAAATTTACCATCGAGGGTTGTTTGAAATATTGCATAGGGAGCATTATCGAAGATATTCCTGTATTCACTTTCTAATCGCTTTATTTCGATCTCGTGTTTTTTCCTTTCGGAAATATTAAGAAAAATAACTGCAACATGGTTTTCATATGTCTGATAGACGTGAACTTCAAAGGCACCTTTGATTTCATCATAATCATAATCAATCTGTTCAAAATAGTATTTATCTCCTTTTTTGGCAATTTTTTTGTATATTGAAGGAATTTCTGTATCCTTAACACCGGGAAAAGCTTCCTCAATTTTTTTATTGAGAAGAGGTTTATGATTTAAGTTCAATATTTTTTCGGCTGCATCATTATAACCCTGAAAAATCAGATCGTCATTCTCATCCAGATAATAAAGATGAAATCCAAGGGGAGAATGAAGAACAGAGTTTTTAAATGATTTTTCGCTTTCTTTCAATTTCTGCTCAAGTTCAATACGTTGTGTTACATCTCTTAATGTATTTAATAGATTGAGCTTTCCATTTTTAGTAATGAATGGTTTTGTATTAACTTCAACATACAGAATCTCACCTTTTTTCGTTAACACTTTCAGAGGGTCTGTGTAATCTAATTTCTTGGTAATTATGTAATCTATATATTTTTTAATGGCTCTTTTTCTGTCTGCCAGATGGACAAATTTGATTATTGAATTCCCAATTATTTCATTTTTATTATAAGACATTTTTCTAAAAACATTTGTTGATATGTAGTGGATTATTCCTGTTAAATCAGTAACCACAACGTAATCAGGAAGAGCTTCCATAGTATCATAAAATGTTTTCTCGTCATTTATGATTAACAGGTTTTCTTTTGTAAATCCAAATGTCCCACCCAAAGAATTTAGCTTTAAAAATAATTTTTGAAATTCATCATTTGTAATCAGTATAAAATATTCATTTGATTTATTTTCATATTTTAGAAGAGCCAAGGAAATGTAAGTTTCAGGATTAATAAAAAAATCTTCCCTGTCATTGCCTGCTCTGAACTCATTAATTTTTGCTCTTTCGATTTCAGAAATATTGTTCAATTCAGCTATGTTTATATCAATTGTTATTTTTAAATGCTCCGAAAACAATTCATTAAAAAATTGAACTTTATTCCCTTTGATAATACACAATCCATCATTTTCATCAAGGTATGAATTTTTTTTCAATATTTCAATAATATCTGATAAGTCTTCCATTATTATGTCAAGTAAAGTAAAAATATTAAAATGTATTTATTATATCAACAACTTTTTTTGCTTCATTATCAGTCATCACCGGACTAATTGGTAGGCTTAGAATTTCCCTGTGAATTGTTTCAGTAATCGGGTATTCATAATTGTTCCACTCCGAATAAGCCTCCTGTTTGTGGGGTGGAATAGGATAATGAATTAATGATCCAATATGGTTTTTTTGCAGGTATTCAATCAAACTGTCTCTTTCATTTGTTCTGACAACAAATAAATGCCAGACATTTTCTTCGGGATTTGTTTCAGAAGGGGGAATAATTTTTGGATTATTGATATTTTTCAGGTAAAACTCAGCAATTTCTCTTCGTCTTTGATTATCTTTATCAAGATATTTAAGTTTAACACGAAGAATTGCAGCCTGAAGTTCATCAAGTCGGCTATTATAGCCTTTGAAGCGGTTGACATATTTTTTTTGTGAGCCATAATTTCTCAGAACAGATATTGTTTCCGCTAAAAGGCTATCGTTAGTTGTAACAGCACCTGCATCTCCTAAAGCACCAAGATTTTTACCGGGATAGAAGCTAAAACCCGAGGCATCCCCAAGATTTCCTGCCCTTTTTCCCCTGAAAACTGCACCTTGTGATTGGGCAGAATCCTCAATAACTTTAAGGTTATATTTTCTGGCTATTTCGTTGATTTCATCCATTTGTGCAATTCTACCATAAAGATGGACGGGCATAATTGCTTTTGTTCTTCTGTTTATTTTTTCTTCTATTCGCTTTGGATCAATATTATATGTATTAATGTCTGGTTCGACAAGAACAGGCACTAAATTGTTGTGAGAAATTGATAAAATAGTTGCTATATAAGTATTTGCAGGGACTAAAATTTCATCACCATCTTTGATAAACCCGAGTTCCTTATATGCCCTGAGTATAAGTATAAGAGCATCAAGACCATTGGCAACACCGATACAATGACTCACACCGCAAAAATTTGCAAACTCTTTTTCGAATTCCTTTACTTCATTACCCAGAATATACCATCCAGAAGAAAACGCCCTCATCATTGCTTCTTGAATTTCTGAAGCATCTTTCAGGTTTATCCCTTTTAAATCAAGAAATGGTACCGATAATTCATCGTTTATTTCCTGAAGTTTATCGGGGCTATGACACAAGGAAGTATCTGAATATTTTTCGCTTTCAAGGGTAAGAATACTGGCATTTAACAATTTTGCCTGTTTTTCTATTAGTAAATTATCAATATTTTCATTATTCAGAAGTTCGTCGAAACTCATTGCGGGGGTTTGTATTATCCGTATTTGTTTAGAGAAATCTTTGATCAGTGCATCATCACTTTTTAAGAAATTATTTAAATTTTCATTTGCAGATAGAGTTGATGAAAGAATCAAAATTGAAAATTGCTTTTTCAAATTTGTAAGCAGGATTTCGAGCTCAAGCTTATCTTTATCAAGCAAGCTAACAATATATCCAATGCTGCTTCTATCCAATATTATATAATTCACTGAAACCTTTCCAAAAAAACAACAAATATAATTATCGAAATTAATTCAAATTTATGAATAATAAATTATAACAAGAATTTATTCAGAGTTTAGTTTATTTTTTAATATTACGTAATTATTCAATTCGGTTTTAAATTTGAATGCTTTTCTGATAAAATCAGAAAAAACAGGCTCATTCATAATCAGCTCGTAACTTGACATATTAGTTCTTGTCATAAAATAATGTCTGTCATTTTTTTGAATCACCAGCCAATCGGCTGCAGTTAGCTCATCATAGAATTTTTTCCGCCAAGCATCTAATTTCAGGACTGACAGATAGAAACAGGAATGCCCGAAACCTGTTATCCGGCAACCAAGTTTATGATTGATAATATTGCCACCTGAATTAATGACCAGAACAAAATCACTTTTATTGATATTTTTGAGATTATTGATTACTTCAAGCTGTTCAATCCTGTTATTTGATGAGCTATTTTCATCTGAATACATCTGATTGTAAGCATCTTTGTTAAAAAAATAAAAATAGCTCATAGCAAACATATTAAAATATCTTGGAAGAGGAGAAAATAGCAGGAAAAAAACAGCGATTACTGACAATATTAATCTGGATAATGAAGAATTCTTTTTGAACTTTTCTATAAAGACTTTGTATAAGTTATAAATTCCAAAAGAACTAACGATTGATATTGGCAAAAGAAACCTTGAAAAGTGATATTCCATCATCTTTCGTTCGATAACCACAGATAAAAACAAAAAAATTGTGAAAATGAATGCGATATTCAGTAATTTTTTTGTTCTGGCTTCAATCTTATCTGTCAGATATAGTTTAAATACCCATACACTTGCAAAAAAGAGAAGAATAGAATAATTATCACCAAAAAAGATTGCTGTTTTTTTGAGAGATTCCCTTATAAAGTCTGCATTTATTGGAGGAAAATCTGAATAAAAAGCAAGAAAAGACAGAGCATCTTTAAAACCGGAAAAAATCGAAACATCGGATAATGGCAAATGTGTTAAAAATAATAATAGGATTAATCCCGACAAAAATGATAATAATTTTATTATTGATTTTCTCCAAAAGTCATTATCATTGGGAATATTTAAAATTGGTAATGCGAAAAGAATCATTAAAAAAGTGATTTTCAGCCCTCCAAGAATACCAATAAGAGCACCAATTATGAAATATTCTTTCACTTTGGTTTCATCTTTCATTAAAAAGTGTATTAACAATATTAGAATCAGTCCTGTATAACTTTCACACTGAGCTGTGTTGCTATAATTAAGTGAAATATATACTATAATATATGTCAGGGATGAAAGAAAGGCTATGATTGATTTTCCTGTTATCTTCATAACAACAAAAAAAGTAATAATGGCAGTTGAAAGTTGAATAATATAATCCAGAATTCTTGGTGCAATCTCCGAATCCCCGAACAAAATATTCGATATAGCAAAAAAATAGTAAATGAAAGGTTGTTTAATGTCAATAAAATCAATATAAATTTTACCTCCGTTTGCTATTGATTTTCCTCCGAGGAACATAACTGATAAATCGCCGGATAAAGGAAAAAGGAGTATAGGTATAGAAATTACACTCAAAGAGATTAAAATCAAAAAATATTTAGCTTTATTATGCAATTTCTTGAACTTTTGGATTAAATAAAGAATGCAAATTAACAAGAGTGAAATATTTTTTTCTTAATTTTATTTTTTGTGTAATTAATCAGTTTTAAATTGAATAATTTTTTAAGAAAACTGGCTTATCTGTTTCCTTCAAACTGGAGAAGAAACATCAAGACATCACTTACAAATTCAATTGTTAAGGTATTGAATAATAAAATAATATCCTACTCACAAGCCGGAGAGGATTATAATATCCGAAATATATTCAGGGAAAAGAAAAATGGTTTCTATGTTGATGTTGGTGCTTTCCATCCTTTAAATGTCTCAAATACAAGCTATTTCTATACTTTTGAGAACTGGAGAGGCATTAATATTGACCCAAATCCTCAAAGTATAGAAATTTTCAATAAATACAGAAAAAGAGATATTAATCTTAATGTTGGAATCAGTAACTCAAACAAAGAATTAAATTATTATATTCTTGATTACACAAGCTCTATGAATACTTTCAACCGAGAAGGTTTAGAAGAAGAAGGTCTGTTGGATAAAATCAAAGAAGTTAAAAAAATTAAGGTGATGACACTCAATGAGGTGCTCAATAATTATTTACCGAAAGGTCAGGATATTGATTTTCTAAATATTGACACCGAAGGAATGGAAATTGAGGTTATTCAGTCAAATGATTGGCAAAGATTCAGACCGAAACTTGTTGTTATTGAGTCAGAGCTTCATGATTTAAGAGATGTTTTTGAAACAAGAATAACTAAACTAATGCAAAGTTATAAATATGAACCTCAAATAGTAACTTACCTCGACAGAAAATTGAGAAACATAATATATTTTGATTCACTTAGAGATTTATATGAAACTCCAAAAAGCTTGATTTAATAGCATGGATATAGTCTTAATAATTCTGATAGCTTTAAGTTTATCTTTTGATACATTTGCAGTGTCAATATCCATTGGTTTATTTGATACAGCAATTAAATTTTTTCGGGCTGTTGGATTCGCAATGGTTATGACTTTTTTCCAGTCTTTAATGCCTTTTCTTGGATGGTTTGCAGGAATAAAAGTTGAAAAATTTATTTATAATTATGACCATTGGTTGGCTTTTTTACTTTTACTGATTTTAGGCATAAAAATGATTTATGAAAGCATCAGGAAAAATAACGGAGACACTAAATATATCAGTAAAAATTATCTTAGTATTCAAAATATTATATGGCTTGGCATAGCTACAAGCATAGATGCTTTTATAGTTGGATTGAGTTTTGGTTTTTTGAAGTTTGATATTCTGATTTCAATAATAATTATTGGATTTGTTACATTTATTGCATCAATGCTCGGTATGCTGCTCGGAAAAAAAATCGGTAATAAATTTGGAAAAAAAATGGAAATAATTGGAGGATTGATTTTAATCGGGATCGGCTTGAAAATCCTCTTAAGTCATATTTTTAATTTATAGATTAAAGACCTTGAAATCCGGCTCGTCGTTTGGATTGTGCTCAAGTTTCAATTTTGCAAAGACTTCGCTGCCCAGACATTCTTCAATCTTCTTGTATATTACTTTTAAGGAAACAGGTTTGGTCAAAAATCCTTTCGCACCTATTTTGTAAGCCGCACCGATAACATCTGCACTAAGATTCCCCGATATAAATACAACAGGAATATCTTTGGTTTGTTCAACGGCTTTAAGAATTTTTAGAACATTATCACCGTTCATTTCAGGCATAATATAATCCAAAAAAATCAGTTTTGGATATTCTTTTGCTGCAAGAGATATACCTTCGTATGGATTATAAGCTGAAATAACTTCAAAACCCCATGATTTCAGATGCTTGGTGAAATATTTGTGGAACCAGACATCGTCATCAACTATCAAAATTTTATATATATCAACTCTTTCTTTATTTTCTGTTGATTCTTCCATTTTCTATCAGTAAACTATAAGTTTTTGGCTAAAGGAATATAGATTTCGATTTTTGTATGGTCGTTAACTTGGCTGTCTATCATTATTTTGCTGTTAGTAATATCAGCAATACGGTAAACTATAGCCAGACCCAATCCCAAGCCTTGCTGCTCGAGCTTATCTCTGTCGAATTGGGTATATGCATCAATTTTCTTTAAATCTTCCGGACTTATCCCAATACCATAGTCAATAACAGTGAGGACTAAGTAATCAGGTTCTGCCTTAGTTTTGATAATTATTGGATTTCCATTATCCGAATATTTAACCGCGTTGTCAATCAGCTCTGTCATCAAAATAACAAAGAAATTTTCAGACATTTGAATTGAAGCATCTTCAAGTTCAATTTTAAAATCCTCATATCTCAATTCATAGTCACTTTTTGAAGAAAGAATATTATAAATTGATGTTTCAACAGATTCAGTCCTTGCATTCCTTATCTCTTCCAATTGTTCAATATTTATTGCGATAAGTTCCAGCTGACTCAGCACAAGATAATGTTCAATCAATGTTTGTAGCCTTCTGCAAGATACATATATATCAGAAATTATTTCTTTAGCTTCATTTGGTTCAGTAGTGTTATAATGTTTCATTAAAAAATCTGAGTTACCCAATATCTGATTCAGTGGTGTTCTGAATTCATGAGGCAAAGCCATGCTTAGATTTTTATACAGAGATCTGATTTTGTCAGCAAGTTGCTGATTAGTTTTTACTAAACTAATTGTCCTGTCGGCAATATGAAGATTCATATTTTGCTCAAGTTCGGTAATTTTATTAGTCAATTCAAGATTAGAAATTTTGTGTGAAAGATAATTGGAACATATAAATAAAAAGTCTTCAAACATTGAATTATCGAATATTTCCTTTGGATTATATTCAACAAGAATAAAACCAAAAAAGTCTTTGTTACCATATAATGGCGATAAAAGATATGATTTTTCGGATAAATTAGTTGATATCATTGAACAAGTTGCTAAAAGATTTCCAATTGAGCCCTCATCAAGGATAGCTTGATAAATATTATCCCAGTAGTTTTGATTTTTATCGCCAAGCTGTTTATATAATTCAAAATCAAGTGTATCCGGCATTTTCCTGAATATTGCCACATTCTCAATATCATACATTTTTTTAATTTGATTTAACAATTCAGCACAAACCTTGTCAAGCTCATTCTCAAAATTCTGGCAAAGTTCTTTAAATGTTCTTAAAAAATCTTGAATGATCTGTTTATCAGTTGAAGCATATTTTTCCATATTTAATTAACTATTAGAATTTGTATTGATTGATTATAATTTTCGATTATTTTTGGATAAATTTCCAATAATTGACCTTTATTCAACTTTAGAATTTCCCAAATCTTTGGATTTGGTGGGTATAAGTTTCGGTTGTCTTTTATTCCAAGCCCGAGAAGAGTAGCAATATATTCAGCTAACGAGACAGATGTAATTATCATACTATTTCCATTGGTAAAATCAAGGTCTTTATAATTTTTAATTACTGAGCGGAAAACATCCGGTAGCTGCCATTTTACAGCAATTTTTTCACCGATCTGAATATGATTTACACCAAAGTAATTCAACTCGGCATCTTTTAATTCTACATTATTTTGAAATGCTTGTTCGATAACGATGTCATATTCTTCGTAAAAAAACTGAACAAAAAAAAGTTTTCCAATATCGTAAATAACACCGGCAAGAAAATAATTCTCAGTATTTTTTTCACCGCAGGCGATTCCAAGCAACTTAGAGGTTACCCCAACTGCAACGGAATGCTTCCAGAACTCCAAAAGGCTAAAATTCTTGTTTGGTTTTATATTTTTAAAGGTTGATACAACCGATAGGGCAACAACAAGATTTTTAATTTCATTGAAACCAAGATGAAATACTGCGTCTTTTATAGTCTCAACCTTTTTACTTAGTCCGTATAAAGGCGAATTAACAGATTTAAGAACTTTAAGAGCGGCTGATTGGTCTTTCGAAATTATCTGAGCAACATCATTGACTGTTGACCTTGGATTAGCAATGCACTCTAATAAATTGGAGTAAATAGTAGGTAACGTTGGGAACTCTTCCAAGTTTTCCAAAATTTTTTCAACATTCATCATTATAAATCATCACCTTTCAACTTGTGTATAGCAGCCATTTTCAGCAATTCCAATTCGTATTCATTTTTAGGAGTCCAAGATAATTTCTCAAGCAATGTATTTAAAGAAATATCAATTTCTTCTTCTGTCAGACCGTCGGTTTGATTGTTTTCCTCAACTTTTTTGATTGTAACATTTTGAATATTCAATGTTTTAAGTAATTTTAAACAGTTATTGGAAATAACTGCATTTGCAGGTAATAAAATATGACCATGGGCATTATATAATGGCTCGGCAAGGATATCACCTTCCTTGAGTTGGTTTATATCAATATCTTTAATCATAGTTTATTAATAAATCAATCACATTCCAATAAACTGTGATTAACTTATCGGCAGAAAACGAGTAAATTTAAGCAGGAGATTAAATTATACCCTTAGATTTGAAATTCAGAATATCATCCTCCGAATAACCAAGATTAATCAATATCTCTTTTGTATGCTCGGATAGTTTCGGAGGGGGATTTATAATTTTTCCGGGAGTTTTATTAAATTTTGCAGTCATGTTGAAAAGTTGCACCTCACCAATACCATCAACCAACACTGTCGAGAATGTTTCTCTGTGCTTTATTTGAGGGGAATTTACTGCCTGATTTAGTTCTAAAATAGCTCCGGAGGGAATATCATTTTTATTGAGAAGTTCCACCCATTCATCAGTATTTCTAAGCGTTAGCTTTTCTTCAAGAAGTGGGGTCAGTTCATATCGGTTCAATTTTCTAATGTCACGTTCCTTGAACCTCGGGTCTTCTTTTAGATGGGACAAATCGAGCAAATCAGCAAGCATTTCCCATTGTTCCTGCTTGTTAGCAGCTATGTTTATATAGCCGTCTTTTGTTCGGAAAACACCTGATGGTGCGGCAGTGAAATTATCATTACCCATTGGCACAGGATTTTGGTTTCCTATCATCAAATTTGCAACTACCCAGCCCATCATCGGCATGATGGAATCAAGCAATGCAACATCAATAAATTGCCCTTCCCCGGTTTTTTCCCTGTAGTAAAGGGCTGCCATAATTGAAAAGGCTGCGTTTAGACCACCGACTGTATCGCATACAGGGAAACCAACCCTGAGAGGATGGAGCCTTTCATCTCCGTTGAGATCCATCAATCCGCTCAGACCTTGAATTATCTGGTCATAAGCTGGTTTGAAGGCGTCAGGTCCTGTTTGCCCAAAGCCTGAAATAGCACAAAAGATAATACCGGGATTTATTTTATTCAAATCCTTATAGCCTAAGCCAAGCCTGTCCATTACTCCGGGGCGAAAATTTTCGACAACAACATCAGATGTTTGAACTAACTTTTTAAAAATTTCTTTTGCTGTTTCATTTTTTAAATTCAAAGTCATGGACTTTTTGTTGCCATTTTGTGCAATAAAGCTTGTGCCCATCAGCATTTTGTTATATTCTGGCACACAACCGAGTTTTCTTGCAAGATCGCCGTCTTTTGGATTTTCAATTTTTATTACTTCTGCTCCGAGCCATGCCAGATGAAGAGTGGCAAAAGGACCTGAAAGCACATTTGTTAAATCAAGAACTCTAATACCATCAAGAATATTCATAGTCATCAATTTATGTTAAACATTATTAAAATCAATATTTAAGTCCACCGGTTTTATAAACCAGACCGGGTAATTCTTTCACAAAAAAGCCAGATGCATATTTTGATACAGCAATAATTTTTTCAAGATTTATATCTTTTCTCTGATTATTCCGATGAAGTGAATGAATGAAATCTTCTGTGCACACATTACCGGCTGATAACTTTGTAAAAGGACAACCACCAAGTCCTCCAAATGCAGTTTCGACAATATTCACACCGCATTCAATTGCGGCATAAACATTAGCCATTCCCAGACCATAAGTATTATGAAAGTGACAGGCAAGAGTGACTTTATCATTAATTTTCAGGATTGAATCGAATAATCTTTTGACTTGTTCGGGATAGCCATGCCCGGCAGTATCCGCCAGACTAACGCTCGTAATACCTTCATCAATATATCTGTTAATTATATTAATTACCTTCTCTTCTGGTATTCTGCCTTCGAACCCACAACCGAATGCGGATTGAACGGAAACCTGAACCATCTTGCCTGAGTTTTTTGCCTCAATTGCTATTTTAATAATTCGTTCAAGGGCTTCATTTGTTGTCATTCCGGTATTTTTTCTGGAATGGGTTTCGCTTGCGGAAACACCCATACATATCATATCTGCATCAGATTCAATTGCTCTTTCTAATCCTTTTTCATTAAGAACCAAACAAGAAAGCATAGTTTTAAAGTTTTTCTTTGAATCTTTAAAATATTCAAATAATTCATCTGTGTCTGCCATCTGGGGAACTTTTGCAGGATTAACAAAAGAACCAATCTGCAGAATATCAATACCTGATTCTACAAGCAATTCTGACCATTGTTCTTTAGTTACTGTTGGAACTGGCTCAGACTCCATCTGTAAACCGTCCCTTAGTCCAACTTCGTGAATTTTGATATCTTTCATTTTTAGCAATAAAAAAAAAACAAATTTAAGAAATTTAGAAGTATTAATTAAAAAAGCAATTCGATACATTATTTAAGCGTCTAATCAAAATTTTGATTTAAGACTTTTTTTAAAATAATACAGGGAAAAAGTGAAACAAAGCAAGCCATTGCCAACGATTTTTTTAACTGTATTTTTGGACTTACTCGGAGTAGGTCTGATAATTCCGATTCTGGCGCCTTTGCTTTTAGGGAAGGACTCAGAATTATTCAGCGACACAACAGATTTTTCCACCCGAACAATAATTTTTGGATTATTAATGGCAAGTTATTCTTTGTCACAATTTTTCAGCTCACCTATCCTTGGTTCTCTATCAGACAGATATGGCAGAAGAAATTTGATGATTTTTTCATTAATTACTACAATTATTGGCTATCTTTTTTTTACTTTAGGTATTCATTTTAATAGTTTGGCATTACTTTTCCTTGGCAGAATAATTCCGGGATTATCATCTGGAAATATCACAATTGCATACTCTTCACTTGCCGATGTGAGCACACCAGCAGAAAAAACCAAAAATTTCGGTTTGGTTGGTATGGCTTTTGGTTTGGGTTTTGTCGTAGGACCTTTTATCGGCGGTCATCTGGCTAATGATAAGATTTTTTATCTGTTCAGTTTTGAAACTCCGTTTATCTTTGCAACTTTATTATCAATTATAAATCTTTATTTAGTTTATCGGAATTTTCCGGAAACACTAAAAGAAAAAAAGACAGCAGACATATCATTTTTCAAAGGTTTCAGAAATATCATATCTGCTTTTTCATCAAAAAAGACAAGAAGGTTGAATTTAGTAATATTTATCAACACGCTTGGCTTTGCCTTTTTCACTCAGTTTTTTCTGGTTATTCTTGTAGATAAATTCAATTTCAGGCAGGAGAACATCGGGACTTTGTATGGATTTTTAGGCTTATGGGTTGCAATTTCACAAGGATTGATAATTCGTCCGTTATCGAAAAGATTAAGACCAGAAAAAATAGCTTTTTTTACTTTACCTCTTCTTTCATTAGCTTTGCTACTATTATATTTCCCTCAGGATTCAATTTTTTTATACTTGATCATACCATTGATAGCTTTTTCCCAGTCTTCTTCTAATTCCTCATTAACTGCAACAGTATCAAACTTGGCAAGGAATGATGAGCAGGGCGAAAAACTTGGTATAACGCTTTCGATGAATTTTCTTGCACAATCAATACCCCCTTTGATAGGTGGAGCATTGGTGGCAAAGTTTATATATCTGCCTGTGTTTGCTTCTTCGGGGCTTGTTCTGATTGCATGGCTGATTTTTATTACATTTTATTTAAGAGCTATTAGAAAAAAATGATATTATCTACCCCCATTTCTTTTTTAAATAATCAATAGTATGATTAATAAGGTTTTTAAGAACATCTAAATTGATATCAGAAAGCTTTTTTATATAAATACATGCTTTGCCTATCTTAAACTTGCCTAATCCTTCAAGTAAGTGTTCATGTTCCTTAGCTCCGGTGAAAACATAAAGCGAAATGGCTGATTTTCGTGGTGAGAAGCCAACAAGAGGCCAGTCGCCTTCCTGACTGCTCCTATCAGATTTGTAGTGATAACTACCAAAACCAATGATGGAATCACCCCACATTTTAGGCTTGAATCCAGTCCATTCCTCCATAAGTTTAAGTAATTCAAAGCTATCTTTACGTTTTGCTTCAGTGTCAGCAAATGAATTTATATACTGGATGACATCAGCGTCAGTCTGTTTTGTTTTTAGTTCTGCCATGTTTAATTATAATTTGAATGAATTTCGGTCGAATGAATCTTAATTAATAGGCAAGGCGGACAGCTTCGATTTCGGATATCCGCATTTTCAAAATTCTTTCCACCCCTCCGCGGAGAGTCATGGTTGCTCCGGGGCAGCCAGCACAAGCTCCTGAAAGTTCGACATAAACAATTCCCGCTTCAACTTTCTTCAGCTTAATCCTTCCGCCGTCTGCTTCAATATATGGTTTAATGTCGTTGTCTATCACTTGTTGCACTTTTTCGATAAGTGATTTATTTTGTTCTTCCATTTCTTTTCCAACAATATTAAAAATATAAAATTAGAAAATAATTTTCTAACTTTCAAAGACTTATTTATATTGTTAATTCACGATAATATTAACTACTTATTATTTCTTAATTTTGAACTTGTAATTTGCAACAATTTATTTTAGTTATGAAAACTGAACTCAATTTTAATGAATTCATAAAGCAGCAATATTCAGATTGGGAAAAAGAAGCAGAGATTTCACTCAAAGGCAAACCTATTTCAGGTCTGAATACTAAAACCTACGAAGGTTTTGAATTAAAACCATTATACACACAAGAAGATTTGAAGACTATGAAATATCTCGATTTTTCTTATCCGGGATTTGAATTTTTTCTCAGAGGAACACAGTTGTATGGTTACAAAAGAGGAAGCTGGCTCAACATTGCTGATATTAATGATATCGAAGATACAACATTAAAAAAATTCTTATCCAAAAGTAATGAGCTTTGCCCCGATGGAATAAGCGTTAACTTCAATTTTCCAAGTCATAATCAAAACATCGAAAAAAATATTAGTATAACGGAAAATTTAAAGAGTTATCTAATAAATCTTGATTTCGAAAAAACATTTTTTTATTTCAAATTAAATTTTGCACCTCTGCAGATTTTTAAAATAATAGACTCACTCTTCGGGGAAATGTCTGTTGATAAGAGCGAAATAAAGGGAGGAATTGAGTTTGATCCAGTTAGTTTCTGGATTCAATCCGGGAAAATTCAAAAAAATACCGAGTGGGTATTTAAAGAAATGGAAGAACTCTTAAAATTAATAAAAGTAAATTATTCAAAATTTTCTGCAATTGGTATTGATTTATCAGTATTTCATAATTCCGGAGCCAATGCAGTTCAGGAATTAGCTCTTACTCTTGCCATTGGAAATTTATATATCCTTGAGATGATCAATCGAGGTTTTGATATTAATGAAATAGCTTCAAAAATAAGGATTACGATGTCGGTCGGAACCAATTTTTTTGGTGAGATAGCAAAATTCAGAGCCATCCGGGTGCTTTGGGCGAATTTAATTAAAGCTTATAATGGTAATTATCAAAAAATTAATCTCAACGTTACTACCTCTTTCATCAATAAAAGCAAATTAGATCCTTATGTGAATATTCTTAGAACTACTTCCGAAACTATCTCTGCCATAATCGGAGGGTGTAATTCTTTGCAGACACATTCATTTGAACAAATATATAAAAAAGCAGATGATTTTTCTTTTCGTTTAGCTTTGAACACTCAAAATGTTCTTCGGGAAGAATGCAATTTGTTAGATGTTATTGACCCAGCAGGCGGGTCCTATCTGGTTGAAAATCTCACACTGAAATACGCAGAAGAAGCCTGGAAACTTTTTAACGAATTAATTGAGAAAGGCTCATTAGTTGATAATCTTAAATCTGGCTATATTCAAGACTTGATTAATAATACATCAGAAGCTCGCATCCTAAATATACTTATAAGAAAAGACATTCTTATTGGCACTAACAAGTATCCTAACCTCACTGAAGAAAATGGTATTAATTACAAAAATCAAAATGAAAGCAACAATTTTAATGTTTCTGAAAATAGTTCAGATTTTTATTCCATTTCACACAAAATCTATGAAGAAACAGAGTTTATTGATATTAAAAAGTTAATTCAAAAAAGGCTTGCAGAGCCATTCGAGGAGTTAAGACTTAGAAGCGAAAATTACTACAAATCAACAGGGGAGCGCCCCAAAGTTCTCTTAGCTTGTTTTGGTAATTTAAAACAATATAAACCAAGAGCGGATTTTTCATCTGAATACTTTGCTGTTGGTGGATTTGAATCACACTTACTTACTTTCGATAATATAGACACAGCTGTTTTAGAAATTTCAAAATCAAAAATCAAAGTCTGTGTTTTATGTTCAAGCGATGAAATGTATGAGAGTCTTGTCGAGGAATTTGCAAAACAGATGAAGAATAAAATAAATGACATAATACTGATTTTAGCTGGCAATCCTGGCGATAATGAATCTCGATATAGTTCATCGGGTGTTGATGACTATATTTATTTACGCTCGAGTATAGTTGAAAAATTAAGCTTAATTATGAACAAATTAGGAATCTGAAAATGAAGCAACCCGATTTTAAAAATATTGAATTAGATTTTACTCTTGAAAATATTGATCACTCAGACTGGAAAAATGCAATTGAAGAATCATTAAATATTAAATTAGAAGATCTGAAAACCGAAACACTGGAAAATATAACTCTTGAACCCTTATATGACAAAAAAAGTATCGAAGGCTTAAATCATATTGGTTATTATCCCGGACTTCCGCCATTTCTGAGAGGACCTTATCCCACAATGTATGTACAAAAACCTTGGACAATAAGGCAATATGCGGGATTTTCAACCGCAGAGGAAAGCAATGCTTTTTATCGCAGAAATCTTGCAGCAGGACAAATGGGGCTTTCAGTTGCATTCGACCTTGCGACCCATCGTGGTTATGATTCTGATCATCCAAGAGTAATTGGCGATGTTGGTATGGCAGGAGTTGCTATTGACTCAATTCTTGATATGAAAATCCTTTTTGATGGAATTCCTCTTGATAAAATCTCGGTATCAATGACAATGAACGGAGCAGTTTTGCCAGTTATGGCTTTTTATATTGTTGCCGCAGAGGAGCAGGGAGTTTCTCAGGAGCAACTTTCTGGGACTATACAAAATGATATCCTTAAAGAATATATGGTCAGAAATACATATATATATCCTCCCGAAGCATCAATGCGAATTATCGCCGATATTTTTGCATATACATCGAAAAATATGCCTAAATTCAACTGCATATCTGTCTCGGGTTATCATATGCAGGAAGCCGGAGCAACAGCTGATCTCGAAATGGCTTACACTCTTGCCGATGGACTTGAATACGTCCGAACAGGAATAAAAGCCGGGCTCGATATTGATTCCTTTGCCCCGAGAATATCTTTTTTCTGGGCAATTGGTAAAAACTTCTTTATGGAAATTGCTAAAATGCGTGCCGCAAGGATGCTCTGGGCAAAATTAATAAAGCAGTTTAATCCAAAAAATCCAAAATCTATGGCTCTCAGAACTCACAGTCAGACATCAGGATGGAGCCTTACCGAGCAGGACCCATTCAATAATGTTATCAGAACATGTATCGAAGCGATGGCTGCTGCAATGGGACATACTCAATCACTACATACTAATTCGCTTGATGAAGCTATTGCTTTGCCAACTGATTTCTCTGCCAGAATTTCAAGAAATACACAGCTATTTTTGCAGGAAGAGACTGGTATTTGTAATGTTATTGATCCTTGGGCTGGTTCTTACTATATTGAAAATCTTACGAGTAGTCTTATGGAAAAGGCTTGGTCTCATATTCAGGAAGTTGAGTCGCTCGGAGGAATGGCAAAAGCAATTGAAACTGGAATCCCCAAAATGAGAATTGAGGAAGCTGCTGCCAAAAGACAGGCTCGGATTGATTCAGGAAAGGAGATTATTGTTGGGGTAAATAAGTACAAAACAGATAGTGATTCTTCGATTGAAATACTCGAAGTTGACAATCATGCTGTTCGAGACCAACAAATCAAAAGATTGCAGGCTCTCAGGGAATCAAGAGATGAATCGGCAGTGAAAAAAGCTCTGGATGATTTGACAAATGCAGCTTCTTCGGCAACAGGTAATTTGCTTGAGCTTTCAATAAACGCTGCAAGAGTAAGAGCTACACTCGGGGAAATATCCTATGCACTCGAAAAAGTTTTTGGAAGACATAAAGCTGTTATAAAGGCTATTTCCGGCGTTTATTCATCTGAATATTATCAGAAAGAAAAGATACAGAAAGTAATTGAACTTGGTGATGAATTTGAGAAACTTGATGGTCGTCGCCCAAGAATCTATGTTGCAAAAATGGGACAGGACGGGCACGACAGAGGAGCAAAGGTTATAGCTACAGCCTTTGCTGATATGGGTTTTGATGTTGACATCGGTCCATTATTTCAAACTCCTGAGGAAACTGCAAGGGCTGCAGTGGAAAATGATGTTCATATCATTGGCGTTAGCTCGTTGGCTGCAGGTCACAAGACATTAATACCTCAACTATGGGAAGAACTAAAAAAATATGGCAGGGAAGATATCATGATTGTTGTCGGTGGTGTAATTCCTCCTCAGGACTATGATTTTCTTTATAAAAATGGAGCTAAGGAAATTTTTGGTCCCGGAACCGTAATAACCGAAGCCGCCGAAAAAATAATCAGGGATTTAATCGAAATAATGCATTAATAAGAAGCACACTGCCACATAGCGGCAGTAACAAAAAGGAACAAAAATAGCTTTTTCATATACTTTTCCAAATTTTGTCTTAATAATTATATTAAACACATAAATAACAAAAAAGTCTCAAAAGAAAAGTGGGAATTTGAAAAAAATTAAGTTATAAAAAATGAGTATGGTCTCTGATAATCCTCAAATCTGAAGAATCAACTGGTTATTATTAAATTTTACAGATCCTGACAAGCAAAAATAAGGGAATATAAAACATTTTAAAACTCTGTTTCGTCTCTCTTTTTAGTTAAAATTATTGAGAGTTTTCAATGAAACAGTTTGATTATATAGTTTGGAAAGAAGATAAATATTTTGTTTCCTTGTGCCTTAATGTTAACGTTTCATCATTCGGGGAAACTATAGAATCAGCAATCTCAAATTTGAAAGAAGCTGTAGAACTTTATTTCGAAGATGAAGCTATTGAAATGCCGGTCATTGGTTCAATCACTTTAGGAAAAGAATTTATTTATGCCTAAACTTTATTCAAGCAAGGAAATTCTTTTTGTTATGAATTTATTGGGCTTTAGCTTTGTTTCACAAAAAGGCTCACATGGAAAATTTAAAAATTCAGAAGGTAAGATTGCAATTTTGCCTATGGAAAAGAAAGAAATCCCCGAAGGTACTTTCCATGCTATTTTAAAACAAATTGAGATATCAAAAAAAGAGTTTGTAGAACTACTTTCTAAGGGTTAATAAATTATAAGTTGCTTTTCCCTATTAGAACGGGTTGCTTCCCAGTCATTCTTTTGATTCATCTTCATCTTGGATGTAAATTGAGGAGTACCTCCCCAGTGCCACCCAAGTAAAAATTTATCCTGCATGAAATAAGCTGAATCTGCAGACAAATACTTTTGAGAACTATTCCTCCAATTAAATTTTTGCTGGGTCGGTTCGAAAGTTTGACAAAATACTCCTGTTGAATATATGATAATTATAAGAAATATTGACTTTTTCATATTTCACCTCACAATCTCAATTTTTTGTGAGTATTCCTTGTCGCCGGCTTTAACATTGCAAATATAAAAACCACTTGGCAACACAGCTTTTAACACATTTTTGCTGTTTGGTTGAATATTAAAAAGGTTTTCGGTGTAAATTTCTTTGCCTAATATATCCGATATAGTTATATTGATAATTTCTTTGAACTCAATTGATTCAATAAGAATTTTGTTATCATCAACTATTATTTTTATAGGTTTATCAAAGTATTTTTGATCTTCTATACCTGTAGTTATTTTTTTAAACAACCAAAAATTATCTATATCACCACCATAAAATACTTTCCAGTCTTCTTGATTTCCGTATGTTTCAATAATATCACCAAGATAATGATAAGATTTTAATTTTGTAAATATATCGTGTAATTCTAATTCATAATAACCGCTCCAATCACCATAAAAGATTAAGAATAAGTTATTATCAGGTAACATTACGAGATTAAAACACTTTCTTCTTTTATCTGAGGATTTCAGAATTCCTCCTATTTCTAAATCATACACATTTGCAATATAACTTTCTCTGACAGCAGCCAAATATTTGTCATCATTTGAAAACCTTACGTGTCTGTATCCCCAGCTTCCGCTATTTTCCACATATTCTAATGTATCTATCGGTTTCCAGGTTCCTGTTTCCCACAAGATTAGCTCCTGGTTGTAATGTTGTGCCCAATCATCATAGTAGTAAGAGCCCGTAGCAAAATATTTGCCGTCGTGTGAGATTTTTATTGCAGTAATAACACCTTTTAATTTTAAAGACTTTATTACTTTATCTTGCTGCCAGTCATAAACTAATATTGAATCACGAAAACCAAGTAATACATAGCTTTCGTCAGGTGAGATTGTTGTGACACCACATTTAAATGGAGTTTTTTTAATAAATTGTTCTGTTCGGGTATCCCAGATTTCTCCTCCTAAGGTAACAATAATATTTCCAGTTTTTGATATATCCATACCATAAATAGCAGATGCCCAGATTCCATCGAGGCTATTATCAAAATTGGAAATCCATTCACCTGTCCTGGCATCCATTTTTTGAATGTTATTCCCGACTGCACAGTAAATAAAATTTCCGTCGGCTGAGAATTTTGCAAAGCTGATACGAGTTGGAAACATTTTTCTCTGCCAGACTATGCCTAAATCAACATCCTGGCAGAAACAAACTGTTGAAAGCCCTTGCCACATAGCTGCGGCGATTGTGAGTAATAAAAATAGCTTTTTCATATACTTTTCCAAATTTTGTCTTTATAATTATATTAAACACATAAATAGCAAAAAAGTCTCAGATTATTTTTATTTTTTTTCTTCATTTGCAAGAACTAACTTGACCACAAAAAAAATAATAATTCATCATTTCCCTATGATTTTTTTTCAATGTAAAATAATTATTTTTTAAAAATGTCATTAATTTTTGAATACAAAATATACACAATGTAATCTAATTTCATTATGAAATTTTTTAACTGGAGTGTTGAAAAAAACTTAAAACTTAAGAAAGAGAGAGGTATATCATTTGAAGATATTTTGTTCTATATCTCCAATGACTGTCTTCTTGATATTATTCAACATCCCGACAAAGACAAATACCAAAATCAAAAAATCTTTGTCCTAAATATCGAGGATTACATCTATTACGTGCCATTTATCGAAAACGAGGATGAAATCTATCTGAAAACAATAATTCCAAGCAGAAAACTTACAAAAAAATATTTAGGGAGAAAAAAATGAAATATAAACTGGATAACGAAGAAAAAACCTTGCTCGAAAGCATTGAAAAAGGTGAGTGGGTCACTGCGTTTAATAGCAGCGAGGAACTCGATAATTATAAAACAATTGCAAAAAAAGACCTTAAGAAAAATAAAAGATTAAATATCAGAATATCCGAAAGAGATTTGAAATTATTGAAAAAACAGGCAATTAGAGAAGGTTTACCCTATCAGTCTTTTATTGCAAGTATCCTGCACAAATACCTGAATGGCTATTTGTAGAATTATAAAATAATTGAATAATTTAGCTCTACTTTCATAATCAGGAATATAAAAATTAATATCATCCTGAACCGGTTCAATTAAATCATTATCCCATAACCCCCATAAAAAACGACGTGTGTGAGGGGTTTCCAGCCGCACCCAGTCTATGGCTATCGGGCTATGCCCAAGATATGTTATTTTTATTTTTATACTGTCAATATGATCATTTACAGGGGTAATTTTTTTTAATTCTGGATTATTTCTTAGATGACCTTTCATAACGAAATAGGCTGAAATAGTAATATCTTTGCTATTCGGCGGTAGCATTTGCCTTGTAATATAAATTACTCTTACTCCAGTATCAGCTGTAACAGTATCTCTTATACATCCCCTCCCGTTCGGCAATTCAAAAGTTCCTGTTGGATAGGCTGAAGTATTAGGAATTGATTGAAATTGTATATTATTTCCTGCGCTCCCTGTAACTGTATAAGGTAATTCGATTTTTAGAATCGAGTCATTATTAATCACGTTATCGAACCGGCGAAGATTTATTGATATGAACAATGTTCTGCATAATGAAGAATCTTGTTCTTCTTCATTTTCATTGCCCGCTCTATATAACGCATTGCTGGGCCAGGGGTCAGATAGAATAACGCTATCCTTCAATAAAGTAACACTATCTCCATCAATAATAAGGCGGTTGAAATTGTCATCTGTTGGATCAGTTAATATTCTGCCTCGTCGGTAAAGAAAACCAAATACGGGTCGGGTAGTATCTCCCTGCCTTATTACCAATTTTTCGGGATTATCAGGGTCAAGCAGCAAGGTAGGCTCGTATTGTATGCCTCTTGCATTTAATATGTCGCCTCCCATACAATGAGTAGCATGTTCATGTAACTGTAGAACATTGCAATTCTCCACCCATTCATTTGGGGATTTAGTAAAAGATGAATGTGTTGAATTGTTTTTCACTGCCTGTGTTATTTTTTTATGCGCTCCCCATTGCCAGCCAAGAAGTATCCTGTTCTGCTGGAAATATGCTGAATCGGCTGATAAATATTTCTGAACGCCATTCCAATTAAACTTTACTTGCGTCGGCTCATAATCCTGGCTAAACGCCAAATTAACAAAAAGAGTGCATAAAATAACTCCCAACTCAAAACTCAAAATTCCAAACTTTTTCATATTTCACCTCACAATCTCAATTTTTTGTGAGTATTCCTTGTCGCCGGCTTTAACATTGCAAATATAAAAACCACTTGGCAACACAGCTTTTAACACATATTTGCTGTTTGGTTGAATATTAAAAAGGTTTTCCGTGTAAATTTCTTTGCCTAATATATCCGATATAGTTATATTGATAATTTCTTTGAACTCAATTGATTCAATAAGAATTTTGTTATCATCAACTATTATTTTTATTGGTTTATCAAAGTATTTTTGCTCTTCTATACCTGTAGTTATTTTTTTAAACAACCAAAAATTATCTATATCACCACCATAAAATACTTTCCAGTCTTCTTGATTTCCGTATGTTTCAATAATATCATCATTATAATGATAAGATTTTAATTTTGTAAATATATCGTGTAATTCTAATTCATAATAACCGCTCCAATCACCATAAAAGATTAAGAATAAGTTATTATCAGGTAACATTACGAGATTAAAACACTTTCTACTTTTATCTGAGGATTTCAGAATTCCTCCTATTTCTAAATCATATACATTTGCAATATAATTTTCTCTGACAGCAGCCAAATATTTATCATCATTTGAGAACCTTACGTGTCTGTATCCCCAATCTCCCCTATTTTCCACATATTCTAATGTATCTATCGGTTTCCAGGTTGCAGTTTCCCACAAGATTAGCTCCTGGTTGTAATGTTGTGCCCAATCATCATAGTAGTAAGAGCCCGTAGCAAAATATTTGCCGTCGTGTGAGATTTTAATTGCAGTAATCAAACCATTTAGTTTTAAAGACTTTATTACTTTATCTTGCACCCAGTCATAAACTAATATTGAATCACTGAAACCAAGTAATACATAGCTTTCGTCAGGTGCTACTGTTGCTCTGTGTGATGAAAAAGTGGGTATTTTAATTAACTTTTCTGTCCGGGTATCCCAGATTTCTCCAGACTCGCTTACAATAATATTTCCAGTTTTTGATATATCCATACCATAAAAAGCAGATGCCCAGATTCCATCGAGGCTATTATCAAAATTGGAAATCCATTCACCTGTCCTGGCATCCATTTTTTGAATGTTATTCCCGACTGCACAGTAAATAAAATTTCCGTCGGCTGAGAATTTTGCAAAGCTGATACGAGTTGGAAACATTTTTCTCTGCCAGACTATGCCTAAATCAACATCCTGGCAGAAACAAACTGTTGAAAGCCCTTGCCACATAGCGGCAGTAACAAAAAGGAACAAAAATAGCTTTTTCATATACTTTTCCAAATTTTGTTTTCTATAATTATATTAAACACATAAATAATAAAAAAGTCTCAGAAAGAAATAATAATTTGATAAAATTAAATAAATAATAGATTCGTTTTTTATTTTTTTAAAGTATTTTAATTATGCCAACAGTTCTTAGGATTGGGAATTTAAGGTTTCATTTTTATTCTGATGAACAAAATGAACCTCCTCATATTCATATTGCTAATCCTGACGGAGAATGCAAATTCTGGCTGGAACCAATTGCCCTTGCCAGAAACATCGGCGTAAAGCCTTATGATTTAAGAGAAATTGAAAGGCATGTTTTTAACAACAAAGAGTTTTTACTGGAGAAATATTATGAGTTCCACAACAGTTAATTATTCACTTAAATCCGAACCTGTTGCTATAAAAGCATGGGTAAAGGATAGGACTGTATTTATAGAATTGACCGACTTTCGTATTATATCATTTCCTGCGGATAGATTCAAAATTTTAAGGAACGCAACTGATGAGCAACTTCAAAAAGTAGAGCTTAGACTTAACGGTTATGCTCTCAGGTGGGAAGAATTAGATGAGGATATTACAGTAAAAGGGATACTTGAAGGCAGATTTCAACTTGCAATTTAGCCTAATTTTTTATCCCGATAATTACTTTAGAATGTTGATTATATCCTTCATCATTGATTTTCCACCACCCCAATGCCAGCCTAATAATGAAGTAGTCTGGTTAAAAGGATATGAATCCGGGGATAGATAACGCAAAGTGTCATGATATAAAAACTGATGCTGTGTTGGCTCCAAGTCTTGGGCTTTTGCTAACATTGCTAAAGCAAACAAAATTAAAATTATATTTTTCATTTCTGAACCTCATTTAATTATTATGAAATTAATGGATTCAGATATTTTGCCTGCTTGTATCTTGCATAAATAACTACCGGAGCTTAGATAATTAATACTTTCAATGATTTGATGCTGCCCTTCCGTCATAATTTGGTTTGTAATATTTCTTATCAAATCGCCATTAAGCGAGAACAAATCAATTTTTGTCATTGTGGGAAATGGCAGGTTAAAAGATATATTCAACTCATTTTTAATTGGATCTGGAAAGACGATTAATTTTAATGAAATAGGTTCATCTGTATTTTCCTTTATATCTAAAGTATTTAGATTTAATAATTGCACTTGGCCCCTTGATCCGTTAACATAAAATCTATCAAAAAAATCAATATCACCACTACCACCAAAAAACTCATTGAACGTGTAGAATATTTTAAAGTTATCTATGTTATATATAATATTACCTACAGCTATTAAAGGAGAGTTGGAAAAAAATGAAGCAGTCTTAGTTGCATATCTTATCACATTTTTAACTGAATAATCTGAAGTGTTGAGGATGGTAACGGACCTTGAGCAAACTACTAACAAATATTTACCATCTTTAGAGTATTCTACTTTTCCTATCCAATCATCAAGTCCGCCGCCTTCTGATTCGATGCTTATTGTTTTAAATGGTAAATCTTCACCGATTTTCCAAATATTTACACTAAATAACTTTTTATTTTGTAAATCTCTCTTTAAATTACTTGTTGCTATATACTGTCCGTCAGATGATAACGAAAGCGATTGGTTGCTACCATAACAACTAATTTTTTTATATATGGTAAAATCATCCAGTTTCCAGATAATAAAATTATCATATTCTTTATTTATGGATGTAGCAATTAAATATTTATTATCTGGTGAAAATGCGAGTCCGGAAGTTGTTGATAAATCCCCGGGTCCCGGGGGAATTAATTTTAAATCCGAAAAAATATAGATAATCTTGCCTGTTGAAAAGTCCCATAATATAACTCTACCGTCCTCAGTTCCAGCTTGACTGCCTGAAGCTAATTTAGTTCCGTCAGGAGAGACAGCCAAACACATAATTTCACCAGTATGTCCGGTAAGTGTTTTTTCTATTACTCCGTCTTCAGTTCTAAGAATATAAATATTGGGCTTGCATCCCACTATAATATGCTTGCCGTCAGGAGTAAATTTAACTGCTCTGCCTCCTGAGCCAGATCCATCAATAAATTTCTGCCAGACGACATCATCGGCTGCTAACGCACACTGCCACAAAGCAGAAATAACAACCAAGAACAAAAATAGCTTTTTCATATACTTTTCCAAATTTTGTCTTAATAATTATATTAAACACATAAATAGCAAAAAAGTCTCAAAAAAAATGAGAAAAAATAATGAGAGAGAGATAATTTTTTGATTGGGATGAAAATATAATTATAAAAAAAATATCAGTCAAAATCGGGATTGATAAATTTAACCTCTTAACCTCGCTTGGATTATTCTATTGAAACTAACGTATAATTGTTTTTCAACAAAATATGATATATTTCGTTTCAGTAGAATTTTAAATCAAACATCATTAAAAATGACAAGCAAAATTGCTCTAATAAATATATATAAATCATACAAGGAAGGTCAATCGGTTTATGATGTGTTGAAAGGAATTAATCTTAACCTTAATCAAGGTGAAATTGTCATTTTGCTCGGAAAAAGCGGCTCAGGAAAATCAACACTATTGAACTTAATTAGCGGAATTGATTTGCCTGATAAAGGTGAAATTATTGTTGATGAATTAAAGTTAACAGAGCAATCAGAGCATAACAGGACATTATTCCGAAGAAAAAAGATAGGGTTTATCTTTCAATTTTTCAATTTAATACCCACCCTGACTGTCGAAGAGAATTTACTGCTTCCGTATGAATTAAATTATAAAAATACAAATGGATTTAAAGAAAAAGCCTCAAGTTTGCTCGAAGAAGTCGGACTACTAAAGCGATTGAAAAGTTATCCTGATGTTCTTTCGGGAGGTGAACAGCAAAGAATTGCTATTGCAAGAGCCTTGATTCATAATCCCGATGTGATTCTTGCCGATGAGCCAACCGGAAATCTTGATTATGAGAATGGCAAAGCAGTTATAAGCATGTTGGATAATCTTGTTCGAAAAAATAATAAAACTTTGATAATGGCTACTCATAGTCCGGAGGTAGTTGGAATTGCTGATAGAATTCTGCAAATAAAGGACGGTTCAATTCAAAAATACTACCAGAATTAAATAAGATGAAGCAACACGAAAAATCGAGTCTTAGATATCTTTTGAAGCATCCGGTTCAATTAGTCCTTTCGATTATAGGAGTTGCTATAGGAGTGGCTGTGGTTATTTCGATTGATATTTCAAGCAATAGTGCAATGAAGGCTTTCGAAATGTCAATGGATGGGATTACAGGTAAATCAACACATATTATTCACGGTTCACCTGCAGGAATACCCGATTCGATTTATTTTTTTTTGAAACTGAACAAAAAACTGGATAAAATAGCTCCTGTTGTTGAGCAAAATATAATCACACAAACAAATCCCCCATTTACTTTAAACCTGCTGGGTGTAGATATTTTTGCTGAAAAGGATTTTCGGGATTTTATTGAAAATGCTGAAATAACAGGAGGTGAATTGTATGGTAAAATGCTTTCGGTTCCTAATTCTGTTCTCGTTTCTTATGCATTTGCGAAACAAACAGGAAAATCTATTGAGGACACAATAAAAGTTAAGCATGGCGGAAAATATTATGTGTTAAAAATTGTAGGTATTCTGAAGGATAATAATAATCCAAAAAAATATGAATCGCTGGCTATTACTGATATTTCCACAGCTAAAAGATTATTTTCGATGGACTCGCTTTTATCAAGGATTGACATAATAATTGAAGACAAATCAAAATACAACGAAAAAATGATTGCTGAAATGCTGCCCGAAAGCGTTCAGATAACAAGGTCAGAAACGAAAACAAAAATTTCATCTCAGATGATTTCAGCCTTCAATCTCAATTTGACCGCAATGAGCCTACTGGCATTAATAGTAGGTATGTTTTTGATTTATAATACAATGACATTTTCGGTTGTTCAAAGAAGGAAACAAATTGGACTGTTGAGATCGCTCGGAATTACAAGAAGAGAAATTTTCACCACTGTATTGCTGGAATCATTAACCATTGGAATGATTGGAACAATTATTGGCGTATTTCTTGGAATATTTCTTGGTAATTTGTTGCTTGGATTGGTAACTCAATCAATTAACGACCTTTATTTTGTCATAACAGTCAGAGAAATATATATTTCACAGGAAACAATCATCAAAACAGTGGTTCTTGGTATTCTTGCAACTATTATATCTGCTCTGAAACCGGCATACGAATCAACAAAAACACCACCGAGGCTTGTTGTTCTTCGTTCTTTTGTCGAAACAGAATACAGAAGGAAAAAATACATTTTTGTCCTTTATGGCATAGGTTCGATAGGGTTATCAATAATAATTTTTGCAGTTTCGGGGAAGAATGTGCTATTGAGTTTTATTGGCGTCCTTCCCTTGATGATTGGCTTCACTCTGTTCACACCTGCTCTGGTAATATTTTTCGGGAATGTAATCAAACCATTGTCAAAAAGGCTGTTCGGAGTGATCGGAGCAATGGCAGCAAAGGGATTATCCAACTCACTGAGTAGAATTTGTATAGCTATCTCGGCTCTTGCTATATCACTTGCAGCTGCAATAGGAGTGGGAACTATGGTTAATAGTTTCAGAATTACTGTCATCAACTGGCTGGAAACAAGGTTGCAAAAAGATATTTATATTTCTGTTCCGACAATGATTGCAAGATTTAATGATGCAACAATTCCCGACGGGCTTGACACATTGCTCGAAAAATTACCAGAGGTCAGGAATTTAACCCTTTACCGGGAGATGAGAATCACCGAGGGCGATAATATGATTCACTTGATAGGCAGCAGTTTCCCCGAAGATCCTTCTTCTATGTATGTATTTAAGGAAGGAGACCCAAAACAAATATGGGACAAATTAAAGCAGGGGGAAGTAATGGTTACAGAGCCTTATTCTTACAGAACAAATAAAGGTGTTGGTGATTCTGTGGAAATTCTAACAGACAAAGGAATAAAAAAATTCAGAATTGCAGGGGTGCATTATGATTATGGATCTGATATTGGTTTGATTTTTATGGAAATTGACACTTATAGAAAATTCTGGAATGATAGAAAACTTTCTGGTTTAGGACTATTCCTTAATAATGAATATGATGTTCAGGAAACAATAAATAAAATCCGTAATTTAGTCGGAACTGATCAAGAGCTAATTATCAGGTCGAATAAAGATTTACTGAAATCATCAATAGAAGTCTTCGATAGAACCTTTATCGTAACAAACGTGTTACAAATCCTTGCAATAATAGTTGCTTTCATTGGAGTTCTTTCTGCTTTGATGTCTCTTCAGCTCGAAAGGACAAAAGAAATAGCAATATACCGGGCAAACGGTATGACACCAAAGGATATCTGGAAATATTTGAATCTTCAGACCGGAATAATGGGATTTATTGCAGGAATTATGTCAATTCCTCTGGGCAATATATTGGCTTTGGTTCTTATATACGTAATAAATAAAAGGTCATTCGGTTGGACACTTCAGTTTAATATTATCCCTGAATTACTGATTGAAGCAATATTTGTAGGAATCATATCTGCAATCCTTGCATCAATTTATCCTGCCTATAAAATGTCCCGGATTTCGCCTTCTATTGCATTGAGGGAGGAATAGCAATGTTAAGGATAGTTATTATCGGTTTGTCTTTGATTTTGCTTTCTATCATTATCATATATTTCAATAATGAAAAGAATAATAATGACAAGAAAAGCAGTTTTATCGAGATTACATCTGTGCTTTCAGATAATAATGACACTATCTTCAAAAAGGCATTAGACAAAAGGATTTTTGAATTTCCGGATGATTTCAAACCCAAGACTGACTTCCGAAATGAATGGTGGTATTTTACCGGGAATCTCGAAACCAAGGACGGAAGACAATTTGGCTATCAGTTCACAATTTTCAGAAATAGCCTTTCATTGAAAAAATCTTCTAAAAATCAATGGGAAAGTAATGAAATTTATATGTCCCATTTTGCTATTACTGATATTGAAAAAAATACCTTTTATTCATTCGAAAAAATATCGAGAGCATTGAATCCTCTGGCTTCTTTCGATTCTTTGGAGCAAAAAATCAATGTTGAAAATTCATATTTTACATTCAATCATAATCCTTTTAATAATCAAACAAATTTTGAAATCAATGCTATTGGTGAAGATATTGAATTATCTCTATCGCTCGAAAGTCAAAAACCCATTGTGCTTCAGGGCGATGAGGGTTTGAGTAAAAAGAGTGCCACTGTTGGAAATGCATCGTATTATTTTTCGATAACTAAATTAAAAACATCCGGAAAAATTAAAATTAAAGGTCAGGAATTTTATTTAATGGGTTACTCATGGTTCGACAGGGAATGGAGCACAAGTTCACTTGACTCAAATCAAATTGGCTGGGACTGGTTCTCCTTGCAACTGGAAAATAACTATGAGATAATGTTTTATGCATTAAGAAATAAGGACGGCTCGTTCGATGAATTCAGCAGCGGAACAATTGTAAATCCCGAGGGGAAATATCAAAGAATAGCACTTGAACAAATTCAACTTCAGGTAACTGACTTCTGGAAAAGTCCAGAGGAAAGGAAATATCCATCAGGTTGGATAATGAAAATACCTGAGCAAAATATAAGGCTGGAAATCGAACCGGTAATAAAAAATCAGGAGCATAAACTTTCATTCCGTTACTGGGAAGGTGCAGTAAGATTCAAGGGAACATTCAATGGGAAGAATGTCAAAGGCAAAGGTTATATTGAATTAACATGTTATTGATTAATGAACAGGCTAAGGTATTAAAACAAAGATTAATGCTCATGCTTTGAAATTCTCTTTTCGAATTCAGAATCAAAATTTGGAGCATCCTCTGAATCATCCTCGAAATTATCAATGGTTTGTTCAATATTTTTGGATTTTTTTGTTTCCAAAATAAGCATATTATCAGCAAGAACTTCGACAATGTATTTTTTATTACCGTTTTTATCCTCGAAAGAGCGAGACTGCAAACGACCTTCAATATAAATTTTAGAACCTTTTTTAACAAGTTTAGTAATAATTTCGGCAAGACCTCGCCACGCAACAATGGAGTGCCAGTCTGTGTGTTCATGCATGCTTCCATCTTTTTCCTTCCAGCTTTCAGTTGTGGCTAATCTGAAAGAAGTAACCGGAATACCGCTTGGAGTAAATTTTAGTTCAGGATCTTTTGCTACATTTCCAATCAACATTACTTTGTTCAAAGAGCGTGTCATAATACCCCCGATTAAAAGCAAAAAAATAAATTAACCAATGATCAAATTTATCATAAAATTTAAAATCAAATTCAACTGGGGTGAAAACGAGTATGTCTAACCAGTTTTGAATAATATAACTGCTCTTTTTCATAAATCACTATTCCATTCCTTTTCATTTTGAAGTAGAAACGAATAATCAGTAAAAAAAATTATAAATAACTTAATAAAATTTTTACGATAAAATAACAATAAAAACTGGATAAATTATGTTTTTCTGATATATTTGTAAATACTGATTTAAAGCAAATTCTTTTGCTATTCTTAAAAAAAATTATCAAATATGAATGAAAAAGAAAAATTATGCGAAAAAATATATGAAGTAACAAGCTGGAAAATCAATCCATTCAGAATGAAAATTGTTACTGATACTTCTGATTGGATGAGAATTAACAGAGGAGATGTAATTCGATTGGATGATTCTGATTATGTGGTGAGGGGAAACATGCGGGAGCCTCGTTTCGGAATAGACGATCAGCCTAAATATTGGGTTTTCAGTGCAGTAGAACTTTCAACAGGAAAAGAAAAGATAATCAAGACAGTCTTCCATGAAGAGTTTTATGCTCATATCGGAATTTTAAAAATTAAATGCTACCGAAATCCCGACAAAGAAGGAAAAGTGCTCGATTTAGTCAGGAACGACGATAGATTTATGCAGGGCTACACTGTCTATGATGAGAAAGGTAATAACGTCAGAGTAATAGATTATATACAGGGAACATCATTATTCAACTATATTCCATCAATAAATCTGACACATGAGGAATATTTTTATAATGTCTTGCCTGATATTATGCATAAATTATATGAATCATTTCTTGCGATATTATATTTACATCAAAATGGTTTTTGCCATGGTGATATAAGAAATGACCACATTTTTATCGAAACAAAATCCGGAAAATATCGCTGGATTGATTTCGATTTGATGCAGGATGTTTCTGATTTTGATCTCTGGAGTTTCAGCAACATAATCGGATATGCAGTTGCCAAAGGTATTAAAACATTCGATTCGGTCCTCAAAGGCAATGAATTCAGCGACGAAATTAAAAATTCACTTAGAAGAGAAGATGGTTCAGCTTTCTATAATTACCGAATTTTGAATCTGAAAAAGATATATCCTTATATTCCGGATCATCTGGATAGTATTCTAAGGCATTTTACAATCAAGCCAGATAAATATTACAGGGATTCAAATGAATTTTGTGAAGATTTCAAGGCAATGATTGATAAGGAATTTCCAAAAACTTCGAATAACTAAATTGAAATGAGTTTTATCCGTCATATTAATAAATGAAAACAATCATAATAGGTGGTGGCAAAGGGTGTAAGTCAATACTTGATTTGACTAAAGGGTCTTTTCTGAAAGAACTCAAACTCGAGATAATAGCCGTTGTTGACATTAATGAAAATGCTCCGGGAATGATCTATGCCAGAGACCTTGGCATCAGAACTACTACAAATCTGAACGAAGCACTTTCAATTCCCGGTTTGGAATTAATTATTGAATTGACAGGAAATGATAAATTTCTGCAGGAGCTTTATAAAAATCTTAAGACCGGCACAAAAATTATTGATCATACATTTGCCCATATATTTTGGGACCTTGTCAATGCTCAGGATGAAATTGTTAGTCATTTCAATGAACTTCAGAAACTGGACAAAATATTGAAAAAGGAACAACGCTTCCTACAAAACATTTTTGACAGTGACTATGATCTGAATCTTGTGATAAACTTAGATAAAAAAATAATCCGCTCAAACAGACAATTCCTTGAATTTATAAATAAAAGCGAAACTGATATTATCGGAACTAACTATATTGATGTTCTTAAAAGTCTAGATTTTGATATTGACTTTGAAGAAACAGAAAAGAATATTGACAAAGTTATCGAGACCAAAAAACCTATTACAACAATACGATTTTTAAGAAAACCCGTTGAAACTCACTGGGAAATTGTGAAGATACCCATTTTTGAGGAAAACGAACAGGAATTCTCCATTCTTATTAAGTGGCACAGAATAACAGAAAAAGTGATTCTAATGAGACAAATAGAGCAGCAGGAAATAAGGTTTAAGAGTTTTATTAATACTGCTCAGGACTGGATTTCAATTAAGGACAGGGAAGGAAAATATGTTATAGTTAATCCGGTTACTGCTTCAGCTTTCAATTTAAAAACTGAAGACTTCATCGGAAAGAAGCCAGAAGAAATACTGCCAGAAAAAGTTGCTAATTTGGTCAAGAAGCATGATGAAGAAGTAATCAGATTACGACAACACAAACAATATGATGAGATAATGTATATACATGGTCACGAAAGACATTTCAAGATGACACGCTTTCCTCTCATTGACCAGAACAATGAAATAATAGGAACTTGCACAATAGGAAGAGACATTACAAATGAAGTACTATTGCAGGAACAACTCATTCAAAACGAAAAGCTTGCAGCCCTTGGTAAATTAGCTGCTGGAGTAGCCCACGAAATCAATAACCCTCTGACAGGCATACTTGCCTATGCGGAAGATTTGCTGGAATCAGTATCTGATTCACCTGAATTACAAGATGATATTAAAGTGATTATCAGAGAAACTCTCAGATGCCGTGACATAGTTCGTAATTTATTGGATTTTGCCAGACAGGATAAACCAATTTTTCAGATTACTGATCTTAATCAGATTATTAATCAGACGCTTTCACTTGTCTCGAGGTTACCACAGTTCAGAGATATTAAAATTAATACTTTATTATATGATAAAATTCCCAAAGTTGAATCTGATCCCAAACAATTGCAACAGGTTCTGCTTAATTTGATGATAAATGCTGCCGATGCGATGAAATTAAAAGGTAATTTAGTGATTTCAAGCGATTACTTAAAAAATAAAAATATGTGCTGCATATCAGTCGAAGATGACGGTCCTGGAATTCCTGAAAACCTGATAGACAAAATTTTTGAGCCATTCTTTTCTACAAAAAATACGAACGGACTTGGTTTAGCTGTCAGTTGGGGCATTATTGAGCGACATCACGGAACAATAGAAGTTGATACTGCCGATTCCGGCGGTGCCATTTTCAGAGTTTTATTACCAGCAAGTAAAAGAATCAATTAGTAGGTCGGTTATGAAAGATAAATATAACATTCTTGTGATAGACGATGAAAGAATCGTTCTTGACAGTATTGGTAAAATACTAAAAAATGAACCTGAATATTCTTTAACACTATCTCAATCCCCCGATGAATCACTGCAAAATATTCAGAATAATAATTATCATATTATCCTGACAGATTTGATGATGCCCGAAATTGACGGACTGGAAATATTAAAAAAGGCAAAAGAAAGAAATGAAAATACACAGGTAATTATGATAACAGGTTATGCCACGATAAATACTGCTTTGCAGGCAATGCAACTTGGAGCATTTGATTATTTGTCAAAGCCTTTCACCAAAGACGAGTTAAAAAGGGTGATTCAACGTTGCGTTGAATTTATTTCAAAGAGTTCGATTGAAAATACAATACAAACAATATCTGAAATGAAAAGAGAAGGGCAGTTTAGTGGTTTGACAGGTATCGGCAAATACTGCTGGCTGATGAGAGAGGATGACGGTAATGTTTTGATTGGAATCGAGAGATCTCTGCTCTATACTGTTGGATATATTCAAACTGTTTATCTTCCTTCAAAAGGAGATGAAATAAGACAAGGCAGTGTTTTTTTCCAAATTTTTTCTAATGATTTGAGAGCTCAATCTGTAACATCGCCACTTTCTGGGATAGTAATAGAAGTAAATCAAATTGTCTTAGATGAGCCCAATAGTGCCCTTGCAGACCCTTACGACAGGGGATGGTTAATAAAATTAAAACCCGAGAATTTTGAAGAGGAAGTGAAACTTTTGGGGAGGTAGGTAAAAATTTTTAAAAAAAAACAAAAACAAACTCCTTTTGTAATCTTGTGTTGCAAATCTTGTTTTTTTTTCGGATATTTACTTTTTTTTAACTGTTAATTTTTCAATAATTTATTTTAATATGAAAGATCCAATTTCAACAAGTATAGATAAATATCAGGATGAGGAAATTAACCCTCTGTGCGTTTATTGTAAAAGCTCCAAAGTGATTAAACACGGACAAACCTCTACCGGGAATAAAAGATTCAGATGCAGAAACTGTGGAAAAACATGGGTTCTCGAACGAAAGGAGACTATTAGACCAGATCTTGCGGATATGACAGAAGCATATCTTAGCGGAAGAACTTGCAGAGACCTTGTTCCAATTTATCATAGTTCCCCCTTGCGAATCAATCAAAAAATCCGTGAATTTCTTGATGGCTGTCCTCATTGGGAAGACTATCTGGATGCTTGTGTTCATCATCACCATCCAAGGTTAATTTATTTAATAGGCAGAAATTTTTCTTGCTCAACCAAGAACTCAAAAGGAAACACCATGTTCCTTGCTATGGCTGTGGACTCATTATCCTCGGTGGTTCTGGGATTTGAAATCGGTCAGAAAGATTCTCGTGAAGTATGGTTATCACTAATGGACAGAATGAATTGCAGAAATATCATTTGCCCAACATTTATGACAAACGGATCAAAGAATATCGAGGAAGCTGTCAATACTGTCTTCCCATATTCAACGACAAGGATTTTCTACCATAAGGCTTATAGAGACAAAGAATTAAATTGCTGTATTTCCAGATTACCAATAAACAACAAATTACTCAATGATACTATTAAAGCTTACGACACACTAAAGAATCATAATTTGAATGATTACCTCAAAGAAAATAATAACAAAAGACTAAGGGACTATTTATTATCCAGTCCTGAGTTGTTTACAAAAAGATTAAAAGAAAGGCTTGAAAGCCGTCCTAAGATTAGAATAGAAGGTCTCACTTCTGCATTTCAGATGCGATTCGAAAAATTTCACATGCTTAAAGACGATCCTTACCCTCTGATTAATGGCTGGATTGCCAAATGGATGACTAACAGATTGGACTTTGGGTTTAGCAGGCTGGCTGTTTATACTCAAATACCAAGCATCACTAATTTCAAAATGTTTTCCTGTGGAAATTTGCCTTATAAATTAAATTTGAAGGATGACAGCCCTCAATTGAAATCATTTGTTATCGAGATTGCTGCAAGAGCATTGCAGGTGCCTGTTTTTTATTCCAAATGTGAAATGAAACTGGACAAGTGCAGTCTGTTTTAGTTAGTCCGCAAGGATTTTAATGTAATTTTTAGTTCTCTCGTCCTGAGGATTATTAAAAATCTGCTCGGGTTTTCCAATTTCGATAATATTACCGTCTTCCATATAAACAACGAAATCGGATGCATTTTTTGCAAAATTCATAGCGTGAGTAACAACTATCTGGGTCATACCTTCCCTGTGAAGATTTTTCATAACTTCAATAACTTCAACAACAAGCTCAGGATCGAGAGCAGAGGTTGGCTCGTCATAAAGCATAACCTGTGGATTCAATGCCAGAGCTCTTGCAATAGCTACCCTCTGGGCTTGACCTCCAGAAAGCTGATGTGGATAACGGTCAATGAATTTTTCCATTCCAACTTTTTCCAGTAACTGGACAGCTCTCAATTTTGCTTGAATTGATGATTCTTTCTTGACAATTTTTGGAGCTATTATAACATTATCCAGAACCGTCAGATGCGGAAAGAGATTAAGATCCTGAAACAGCATCCCCACTCTTTTCCTGATTGTGTTAGCCTTGATTTGAAAATCTTCGTCAAGAACTGATTCGCTTTCGGGTGTTTGAAATGGAAGTTTAAGTCTCACCTTCCTATGGCTTTTATTTTCTTTATCAGGTTTGTTATGATTTGTCCGGGACAAAGTTATACCCGCTATACGGATTGTTCCTTCGTCCAAAATTTCCAGACAGTTCAAGCAACGAAGAAATGTGGTTTTGCCGCAACCAGAGCGACCTATGATAGAAATTAATTCGCCACGGCGAACATCAAGATTTATTCCTTTCAGAATATGATGGTCCTGATAATATTTATGTAAATTTCTGACACTTATTATATTGTCCTGACTTTCCAAATTTCGGTCTAATTTATTGTTAAATTATTATTAAAAATACAAATATAAACTATATTTTGTATATTTAATAATATAGAATACCTAAAACTTGTTTTGATAAAAAAAAGGCTTAATACAATTTTAAAAAAGGTATTTAAAGTTTTTCACCGTCCTGAAAAAAGTTGAAAATAAAAAGAAATGAAAAAAAAGAGAGTGGAACAGTATATGTAAAAAGGACTTAAAAAGATTACAGTTTGGCTTTTAAATTGCAAATAGTAAAAGAAGTTGAAAAAAGGCTACTTAACATATAGACAAGCACAGTCAAAATATGGGATACAAGGAAGATCAACTACATTGAAATGGTTAAGGAAGCGTGGAAGGTTAAACTGGAAGAATTACCAAGAATTAGGACAAGGGAAACATCAGAGAAAAAAAATATCGCATAGCGATTAATAAATTATAGTAATCATTTGAGAATATAATCACTACGTGATAAGAGGTGTATTGCACGATAAATTTCTACCATAATGAAATCACTACGTGATTTAATATTACCAAAAACATAACAGAAAAAATAATCGCATAGCGATTAAATTATAGTAATCATTTGAGAATATAATCACTACGTGATAAGAGGTGTATTGCACGATAAATTTCTACCATAATGAAATCACTACGTGATTTAATATTACCAAAAACATAACAGAAAAAATAATCGCATAGCGATTAAATTATAGTAATCATTTGAGAATATAATCACTACGTGATAAGAGGTGTATTGCACGATAAATTTCTACCATAATGAAATCACTACGTGATTTAATATTACCAGAAACAATATTACAAGAAACATAACAGAAAAAATAATCGCATAGCTATTAAATAATGGTAAAACAATAATACGACACCAAAAAAATATCGCGTAGCGATTTAATTATGGTAACAGAATAAAACAGAAAATAAAAAGAGGCTGTCCATAAAAGAACAACCTCTTTCAAATTCAAGTTTTCTTAGGTTAAACCAGAAGAGTTGCAAGAATTAATGATACTATTGACATTAACTTAATCAAGATATTAATTGAGGGACCCGATGTGTCTTTGAAGGGATCACCAACGGTATCTCCGACAACAGCTGCTTTATGAGGTTCAGATTTTTTATAATATCTTTGACCATCAATAACGACACCTTCTTCGAACATTTTCTTTGCATTGTCCCAAGCACCACCAGCATTAGCCTGGAAGATAGCCATAAGAACACCAGTTACTGTAACTCCAGCCAGCAAACCGCCCAGAGCTTCTTTGCCAAAGAACGGTATAAAGGCAACAATCACAGGAACAAGAACAGCCATTAGACCGGGAGCAATCATCTGACGAATAGCAGCTTTGGTTGAAATAGCAACGCATTTTTCATATTCAGCTTTGCCCTCGGCTGCGTGGAAAGTATCTAAATCTTCTTTTGACCATTCTGATTGCTCTTTGTCACCCATACGCTTCATTACTTCAAGGGCATTCTTGAGAGCAGGAATATCACTGAACTGTCTTCTAACTTCTTTGATCATTGACATTGCAGCACGTCCGACAGCTCCCATAGCCAGAGATGAAAATATAAAAGGCATCAAAGCACCGATAAATAACCCAGCCATAACATTTGCCTGAGAAATATCAATTGATTTCACGTGAGCTGTTGTCATATAAGCACCAAAAAGAGCAAGAGCAGTTAAAGCAGCAGAACCTATGGCAAATCCTTTTCCGATAGCTGCGGTCGAATTACCTACTGCATCAAGTTTATCAGTTCTTCCTCTGACTTCCTTTGGCAATTCTGACATTTCGGCAATACCGCCGGCATTGTCGGCAATTGGACCATAAGCATCAACTGCGAGCTGTATTCCTGTAGTAGCAAGCATACCAACGGCAGCTATAGCGATACCATATAATCCAGCTAAAGCGAATGATATAATTATTGCAACAGCTATTAAAAGCACGGGAATTGCGGTTGAAATCATACCTGTTCCCAAACCAGCTATAATATTCGTGGCAGCACCTGTTAAAGATTGTTCAGCAATTTTTCTGACGGGGGGTTTGCCCAATCCTGTATAATATTCCGTTATCAGACCAATACCAACACCCGCAACCAGACCTACTATTGTAGCAAGAAATACTCCCAGAGATGTAATCTCATACATTTTTCCGTATAAAGGGTCATCAAAAGTAAATGAACGCGGTAGTAACCAATCAATAATGAAATAAGAAACAATTATCATTAGTAGAGCTGCTATCAATGTTCCGGTATTCAAGCCAGCCTGAGGATTGCCGCCTTCTTTGACTCTTACAAAGAAAGTCCCGATGATTGACACTATAATACCAGCGCCAGCAAGAAATAATGGTAATAATACAGCAGAATAACCTTGAAAAGGAGTTGACTCGAACCCGTTTGTGCCGACAAAGGCAGCTCCAAGAACCATGGTTGATACAATTGAACCAACATAGGATTCGAATAAATCTGCACCCATACCAGCAACATCTCCTACGTTATCACCAACGTTATCAGCAATTGTAGCTGGATTAAGCGGATGGTCTTCTGGGATACCTGCTTCTACTTTCCCTACGAGGTCAGCACCAACGTCAGCAGCTTTGGTATAAATACCTCCCCCAACTCTTGCGAATAATGCAATTGATGAAGCACCAAAAGAAAAACCAGTAACAACCGTAACAACAACAGTAATGGGGTCTTTTCCAATCGTATGAAAGGCATCGAAAATATACCCATAAATAATAAATAAAAGACTCAATCCAAGCACACCAAGACCAACAACACCCATACCCATAACAGAACCACCATTGAAAGCTATTTTTAGAGCTCTGTTCAGGCTGGTTCTTGCAGCATTTGTTGTTCTTACGTTTGCTTTTGTTGCTACTTTCATTCCTATATATCCAGCTAAACCTGAGCATATAGCCCCAATAAGAAATGAAAGTCCCACCAGAGGTGAAGAGCCTTTAACAGAAGCCCCCTGAATTGCAAGCAAAATACCGATAACAACAACAAAGATAGCTATTACCGAATATTCAGCTCTCAAAAAAGCCATTGCTCCTTTGCTAATATAAGAAGCAATTTTCTGCATCTTTTCGTCGCCTGCATCTTGCTTTGATACCCAGGCTGATCTGGCAAATGTGTAGATTAATGCTATTAAACCAATGACAGGTATCAGAAATAATAAACTTAAGTCCATAAAACCACTCTATTAATAAACAAAAAATAACGCAAAATTTTCAAAAAAAATAATCGCTATGACATTGTCTATAGCAATTATCGTAATAATTAATAAGTGTTAAAATTGTAATAAAATCAAATGCAAATTAAATAAATTTTCATTCTTTTGAAACGGTGAAACTTAATAAAATCAAAAATTAAATCAAATAATAATATGAAACTATTTTTGTTTTTAATATGTTTGTAATTAATATGTTGTAACATTAAGAATGGAAAAATCTAAATTATCTGCCTTTTCCGTATGTTTGGTTATAGAATTCTTCCTGAAATTGTTCTTCTTCTTTTGAAATTCTGGTTGCTTCTAATTCTTTATTTCCAATAATATTTTTAAGCATTCTTTCGTGAGTTTGAATTTCTTTTTCAATCAAAATGAGTCTTTCCTGTAATTTTTTAGATCTTTGTTTAATCCAGAGCGAGTCTTTTAACTTTTCGGAAAAAATCAGAGGCTCTTTCAATTTCATTCTTTCAATTCTTCTTTTTTCCACCTCAGTCATTAGTTCAATTTTTTTAATTTCTTTGAGCAGAAATTCTTCATCAATAACGTTGGTTTTGTCGTTAATCATTACATTAGAAGAAATGGACTCGAGGATTAATTTCAATCTTTGCAGGTTACCTTTCAGGTAGGAATCCTGAACGGCATACCAGTATTTTTGAGCAATTTCGCTATCACCGGAAACATCTGGATGAAGGATTTTGACCAATTTTCTATAAATCTTTGTTAGTTCGGAATTTGGCTCATTTTTTTTGTTTTTCTCGATTTGGGAATCATTTAGATTGTCTAAGTTCCTTTTTAAATCATTTCCTTTTTTTTCGAACTCTTTTTCAACCATTTTATTAACAAAGTCAATTGTTTGGTCGGTAAGTTTTTCCCCTCTTTGAACTTTAATAGCAAAGATTTCAATTTTTCGCTCAAGTTTGGCGGCAATTTTGGTAAGGGAATTTATTTTTTTTTCGAACTCCCCAAAGATTAAATCGTATTGATAGAGAATCTGAGGTTGGATTTCATAATTAAGTCTATACCATTCATTGATGACAGCGAGCAGGTTTTCTCTGGCCAAATCAAGCTTTTGCCTTAATATTTTAATCCTTGGATGCTCGGTTAGAGCATTTTCAATATTTTTTGTCTTATTATCCAGAGTAAGAAAAAGAAAATTTATTATGAATTTTCAACAGAAAAAGATTCATTTTTTGAAGATTTTGCAACAAGCATTTCGGCAATAACAAAACACAGAGCAAGAATAATTGCCAGTTGCCAGAGTTCTGTGCCGGTTCTTGCCCTTTCAATGCCTTTAATTATATTGTTTCTATCTTCAATCATTTCAAAATTAACATTTTTATTCAAAATATTCATAAAATGATTTTCTATATCTTTCTCTGATAAATGATTAATATTTGATTCTGTTGGGTTTGTGTTAACAGAAAATAACGAAATGGGAATATTATCCTGTGATTTAATAACATAAGACCCAGTAATTTCATTATTATCAAATCTCAACAAAGCACCAGAAGGCAGATTAACTGATTGAACCGAAGATTCAATATTTTTGGGATCAATGACCTTGAAAGTTCCGCCGGCAGAGTATTTTTTTGGTAAACTGAAAACTATAGGGATCCCAACAAGGGATGTTTTACCAATTTCTTGTTTGTATGAAAGATAATAGGCACTACGATATATAATTGTCGGAAAGAGACCTGTTAGTGGAAATGAACTCCATCTTAGGTCAGGTGTAACAGAAATATATAATAATTTTCCCTCTCCTATTCGTAGTTCGTTAATTAGCGAGCCACCGGGGATTTCAATAAGTGACTGACCGGAAAAAGTTGAAAGAGACTGATAAATTTCAACTTTCTCAGCGATCTTATAATTGTCAGTAGTTCCTTTGAAAACTCCTTCGAACAATGGATGAAGTTTATCAATTAATTTTAAGTCTCCGGGAGAATTATCAGGAAATTTTAATTGCTTCAAACCAGCGAGGTTCAATTTGCTCATCCCCGAAATAAAAGTTTCCCTATTGGTTAAGTCATCTGCAAAAAATAGAACTGAACCAGAATTTTCGAGGTACCTTTTGATTCTATCAAAATCTGAGTCCTTGAAAGGACCACCCGCAAGAATAATTAAATCGAAATCATTGAGATTAATACTCCCAATTTGTTCCGGTCCAAATAATTTGTAATCCGGAGAATTATTGCCCTGACGGACAGCTGAAAAGACAAGAGATATATATCTGCTTTTATCACTGTTGCCAATAATTGCTATTTTTGGTTGCTCGGGTATAATGAAACCGAAATGGCGTTTGTTGTCATATTCGAGTGCGTCATTTTCGAGTTCAACATAAGCAGTATTAGTTCCGAAAGCCGGGGGAATAGCATTCAACAAAATAGTCTTTTGTGATTTTGCTTGTAAATCAAAAATTCTCTGGGTTAATCTTTGATTATTTATGAAAAGACTTATCAAGGCTCCGTTTATATCTTTTTCAGAATGATTTCGTATATGAGCTTCGATTTCGACCGGTTTATCCTTCTGAAAAATCTTAGTTATGACATTAACTGAGTCAATTGATAGGTTCTGGAGATTTTTACCAGAATTAAATCCAATAGGAATAATATAAACCGAGGTATTATTATCAAAAAGCTTTAAAGAATCTTTGTTTTCCCTGAAAAATACATTCGGTTGTGCGTCAGTAATTATATAAATATCTTTGATTAAATTCATTGATTTTTCAAGCATTGACGCTGCTTTTCTCAGGCTTGATTCCAGATTGGCGGTCTTTAATGAAATTTTTACTTTTTGTAAATCATCGTTTATTAGTTCCAGATTTCTTGTAAAACTGAGTTCATTGATATTTTTGTCGTCAACCATTGTAATCAATGCAGCTTCATCACCTTCTTTTAGATTGTTTAGTAGTGTTCGGATTATATTTTTAGCCTGACTGAATCTATTTCCATTTTCATCTGAAACATCCATACTGAAAGAATTATCCAGAATAAAAACCGAACTTGTTTTTGCATAAGTTCCAATTCCAGGAAAAGAACTTTTTATAGTCGGGCGGGCAAAAGCAAGGACAATAAATGTAATAATGAGAATCCTCAATATCAATAAAATCAATTGTTTGATTTTTAATCTTCGAATCTTTGTCTTCTGAAGTTCTTTCAAAAATCTTAAGGTTGAGAATTCAATAGTTTTCAGCTTCCTCAGGTTCAGGAAGTGAAGAATAATGGGAATAGCAGAAGCAAGTAATCCCAATAGAACCAATGGATTTAAAAAAGTCATTCTTCCAAAGTAAATATTAACATCCCACTACTGACGGATTTGATATTTAAAAATTTATAATTACCCTGTTTGTGATCGAAAAGATTTTGATTATTTCTTAATTCTGTGTTAAATTCAATTTTTTTTCGGGTGTATAATGAAACTACTATCCTTGTTTATGCTAATAATTCAATTATATTTCTTCCCTTTTCTTTTAAAAGGAAGTGATACAACTGTTATTCAAACACTCACATTTGATGACATCACAAAAAGACGAGGAATTTGGAATTTTCCCGATAATCCTGAAGATTTCCGAAAGATACTTATGCTCTATACTCTGAAATGTGATCCCCGAACAACACAGGACAGGTTTAATTGCGGCGAATGGGATTATTTAACTTATAACCTGATTCATAAAAAAACAGGATTAAAAGATTCATCACAATTGGAATACTATCTTTACAGGGTGGGTAATTCATCTCCAGATACAATCAACTACACTACAAAGCAAATTTCAAGAACATACCAAAGAAATTATTTCAAACGTGATATTAAAGGTATTATAAGTCAGGAAGAATATAAAATCGGTAATAATGACAAAATAATCCAAAGTAATGCTAAAAAATTCAGACTCCAATGGTCACTAACAGCAAAAGAATTGAAAAATTTTGGTTTATCCAGAGGAGAAATTAATCGCCTTAAATTTTATTTCCAAAAACCAATTTTTAATATTAAAAATTTTAGAATTAAAATTTCTGGTGGTTCTCTCGATGATAAATTCAATAATAATCTTGAAACTTACTTCCTGTATAATTTTGATAAAATTGACAGTGGTTGGGTTACTTTTAATTTGTTAAACCCGTATTCTTGGAATGGTCTCTCGGGAATTATATTCGAGATGAGTTTTGAATCGAGTGACAATAATAATATTGAGATATTACTTGGAGCATTTGAACGAGAAAGCTCAAACATTACTACCACATCCGATAAATACTTAAATTTTGACGGATTAAATGATTGGGTTCAAGTTGATGATATTGGACTTAATAAATTATCCAAATTTACTATTGAATCATTTATTAGTGCTGTCGAGTTCAAAGCTTTGGCAAATATTTTTAATTATGGCGATAAAATCATTATTCGAATGGGCAGGAATTCAGGTGAGTTGTATTTCTATGTTAATAATCCCGATGAGAGCTATGGGATAGCATATAATGCTGTCAGTTTTGGGGAATGGGTGCATATCGCAATGGTTTTTGATGGTTCTCAGTCAGAGAATAAAGACAAATTAAAAGTATTCATCAATGGTAAACAAATCACTCTGAGTTTTAACGGGAAAATTCCTTCAATAACAGCTTCCGAACAGGAAATATTTTCAATAGGTCATTATAGTTACAGAGGAGGGATAGATGAAATAAGAGTATGGAATGACGCCCTGACGGATGTACAAATTTCGGAGTGGTTCAATCGGGATCTGACATCTTCTCATCCAAAATATGCTAATATATTGGCTTATTATCCAGTTAACGAAAGCAGTGGTACTGAATTGCCTGATAAGAGCGGCTCAAATAAAAATGGAACACTGCTTGGCTGTCCAGAGTGGTCTGTTGTTTCAGCAGATTTGATGTATAAAGATAAGTTAAAAATAAACCTGACACCTTCTTTTGTTATAATCAGAGGTGAATATGAATCTAAGATTGACTCATCATTGATAGTAACTGAAAAGGTTCCTAATCCTCCGGCTTCAATTCAAAAATATAAAATCGAAAACTATAAGCCGGTAATTTCCGAAATTCTTTACGTCTGGAATGATAAATATGAATACATTTTTAATCAAGATAATGTACCAATTAGTGTAACGGCAGTAACATTAGATAAGCAGATAATTAACAGTAAGTTGAAATACTACAGCAAACCCTTTGATATATATGATGATTTTGAAATTGGTAGGTTCATCACTCCTTATGGTATTGGACTTGATCTTGGTCCCGATGGGTTTTCGTGGCTATATGACGTAACGGACTATGCTTATTTACTGAAAGGTGATGTGGAATTCTCGGCTGGAAACCAACAGGAATTAATTGATGTTAAGTTTTTATTTATTCATGGAATTCCACCAAGGAAAGTACTGAAACATGACAGAATATGGGGTAAAATGGCAGACTATCTATATAAGGATATTTCTGATGATAAAAAACTATCAGAGACAAAAATTGATATTCACGAAAAAGCTAAATCTTTCAAGATAAAGACAAGAATAACCGGCCACGGACACCAGAGTAATGATGGGAAGTATCCTCACTGCTGCGAATGGAAGGACAACACTCATTATCTATATTTGAACGGAAATGATTTTGCGGAATGGCATATCTTTCAATATAATGACTGTGCTCTTAATCCTGTTTTCCCGCAAGGCGGGACATGGCCTGGTGCCCGTGAGGGCTGGTGCCCCGGTGATGTTGTCAAAGATTATGAATTCGATGCAACAAATGCAATAAAAGGCAACTATGTTCTGATTGATTATGATATTACAAAAGTCCCTACAAACAATCAAGGGATGGGTAATGGTAATTATGTTATGAATTTTGACTTTTTCCACTATTCTGAACCAAGTTTCAGTACCGACCTCGAAATTTATGATGTTATTATGCCAAGCGACTGGGAATACTATTCAAGGAAGAATCCTATTTGCTCCAATCCGATAATTGTTGTTCGAAATAATGGCAATAATAATGTCAATAATTTTAAAATTAAATATAGAGTGATTGGAGGTCTGGAATTAGAAACGGCTTTTAACAATACAATTGAGCCCAACCAGAAGAAGGAAATTGAACTTGAAATAAATAATAATACATTCTGGTTGGGAGATGGGACAAACAGGTTCGAAGCTCTAATTACTGAGGTCAACGGTAAGAAAGATGATTACGAAGAAAATGATAAGTTTATTAGTACATTCAATATGCCGGATTTATATAAAAACAAGTTTGTTATATGGTATAAATCAAACAATAGACCTCAGGATTATACCTATACGATAAGAGACAGAAAAAATAATATTGTATTTTCAAAAAATAATGTTTCACCTAATGTAACTTACACTGACACAATTGATTTACCTGCTGGGTGTTATAAATTTGAATTTGTTGACAACTATAACTTAGGACTGTCCTATTGGGCATATCCGGATCAGGGAAGTGGAGCAATTCAAATCAGAGATGTTAACGGAAGCGTCCTAAAAGCCTTCAATCCTGATTTTGGCAGAAGTATTTATTATGAATTCAGCACTGGAGATATTAGTTTTGTAAAAGATCTCCAATCCGAAAATCTTGTTTATATCTATCCCAATCCTGCTAATGAAAAGGTTATTATCGAATCAGAATTCGACTTTGGATTAAGTGAAATAATCATTAGTGACCTGAACGGAAAAATTATTGACTCAAAATTTTTATCATTCGGAGAAAGCGAAAGAATTCAGCTGGATGTAAGTAATTATTTTGCAGGGACTTATCTGATTAATTTTAAAAATAACAAGTATAATATCACCAAAAAATTTATTAAAGATTGATAGTAGGACATAAGTATTACCCAAATCACTATGTGATTTATATTTGAGTTATTGATAGCTAATGGAAACAAACAAGATAAAAAAAATCACGTAGTGATTAAATATTGGTAACAATATCACTCCAGCAACCATTCTTATCGCATAGCGATTAAATTATTAAGTCCTTTTGAAGATACTGATAATATAATCACTACGTGATAAAAGAAAGAATCTTCAATTTTATGTTACCATAATTAAATCACTATGTGATTTATATTTGAGTTATTGATAGCTAATGGAAACAAACAAGATAAAAAAAATCACGTAGTGATTAAATATTGGTAACAATATCACTCCAGCAACCATTCTTATCGCATAGCGATTAAATTATCAAAACTATTTGAAGATACTGATAATATAATCACTACGTGATAAATGAGGAAAACCACTATTTCAAAACAACAAAAGGAATATTGAATGTTTTAATCTCATTAACAAAATTCAGAAAATATACTCCACTTTCCAAGTTATTAACTGGCAGATAAATTAAATCCGAAGCTCCCGGATTTGGATTAATGAATTTCTTAATCAGACTTCCGTTGGAAGTATAAATCAAAAACTGACTTCTTTCATTCTGATATTCAACAGGAACCCTGAGATACAAAATATCTGAGACAGGATTATTAAGAAGCCTTATCGAATTAAGTTCTTCCGAAATAACAGAGGTTGGGAACTGTTGGCAATATACCTCACCGGTTTCTCCATTAACCAGACAAGAAAGTCTGCCACCTGAAGAGTTAAAAATAATACCCCAGATAGCTTTATTCATTAATTCAGCTGGTTCGGGCAAGGGGTTAATACTTATATATGCCAGCATTAGCTTATAATCTTTGTTATTGGTTGAGAAGTCCTGAAAGGTCGAATTATCTCTTATCTTCTGAGCCATGATATCGCTATCAAACCATGTGGCATTATTCAAAGTTGTATCCATACGAAAAGGGAATAGATTACCGGGGTTTGAAATCGGTATTGGTAAGGGTATATAGGTATTAAGAATCTTTGTTACGGCAAAAAGTTTAAGCGAATCCACATCAACAGCCGAACGATAAAGGTAAAGCCAAGCATTGGCTGTTCCTTTGGCCATATCAAAGGATATTGTTACTGGAAGTCCTTCGAGTTGCTCTGATGAAGTGGCAATTAGAACAAGTTCAGGTGATTTCAAACCTCCATCAGCTGCAGATTTCGTTGAAGCCGCAATACCATCTTTTGCTTTGAATTGCTGCTGAGCAGAAGATGTTGAAATGATAATTGCCAAAAATATCAGTAAAAAAATATTCTTCATTATAACCTCAATAATTATAATTAAATTAACTTTCTTTGTTTCCATTTACTTGAATTTTTATTAAGTGATTGAATTCTTGATGGTGATCTGACCTTGCGGTGGGCGTATGCTGCGATAACAGCTATTAATTCTTCAGTTTCTTTCCTAACTTTTGCAAAATCCTCAAAATCAAACACATTTTCGAGAAAACCTGTATCAAAATTACCAGCTCTGAAAGCAGGATGATTAATAACTGCGATTAAAAACGGAATGACGGTCTTAATACCAAAGATTTTATAATTCTTTAGAGCCTGAACCATTCTGTCAAGAGCCTCCTCACGATTTTTACCCAAAGTAATTAGTTTAGCAACCATTGGATCGAAATGCATCGAAACGACCGAGCCTTGTTCTACTCCTGAGTCAGTTCTGACACCTTTACCGCCGGGTTCTCGTAAGTAAGTAATTTTACCTGTTGAAGGCATAAAATTATTGAATGGGTCTTCTGCATTTATTCTGCACTCAATTGAATGCCCGATCCATTTTATGTCTTGCTGTGATAGATTCAATTTTTCGCCAGAAGCAATTTTCAATTGTTCCTTTACAAGGTCGGCACGGGTAACTCTCTCAGTAACAGGGTGTTCCACCTGAAGTCTGGTGTTCATTTCAAGGAAATAGAAATTTTTATTTTTATCAAAAAGGAACTCGATTGTTCCCGCATTGACATAGTTACATGCTTTTGCCGCATTGATAGCAACCTGTCCCATCTTTTCTCTTAATTCATCATCAAGCACTGTTGAAGGGCATTCTTCAATTAATTTCTGATGACGCCTTTGGATGGAACAGTCCCTTTCGCCAAAATGGAGATAATTCCCATGTTCATCCGCAAGGACTTGTATCTCGATATGTTTTGGATTTTCAATTAACTTTTCGATATAAATAGAGTCATCGCCGAAGGACTTCAAGGCTTCACGCCTCGCAGACTCAAAATTTTCAATTAATTCATCGGGATTAAAAACCTTTCTCATACCTTTACCACCGCCTCCCGCAGCAGCTTTTAACAAGACGGGGTATCCAATATCTGCAGCTGTTCGATGCAATTGGTCATAATCGTTAATTTTTTCTTTTGTTCCGGGAACAATGGGAACGCCCGCATTAAACATAATCTCACGTGCTTTGGTTTTGCTTCCCATCATTTCAATAGATTTCGGATAAGGACCGATAAATTTAATATTAGCATCGAGACATGCCTGAGAGAAAGCCTCTCGCTCAGAAAGAAAGCCATATCCGGGGTGGATTGCTTCGGAATGGCTTCTTTTTGCAACGTCAATAATTTGTTGAATATCCAGATAGGCTGACTTTGGTGTTTCGGAAAATAATTCATAGGCATAGTCAGCATAATGGACAAAAGGGGCTTCCTTGTCAACTTTGTGATAGATTGCAACAGATTCAACGCCTAATTCTCTTGCGGCTCTGATAACTCTTATGGCAATCTCACCTCTGTTTGCAATTAAAATTCTTTTGAACATATAAATCAAATATAAGCTATTTTGAAAAAAATAACTTAAAAATTTTTTTTTAAATGAAAAAGAATATTTTTTATTTAATTCAAACGATCCTGATGTTTTTGTGGGATTATAAACTTGAAATTACTACCTTTGCCATACTCACTTTCAACCCAGATTCTTCCTCCGTGACGTTCAATGAATTCCCGGCAAATCATAAGACCCAAGCCAGTTCCTTTTTCGTGATTAGTTCCTAAAGTTGTAAAATGTGTTTCGTATTTGAAAAGCTTATTAACATCTTTTGGTGAAATACCAATACCATTGTCTTTTATTGAAAATTGAGTGAAGTCTCCTTGATTAATTGCATTTATTTCTATGAAGCCACCATTGTTAGTAAATTTAATAGCGTTAGTAATAAGATTTCTCATTGTTGTGGTGATCATATTTCTATCAGCGTAAATCATCAAATCTGGACTGATTTTATTCGAAATTGTAATTGATTTATTTTCGGTAAAGATATCAAGGGCTTTCAGAACATTATCAACAATTGATCTTGCTGAAATGAATTCCGCATTGAACTCAGTTTTACCTGATTCGGACAAAGCCCAGTTAAGTAAATTTTCCAGAAGATCTCTTAAGTTCGTAGAAGAAATTTTTAATTTTTTAAGATGCTGTCTGATTTTTTCGATATCGAATTTATCGGTATAGAGAGAAATAAAATCAGTGCTGGTCATCATAACAGTCAGAGTATTTCTCAAATCATGAGCTATGATATAAAGGAACTTATCTTTTGTTATATTAGCATCGAGAAGTCTTTTTTCGGATTCCACAAGCTTGAGATTTGCTATTTCGAGTTCTCTATTTTTGAGTTCAAGCATGACATTAGTTTTCTTCTTGTTAAGATATAGCTTGTACATAGCAAAAGTCGAAATCAGGATTAAGCCGGAGATAAAGAACCAAAAAGTTCTGAATTTGGTTTCGTTTTCAATCTGGATTGCCTTGGCTTCGTTTTCACTTCGAAGCAATTCATTTTCTCTGATTTTTTTCTCAGTGTCATATTTGACTTGCATTTCTGTGATTCTTTTGTTTGTCTCCTCATTGATCAGAGAGTCTTTAAGGCTAACATATTTTTGATAATATTCATCAGAAAGTTTTTGCTTTCCAATTGAAGTGTAAAAGATGGCAAAACTGTAGTAATTTGCGGCTATTAAATCTCTAAAACCTTTCTCGTTGCTATAGTTAAGACTTCTGTTCAAGTGCTGAAATGCTTTATCATATTTACCGAGCTTGGTATAAATACTGCCAATATTCATAATTGAAATAGCAATGTCTCTTGTGCTACCTGACTTTTCGTGCATATCTAAAGATTTTTGATAAAAGTCAAGTGCTTTTGAATATTGACCCAATGCGTCGTAGCAGTTGCCAATATTATTATAAGCCTTGGCTATCAGATCTTCATCATTTATTTTGGTAGCAATATTTAAGCTTTTTTCGTAATACTTAATAGCAAGATTGAAGTCATTCCTTGATTTAAAAATGGTTCCAATATTATTGCAGATCCTTGCGGTTGCTCTTTTGTCTCCAACGTCTTCTTTGATTTTTAATGTTTTATTATAATACTCTAATGATTTATCAAAATTTTTTAAATAGCTGTAGGTTATTCCAATGCTGTTATAAGTATTGCTGAGGGATTCTTTATCGCCTATCAATTCCTTAATTTCAAGTGATTTAAGGAAATTCGTCAAAGCATTCTGATATTCGTTTTTGCTTAGGTAAAGATTGCCAAGATTATGATAAATACCTGCTATTCCAGTTTTATCACCCAATAATTCTCTTATGGTGAGAGATTTCTGAAAGTATTCAATTGAGTTTTCAATAAGTCCTAAATTTCTATAAGTAACACCTATATTATTGAAGATATCAGACAATTCAACTTTGTCTCCAAGTTGTTCAATCAATTTTTGAGCCATTATCAGGTAGTTTAAGGCTTTATAATAATTGCCAAGCTCGTAGAAACCATTTGCTGCTATTTTTGTGAAGTGAAATTCTGCATTCTTGTCTTCGAGGTATTTAGCAAGTTCAATTCCATCTATAGCATATTTGATACTTTTTTCCGGTGCAATAATCAAATTTGCATCTGCCAGTTTTTGCAAAATTGAAATTTTATCTTTGCCATCAACATAATTTAGCTTGAACTCAAGGCTTTCGAGGCTTGTTTGGGAAAAGAGATTGCCCAAAGCAGTGAACCAAAAAATTATTATTAGATTTATTTTAATATTTTGTTTCAATTTAACTACCTTAAATTGTAGATAATAATTTTAAAAATTAGCAAATTATTTTAAAAAAAAAAAATATAAGTAATTTTTTTTTCATATTATTGTAATCAAAAATAATACCTAAAAATTAGATGAAATTTGCTAATTAGAACATCTATTTACTATTTTTTTGCTAATAATTCTAAAAATATAATTATATTTGAAATCTTGTTTTTAATAATTTTTATATTACTTAATTTGTCCTTTTAGGGCTATTGCATTAATAATTTTAGGTGCCATATGAATAACGAACAAATTATTGCTGAAAATGAAATGACTCATCAGCTTGACCTCGAAAATCAGGCTAAGAATAATGTTGTGGATTCTTCTGTTGCAATTGAATCTTCGGAAGTTGTTGGTGTTGAAACACAAACAAATGAAAAAGAAGACAAATCCATCACAGAGAATCATTCAACAGTTCAAGACGAAGTTACTTCAGCAAGTGCTTTAGAGACAGTCGAAAGTGTCGAATCAGAAGAAAAAACCAATGAGATTATCATTGAAGAACTGCTTGAAGAAGTTAAAATTGATAATCAGGAAAATAATTCAACCGAAGCAGTTGCAATGGAAACTTCACCGGTAATTGAAGAATTAAAACCGGCTGAAGAAACATCTCAGATTGCCCAACCAGTCGAAGTTAAAGAACCAACTATCGAATCAAAAGTTGAGCCATCAGAAGAAGAATCCAAGACAACAACAGTTGAATCAATTGAACCCAACAAGACAAAAAGAATTTTGAAAGAAAGATACAATGAACTTTTTAATAAATTAGCTGAGTTTAAAGAAAAAAATGAATCTTTTGATGTTTATGTGAAAGCCAGAGTCAAAGGGGGTTTACGTGTCTTTTATGAAGATGTTCCCCTCTTTTTGCCTGTCTCTCACTTTTCACTAAGGAAATCACCCTCAGAGCAGGAATTGAAAGCTACCGAAGGAACGACCCTTAGAGTCCACGTTCACGAACTTCAGGAATATGAAGAAGGAAGAAAAACAGCAATTGTTACAAGAAGGCAAGTTTTGATAGAAGAGTTATGGGACAAGTTGCAGGTTGGTGATATAGTTGAAGGACGGGTATCCTCCATAGCTTCATTTGGAGTATTTCTCGATTTAGGTGGTATAGAAGGATTAATACACGTATCAAGATTATCTCAGTTTCATATCGAACATCCAAATCAGCATTTTAACAAGGGTGATCTTGTGAAAGCAGTTGTTGTAGAACTTGATAAGGAAAGAAATCGTATTGCTTTATCAAGAAAAGAACTTGAGGAATCTCCATGGAAGAACGTAGAAGAGGCTTTTCCAGTACAATCACGTCATAAAGGAAAGATAAGAAAGCTGACAGAGTTCGGAGCTTATGTTGAACTAAAACCCGGCATTGACGGACTGCTCCGAACACCAGAAATTTCGTGGACAAAAAGAATTAAAAAACCTTCGGATGTTTTTAAAGTTGGTCAGGAAATTGATGTTGAAGTGATATCGGTATCCGAGGAGAAAAGATCAATATCATTAAGTTATAAAAATACTATTCCTAATCCTTGGAATTCTCTTGTGGATAGGTTCCCGGTAGGTACAACTTTTATGGGAACTGTTTCTCAGGTACTGCCGCAAGGTATGATAGTCTCAGTTTCTGACGATGTTGATGGATTTATGCCAAGGAGTAAAATGCGTTCCTTACTAAAAGGCAACAAGATACCATATCATTCCGGCGATCAGCTCGAAGTTGTTATTGCTGATTTAATCCCCGAGCAAGAGTCTTTGATTCTAAGTCCAAAAATTGATGAAAATGCATCATTATCAAGCTCAGACTCTGATGATTCCAAAGGTAGAAGAACAAATCAACAATCATATAGCGGTGATAATAAAGCAAACAAACAAGTTCCCAATCAAAGTGCTGTAACTTTGGTTGATTTGCTTTCTGATTCAGATAAGAAATCTTTATTAAATCTTTGATTAAAAACGATTCCAAAAAGGGTTGAGTATATTATTTCTCAGCCCTGATTTTTTATAAGAATATTCATTTTATAAATTTTTAGGAGTAAAAAGATGAAAAATTTATTAGTTAATTTTTTATTTATTGCTTTTTTCTCACTTATTATAATCAATTGTTCACATTCTAACGAAAAAGGAAAAGAAAATATGAATATCAATCAAGATAATACCACTCAACAGGAAAAAAAATTTACAACAAATCCTCATTATATAATTTCCGTAAAACTTAAAGAAGCTAATCAGGAATTGGGTGAGATTGAATTAGAGCTGTTTCCGGATGTAGCTCCCAAGCATGTAAGAAATTTTGACAGTCTTGTATCAATTAAATTTTTTGACGGATGTGCTTTCCATAGAGTAATTCCGGGTTTTATGATTCAGGGGGGCGATCCAAATTCAAAAGATAAACCAAAAAGTACTTGGGGATTTGGAGATCCTTCTCAAACAAGAGTTCCCGCTGAATTCAACAATATCAAACACGAAAGGGGTATTCTTTCCGCAGCCCGTTCGAACGATCCGAACAGTGCCACTTCCCAGTTCTTTATTATGGTTGCCTCAGCACCTCATCTTGATGGACAGTACACTGCTTATGGCAAGGTTGTAAGCGGTATGGATGTTGTTGACAAAATTGTGAATCAACCGCGTGATGGCAGGGATAATCCATTGGATAAAGTTGAAATGACTATTAGAAAAAAATAAGCTAATTATGTTTAACCTTTACTTTTGAACTGATTTTCTGTTTTCCAATAGATAAAATAAAGGCAAGATTAAATAATATTAATAATACCAGGATAAAAACTTTCATCCAGAACTTTTTTTTTATGGTGATGGGTGTAGTTGCAGCTGGTTTTGGGTTAAAAGGATTTTTACTTCCTAACTCATTCCTTGATGGCGGGGTAACTGGAATGTCCTTGATTTTAGCATCGGTTACTGATATCCACTTTTCGATTCTTCTGGTAATTATTAATCTTCCTTTTATGATTATTGGATTTAATACTATCAGCAAACAATTTGCAATAAAAAGTATAATTTCTGTAATCTTGCTTGCCATTGCAGTGATAGTTATTCCATTCCCAAAAGTTACTGATGATAGCATACTTATTTCTGTTTTCGGAGGTTTTTTTCTTGGACTGGGAATTGGACTATCAATCAGAGGTGGATCTGTCCTTGACGGCACTGAAATTATGGCTGTATTCATCAGCAGAAAAACCACTCTGTCCATTGGTGATGTTATATTAATATTTAATATCATAATATTTTCAATAGCAACATACGTTTTTAATATTGAAATAGCTCTTTATGCCATGCTGACTTATCTTTCTGCTTCAAAAACAGTTGATTTTGTCGTTGATGGAATTGAGGAATATATTGGAGTTACAATCATTTCCGAAAAAAACGAGGATATAAGATTGTCAATCATAGAAAATCTGGGAATGGGTTGCACAATTTATGAGGGAAAACGTGGTTTCAGCCCAAGAGGGCAACCGCTACAAGATACAAAAATAGTATATACCTTGGTTACACGATTGGAAATGACAAAATTAATGACCGAAATTGAAAAAATTGATCCCTCCGCCTTTGTTGTAATGCACAGCATCAAAGATGCCAAAGGCGGAATGATCAAAAAACGCCCCTATCACAATGTTTGACTATCTGGTTATTATCAATTTTTTTGTATTGCTTATTAAACCATCAACTTCCAGATGATAGAAATAAACTCCCTGAGAAAGTTTTAAATGTTCAATATTCAGACTGCCCTGCGCCTGATTGAGTTGCTGATTGAATATTTCAATCCCTTTGGTATCAAAAAATCTGATTCTTGCCTCAGAAAAATTGTTATTAATATTATAATTTATCAAAGCTGATCTCGAAGCAGGATTTGGATTTGGCTCTGATAAAGAAAAAGTAATGTCTGATATTGTCTTTTCTACTCCAGTCGTCCCGACTAAAAAAGTTATTGTAAATGATATACTATCATCAGGTTTGTCCATATTGAAAAAAGTGAATCTTGCTTTTGATTCACCGGAAATTCCATCAGCAAAAATATCAGCGTGGAAATTTTCACCGGAAGTGCCCAATGGCATAAGAGTAAGATATCCTTCTGAAATCATGTCATAGTCAACAGGTGGATAGCAGATGTCCCAGCAGAAAACAATTGTGTGCCCGTTTGTAAGACTTAAAATTTCGAGCTTGGATTTAACATTAATAACGTTAGCAGTAACATTCTTTATTTCAGCCTTAGCTCTTATTTCATCGTTTAAACCTCCACTGACTATTTCATCTTTGAAGACAAATTCAAAACTTGAAGCTTGAATTTGAATTTTGGAACAAATTATTAAAAATAAGACCAATAAAGTCAAATTATATATTTTTATCATCATCGTACCTCATTTAATTAACAATAAAATTTGTAAATTCATTTCTTACATAATGACAAATATGCAAAAAAAAAGTTACAATTTTATTTTTTTCGGGATTTCAATATGAATAAAGTGAATTTATTTATCTGTCTTATAGTTCTAACAATAATTTCTTATAATATATCTTTTTCTCAGGAAACAAGAACAATTCCCTCGGTTAAGGTAAAAAATTTAAAGGGTGAAATAATAGACACAAAAAGTTTTTCGAACGACGGAAAGCCCTTTGTTATATGCTTTTGGGCAACATGGTGCAGCCCTTGTATAATCGAACAAAATACTTTTAACGAAGTCTATGATAAGTGGCAGGAAGAAACTGGTGTAAAAATTATATCAATCTCTATTGATGATACCCGCAGTAGCAAAAAAGTCGCTCCATTTGTAAAAGGGCGAAAATGGAAATTTGAATTTTATCTTGACGAAAATAGTAACTTCAAGCGCGCTATGAATGCGGGACATCCCCCTCATTCCTTTCTGGTTAATGCTAATGGTGAAATTGTTTGGGAGCATAGTGGGTTTGCCCCAGGCGATGAAGAAGAACTATATGCTGAAATAAAAAAATTAATTAATAATAACACAGAAGAATCAAGGTAACTTTTATTTAAAATGCTCGTATTTAAAAACGTAAAAAAAAAAGAAATATCACATTTATGACAAAAAAATTAAATATTACTATATTCAGTATATTAGTTACTTTATTTCAGCTTAATATAACTTATTCTCAATATCAAGACAAACCAAAGGAAGAGCAGTTAATAAATATCAAAGAAATTCCATTAAGTGGCTTTTTTGGAATATCGGCAACGAATTCTGTACCGCAGAATCAATTTCAGGACTATCTGCAAAAAAGCGGTTTCGGGCTTTCCCTTTTCGGAGGATATTATGCAGATCCTATTCCTTTTGCAGCAGGTTTTGATGCAGATTTAATTTTTTTTGGTGGTGAAACAAAAAGATTTAAATACCAAAGACCCGGAGGCTGGGGACTGGGAGAAGACACTGTTACAACAAATAGTTTGATAGTTCCTTTGAGCATATTTGTTAGGATAAAACCGATTTTTTTTAATACTGTTATTCCTTATCTTGAAGGATTTGCCGGATATACCATATTTAATGTTTCAGCTGATTATAAACCATATTGGGGAAAAGCAGATTCGAAGAATAAAACCAGTTTTGCGTTTCATTACGGTGCTTCGGCTGGCTTGATGATAGAATTGGTTGATTTTATTGAACTGCCTTCTTCCCACAGAACAATGTGTTTGGATATCAGAATGAAATACCTCAAGGGTAACGAAGCTGATTACGCTACTGCAAAGATTATGGATGATACTTCGGTTGAATTTAATGAATTTCGCTCCAGAACTGATATGGTACTACTTTTATTAGGAATTACTTTTAGATTCTAATATAAATTTATGAGGTTTTAAAATGAAAAAGTTTGCTTTTATTATCATCACAATAGTATTACTTTTAATGCTTGATAGCTGCCAGTCATCACGGGAATCATCGAGAAATTCAGGTTATACACAGGAAAAAGAACTGACAGTCGGCTTGGTTCAAAAAGAGATAAAAAAAGGAATGTCAGGTGCGGAAGTTGCAGAGGTTCTTGGATCGCCAAATATCGTTACTAAAGATGAAAATGGTAGCGAAACATGGGTTTACGACAAAATTGCAACAGAAGTAAATTATTCCGAAAATCAAAGCTCAATTTTCATCTTCATCGGTGGTGTTTCTGATAGAACAGGCAGCAAAACTGTTACCCAAAAAACTCTGACAGTGGTAATTAAATTCGACGAGAGAAGCAAAGTTTCAAGTTTCTCCTATCATGCCTCAAAGTTTTAGTTCTTGATACTATAGAAAAGGGTGTTTAAATGAAATATTTAATTTTTATATTTATAATATTATTTTCCTTAACTGGTTGCACAATTGTAAGCACTCCAAAAAAAACCGAAGGAGAACAAACTCAACTGCAGGTGAGACAATTTCAAACCAGAGAGTTTGATACAAACGATATCAAGCTTGTAATGAAAGCTCTTGTCAATGTTCTTCAGGATGATGATTTCATCATCAAAAATGCAGTGGTTGACCTTGGATTGATTTCTGCTTCAAAAGAAATTGATCTTACTGCCAGCCGAACATCGAAATCTGATTTCTGGGAAGAATTTTTTAAGGCTATATTCATTGATTCAAAGTCCCGTCGAAGCGACCCAACAATTTATAATAAATTAAAAATTGTCGAAGCAACAATCAACGTATCGGAATATGGCAGAAGAACAAAAGTTAGAGCTAATTTTCAGGCAAAAATTCTTGATAATAGAGGAAATCCCGTGGAAGTCTTCACTGTTGACGACGAAAAATTTTATCGTGATTTTTTTGCCAAGGTTGACAAAGGTATATTTCTTCAAAAACAAGGTTTATAATAATCATTCAAGGAGTAAAAAAAATGGCTTATTATTTTAATAAAATTATTGAATCTTCATTCGAAGAAGCTATAACAAAAGTAACCGATGCTCTTAAATCTCAGGGCTTTGGGGTTTTGACTGAAATTGATGTAAAATCTACTATGAAGCAAAAGCTTGATGTTGACTTCAGGAACTACCGTATTTTGGGAGCATGCAATCCTCCATTTGCTTACAAAGCTCTGTCCGTTGAAGATAAAATTGGGACAATGCTCCCTTGCAATGTTATTGTTCAGGAACTTAGTGATGGAAAAATTGAGATTGCAGCTATTGATCCGATTGCTTCGATGTCCGCCGTTCAAAATCCAGCACTGAGCGATATTGCATTCGAGGTTCAGGACAGGTTAAGAAAAGTTATTGAAAGCCTGTGATTTAATTCAATTTTTTTCCGATTTGTCCTTGATTAAAATCAATTTTTTTGGCTGTGTTTGGTTTTAAAACAAAATTTAACTAAACACAGTTTTTTTTATTTTTATCAATCAAAATCTTATAAAATTTTAGCTTGCCATGACATATTGCAACCTGAACGTTTAAACATAGCAGAGACGCTACAATAAGTTGATTCTGAAAGCTCAATAGATCTCTCAAGGTCTTTTAATTCAGCATCAGGACTTTTTAGTTCAAAACTTAGATGAACATCGGTAAATACTTTTGGATGATTTTCAGCTCTTTTTCCTTCGATTAAGAGGGTGATACCTTCAACAGTTTTTCTTTTTTTTCTGAGAATACTGACAACATCCATAAGGGTGCAGGCGCCAAGTGCTTGAAGCAAAACTTCCATCGGGGTGGCGGCAGAGTCATCTCCTCCAACTTTGTCGGTTGTATCGAAATATGTTAGGTGATTTCGGCTGTCTTTTCCTATAAATCGCATATTTTTATCAAGTTCAAGAGAAACTTTCATTTTTCCTCCGTTTTTTATAAATATTTTTTTTAAAAATAAAATTTAATTAATTTTCAATAAAACCAATGACGAATTTGTTTAAATTTTTTGGAGAAATTATGAATGAGTTTTCTAATACCGCTGTGAGTTACGATAGTAACGATCCAAGATTTATTGAAATGGTAAAAAAAATGGCAGGGGATATGAAGTTCAATGGAATTTTTAGTATAATTTACGGGGCATTAACCTGTTTATCAATAGTTGGTGCGATAATTGGAGTTCCACTAATCTTTGCAGGACTTAGATTGAACGAGGCTTCTGATTTATTCAAATCATATATTAATTCCGGTGATTTTCTTTCGCTCTCCAATGCATTGGAGCGACAGGGGCGATATTTCTTTATTAATAAGGTTCTCATAATTATTGCTTTAGTGCTTTTGGCACTATATATTGTGCTAATAATTGTGTTAATATCTTCGGGTTTGTTCCTTGGAAGAGGGGGATTTGATTTCTAATATGGAAAAAGAGAAAGCAATTGTCGGTATAGTAATGGGAAGCGACTCAGATTTGCCTACAATGAAGCAGGCAGCTGACGTTTGCAATGAGTTTGGAGTGGCTTACGAAATGAAGGTTGTTTCTGCCCATAGAACACCCCTTGATATGATTGAATATGGTCAGACAGCCCATCAAAGAGGTTTAAAAGTCATAATTGCAGGAGCTGGAGGCTCTGCCCATCTACCGGGAATGATAGCGGCAAATACGCCTTTGCCTGTCATAGGAGTGCCTATTCAATCAAAAGCTCTGAATGGTCTCGATTCTCTTCTTTCAATTGTTCAGATGCCACCGGGAGTTCCGGTTGCAACAGTAGCTATTGGTGCCGGAAAAAACGCTGGTCTTCTTGCTATAGAAATACTATCTTTATCCAACGAAAATTTATTGAAAAAAATGATAGAGTATAAAGCAAAAATGGCTGAAGATTCCCGGGCAAAGAATAATAATCCCGAGTTCAAGTTCTAATGAAAAATATTTAGTGACTGTCGAAAAAGACATATTTTGGGTATAAATGGTCAGGCGAGAACGCCTGACCTACTTTATAATTCGGGGATTTAGTAGAACAAACATCCTTGTTTGTTCCAAAGATAATGACATTTGAAACAGTCTCTTTATTTAATTACAATTATTTATTATAAATAAACTTTTTGAGAATAGTATTTTCTGGGGTTGAAAGTCTGATAAAATAAACCCCATCTGAGATTGTTGCTCCTGCATCATTTCTTCCATCCCAGTTGTTTGTGTGTCTTCCTTCAGATTTTTCTATGCTTTCGATTAGTTTGACAGAATAACCATTAAGGTCAACAATTTCTAATCTGACATAATTATTTTTAGCAAGATTATAAGAAATGTTAATTTCTGAGAAATTCAAATTCTGTGTAATATTGATTTCATAGGGATCATTCATTGCATAAATGGCGTCGAAAATGCCGTTAAGATTAGGTTTGCTTGCGGGGTCCCCCGGATTGGTAACAAGGTCAGGATTTCCGGGTGCAGGACTACCAATTTTCCATTCGCCATTAGGGTCCTGCAATTCTTGGCCATTTGTGAATCCATCACCATCAGAATCAAGCTTAGCAAGTTCGGGACCCCATTGAACATTCCCATTAACAAGGAATTTAGTTCCAACTTCCTTGCCAAAAGGATTTCTGGCATCACCACCATTTTGAGAATTATGGCAACTTATGCACCCAAGTTTAGAGCCATTTGGTAGTTGACCAACCCTGAATGCCTTTGCAAATGAATCATTCGATGAAACAAGGACTAATAAAAGCCCCACAAAAAAAACCGTATAATATTTCATAAAACCTCCACAAAATTAATGTTAAACAAAAAATTAATTTAATATAACATAATTTAGTAATTTGTTACACAAAATTTTATTTTCATTAAAAAAAATTAACTGAATATTTCAAAAGGGCAGATGTGTCTGATATGAGTTACTATAATAAAATCACTATGTGATTAAGGGCAGATGTGTCTGATACGATATACCAAAATAAAATCACTACGTGATAAAGGGCAGATGTGTCTGATATGAGTTACTATAATAAAATCACTATGTGATTAAGGGCAGATGTGTCTGATACGATATACCAAAATAAAATCACTACGTGATAAAGGGCAGATGTGTCTGATATGAGTTACTATAATAAAATCACTATGTGATTAAGGGCAGATGTGTCTGATATGAGTTACTATAATAAAATCACTACGTGATAAAGGGCAGATGTGTCTGATATGAGTTACTATAATAAAATCACTACGTGATAAAGGGCAGATGTGTCTGATATGAGTTACTATAATAAAATCACTATGTGATAAAGGGCAGATGTGTCTGATATGAGTTACTATAATAAAATCACTATGTGATAAAGGGCAGATGTGTCTGATATGAATTACCAAAATAAAATCACTACGTGATTTATACCTTAATTATATGGCGATGAATAAAAAACTTATCACGTAGTGATAAAATATTGGTAACAAAGGAACTACAAAACAACATATATCACGTAGTGATTAAATAACTAAAAATGAAAAAACCGAAGATACCGAAAAAATAAACACTACTTGATTTATACCTTAATTATATGGCGATGAATAAAAAACTTATCACGTAGTGATAAAATATTGGTAACAAAGGAACTACAAAACAACATATATCACGTAGTGATTAAATTACTAAAAATGAAAGAACCGAAATACCAAAATCATAAACATCTCTTGATTTATTTACCAAAAAAGAGGCTGTCTTTTTGAGACAGCCTCTTTTTTTGAATTACAAGCAATCGAAAATATCCAATTATTCTTCGCCAACAATAGGTGTTTTAATCAGAACCTGAACAGTTCTGTTATAAAATCTGCCTTCGGGAAGGTCGTTAGAGTATAGTGGTTCGTCTTCACCAACACCTCTACGATTAAGAATAGCAAACTTTCCACCGGTTTTTTTCATAATTCCTTCGTAAACTGTTCTTGACCTATTTTCGGATAGTTTTTGATTATGTTCATAAAGTCCAACAATATCAGTATGACCTATAACTTCAACAACGGAAGTAGGTTTCACTCTGTCATATACATAGTCATTCATTATTCTGTCATTTATTGGACCGGCAATAAATTTATCGAATGGGAACAGGATCAAGCTATAACGCTCGATAGTACTGTCATTTTGCTTCTGAACAAGTTTTTCGAGAGTAGAAACCTGCATAACAGGAATAGTGATTGGATCGGATTCGCATTCTCTGCCGGAACCGGTAGTAACAACGAGCTTAGCAACGTAAGGTTTGTCATCTTTGGGATAGCCACCATTAGGGTTAGTCCAATCCCAGATATATGTTTCTTTTGTTGTGCCAACGTCAGTTAATGTATTCCAATTCTTACCGTCTCTATTAACAACGATTCTACGTTTTGTAACCAAAGCATCTTCGATACCATTTTTCATTTTGAAGGTCATTTCTTCGGGTTGGGGGAATGTTTTCGGATCTTTATCGAAAACAGGTTTCATTATATTCCAATCATTTGATCTGATTTCGACACGACGGTTCTCGACGATACCGAGGGAGTCTTTCAAATTGGATATGACTTCAGGTTTATCTCTGAATGTTAGCTTCATCCTGCTTTCATCAATTTGCCAGACGTTTTTCAAATAGTTGAAAACATTGGTAGCTCTTTCTTTCGAAAGTCCCGGTCTTTTTTCCTCGGGGAGTGTGCCGTCATTGCAGCCAACAATTTCAATCTTTGCATCTGGGAATTTTGTTAATCTATAGCCATAAATATTCAAAATATGATAATACTTATCGAGTGTTCCACCAGCAATAGTTGTATCGGTGAAGCCAAGAGTTCTGTCTTTTGAGGGAAATAGTATATATCGTTTTGGAATTTCGGATGAACCAAGATCGAAAAATACATAGTTCAACAAAGGATATAAATCCCATGTCTGGAATTGCTCCATAACCAATCCTCTGAAATTAGCAAGTTTAGGATTGTTTGCCTTGTTTCTTGTAACGTAAGCGGCTTCGTCCATAGTAGCGGAAAGAACAGGTTTTTGCCCGAGCATCAAAGTGTCATAAATAATATCAGCAAAAACTTCTGTTTCCTCAACTTTTTTTGTAATTGATGGTTTATATACTCTTTGAATTTTACTAACTTTTCCGTATTTGGGGTTTTCTGCTGTTATTTCCAGATCAACAAATTTGTGATCAGCTTTGGGATCTCCATAATCAGTATTTGAAACAACCATCTGGAGTTCAACTCTGTCCATAGTAAGTTCCTCGGAGACAACCCTGTTGGTGATAGGATTTTTAACTGTAACCAGAGATGGAATGTTCTGACCAGAACATTCATCAATAACATAAATCTTAAGGTTTATGGCTCTGAAAAATGTTGGTACGAAAGCCATAAAAATATCAAGATCACCTTGATAGCCGGGCAAATCTTTTCTATTGGAAGAGAAATAAAGGATGTCGCCAGCTGCGGGCAAAGTGATGAAATACTCATCCTGCTTTGTGTTTATCGGCTCGAGCAAATTTACTGGTTTACCCCACTTTCCATCTTCAAATCTTGAATAGTAAAAATCTAAGCCACCGATTTTGTCAGGATATCCATTTGATGCAAAAAATAGCGTTGTGTTATCAGCTGCAATGAATGGTGAGGCTTCCTGTCCTTTGGTGTTTAATTCCTCAAGATTTGTTGCAGGCAGCCATTCATCTTTGTCAAAATCATAATCACTATACCAGATATCGAAATTCTCTTTCTTTCCTTCTCCGTTACTATTAGGTCCTTTTCGGGTAGAGACAAAATAAATTCTTGATTTATCGGGAGCAATTGATGGCTGAGAATCGAAAGCAGCCGAATTGACATTTGGACCAAGGTTAACCGGTCTGCCCCATTTGTCTCCTTCGATTGTTGACATATAAATATCGCAGTCTCCAAAACCATCTGGTTTGTTGCAAGCTGTAAAATAAAGTGATTGACGGTCAGCGGCGATTGAGGCTGCACCTTCGTTCAATCTTGTATTTACGCCTAAATCACCAAGCTGAGTTGTAGTGTCAATATTAAAAGGTTCAAAGAAAATGGTGTCCAGACGGTCGTTTTTCTTTGCAGCCCAAAAATCATGCGATGGGTCTCCTTTTTCGTTTAATTTACTTCCGGGTCTGTTCGACACATAATAAAGAGTTCTACCATCAGCACTGATTGTTGGTGCATAATCCAGACCTTTCCAGTTGACAACAGGACCAAGATTGATAATTCTTATCCTTTTTCTTTCGGTTAAAAGGATGTTGTCGTCATCTTGCATAACCGAAGTATTCATAGAGATATCTTCTATCGAAGCGGCATAGAGATAGAATTCCTCCTTATCGTTATTACTATTTTGCTCGTGTGATTTGAGAGCATAAGAAGATGAAATGAACAGAAAAAGTAAAAACAGAGTAGTAAAACATTTTTGCATAAGCTCTTACCCAGATAAATATAAAAATTAAAAATATTATATTTTTCAAAAAAAATTTTTCTATCAAAATGATAGAAATGTTAGATTAATAATAATCAAAAAAAAACGATTATTAATTTATCTTTCTCTCGAATTTTTAATTTAATTGAAAATCAAATAATTCACAAATATTTTGAATTTTTTTTCTAAAAAAAATTAAGAAATTGTTAAATATCTGTGTTTAGAATAGTATTGATTCCATTGAATTTTCAGATACTTAATTTTTTTGATGCTTCTTGCAAGAGCCATTCATCTAGTGTTTGGGCTTTCTTGTCTTTCTCTGATAGTATGGGATTATCAAATTTCCAATTTATGCCAATTTTTGGATCGTTCCAATTTATAGCACTTTCACCAGATTTATTCCATAGAGCTGTGCATTTATACTGCATTTCGCAGTAGTCAGATGTTGCAAGAAAACCATTTGCAAAGCCCGGTGGAACCCAGATAAGATGCTTGTTCTCAGCAGTCAAATCGAAGCCAACCCAGTGTCCTAATGTGGGTGAATTGTGCCTTATATCAATTTCTACAACAAAGGCACTGCCATAGGTAACTCTGATGAGTTTTCCCATGGGTGGATCAAATTGAAAGTGCATACCACGGATTACCCCTTTTGCTGAACCTGAATGATTATCCTGCAAAAAAAGAGTTGGCAATCCCCACTCTTCAAATTGATCGCTACGCCATGTTTCCATAAAAAAACCCCTTTCATCTTCGAAAATCTGGGGTTTAAATAATATTACACCATTCAAGTGTTCTGAAATCTTTATTAGTCCCAATTTATATCCTTTTTTTTATTTTTTTGATACCTTTTTGTTGCTTTTGATGAAAACTTTTAACAAATTCTCTATTTCTTTTGATGATCCAAACTCATCGCCAAGAACTTGTTTTGAGGATTCTTTAGTGAGTAATTCCTTGAGTCCTTCTTCTTCGCTTTTTGTGTACATTAAAGTGAACGCGTAAGCAATTAGAAGTGAAAATTCAAGACCGAGAGCAAACAAAACAAGCGATGGCTGAGTTGGGGGAATAAATTTTAATCCTCTCAGACCGATAATAATTATCAACACAGCCGCACCAATGTAAACCATACCCAGAACAGTATTCCCGTATTTGATACTAAAATGATATCGCATATACATTATCAAACCATCGTTTAGATGAATCAATCTATAGAATAAATTGGATTCGAGCCACTTTATTGCCTTATAAAGGGCTTTTAAATCCTCGAGGGGTATTTTCCATTCATCCACATACATGTGCATGTTGCGGATATCAGCTTCGCTAATCTCTTTCAGAATAATTTGATGCTCTTTTTCTGTATAAAATCCAAACCTTTGTGAAGCTATCTGATTAATAAAATTGGCTATTTCTCTTTCAATCTTCTGACTGATATATCCATATTTTCCCGGTAATAGTGATGAAAATACAACCGATATGGCTATGCCTATTGTGATACTCAGAAATGACAATGATAATAATGGATTAAACCAATATCTGGATTCTTCGGGTGTTTTAGTAAAAATATCAACTGCCCATGAAAAAAGATAGGAAGTTCTGACCAGTGGCTCTTTTGTGGAAATATAATATGAAACTAATTCTCCACTGTTGTAAACTTTACTCATCAATGTTACTTCAAGTATTTTTTGCATTATGGGCAACATCATTAGAAAAATAATAACAATAAAAAAAATAGTCAGAAGCAAGAATAGAGCAATCTGAGCTGTGTTGTGCTCAGTTAATTCAAAATAAGTTATGTTTCTCTTACTTACTGCCATTTTTTTCTAAATTATTTTTATCTCATTTCTCACTTTTTCAAATTGTAATTTAAGGATAATTTTTTTATTACATTTTCTTGAAACACTTCTGAAAAGTTTTCGTAATAAAAATAACTTATTTAAAGGTAAAAACATGAAAAAATTTATTACATTATTTATTTCATTTATAAGTATTATCATCATATGTTATTCACAAACAAATGAGATAATTAATATAAACAAAAATCATTCCAATAAGTTCAATCAGCTTGATATTCTTGAACAATCAATAAAAAACTTAAAATCTGATAAAAATTATTACAACGGTAATTTGAATGATGGAAAAGTAGTTAATTTAGCTGAGACTTCTGTAGAATATATTATTTTGAATGAAGCAATCGCCAATATTTTTAAGGATGAAGAACTCAAGAAACTGATTTGTTGCGGAAGTTCTATTCAAAACCAATTATCAAAAGACAAGATATTAGTTGACAACAACTATTATCAGGATAAGAAGATAAACTGATTATTTCAGTTATCTGACTTTGAATGTTGTCATTGTAATAATTGCCAGAATAACGGCAATTATATAAAATCGTGTTACAATTTTGGATTCATGCCAGCCTGATTTTTCGAAATGATGGTGAATCGGGGACATTTTGAATAATCTTTTTCCTTCTCCATATTTCTTTTTGGTATATTTGAAGTATGAAACCTGTATAATTACCGAGAGAGTTTCCGCAAAAAATATACCCCCCAAAATTGGAAGGAGAAATTCTTTTTTAATTAATATGCAAAGAACTCCTATTGCTCCGCCCAGTGCAAGAGAGCCTGTGTCTCCCATAAAAACCTGAGCAGGATAGGAATTAAACCACAAAAACCCCAGCGAGGCACCAACCAAAGCTGAACAAAATATGGTTAGTTCTGCAGAACCCTTCAAGTGAATGATGTTTAGATACGAAGCAAAAACAGAATTACCGGTTATATAAGTAATGATAGCAAGAGCAAGTGCAACAATTCCAACAGTGCCGATTGCCAGACCGTCTAATCCGTCAGTCAAATTAACAGCATTTGAGGTTGCTGTAATAATAAAAATTACTACCGGTATATAGAAAATACCAAAATCGAAGTTAATCATCTTCTCGAAAGGAACAGTTGTCAATGTTTTGAATTTTTCAAAATCATCTGAAAAGATTTCTGGAAAAAAATAAATAGTGCAGCCAATAATCAAACCAATTGATATTTGTCCAACTATTTTCCATTTTGCGATGAGTCCTTTTTGATATTTTTTTACGACTTTCAGATAGTCATCAAGTAACCCGACAGATCCAAGCCAGGCAGTGGCAAGTAGTATCAAAATAACATAAATATTCAAAATATTTGCCCAAAATAATGTTGGCAGAAGAACGGATAACAATACAATTAAACCGCCCATTGTTGGAGTGCCTGCTTTAAGATTATGATTGCCGACTCCATTGAGTTCGAGTTTAGCTTGTTCGCCTATTTGTTTCCTTTTCAGGATTTTTATTATAAACGGTCCGAAGATAAAACTGATTAACAGTGCAGATATAGCCGAAGCAGCTGATCTGAAAGTAATATATTGAAAAACTCCGAAACCCGGAGGATTAAAAGTATTTTTTATCCATTCAGCAAGGTAATAAAGCATTTGTAATTTATTATTTATTTCACATAATCTTTTAATTTTTTTATAATTTCTTCCATTTTCATACCTCTTGAACCTTTCACCAGAAGCACATCATCAACACCTATTAGGTTCAAAAGGAAATCAAAAAGGGCGTTTTTCTCGTCAAAATGATGAATGTTCGAAAAATTTAACTCTTTGCTGGCTGATAACATATGATTGCCATAGACAAGAACTCGATCAGCAACAGTAGATGCTGTTTTTAGTATTTCGATGTGCTCGTCTCTGGCTGATTCGCCAAGTTCAAGCATATCACCAAGAATTGCATACTTTCTACCTGTATTTTTATAAGATTCGAGAACTTTCAGCGAAAGAGCCATAGAATCGGGATTAGCGTTATAACAATCATTAATTAATACAAAATCAGTTATATTTTCCAATAGCATTCTACCGTAAGAATGCTCAGATGAGTGATAAAAATTCTCCAGTTGCTGTTTGATTATTTCGATCGGTAACCCAAAGTGATAAGCAACTGAAAACGCGGCAATAGCGCTATAAGCAGTTCCGTAGCCTATTGTTTTTAACTTAATTTCCAGAGAGGATGCATCATATTTTATATTAATTATAGGATGAAGAGTAGAATCAAGCTGAATATTGGCTACTATATCAGCCGAAGGCTCGCTTCCGTAAGATACTCTCTTATCAAGAAAATTTGAATATTTTTTTAGTCTTTGGTCGTCAAGATTTATAAAAGCATAGCCGTTGTGTTTTTTCAGATATCCGAACAGGAATGTTTCTTCCATTTCGACTCCATCAAGGTCAATAAGCTTTTCAAGATGTTCTCTGCCAATATTGGTTATCAGACCGTGGGTGGGTTCGATTATTGAGGAAAGAATGCTGATTTCACCGGGTTCGTTAGTGCCAATTTCAATGACAGAGGTTTCAATAGTCTCGTTTAGCTGTAATAATGTTAAAGGCACGCCAATCTGGTTGTTGTAATTTTCAGGTGTTTTAAGAACATTTAACCTTCCAGATAGAACGTGAGCTATCATGTCCTTTGTTGTTGTTTTGCCATTGGAACCACCAACAGCAATTATATTACAATTAAATCTTCTACGGTGAAAATTTGCAAGTTGTCCCAGAGCTTTTAACGTGTCTTTGACTGTGATTATAGGTTTAGTGCTAATTGATTCAATATTATCTTTAACCCAATCTTTATTTGCAATCACAAACCCTGCACCTTTGTCGAATGCTTCAATGATTTTATGATGACCGTCCTGATTTTCTCCTTTAAGAGCTAAGAAACAGTTCCCTGCAAGAATTGTTCTTGTGTCTGTTGAGACACCAATGCAATAAGTTTGTTCGGTAAAATTAAGCAGATTGTCTTCGCCAAAAAGGACACTCAAATCATAAGCATTGAATTTAGCATTGTTATTTAGCATAATAATTTTCAGAAAATAATAAAATAGCTAATCAAAAGATAGCAAAATAATGTTTTTTTGGATTAGATTAAATCATATCAATAATAAAATGATAGAAAATATTGATACCTTAACATTGAAATTTTTTAAATTTGCAGTTTATTAAAATTTAGTAAAATTTAGTATAAATGAAAATCACATATACTATCAAATTTATTTTATTCATTTTAACTTTTGCTACTATTATATGGCTTGGAGGGTCAATTTTCAGAGCAGTTGTAGCATATAGTATATTTGTGCCGGCAACCCAACTTGAGCTAAAACAGGATCAAACAGATGAAATACGAATGCATACAGTAAGGATTTACACAGATACAGCAATTTATACAACAGTATCATTTGCAGTAGTATTTGTCATTGCAATATTTTTTTTATTTAAATACAGAAGACAATTGAAAGTTCACGGTTGGTTGTTTATGTCTTTTGTACTCTTTTTTTTAGCCTCACCTGTAGAAATTTATTTGATTTATCTTGATATCAAGTTGATGTTGTATGTCAATTACAATCAAAATCTGTATTTTAAATCTTATGAAGTAACTGAATATTTCATTAACAGGCTAAGAAATCTGAGTGTTATATCCACACTGGCTTATTTATCATTTTTCACTTCAATTATTTTTATCATTTTTAAACCATTGGATAGAAGCATTGATATAACTACGGAGAATAAAGAATGAAATTGAATGATATACACAAGGAATTAATGGAACTTGCCAAAAGCCTTGGCATATCGGTTCGTAAAGAAAAAGGAAATTTCAGAAGCGGATTTTGTACCGTTAACGATAAAGAAGTAATAGTATTAAATAAAACTGCAACGATTGAATCATTGGTCTCGGTTCTTGCACTTTGTCTTGCCAGATACTCTGATAAATTATATATTAAACCGGTTGTCAGGGATTTTATTGATAAGGAAATTGAGAATAGAGCCAAAAATAGTTCTGAGAAAATTCAGATTGAGATAAATCAGAACTCATAATTTTTTATATTCAAATTTTGGGAACCCTTTTTCACCTTTATCGTTGAAGAAATCAATGAAGTGGAGTTTCCAGTAAAAGCCTTTTGTATCTTGCAATATATAAATCTTTTCCGGATAGACTGTGTAAGTATTTGTGCCCACAAAATCATATCCTTTCCAATCATAACCAATTGAATTGCGAAGATTGGAAAGATTTGCAAAAGAGGTATCTTTAATTGTAACCTCGGAAAAATCTTTTTTTACAGATAGCAAACCTGCTCTAACATATTTAGTGTTTATAAGAACAGTTGTTACAAGATACCACATTGGATTTCCAGCATTATCAGAGAGTAGTTCAGTAAATCTTGTGAAATTCAAGTCCCAATCTGTGTTTTCGGGTTCAAGATCTAAAATTTTTCCACCGTCATTGAAGTTAAAGAAAATATGATTCCTGTTTGGCTTTTTTTCGATTTCGACAGTGCTTTCAGAAGAGCCATCAGGATTGGAAAATTTAATAATATATTTGTTGTTATTGAACCCAAGAATAGACAATTTTATAAAGCCACCACTATTTTTTTTCTCGTCAAATCCTCTGTCAATGACATAAGTGTGACCTTTCGAAATTATACTATCATTTTTAAGAATCCACCAATTGCCAATTGCAGTAGAATCAAATGTTCCATCGGGTTTATCGTGCTTCCAGCTTTCTTCGGGTAAATTAATTATTTTTTTTAGGTTGATAGTGCTAAAATCAACAGCCCCGAAATCATAAGCCCGCATAAACCTTGCACTATTAAGATAAATATGAAAATGGTTATCATCACAGCTAAAAGCCAGATCCCAGATAGTATATATATTTTGCTTTACAGCTGAATCTTTGTCGAGATTAAAATAAATTTGATTTAAATAATCTACTCCCATTTCGGCAACAGCGATTCTCTCGTTACCACGGTTGAAAGGAGTAACAGGGGTATCCTCGGGCATACAACCTGTGATAAAGAGTAAACCAAAAATGAAAAACAATATGTTTTTGATGAAATCCATAAATTTTCAACAATCAAGACGGTAAAAAATTGCACATTATTTGATAATGATTCGTTTGGAAATATTTTAACAATATATAAATATCTAAATTAAAAGAACTTAATTCTTTTACTTAATGTCAATTTGGAAATAATATTAAAAATATTAAAAAATATTAATAAAAAATTTCTTGTCATTGTTAAATATATAACTTATATTTACAAACATTAAAAATTGTTCGGGGGGAAAAATATGTTTAAAAATGAAAAGATAGGAAAAAATATGAAAATGATAAAATTTGTAATCATTTTGTTCTTGCCAATAACAATTGGCTTAACAGATGACTTGTATTCAAAATCAAATGATAAAAAGATTAAAAGAGAGATAACAATTTTTCCCGATGAATATTCAGACCTTGACGATATTCCAACCCCGAAAGCTACTAAAGATGAAAATATATTAAAAACACTCGAAAGAGCCAGACAGAGATACCTTCAAGCTCTTATTCTAATCGAAAAGGGAGATACCACCAATGCCGCAAAATATTTTGAGATTGCCATAAACATTTTGAATCCGCTTGTTAGCTATCCCGGAATAGATAAGAATGATGATTTTACTGACCTTGCTCAATCAATTATCGAAGACTACGAAAGTTTTGTGCAAAGCATTGATAACCTTGACGAAAATTCATCTCTTTTCATTATTCGTGACAAGCTATTCGAAAAAATAGAAAGTCCAAAATCAACAACCACAATCATTCAACCCCCAATCGAGATAAAAAAACAGACTCAGGAAATAATCAAAAAAGATTCCATTGATTTTGCAAATAATTTTACTATTCCATTAGTTGATAATGAATATGTTCAGAAAAATATCTTGTTTTTAACTCAGGATAAAGTTGGAAAAAGATTCATCAAAAACAGTCTCGAGCGAAGCACAAAATGGTTCCCGATGTTCAAAAGAATTGCCAAAGAAGAAGATGTACCAGAGGAAATAATTTATCTGGCAATGATAGAAAGTGCACTCAACCCCAATGCTGTATCAAGGGCAAAAGCTGTTGGATTGTGGCAATTTATTCGTTCGACAGGTGAAATGTATGGATTGAATGCAAATTCTTCGGTATGGGTTGATGAGCGGCGAGATCCCGAAAAATCAACAAGAGCTGCAATGAGACATTTAAAAGACCTTTATAATGATCTTGGAGACTGGCACTTAGCCTTAGCAGCTTATAATTGTGGTATAAACGGCGTCAAAAGAGCCATCGCAAAAAGTAAATTCGAAAATCCAAGCTTCTGGGAAATAAGAGAGTTTTTACCAAAGGAGACAAGAAATTATGTTCCTTTTTATATAGCAACTGCTAAAGTCTCTATGAATCTTGCTGATTATGGCATCAATACTAAAGAATTTAACTATCTTGATGAATATAAATACGACACCTACACACTTAATGAACCTATAAGCCTCAAAGCACTTGCAAAATGTTCGGGAACAACTCTGGAACATCTACAGAATCTAAACCCCGAACTATTAATGACAACGACACCACCCGATGTTTCATCCTATACTATAAAAATCCCTCAAGGCACAAGGGAATTATTTGCTGCTAATCTTGCAACACTTACCCCCGAAGAAAAGAAGCCATGGATTGCTCATAAAGTTGGCAAAAAAGAAACAATTACTTCTATTGCAAAGTATTACGGAATACCTGAAAGTGTTCTACTCTCAGCAAATAATTTAAGCAATGACAGAACTAAATTGAAATCGGGAACAACACTTTTGATCCCTGTTGATGCAAGAGAATTTGAAGAGACATTAATTGCTTCGAACCAGAATGAATCCGAACAGCAAATATCTACAAATAAAGAGAACGAAAATCAGAATACTATTAACACAGACAAACAAACCTATATTACTCATAATGTAACTAACGGCGAAAATCTTTATACAATTGCACAGAAATACGGTGTCAGGCTATCTGATTTGAGAGTGCTGAATAATATTCCCTATGATCAGGAAAACATCGAACCGGGAACTACCATTAAAATCGCAAAAAATGTTACCACTGCCGAAGCTCCTAAAGAGCCAACGATAAAAAAACTTAGTTCGCCAATTATTATAAGGCATAATGTTCGCCCCGGAGAAACTCTTGCACAGATTGCAGATGATTATAATGTCTCTATCGAAAGTATAAAAAAACTAAATAATCTGAAGGATAATAAAATTATTGGCAACAGCCTGAAAATAATTGTAAATCCTTCCCAGAATCAAAATAAGAAGTTACTGGCAAGCGATGAAACCTCCGTCAATAACATAAAAACAAACGAAACTAGCAAGAAAAAAATAAGTTATAAAGTGAAATCAGGCGATAACCTCAGTAATATTGCTGCAAAATTTGGGGTAACAGAAACCCAGCTAAAAAACTGGAATTCTAAAAAAATCAATGGCAGCACAGTTTATTCAGGCACTTATCTCACAATATATCAGGAAAATGTGAGCAAAGGTAGTTCCGCTCCTGCTTCTAAGGGAGTTAAAAAAGTACCAAAGTATTATACTGTGAAACGAGGTGATACTATTTCCGAAATAGCTAACAGATTTGGTGTTTCAACCAAATCAATAAAACAAAAGAACAAAAATCTGACCGATAAAAATCTGAAGGCAGGTCAAAAAATCAGAATTCAATAAAATTCTTCTCAATTTATCTTTAATATTTTTATTTGAAGAAAAGGTTTTTCAGATATGTCTAAGCTTTATGTCTCGAACAAAGATGAAACACCAAGACTGTTTGCCAATGATTTTATTGAGTTCTTCTCGAAAGTTCATTGGACTGTCCCATTAATCATATATATTCCTGTGGTTATCTATTTTTTATATGTTTCTTACTTTAATTTTGGGATTTCCTTATTAAATATATTGTTTTTATTCATAGCTGGAATATTATCATGGTCATTGAAAGAATATCTTTTGCATAGATTTGTATTTCATTACTCCCCCAAAACTGATTTTGGGAAAAGAATTGTTTATATTTTTCATGGAATTCATCATGCCTATCCGAAGGATTCGCTAAGGCTTGTTATGCCTCCTTCGGTTAGCATCCCGCTTGCCGTTCTTTTTTATTTTTTTTATAAGTTTCTTCTGGGGGCTATTGCCGTTAATCCTTTTTTTGCTGGAGTAGTAACAGGTTATCTTATGTATGATATGACTCATTATTCAATTCATCATTTCGCAATTAAAAACAAATTATTTTTGAAAATTAAATCACACCATATGAAACACCACTATACAGACCATAATCTTGGCTACGGCGTGAGTCAACCATTGTGGGATTTTGTTTTTAGAACCGGTTTTCGTAAATAATATAATCAAACAACAACCTTAACAGAAATTAACAAAAGTTTGAACTATCACTATTTCTTGATTATATTTGAATTTTTATGATTTTTAAGTTTTATTATGAGGACAAGATGAAAATTAATGTTTTGATCGCCATAGTTATATTTTTATTCGTTATAAGTTGTTCACAAAACAATGATACAACAAAACCGATTGAACAAATTCCAGCCTTAACAGTTCTTAATTTTGAACAGGAAGCCCCAAAATTTATTGAAAAAACTATATTTATTGAAGGAATAGTATCACACACCTGTAAACACGGAGGCAAAAGGATGTTCCTCATAGATCAAAATGATAGTCTCCGGGTTGAAATCACAGCAGGAAAAAATATTGAAAAATTCGGAGAGGAGCTTGTTGGGAGTACTGTTATTGTTGAGGGAATTATCAAAGAAGAAAGAGTTGATGAAAAATTTCTCTCGGATTGGGAAAATGAAGTTCTGAACTCTGATGAAGAAAAACACGAAGGTAAAAAGCTTCATACTGGCGAAGAAGGTCATGAAAATGAAGATATCCAAAGAAAATTGAGGAAGATTAATAATCTTAGAGAAGAGCTCAGAGCCAGTGGAAAAAAATATCTTTCCTTCTTTTCAGTTGAAGCAACAAAATTTGAGGAAAAGAAAAAATAAATGAAAGCTGCTAAATTCAGGAAGTGGAATAATATCATTCATCGGGATCTTGGTTATCTGATTTTTGGTTTAACTATAATTTACGCTGTGTCAGGTTTTGTTCTTAATCACGTCAAAGCCGATGGGTGGCATCCCGACTATGTATTTAGCTCTACTGAAACCAAGATTGATAAAAAACTAATTCCGGATCAATTCAATGAGGAGAGTGCCAAATCTGTTTTAAGTTCTTTAGGTGAATCAAATTTTAAAAACGTGGTTTTCTCTGGTGATGATATTATTATCTATTTCAAAAATGGATCTGTTCTGCTGGATAGATTTTCTGGTGAGGCAACCATCGAAAAGAAGACCCCTCTTTACATTATCAAGGAATTCAATTTACTTCACTACAACAATATCAAAAAGCTTTACACTTATCTGGCTGATGTCTATGCTGTTGCTTTGTTTGTTATGGCTATCACAGGTTTATTTGTAATCAAGGGGAAAAAAGGCATTACTGGGCGAGGAAAGTGGCTCACAGCAATTGGAATTTTGATTCCGATTTTGATAATACTATTTTATATATAATTTTTCTGACTGCTTCAAAATAAATTGACGGAAAAAAACTTATTCTAAAAAAAAGAATTTATAAATATTGTCTTAGCAAAAAAAAGCATAATAAATTGCTAAGGAATTTGTATTAATTAATTTCTTAAACAAAATCTTCGGGAATAGGTTTTCTTCCTCTATAGCCCTCTTCCAAATTATGATAGAAAAAAATATCTGGTTCGTCACTTCTCCAGCAAAGAAGTACAGTTTGCTCATCAATCTTTGAAGGGAAATCAACGAGCCCATACTCAAAGTTCCAGTCTTTATAGAAACAGCCCAGAGATTCCAATTCATTAATATAATTTATTAGATTATTTTTTAATTCAATAAACATCTGATTTGATTCAGCCCTATCGTGAAGTGTGGCAGCAAGAAGTTTCAGTTCCTGTCCGGTTTTTAAAATATCATTAACGATTTTTCTAATCAAAGGTAATGTTTTACGTGCTTGAGTAAGGGTAAAATACTTCATCTAATTGCTCTTTTTGTTAAGAATATAAGGGTTCACCTGATCGGTAGGGGTTATCAAAATATCCTGAATCATAACGTGTTTTGGTCTGTTCACAGCAAATAAAATAATTTCAGCGATATCTCGCCCGGTCAAAGGAGTATAGCCTTCATAAATTTTCTTAGCTCTTTCTTTATCACCACGAAAACGTACTTCAGAGAATTCAGTTTCGACAAGACCCGGATCAATGTTTGTAACTTTAATGCCAGTCCCATTCAAATCAATTAACATTCCTTCGGAAAGAGCTTTAACGGCAAATTTGGTAGCACAATAAACATTACCACCCGGATAGACATAACGCCCGGCAAGAGAAGCTATATTGACAATATGGCCTTCGCCACGTTTTATCATTTCCGGGAGAATGAGACGGGTCATATAAAGCAATCCCTTAATATTAGTATCAATCATTTCTTCCCAGTTTTCCAGAACACCATCCTGAATTTTTTCGATACCTCTTGCAAGCCCGGCATTGTTAATCAGGACATCAATATTTTTCCATTCGTCAGGGAGGCTGTTAATCACCTTTTCAACAGCTTTATAATTTCTAACATCACACTCAATGCTGAAAGATTCGGTTCCATATTTTTTTAATAAAGTGGAAGAAAGATTAATTAATTTTTCTCTTCTTCTTGCAAGAAGTATTAATCTTGCACCAGCTTCTGCAAAGATCTCGGCACAGGCTTCGCCAATACCTGCTGATGCACCTGTAATAAAAATAGTTTTGAACTTCATATAAATATTGAAATTTCTAAACAAAAAAAATAAAATTAATAAAAAAGCAAATGAATTAAACGAGTCATAACAAAATTAAAATAAATTTATTCTTTGGTAAAAATATCCTTAACTTTGCCGAAAAAGTCCTTTTCTTTTTTGTTTGTTTTTTTCTTCGGTGAGATATTTGGTGAATCGGCAAGAGCTTTGATTAAATCTCTTTCCTTGGAATTAATGCTTTGCGGAATGAAAATATTAATAATGACAATCTGGTCTCCTTTTAAATAGCTATTTAGGTGTGGAATGCCTTTACCTTTTAACTTAATAGCCTGACCGGGTTGAGTGCCGGGGTCAATTTTAATTTTTTCACTACCATAAAGAGTAGGAATTTCAATTTCAGTACCAAGCACAGCATCAGGAAAGCTAATAGAAAGTCTATAAACAACATCGTTATTATGTCTTTCGAATTCGGGATGCTCCTTTTCCTGAATGACCACGAGCAGGTCACCGGCTTCCCCACCTCTTTTACCAGCGTTACCTTTCCCTCTTAGGGGTATATAATTACCTTCCTCGACACCCGATGGGATGCTTATTTTTTCAATATCTTCAGCCATAACTCTGCCTTCGCCCGAGCAATCTTTGCAGGGGTCAGTAATTATCTGTCCGCTGCCATTGCAGGTTGGACAGGTGGATATATTAACAAACTGACCGAACATTGTTCTTGAAACCTGACGGATCTGCCCGGATCCATCGCAGGAAGAACAACGTCTATAACCTTGAGAGTTGCTTGCTCCGGTTCCCTTACAGGTTTTGCAGCCTACCCAGTGTTTATACTTAACCTGTTTTTCAACCCCATTAGCAATTTCTTCCAGAGTCAGTGGCATTTGAATTCTCAGGTCAGAGCCACGCTCGGCAAGTCCGCGACCGGAAGAACTTCGTCTGCGATTTGAACTGAAGGAATCAAAACCTGAATTATTCCCGAAAAAGTCGTCGAAGATGCTACTACCTCTGAAAACATCATTAAAAGCTGAAAAAATATCTTCGAAACCTGAATAGGTATGAAAGTCACGACCGGCTCTTAAACCGTCATGACCATATCTGTCGTATCTACTTCTTTTATCGCTGTCAATAAGAACTTCGTAAGCTTCGGCAGCTTCTTTGAATTTTTCTTCTGCTTCCTTGTCATCGGGATTTCTGTCAGGGTGATATTTTAAAGCAAGTTTTCTGTAAGCTGACTTAATCTCGTCGGCTGTTGAGTTTCTGTCAACTCCAAGGACTTCGTAATAATCCCTTTTACTCATTACTTGATTCCCCCTCACTTGCTTGTGGCATTCCGGAAGATATTACAACTTTTGCATGTCTGATAACTTTATCTTTAAGCATATAGCCGGGTTGATATTCCTGAACAATATGACCCTCAGGAAGTTCTGATGGCATAGACATTAGAGCATCGTGAAAATCAACATTAAAAGGTTTACCGACTGAACTTTCCATTTGAATCAGACCGGCTTCCGAGAGAACTTTTTTTGCATTCTGGTAGATCATCTCAATACCTTGACGAAGAGAGTTATAATCAGTATTAGAGTTTGCAGCGTCCAGTGCTTTCGAAAAATCATCAAGAAGAGGAAGAAGATTCGAAATCAATCTCTCGTTTGCAAAATCAATCAGCTCTTGCTTTTCTTTGATTGTTCTTCTTTTCAAATTTTCGAATTCTGCTGCTTTTCGGATTAACTGATCTTTCAGGTCATCTCTTTCAGCTTCGAGTTGCTTTATTTTCTCAAATAATTCTTCATAGATATTATCATCAGATTGTTCGATTTGCTCCTCAGAAACATCAACTTGTTCAACAGGATTATCATTTTCGATTTCAATTTCGTTATCGTCCGATGTTAATTCTTCTTTTGATTTTGAAAAAGTAACAGGTATTCTTCTGCTTCCTTCGTTTTTCAGGTAAGCATTATAAAGGTCTTTAACTTTATTAGATGTAGGTCTCAAAGGTTTTTTCTTATTGTCTTTGTTTTCGCTCATAACATATCATATCTTTTTTTACAACACATAATAGACGAATGAACTTTGTTTATTCTTGTTTGTATTTTTTTTTGATTTAATAATCAGGATTTTAAAATAAATTAGAATTGATTTATCTTGGATATGGAGCAAAAAAAATTTCAATGCTTATCAGAAATATCCGAAAGCAGTTCAGTCATATATTGAATCAAAGAAGTAATTTTTGAATAATTCATACGTTTTGGTCCGATAAGACCAATTGAACCAGATGCAGAGCCATATTGATAATTAGAGATAACAAGTGCATAATCTTCGAGAAATTTATTGTTTATTTCTTTTCCAATCAGTATTTGCGGAGATTTTTCGCCTGTGTCATAAGTATCGAAAAGATGAATTATTATATCCTCGTTCTCTATTAACTCTATAACGCTTCTGACTTTATCCAGATCTTCAAACTCAGGGTAATTAAGTAAATTTTGAGTCCCGGAAATATGAATTCTGTCAGACCGATAGGGATTTTTGAATAGTTTGTCTATTGAATCAATAAACAGGCGTATCAGTGGTGCATCAGCCTGATTATATTCACTGATAATATCCTTGAAATTATCACGAATGTATTTTAATGGTTTTCCGGAAATTTTTTCATTAATAAATCTTGAAATTTGATCTAAATTCTTTTCACTGACTTCAAAGTTGAGTTCAAGAGTAACTGTTCGGACGATATTTGAGTCGAGAGCAAGAACTACTAATAGTCTGCTGGAAGTCAGATAAATAAGTTCTATTCTGAAAACAATCAAATCGGTAATATGTGGGAGTTCAACTATGCTTAAATATTTTGACAACATACCGAGCAATTTTGAAGCATCTTTGAGAATATCTTCGGACACATTGGGGTTCAGAGTGTTTCTCAAAGCATCCATTTCTGTTTGGGTGAGAGCTTCTCTTTTCATTATTGAGTCAACATAGAATCTATAGCCTTTATCAGTAGGGACTCTTCCTGCAGAAGTGTGAGGATGGCTGATTAATTCCATTTCTTCCAAGTCTGCCATCACATTGCGAATAGTCGCAGGGCTTAACTTATAATCGCCTTCGAGATATTTGGACAAACTCCTTGAACCCACCGGCATTGCATTCAAAATATACAGGTGGATAATTGTTCTCAAAATATCAATTTCTCTTTGGGTTAACTCCCTGATCATAGAACTATACTCAATGTATCGTCTAATATAATGTTAATAGACGAAAAAAAATAGGTTTTTGTAAATTCATTATCGAAAAATTTTAAAAAATTATTAACATATTCAAAAATAAGTATAAAATTGAATAGAAGAAAAATTCTATGGATTTAAAATTTTTGATTGTTTTTTAGAATTTCATACAAATTAAGAATTTCTTTAGCTAATGAAGCCCAGTTTGCCTTGTTCTTGTATTTCTCAATGTTAGATTTGAATTGATTTGATAATTCAAGATTAAAGTAGTCTGAAATAGCACTGCTTAATAAATTAGGAACTGGTTCCCTTATTATAATTCCAGTATTAAAAGGCTCAATCATTTCTCTTAGACCACCCGTATCGGTAGCTATGACTGGAAGATCAAAATGATATGATATTCCGAGAATCCCGCTCTGTGTTGCTGATTTATATGGCAGAATACAAACATCCGAGGCAGAGAAAAATACTGGCACTTCGCCATCATCAATATATCTGATAAAAAGCTTAACCTTATTTTCAAGATTATAGTTTTTTATCATTTGTTCATATTCATCAAAACTGCCGTATATTTCTCCAGCAATAACGAGGAGATAGTCATCGGGCAGAAATCTGATAGATTCGAGCAATAAATCCAGACCCTTATATTTTCTTATAAAACCAAAAAATAACAGAACTTTTTTATCATATAGAATTCCGAGTTTTTCTCTTGCAAGCTTTTTTTCGAGAAGGCTTCCAAAGTGATTATAAAGTGGATGAAGGACCTGTTTGTAAATGGCGTCGGGTTTAAAGCTCAATAAATCATTCCGGACAGCATTGCTCATCACAATAAAACCGTTATTTGAATTAATATAATACCTTGTGAACGGAATATCGCCGGGGCGTCTTTCGTGAGGTATTACATTATCTAAAATTCCAATATTTATTACCCCTCTTTTTTTCAAACTATTAAGGACATACCCCAGAGAAGGACCAAAAAATGGCATCCAAAATTTTGATATCATTAAATCAGGATTAAATTTTCTGATGGTTTTATAAGTTGTGTAGTATGTTATGGGATTAATTGTATTAAGCTTTCTGATTGATTCAACAACTTCAGCTCGATCATTTTCTGTTACGTATTGAGTGGAGCCGGGAAATAGAAATTCGGGATACTGACGCTTGAAATTAAAAGCCTGAACGTGATTTTCCGATTTCAATTCCTTCAATAATGCAGCATTGAACTGAGCTATACCTCCTCTAAAAGGATAAAACGTCGAAAGATAACCTATTTTCAAAGGAAAAAACCTTGTTATTAAAAATATATATAGTCGAAAATCGAATATATGAAAAAAATTTATGTAATCTTATGTTATCAAAATACGAGAGTGTAATAAATTCGGATTTAATAGCTCCGAACGATAAATATTATTGGGGATATCAATATAGATTGGGATATGAAGTTCTTGTTCCTTATCTTAAGAAAATTGGTGCATTCAAACCCGGTGATTCTGTAGCAGAAATTGGTTCAGCCGAGGGTGGAGTGCTGGCAGCCTTTGTTGATGCGGGGGCAACAGAACCTTTAGGAACAGATATTGTTTCAATTCGTCTGGAAAAGGGAAGAATTATCAGTAATATTATAAATTGTGATATTTTTTTTGAATTACATAATATTATCTCTGAGGAGCCAAAAGAGGAATGGATAGAGAAATATGATCTTGTTATTCTTCGAGACGTTATCGAACACCTTGATGACACAAAATTAGCTCTATTACAAATAAAAAAAATTATAAAACCGGGTGGATTTTTATATGTTACTTTTCCACCTTATTATTCCCCTTTCGGAGGTCATCAGCACACAGTAGAAAATTTCTGGGGAAAAGTCCCTTTTATTCATTATCTACCAGATTTTATTTTTCACAGTTTGATAAAATCAGGCAGAGAAAACGATATTTATGAAGTAAAAAGATTACAAAAAATTCGCCTTACCCCTAAGAAATTTATTAAATCAGCCATAGAAAGCGGCTTTGAAATTTTTCATAAAGATTATTATTTTCTGAGACCTGTTTATAAAATGAAATTTGGGCTTCCAGCTATCAAATCTAATTTTCTGTCATTTTTTCCTTTGATTAAAAATGTTTTTAGTCTTGAAGCTTCTTATATATTGAAAAAGACATAAAAATACAGAAAGAAAAAGATGGGTCAGATATTAAACAGAATATTCAAAATTGCAAAATCCTATATTAACACTGAGTCCGATCTAAACTCTGCCACCAGAGTGATAGGCAATGAGGATGAGGAGTTAAAGAAAATTATTGAAGAACTAAATCAGGAGAAACAACAACAATCTTCCGATAGGGGCAAGCAGAACAAAAGCAGCCAATCATTTGATTCTGAAATTACTCTGGATAGGGCTTATTCTATTCTTGGATTGAATCGTGATGCAACGGTAGAAGATATAAAAACTGCCTACAAACAGAAAATGAAGGATTATCACCCTGACAGGGTTGCTAATCTTGGCGAAGAAATTAGAGATCTTGCAGCTAAAAAAACACTTGAGATAAATAAAGCTTACGAACTAATTAAGAAATCCAAAGGTTTCAGTTAACAATGGAATTAAGCAAATCAGCCAATTGCTTTGCAGATTCCCTTCTTTCGTATTTATTGATTTCGCTTTCATTGGGTTTTGTCAATTGAGTATTTTGCTTCCATGCAAGATAGAATTTTAAAAAATTATCAGAAATTTTATCAATTTCGGTTTGATGGGCAACCAATCCTGTATTTGTCTCAATTATTAGATTTGAAATAGCGCTATTTTCGGGAGCAATTGCTAATATTGGTTTTCTTGTTCCAATATATTCATAAACTTTCCCGGGAACAATTTCTTCGCTTTCCTTTGATTCATCCACAACCAGAAGTAGAGCATCTGAGCGAAGAATGAATTCAACGCTCTTTTTATGGGGAACATAGCCATATATTTCTATTTTATCCTTAAAAGAGGCTTTATTGAACATTTCGTGAATTTCGTCCCCAAATCTGCCGACGAAAATAAGTCTGATATCATCATGGTTAATCTTTCCAGAGCTAATAAGCTTTTCAATAGCTTTGAACAGACTTTCCGGATTACGTCTTCCATACATTGATCCTGTATAAGTAAGTGTGAACTTATCATTAGATTTGATTTCAATATCTGGGAAATCATCGGAATCGAAACCATTTGGTATATGAATGAATTTTTTCCTATCAAGATCGGGATATTTATTCAATGCGTCCTTGATTATCCCCTCCCAGGCACACTCAACATAGTCAGCAGTTCTAAAAACAGATTTTTCGAAATGCCTGTCAATCATTGCAGGGATAAACCATCTGTTTGGTGATGAAATAAAACCCGTCCAGGGATCACGAAAACCTGCAATCCAAGGCAGGTCCGAGATTTTCTTTAAATTTTTTGCTATCAGGGAACAAGTATATGGAGGCGAAGAGCTGTAAATTGCCTGAATATTGTATTTATTTATCATTTCTTTACCAGCTTTGACTGCAGAAAAAAGCCAGCCGACCCTTGCATCGGGAATAAAAAAAGTAGCTCTTACAAATTCCGCTAACTTTTGCTTGAAACTTAATGGCTGACCTTCCTTCTTGATGACATTAACATCAATTGCAGTTCCGGGCTTCATTCCGATGATTTTTCGGTAAATATCATAAGGCTCAAAAATTCTTGTTCTTTCGACAACAACCGATTTTGGTATTTCTTCCAGAAGTGTTTCGTCTATTGCAGGAAATTGCCCGTTTGAAACTGTAAGAACAAAAGGCTGCCAACCGAATTCTGGTAGGTATTTTACTGTTTTCAATACTCTTTGCCCTCCCGGACCACCTGATGGAGGGAAGTAATATGCAATTACCAGTATATTCTTCATTTTGATTCCATAATCTTAATCAAATCATCTTCCCATGAGATATCAGGGAATTCTGTTATTCTTCCGATTTCATTGTTTTCCGATAAAACTATTAAAGTTGGAACTTTTTCAATGTGATAAAGCAATGACCTGCCCGATGGTTCAGATTTTTGCCTGTCAACACCAATAATTTCAATCTCACCAATATCTAATTCGCAAAGGGTGAAAATTTTAAAAATTTTTGGTAACTCACTTTTGGTATCACCGCACCAAGAACCGCCAAAAATCAGAAATGAGAAATTTTTTTCGGAAAGAAGTTTTTTTATTGTTTTAATCTTTTCTTCCGATGGATTATAACTAAGAAATTCAATATAATCCCAGCCGGTTTCTTTTAACCATTCATTCCAAGAATAATTGCCAATAAGCATAGGCTTTTCTTCCTGAGAAGATAAATTTTGAAATGAGATTATATATAATATTGGTAAAATTATCAGTAATGATAAATATTTCTTATTTAGAAAATACATATTAAATATATATCCAAATTAATTTATTAAAAATTTGTAATTTAAAAAGATTTAAAAATAAAACATTATTGAAAGCTATGAAACAAAAGATAATAATATATTTACTATTAAGTTTTATATTATATTCCTGCGATATGGGGCTGGCACCGAAAGAGCCAACAAAAAAATCGAATATCTCTGGAGTTATAACTTATAAAGGAGGAAAAGATAAATGGCCACCGGCTGATTCTGTTATCGAAATCAGGTTAGTTGCTTTCAAAAATTATCCATTGTCTGATAGTAGCAGTATTTTGAGGGAATTAACCGACGGTAACGCTTATTTTACTCTTGATACTTTGCCCAGATTTGTTGATAAAGCAAATTATTCCTTAGAAATAAACGATCCACCGGTTTTGCTTAAATATATAGCTGTTGCACAAAGATATGGAAATTTATTTCAATGGAGGGTTATCGGGATTTATTCCGAGAGCGGTGATAATTTAAAGCCATCATCAGTTATGGTAAATCCCGGTGATTCTCTGAAAAATATAAATATAGAGGTTGACTTTCAAAATCTTCCTCCACAACCTTTTTAGAGGGTAATATATGGACAGATTATTAATAAAAAAATGGATTTCATTCAATATATTAATTTTTTTATTTTTTTCAATTTATAGTAATTGTCTATCTCTTTCCAAAATCACAGGAAAAGTAATAGATAAATCCGATGGCACTCCTTTAGCTGGTGCAAGTATAAGGCTCGAAGGGACTGGATTGGGCACTTATGCTATCAAAGATGGAAGTTTCATACTAAAAGGAATAAAAAAGGCTAAATATACTTTACTGGTAACTATTGTAGGTTACGAGAGCAAGCATATTCCCGTTCAGGTGCTTGATAATGACTCGGTCTATTTGTTAATTGAGCTAAAATCAAAACCATTAAGCACGGGCGAGGTAGTAGTTTCAGCAAACAAAAGAATTCAAGCAGTTCAGGATGTTCCAATATCCATCGCAGTTGTTAGCAACAATGATTTGCTTTCGAAGGGTTCAACAGAATTCGATGAAGCCTTGCGATATGTTCCGGGCATAATTATGAACAAAGATAATGTAAATCTAAGGGGTTCATCGGGTTTTGCATTTGGGTTAGGTTCAAGGGTAGCTCTTCTTGTTGATGGATTTCCGCTTTTATCAGGGGATCAGGGCGATATGAAATATGACGCAATCCCGATTTTTAATATTGAGCAAATCGAAATCGTAAAAGGTGCTGGCTCGGCACTTTACGGAACGGGGGCACTGGGAGGGGTAATCAATATTATAACAAAGGAACCTGATGATGAGTTCAAAGCAAAAGGTCGTATCCATTCAGGATTTTATACTCTACCAAAATATCAGCAATGGAGATATAGAGAGGATGTCCCATTTAAATCAGGATTTGATATTTCTCTATCATCAAAATTCAATTCATTAGGCATAATACTATCAGGTGGCTTTGAAAATGACGAAAGTTACAGAAAGTATGATAAATCATTTAAATATAATTTGTTTTCTAAATTGAATAATTCATTTTCGGATTTCACTAAAGCCACTCTTCTCTTTAATTATGCTTCTGACAAAAGAGACGACTGGGTTTATTGGAACAGTCTGGATAGCGCCACTATACCACCAACCAATGCTAATACCGACGCACGTATTCTCTCGACCAAGATGGCTATAGCAGCTGATTTGAAGCATATTTTCAATTCCAGAAATTTCCTAACATTTAAAACCGGAATTTACAGAACTTATGTTGAAAACAATCTGGATATTAATGATCCCGAATACAGACAATCTGAAGCAATTAGTTTCAATACTGAAGCACAGATGAATTCAAGCCTTGCGGACAGGACTCTTCTCACTTATGGCTTGGTGGCAACTTTTAACAAAGTAACATCAAAACTATATGGCAAAGTAAATCAGGAAATATTTGCTGGCTATATACAGGGGGAGTTAGCTCAATTAAAAGATTTTATTTTCACGATTGGAACAAGAACTGATTACGAAAAAACAGACAGTTCTGATTACCAGCTGGAATTTTCTCCAAAACTTGGAATTAATTATTCATCCCCTTTTGGTCCAAAATTTCGTCTATCGCTTGGAAGAGGTTTCAGGGCACCGACAGTTGCAGAGCGATTTGCTTCCCTAAAGTTCAGCGGTTTCACTGTTGCACCCAATCCACTATTGAAATCAGAAATCAGCTGGTCGGCTGAAATAGGTTCAAATTATGACTTTGACATTTCTGGGACACCCCTGCAATTTGATTTTGCAATTTATCACTCAGAATTTGATAATTTGATTGAGCCAACATTCGACAACACCCAGCAAAGTTCAGTAATAAAATTTCTTAATATAACAAGGGCTAGAATAACTGGAATTGAGCTAACATTGAAAACACTGCTCTTTGGTTTTGTAGGATTTCAAACTTCAATTAGTGCTATGAAGCCATTGGATTTAACTTTGAACCAGACTTTGAAATACCGGTCAACATTTTTTTGTTATAATTCATTATTTATTCCATTGGGAAACATTGAATTATATGCTGATTACAGATTTATCAACAGAATGGAGACAGTAGATGAAGTTCTGAAGCTTCAGGTAAGGGATTATGATGCCAGAGTGCCAATGCATATTTTGGATTTTAGATTAAAGATGAAATTAAAAGAAATGTTGAATTTACCTTTGCAGGTAACAATTAACTTGAAAAATGCCCTAAATTATTACTATACAGAAGTTGTCGGAAACCTCGGTCCCACAAGATTTATAGGATTACAGATAGAAAGTGAATTATAATTTAAAAAAAATCAGTCAGCAGCTTTATCATTTTCGTTAGGAAGATAATACTGTAACTTTTGGTCCAAAACTTCTTTCATAGCTAAAAAAGTTGGCTTAGGAATATTGTCGAATTCACGGCTAATAGCTATCTGATCAAAGTTTGCCCCTTCGGAATCAGAGCTATCATCAATAACACTTGCCAATCTTTCAGTTAATTCCTGTTTGATCTGGTCATTGATTTGACGGGCACGGAACCCCATGGCAACAATAGATTGATAGATAATGCCTTTTTCAGATTCTTTCATTCTAACTACAACGGGATTTACTTTATTATAATCCAATTTTTTCTCCTATAAATGGATATAGCTTACAAAAATAATAAAAATTGTGTTAATTTGCAATTCAATTTTATCTAAACTGAATTTATTTGTTTTTATTGTAAAAATTTTCTATTATAGCAATAATATTTTATTTTTTTTGACTTCAAGTTAATTTAGAATGAAGAAATTATATTATTCAATAAGAGAAATATGTGAATTATTAAATGAGGAACAACATACTCTGAGATACTGGGAAAAAGAATTTGAAGAATTAAAACCCAAAAAGAATCGTGGAGGTAACAGAATTTATTCGAGTAAGGACTTGATAATAATAAAACTTATAAAAAAATTGCTAAGGGAAGAAAAACTTTCTCTGAAAGGGGCAAAAGAGCAAATCAGCAGAATTCTTCATTCTAATGATGAAAAATCTTTGCTTGCCAAATTTGACAACAATTTATCAAAAAACGAAGAGAAGAAGGAGACTGGTATTAATTCTAATCAAAAAATTTCAATAGATGAACTACAGGAAATTAAGGAGCTTCTAAAAAATATATTACAATATCTCAAAAAAAATTAATTTAATTCGTCAATAGTTGTGCTTTTATTTTTATTTTAATAATACTATTTTTATTTTGTCAAACAAAATATTTAATTTTTAATTATCAAGGGAAATTTAATGTCAAGAAAGATTTGGATTTTCGTATTGATTTCATTGATTTTGGTGAATGCAGAAGTATTTTCACAGAAAACAAAATTCACTTACACAATGAAAACAGTTGGACAACACGAAGATGAAGTTCTTGGAGTTTTTGTTAATGAAGACAATACTAAGGTAGCAACCTGCAGCCTTGATGAAACCATAAAAATCTGGTCTTTGCCAGACGGAAAGTTGCTTCACACACTAACCGGACATTTAGGACAGGTAAATAATATTTCATTTTCAGGTAATGATATGTGGCTGGCAAGTGGTTCAAGCGATGGAACGGTAAGAATATGGGATGTCGAAACCGGGAAACAGTTAAGAATTCTTAAAGGTCACACAGATCAGGTCATTGGAGTATATTTCAGCCAGGACGATAGTGCCACCTTTGTTGCCAGCACAAGTTTTGATAAAACCGTTAAACTCTGGGATATCAGACTTGGCACAGAAATTAAAACTCTTCGAGGACATACCTTGCCAACAAACAATGTGGCTTATAGCTATGATGGAACTGCAATTGCTTCCTGCAGCGATGACAAAACCATAAAAATCTGGTCAACTGATTTAACCACCCGAGAACCTTTGATGACTCTTATTGGGCATAACTCACCGGTTCTCTCGGTTATTTATAGCTTTGACAGTAAATTTTTGGCATCTTGTGATCAAGGTGGTGAAATTATAATCTGGAGCATGCCATCGGGCAAAATGTTGAGAAAGATTAAAGCTCATAATGAATTAATTCAGGATATCTCTTTTGCTGAAGATAACAAAACTCTTGTTAGTGCAAGTTTAGACCGATTCGTCAAACTATGGGATGTTACAACCGGCGAAAATCTTATGTCATTTGATACCGGAATAGACAACTGGTCTGTTGATCTTGTCAGCGATGCGAGTATTATTATTGTGGGATGTGCTGATGGAACTGTTAGATTTTTAAACAGAACTTCATCCGCTTCCGATTCGATTGATAAAAAAGGAACAAAGAAAAAAGGAGGTAAATAGTTATGAAAATCATAAAAAAAGTTCAAATATTTCTGGCTTTGGCTTTTGTTGTATTCATTTTCAATCTGAATGTCTCTTCGTCTCAGCTTGTTGGAACTGTTGTATCCATTACAGGCAGTGTTTTAAATTCAGTTACTCGCGAACCCGTAACTGCTTATTTAGTAGTGCTTGACGAAAATGGAAAAAGGGTAAACGCCACTCGAAGCAATTCTGCTGAAAACGGATATTACTATATTACCAGTCTTAAACCCGGTCAAAAATATTATATAACAATATCTCAGCCCAATTATTTTAAAGAAAAATTCGAAATTGAAATAGCAAATACTGATAAATACACTGAAATTTCAAAGGACTTTTTGATAACGCCTTTGAAAAAGGGGATTGATCTCCCGCTAACCATTTCTCCATTTGAGCTAAATAAAGCAAAATTGAGATATGGTTCTGAATTTCTTCTGAGCGATATCATTTCCACTTTGAAGAATAATAATGAGATAAAAGTAGATATTATCTGCTATCCCGATAATAATATTGACAAAACTGAAAATCAAACATTAACAGAAGAAAGAGCAAAATCAATTAAAACTTTTTTAGTTGAAAATGGAATTAATGAATCGAGAATTAGTATTAAATCTAATTCTACTACTGATCCAAAAAATCCTCCCCCAACTGAAAAAAGAGCAAAAGGTAAAAGATATATTGGCTCCACTTATATCAGGATTTCGGATTTTTAAAAGCTCTCTGGTTTGTTAATAAAGTGTAAATGAATCAAAATCTGAAATTAGTTGCAAATGGTTTATCTAAATCATATTACCTTTTCAGACCAATATTTTCGGATATAAATTTCGAAATTATAAATTCCGAGATCTTTGGTATTGCTGGTGAAAATGGTTCAGGAAAGTCAACTTTGCTTAAAATTTTAGCGGGGGTTTCTTCTCCAACTTCTGGCAGGGTCAATTATTTTGTTAATGATAATAAAACCGGGGATAACAGTCTATTCGAATTTATCGGATTTGTTTCACCTTATCTTTCGATTTATGAAGAATTCACTCCTGTTGAACATTTTTATATTGCTTCTAAGATTAAAGGTATAAAGCAAAATAAAGCTCTGGAATTCCATTTGTTGAATGAATTTAAACTAATAAATCGAAAAAATGACCCGATTAAAACTTTTTCTTCGGGAATGAAACAGAGGATAAAATTTATTCTGGCATTGTCCTCAGAACCCTCATTTATTTTTCTTGATGAGCCATTTACAAATCTGGATAGCGAAGGTATCAGTATAGTCATTGAGCTCATAAAATCTCATAAAGAGAAAGGTGGAATAACTGTTATAGCTTCAAATGATGACCGAGAAAAATCACTCTGCAATAAAATTATTGAGTTAAAAAAACAAAATTAGCATATTTTTAATTTATTTATTCATTTGATTGGTTATAGATAATAGTTTGATAAAAAATATTCTACATATCATTTTTCTATCATTCTTTATTTTAACCAATTATATTTTTTCTCAGGAATATATAAGAAACATATATATTGAGAGAAAGAATGTTTTCGATTCAACACAAAAAGACTGGTTTTTTGCGGCAAAACTTGCAAATTCGCTCCGGGTGGTTACAAGGCAATATATTATCGAGGATGAGTTGCTTTTTTCGGTTAATGAAGAATTAGATTTTCGATTAATTGAGGAAACAGAGAGAAACCTTAGAAATACGGGGCTTTTTACCAGTGTTAAAATTGAGCTTGATTCTGTTGGAAATGATTATTATGATGTTTATCTTACAACACAAGACCGTTGGTCAACAAGACCGAGTATTCTTTTTGGTACCGGTGGAGGGTCTCAAAATATTGGCGGAAGGATTGAAGAACTAAATTTTCTTGGCACTGCAACATATATCTCACTCGAAGGACTGTATAGAACTGAAAATAATACTGGATGGCAGGGATATTCTGAAATTAGTCAAAAAAGATTATTCCGCTCAGAATATGGATTAGAGGCAGGGTTATTTGCAAATAAATACACTACATCACAATTTCTGGGATTGAGTAAGCCTTTTCGAACTTTGGATACAAAAAGCTCTTACGGAATTTTCCTTAATAACTCTTTTGGGAATGAATTCCTGTTCAAGCCTGACAGCTCTTATGAATTGATGTTTTATCACAGCCGAAGTATGAATGCGTGGTATTCCCGTGCTTGGCGGGATATTGACAGAGTATTTTTCACTGTAAGTTTAGAACTCGAGGACATTAACAGAGGAAAACCGGAATTTAGAAGAGCTTATGATAATTCTGGAAAGATTTTGCTTGCATTTTCATCAATTTCGGAAGATTACGTTAAATCAACTAAGCTCAATAATTATCTGACCGAGGATTTCTCTATCGGCGGATGGGGAACTGCTATTCTTGGGAGAACTTTTTCACTTGGAGGAAAAGGGGATGGATTTTATTACATTGCCGGTCAGGGCGAACAATCATACTTTGACGGAAAATTATATCTCTGGGGACAATTGACAGGTGCAAGTGCATTTGCACAAAGTCGGGGATTAAACACCTATCAGGAATTCTCGGGACAAGCCTTTTATAGGGTTTATGATTGGTTGTTGTTTGCAACAAGACTCAGGCAACAGACTGTATGGAACTGGTATGGTTTGCGTCAATTAATCCTTGATAATTCCACCGGTTTGAGGGGATTCCCTGTGAACCAGATTACCGGTGATAATCGAATTGTTGGAAATATCGAAGCAAGGCTGTTTCCGGATCTTCAACTCTGGATTTTTAATTTGGGTCTGGTTGCTTTCTACGATTTTGGCACTGCCTGGAATCAAAAAACAGAAATAACAAAGACTCAATGGAAGAATTCAATTGGTATTGGTTTAAGAATTTATGATATGAAATCAACCGGCTCACACGGTATTTACAGGATTGATTTTGCGTATAATTTAAATGATAGAAAATTCGGTGAGATAATATTCACAAGCGGACAGCTATTCTCAGCTATAAAAAGTCATTTATTCAAACTACCCCGGATTTTTGGTCTTGAGTTCGATTCTGATTAATAAATAATTCGGTTGGACAAATCAATTTAAATTAAAAATTTGAAAAAATTTCATTTTATTTCTTATTTTTAATCTTGATTGTTTAATAAAATCTTAACATTATGAAAAAATTATACAATTTTGTTTTTGTTTATATTTTTTTATTAAATTTAGCTCTTCTTTCACAAGAGCCCAATCCAACATGGCTAAAACTTGTTACAAAAGATGTTGGGCTTGATTCAGCCAGATACACAAAAATTATGGCAGTTGATGTTAATAATGACAATTATCCCGATCTAATTCTTGGTGAAGGAAAAATTAATAAAAATCGAATTAGGTTATACCTAAATATTGAAAATCCTGATCCGAATTCCGAGAACAAAAGAATATTTGTTGACGTAACTGAAAGTTCCGGTATCAATACAAACCGAGCTCCCGGAAAAGAAGGACGAATTGCTGATATTTCTTCTATGGCTGATTTCGATAATGATGGAGATATGGATCTAATTACAAGTATTTATTATCATAGACTTCAAATGTATCTGGGCGAGCTTGATCCGGGCGATAGAACCGAAGTACTTCTGAATGATGGAACAGGAAAATTCATATTGAAACAAGATGCCGGGGTTCACGATATTATTGTTGATGATACTATTGCTACTGGATTGGTTAATGCTACCGGTATTGGATTTCTGGATTATGATTATGATGGGAATATTGATATTTTTATGTCCACATGGTTCACTGATTATGCTGCATTCAACAATCTGGGAACTGCGATGCCCAGCATACTTCTTAAAGGGAATGGGGATGGCTCTTTCACACATATCAAAACAAGTGGCATTCAAAAAACAGTTGAGCCAGACTATGGTGTGAACATTACTGACTGGAACAATGACGGTTGGCAGGATATAATTACATCTCCTTATTGCAGGACTGGTGGTGTTCTCTTCCGGAACAAAGGAGATGGAACTTTCGTTAATTATTCTGGTGTTGCTGATTATTCAGCACAAAAAATGAAAGGCGATAACGGACAGAATCTATGCCAATGGGAAGCCCAACCTGCTGATTTCGATAATGATGGAGACATAGATCTTTTGCAGGTTAATGTTCACGGTGGCTATGATGCCAACGAAGGAAGAACTCATGTTACTATTAATCAGGGACCAGCCGGAAATTACAAATATGTCTGGGATATAGAGCGAATCAATCGTGATGCCCCAAAGAATTCTCATCTTGGTGATCAGGGAGGTTGCTGGTTCGATCTGGACGGGGACGGTTGGCAGGATATTGCTATTTGCCAGATGGCTTATCCCCAAGCAAATCTGGAGGGACAGGAGAGACTTTATATTTGCCGTCAGAATGATAAACGTTCATTTGATGATATTTCAAGACAATTAGGAATTTTTCATACTATCAAAGAGCCACATTCCATTGAACCGATTGATTTCGATTTAGATGGCGATCAGGATATATTTGTTAGTCATCAGATTAGAGATACTCAGATTGTCGGGACAGAAAAGGTTATTAATGTTTATATGCAGGTTCAGGTTCTGCGTAATGATATTGGCAATAAAAATAACTGGGTATCTGTCAAGCTCAATCCGCCCGTTGGTTGCAACAGATCCGCAATCGGGGCAAGAATTCATCTTTACTCCGAGGGGATGAAACAAATACAGGAGGTTCAGGCTGGTTTGGGGCATTTTGCCGGACAGCAGCCATTTATCAGGAACTTCGGTCTGGGAAACAGGAATAAAATTGATTCAATTGTTGTCAGATGGCCTCAAAAAAATTTGTTAACAACAAAAGTTCTAAATCCTCCTGTAAATTCTATCATTGAAATAGATGGCAACGGAAATATCAAGATAATAAAATCCTATCTCGATGTTAGTGAGTTTGATAATTTCTACCCATTGACAGTCATTCCAAATCCTGCCGAGAATTATATTGAGATTAGCGGGTTTAATTTATTAAGCTTAATTAATGACGAGAAGTCTGTCATTACGATCTATAATAACATTGGGCAAAAAGTTCTATCTTCGGATAGGGTTACATCTTTGCCTGTTCATATTGATATATCAAATCTACCCGCAGGAATTTATTATGTTCATTTTGCGAATAGAGTAACAAAAATTATTAAAATAAGATAATCAATAATAATTAATGAGGCTGACTCAAAAAGACATTCTCTTTGGAACAAACAAGGATGTTTGTTCTACTAAATCTTTGAATTATATGGTATGTCAGGCGTCCTCGCCTGAGCGTTTATGCCTAAAATTAGTCTTTTGAGACAAGCTCATTTGGATTCAAGGCAGGGGCAGATTGTATTCCTGGTTTTATCATCAATTTTTATATCATTGAAAGGGACGAAAGAGGAAACGAGTCGTTTTACGTTTTCATACCCTTTATTTACCCCGTCAGTATTTTGGTTCCAATATTTCAAAGCCTGCTCATTAGTCAAACCGCAGAATTGCATAAGAATAGCGGCAGAAATATAGCCCGACTGATGCCAACCGTTCCAGCAGTGAAGGTAAATCGGTCCAATATTTTTATTCTTTATTACTTCAAGCACCATTAACATAATAGCTTTTAAATCATTCCGTTTCATACCAGAGTTTTGGAGATAATGCAAAGTGTCAGTGCCTGTGTCATTCACAAAAATTTTTTCTGAGGAGTTAAAATTCTTGGAATAGAGATATATAGCTTTGGAAAAGCCTTGATTGACAAGATTTATTAATCCCTCGGGAGGTAAAGGATTATGATTATCCCTTTTCAGAATTTTATTATAATAATTGTTTGCACCTCCACGATAAGCCACTCCGTGAAGAATGACTCTCATATTTCTCGTTCCATAGAGCGAGTCATAACCGTTGCCGAAATTATCTGTAATTTTTTCGTCTGCACAGCTGACTTTGAATTTATTTTTGTAAAAAAGGAATTTACTGACAACATCAGAAGTATCTTTTCCTGATGCATTTGAACAGAACAGAAGATTTATTACAGATATTATTAATAAAAATAAGAATTTATAAGAGATCATTATGCTTATTATTAAATTTATTTAGCTAATTTGAGCCACTTGAAAATATCTTTGAAAGTTGGTTTTTTTCCATACATTAGAATACCCGTTCTGTAGATTTTTGCCGCTAACCAAAGGCATCCAAGAAAAGTCGAAATCATCAAAAAGACTGATAATAAAATCTGCCAGAGAGGCACATCGGTTGCTGCAACACGGACTATCATCAAAATCGGCGAAAAAAGAGGAATAAGAGATAATACAACTGCTAATACACCATCGGGATTAGAAATAACACTACCAATGAAAAGAATGGGTATAATAATTGGAAGTGTAATAGGTGTCATTAACTGCTGGGCATCGGCTTCCTGATCAACAGCAGAGCCTACCGCAGCAAATAATGTTGAGTAAATAAAATAGCCTGAAAGAAAATAAAAAATAAAGCCAAGAATTAACCAGATTGATATTTCAGGAATTTCAAAATTCTGCATAAACGTTGCTTCTTTCCCATCAATTGGCATCCCAGCTGTAAGAGTTTCCGGAGACGGGGCAAACATAGAAGCAATTGGACCCGCCAGCGAAAGAATCCCAAGTGAGAGAACAATCCATACGATCACCTGTGTTAAACCAACAGCCCCGATTCCTACAACTTTGCCAAACATTATTTCGAAGGGTTTTGCTGAAGAGGCAATGACTTCGATGATTCTATTGGCTTTTTCTTCGATAACGGCTCTCATAACCAGACTGCCATACATAAACATCATCATATAAATCATGAAGCCAAGGAAATAGCCGACACCAGCAAAGACCTCCGCATAATCCTTTTTCGAACCTTCTTCAGTTAATTTTTCGGTCTGAACTTCAATCCCCTTATCAGTTTTATCAATTAGTTCAGGGTCTAAACCAGCCTCGGATAGCCTTTCATAGCGGATTATTTTGTTCAGATTTTTCTCTACTTTTGCAATAAAAGCTATACCGCCACCTCCACGAGTGTAAATAGTAATTTTGCTTCTTGTGGTAATATCTTCGGGAATGAAAAAGTAACCGTCAATTTCCCTGTTGAGTAACTGGTTTCTAAGTTCGGATAAGGATTGATTGGATAATATGTATTTAGCTGTGTCAATATTGACTAACTTTTGCCCAATATTTTTGTTACTTAAATCAATAATTGCAATTTTTTTCTCTGATTCACCCATACTTAGCATTGTTACTACAATTGGAATAGCTATGAGTGCAACCAATATAAGTGGACCAAGTATTGTACTGATGATAAATCCTTTTGATTTTACTTTTGTGATATATTCGTGCCGTATTATAGTCCAGATTTTGGCTGTTGATGCTTTTCTGTTCATTGGATTTGCTCCTGATTTGTTACAGTATGAATAAAAATCTCATTCAAGCTCGGCTCGCTCAGTTCAAATTTAAATAACTGAACAGACTGAACTGCCCTATTCAAAAATTCATTGACAGAGAATTGACCATCAGTAAATCTAAATTCAATCCTGTTTTTTGTTCTGTTGATAAATTTTAAATTATTAAAATCATTAATAAAGGAATCGTCGCCCTCGAATTCAATTATTATCAAATCCCTGCCATAATTGCTTTTTATTTCTCGGATACTACCCTGAAGAACGATTGAACCTTTGTTTATCAGGCAGATATCGTCACAAAGCTGTTCGGCTTGCTCCATAATATGCGTTGAGAGAATAATTGTTTTTCCCATATCTTTGAAGTCGAGGATAATTTTTTTCAAAAGCTCTGTATTAATGGGGTCAAATCCGGAAAAAGGTTCGTCCAGAATCAGAATATCGGGTTCGTGAAGAATAGTGCTAATGAATTGAACTTTTTGTTGCATACCTTTGGAAAGTTCCTGAATTTTTTTATTCTCCCAGCTTCCAGCATCGAGTTTATTCAACCATTCTTTAGCTTTTTTTCTTGCATCGTTTGCATTCATTCCTTTCAATTCTGCAAAATATATTAACTGATCAATAACTTTCAGCTTTTTATATAGCCCTCGCTCTTCAGGGAGATAACCGATTGTATTCTGGTGAATTGGACCCGCTGGTTCGTCAAAAATATATATATTCCCTTCGTCAGGTATTAATATGTTTGTTATCATTCTGATAGTTGTGGTTTTGCCGGCTCCGTTGGGTCCGAGCAGACCATAAACCTTTCCCTTATCAACAAAAAAGCTTACATTTTTCACGGCTGTATAATCACCAAAGGTTTTTTTTATTCCTTCAACTCTCAATGCAAACATTATATTATCCGTCTTTTTTTTAAGATAAATAAATCAATTCTATATACGGTTAATCAATAATTTTGTTTCTATTTTTTGGTAATATGAAGAAAAAATTATGTCTTATAACAGGTGCAACAGCGGGAATTGGTAAAGAAGCAGCTGCAATGATTGCAAAAGAAAATTTTAGTCTGGTTTTTACTGCTCGTAATTTTCAAAAAGCAGAGGAAACCAAAAAATATATAATTGAAAAAAGTGGTAATGCTGATATTCATTATTTTTTCTGCGATCTGGCTTCTTTGAATTCTATCACACGATTTTGCTCCGAATTCAGAGAAAAATATGACAGAATTGATGTTTTGATAAATAATGCAGGGACATGGGAATTCAGGTTAAATATATCCGAAGATGGATTCGAAAAAACATTTGCAGTTAATCATCTCGCACATTTTTACCTTACTCATTTGCTTCTGGATTTGATTTTAGCAGGATCAGAATCGAGAATTATTAACGTGTCATCAGCGGCTCATAAATATGCAAGATTTAATTTTGAAGATCCTGACTCATCGAAAAGTTTTGATTTTCTAAAGGTTTATGCTAATTCAAAGCTTGCAAATATCTGGTTCACAAACGTTTTAGCATTAAAACTAAAAGCAAAAAATGTAACAGTTAATAGTCTGATGCCCGGTGTGATAGTATCGGAATTGTTACGTAATCTACCTTTTCCGATCAAGCAATTGGGGAAGCTTTTTTCGAAGCCAACAATTGAAGGAGCAAAGCCAATCGTTCGTCTTGCAATCTCAGATGATGTAAAGAGTATAACCGGAACATATTTTGATGAATTCAAAATTGGTCAAATGTCCAAAGAAGCTGCCAATTTCGAAAAAGCACAGATGTTCTGGGATCTCACTGAGAAAATGATTTCTTCGAAAATTTCAAATTTTCGTTCTTTATAATTTTTAATATTTGAATTATATAAACGTATAATACAATTCATTTTATAAATTTTGGGAATTCTATGGTAAGATTAACAATTTTTATTTTAAGTTTAATTATGATAATCAATCAGACCGATGCACTATCAAAGGAAAAAAAGAAATCGAATAAAATTTTTCCTTATAAAACCTATACAGAAACACTTCAAAACGGTTTAAAGGTCATTATGATTCCAATGCCAAGCGATGGATTAGTTTCGTATTATAGTATCGTCAGAACCGGCAGCCGTGATGAATACGAGCCGGGTCATTCTGGTTTTGCTCACTTTTTTGAGCATATGATGTTCAGAGGAACAAAAAAATATCCCGGGAATGTTTACGACAAGCTTGTTATCTCGATGGGAGCCGATGCCAATGCTTACACAACAGATGACTACACCTGCTATCATCTCAGCATAACCAAGGATAATTTAGAAAAAGTAATGGAGTTGGAAAGCGATCGCTTTCAGAATTTATTCTACGAGGAGCCTGCTTTCAAAACTGAGTCGGGTGCTGTTTATGGAGAATACAGAAAAGGGAAAACCTCACCATTTTTCTGGATATGGGAAAAGCTGCTTTCGAGTGCTTTTACCAAACATACTTATAAACATACTACCATTGGTTTTGAAGAGGACATCAAAGCAATGCCAACAATGTATGATTACAGCATAAGCTTCTTCAATCGTTACTATAGACCCGAAAATGTAGTTTTACTTATCGTCGGCGATATTAATCCTAAGGAAGTAATGCCATTGGTCAAGAATTATTATGCAGAATGGAAAAAGGGATATGTACCCCCAAAAATTGAAACCGAACCGAAACAAACTGCTGAAATCGTTTCGGAAGTAATATACCCGGGTAAATCCTTGCCTATTTTGAGCATCGCTTACAAAGGAAGTGCTTATAATCCCGGTGATAAAGAAGTTTTATCTGCAATGCTACTTGGAGAGTTAGCCTTCGGCGAAAATAGCGCCTTATATAAAAAGCTCTATATTAATGAGCAAAAGGTTCAATTTCTGGAACCTCAGTTCAGACAAAATCGTGATCCATTCCTCTGGATTGTCTGGGCAATGGTTAATGATGAGAAAGATCTGGATTATGTCAAATCCGAAATTCTTGCAACTGCCGAGTATTACAAAAATAATTTGGTTCCCAAGACAGAACTAGAAAATTTAAAGAAAAGGATAAAATATATGTATCTGATGAATCTGGATACTCCTTCGAAGGTTGCAGGGAATCTGGCAAGAGAGATAGCAATTACTACTTCTGTTGAATCTGTTGATATATATTTTGCTACTCTGGAAAAAATCACACCCGAAGATATTCAAAAGGCTGCCAAAAAATACTTTAACGCTGAGCAAAGAACTATTGTAACTTTGAAAGGGAGCATGTAATATGAAATTTAAACTTTTTTTATTATTATTCATTAGTTTATTTACATTTCTATCACAGCAACTTATGGCAAAAAATGTTGAAAAAGTTTTATTACCTGTTAAAGATGATCCAACAATTTCATTCAGAATTTGGTTCAAGGTTGGATCTCAGGATGATCCCAAAGGCAAAGAAGGTTTAGCCTACATAACTGCAAAAATGTTAACCGACGCATCTACAAGAAATAATACATACGAAAAAATACTTGAAAAGCTTTATCCAATTGCTTCATCATACAGTCAAAAAGTTGACAAGGAAATGACAGTTATCTACGGGCGTACCCACAAAGATAATGTCAATGAATTCTATCAACTTTTTACTGATGCAATATTATACCCTGCTTTCAGCGAAGATGATTTCAAGCGTATCAAAACTAATGCTTTGAATTATATTCAAAACGATTTGAGATATTCAAATGATGAAGAATTAGGCAAAGCAGCACTTTATGGATTTGTTTTCGAAGGCACTCCCTATTCTCACCTTACAATTGGTACGGTTGAAAGCTTAAACAATATGACACTTGATGATGTTCGGGGCTTTTATGAAAGATACTACAACCGATATAATTTTGTTATCGGTTTAGCTGGTGGGTATGATGATAAACTGGTTGAAAAACTCGAAAAAGATTTATCCCGACTCGGCGATGTCCGTTCTCAAACACCACCGAAACCAAACGTTAAACCAATTCAAGGTTATAATTTTCTACTGATTGAAAAAGATGCAGACGCAACTGCAATCAGTTTCGGTTTCCCGATAAATATACTAAGAAACGATGAGGATTTTGTTGCTCTCTGGGTATTTAATTCCTGGTTTGGTGAACATCGAAATCAATCGAGCCATCTATATCAAGTTATAAGGGAAAAAAGAGGATTGAATTATGGTGATTACTCATACATTGAAACATTTCTCGATGGCGGTCAGAGAAATATGCCCGAACCCAATAATCCGAGAAGACAACAAATATTTGAAGTTTGGATAAGACCTGTCCAAAACCAACACAGGCACTTTGCTTTGCGCGCTGCATTGAGAGAGTTAAAGAAAGTTGTGGATAACGGTCTGAGAAAAGATGACTTTGAGCTGACAAAAAAATTCCTCTATTCTTATAGTCTTAATTATGCCCAAACAACTATGGATAAACTTGGTTATCAGATTGATAGCAAATTCTATGGCGTCAATGATGATGGTAATTATATCAGTTATTTCAGAAAAAAACTCAATTCATTGAAGCTGGAAGACGTTAATCGTGCTATAAAAAAATATATTCAATATGATAACATCAAATTTGCGATAGTAACAAAAAATGCTGAAGAATTCAAAGAAGAACTCATCAACAATATCCCAAGTCCTATCACCTATGTTACTCAGGTTGATGAATCGGTTTTGAAAGAAGATTTGGAAATACAGAATTATCAATTGAATATTGATAGAGACAAAATCAAAATTATAAAAGTTGATGAAATGTTTCAGAAGTAATATTCCATTTAATTTTGATTATGAACTTTAAGGAACTAAAGAAAAATATCGAGGAGACAGTCAGTGTGATACGCCAGAGCACTGACTTTTCTCCTGAAATCGGAATTATTCTCGGGACAGGTCTTGGGCAAATAGCCTATCAAATTGAAAATCCTATTTCCTTCGAATACGATTCATTGCCACATTTTCCGATTTCTACTGTTGAGTTTCACAAGGGCAGATTGATATTAGGAACTCTTAACAATAGAAAAATTGTGGCTATGCAGGGAAGGATGCACTATTATGAGGGCTATTCGATGCTAGACATTACATATCCCATAAGAGTTATGAAATTTCTCGGTATAAAACAATTAATTATCTCGAATGCCTCTGGAACTTTTAATCCTGATATAAGAAAAGGCGAAATTGTTATACTCGAAGACCATATAAATCTTTTGGGTCAAAACCCATTGATTGGCTATAATGAGGAAATCTTCGGTCCCCGATTTGTTGATATGAGCGAACCATATTCCCGAAGATTGATTAATTTAGTAAAGAATATCGCCAAGAGCAAAAACTTAGTTCTAAAAGAAGTTGTTTATGCTGCAATGACTGGACCAAGCCTCGAAACAAGAGCTGAATATAGATTCTTAAGAATTATAGGTGCTGATATTGTCGGGATGAGCACAGTTCCGGAAACGATTGTAGCCCGTCAGATGGGCTTGGAAGTGCTCGGTTTATCAATAGTAACCGATGAATGCTATCCCGAATCACTGAAACCAATTGATATAGATGATATCTTAAAAACCGCTGCAGAATCAGAACCAAAATTATCTATGTTAATTTATGAGTTGCTTCCATTAATATAAAATATTTTTTATTAAGTCTTGTTTATTCATTAGTTTAAATAACTCAAATTAGCAAACGAAAGAAATGTTATGAAATATTTATCAATTCTGATAACATTCAGCTTATTGTTTTTAATATCCTGTTCTCAGGAAGAAAGAATTATTGACCAGAGCAATCAAAATTGGAAAACTCTGATTTCTACTTCAGATGTAAATAATTCAATAAAATTGATCGAACAACCAACGGGCAAAATCATTAAGGAAGATATCTTTTTGGAAGCTAACGGTGAATTATTAGGGTCTAAAGTTAATAAAATGACAGAATTTCAAAAGAAAATTTTTCTCTTTATGCCCGAAATTTACAAAATAGAAGTTGTTGACAAAGATAATTTTAAAAGATTTTCCACAATTGATTTCGCTGCTGAAAAAAAATCACCGACAGGAATCTGCTTTGCAAACGCAACCACTGCTTATATATCATTTGGAAATGATTCAACGGTTGATGTCCTTGACCTTACAAATTTTAAAATCGCAAGAACAATAAAGGTTGGAAAAGAACCTTTTTCGATTGTTAATTCGGGGAATCAGATTTTTGTTGCAAATAAGTTGGATAACACTGTTTCAGTAATAGATACAAGAACAAATGAGGTTACACATACAATAAAAGTGCCACAGGTTCCGCTGTTTCTTGACGTATCTCCAGATGGCGCAAGGGTTGTTCTGATTTCCTCCGGAACTGGAAAATATGATGCAGCCGAGACGAAATCACCTGCTTATATAACACTTATTGACATTGCAACAAAACAAATTCTCAAATCCAAAGAATTAGGCAGAACGGGCATAAATCCAATTGAACAAGTTCCGACAGCTCTTGCTTCTACAACCTCGAATTCAGGTTTTGTCTCAACTAATGAATTCCTAATTAGGATAAATACACTCAACGGGGATGAAATTACTAATATGGGCAAAGGTAATCATTTAACACTGTCATATAACTATAAACGTGATGAACTAATAATAATAAGACAGACTACAAAAGGAATAGAGGGTATAACTGCAAATTCTTTGACAGGAAAACAAATACAGAAATTATATATTCCTCAAAATTTTATTTCACTAATTCCTTATCAATAAAAAAGATAATCATTTTTGCTAACTTAATCCTTTAAGTTTGAAAATTTTTTAAATTATTTTCTCTTTTTATAAGTTTATTATTTTAATAAATATACCCTTTCTTTTGCCAAATAATTTGCCAAATAATTAATATTATCCTAAGTTTTGTTAAAGTTTATTAAAATTAAAACATATAATTAATATATTCATTAAATTAGAAATTTGAAAATAATAAGATATTTATTTTAGTCTTTATTAAGGACAAATTAGAGTGATAATATGAAATTAGCAATATTAACAGGTGGTGGAGATTCCCCGGGTATGAACGCTTTTGTGAGAGCTATAGTCAGAAGTGCATTGAATATCAAGCCTTCGAGTTCAGTCTGGGGGGTAGTTGATGGCTGGAGAGGTTTAATTGATGGAAATTTCCGCAAACTATCAAAAAAAGATACTGCGGGGATTGTTCATCAAGGGGGAACAATTCTGGGCACGTTAAGGGTTCCTGAGCTTAAGGACGACAAAGATATGCAGGACGGGATTGCAATGAATCTTCACGATAATTTCTTTGATTATTTATTTATTATCGGTGGGAACGGTTCTCTTGCTGCGGCAAATGTTATTGATAATATTAATAAAAAGAAAGGATTACGAACAAAAATATTATTTGCACCCGGCTCAATTGACAACGATGTTTGCAATAATTACGGCTTCTCAATCGGTTTTTATAGTGCCATTGACAAAAGTCTTGAAATGCTTGAATGGATAAGGGACACGGCGAGCTCTCACCGAAGGGTATATATAATCGAATCAATGGGCAGAGATTCGGGTTATTTAGCTTTTTTTGCTGGCATTGCTACCGGCGCTGAGTATATTATAAGACCGGGAGAAAATGTTGATTTTGATAAACTTGTTAATATGATTGGAGAAAGGGAACGAGATACTCGTATTATTGTAGCAGAAGGATATGAAAAAAGCGGTGAAGAAGTCAGGGAAATTTTGGAAGATTTATTTAATAAAAGAAACATAAAACACGAAATCCGTCAGGTTGATATGGGTTATTTTCAGAGGGGCGGCAAAGCTGCCGTCAAAGATATTCTACAGGCAAGCTGGTTAGGGTATTGTATGGTTAAAGACGCATTCAATGGATGCGGGAGCGGATTTTATTCATGTTTTTACGTTGGGAGCAAACCATCTGTGATTTCTCTGGACAAAGCAGTTAACGATGAAAGCGTTAATACGATAGAGATTCCTCAGGAAATAATTGATTTTGCTCTTGCTTTGAGATAGGATTTTGTTGAATTTTGAATGAAAAAAGATGAAATATTCTTATATAGCAATAATATCATTAAGTTTTCTGATAATAGGAATTTTATGGCAATTGTCTCAATCAACCGTTTCAGCTTTTGATGTGGCAAGGGCTGAAAATCTTTATATCAATCAATGTGCAAATTGCCATAGAAGAGATGGTTCCGGGGTTAAAAGGGTATATCCTCCACTTAAAAATGCTGATTACGTTAAAAACGGAAATACTATAGAATTGCTAAGAGGAATGCTATTCGGGCGATCGGGAAGAATTGTTGTTAATGGTTATACTTATAATGGAGTAATGACAACCGAGATAGACAATAATCTTTCTGATAATGATATTGCTCTGATTTTAAATTATGTTTACGTCAAACTTAACGATATAACTGATAGAGTTGTTACTGAAAAAGATGTTAAAGAAGCAAGAAAACTTGGCAAACTACCGCCACACAAATAAAAAAACTATAATAATTATAGCTTCTTTACTTGTTTTAATTTGGATATCATATCTAAATGCAACTCCTGAGTTTTCGGTGTTGACTGGCAACCGATGTTCCTCCTGTCATTTAAATTTTCAGGGCGGGGGAATGCGAAAAGAATTTGGCTGGAATTTTGGAAAGGATTTTACAGTTCTAACTCCTTCTGAGGCTGGATTAGAAGGCTTCTACAATTTTTTTGACAAGAAAAAATATACCCTTTTAGATAGATTTCTTGCAGTGGGAACTGATTTCAGATACCAAACAACCCGAAGCCACAAATATGAAGATGCCAAAAGAAAATATTATCCTATGCAGGCTTCCCTTTATATAAATTCTGATCCTTTTGATTGGCTGCGTTTGGACGGTCAATATAATTTTGGAAAATTAGTTTTCCCCGGGCAACAGGAATGGGCGGCTTCGGCTTATTTTCAACCCTTTGTTGATGGTCCTATTTTAAGGATTGGAAATTTTCAGCCTTCTATTGGTTTGCGAGATTGTGATATGACTATGCTCGACAGAAGAATCCCTACTCCGGATGGCTCCCAAACAATAATACCCCCTGATTATGCTGAAATCGGTGCTGAATTGATTTATGAAAATCCAAAATGGTTCTCGCTCTTTGCTGGTATATTTGATTCAAAAAATCTCTGGGCTAATGCTTTTTTCGGTAGAGAAACAAAGATCGTTTCAATCCTGCATAATCCAAGCTTTACCTTCAAATTTATTGTTTATCCCCAATGGATAGATGATTATCCTCCGTCATTAATAGGTAGTTCAATTCTTATTAATGGTAATTTAATTTTCCTGAATTCATTTCTCGGATTTTCTGTAACTGATGACTTTATCTTTTCGTTCCGTTTTTCGTTGTTGAATAAACCGTATGAAAGATACAGTTATTCCATAATTCCCTCATTGACTTACATTGCTTATAAGGGAATTTTATTAGGGATAAGGGCAGAATATGGTAAGGCAGACATAATAACCCCAAATAAAGAAATAATACCGATATCTACATACCAAATGGTAGCCAATGCAAAAATTTTATTGATTCCATATATTGAATTTATTCCTGAGTATCGTTTTATAGCAAGTGAAGAATATAAATCATTTCGCTGGTCTCTGCAGATTCATATTTATTATTGATGGCAAAGATAAAATTCATTTAAAATAAATTATTTTATAAACGTGTTAACTGCTGAAATTTAATATATTTAGAAAAATGAGCAAATCAGAATTAGTAGAAGAAATCCTCAAATTATTCAGACGTGAGGATAAGCCGCTACAATTAAACCAAATATCCAAGCAATTAGGCATAAAATCAGATTCGAACAGATATCAAATACTTAAACTTGCCCTTGCTGAACTATGTCGTCAGGAGATTCTTAATAAATCAAACAGAAGAAGATACTCTTTGAATAATGCTTTTGGCATTAATACTTTTCAGGGAATAATCGAAATCAAAGATGACAGGGGGATTGTTACCCCGCTGGAAAGTTTGGATATTAACGGTAACGGAAAAAAAGACAAGAAAAAAGCCAAAGGGCAAAAAATTTATATCAAAAGAAAAGACTTACTAACAGCTCTCGATGGAGATACCGTTTTAGTCAGGATTTTTGCAAAAAGAGATAACAAGAAGCATTTCGGAGAGGTCGCCGATATTATCAAACGGAAAGAAAGAAAAATAACCGGAATTATTGAATTCGACGGGACTTTTTATTTTCTGATTCCTGATGAGGATATTTATTACGTTGATTTTCTTGTGCCGCCTGCTATGCTAAACGGTGCAAAGCATGGTGATAAAGTAGCTGCAAAATTTTTAAAATGGGACAATCCGCAAAAAAGCCCCTTAGCTCAAATAACTGAAATTCTTGGTAAAGCTGGCGACCCAAAGACTGAATACCTATCTATTCTAAAGGAATTTTCACTCCCCGAAAGTTTTTCTGACAAAGTATTAAATGAAGCACAAGAAATAGCCACCCAGTTCGAAAAGCTCAAAAATCATAAAGATTTAATCAAGGCAGAAGATTTATCTGCCATACGGAATGATGTGGTTCATCGAAGACTTGATTTAAGGGATAAACTGATTATTACAATTGATCCTGCAGATGCTAAAGACTTTGATGATGCCCTTTCGCTTGATTTTTTGGATAATGGAAATTATTTGCTTGGGGTTCATATTGCAGATGTTAGTCATTTTATTCAGCAAGGTTCTGAACTGGACAAAGAAGCTTTGAAGCGTGGAAATAGCTGTTATCTTGTTGACAGGGTTGTTCCTATGCTCCCAGAGGAAATATCAGGAAACATTTGTTCATTACTGCCAAATAAATTGAGATTCACATTCTCGGTCTTTTTGGAAATAAGTCAGTCAGGAATTCTCAAAAATTATTTCCTTGCCGAATCAATGATAAAGAGCAAGAAAAGATTTTCCTATGACGAAGTTCAGGACATAATAAGAAAATATTACGAATCCAAGCAGTCTGATAAAAAACTGAATGAAAAAAATACAAAAAAAGCGGAACTGAACGAACTGATTATCAATCTTCATAAACTCGCATCTTTGCTAAGAAAAAAGAGGTTCAGCAAAGGAGGAATAAACTTTGAAACTATTGAAGTCAGATTTGTGCTGGACGAAAACAACAGACCAGTTCAGGCAAAACTAAATTCCAGCAATGAATCCACACAACTCGTGGAAGAGTGCATGCTTCTTGCAAACAAAACTGTTGCAGAACATATTAAGATTTTATCTCGCAGGAACTCACTTAAATCGAAATTACCATTTCTTTACAGAATCCACGATGAACCTAATGAAGAAAAGTTAAAATCAGTTCTTGATTTTATCAAGATTTTCATCCATAATGGTTCTCCTATGAATGGCAGTTCAAAGGCAATCAATGATTTTCTTCAAAAATTCGAGGGAACTCACGAGAAACCAATAGTTCATCAGATGCTAATCAGATCAATGCCAAAAGCAGAATACTCGAATATAAATATTGGTCATTACGGACTTGGATTCAAAGAATATACTCATTTCACTTCCCCGATAAGGCGTTATCCTGACCTGATTGTTCACCGCTTGTTGAAAAGCTATATCAATGGAGAATTTGACAAAAGGGGGCTTTTAAAGCTGGAAAGACAGCTGGAGGATATCGGTGAAAATTGTTCATTAACTGAAAAAAATGCAATGGAGGCAGAAAGAGCCTCTGTTAAAATTGCTCAATCAGTCCTTGCGTCAGAGTATGTGGGGAAGGAATTTCTGGGAACCATCTCAGGAGTAACTAATTTTGGATTATTTGTAATGCTTGACGACCTCTATGCAGAAGGTTTGGTTCATATAAGAGACCTTTACGATGACTATTATGTACTTGACGAGAAGAATTTCTGCTTAATAGGTAAAAGAAGAAATAAGACATTTCGATTTGGCGACAGAATCAAAGTTAAAATAATAAAAGTAAATGTGGACAAAAGAAAAATTGACCTTATCCTTTCTTAATAATTGAAAAATTGTCAATTAGCAATTAATAAACAATTTATTACGTCTTAATTTCTGATTACAAACAAAGAAAATTATTAAATCGGTGTTTTAATGAGTGATAAAAAAAGTGGAGATAATAAAGATTTCAAAAAGATGAATCCCTTTGGTGATTTTAATCAATTTGGAAATAAAAACAGCAACGACCAGCAGATGAAGTTCATGCGAAATATAATCGTATGGATAATTCTTTTTGCCGGTGTTGTTTCGATATATATGTTTATGCATGGAAACCAGAAACCTGAATGGCCTGTTACATATACCCAGTATCTCGAATTTCTTAATGAAGAAAGAATTAAATCTGCTGTAATAACTAAATCCCAATTGAACGACTTTGATTTTCATGGCGAATTGAAATCAGTTGTTAAAATGAATATTGAAGGGCGATATCGTGATGTCAGATATTTTGTAACAAAACTTGGGACAGTTGATTCGAAAACAGAAGAGGTTTGGACTTCCAAGGGAATAACTTTTTCTTACGAAGATGGGAATAATCCGTGGTGGGGTGCTTTACTATCAATTTTGCCATGGATATTATTGATTGGAGTTTATATTTTCTTTCTTCGAAGGATGCAAGGCGGCGGCAGTGGTAAAGGAGGAATTTTTTCATTCGGTAAATCCCGGGCAAAAATGCTGAATGAAAATCAGGTGAAAGTTACATTCGAAGATGTTGCAGGGGCAGATGAAGCAAAATATGAATTACAGGAAATTATTGAATTTCTGAAAGATCCGGCGAAGTTTCAAAGACTGGGCGGCAAAATACCACGCGGTGTGCTACTGCTGGGACCTCCGGGAACTGGAAAAACTTTGCTTGCAAGAGCTATTGCTGGCGAGGCTCAAGTTCCTTTTTTCTCGATTTCGGGAGCTGATTTTGTCGAAATGTTTGTTGGAGTGGGAGCAAGCAGAGTAAGGGATTTATTTGATCAAGCTAAAAAGCATTCCCCATGCATTGTGTTTATTGATGAAATTGATGCTGTTGGCAGGCAAAGAGGTGCAGGTCTTGGAGGCGGCCATGACGAAAGAGAGCAGACACTTAATCAATTACTTGTTGAAATGGACGGCTTCGAGCAAAACAGCAGCACTATTATTATTGCTGCAACAAACAGACCCGATGTTCTGGACCCCGCATTGTTACGTCCCGGTAGATTCGATAGGCAGGTTGTTGTTGACCGGCCTGACGTCAAAGGCAGGGAAGGAATTTTCAAGGTTCATACAAAAAAATTACCTCTTGGGGATGATGTTGACATAACAATTCTTGCCAAAGGAACACCCGGTTTATCGGGAGCCGAAATAGCAAATATTGTCAACGAAGCAGCTCTTCTTGCAGCAAGAAGAAATAGCGACAAGGTTACAATGTATGATTTTGAAAATGCCAAAGACAAAGTCCTTATGGGAATTGAGCGTAAGAGTCTTGTTATTTCTGATAAAGAAAAAGAAATAACCGCATATCACGAAATGGGTCATGCTCTTGTTGGAAAATATATACCAAATTCCGATCCCGTTCATAAAGTAACTATTATTCCTCGTGGACGTGCATTAGGTGTTACATCATATTTACCAAACGAAGATTTTCATTCTCTTTCCAAAGAATATATACTTGGTAGAATAGTTACTTTGATGGCAGGCAGAGCTGCCGAGAAAATAATTTTCAATCATCTTTCGACAGGTGCTTCAAACGATTTGGAAAGAGCCACAATGTTAGCACGTAAAATGGTTTGTGATTGGGGTATGAGTGATGTGTTGGGACCTGTTACTTTTGCTAATAAGCACGAAGAGGTTTTCCTCGGTAGAGAAATTGCACAACCACGTGATCATAGTGAACAAACAGCTCAGATTATTGATTCAGAGGTTAGAAAAATACTTATTGATTGTTATGATCAAGCCGAAAGTATTCTTAAAAACCACATAGAATTATTACATAAGACCTCGAAAATTTTACTCGAACGAGAAACTTTAGAGTCTGAGGAACTCGATATGATAATTAATGGAGAGGAATTACCACCTATTAACCTCAAGAAACTAAATGCCTATAGATCCATTAGAAAAAACGGTGAACCTGATCCGGTTGAATCAGAATCTGAAATTATACCTTCAAGGAAATAAATTTTTTGATTATTTTTTCCTTAAATGTAATTCAGTCTGACGCGATCGAAGTAGTTATTAATGATTTTTTATTAATCATCCAGAAAAAAAAAAGGAAAAGGAAATATTATTGATAATTAAAATTGCTTTAAATTAACAGACTTATCATAGTAAATAATTCAACTGAAATGAAAAATAAAAATTAAATTAATTTTTTTCAGGATAAATATTTAAATTCATTTTGTAACTAAACACAAATTTAATTGTTAAAGTAATTTTAAAAAAAATGAAATATTTACTTATAATTTTTTTATTGATTGCTTTGCCAATAACTGGATATAGTGAATATAAAAATACGAGGGTACGGCTTTATTTGAAAACCAAACTTGGCGAGGAATTTAACTCTCTGGTTTTTGGAATTGATAAAGAGGCAACAGACTATCTGGATAAAAATATTGGCGAGCAGGAATTATTTCCGGGTCATCCCCCTTCGGGTTTGCATGCTGTTTTTGTTATTTATGACTCTCTCCAAAAAGAAAATGTCTGGTCTTATCTGGATTTAAAGAGTTTCCCGGAATTAGATACGGGTTATAAATACTATAGAATTGATGTTCAATACCATGTCGGAGATAATCTGATTTTTGAGTGGAGACCCTTCGGAGATGAAATCAAGGAGGCATGGATTAACGATATAATAACCGGAAACGTTGTGAAAATTAATATGAAGGACTCAACTTCTGCCTTTGTTGACAATCAGTTCATTAAAAAGTTTGATATAAAAGTAAAGTATGAATCAAATACAAGTGTAGATGATGAACTGGATGAAGAAAATTTATTATATCCAAGCCCTGCAAGGGATAAACTTTATATTTCATTCAATCAAGGTATTGATAATTTAATTATATATAATTCATTTGGAAAAGAGGTTTTCAACGAAATAATCAAAAATAGTAAAGCAACAGTTGACATAAGTATTTTGTCAGCAGGTATGTATTTTATTAAATTAAATTGTGCTAATAACAAAACAATCATCCGGAAGATAGTTAAAATCTAATTAAAGAAAAATGTTTATAATTAAAATATAAGAAACACGTTACTAAATTTCATTATTAAGGGAGAGATTATTGGCAATTGATAACAAAGACAGAACTGATAATGAATTAACAGTTTCAGAAGCAACGCTACGAAAAGGTTCAAAGAATTCTAATTATCAAAATTCAAGCAATCAGGAAAGTGCTAATACATCTAATGCTCAGAACAGCAAAAAGAAACAACCCCAGAATCTAAAGCAAATCAACACAAATCAGAAGACTCAAAATACAAATATTCAAAGGACACAACAGCAAAAAGAACAGGAAAAAATACAAAGACAGAATGACATATTGGTTTCTGTTGTAATACCTCTTTTAAACGAGGAAGAATCATTGCCCGAATTAGTTCTACATCTTGAACAGGTTCTTGGGAAATTAGCTGGCAAGAGATATGAAATTATATTCATTGATGATGGCTCCACTGATAATTCATTTAATGTGATAAAGCAAATCAGAGCAAGAAACCAAAGAGTAAGGGCTTTCAGGTTCCGAAGAAATTACGGAAAATCAGCAGCTCTTTCTGTGGGCTTTCAACATGCCAAAGGTAGAATTATAATCACAATGGATGCTGATTTGCAAGATGACCCCGATGAAATTCCCAATCTTATCAATAAAATCCGTGAAGGATATGACCTTGTTTCTGGCTGGAAGAAAAAGAGATATGACCCAATTACAAAAACATTACCATCAAAATTTTTTAATTTCGTTACTTCTTTATTCAGCGGGGTTAAGCTTCATGATTTTAATTGCGGGTTGAAAGCATATAAACAGGAACTTGTCAAAGATTTACAGGTTTACGGCGAAATGCATAGATATATACCAGCGCTTGCTCACTGGGAGGGCTATAAGGTTACAGAAATACCTGTTCAGCACCACCCAAGAAAATATGGCAAGACAAAATTTGGTGTTTCACGTTTTCTTAAAGGGTTTCTTGACTTGCTAACTGTGATGTTCACCACAAGATTTTTAAAAAGACCATTACATTTTTTTGGAACGCTCGGGGGAATTTTTGCTTTATCGGGTTTTGCAATTGATTTGTATTTATTGATTGATTGGATAATTGGAAGAACTTACCTAAGCAACAGACCACTTGCATTGTTTGGTATTGCACTGATTATTGTGGGCGTTCAACTGATTTCTCTTGGTTTGCTGGGTGAACTGATAGCCAAAAATATGTTTGAAAAAGTAAATTATAAAATTAAGGAAAGATTATAAATTCAGAACGGCATAATTATGTTAAAAATATTAAAACCGATTATATTGTTTTTTACTTTGTTTTTTATCAATTACTCATTGTTCTCACAATTTAAGAATTTAAGTATAACAAGTGGTATCTCCACAATCAGTATTCTTGGAGAAAATCCGGGGGCTAAATCAATTATTGAAAGGGATACTACAAAAGAACCGATTTATGGAGGCAGTTTTAAGACACCGCAGGCTTGTTTTAGCTTTCAGGTAAATGTTGGTCTCGATGATGAGAATAAATTCATTGTTCCTATTGGTTTTGAATATGTCTATTTTAATGCAATGGAAAGAATACCCGCAGCAACTCAATTAACTGTTTATCTGAGGCACTCAATTTCAGTTCCTACATTTTATACCGGTTTTCAGTTTCAATTTATGAAATTTCCATTAGCTAATGTAAAAGCTTATGCCGGGTTAGAAGCCCGAGCCTCATTTGTGCAGGAAGGTGTATTTTACAGGCGTTTCTATTATCACGCTCTTGATTCATCCTTCATATATGAATCCAAAACAAAAGACGCTGCTACCAGATTTGGTGCTGTTCTAAGGCTTGGTTTTCAGGGAGAGGTTATTGATCCTTGGTTTGTCAATTTCAGCGCCGCTTATGGTGTTATGAATTTACTGGGACGGAATGATAAACGAGGCGAATTATTAACACCTCTGACAAATTTCGAAACAAAAGAGTCTTTGGTTTTTAATTTTCATCTGGCTTTATTGATTCAATACAGGCTTTGATCTGATGCAGGATGATATTAATTTGATATATAAAAGCGATTGTTTATACTTCAAGGGATATATTCCCTGCAAACCCCATAAGGAAAAAGGAGTTCATTGCGATAAATGTGATTATTATGCCCCCAAAGAAAAGATTATTCTCATTATCAAGCTTGGTGCCATCGGAGATGTAATCCGGACAACACCGCTGATTCATAAAATCAAAAAAGAACACCCTGATGCTTTAATTTGGTGGCTCACTTATACTCCCGACATTCTTCCATCGGTTGTTGATGCCAGATTTAAATATGATGTTGAATCTATCACAATTTTTCAAGCTACTAATTTTTACAAAATTATCAATCTTGACAAAGACCCTCAAGCAGGTGCATTGACTTCCCTTTTAAGAGCTGATGAAAAATACGGCTTTACTTTCTTGAATGGAAAACCATCTCCTTTGAATGATTTAGCTAAACACAAATTTCTGACAGGGCTTTTCGATGATGTCAGCCAGAAGAACAAAAAATCCTATTTAGAAGAAATCTTCGAAATTTGTGGTTGGAATTTTGCCGGAGAAGAATATATCCTCGATTGCGACTCTTATGATAGTTGGAATTTACCAGATGAAGGAAAGAAAATTATTGGACTGAATACCGGTTGCGGGGAACGATGGGTTTCGAGACTCTGGAAAAATGAAAACTGGATAGAGTTGATCAAATTACTTAAAAATGAAGGCTATTTTCCATTACTTCTTGGTGGTTCTCAGGAAGATAATAATAATAAATACCTTTCCAAACAAAGCGGAGCATATTATCCCGGTCATTTTTCTTTGAAAGAGTTTATTTCTCTTGTTAATCAGTGCGATGTTGTTGTTTCAGCTGTTACGATGGCAATGCATATTGCAATAGGACTGAAAAAGCCATTGGTCTTGATGAATAATATTTTTAATCCTTATGAATTTGAGTTATACGGCAGGGGAGAAATAATTCAACCAGAGAAGGAATGTAAATGCTATTTTAGTCCAAAATGTAAAAATCCAGATTATTTTTGTATGGATCACATTAAACCAATCACTATTTTCAACTCAATTTGTAAAATTCTTTCAAGTCAAGATTAACAATTCCAATTTAAATATGCTTCCATCAAACTCAAAACAATTTGTAGAGCTTAAAGTGGAATCAGCTGGTTTCACAGGAGTTGGAGTTGCAAGATTGGATAATCTTGTCTATTTTGTTGATGGAGCAATACCGGGGGACATTGTCAAAGCAAGAGTTTTAAGAAAAAAAAAGAAACATGTTGAAGCTACTATTGAGGAGGTGATAGTTCCATCAATTCACAGAATTGAACCCAGATGCAGTCATTTCGGAGTTTGCGGAGGTTGCTCCTGGCAGAATATGAATTACGAACAGCAAATTCAATGGAAGAGACAACATGTTATTGATGCTTTTCAAAGAATTGCAGGATTGAAAGTTGAGAGCTACTTCGATACCATACCAGCAGAGAAACATTTTTTTTACAGGAATAAAATGGAATTTTCATTTGGGGATTCAAGGTGGCTGACTGACGAGGAAATACAAGGAGGTAATGAAGTTCAGAACAAAAATTTTGCTCTTGGACTTCATATTGCCGGACGATTCGATAAAATACTCGATATTAAGGAATGCCATATACAACCAGAATTCGGCAACAAAATACTTAATATCATACGTGAAAAAGCTTTAAGTCTGGGATTAAAGGCATATAATTTGAGATCACACACCGGATTCTTAAGAAATCTAATTATAAGGTCATCATTATATTCTTCTGAAATGATGATAATTTTGCTTACTGACGCAGTGAAGGAAGCATCGGATGGAACTTTTCTAAACTGGTATTATAGGGAATTCCCGGAAGGATTACCCGAACAAGTATCACTTTTGCATTCCTTTCACACAGGTTTTTCACCCGTCTATTATGGGGACTGTAATGTAATTAAAGGAAAAGATTTTCTGATTGAGGAAATTAATAATATCAAATTTAAAATATCTCCATTTTCTTTTTTTCAAACAAATAGTTATCAACTGAACAAATTTGTTAATTATATTATTAATTCTGCAGATTTAGAAAAAGAAAGCATTGTTTGGGATTTATATTGCGGAGCCGGCTCAATAACTTTACCGGTATCAAAAAGTGTTAAGGAAATATTTGGTTTCGAGATTTCGGCAAGTAGCATAAACGATGCAAATGTCAATAGGACAATGAATAATATTCAAAACGCTAACTTTTATTGCATTGACCTTCATTCAAAGGATATTTCATCAAAAATGAAAGATTTTCCGAAACCCGACAGAATAATAATTGACCCTCCACGTGCAGGAATGCACAAAAATCTAATTCAGGTGTTAAAAGAAGTTGCACCGCGGAAAATAGTTTATGTTAGTTGTAACCCCACGACACAGGCAAGGGATTGTGCAGAACTCGATGAATATTATTCAGTTAAATCCGTTACTCCCATTGATATGTTTCCCCAGACTTATCATATTGAATCAATAGCAACTCTGGAAAAAAAGTAGAGCTTTATGCCAAAAATTCATAAATATAATATATCTGAAATATTTTATTCAATCCAAGGCGAGGGAACAAGAGTTGGACGCCCCTGCGTTTTTATTCGATTTCAGGGTTGCGAGCTTAGGTGTGAATGGTGCGACACTCCCTACGCCCTTGATATCAAGCATAAAGAAAAGCAAATGTCATTCGAAGAAATAATCAAATGCGTTAAAAAATATAATTGTTCTTTTGTTATGTTCACCGGTGGGGAGCCTCTTTATCACAAGGGTGCTGGAGAACTAATCGAGTGGTTTTGCGAAAATAATTTTGAAGTTGTAATCGAAACCAACGGTCATCAGTCAATAGCTGCAGTTGACCGGCGGGCAAATATTGTTATGGATATTAAATGTCCGGGCTCAGCTATGCAAAAATTTAATAATTATGATAATTTAAAGTATCTGAAAAAAACAGATGAAGTGAAATTTGTTATCAAGGACAGGGAAGATTTTGATTTTGCTGTTGAAATAATAAAAAAATATAAAATCAACGAAATAGTTGATAATATTTTGTTTTCCCCTGTATTCGGAAAGCTCGAACCAGTAATTCTTGCCGGGTGGATTTTAGACAAAAAAATGAATATAAGAATGCAGTTACAAATCCATAAATTTATTTGGCATCCGGAGACAAGGGGAGTTTGACTCACCACTTTTTCTGAAGATTGCGGTTTCCACTCGGAACTAACTGTTTACGGACATCTTTTTGAACTTTTTTCTCATCGTTTCTGATTGCATTTAGCATTCTTTGAGCATCTTCCTTTGAAATTTTTGGTTGCTGCTCTTTTTGATTTTTATCTTGTTTATCTTTCTGATTCTGATCGTCAGATTTTGCTTGCTGATTGTCTTTGTTCTTGTCCTTATTCTGCTCTTGTTTATTCTGGTTCTGCTTTTGCTCATTATTATCTTTGTTTTGCTGATTTTTTTGATTTTGCTGCTGCTGTTGTTGTTCCTGTATGAGCATTTTTTTAGCATATTCAAGATTATATTTAGTATCGAGGTCATCGGGTTTCAAGCGAAGCGACTTTTTGTATGCATCAATACTTTCAGGATATTTTTTTGCTTTGAGCAGAGAGTTGCCAAGATTGTGATAAGCTTTTGCAAGAACATCCTTATCAATTTTTTGATTAGAGAGGTTTTGATAAATATTGCCAGATTCCTCGAACCTTCCTTGTTTATAAAGAGAATTGCCAAGGTTAAAGTTTGCTTTTAATGAGTTGCTATCGGTTTCAAGGGCTTTTTTGTATTGAACTTCGGCATCAATAAATTTATCTTCCTTGTAGTATTTATTACCTTCACGTATAAATTTCTTTGGAGATTCCCCTGAGGCATTAATGTAAATGATAACTGAGAATAATAATATTGAGATAAAAGTTTTCATTTTTGCTAAGTCCTTTTTGTTTCGAAAAGTTTGAGTGAAGCTATAAATTTATTCTTTCGCTCAGAAAAAAGTAGTTCCAGAAACAGAAAAAGAAATGAGAGTCCGAAAAAATATTGATATCTGTCCTCATAATCCACATAAAGTTTTGTTTCGTATTCTTTTTTATCGAGTCCTGTAACAAGAGATAAAATATTATCCAATTCTGGTTCGCTGTCGCCGGTTGGGAAGAATTGACCTTTTCCGGCTGCTGCAATTTGCTGAAGCAAAGTCGGGTCGTATTTTGTAATGACAACATTGCCATCCATATCTTTCATATAACCTGTTAAAGAGCCATTATTATAAATAGGTACAGGGGCACCAGTGGTTGTGCCCATTCCAATAGTATAGATTACGAAGTTTTTTTCGGCAGCTCTTGAAGCTTCAGAAACTGCGTCATCCTCGTGGTTTTCGCCATCGGAAATAATAACAAGGGCTTTACGACGATTGTCTGTTTCTTTGAATTGCTCGCTTGCTAACTCGATAGCCCGCCCGATTGCAGTTCCTTGGACAGGTATAAGGTCGGGTTCAGTAAATCCGAGAAAAAGCTTTGCCGCTGAATAATCTGTGGTTAATGGTAGTTGAACAAATGCATCGCCTGCGAAAACGACTATCCCGATTCTGTCATTTTCCAACCTGTCAATCAGTTTGCTTATCATTTGCTTGGCTCTTTCCAAACGATTCGGTTTGATATCTTCTGCTCGCATACTGTTTGATATATCCAGAGCAATAATAACATCAACACCTTCGCGTTTGGCTTCGGACAACCTTGTTCCGATCTGCGGATTTGCTAAACCTAAAATTAAAGATGAAAGTGACAGGAGTAGCAATGTTATTTTAACATAGCTCTTATATGATGAAGTTTCTGGGTGTAATGTGCTCAAAAGTTCAGGATTACCGAATTTTTTGAGAGATGCTGACCTAATCCTGCGATTAATCAAAAAAACAAAAAAAATCACGGGAATTAGAATCAAAGCATATAAGAATTCAATATTTTCGAATCTGAACATAAGACAAAGCTATTGTTGTAACTTCGTTTCAGACGAAAGTTTGATTTGTTTATGTTATTATCAGCGATTCAGTAAGGTTTGATTAATGAATAATCTTTAAAAAATATTACTTAGTTTTTTTATTAAAGTCCATTATTAATCAAATAGTTGATTAATATTTATGTCTTTAAGTTTGTTATTCATTTTATATTTTAATTAGAATAATATTATTTAAAAAAAAATAAAAAATATTATTTTTGTTTTGAATTGTTAATTAATAAGAATAATATCGGATTAATATTGAAGTATTTTTTTTCTGTGCTGATTTTTTTGTTCTTCACGGTATATAAGATATCGTTCTCGTCGTCTCAGGACAAAATATATCAATCCAAGATAAAATTTTTCAAACCAGTAATTACAGAACTTATCAAGCGTGGTGCTGATACAAATTTTATTTATTCCTTGCTTGCTGACTCCAAGACTCAGTTCAATGAACGTTTTGTCAAGATTAATGTAACCGGCTATCTTACTAAAACAGATTATTCGCATAATTATAACAGAGCATCAGTTAAATCCTCGAATGAATTTTTGCATCAGTTTATTGAAATATTGACAAAGTGTGAGGAAATCTATAAAGTGCCGAAGGAGATAATCTCGGCAATAATCTGGATTGAGACAAAAAACGGAAAGTATCTGGGTAATAATCATATCCCGAGTGTTTTCTTTAGCACTGCCCTTGCCGAAGAGCAATATTTTATTGACCTGAATATTAAAACAATGAAAGAAGCTTTTAAAGGTAACGATGATGAAAGATACCAGCTTGAGCAGAAAATAATTAAAAGAGCAGGAACAAAATCAAATTGGGCAATGAATGAGCTTTTAGCTTTAGAAAAAATGAGTAAGATTTCGCCGATACCTGTAAATGACCTTATGGGTTCGTGGGCAGGGGCTTTTGGAATACCTCAATTTTTACCTTCAAGCTATATTAAATGGGCTGTGGACGGCAACGGCGATGGAATTGTTAATCTTTTTACGTACGAAGATGCAATTTATAGTGTTGCAAATTATCTCAGGGAGAATGGTTGGGGGATGTCACGTGAATCTCAAAGGGCTTCTGTTTTTCTTTATAACAATAGCACTGACTATGTTGATGCTGTTTTTAAATTAGCCAGCAGGCTAAGGCAACTCAATCAGGTTGAAACTGATTCGGTTAATGTAATTCAACAGTAATCAAGTTATTTCTTTCTTTTTTGCTTAAAATTTTCGCTCTTCTCTTCGTTTCTGAAAATATAGGGTAGTGCTTCATTAATGTGAGCAACGGGAATGATGTTCATATCCTTTTTGACAAGCTCATTAATATCCTCAATATCCCGTTCATTTTCTTTTGGAATGATGACAGTCATAATACCGACACGTCTGGCAGCTAAAAGCTTTTCGTTCAGTCCTCCGATTGGAAGGATATTGCCTCTTAGAGTAATTTCTCCTGTCATAGCAACATCTCCCCGAACTTTTCTACCAGATGCGGCAGAAATTAGAGCAGCAGTAATAGTAATACCTGCAGATGGTCCATCCTTGGGAATGGCACCTTCTGGGACATGTATATGAATTTCCTTCTTCCGGTAAAAATCTTCAGAAATTGAGAGTAATTCAGTATTGGAGCGAACATAAGAAAGAGCGGCTCTTGCAGATTCTTTCATCACCTCGCCAAGCTTTCCTGTCAATGTTAGTCGTTCCTGACCGGGCATTATAGTAACCTCAATCGGTAGAATATCTCCACCGACTGATGTCCATGCCAAACCTGTGGCAACACCGACTTTATCCTGCAAATCTTCTTTCTTGTCCTTGAATTTAGGGGCTTTCAGCATTTCTTCAACTTTAACTTCATCAATGATGAATGATTTTCTCTTGATTGATTTTTTAAAATCCGGGTTATCTTTCAAGATTTCACGGATTGAATCTTCCACTCCGTTTGATTTAGTTTTGCGTTGCTTATCATAATCCTGAACGATATTTTTGGCGATTTTTCTGAGAAGAGATGATAATTCACGTTCAAGATTTCTCACTCCTGACTCTCTGGTGTATTGCCTTATAACCTTGTTAATAGCTTCATCAGTAATTTTAATATTAATATTATCAAGACCGAACTCGGTTAAAAGTTTTGGTAAAATATGTTTTTTAGCAATTTGAAGTTTTTCAGGTTCAAGGTAGCTGTTCAATTCAATAATTTCCATTCTGTCCTGAAGCGGGAGTGGAATCTCGTAGCGGACATTTGCTGTAGTAATGAACAGAACATTGGACAGGTCATAGTCAACTTCGATATAATGATCGTTAAAGGCAATATTCTGCTCAGGGTCAAGAACTTCGAGCAAAGCAGCTGAGGGGTCTCCACGAAAATCCATAGACATTTTATCTACTTCATCGAGAAGGATAACGGGATTGATAGTGCCGGCTTTTTTCATTGCCTGAATGATTTTACCCGGCATTGCACCAATATAAGTTCTTCTATGTCCCCGAATTTCAGCTTCGTCACGGACACCACCAAGGGAAAAGCGGACAAACTTACGTCCCAAGGCTCTTGCAATTGAACGCCCAAGTGAGGTTTTTCCAACACCCGGAGGTCCAACGAAACATAAAATCTGCCTTTTTAGTGTTCCAGCAAGATTAAGCACTGCAATAAATTCGAGTATTCTTTCTTTTGGTTTTTCGAGGTCATAATGGTCCTCATCGAGAATTTTCCGGACATGTTCGATGTCGAGATTGTCATCAGTTTTAATTTTCCAAGGCAATGAAGTGAGGATTTCGAGATATGTTCTGTTAACAGAGAACTCAGGAGACATAGTAGGAGTTTTCTTGAGTCTTTCGAATTCCTCATAGGCTTTATTTTTTACTATCTCGGGCATATCTGCTTTTTCAATAGCTTCTTTGATAGCTGCGAGTTCAGGCATGGACTCATCATCTTCACCGAGTTCTTTTTGTAAGGCTCTGATTTGTTCCTGAATAAAGAATTTCTTTTGTGTTTTATGAATTGTATCCTGAACTTTTGAATCAATTTCATCTTCGAGCTTTAGTAATTCAAGTTCAGCAGAGAGTATCTTGGCTAATTCAAAGTATTGTTCTTTGAGATTTGTTTTTTCAAGAATAACTTGCTTAACTTCAACTTTTTGCTGAACATTCGCAGCCGCAAAGAATAGTTTTCGAACCGGATCATTAATATTTTCGTAAGCTCCTATAATATCAGGAGGTAAATTTCTGTTTTCTTTAACATATTGAACAAAAAGTTCTGAGGTGTGCCTCATTGTAGCTTCGAACTCTTTGTCGCCCTCAACGTAATGAATGGGTAATTGTGTTATTTCTGCTGAAAGATAATCTGTGCTCTTTTTCGGTTTCTTGATTTTTGATTGAAAAATTCCTTCGACAAGTACTTTGACAAGATTATTTGGTAGCCTTAGCAATTGAATTATTCTTGCTGTTGTTCCATAATGATATATATCATCAAACGTTGGTTCCTCGATTGCGGAATTTCTCTGGGCGGTAACAAATATGAATTTATCTTTATCTACTGCTTCGGCTACTGCTCTAAGAGATGAGGCTCGTCCGATGAGCACGGGAAAAATCATATAAGGGAATATTATAATATCTCTTAAAGGCAAAATATTTAGGGTTTTTGGGATAGAAATATTAAGTTTATTTGCTATATCTAATTTTAAAAGTGATTCATCAAAGTTATCCATATTCTTTTGTTTTGAACTATTATTTAATAATGTTAAAAATGATATAAATTACACGTTAAAATTATTAGATTGTTTTATTAAGGAGAGATTAAAAAAAAACCATCGGCTTATTAAAAAAACCGATGGTTTGAATTGAAATATTTTTTTAATTAAATTTCGTCAACAATAAGAACTGTAATGCCGCCAGAAGTTTTGACTCTTCCGACAAGGGTAAACTCGGAGCCAGCTTTTTCAGCTAACTTCTTTGATGTATTTCTACCATCAGCATAAACAACAATATAAACTTTATTTTTAGCTCTGAAAGCAAGTAGTTCACCTCTGTCATGCATTTCTTTAGCTTGATCTCTGGTTAAATTCGGAGCTTTGCTGTTAGTAACAACAGAAAGTAAATTAACAACGTAACCTTTGACTGAAGTGAAACCTTTGGGTAGCTTTGTTGGAGGTGTTTTTGTTTCTCCTTTGACTACATTCTCTGTGGGTGTTGGCTGAATGATTTTACCTTTTTTCTCTATCGGTGCCTGAGCGTATGCAAGTGACATTACCAGCATAAAAGCTGTTGCTAATAAAATTATTCTTTTCATGGTTAATTCCTTCAAATTATTTATAAAATCTTATAATCAATATTATCTAACTTCAGCATTGACATTTTTTCTGATGACAGGTGCAGGGCTATTGTTTTTATTAGTTAACGCATAAGGCAGACCCGGTGTCTTCTGGTATGACACTTCAAGCTCAACATATCTGTCAGGAGCAGTACCCTGAAGAATAACACCATTTTTTGCTGTTACGAAGACTTTAGCAAAGTTACCAGCAGGATTTCCCGGAGGATAGGATTTAACGAACAAAACGAAACCTTTGGTCTTGGTAGTAAAATCAACCATTTTTTGAAGTGGGTTTGGATTTTTGTCAATACCTTGGGAGTCGAAAACATCACTTAATTTATCAACATTATCTACTACTTTGTAAATATCAAGATTTCTTGCTGGTTGATCATTATTATTATAATTTCCTTTGTCATCAGTATAATCACTTGCTTTAGGTGAACCGATTTGATAAACATTGTTTCTTGTGTCGAGACAAATATCCCAGCGGACATTACTGGCAGCTGTCAGAGTTCTTGGCTGCCCGTCATCATCCTGAAAAACTAATCCGCTTCCACGTGATGAGGCATATTCATATACTCTGATACTAAAGTTATATCTGTGAGCAGGAGCCCACTTTACGCTAACCGGAACACTTGCTTTCCCATTGCTAAAGACAGCTTTGATCGAGAAAGTATATTCCTTGATTTCGGGTAGTCCGGTTATATTAGCAATAGTTGTTCCTTTGGGAATAATTATCGGGCTGAATGTTCCGGGAGTAATTTCAACAACATATTCTTTGAATAAGGCTTCAATCTCGGATGGAGAAGCGTCAAATTTAAGAGCTACTGTGGCACTGTCAATTGAAGTTGCCATTAGATTTGAAATAGGTTTCGGAACGGGGTCTTCGGTTGCAGTTGTTTCGTCACAGGCTACAAATAAAAATGCCGAGAGGGCAGAAATTAAAATTAAGCCTAAAATTTTCTTATATAGCATATTTCCTCCAAAAAAAACTGATAAAATGTTTGAAAATTTACGTATTTAAATCGAAATTATTATTTCTTAACTGTAATTGTTAGTATTTCTTTATTATTACTGAAAATTTGTAAAAATGCAATCCTTAATTTAACAAATAGAATATTATTATCCATATAAATTTGTTTTGTTTCAAAAAAATTGAAAGAGAGGGATAATTTTTGATTGAATTTCACCCGCAACTTCAACCTTCCCAGCATTTGTTATTATTACATCAATTTCAGTTCTGAAACCATTTTCACCTTTTAAATAAATACCGGGTTCGATTGAAAAGCATGACCCTTTTATTATATTTCTCTCATCTTTTGTTTCCAGATTGTCCATATGAACTCCGGGACCGTGCACTTCCTCACCGATATTATGCCCTGTCCGATGAAAGAAGTTATTTTCAAAACCAGCAGAATTGATTATCGAGCGACAGGCATCATCAACTTCCCATCCCTGAACAGAATGCTGGTTTTCAAATCTTGTTTTTAGCAGCGAAAGAGCTGCATCTCTTGCCCGGCAGGTTATCTGAAAAATATTTTCCAGATTTTCAGGAACTTCTGTTCCGGCATAAGCCATCCATGTGATGTCAGCATAGATTGAACCTGCCTGATTTTTCTTTCCCCATAGGTCAATCATCACAGTATCGCCGGGTTTAATATCAGAATGAACCTCGGAATCAGGCATATAATGGGGATCTGCATTGTTTTCGTTAATTGAAACTATAGGTCCCATATCCCAGAACATATTATTTTCCCTGAACTTATCTAACATTAATTGTTGAATTATATATTCATTGCAGGATTCTTTGTTATTAATTCTTCTTGAAATTTCGGAGAAAGCAAAATCTTTGACAGAATAAAGAACTTCTGAGGCTTTTTTGTGGCTTTCGATATCCTCATCGGTCAGATGTGATTCGAAGAGGCTTACAAGTTCACCGCTCGAAACAACCTCAATCCCGAACCCCCTGATTAACTCCAGTGTCCCACCATCAACAACACAGATATAGGGAATCATATTATTTTTTGAGTATTGCATAGCAATTTTCTTAGAATTTCCCAAAATTTCTCTCAAAAGGTTGTGGAGTTGCAGCCATGCGAGGTAAATAAATTTCTCACCCGGCAAATGGTCAAGATTATAAGGTTCAATGCTATGAACGAGCTTTCTTGGACTACCTTTCGATGGGATAAAATAGTACCATCGGCGGGTAAAAATTTTTGAATTATCAATAGAAAGAATTTTTTGAGATATCGGGTCGCGACGATGGAAGTCATAGAATAACCAGCCATCAAGATTTAATTCTGAGAGTGCTTTCTGGATTTCTTCAATTTTCATTTTTGTTTCCTTTTTAACTATAAATCAATTAGATATTTACAAATTTTTGGACCGAATTTATTTGCCATTTGAAGTGGAATTATTTTCCAGACTTTTGAGGCAAATTTGTACTTATTATATATATCAGATTTTTGATTTGATAAAATTTCAATTTTTATGGGAACAGCTCCCCATCGCCGTTTAAATTCATAATTATTGCTCAGGAATTCAGAACGACCGAAATCGAAAAATTTATCTTTATTTTCATAGGATTCTTTGATAATATTATAATAAAGATAATGTCCGACGAGAAAACCTTCGTTTTGATATAAAGTACCAGACCAAGGAATCCAGCTGAAAATATCATCTCTCAAAACACAAGCTGCCGAGATGATTTTTCTTTGCTTTTTGGAAATGGCTACATAAAATGAAACATCGAAGTATTCAGATAGAAGTAAAAACAATTTTTTGGGCAATGGAGGTGTTCCATGCCGATGCATAACATTTTGATAAATCAAGTAAAAGCCATCAATCTGATTAATTTTCTTTCCAGATTCTATTTCAAAATCAGAAAAATCATTGTTTTTTAAATATCTTTTCAATCGGTTCGAAAAGTTATTTTTTACCTGTTCGAAACTCAATTCCTCGAATTGTATTCTTAAAGTAACTGGTGAACCTTTGATTATAGCAGTATCATTAAAATTTAATACTCTTATCTGAAAATTTCTGTCTTTAAAATTTTGAGAAATATTTTTCGCATTGTAAAATGACAAATCTGTATAACTAAGAATAGGTAGATATGAATAAAAGACTTTTCCGGTAAAACTTTTTAAAAGAGCAAAACCTTGCTCAAATTTATAATTATACAGCTCTTCCAGAAGAGAAGACCACTTTAAACAAAAGTTATGGGAAAATGTGGTATTATATATTGAGGGATTTATCAAAGCTTAGCCCCGATACTAAAGTAGAACATTAAAGGACCCCAAACACTTATTGCAGGATTTTGTTTTAAATAGAATGCCCGACCAAGACTAAATTTAGTGGGACCAATTGGAGTATCTATTGAAATACTTGCCCCGATACCATGCCTGAATCTCAAAAATTTTATTTCTTCAGGTTGTGCCCAAACAGTTCCTAAATCATATCTAAGGCTAATGTAAGTGTCGAAGACAAGGCTAATGGGAGATAACAATCTATATTCAAGCGAAGCAAGGGCTATTTGCCTTCCTTTGAATTCATCTTCTCTCATACCAAAAAAAGATTCTTCCCCCCCGAGAAAAAAACTTTCAGTTATGGGTAAGGAGGCATCTGCAAGTCCAAAATACAATTTGGGTTTAATTGTGTGCGAATCAAATGATAAATTGCTATGATAGTAAAAGAGTAATTTGGAGAATCCAACATTATCAGGTGTTTGTAAGAGCGAGGACTCAAGAGATAATAACAACAACCTTCCTTTTTTTGGGAAGTGGGTTTTCTCTTCTGTATCGAAAGTAGCTCCAACTTTGAAAGTATGGACTGAGTGATAAGGAAGTTTATCCTGAATGTTAATATCATAAACTCTTTGTCTTTCGAACCGAAGTTCAACATAGAGTAATCCTTTTTTTTCAATTTGAGCTCCAAACGTTGTTTTTAATCCAAATCTATCAAAAATAGATTCATCTTTGATAATATTTTCATAATTATTTATTGTATTAGTTTGATTTTCGATGTAATTATATATGTTTGTTCTATCAAAATAAAAGCTAACTTTCGAAGTAAGAAAAGTAGAAAGGATTCTTGGATACGAAAAATTTATGTGTGAATATAAATTTCTGTTTCCTCCCAACAATCTTAAATTAATTTTTGAGCCGGCTGTGAATAAATTATCAATTACAATATCTAAGTTACCTCTGAAATTTCTCTCGTTATCAACTCTTGCTCCGATGTTTATCAATTGTGTGCCAATTTCATGAACTTCAACTGTAACAATAGACATACTTTCTTCATCGGGTTTGGAATAGCTAATAATAACATCTGAGAAATAACCTGTTGAAATAAGGTTTTCCCAAGATTTATTTAGTTTTGAAATATTGAGAGCATGATCTTTTTTAAACTCAAGTTCACGCCTGATAATGAAATCCCTGACGGATGTGTTACCTTGTATATTAATATCTCTTATTTTGATTTTCCTGATATCAAGCTCAAGTATTTTAGTTAGATGATTAAAAAAATAACTGTTTATATAGATTATATCCTGACTCCTGCGTGTAAATTTCAGCACTTTTTCAAGAATTTCCTTTTGCAACTCAATATCATATTCTAAGCTTTTAAAAGATTTAATCAGCTCAGAATAGAGTTCATCTAAATGTTCGTAATCACCTGAAAGTTTGATATCCTCTAAAATTGAAGGATTCATAGGGGGATTGTTAAATTGATTTGATGATAAATCATTAAGTGAGTCAGAATAACGAATAATTTTAGTTTTAATCCTATCAATATATTGAGAAGCAGCAACTGACCCGGCATTTATGAGATGCTGAATGTTAGAAAAGTCACTGTTTCTGTGCCTTTCTAATTCAGGGGTAATCAAAAAGTCTGTCAAAGCACTTGATTTATCGCTGAATTTTTTCATAAGAACCGAAAGGACCTGATCTGCAACATTCAATGCATTATTCAGGTCGTCAGATTGCTGCAGTTCAGAAATTGTATTTATGGTAATGATAATATCAGGATTTAATTCCATTGCAGCTTCAACAGGTATATTCTGGAAGATGCCCCCGTCAACAAAAATCATTGAATCCATCTTTACGGGATTATTAACAAGCGGAATAGTCGAAGAAGCTTTCATAGCAAGGAGCAGGTTCCCTTTCGAAAAAGAAACAGACCTACCGCTAACCAGATCAGTGGCAACAGCCCTGAAAGGATATTTAAGGTTGTCGAAATCACCATAAGCCTGATAGGGAGCCTTATAAATCAATTCCTGAAGAAACTGGTGATATTTTTGTTGTGAGCTAATACCTTCAGGTATGACAAATTTAAAATCATTAAATCTGAAAGTAAGAAAATTTCTATCGTTAATTTCTTTCTGGTCAAGGAAATAATAGCTTCTCAAATGCTCATCAGTCAATGATAGAATTTCTTCCCAGTTTGCATTTAATACTATTGATTCAATCTCGGAGGCAGAATAACCACTTGAATATAAACCACCAATTATAGCCCCAATACTTGTGCCAACGATATAGTCAAATTTGATACCGGCTTTTTCAAACTCTTTGATAGCCCCTATCTGAGCAAGACCTCTTGCACCTCCACCGCTAAGAACGAGTGCTATTTTCGGTGTCCGAAGTTTTTCATAAGCAAAAGAATCCTGAGAAAAAAGATTAGTTTGCAAATAAGGATAGAAGAATATTGATATAATCAGAAAAAAAAATAGAACTCCATCCAAGTTATTTACTTTTCTTTTGGGCATAATTATTAAGGATTATCGAATTTCAAAACTGTCAAAAATACCTTGATAGCCATAGTATTTCTGGCTGACAGATTTTACATAGGCTCTCATTGGACCAATTTTCAGACGATTATATAATTCTTCGACACGGTCTTTTCGCCCCTCGACAACCGTAAGAACATCTCCATTGGATAAATTTTTGACAAAACCGTTTAAATCAAGAGAGGTGGCATTTCTATAGACAAAATACCTGAATCCAACTCCTTGGACAAGCCCCGATACAACAAATTCTGCTGAAACTAAATCATTCATTTAAATAATATTATATACAATGTCATTGGAAATTTTCAATGCTGTTTCTCTGTTTATCAAGCGATTAATAATAGCAAAAGCAAAGTCGAAAGCTGTTCCAGCACCCCTGCTGGTTATGAAGTTTCCGTCCTCAACTACTATGTCTTCCTGATAATTAAAATTTTCTAATTGAGATTTAACTGATGGGTGGCTGGTGATCAATGTGTTATTACTTATTAATTTATGCTCAGCCAACAAAGTTGGAGCGGCACAAATTGCCCCAATCAGTTTATTTTTGGAATTATGGGAAGAGATAATATTTCTTAAGTGTTCGTTTTCAATGAGTCTCTGAGTGCCAAGAGCTCCTCCCGGAATAATTATCGCATCAAATTCATCTTCTGGTTCAACATCTTCGATAAGTAAATCAGATAGGATCTTAACACCTCTGGAGCAAGTGATTATGTCGTTTTCACCCGCAACTCTGACAGTAATGCCAGCCCTTCGGAGAACATCAATAATTATAACTGCCTCCATTTCTTCGCTACCGTGTGCTAAAGGAACTAAAACTTTTACATCCATAATTTCCTAATTTTGTTTTATAAAATGAAAATTACCATTGTCGTCAACGTCAATCAATATTGTATCACCCGATATAAATCGGCTTTCGAGAATAGCCAAGCTTAAAGGATCTGTTATATGTTTCTGAACAGCTCTTTTGAGAGGCCTTGCACCATATTGGGCATCATAACCAAGCTTAGAAATCCAGCTAAGTGCTTCGTCGCTGATTTTTAATTCTATTCCGTTATTCTTCATTTTGTCTGAGAGCAATCTGATTTGCAGCTTTGCTATTTGGATAATTTCATTCTTTGTTAAAGGTTTGAAAAGAATTACTTCGTCAATTCTGTTTAACAATTCAGGGCGGAGCCTTCTTTTGAGCATATCAGTTATTTTAAGTTTAAGGTCTGCAAGAATATTATCTCTATTGTATTCATCAATATCATAGAGTCTGTCCTGAATTAATTCAGTGCCTAAATTTGAAGTCATAATAACAATGGTGTTTTTGAAATTAACCACCCTTCCTTTACTATCGGTAAGTCTCCCATCGTCAAGAACCTGTAAAAGAATATTAAATACATCAGAGTGAGCTTTTTCGATTTCATCAAGCAAAACAATTGAATATGGCTTTCGCCTTACCGCTTCGGTCAGCTGCCCTCCTTCCTCATAACCAACATAACCCGGAGGTGCCCCAATAAGTCGCGAGACAGAGAATTTCTCCATATACTCGCTCATATCAATTCTAACGAGAGCGTTTTCGTCGTCAAATAGAAATTCTGCTAATGCTCTTGCCATCTCTGTTTTCCCAACACCTGTCGTTCCGATAAAAATAAACGAACCAACAGGACGGTTTGGATCCTGCAGCCCCGCCCGTGACCTACGTATTGCGTTAGCAATTGAAGTTACAGCTTCTTCCTGATCAACAAGTCTTTGATGTATCCTTTCTTCCATTTTTAAAAGTTTTGTTCGCTCTGATTCGAGCATCCTTCTAACTGGTATTCCAGTCCATTTACCTACTATTTCGGCAATATCTTCAGCATCAACCTCCTCTTTGAGAAATTTACCTTCGCTTTGAATCTGTTCGAGCATATGATAAGAATTTTTTAATTTCTTTTCGAGTTCAAGAAGAACTCCATATCTTATTTCGGCGACTTTTGCGAGATTCCCCTGCCGCTCGAAATCATCAGCAATTAATTTGTTATTTTCGATTTGTGCCTTTATGTTTCTTATTTCCTGAATAATGCTTTTTTCTTTTTCCCATCTGGAACGTAGTTCTTGTTCCTGAGCCTTCAACACGTGAATTTCTTTTTCAATTTCTTCCAATCTTAATTTTGTTTTTTCTTTTGTGTTATCCTCAATCATTTTATCCATACTGAAAATTATTGATAAATTTTATATTTGATTATAAAGTTTATAAATAAAAAAAATTTTACGATAATTAAAAAAATCTGCTAACAAAAATTTATTCTATGTGTTATTACTATTGAAAGTAATTTGAAAATAAAAAAATTTTAGAGTTTTAAACCTAAAAGGATTATTTAAAGTCAAATATATTAATTAAGTTTGTAAAACTTTTTTTGGAGAAATTATATGAAAATACTAAAAGCAAGCTTTCTTGCAACATTGGTTTTGTTGCTTGTAGTTGGATTAAGTTCCTGCAATACGGACAGCTCAACAGTCGCCCCAACAAATAATTCATCAGACCTTACAATGATTGATAACACAGCTTCAGCCAGCGAAGTTATTGATGCTACACTCGACCAACCTATGCAAATGAGACCACCGATTGACGATAGAGGTGGCAAGGATATGGGCGAAAGAAAAATGTTCAATCCATTGTTCCGTGTTATTCAGGCAATGAAACTCACCCCAGAGCAGATGGAGCAGTTCAGAGCCTTACTAAAACAGAGGAATGACTGCATCACAGAAGCCTTGAAAATTTTGAGAGAGTCCGAAAAAGCTATTTTAGAAGGATACAGGGCACAATATCAGGAACTATATCAAAAAGCAAAAGCTGGTGAAATCACAAGAGAAGAATTTCGTGCCCAAATCAGGGAACTCAATCAGCAAGTCAGAACTGCTCTTAAGGAGAATCCTGTCAGAGAAAGAGTTATGGCAATGATTAAGAATTGCGACGAAGAATTCAATACAGCTGTTGAATCAATTCTTGACCCGGCACAGTTAGAAATATGGAAAAAATTCTGGGAAACATTTAAGAACAGAGTAGGAACTGGTCCAATCAAATAAGATTTTGAACATAAATTTAATAAATAGGTCTGTCTCAAAAACGAGACAGACTTTTTTTTTATTAAATATTTATAATTTATTACCGAAAATTCCATTATTGAAAGGATATTCAATTAAATAATGGAATATGGAAAAAGTTAGTGCAAATAATGAAATCGAAAAGACAATATTAATCATTGATGATAAGCAGATAAATATTGATTTTTTGAGTAATTCCCTGAAAAGAGAAGGCTTCAGGGTAATTTCAGCTAAAGATGAAAATACTGCAATTAATTCTGCAAAAGTCAAACAACCAGATCTTATTTTATTGGATGCTCACATGCCAGAAAAAAATGGATTCGAAATTTGCGTTGAATTAAAAAAAATAGAGGAATTAACAAATATTCCCGTGATTTTTATGTTGTCAAAAACTGATAATAAATATTTTACTCAGTGTTATTCCTCTGGTGGTGCTGATTTTGTCTGTAAACCTTATAATATTCAGGTTTTGGTGAACAGAATTAGAACCCATATTGAACTCAGAGAGTTAAGAGAAAAAATGCTTCCTCCATCAAAAAGACGAAAACAGCAAAAACCATTGAGTGAACTAATCAAAATGGTTTCGTTTTAGTTTTTTATAGATTATAATTTACCCGAATAACAAATTATTATCTATCATTTTCGTTTTAACATAATGTTAACTTAATAATTGAAAATGACTAAGATTTTAATTTTTTTTCTCGTTGCTATACTGATAATTTTAATTATTATTGGAATAGCTGTCAAATCTTTCAGAACTTATTTAGACAAGATTTTCCAGAACTTTGAAATTCAATCAAAAAAATCCAAAGAACAGACAAAAAACAAAGTAATTTATGAAAAGAATGGAATTGTGGTTATGAAGGGTGAAGCAGACAAACAAAAGAATGAATAGAACAGAATATCTTTTTAAGCTTTTTATACCTGTTATGTTTCAATCTAATCTAAAAAAACATCTCAAAACACATTAATAATTTTTTTAATTTACAGATTTTAAAATTTAAATATTTGAAATAATTCAGATGGTTTCAAAAGCTCCGGTATTTGCTGCAATAGATGTGGGGACAAATTCATTTCATTTAATTATAGCAAGTGTAAATAATAGGGGTATGCTTCATGTAATTCTGAGGGAAAAGGAGATGGTCAGGCTTGGCAGCGGAAGTGGTGATATGAAATATATCCAGAAGGATGCTATGGAAAGAGGTGTCAGAGCCTTGCAAAATTTTGCAGAACTTGCCCGAAGTAAAAATGCTGAGATAAAAGCAGTCGCAACAAGTGCCGTTCGTGAAGCTTTGAATCGTGATGAATTTCTTAATTTGGTCAAGGAACAAACTGGCATTGATATAGAAGTTGTTTCTGGAGCGGAAGAAGGAAGATTAATTTATATCGGTGCAATTCATGCTTTGCCAATTTATAATCAAAAAGTTTTTATTCTTGATATTGGTGGCGGAAGCACAGAAACGATAATCGGTCAGGATGGGGAAATTCGATATGTTCATAGTGAAAAAATTGGCTCAATCAGGCTAACAAACAGATTTGGATTGGATGGTTATGTAACCAACGAAAAGATAAAAGAATGCAGGGATTATATCAAAGGTTGCTGGACTCCGATTCTCAAAAGAATCTATTCAATCGGTTTCGAATCTGTAGTCTGTACCTCCGGAACAATCCTGAATATAGCTGCAATGTCTCTTACTATGAACAAAGAGACTGTCCCTGATATTCTTAATGGTTTAACAGTTACAAAGGCAAGAATGCTCGAAGTTATAGACAGAATTCTGGATGCTAAAAGCTTATCAGCAAGACAAAATCTTCCGGGAATGGATCCAAAAAGGGCAGACATTATTGTGGCAGGTTCTTTGATTCTTGAACAAGCACTGATTCAGCTAAATATCGAAAAAATACTGATTTCATCTTTTGCCCTTAGAGAAGGAATCGTCTTCGATACAATCCAAAAAAAAGAGGCATTGCAAAAATTTCATCATTTGAGCAGGCTACGTTTCGAAACAATTTATAGTATTTGTCAGGAGTACAAAGTTAACTTGACACATTCCGAGCATGTAAAGGAAATATCATTGAAATTATTTGATGATCTTCAATCCCTGCACAGACTTGGCTATGCCGAAAGAGAGTTATTAGAAGCGGCGGCTTTGCTGCATGATATCGGATATCATATCTCACATGACCAGCACCATAAACATAGCTATTATATAATAAGTCATTGCATTATGCCCGGTTTCACTAATCCTGAATCGGAAGTTATTGCTAATATTGCCAGATACCACAGAAAAAGCCATCCAAAGAAAAAGCATGAAAATTTTGAAAGCCTTCCTGATAGTAAGAAGCATATCGTGAAAGTTTTAGCAGGTATTCTTAGAATTGCTGAAGGGATTGACAGGCGTCAGATGCAGGTGATCAAAGATGTTAAAGCAGAAATAACTGATAATGAAATCAATATATTCCTTTTTCCTGATGAGAAAGAACAAAACCCTGATATTGAGCTTTGGGGTGCCAATAGGAGAAAATTATTACTTCAGGAAACTTTCAATCTTCCTGTGAATATATTTTTAGCTGATTCGAAACAATAAGCTATTATAAAAAATCTAACGTCAATTCTTATTTTTTGATTATTGCCATGGTTATGATAGAAGAAAAATATTTTTTTGATAAAATACGCCTGACCAAAGAAGAAATGGGCAGGCTCCTTTCGATTGCCCTTGAAAATGGTGCTGAATTCTCCGAACTTTTTATAGAATATAGGTTTAACAATTCAGTTACTATCGAGGAGGATATTGTTAAAAGTTCATCAAGAACTATTGCCCTTGGTGCAGGTATCAGAGTAATCAATGGAGAGCAGACTGGCTATGCCTTCACAAACGATCTGTCATTTGAAAAGCTAAAGAAAGTCGCTAAAACTGCTGGAGCAATTGCAAGGGCAGGAAAATCAAATCCAATTGCTAATTTAACAAATCCTGTTGTTAAAAATCAGTTTTATTCTTATGACAATTCAGTTACGGAGCTTAGTCTTGATAAGAAAATAAGTTTGGTTAGGGCGGCTTATGATTCAGCACTGAATTATGATAAGAGGATAGTGAAAGTTAGTTCAACACTTGCTGATGAAGTTCAGTTTGTTTTGATTTGTAATAGCTTTGGTAAATATGTTACTGATATCCGACCACAGACAAGATTAATGGTAGTTTCGACAGCAGAAGAAAATAATAACAGGGACACTGGGTTTCACAATTCAGGTGGCAGGGTTGGAGTTGATTTTTTCGAAACAGAAAAAAAACCAGAAGAAATCGGAAGATTAGCCTCTGAAGAAGCTATTGACCTTCTTTCTGCAGGGGATTCTCCAGCAGGGGAAATGACAGTAGTTCTTGGCGGCGGAGAATCCGGTGTTCTTATTCACGAAGCAGTCGGTCATCCTCTCGAGGCAGACGGAGCTTGGAAAAAAACCTCAATTATGTCAGACAAATTAGGTGAAATGGTTGCTAATCCACAAGTAACAATTTATGACGATGCAACAATTCCAAAATACAGGGGAAGCTTGAATATTGATGACGAAGGTACTGAAACCGAACCTGTTCTGCTGATAGAAAATGGAAGGTTAGTTACTTATATGAATGATCTCCTTTCCTCAAAAATCCTAAATCATAAACCTAACGGGCACGGTAGAAGGGAATCATACAGATTTTCACCTATTCCTCGAATGAACAATACAGTTCTTGAAAAAGGCGATAGCAGTCCTGATGATATAATAAAAAGTGTCAAAAAAGGTTTTTTTGCCAAATCTTTTCAGGGGGGAATGGTAAATTCAACAGGGAAATTCACTTTTTCTGTGAATCTGGGCTACTTAATCGAAGATGGTAAGCTAATCAAACCTGTTAAGAATGCCACCCTTATTGGTTCTAATTTTGAAATACTTCAAAATATAGATATGATTGGAAATGATACTGGTTTCTTTCTTGGAACTTGCGGCAAAGATGGACAATCTGTGCCTGTTACCTGTGGGACACCTACGGTTAGAATTAGCAAAATGACAGTTGGAGGAAAATTATGAACAATGAACCAAATTTGTTCGGTATAGCAGAAAAGCTTGTTGAATATGGAAAATCAAAAAGTGTTGATGAAATTCAGGTATCAATAGCAAACGAAGATGAATTTACGGTTGAAGTGAGAAATGGCGAGATTGAACGACTAACTGAATCAGTCTCGAAAGGAGTTTCAATCAAGTTAATCCTCGATAAAAGGGTGGCAATAGCTTCTACCTCTGATTTTGATGAAGAAACGCTTAAATTTCTTGTGGAGGATGCTATCGAAAGGGCAAAGCTATCAAGTCAGGATGAATTTGCAGGTCTTCCCGATGAATTTTACGACACAAGTCAGGAAATTGATCTTGAAATATATGACCCTCTTCTCGAAGAAATTCAGCCAGATACAAAGATCAATATTGCCAAAGAAACAGAGCGAATTTGTTTGTCTGATGAAAGAATAAAACTCTCGGAAGGATCATTCTTTCAATCCGGTGTTGGAGAAGTATTCATTGCTAATTCAAAGGGATTTTCGGGGTATTTCAAGTCCTCTTCCTGTTCAAGTGGTGTTTATCTTCATTCAGCCGACGAAAATAATTCTTACGAAGAGGGCTGGTGGACTAATTCAGTAGATTTTGCCAGTCTTATGAAACCTGAAGAAGTTGCAAAAATTGCTATTAATCGGGTTACAAGGCTTATTAATTCAAGGAAAATTGAGACCCAAAAAGTTCCAGTAATTTTTGAGAGACCGATGACATCAATGCTTCTTGGCTTTTTAGCAAGTTGCTTGAACGGGCATTCAATTTATATGAACCAGTCTTTTCTTGCAGGAAAATTAGGGCAAAAAATCGCTGGCGAAAATATTTCTATTCTGGATAATGGGTTGATAAAAGGTGCTATCGGGTCCAGACCTTTCGACAGGGAAGGTGTTCCTACAAGAAAGCTGACTTTGATTGAGAATGGATTTCTTAATTCATATATACTTGATACTTACAGCTCCCGAAAATTAGGGCTAAAATCAACCGGACATGCATCAGGTGTAACTAATTTTTATCTAACTAATGGAAATTCATCTCCCGAGGAAATAATTAAATCAACAAAAAAAGGTCTTCTGCTGACCAGAACTATCGGACAGGGAACTAATCCTGCAACAGGTGATTTATCACGCGGAGCTTTCGGGTTATGGGTTGAAAATGGCGAAATTGCTTATCCAGTAGCCGAAATGACAATTTCTGGGAATTTGAGTGATATCCTTAATAATATAGAAATGATAGGTAACGACTTGACTTTTGATCGCTCTATAACAGGTCCTACTTTGAAAATAGCAGAAATGACAGTAGCTGGATTATAAAATCTGTGATTTAAGCCATAGAATTTCTAAACTTTAATAAAATACATTAAAATATCAAGGGCTAACACAAAAGTATTTCTCTTTGGAGCAAACAAGGATGTTTGTTCTACTAAGTCCTTGATTTAAATGGTAGGTCAGGCGTCTTCGCCTGACCATTAATCACCAAAATTAGTCTATTGAGACTATCCTCAATAATTATAATTGTTCTAAAATTTTGTTTAAAGTTTCGCTTGGTCTCATTTCTCTTGAAGCTATCTCGTCGTCTGGTTTATAATATCCACCAATATCAACGGGTTTACCTTGAGCCGCAAGCAGTTCCTGAGCAATCTTTTCTTCGTTTTCCTGCAATTGTTTTGCTATTGGTTCAAATCTGGCTTTAAGCTCGGTATCTTTATTCTGAGCGGCTAAAGCAGAAGCCCAGTACATAGTAAGATAGAATGTGCTTCCACGATTATCAATTTCATTAACTTTTCTTGATGGGTATTTAGCATTTTCAAGATAGTTAAGAACAGCCGAATCAAGAGTTTCAGCAAGTATCTGAGCTTTAGGATTATTAAATTTCTCGGCTATCAGTTCGAATGAAGGTACCAAGGCACAATATTCACCCAGAGAATCCCAGCGAAGGTGACCCTCTTGCAAAAATTGCTGAACATGCTTTGGAGCTGAACCACCGGCACCGGTTTCGAACAAACCGCCACCATTTAGCAATGGAACTATCGAAAGCATCCTTGCACTTGTTCCGAGCTCAAGAATCGGAAAGAGGTCTGTCAGATAATCTCTAAGAACATTTCCGGTAACAGAAATAGTATCCAATCCTTTCCTGACTCTTTCCAGAGTAAATTTCATAGCATCAACTGGTCTTAGAATCTTGATTTCGAGCCCTTCGGTATTATGTTCAGGTAGATATTTGTTTATTTTCTTAATTATTTCTCTATCGTGTGCTCTATCTTCGTCCAACCAGAAGATCGCAGGAGATCCGGTTGCTCTTGCTCTTTTTACTGCTAATTTGATCCAATCTTTTATGGCAATATCTTTTGTCTGGCACATTCTGAAAATATCACCTTTTTCAACTTTTTGCTCAAGGAAAATATTTCCTTCAGAATCCACTGCTCTTATAAATCCGTCATCTTCGGCTTCAAAAGTTTTGTCGTGAGAGCCGTATTCTTCAGCTTTCTGAGCCATTAAACCAACATTAGAAACGTTTCCCATGGTAGCAGGATCGAATTGACCATGAATTTTACAATCCTCAATAATTTCTTTATAAATTCTTGAATAAGAGCGATCCGGGATCATTGCCATAGTGTCCTGCAACTGATCATCTTTGTTCCACATCTTGCCACCGTCACGAACAACATTTGGCATAGAAGCGTCAATAATGATATTGTTCGGAACGTGAAGATTTGTAATTCCATATCTTGAGTCAACCATAGCAAGGGCTGGTCTTGTTTCATAAACTTTGTTAATGTCATCTTCGATTTCTTTCCTCTTGTCCTCGGGGAGTTTTTGAATTTTTTCGTAAACGTCAGCGATACCATTATTAAGATTAACTTTTAATTCCTTCAGTATTTCAGCATGCTTTTCAAGAGCGTCTTTATAATAAACCGAGACGCAATGGCCAAACATTATCGGGTCAGATACTTTCATCATAGTGGCTTTTAGATGCAAAGAAAGCAGCACATCATTTTTTTTAGCTTCTTCGATTTTTTCAGCATAAAATTTTCGTAATGAGGCAACATTCATAACTGTGGAATCAATTACCTCTCCTTCAATAAGAGATAGTTTTTCCTTCAAAACTTTTGTGTAACCATTGTTAGCCACAAATTCTATCCTGATATCACAAGGTTTTTCGAGTGTCATTGATTTTTCGTTGCCATAGAAATCATTTTCGTTCATATGAACAACGCAAGCTTTTGAACCAGATGTTGGCCATGGTTTCATCATTTTATGAGGATTTTTCTGAGCAAATTTCTTGACGGATGCAGCCGGGCGTCTGTCTGAATTTCCTTCACGAAGGACAGGATTAACTGCGGAGCCAAGAATTTTAGAGAATCTTTCCTGTAATTTTTTTTCATCATCATTTTTTGGCTCTTCGGGATAATCGGGAATATTATAGCCTTTTTCCTGAAGTTCTTTTATCGCTGCCTGAAGCTGGGGGATAGTGGCGCTGATATTAGGAAGTTTTATAACGTTTGCTTCGGGCTTTTTTACTAATTCGCCAAGTTCAGCCAGATAATCAGGTTGTCTTTGTTCTTCTTTCAAATAATCCGGGAATGCGGAGATAATTCTGCCAGCAAGAGAAATATCTTTTGTCTCTATTTCTATTCCTGTGCCTTTTGTAAATGCTTGCAGGACAGGTAGAAAACAGTAGGATGCTAATGCAGGTGCTTCATCAATTTTAGTCCATGTTATTTTCTGAGATGCCATTTCTAATCCTATAAATTTGAATATAAATACAGTTTATAAATTAACAATATTTATTCAATTTTAAAATCGTATTATAAGATTTGAACAAGTAAAGTTGCAGTTTTCTTTTTATCTTGAAAATTTCGAAATGGTAAAATTTAATTTTTTAATATACATTTGTCTTTTCCCAATAATATTAAATGTTGGCATACTGATTTCGCAGGATGACAAAGATACTATATCAGATACTAATTTCGAGGAATTTCTGAATTTTTTATATCAATCCAAAAATGTTCAATTAAATAACAACTACTTAAATTTGGCTTATGGAACATCGAATTTATTTTCTGGATACGGCTTTAAGAATAGTTTAAGCGTAGCATATAATTTTAAGATCGAATATGGTTTTTTACGAATTAGCCCCACTTATGAAGATTTAATATTATATCTGGCTTCAGAAGGTGCTTATCTAGGTAATGTGTCCTCTCATTTGAAACCAAAGAGCTGGAAAAATTCTGGTCTTTTATTTGATGCTTGGAATTTCGGACTTAATTACAAGAATGGCTATGGATATAGGTTTGATGATGGTTTTCAACTCTTTTTTCTTCACTATGGCTCGATTGATTGGAAAAAAATTGATTTTGAAACATTTTCCGAAAATGAATCAATCAATAAAAATTTAAAAGGGTATAATCAGGATTTCCGATTTGGAACAAGTTATGAGTCAGAAATTAGGGCAATTATATCAAATATTTTAATGCTTCAAATTAATTATTCCGAAAGTCATTTGTTCCGCAGGCACCTGTTCGGGCTCTGGGCAATCGGTGCAATAGGTGAATTGATATTACAAAGAGGAATTGATCTTGCAATGCCAGAGATAATTAATTATATTCCTGTTTTTCAACCAATATTTAACATTGCAATCAAAACATTTGTTTCGGCAATTATTTACAGCAAAAGAAAGAGCAATGCCTTTTTCCCGTTCAGCTCTGAATCTCCGCTCAGATTTGAAAATATAAGATTGTCTATCGGTCTGTCTTTTTAATTTTTATATCTTTCGAGAAATTCTATCACAACAGGATCGGTTGATAGCTCTAATTCCTGTGGAGTTCCCTCGAATTTAACTTTCCCATCGTCAAGCATAGCTACTTTATCGGCAACTCGCTGAACCGAGAACATATCGTGGGTTATTACCACAGATGTAACATTAAATTTTTTGGCAAGCTGAGCTATTAATCTATCTATTTGCTCTGATGTAACTGGGTCAAGTCCTGTTGTAGGTTCATCATATAGAATATATTCGGGATTTCCGACAAGTGCCCGGGCAACCCCGACTCTTTTTTTCATCCCACCTGATAGATCTGATGGTTTTTTATCCTTTAGTATTTTCCATTCTTTTTCGAACTCAGATGAATTATTACCATTGGTTTCTGGAAGAAGACTGACAGCTTTCAGAACCTTTTTGGCTTCTTCTTCGAGAAACTTATTGTCTCTAATTCCTTTTTCCCATAAGCTGATAATTATATTTTCGTAAACAGTCATCGAATCGAAAAGGGCAGAACCTTGAAAAACGAAACCAATTTTTTGCCTTAGTTCAAATAATTCCTTTTTTTTCAATTTTGATACATCCTTCCCGTCCACAATTACTCTGCCTTTATCTGGTTGAAGTAAGCCAACAATATTTTTAATGAGGACACTTTTTCCACAGCCGGATTTTCCAATGATACACATAGTTTGTCCGCTTGGTATAGTTAGGTTCACACCATTGAGCACAACTTTCGGTCCGAAGGATTTATATAAGTCTTCTATTTCTATCATTGATTTAACTCATTAACCTGAACTGAAACGAAATTGCAATTCTATCATTTTAAAAAAATAGCGTTCTTGAAACACTAAAATGAGTTTTTCTTGTGGAGTTATTGCCATATAATAAATCTGTTAGTATGATATTGTATTTTGATAATTTAATCGCTATGCGATAAGAATGGTTGTTGGAGTGATATTGTTACCAATATTCAATCACTACGTGATTTTTTTATCTTGTTTGTTTCATAAGCCTTCCATAACTCAAATATTAAATCACATATTGATTTAATTATGGTAGTATAAAATTGAAAATTCTTTCATTTATCACGTAGTGATTATAATATGGAAACATTTAAGTAAAAAAAGAAGGCTGTCGTTTGAGACAGCCCTTTATGAAAAAAAATAAAAACAGTATAATTTTAGCCACGAATGAGATTTAAGAAGGCAGCGCCATTCTGGTTAGCTTGAGCCAGAGAAACCAATGAAGCCTGCTGTAAAAATTGAGCCTTTATCAGTTCCAGCTGCTCCTGTGCAACATCAGAATCCTCGAGCCTTGAAATTGCAGCATTATAATTAACGATCTGGCTTTTTAGTAATTCTTCCTGAGATTGCAATCTGTTTTGAATTCCACCGAGATAGGCGGCTACTTTGTTAGCATTATTCAAGGCATTCGAGAGAGAAGCAAGAGTCAGATTCATCATTGATGTGCTGAATATACCCAAATCTGTATCGCTGACATTATTCAGTGCTTCAAGATTCAGATTCGAAACCCCTGCAAAATTACCGTTTCCGATTGAATTCACAACAAAGTTGTTTGAAGCAACATTAAAGTCAACATTACTGGAAGTCATATCAATAGATATTGTCAGAAGGTTATGACTTGCATTAGAACCAATAATAAAATCGCCATAAAATGTGCTGTCAAGAAGTTGTCTTCCACCAAAAACAGTCGAATCAACAACTGTTTGAATTTGTTGAGCCATTCTGTAGGCAGCTTTTGCAAGAGCAACCTTTTCATCGGTTCCTAAAGCACCAGATGCAGCACTTGATGCTGATTCTTTTATCAGGGTAACAAGTCCGTTAATATTATCAAGGGCGTCCTGCAAAATACTTGTAACGTTCAGGGCATCGCTGACTGTTTTCAATGCGGCTTTCATAGTTCCATTTCTGGCTTGTAATGCTCTCGAAGTAATATAACCAGCAACATCATCAGCTGCATTATTTATTCTTTTACCAGTCGAAAGTCTTAACTGCCGCAGTGAAATATTTTTACTTGAGGCATCGAGTGCAATATATGCATTTTCTGCCGGAGTATTTGTTCTTATTCTTGCCTGAGCACCTGTAGCGAATGGCATAATAAACCTCTTAAAGTATAAAAAATAATTTATTGTCTAATCAATTGCAGGAAAGCCTGTGGATTTGCATTAGCCTGTGCAAGTGAAACCAGAGAGGCTTGTTGCAAAAATTGGGCTTTCACAAGTTCTAATTGTTCTTTAGCAACATCGGAGTCTTCGATCCTCGAAATAGCTGCATTATAATTTACCATTTGATTTTTGAGTAATTCTTCCTGCGAACTGAGCCTATTGACAATACCTCCAAGGTAGGATGCTACCTTGTTCACGTTGTTTATTGCATTTGCTAAACTTGCGAGGGTTAAACTCATAACAGAAGGTGCAAAAATTCCAAGGTCGTTTGCACTCACATTATTCAACTGATTTAAATCCAGATTTGTAACACCTGCAAAAACACCAACAGCAAGCGAGTTTACATTGAAGTTATTGGAAGGAATATTGAAATCAGTGTTTCCGGTTGTTAAATCAATGGCTAAAGTAAGCAGACTGTGAGTTGCACTTGTTCCAATAACAAATTCAGCATAAAACTGACCTGTTAGTAACTGGCTTCCGCCAAATACAGTTGAATCAACAACTGTCTGGATCTGCTGAGCCATACGATAGGCTGCTTTTGCAAGGGCAACTCTTTCGTCGGTTCCCATAGCTCCGGTGGCTGCTTGTGCAGTTGCATCCTTGATGTTTGTCAGCAAATTATTTATGTTATCGAGCGAATCCATAATAATATTCGATACATTCTGGGCGTCACCAACTGCATAGAGAGCTGATTTCAAAGAGCCGTTTCTCGCTTGCAAGGCTCTGCTTGTTATATATCCTGCAACATCATCACCGGCATTATTAATCCTTTTTCCAGTCGAAAGCCTTAGCTGGCGCAAGGATATATTTTTATTGGTTACATCTAATGTATTGTAAGCATTTTCAGCAGGAATATTAGTTCTTATTCTTGCATTTCCACCAACTGCAAATGGCATTATAAACCTCCACTATAATTTTTGACTTTAGTTTCTAATTTTTAATTATTTTAATTTTTTTAACAATTCTGAAAATTGTTAAACACATCTTTACAAGTTGTGTGCCAAAATTTTTCTTTTAGTTTGGTAAAATCTCTGAACTGTCAGTATTTAAAGGTATCCAAGGATATTTTGATTTAGACATTTTTTTGATTTTTTCCCCATTTTTCTTGTTTTTATACTCATATCTTTATTTTTTTGAATGGGTTAATAGCAATTAACATAATTTACATTTGGTTAAGAATATTCATTTGGTTAAAATTAACCAAAATAATATCACCATGATTAGTTTTATATTTTGATGTGTTTCATTTGCAACAATTTTTTTATAATCTAAAAAAAAATTAGCTCTACTGAGATTTTGATTTCAACTCCAATGAATTTTTCTTTATTTTTACTTTTTTTTTATTCCATCAGAGAAAAATGATAGTAAAAGAATTAGTCAATCCAGATTCAATTGTTATAGTTGGAGCATCGAATAATATTGAAAAGCCGGGGGGGAAAATTACTCAGAACATAATCGAAGGGGGCTATAGCGGTAAATTATATGCTGTCAATCCAAAAGAGAAAATAGTTCAAGGTATTGAATGCTTTAATAAAGTGGCTGATTTACCAGAGACAGAGCTCGGAATTATTGCAGTGCTTGCAAATTTTGTTCCTTCAACTGTGGAAGAATTAGCAAGGGAGAAAGGCACAAAGGCTTTCATTGTTCTTTCGGCCGGTTTTAGTGAAATTGGTCCTGAAGGGAAAAAACTTGAGGAGCAACTTCTTGAGATTATAAATAAATATAATGCAACTCTTATTGGACCCAATTGCATCGGGGTTATTACCAATAAATATAAAGGTGTATTTGCCGGACCGATTCCAAAACTTGATCCAAGAGGTTGCGATTGTGTTTCGGCAAGCGGGGCTACTATGGTTTTTATTCTTGAAGTAGCTATTCCGCGTGGCCTTACTTTTTCAAATATTTTTTCAGTTGGTAATAGCGTTCAGGTGGGTGTCGAAGAAATTATTGAATACTGGGACGAAACGTTCGACCCTAAAGCAAGTTCAAGAATAAAATTGATTTATACTGAGAAGATATCCAAGCCTGAAAAATTTCTTAAGCATTGCACTTCGTTAATAAAAAAAGGATGCAAAATTGCAGCTATTAAAGCAGGAACAACTGAAGCCGGCTCGCGGGCTGTTTCTTCCCACACCGGGGCTTTAGCCGGGTCTGATACCGCTGTTTCAGCCTTGTTCAACAAAGCAGGAATAGTGCGGTGTCATAGCAGGGTGGAACTTGTTTATGTTGCTGGTGTTTTTGCTCATAAGGAATTAACCGGGGACAGAATTGCTGTTATAACACATGCGGGAGGTCCGGGGGTTATGCTTACGGACACTCTTTCCCGCGGGGGGCTCAAAGTTCCACAAATCAAAGGTTTTGCTGCAGAGGAGTTGCTCTCGAAGCTTAATTTTGGCTCTTCTGTTTCCAATCCTATTGATTTTTTAGCAACAGGAACTGCCGAACAGCTCGGAACTATTCTGGATTATGTTGATAATGAGTTTCATAATATTGATGCTTCTGCAGTTGTATTCGGAACAACCGGTATGTTCGATGTTACAGGTGTTTATGATGTGCTTCACGAGAAGATGAATACCTGCAAAAAGCCAATCTATCCAGTGTTGCCCTCAGTTGTTCAGGCTGCCAAGGCAGTCAATCATTTCCTTTCGCTTGGGAGAATTAATTTTACTGACGAAGTGAGTCTTGGAAGAGCTTTATGCAAAGTATATTTTACTCCAAAACCATTTCCTGAACCGCAACTGCCAAAGATTGACAAAGGAACTATAAGATGGATAATCGAAAATTCACCAAAGGGCTATCTTTCGCCAGAGAAAATTCAGGGATTGTTGGATGCTTCGGGTATCGTTAGGGCAAAGGAAGATTTAGCATATAATCTTGAAGAGGCTGTTGAATCAGCCCGGATTATTGGATTCCCGGTCGCTATGAAAGTTATCGGACCGATACATAAATCAGACGTCGGTGGTGTTAAACTTGGTCTGAAAAATAAATCGGAGGTGGAATCAGCATTTTACGACTTAATGGCTATCGAAGGAGCAACAGGGGTCATTGTTCAGCAGATGCTCAAAGGAAATGAACTTTTCATTGGAGCAAAGAAGGAACAGGATTTCGGGCATGTAATTCTTTTTGGGCTGGGGGGGATATTCATTGAAGTATTCAAGGATATAACCTATGGACTTGCACCTGTCGGTTACGAAGAAGCATTATATATGATAAGAAATATAAAAGCTTATGGAATAATCAAAGGGGTAAGAGGGCGGGAAGGAGTCAATGAAGAGCTATTGGCTGACAGGATTGTCAGGCTTTCTGCTCTGCTTCAGGCTGCACCGGAAATAATCGAACTGGATTTGAATCCATTGCTCGGAGGCAGAGACTTTGTTACTGTCGTTGACGGCAGGATAAGGATTGGGTAAGAAATTATTATTCTTCCCACTCCACTATCCTTATCTCCTCATCTGTTAATTCGTATAGTTCAAAGACGAGCTGGTCAATTTTTTTGTCTCGATTTGTATTAATAAACTTCATCATGACTGCCAATGTCTATAAGCAACACACTTTCGTTATCTACAAATTGGAAAACAACTCTGAAATCAAAACCAAGAGCAAAAGAGTAACAATTTTTAAGTTTACCAGATAATTTGTGGGTTTTTAATTGTGGATTGTATGGATTATCAATGAAAAGTTCAATTTTTTTCCAAAAGATATTCTTAAGAAATTCATTGTTTTTTATAAGCTTTTTATACTTTCTTTTAAAAGCATCGTCCCAGATTAAATTAATCATTCTCTAAATCCTGATAAAGTTCCTTCAATCCACCCATTTTTATCTTTCCAGATTGAAAGTTTTTTCTGGATTCTCTTACTCTTTTAACTAACTTTTCCCTTTTAGTTTCTATAATATTTTTCTTAAAAACTTTGATGGCATATTCTTTCTCTTCTAAAGAAAGTAAATCAAAATTATCAATCAAATCATTAAAAGCAGATTGCATGATTCTAAATCCTTTTATGATTAACAATATTTAAGACAAAAAAGATTTAAATTAATTTTATGATTGCAAATCATCTTTGCCATATCTTACACTATCATAATCATCCATTTGTTAGTCCATAACTTTTATGACTGTTAGGTCCTTGTGGTTTTTATATTGCTCCCGTCACGCTGAAGCGTGGGTTAGCATTGGTATGGAAGAATCATAGTACAACCTTTATGAAATTAGGCTTCCCAAAGCGGGATTTGGGAAGGAACTATTAAGACTATTGCACCGAGGATTAAAAAAACAGAGGACTAAAGGAAACACATGTTCGTTTAAACTTCTTTTATTCTCCGTAGAATAGAAATAATAAATATTTTATAAAATAGAATATTGTTCAGATATTCTAAAAAAGTTAGAAACTGGAATATTTAGATTAATATGAGAAAAATTGAGACTTGTATGTTTTAGCAAAATCTCAATTGCTTTTATGCTTTCAATATCAGATGTCAGGAAATACTCAATATTTGTATCAATATCGGCTTGAGCAAATAACTTTGAATCATTTGGTATAAGTAATCTTTCTCTAAAATCAACTTTTCCTTTTCGCCTCTCATCAAATAGAATTCTTGCCAATTCCCCTGCTCGTTTTGAATGATCAATATTGAATGGTAAAATTTGTAGATTTTTTAAAGGTAGTTCATCAATACTGCCCCCAACACAATATTCTGCTATCGAAATGCAAGAAATTACCAAAGAGATATTATTATTTAAAAAATATTTATAATATTCATTAGAATTAGTAAACAATTTGTCTTCTTCGTTTAAAAAGCGAAGAAAAAAACTTGTATCAAGTAAAACGCTTTAAGGCATCCTGTCTTCCTCTAATCTCATTCAACCATATTTCAGGATCAACTTTACCGAGCCAAATAGTAGCTTTCTTTCTTAGTTTACTTAGATAATCTTCCTCATATTTTGAGGAATAATCTAATAATTCAATCAATTTAAGGCTACTGGTATCAATTTCACCCGTTTCTGCATTCTGTTTACCAGTTGCTCTTATGCCATAATTTTTATATAAAATATTCTTTTCAAGGTCTTCGAGAACCTTTTGACTTGCATGGACAATGATTGAACCAAGATTATCAACAACCAGATGAATGTTAGCATCTTTTTTACCACCGGCATTAGTAACTTTTCCGTAAAAATAAAACTCTGAATCTACCCAAACAGATTCAGATCTATAGAAATTAGTAGTTTTATCAATAACTAAACCAGGTGAATCAGATATTGAGGTTCTGATATTATATGAAATTCCTTTTTTTATAGCAGATTCCTGAAATGATTCAATAGCTTTTGCAGTTTTACTTTCCAAAAAATCTATGCTGTTTGTATTTACTACTTGATTAAGTACAGCAGTAAAACTGATTATATATTGTATTCCGGTTTTAAATATTTGCCTTATGGAACCTTCTTCTATTCTATAACTGATAATCGGTCTTCCTGATTTATCACCGGGAAAAAGCAGGTTTTCAACTTGCTCAATATCGGTTATTATATCCCGTATATCGTAATTTTCGGGATTTACATCAAAAATCCCTTTTTTACCTTGAATAATTAATTCTATAAAACCAATTTTTTCCATAAGATAAATTTATTAAATTTTATCGGTAATTAAAATTAATATTTTCATTTCTCCCCCTCCACTATCCTTATCTCTTCATCTGTCAGTTCGTAAAGTTCATAGACGAGGTGGTCTATTTTTTTGTCTGTATATTCTATTCTTGCTTTGATTTGCTCTATCTGTTCGGGTAGTGTGGCGGCTTGCAGGTCTTTATGGAGCTGGAGCATTGTTTCGACAAGGGCTGTTAGCTGTGTATCGGGTTCAGGAAGCTGGGGGATGGGGAGAGGATTAATAAAATCGTTCCGGGTTTGAGTTTCGTTGTAATGCCCCTTTTTATACTCGGTAAGATGAAAAGAAAATCTGTCAACAAGATCCGAAATTCTTTCTTTTGCTTCCTGATAAGTCATAATTTGAACGAGCAAAAATTTCTAATTACAGATGCAAAATAAAAAATTTTTTCAATATTATATTCAATCTATTTTTAAATACTAAATAGTTTAATTGCTAATAATTATTAAATTTTCTTTGTAATCTCTGTTAATTTAATTTTTATCCACATCATAAAAAAAGAAAATCTCTAAACAAAAAAAATTGGAGGAAATTGGAGGTTTTTTCTATCATTTTTCTTTGATAATTTTCACTCTGATTTTATTTCTCATTAGATTTATTATAAGACTAAAATCATAAATAATTCATAGAAAACGAAAAAAATTTAAAGTAATATATTTTTAATTAATGTAAAGATATTATTGTGAAAAAGACCTGTTTGTTCTTTTTGATTTTTTTTGTTTTTTTGAATTATAATTTGCTTTGTGTCAACCGTTATGTTAGCCCATCGGGTAGCAATATCACTGGCGATGGGACTATATCAAACCCCTGGAAAACAATCCAGTATGCTATTAATAATTCTTCATCAGGAGATATTATTAACGTAGCGAGTGGAACATACAACGAGGATATCCTGATTGATAAGGGATTAGAAATCTCAGGCAGTGGCAGAGACAATACTACCATCAATGGTACTGCATCAACAAAACCGGTGATAAGCATTAACTCCTCGAATGTTAAAGTAACAAAATTTTTGATCCAAAACACTAAGAGAAGCACCTCTACAAATCCAACAAATAAAAGGTACTTGATTTATATTGATGCATCTTTGGGTGATATTTCGAATATCACAATCGAAGATAATGAAATAGGACCGAATCATAAATTGGGTTACTTTGATTTCGATTATACTTTACAAAATATGGATGCTATATTTCTTGATGCCAGCTCGAATGATATTTCTGATGTTTATATCACAAATAATTTTCAGTGGTTGGTAATGGGCGATGGAAGTGGTTTAAAGCTCTATGCACCTGAACCCAATGAAATCACTAATGTTACTATTAATGATAATATGTTCTGCCATAATGCCAAAAACGGAATCGAGATTCAGGGCAATTTTAATAATTCTACAATTTATGGCAATAGCGTTTTTTATCAGCTATATACCCGTTCGGGGTACCAGTCAATGTACGGAAATGGTCTGGTTATGTTTAAAGTGAATGGTCACACAGGAAATACTCATCTTCATAACATTGAAATTGTTTTTAACAGTTTCTATGGTAATGTACATACGGGTGTCTATCTTTTTGGCAAAATGAGTAATATTTATTTTACCGGTAACGACACATGGAACAACACTGATGGAATGGTATTCAATGTTGATGCAAACCAATGGATACATCCCTACAGACCTTTGCCTTCTGACGATTCTTATGATGATGATGATGTTTCAAATATAACGGTAGAAAATGATTTGTTCTATTACGACAGAAGATTTGCAATGTATAATACTTCCAGTACAGTAATCAAAGCTGAAAAATGCTACTGGGAAGAGCCTCATCCGCTTGTTGGAGGTCCGTTAAGAGATGGTCCAAGATATTCATGGGGTCCAAGAGTTGGTTTTGGCAGCTTTACTGATGGGCTGTACGATTATGATGGACTTCATGATGGTGGGCGGGATTATCAAATGCCAATAAGCTCACCAACAAAAGACACAGCAAGCCTTATTTATGGCAAAATTGATTTTTCGCCTTATATCACTGATTTATACATGACTCCAAAAACATTAAGAAACATCACAGTAGATAATGCAAATGTATCAATGCCAGCTCCACCCTATGCTTTAGGCATACACAACGAATTTGACAATATCCAGAATGCTATAGATGCAGCACAGGAAGGCGATATAGTTGAAGTAGTCGGAAATGGCACAGGATATGATTATGCTGAAAATATTACAATTGACAAAGGTTTGACAATAAAGGCAAAATCAGGCACACCGGTGCTTTATCCATCAAGCGGAACAAATATTACCTCCACAACAAGCTCAAACAGTGCAGTAATCGGATTTAAAATAGTAACCAATGCAGCAACAAATGATATGTTTGGAGTAGCACAAAGCACAGGCGATGTTCAGACCTGCGGTAGCACCTACTGGAATGGAACTACACAGTTGCTAACCTATTCTTCGATAGACCCATTCGTTGAGGATGGTGATGGAACTGCACCCGCAGCAAATAATAATTCAACAAACGATAATAATACACTTGGGCTATTTATTATATGTACACAGCCACCACAGAACAACTTGGTATTATGGCTTGATGCAGCACAAATAAGCGGCAAGAGCAATGGGGACTTGCTTGATTTAGCACCACCGGCAACATTTTCATGGGAAGATCTTGCTGGTTACAATGACCATGCAAAGCAGGGAAATAACAACATGCGACCAATGTATAACACAAATGTCATAAATAGCTTACCAGCTGTCAGGTTCACTAACACAGGTAATCCATTTACATCTAAGTATTTATGGATAGATTATAATTCATCAAGTAACAGACCAAATGCATTGACAGATAAAATGCTCTTTGTTCTCTTCAAAACACCATCGAGCGTTAGCGGAACAACTCCTCAGATGGTATTTGAACTTGGTGGGGTAACAAGCGGAATGAATGCATACGTTCGAGATAACAAAGTTGGATTAGGAATCTGGAGGACAAGCAGTCCGGTACAGAGAAGATATTTTGAATTCAGCTGTTCACCAAACACAGTATATCTGGCAAGAGCCTATTATGATGGAACAAACTTCCAGGCATTTTTGAACGGAACATCATCCAGCACAATCTCCTTTGCAGGATTAACAGCAGATGCATTTAGTTCAAGAGCTGGGGTTGGTGCATCTGTAACAGGAACAAGATGTGCAAATGGTGCTTTCGGTCAAAGTCAGACCCTTCATTTTGACGGTCATATCGGAGAAGTTTTACTTTATAATGACTATGATGCAATAGACTGGAGCGATGCGAAGAATTATCTTGGAGCAAAATGGGGTTTGAGCGGATATACTTTCTTCCCGAGGAACGATGGCTGGGAGCTAATCAGCGAGGATTCAGAGATAAGTGGGGTTGTACAGGTAATGCCTGCTTATCCGAATCCATTCACAAGTTCAACTTCATTTGATTTTGTTGCTGCAGAGTCACAGAATGTAACAATAGAACTTTATGATGCACTTGGTCAAAGTTTTCAAACATTATATAATGGTAAGGTAAATAAGGGTGAAGTTTACACTATCAATATTGATGGAACAAACTTAAGTTCAGGTTTATACGTTTACAGAATATTTGGTGATTCTTTCACTGAATTCGGTAAAGTCATATTGATAAAGTAGGGGGCTGTCTCAAAAGTAATTATCTTTGGAACAAACAAGAATGTTTGTTCTACTAAGTTCTTTAATTATATGGTAGGTCAGGCGTTCTCGCCTGACCATTTATTCCCAAAATTTGTTTATTGAGGCAACTCATTAGAGATTTAAACTACAAACATCATTAAATCAATATATTTAATGAGAATATTAAGATTGTTAAGAAAAATTAGTTTGTATAATAATAAAAAGATTTATAAATTTTAGTGCATAAAAAAATATTTTTTAGCTTAACTTGTTTAATTTACTTGATTATTTTGTTTGATATTCATTTGATAGCTTTGATAATTCAATCTAAACGGGATTTATAAAAAAAAATAAATCAATATGCATCAAGATAGTGGAGGAATTTGGAGGTTTTTTGTATTGATATTCTTTGCTAATTTGGTAACGTTTATAAAAAATATTTTAAATACGATGGCTAAACTTGTGAAATCAATGTGCAAAAATATAAATACTTATTCGAATACAGGAAATCTTGTATTTTTAAAATACCAGATATATGGTATTTCTCAGAAGTTTTTCTCAGCATAGTTTTGCACTGTAATCAGGATTGTTTTCATAAGTTACTTTTTTTAAATGATTGACAGACAAAAAAAATATAACAAAGGATTGAAAATAAATATTTTGTTCAATTTCAACAAAGGAGTGATTTTATGAAAAAATTAGCATTACAAATGCTTCTTCTGCTGACAATACTAATTGTCGGTGTAGGTAGTGTTTTCGCTGTTACCTGGAATGTGCCTGCAGATTTTCCAACCATATCAGCTGCAATTACTGGTGCTTCAAATGGTGACATAATTAATGTAGCTGCTGGGACCTACAACGAAGACATTACAATCAACAAGCAATTACAAATTATTGGAGCAAATAAAACAACTACAATAATTGATGGTGCAACTGCAGGAAGTCCTGTTGTAACAATAACGAGCTCAAATGTAACGCTTAAGAATTTTACTATTAAAAATGAAATGAGAGCAGCCGGTGCTGGTAATAAATCTCTTATTTTGCTTGATGGCTCAACTACGAATCTTTCTGACATAACAATTGAAAATAACCTTATAGGTCCAAATCACGATGGATCATTTGGCATTGCTTATAATATCAGCCCGGGTCATGGAATTTATGTTGATGCATCAAATTTAATGTCGGATGTTACAATCATTGATAATGAAATATTCCAAAATTATATTAATGGCAGTGGTATAATGATTTATGCTCCAGATAACAGCGGAAACGGAGGAGCTACACAATTTTCTATTGATCACAATGAAATTTATGACAATGCTAAAAATGGTGTTGAAATTCAAGGTGAGTTCAACTCTTCCTGCATAACTGAAAACAAAATTTATGCGAATGCATACATAAGAACTCCATATAATACTTATGAAACAAGTTACGGGAACGGTCTTGTTATGATGCAGGTCAATGGTCATAGCGGAGCAAATGCAGGCTTTTACGATGTATGTATTGACTTGAACAGCTTCTTTTACAACTATCATTCCGGTTTCTATATTTACGGTGAAATGGATAATATTGATTTCGTAAACAATGACTCGTGGGGAAATACCGATGGTGTTGTCTTCAATGTTGATGCCAGCCAGTGGGTTCATCCTTATCGCCCACTTTCGGCTACAACTGATGATAATCTTTCCGATGTCAGCGCCAAAAACAATCTTATGTACGCAAACGCAAGGTTCGGTATGTACAATACATCGAGCTATGTTATTAATGCTGAAGAATGCTACTGGGAAGAGCCACCTTATTTAATTTTAGGAAATCAGGTTTCAAACAGATCTGGTCACACTTACTCTTGGGGTCCACAGGTGGCAAGAGGATCATTTACTGATGATGGCAGTCCTTTTGATGGAACATGGCTAGATGGTGGAAGAGATTATTTCCTTCCAAATGATGGAACTCCGGGAAATTTCTTTGGTTCTGATGATTCCGATGTACCTTCCTATACTTCAGTATTACATGGCAAAATTGACTTTTCGCCTTATATAACTGATTTTAACGCAGTACCTGCAACATTAAGGAACATCACAGTAGATAATGCAAATGTATCAATGCCAGCTCCACCCTATGCTTTAGGCATACACAACGAATTTGACAATATCCAGAACGCTATAGATGCAGCACAGGAAGGTGATATAATTGAAGTAGTCGGAAATGGCACAGGATATGATTATGCTGAAAATATTACAATTGACAAAGGTTTGACAATAAAGGCAAAATCAGGCACACCGGTGCTTTATCCATCAAGCGGAACAAATATTACCTCCACAACAAGCTCAAACAGTGCAGTAATCGGATTTAAAATAGTAACCAATGCAGCAACAAATGATATGTTTGGAGTAGCACAAAGCACAGGCGATGTTCAGACCTGCGGTAGCACCTACTGGAATGGAACTACACAGTTGCTAACCTATTCTTCGATAGACCCATTCGTTGAGGATGGTGATGGAACTGCACCCGCAGCAAATAATAATTCAACAAACGATAATAATACACTTGGGCTATTTATTATATGTACACAGCCACCACAGAACAACTTGGTATTATGGCTTGATGCAGCACAAATAAGCGGCAAGAGCAATGGGGACTTGCTTGATTTAGCACCACCGGCAACATTTTCATGGGAAGATCTTGCTGGTTACAATGACCATGCAAAGCAGGGAAATAACAACATGCGACCAATGTATAACACAAATGTCATAAATAGCTTACCAGCTGTCAGGTTCACTAACACAGGTAATCCATTTACATCTAAGTATTTATGGATAGATTATAATTCATCAAGTAACAGACCAAATGCATTGACAGATAAAATGCTCTTTGTTCTCTTCAAAACACCATCGAGCGTTAGCGGAACAACTCCTCAGATGGTATTTGAACTTGGTGGGGTAACAAGCGGAATGAATGCATACGTTCGAGATAACAAAGTTGGATTAGGAATCTGGAGGACAAGCAGTCCGGTACAGAGAAGATATTTTGAATTCAGCTGTTCACCAAACACAGTATATCTGGCAAGAGCCTATTATGATGGAACAAACTTCCAGGCATTTTTGAACGGAACATCATCCAGCACAATCTCCTTTGCAGGATTAACAGCAGATGCATTTAGTTCAAGAGCTGGAGTAGGTGCAGCAGTCAATGGAACAAGATATTCATTCGGTTCATATAATATGACACAGGGACATCATTTTGACGGATATGTCGGAGAAGTTTTACTCTATAATGACTATGATGCAACAGATTGGAGCGATGCAAAGAATTATCTCGGAGCAAAATGGGGATTGAGCGGATATTTCTTCTTCCCAAGAAACGACGGCTGGGAGTTAATCAGCGAGGATTCAGAAATAAGTGGAGATGTACAGGTAATGCCCGCATATCCTAATCCTTTCACAAGTTCAACTTCATTTGATTTTGTTGCTGCAGAGTCACAGAATGTAACAGTAGAACTGTATGATGCACTTGGTCAAAAGGTTGGCACATTATTTAATGGTAATGTCAATAAGGGTGAAGTTTACACAATCAATATTGATGGAACAAACTTAACCTCAGGTTTATACGTTTACAGAATTCTTGGTGAAAGCTTCACTGAATCTGGTAAAATTATTTTGAATAAGTAAATCTTTTAAAGTTTTTTAAATTTTTTTTAACATTTTTTTTAGGAGTCTTTTATGAAAAAATTATTTGCACTAACAGCCTTAGTTTTTGCACTTTTCTTGGTATATAACAATGCCAGCGCTCAAACTTTTAATTCAGATGAGGGTACTAATTGGTTCGAAGTATATGTTTACGAACCAATTATTGTAACACCACTCGATATGGATCCAGACCCCGGTATCACAAGCAGAATACTTGGTGCCATTGCCCCCGGAACAACAAAAACTTACTCTAATCCAAATCTTGTTGATATACAGTTTTCTGTTGAGGGTGGAATAGGGGCTGACTACAAGGTTGATGTTGATGTTGACCACCAGATTTCTACAAGTGGTAATCCACCATTAGATAATTTAACATTAGGTGGTTTAACATGGCAAGTAGATTTAAATGTTGTTGCGCCCGGATATTTTGGAACAGCTGATGGTGGTGATCCCGGTTCAACAGATGGAGACTATACTGGTTGGGGAACATTTACTTTTGGCTCAGCCGGAAGAGATGTTTTCAGAGTATTCCCAGGTACATTGACAGCAGGACCGATGGCAGTATCAGGTACCTATAATTTTGCAGTAACACTAACTGCCTATTATATCTAATAAAATAAAAATTATTTTAATGGATTGATTTTTAAACCCTATGGTAACGGATACCATAGGGTTTTTTTATCCACGTGGATGGAATGTGCGGTGGACTTCTTTGATATAGTCATTATCAAGATGGGTATAGATCTGGGTAGTAGAAATATCAGAATGCCCGAGCATCTCCTGAACAGCCCTCAAATCTGCCCCTCCTTCGAGCAGATGAGTTGCAAATGAATGCCTGAATGTGTGGGGATGAACTTCTTTTTCTATTCCGGCATCCTTTGTTGCTTTATTTACAATTTTCCAGATTGTCATACGGGAAAGTTGCGAGCCTCTTTGATTAAGGAAGAGAATATCACCGGCACCAGTAAGCTTCAGAAAGCGGGATCTTGCCTTTTTCCGATAGTTGTTAATCCATTTCAAGGCAGATTTGCCGATGGGGACAATTCTTTCCTTTGAGCCTTTCCCGAAAACCCTGACTATCTCAGCATCAAAAAGAATATCCCTTTGCTTTAGATTTATAAGTTCCGAAACCCTTAGACCGCAGGCATAAAGAGTTTCCAATATTGCCCTATCTCTTATTCCAGCGGGGGAAGAAACATCGGGCTGCTCAATAATACGTTTAATTTCTTCTATGGAGAGCGTTGCGGGTAATTTTCTGCTGACTTTTGGAAGTTCAATTGTTTCCGAAGGGTCAAAATCAGATTTTCCAATTGTAAGAAAATACTTATAAAGGCTTTTGATTGAGGAGAGATATCTCATTCTGCTTGTGGGACTTAATCCGATTTCCGTTAGAAGGACAAAAAATTGAGTGATTAACTCCTGGTTGGATATTATAAAATTTTGAATTCCTTTTGCAAGGAGAAAATCTGAGAAAGTGGAAAGGTCATTCCGATAAGCAGAAATCGTATTTTGTGATAAACCTTTTTCAAGGGAGAGATAGAGCAAAAAATCTTTGAGCTGTTTTTGAAAGAGTCCGGGTAATCTTGAAATAGGAGTTTTGTTTTTTGGATTAGTCTTTCTCAGTTTCGCTCTCCTTTTGCACTTCGGTAGGGATTTCCTTGTATTCGATTCTTGAATGCTGCAAACCAAGAAGATTTTTAACGCAGGTTTCCTTAATAATTTTCAGGTCTCCAATTGTCAGGTTGGATTCATCAAATTGACCATCATTAAGCTTAGCTTGAATAGATTTTTCAATAGCATTGTCCAGGGCTTCAATATCGGTTGCAAGCCTTGAAAGAGCTTCTGCCGAGTCGCAAATCATTACAATTGCAGTTTCCTTGGAATTTGGTTTGGGACCCGGATATCTGAAATCTTCTTCATTAACAGGTTGCCCGTCAGCTTCTTCCAGAGCTTTAGCATAGAAATGTTTGATTAATGAAGTGCCATGATGCATAGGGATGAAATCAAGTATTCTCTGTGGTAATTTGTATTCTTTTCCAACACGGATACCGTCAATAACATGATTTTTGATAGCATCGGCACTTTTCTTCGGATGCATAAATTCGTGCTTGTTGTCAATATTTAACTGGTTTTCAATGTAGTATTCAGGTTTGACTATTTTACCTATATCATGATAATAAGCACCAACTTTTGCAAGCAAGGGATTTGCACCGATTGCAGCAGCACACTTTTCCGCAATGACTGAAATGGCAAGAGTATGTTGATAAGTGCCGGGAGCCAATTCGCTCATTTTCTGAAGTAAAGGATGGTTCAGATTGTTGTATTCTTCGAGTTTTAAGTCAGTAGTTATATTCGAAAATCGTTCAATAATAAATAAGAGCCCGAAAGTCAGCAGTGGAGAAAGAGCCGCATTCAAGACCGAAATCAACAGGCGATAGGCTGCAATTTCAAATTCGGAACCTCTTTCGAGGCTGAACGAGACAATTGTAACAAAAAATCCAATAATTATGAACAAAATTGATTTATAAATTTGAGTCCGGCTTTGAATATCCCTGACTGTGTAGGCTGCCAGAATACCAGCGAACATCATAGACATTCCGGTGTCATAGTCATTTCCCCTTATTCCCGATAGCATTAGAGATATTGAGACAGTAAAATAAAAGGCAGTTCGTGAATCGAACAGAATAGCAACCAGCATAGAGAAACCCGGTATCAGAACAAAGTATTGAAGCGGCAATTTAGAGGGTATCTCAACCGATAGCCACCCCAAAAAAGCAACAATGACAATAAAACTACTAAGAATAGCGACCTGAAGGTTATCAGCAAATATCCTTTTACGGATTATAACTAAATAGATGATTAAAATGGAATAAACAAGCATAGAATGACCAAAACTCCCTAAGACCATCCAGAAAGTCGTTACATCTTCTTTTCTCAAAAATTGAGAATGATTATATGAATTCAGCCTCTGAATTTTTTCTTTGGTTAGTTTTTCACCCTTTTCAATCAATATTTCACCTGCGCGGACATAGCCAAAGGTTCGGGCAACATTCTGACTGGCTATATCTTTTGCTTTTTCATATAGTTCAGACGAAAATTTTAAGTTAGGTTTATAGATTTTGATTAAAATATCATTTACAAGATTTCTGGCTGATTCATTCAGTTCAGCTTGAAATTGAGCTCTGCCTTTTTCAACGAAAAGCCCCAGATCCAGCAAATCAAAGGTTTGATAGATTTTGATTTTGTTTGGCATAATGTGAGCAGTAATCTCCGGTCTCTGTATAACAGATTTAGCAGTATCAATCAATCCTTTCTTATATATATTGTTTATAAATTGCTTCAGTCTTCTTTGAATGTTTGAGAGTTCTGGTATTTTTTGTTCGGGATTATCCCTGAAATAATCGTTAAGAGTAAAATCCGAAAAGAAATTTTTCAGATCAACATTTTGCTTTTGGGCTCTGAGAATGAGCTTTTTGAAAATTGTATCTAAGGTGTTATTTGCAGTGTTCTCTGCTGTATCATCATATAAAAAAGTAAGACTAACAGAATTGACTGCTTTCTCAATATCTTCCTTGTATTCATTTTCATTTTTGTATATAGGAAAGGAGAACTCAGCTACCACAGTTTGGCCGTTCCATTTGTTTCCTTGCTCAAGATTTAGAAGAAGAATTTCATTCCGCTCAGGATTAGAATGGAAGGAAAAGAAGAACGAGCATATTATTATAGTAATGACAAATATAGCAATTTTAACGTATAATGAGCTTTTCAGGTATTCAATGTTTGACTCTTTATTCTCTAAGTTAGTTAATTTCTTAAAAAGTGTTTCTTTTGCAGTCATAATCAATCAAAACTGGATTAATTTTAATATTTTTGTAACAACATTATGAATAAATGTGTTATATGTTATGAAATTTATATAAATTAATTTTGATTATTTATCAGATCAAATATAATATTTTATCCGATATAAAAAAAAGTAAGACAACAATTAATTAATGAGGTAATGTGATGGTTCGAATATTTTTTATTTTTTTTGTAAGTTTTTATTTATTTTTTTTGACTAATATCAAGGCTCAGAATGAAAAAGAAATCAATCTGCTTGAGGAAACAATAAATGAAAAGATAAAATTTCCAAAAGATTATTTTGGTAAAATTCTTGAAGGTAAGGCAGGGATTGATTATCAAAATCAAAAGTCAGAAAGTAACACACAAAACAAAGATTTGCTTCAATCCGTTTATGAGATGGAAGTATCTGGCAACATTCTTGTTGAATCAGAAATACACGCTGCTATTAATCCATTGGACACTAATAATATCATAATTTCTCCAATCAGGCAAAAACCCAACGATCAGACTCAGGTGATTGACTGCCCTGTTTATTTTACCAAAGATTTTGGTAAAACCTGGGATGTAAGTGAATTTCAAGCTAAGCCATCAAGAGAGAATGTTCTACTTGCTGGTGGCGGGGATCCGGTTTTGGCTTTTGATTCGGAAGGAAAAGCATATAACACTTGGATTAACCTTTTTTTTACAAGAATAGGGAACAACTATGACTCAGTCTTTGCTGATATGTATTGGGCAAAGTCAAATGATGGAGGCAAAGAATGGATTCGTTCCGCTAATGACCGTGTTGGGAGGGGGCTCGGTAAATATACTCTTAATTCAACATACGGATTGAACAGGATGCTTGATAAACAATGGATCGCAGTTGACAAATCGAATTCCCCATTCAAAAATAATTTATACGTAGTTCTAACTGAAATTACTGCCGGGACAACAAATAATTCAAGGATAAAATTATTCAAAAAAATGGCTGACGCAGACACATTCCTTACAGAATCTGTCCAAATAAATAAAAATATTTACAGCCTTGTTCAATTTTCTTCGATTGATGTTGACCACAAAGGAACAATACATATTACATTTTATGGGAATAATGGTTCTGTTAATTCTCTTTTCTATTCAAGTTCAACGGATGGCGGCAATACTTTCACCCCAGAAATCAAAATTACTGATTTTACATTTGCAGGTAGCAGGTTAATTCCTGGTAATCAAAATGACAGGGTCGTTGGAATGAGCCAGCAAAGATTTTACCCTTGCCCGATATTAGCTGTTGATAAGTCAGAGAAGTCGCCTAATGCTGGAAATATTTATTTAGTTTGGACTGCAAATGGTATAAATTCTGTTAAAGGGGACGGAATGGATATTTATTTATCTTCTTCAAAAGATAAGGGACAAACTTGGTCCTCACCGGTTGTAATAAATGATGATGAGAAAGGAAAAAAAGTAAGTCAGTATTATCCTTCTATCACAGTCAATAACAAAGGGGTTGTAATTATTTGCTGGTATGACAGACGGCACGATTCCACTGATAATAAGTCACATTATTATATGACTGCTTCTTTTGATGGAGGAAAAACTTTTCTGCCAAATTATAGGATAACAGGTTCGGAAACGAATTTTTCCCGGGTTGGACTCAAAAATAATAATTTTGGGATCGGCGAATATAATCAGGTTCTTGCTTCTGATTATTATGCTATACCAGTATGGGCAGACGGTCGAACAAACGATGGAAATCTGAATATTTATACTGCTTTTATTCCACTCGACGAGAGCTTGCTTTCAGTCGAGAGGGTTGCAAATATATATAACACAGTGACTATTGAAGAAATTTTCCCGAATCCTGCAAAAAACAAAATATCCGTTAAGATCATTGGAAGTTTGGACAACTCAGCAGAAGTTCAAATATTAAATTATCAAGGCAAGATCATACAAAAGTTCGATAATATCATTAAACAGAAAAATGAAGAGGTTCTCGAATTTTCATTAGATAAATTTACCAGCGGGATATATTTTTTCAAATTGACTGACAGAAATAATTATATTATCAAAAAATTTATTATAGTGAATTAACTTTTGATGCACTGTCTTTTCCATCCAAAAATTAATAGAAGCAATCTGGAATACTATTTCGAGGGTGATGAGCTAAAGCATTTGAAAGCTCTTAGGCTCGGAATCGGTGAAATGATAATGATAACAAATGGGCAAGGATTTAGTCTGAAAGCAAAAATAATGTCTTTAAGAAACAATTCTCTGCTGATTGAAAATCCTGAATTTTTTGAAAATTACGGAGAATTGGATTGCCGGGTTTGTGTTGGGATGGCTATTTTAGAAAACAGAGATAGAATGGAGTTTGCTCTGGAGAAGTGTGTTGAGCTTGGAGCTAAAGAGTTTTTCCCTTTGATAACAAAGAATTGTGAAAAAAGAAATATCAATCTCGACAGACTAAGAGCAAAATCATTAGCTGCAATGAAACAATGCCGACGATCTGAACTAATTAAAATTTCCTCACCTGTGGACATCAGTGAATTGCAGAAAAGGTTTCAGAATTTTGATACAATATTTCTGGCAGATATTAACGGAGAAATATATGACAAAAGATTCAGAAGCGGCAGAAATTTAATTTTAGTTGGTCCTGAGGGTGGTTTCACCGAGCAGGAAATAAATTTTATAAAAAAAAATCCGAAAACTAAATCAATAAATTTAGGACCAAGGAGATTGAGGGCAGAAACAGCAGTTATTGTTATGATGACTCTGCTCTCGATTGAATAAAGAAATTTTTTTGAATTTGAAATAATGAAAGTTATATGGTATAAATGTAAAGGTGATGTTTGGTGCTATCTGGATAAAGTTATAGCTGACCACCCCAGCATAGCCGGTCTCAAAGGAGTTTATGTAATCTGGACAGGAGAAAAAGATCAAAAAGTTCTTCGTGTTGGTTATGGCACAATTTCTGAAGAAATAAACTCAAACAGAAATAATTTGGCTATCAGAGCTTTTTTTCATCTGGGAGTTCTTATATCTTGGGCTGAGCTGCCTGAAGAAAATATTGAGGGTGTTCTGGAATATTTAATGAAAAAATTAAAACCAAAATTTTATAATAATCCACTGAATACAAAACAGATATCAATCAATTTGCCGTGGAATAATTAATTTTTGACTTTTTTTAAGAGCTAATTATCTTTTATGATTATTTAATACATACTCATAATATTGAATATAGAGATATTAATAATCCAAGACAAATCAAAGTTAGTGTATCTTGTTTAAAGAAGCAAAAAAAAATCAGCAAAAATATTCTATGTTTTATAAAGTCTTAGTAATCGAATTCTCGGTAAGTTTGAGAATTTTTTTTATATTTGTTTAACTAAATGTTATGAAAAATTAGAGGGAAATTATATGCCACAACCTATGCATTTAACAGATGATATTTTTGAAAATGAGGTACTAAAATCAAATGTGCCAGTATTGATTGATTTTTGGGCAACCTGGTGTGGACCTTGCAGAATTATTGCACCATCAATTGAAGAATTAGCAAATGAATACAGCGGCAAAGCCAAAATTGCCAAACTCGATGTTGACAATAATCAAAGAACAGCTATGCAGTATGGTATTCGTTCTATACCAACAATTTTGATATTCAAAAATGGTCAAGTTGTTGACACAATTATAGGGGCTGTACCAAAAGCTAAGATTGAAGAAGCTTTACTTAAACATATTTAATAAATAATATTTATGCCCAGACCAACAAAGCTATCAGAAGATGACATAAATATTTATCTTTCAAGATTTCCAAAATGGAAAAGAAAGGGTGATACTATTGAGCGGGAGTTAGTAGCGTCTAATTTTCCTGCAATCGTTGGTGTTCTTAATGCAATTGCAATTCTTGCAGAATCCCTTGACCATCATCCTGATTTATTAATTTACGGGTGGAATAAACTAAGAGTAACTTTATCTACTCACGATCAGGGAGGTTTAACCGAACTCGATTTTAAGCTTGCCGAAAAGATTGAAAGTCTTAACTTTTAAGTAATATATTAAAAATAAACAGAAAGACTAACTTATGGGTTCATTAATTATTGATATTTACGGAAGGGAAATTCTTGATTCCCGCGGAAATCCGACTGTCGAGGTTGAAGTTGTATTAGATGATGGCTCGATCGGTTTAGCGGCCGTTCCATCCGGTGCAAGTACTGGCGAAAATGAAGCTTGCGAACTTAGAGATGGAGATTCTAACCGTTATTTAGGAAATGGTGTTACTAAAGCTGTTGAAAATGTTAACACTGTCATTGCTGATGCACTCGAAGGTTTTGATGCTTCGGAACAGGTTCAGATTGATAATTTATTGATTGAGCTTGATGGCACAAAGAACAAATCAAATCTTGGCGCCAATGCTATTCTTGGAGTATCACTTGCTGTTGCCAAAGCTTCTGCGGAATCATTTATGATGCCTCTTTACAGGTATCTGGGAGGAGTGAACTCAAGAATTCTTCCTGCTCCGATGATGAATATACTTAATGGAGGGAAACATGCGGATAATAATGTTGACATTCAGGAATTTATGATAATACCTGCAGGTGCTCCCACTTTCAGGGAAGCATTGAGAATGGGAGTCGAAGTTTTCCATAATTTGAAAAAAGTGCTGAAATCAAAAGGCTTATCAACCTCTGTCGGCGATGAGGGTGGTTTTGCTCCTTCTTTGAAATCCAACGAGGAAGCTTTCGATGTGATTCTGGAAGCCATAAATAAAGCCGGATACAAACCTATTCAGGATATTTTATTAGCTATTGATACAGCAGCAAGCGAAATGGTTGAAGATGGAAAATATAAAATGTTTAAATCTTCAGGCGAATATAAAACTTCAGAGGAAATGATTAATTGGTATGTTGAACTTTGCAATAAATATCCAATTTATTCAATTGAGGATGGACTGGGAGAAAATGATTGGGATGGCTGGCAAAAGTTGACACAGGCTCTTGGGAACAGAATACAATTAGTCGGAGATGATATTTTCGTTACCAATCCCGAATTTCTTGAAAGAGGAATCAGGGAAAAAGTTGGCAATTCTATCTTGATAAAAGTCAATCAGATAGGAACCTTAACCGAAACTCTTGAGACTATAAAAATGGCTCATAGAAATGGATACAGGACAGTTATTTCCCATCGTTCCGGCGAAACAGAAGATACAACAATAGCTGACATTGCCGTTGCAACAAATGCTGGTCAGATAAAAACCGGTGCTCCCAGCAGAACTGACAGAGTGGCTAAATATAATCAGCTTATGAGAATTGAAGAAGCACTTGGCGATGATGCAGTTTATTCAGGATTAAGTGAATACCGTCTGTTCCTATAAAATTTTTAAATTGAATCCAGCCTGTTAATAAGGCTGGATTTTTTTTATTTTTAATGTTTGAAAAAAAAATATAAAAAAGTATTTTACAATACTTGAATTTTAAAATTTAAAAACTTTTTTCTGAGAGATAATTATGATAGTATTTGGTACTGATGGTTGGCGTGGAGTAATAGCACGGGATTTTACATTTGACAATTTGCACCTCGTGGCTCTTGCTACTGCAAAATACATAAAAAAACATTTTCCTGATAATCCATCAGTCGTTATTGGGTACGACACAAGATTCCTGTCAAGGGAGTTTGCCGAAGAGACTGCTCAGATTCTTGCCTGGCAGGATATAACAGTACATCTTTCTAACACATTTTCATCCACCCCACAGGTTTCATATCATACAAAGAATAAAGCTGTAAGCCTTGGTATAGTCATTACTGCAAGCCACAATCCACCTATTTATAATGGATATAAGCTGAAAGCTAACTTCGGTGGACCCGCCACCCCAGAGCAAATATCAGAACTGGAAAAAGAACTGAAACATGTTTACAAAAATCCACCCCAATTCAAATTTAAATCTTTAAAAGATTATATCTTTCTGAAGAAAATAAGATTATTTGATGCCAAGGATTCATACCTAAGATATATCAAAAAGAAAATAAACTTTGATGAGCTCAGGAAAGCTAAGTTCAGAATTTTATACGACCCGATGTTTGGTGCTGGTATTGATACCATCAAGCACCTTCTTCCTGATGTTAAAGAAATTCATGATAACTACAATCCTTCTTTTGGTTCTATTGGGCATCCGGAACCAATAGGTGAAAATCTTACCGAAATGATTGAAATGATGAAAACCGGGAAGTATGATATTGGAATTGCAACAGATGGAGATGCAGATAGGCTCGGAGCTGTGGATCATGCAGGAAATTTCGTAGATTCCCATAAGATTTTTATGATACTGCTTAAATACCTATATGAAAAGAAAAAGAAACGTGGGGCAGTTGCAAAAACTATTTCGCTGACTTCAATGGTGAATAAATACTGCGAATCTCAGGGAATCAAACTTTATGAAACTCCTGTTGGATTCAAACATATTGCAAAACTTATGAGCGAAGAAAAAATCCTGATTGGCGGAGAAGAATCCGGTGGTTTGGGCACAATAATTCATATTCCAGAGCGGGATGGTTTGTTCAATGCACTCTTGCTTATGGAGGTGATGGCTGTTCGTCAAAAATCTTTGATGGATTTATGCGATGAACTCGACGAAGAATTTGGCGTTCATAGGTTTTTAAGGAAGGATGTCCACGTTACCGAACAGCAGAAACGAGATATCCTTGCAGCCTGCGATAAAAAACCCAAGAAAATCGGGAAATATGATGTGATAGATATATCAACAAAAGATGGTTATAAATTCTTTGTTGAAAACGGTTGGTTATTAATCAGACCCTCCGGTACAGAGCCTTTGATTCGTTTCTATGCAGAGGCTGATTCAATAAGCAAAGTAAATGAATTATTAGATGAAGGATTAAAATTGAGTAAATGATTACAGGTTATTTCATAAAGGTAATTAATTGAAAAAGAAAATCTCTGTTATCATAGGAATTCTTGTCTTAGCAGCGATAATTGGCGTTGTGGTCTATGTTGTGAATATGACAAGCGACATTCAGGACACTGCAAATTCTTTTTTTAACGCCATCAAGAAAAACGATTTCGAAAAAGCATATGAATATACTTCCTCCGAGTTCAAGGCTAATACTTCGTTGAAGCAACTCGAAACTTTTTTCCGACAAACATCCTTGATTAATTATAATGAAGCTGTTTGGAGCAAAAGAACTCTTGAAGAAGGTGCAGGTGAATTAGGTGGTGTTATAAGGGCTATTGACGGTGGCGAAATACCTGTTACATTAAAATTTGTGAAAGAAGATGGCAAATGGAAAATTCTTTCTCTTCGTAAAGAGGGATATGGTTTTTCCTCTGCTGAGGTTGTCAAAGGTATGCCTTCAAATGAAGAATTGTCTTCTATGGCTTCCCAATCTATTTATGAATTAGGAAAGGCGATTAACTCAAAAAACTTTTCTGATTTTTATTCAAAGATTTCTTTACTATGGCAATCGCAGACTACTAAGGAAAAACTGCTTGCAGTTTTTAAAACCTTCAGCGATAATAATATTGACCTTACTGTTGTTAAGGATATGAAGCCGACCTTCATCGAAAAACCCGGTTTTGTTGACCAGAGATCAATATTACTTAAAGGATACTATAATGTGAATGAGAAAAAATACTATTTTGATCTTCTATATATCTACGAAAACAACAAATGGATGCTACTCGGTGCCGGGATAAATGTTCGGTAGTGAATTTTAAAGATTATAAATCCTAAGATAAGATTCAACCTGTTTTTCAATGCTGAAATTTTCAGCAGTATGTCTGTCTGAGAATTCAGAGGCTTTTTTGAGGTTATCTGGATTTTCAATGAACCATAAAATTCCATTTGAAAAATCTTCAGTCGAGTAATTTTCTGCAAGCCATCCGCATTGCTTATGAATGATTATGTCGTCAGGTCCTGTTGAGTTAAATGCAATAACTGGGGTTCCACAAGCTAATGATTCAAGGGTTGTCAAAGAAAATGCTTCTTCCCTCGATAGAACAAGTGTCAAATCAGCGGATGAATAAGCAAGGCTCATCATTTGTTCATTATTAATGTAGCCAAGTTTGATGATATTACCAGAGTTGAAATTAAATGACTCTGTGTTTTTTCCAACAAGACAAAGCAAAATATCATCTTTATGGGATAATCTATACATAATATCAGGAATAAAGTCCATTCCTTTGTTTATTCTTTGGAAGTCATCAGGCGCAAAAAGCAAAACGAACTTATCATCCGGGATTGCGAAAAGATCCCGGGAAAATTTCCGATTGTGAGGTTTAAAGATTTTTTTTTCTATTCCGTGTGGTATATGATAAATCTCTTTATTTTTAAATACCTCACTTTCTTGTGCTAGTTTCCTTAACCAGCTGGAGGGTGAAATAATTTTTAAATTATTTGTACAATTTATCAGGAATTTTTTTTGCTCAAGGATTTTCTTCGAAAGATTATTGTTTTTTGTATTTGTGAGTTGCGGACAATTACTGCAATCGTCAATAAATTTTTTGCATCCAGCTGAATAATGACAACCACCCGTAAATGGGTTCATATCGTGCAGCGTCCAAACCAGTGGCTTGGTATTTTTTCTGAAAAAAGAATTCCAATTGAGGAAGTCAGCAACAAAATGAAGATTGATTATATCAGCTTCTTTATAAAGTGGATGTGTTGTTAAATCGAATAGTGAATTGGTTAATGTAAATATTTCATATTCTTCAGGTTTCCCGCTGAGTTTCCTCTCGTTAAGGTATGGTATTATGTGTCGTTTAAAAAAATTAACAGCTTTTCCGATTTTTTTATATTTTTTATATTCCCAGAACTGATGAACCTCAGGGTTTGAATTGGAATATTTATCAAGAACAAGCATTTTGCTATCAAATCCAGATTTAAGCATCCCAACATGAAGCCTCAGACAGGCGGTTGCTGCTCCCCCTTTGTCAGATGTACTAATATGTAGAATTTTTTTACCCATCAGAAAATATCTAAGAGTATTTTAATAATTCTACGTGAAGTTTTTCCGTCGCCGTATGGATTGATAGCTTTAGACATTCTGAGATATTCATTTTTATCATCCAGCAGTTTTTGTGTTTCGTTAATAATTTTCTCGGGGTCAGTCCCGACAAGTTTAGCGGTTCCTGCCTCAATACCTTCGATTCTTTCTGTAACTTCTCTCATAACAAGGACTGGTTTACCGAGCGAAGGTGCTTCTTCCTGAATTCCACCCGAATCGGTCAGTACAAGATATGATTTATCCATCAACCAGATCAGGAAGGGATAATCAAGAGGTTCAATCAGATGGATATTATTAATTCCATTTAAAACTGAAAAAACCGGTTTCTGGACGTTAGGATTCAGATGAACAGGATAGATGATTTCGACGTCATTGTTGTTTTCAGCTATGTTTTTGAGTGCAAGGCAAATATTATGGAAAGGTTCTCCGAAACTTTCTCGCCTGTGACCTGTAACCAGAATGATATTTTTGCTGAAATCAACTTTACCGAAAAATTCAATAAATTTTTCGCTTCCTTGCTTCTTGATTATTTCAATGCCCAAAAACAGAGCATCAACCACAGTATTGCCAACATTATAAACATTTTCTTTAATACCTTCCTTCAATAGGTTATTATAGGCATTAATAGTTGGAGTGAAATGAAAGTCCGATAAATGACCTGCAAGAACTCTATTGATTTCTTCGGGGAAAGGAGAATATTTGTTGAAACTTCTTAATCCGGCTTCGAGGTGTGCAACTCTGGTTTTGCTATAAAATCCTGCCAAAGCGGTTACAAATGTTGTTGTAGTATCACCCTGAACAAAAATCAAATCAGGTTTAAAATCTGAAATAACTCCGTCCATCCCTTTTAATACATTTACAGTTATATCTGATAATGTTTGATTATCTTTCATTAGATTCAGGTCATAATCAGGAGTAATATTAAAAAAATCAAGCACTTGATCGAGCATCTGTCTGTGTTGGGCAGTAACGCAAACTTTTGTTTCGAATCTATCGTTGTTTTTTTTGAATTCGTAAACAAGCGGAGCCATTTTAATTGCTTCCGGACGTGTTCCAAATACGATGAGAACTCTTTTTTTCATTCAAACCTTTCCAATTATTTCCAACAATTTATCAGCTCTATTGTCCCAGCTGTTTTGTTTTGCTTCTTTTTTCATTATTTCAAAGTAGTTATCGTCAATTTTAAGTTTTAACCCATAATCAATTAATTCTGCAAATTCTTCATAGGAATTAGCTATCAAAACTGATTCATATTTTTTGCATTCAGCTAAATCCATTGAGACGATTGGTTTCCCAATTGCCATATATTCGAATAGTTTTATCGGGGAAGTGGATTCAGTAACACTATATTTTTTAAAAGGTATAATTGATATATTAAATGTATGTGCATAAGATGGCAGATCCTGATATTTTACGGGCTTATGAAAAGTTATATTTTTGAACTGCCTGAAATCAAAATCATAAACTGAGTTATCTCCAATTAACCCTATTAATACAAATTCAAAATCCTTCCTTTTTTCAGCAAGATAAATCAATAATTCGAAGTCTATCCATTTTGCTATCGTGCCGTAATATCCAATTATTGGTTTGTTACTATTCATTATTGTGAGGTAATCAGTTGAAAAGACAATCTTTTTATTTTGGCTGAAATGTTCATAATCACATGCGTTTGGGAGAAGGTATTTATTGGTTTTTCTGCTATTTGTGACTTCGTCAAACAATTTTTCAGCGGTTGCGAGAACAATAAATCTTTCATCTTTCAAAATTTTATCATGTTTATCAATTTTACTGCTTTCAATTGATTTTTGATTTATATCTGGGTGAATTTCATCAAGGTAATCATAAACTACAAGATTACCTTCATAAATTAGATTTGATAAGAAGCTGAATTCAGTAAGCAGATCGTAAGATACTGTATAAAACATTCTTTTTATGTTTAGTTTTAGTAGTAAATCAAGTCTAAAACTCAAGAAACAATCATTGACTACTTCGTAAAAACCGCTAATTAAATTTTTTGTTGGGAATTTGTAATAGTAAAACACGGTGCAATTTTTTTTTGCAAGAACTTTTGCCAATTGTGGCGGTCTCTGGAACATTGGATAGAACCAGCTATGAGTGCCTAACATTATAATAATTGTTTTATTGCCATTTAGAGATAATATTTTTCTTAATCTTACTTGATGAACCAATGAAAAAAATTTTGCAAAGAATAAACTGATATAGTTTAATAATGATTTTTGAAGATAAAATAAGTAGTTAAAAGCACGCCTTATTAATTGGGCAAGACCTTTTTCTTTGAAAATATTATAACTATGCTTGAAAAATAAAATCATAATAATTAATCATTGAGCCAGATGTGGCCATTTTTTCCCATATTCCATCAATTCGTAATGAAGAAGGTTTTTAATAGCTTTATCCCGGACACCATAGAGCTTGAATGAATGAACTAAAATCGGGGTCTCTCTGTGCGAAGTAAGATAAAGGAATCCATAGGCTGCTTCTTTAGGTTTTCCTCTGATAATTTCAGAAACGTAAACTTTTCTGTTATCTTCTAAAAAGAATGGAGTAATGGTAAAATTAACCGGATTAGAATTTTTGTCATACCAGTTTATCTGAAATCTGCCTTCGACCTCTTCTTCAGGGTTTATCTTTTCAGCTTCAACAAGAATTCTGAAGGCAGAGAAATTAGACTCTATGCGAACAGCCTTGTTGTCGGTTGGTTTAACTTTTATAGGTTTTTCGAATACTTCCCCGATAATAAAAACTGTATCGGTCTGGTTTGCAGGTTTGACTCTGTAAAGATAATGAGTTTTGGATTCCCTGACCAACTGAAGTGTATCTCTTATCCTTTGATTACTCAGTGAAAAATACTGTTCATAATTAAATGGAAAATTTTTACTTACTAAATAATAATCAAAGCAGGAAAGAAGTTCTAACGGGGAAAACTCGCCTTTCTCCATTTTTGTCAGTAAATACTGATTGAACCAATCCAGAGTATAGAAATAGCCCTTGAAATCACCTCTCAGATAATCATTATTCGAGAGGACATAAACAGATTTGCGATTTATATAATCAAGAACAGATTGATTATCAGTGATACAAAGTCTTGAATCCGGAATTAGCATTTCTTCCCTGAACATAAAACTTTTATCGGTGCTAACAAGATACTTAAAATTTGGTGCAATCAGAACCAGAGCAGCCAGATAAACTAAAACAGTTTTAAGAGCATTGAATTTAATATATTTAAATACAAAGTATAAAACAAGACATGATGGCAAAATTGCAAGAATCAGAGAACCAAGCATATAACGTAAATTCGAACTCAGGAAGATGGACAGTTGATAGGAAATAATGACAATCATAAATATAAAAAATGATTCCTTTTTTCTGTTGAAAATAAAAGTCAGAGGAAGACCTAAAATAAAGAGTAAATAATATCCTACAGCACCGTTGTCAATTTCCATATTTTTCGAAGTATTGAATACAATCGAAAAAATTGATTGTGGGGAGAGACTCAAAGGATTTGTGTCGAATGGGTCATAAAATTTTGTTATATCGAAGTAAGGGCTTTGAAAATATTCATTCATAAAAGGAAACAACGGATTTCCGGTTTTATACCAGATTATTAAAATTATTGGAACGAAAGGCAAACAGAACAGCAATACTGATAATGAAGAAATTCTGAGTGATTGAATAAGATTGATTTCCTTTTTTATTAATGATTGTACTACAAAAAAAACCAACAGCAAAGAAAGAGGAACCACAAAAAAAGCAGCCTGCTGTTTTGCAAACATTGCCGTTCCAAGTATAAAACTATATATTAAAGCGTTTTTAAGGATGAGCTTATTCTTCAGATAAATCAAACCCATTATAGCAGATAATACGAAATATACAGCAAATATATCAACATATAGTGTTGTTGAAAGATGATATATCAATGGAGTTGAGAAATAAACGAGAACAATCAGATTTACGAAAAGACTGTTATTTTCGATTTTTGAACCAAGCCTTAAAATCATAAGTAAGATGAGGAAGGAAATCAGCATTGCAAAAAGGGCAAGGGCTTTAGTCCCTCCAAGAGCCATCAGATAGAGATAGAACATCTGGGGCAGTATTGCATAATTTCCAAAACCAACCTGTTCGATAACATTATAATCATAATGAGTATGCAGAAGGATTTTCAACGGGAGTGCTATATGGTAAGCCAGTGAATCGGCTGCAAAAATTGGATAGGAGGTTGGTATAATATAAAATAATAAAAACAAATAAAGTAATGGAAAAAGGACTCTGTTTTTCTTGTTTATTAGTTTTATTTGACTCTTCAAAATTTTTAAATCACTCCACCAATTTTTGAATCTCAGAATTATTATCGAAAGTGAAAGAAGAAGATAAAGCGATTTATAGCTAAAATTATTAAATGTGGTGAGCCAAACAAAAAAGCCGATTATTCCTAAACCTAATGCCAATCTGAGAAAAACTGCATCAATAAATTTCAAACCTATATTGAAAAAAGTACCAATTGAATAAGCTGTTAGAAATAATAGCAAGACAATCAGAAGATCAAAGGCTATATTAAAATAAAAAGCCTCTATTATTATAAAAGCTGTATAAATAACAGGCAATATGCTTCTTTTCATAATATTCATTTATTCGCTTTATATTTCGGACAAATCAAAAACAAATTGAAAAATTTACAAAAGGAACTGTCAAAATTAAGAAAAACAAATAAGAATTCTGATTAGCGAAAAATAAAAAAAAGAGACTATCTTTTTGAGACAGCCTCTTTAATTTTGAATTTATGTTTAATTTTAGTACATATCACCCATTCCACCACCCGGAGGCATCATAGGAGCTTTTTCCTTTTCGGGTTTTTCGACAATAGCAGCTTCGGTTGTCAAAAGTAAACCGGCAACTGATGAGGCGTTTTCAAGAGCTACTCTTGTAACTTTAGTCGGGTCTATAACGCCAGCTTCGAATAAGTCTTCATAAGTATCAGTTGCGGCATTGAAACCAAAAGCTCCATTACCTTCCTTGATCTTATTGACTACAACAGAAGGTTCATGACCGGCATTAGCAACAATTTGTCTGATTGGTTCTTCGATAGCTCTACGGACAATTTCAATACCGACTTTCTGATCTTCGTTCTCTGGTTTTAAGTTGTTGAGTGTTCCCACCGTTCGGAGATATGCAACACCACCACCGGGGACTATACCTTCCTCGACAGCAGCTCTTGTAGCGTGTAATGCATCTTCGACTCTTGCTTTTTTCTCTTTCATTTCGATTTCAGTAGCAGCGCCTATTTTAAGGACGGCAACTCCACCGCTTAGTTTTGCAAGTCTTTCCTGAAGTTTTTCTTTGTCATATTCGCTTGTGGTCTTCTCAATCTGCACTTTAATTTCGTTGATTCTCTTTTTTATATCTTCACTCTTGCCTGAACCTTCAACAATAGTTGTATTGTCTTTGTCAATAACTATTTTCTTAGCATTTCCAAGGTAAGCAAGAGTTGCATTTTCGAGCTTGAAACCTTTTTCTTCGCTAATAACAGTTCCACCGGTCAAAATAGCAATATCTTCGAGCATTGCCTTGCGTCTGTCGCCGAAGCCGGGGGCTTTGACAGCGGCAACTTTCAAAGTCCCGCGTAGTTTGTTAACAACCAAAGTAGCTAAGGCTTCGCCTTCAAGGTCTTCGGCAATTATTAGAAGTGCCCTGCCGGCTTGTGAAGTTTTTTCAAGTATTGGGAGAAGGTCTTTTATAGCAGAAATTTTTTTGTCGTGAATTAAGATATAAGGATTTTCGAGAACTGTTTCCATAGAGTCGGCATCAGTTACGAAATATGGTGAGAGATAGCCTCTATCGAACTGCATACCTTCAACAACTTCCATTGAGGTTTCGGTTCCTTTTGCTTCTTCGACAGTAATGACACCATCTTTGCCGACTTTATCCATTGCTTCTGCAATCAGATCCCCGATAGCACGGTCATTGTTAGCAGAAATAGCACCAACCTGAGCTATTTCTTTCTTGCCTTCGACGTCACGGCTTATTTTTTTCAGTTCTTCTGTTATAGCAGCAACTGCCATATCAATGCCGCGTTTCAAATCCATAGGATTTGCACCGGCAGTAACATTTTTCAATCCTTCTCTATAGATAGCTTGAGCAAGAACAGTTGCGGTAGTTGTTCCATCGCCAGCCACATCACTTGTTTTCGATGCAACCTCTCTAACCATGTTAGCACCCATATTTTCAACTGGATCTTCGAGTTCTATTTCTTTAGCAACTGTAACGCCATCTTTGGTAACAGTAGGCGGACCAAATTTTTTGTCAATGATAACATTTCTTCCTTTTGGTCCTAAAGTAACTTTAACAGCATCAGCTAATTTATCAACACCATTTTTCAATGTTGAGCGAGCTTCAAAATCATAAGTAATTATTTTTGCAGCCATTGAATTTCTCCTTTCAATTGTTTGTAATATTAGTTAATAATTGCAAATATGTCATTTTCACGCATAATTAAATACTCTTCGCCATCTATTGTAACTTCTGTGCCGGAGTATTTGCCATAAAGGACTTTGTCTCCGACTTTGACCTGCATTTCAATAAGTTTTCCATCCTCACCAACTTTGCCCTTGCCCACGGCAACTACCTGACCTTGCATTGGTTTCTCTTTTGCTGTATCTGGAATGATAATTCCGCCTTTTGTTACTTCTTCAGGCTGGGAGGGTTTAACAATAACCCTGTCGTGTAATGGAGTTAAGTTCATAATTTACCTCACTATAAATATTTAAACATAAAATTATTAAAATCAAAATTGTTAGCACTCTTTTGTTGTGAGTGCTAACATTTTGACGAAGAAATTTTTTTTTATTGTTTGATTTATTTTATATTTTTAAAAATTTTATAATGATTTGAAACAAAAAACGTTTTTTTGTGTTAATTTCATTTTTTAATAATATTTAATTAATTTTTTGTGAATTGGAGTGTTTATGTTTTCTTTCAAACACGTTTTGATTTTTTTTCTTATAATATTTGCATTTTTTACTCATAATTTATACTCTCAGAGTCCGCCAACTTTATTAACACCTGAGAATAATTCTACATGTGTTCCTCTGAATTTTGATTTTACATGGACTGATGTTTCGGCAGCATACAAGATCGAAGTATCCTTAAATTCTGATATGTCGAATCCTTTCATCAGTGTTGTTACAGGTAGCGAGACTAAATATTCTGCATCCTTTACAAATTATAATACAACTTATTACTGGCAGGTTACTGCTGTTTATCCGGGCTTGCCCCCAACAGAAAGACCTTCAGCTATTTGGACATTCAGAACTAAACCCTTTCCTCCATCGCTTAGCTCACCAAACAACAATCAACAATGTTTGACAAAAAAGGTGAACTTTGCGTGGGGATCAGTAAGCGGAACTTCAAAATATAAATTACAAATATCAACAAGCTCTGATTTTTCAACAACTGTTTATGATCAGGACACTATCACTCAATTAAATGCAAGTATAATTGTCCCGAATTATAACACTGTATATTACTGGCGTGTCAGGGGAAATGAACCTTGTGAAACTGATTATTCTCAGGTAAGGTCATTTTCCACATCCAAGCAACCTCCTACGCTTGTTTCTCCGACCAATGGTGCATCATTTGTGGCTTTGAGAGCAGGTTTAAGATGGTCAGTTAGTGATAATCCTGTCGGTTTTGCTTTGCAGGTTGCTCTTGATTCATTATTTAATACGGTTATAGCCGAACAATATACCACGAACACATTTGATTCTGTAAATCTTGGGTCATCTAATACAACATACTGGTGGAGAGTGAAAGCTATTTATTCAGATTGTGAAACTGAATATTCTAATGTTTGGAAATTTATTACACTTTATAATGGACCCACTCTGAAACACCCGGCAAATGATACCACCTGTGCTCCTCTTTATTTGAATCTTGTCTGGGATGCGGTTGAAGGAGCTTCTTCTTATCGTGTCCAGGTATCTGAAAATGAAGATATGTCCTCACCAGTCATCAATAAGCATCCTGTAAATGCAACTAATACATTTGTAACACTTCCTAAAGGACTGACAAAATATTATTGGACGGTTAGAGCTGAAGATAATAATAACACAGGCGCCTGGTCCGATACTCTGGCATTTACCACAAATATCGAAATTGCCCAAAAATTATTTCCACCTAATGGAACAGAGAAGCTCCCTGTTTCAATTACTTTGAAATGGAAAAAGTTAGCTCAGGGGACAAATTATTTGATTCAGGTTGCCAAAGACCCAGATTTTAAAAATATTGAAGTTGACAAAAGGTTATTGGATATTGATACATTAAATATTAAATTGAAGCAATTTTTCACAACATATTACTGGAGAATCTCAACTCAGTATTTAACCTGTAAAAATCCCTGGTCTGATGTTTGGACTTTTAATACGGTTATACTGCCACCAAATCTGACTTATCCATTGAATAACAGTTCAAAATTACCCACAAATATTACTTTTACATGGGATAAGCCAGAAGGAGCAACCACATATAATTTTCAGTTATCAACGGATCCAAATTTTACAACACTGGTTCACGGTCGAAATGGACTTCCATTGAATGAAATTAATATTCAATCTGATAAACTTACACCCAGCACAACTTTCTACTGGCGAGTTAATGCTTCTAATTCTGAAGGAACAAGCGATTGGTCCCAGACCTATAAATTCACTACAGGTGCTAAAGCTTTGAATCAGCCATCATTAATATCCCCAAAAAATTTGTCAACAAACCTGTCTCTTGATGTATTACTTGAATGGTCTGCGGTAGAAACAGCAACTCAATACCATCTTCAGGTAGCTGATAATTCTCAATTTAATAAACCAATTGTTAATATTGACAATATTCCAAAAACTTCCTATGAAGTAATTGATTTGAAAAGTCAAACAGAATACTTCTGGAGAGTATTAGCATCGAATGACAGCAGTCAAAGCTTCTGGTCCGAAGTCTGGAGATTTACTACCGTAGCTCTGGCACCTTCTGAACCTGTCTCAAAGCTTAAACCTGAAGAAAATGCAGTTGATGTGCCTGTTGATTTGTCATTCACATGGCTTCCATTGAACAGAGCGACTAACTACGAATTTCAACTTTCAACTTCTCCAAACTTTCTTATTGGTGATTTGATTGTTCACGATTCTACCCTAACATCAACATCAAAATATATAACCGGACTTCAAAATTCTAAAACTTATTACTGGAGAGTCTTAGGCAAGAATGAAGGTGGCAAAGGTCCTTGGTCTGACTTCTGGAAATTTACAACAGCAGGCATAAATTCTGCTGATGATATCCATAATGATTTATTTGAGCTTAGAATTAATCCAAATCCTGCAACAAACAGTGCTGTTTTAGAGTTTGTTCTGCCAGAATCTTCGAATTTAGAAATCAGTATTTATGATATTATGGGCAGAAAATTGATTAGTGTTGCAAAAGGATTTCATTTTTCAGGTCTAAACCATTTTGAAATTTCAACTGAGAGGTTCGAAAGTGGGTTATACTTTATTGAAATATCCTTTGGAAAACTATCATTAAGAGAAAGATTATATATTCTTAAATAATATACTTTGCTTAAACATAATCATCAAGGGGGTTGATATACCCCCTTTTTTATTTTGTAACATTTCGTCTGGAAAAATATTATTAATTTTGATAATTAATATTATGATGAGGTTCAAATGAAACAAATAATTTTCTACTTTATTATTATTTTATCTTATTATACCTTACATTCAAATCCTGTTATAATTGACCACAAATGCGTGCAAAAGTTTGAAACGATTCCGGATAATGTTCTGCCTGAACTGGCAAGACTAAGGGTTATGTTTCGTCATGCTTCGGTTGGAACTACAATAAACAGCGCTCTGGATTGCTTGCAGGGAACAAGAAATAATCCCGCTGAATGTAAGAATTATCCACAATATAAATATGACCGTCGAAACTTCATTTGTCAGCCACGAGGAAATTCTGGTTGGTACGGTAAAGTTGATGATTTCGTTACTGAGGTGGAAAATCAATTGAAAGAATTTGATGTATTCTCTTTTAAATCTGATTATAAAATTACAATAAAGCTGAATCCCAACCAGATTAAAGCTAATGAAATTAAAATATACAATACTATCGGAACTATAATTAAATATTATAGAGCCGGTGAATTAAATACTGATATTATTAATATTGATTTAAACGACTTTAATTTTATTAACGGTGTTTACTTTTTAATATTAACCACCAATAAGGAGATAATTACTAAAAAATTCATAGTTCTCAAATAATTTTATTTTTAGCTTCTTTTTAATTATCTTTCATTCTATTTCATTTTGAAAAACAGATAATTATGAATAGAGTTTTTTTTTCATTTGTTTTATGTTTTTTGTTATTAATAATTCAAAAGACAGCTTTTTCCTATGATGAGAGAGATTTGAAAGCCTTCGAGGACTATGAATGTGTGATAAGATTAATAAATGGAGATATTGTTACTGGTGTAATTACGGATGTGTTTTCCACTGAAAATGATGGGACAGGCATAAAAATTCAGACAGAAGTGGGGAAAGCAACAATTTATATTAGTCAAATCGCTGATATTCGCCTCAAAGATGATTACTACCGCCATAGTCATAGAGTATTTCTACTTCCTACAGCAAACCCGATAAAGAATAATCATTTCATAGGCTCCTTTGAGTTACTTTTTTTATATTTTGGAGCTGGAATTTCTGATTTTATTTCGATAACTGCTGGGAGAACAATAGTTCCGCAGGTTGCTTCTTCCCAGCAAATTTCAGTCATGAATGCAAAATTTACGTTTCTAAGTATGGAGTTCGACTCGATTGCCAGAATGGTAAATCTTGCCATAGGAGGTAATTTAGGTTTTGCAAATCACAATAATAGATTTCAACATCTTTATATTGTTTCAACTGTAAAGCTGTATAAAACAGAACTGACAGGTTCAGTTTATTATAAAGTTGGTAGTGATGACTTCAATTTTATCTCTTACGGAAATAATCTGCAAGAATTGAAATATCCAAATGGTTCATTTGGTTTAGGTCTCGGGATTGACACCGAAATACCAAAAATGAAGGGATTTCATTTTATTGGCGAATTATGGAATATTGATGTCGAAAGACCAACAAACACGGCTTTGATGCTTGGATTTAGGTTAAGCAACACTACTGTATCAGCAGATTTCGGGTTTGCTCTTTTCACTCAACCTTATATATTCCCATTTGTGTCATTTGTTTGGACACCGTTTTGATAAAAATTAAATATATAAAAAAACATTTGGACATAATAATTTCTTTAATCTTAACAGAATTTTTTTCTCTGAACATATTTTGATATTTTTGAAAGTTTATATTAAGTAAATATTCTGAAAAAATAGGTTATATATATTGGATAAGCAGAGAACTATCAAGCAACCAGTCTCTTACTCAGGGATAGGAATACACACAGGAGAAACAACAACGATAACATTTCATCCAGCTCCTGAAAATTACGGTAGAAAATTTACAAGAACGGACATAGATACAAACATAGAGATACCAGCCCTTGTTGATTATGTTGTTGATTTATCAAGAGGGACCACACTCGGAATTGACAACATAAGGGTTTTAACAGTTGAACACGTTCTGGCAGCACTAACAGGTTTGCAGATTGATAATTGCAGAATCGAGATTAACGGAAGCGAGCCACCAGTCGGCGATGGCAGTTCTCTGCCGTATGTAGAAACTCTTCTGAAAGCTGGTGTTATAGAACAAAGCGAAGCTCGTGAATATTTCGTAGTTGAGGAAACCATCCGCTATACAAATGAACAGAAAGCGGTTGATATAGTAGCACTTCCTACCGATGATTTTAGAATCACCGTAATGATAGATTATTTCAATCCTGCACTTGGTAGTCAGCACACAGGAATGTTTAACCTTGAAAAGGAATTCATCACCGAATTTGCACCAGCCAGAACATTTTGCTTTCTCGCTGAAGTTGAAATGCTCTTGAAGCAAGGATTAATCAAAGGGGGAAATATTGATAATGCTATAGTGATTGTTGATAAAGATGTTACTTTAGCTGAACTTCAATACCTCAAAGAAAGTTTCAATCTCAAGGAATTGCCTTCGGTTGGTTCCAATGGTATTTTGAATAACACACAATTAAGATTTAAGAATGAACCTGCAAGACATAAACTTCTCGATATGCTCGGTGACCTCAGTCTGGCAGGGGTTGCCCTGAAAGCTCAAATTCTTGCGGCAAGACCCGGACATGCAAGCAATATTGAATTTGCCAAGCTTCTAAGAAAATCATATAAGAAAAAGAAACCTATTCCTCAAATCAAAGCACCACAGACAAGCGATGCCATTCTGGATATTTATAACTTACTTAACTTTATGCCTCATCGCTATCCATTTTTGTTGGTTGATAAAATAATCGAGATGGATCTGGAGGCAAAAACAATTGTTGGATTGAAAAATGTTACAATAAATGAACCATATTTCACTGGACACTTCCCTGAAAAACCGGTAATGCCCGGAGTTCTGATTTGTGAAGCCATGGCTCAAACGGGGTGCTTGTTGCTGCTTCAAAATGTTGAAGATGTTTCGAAAATCCTTGTATTTTTCATGGGAATGAATAATGTTAAGTTCAGAAAACCAGTTATTCCGGGGGATCAATTGTTAATGCATTTGAAAATGACAGGGAAGAAATTTAATACCTATCATTTTCGTGGTGAAGCTTATGTCAATGGTCAAATTGTTGCCGAAGGAGATTTTCAGGCAGCTATGGTTAATCGTTAATTTTTATGGATTTTTAAATTATGGCAATACAAATACATCCTACTGCAATAGTATCAGACAAAGCTCTTATTGGAGAAAATGTTTCAATTGGAGCTTACTCAATTATAGAAGATGACGTTCAAATTGGAAATAATGTCGAAATCAGGACAAATGTGGTTATCGCAAATGGTTCAAGGATCGGGAATAATTGTAAGATATTTGCAAGCTCAATAATTGGAACCGAGCCTCAGGATTTAAAATTTCAGGGCGAACCAACCTTGGTTACAATCGGAAACAACACTGTGATTCGTGAATTTGTTACAATTAATCGCGGGACATTGGCAACAGGCGAAACCAGAGTTGGTGAGAACTGCCTTATAATGTCTTATTGTCATGTTGCCCATGATTGTCATGTTGGAAATAACGTGATTATGTCGAATGTGTCGCAAATAGCGGGACATGTTGAAATTGAGGATTGGGCTAACCTTGGAGCCTTTGCCAAAGTGCATCAGTTTTGCAAAATCGGGACTCATACAATGATAGGAGGAGATATTAAGATTGTTAAGGATGTTCCTCCTTACACTCTTATTGGTAACATACCACCTAAAATTGAAGGTATCAACCGAATCGGTCTCACAAGAAAAGGTTTCCCTACTGCTCTTATAGAAGAAATAGACAATTTCTACTCTTTCCTTTACAAAAAAGGCTTGAATGTAGGCGATGCTGTCAGGGAATATAAAAAAAGAGAAAACATCTCAACGGAAGTCAAACACTGTATTGCATTCATTGAAAACTCCGGGAGAGGAATCTATACAATGACCGAAAAGAATAAACACTGAAAATTTCTTATGATCAATTCCAACATAAGAAAAAATAAATAATTAATTTTTTTTCTATACTTCCCCATACCGTTCTTCCCTGAAAACGGGAAACAAAAGTTAGAAAAATTATTTTGTAACTATTACCGGTATAGTTCTCGTTTGACCTTTATAATTAAGAACAATGAAATATAGCCCGGAAGAAGCTCCTGAACAGTTCCAAATTAGATCGGCTGAATTTGGTTGAATATTCGTAACCTGTAAATCTCTCCTTTCATTGATTTTGTTTCCAAGAATATCATATACTCCTTTTTCTGCATCCTCAATATCATAATCTTGTGAATCCCAATATATTCCTGCTCTTACTATCTCACTTGCCGGATTCGGCTTTGCAGGCGTTGAGTAGAAATGTTCTTGTGTTAATGTCTCATATTCTACCCCGGTCGCATTTAGTAAATCTTCAATTTTTGCCCTATACATTCCAAAATTTGTATCAGCAATTCCATAAGTCTGTGCTGCAAAAATGTAATCATCCATGATAGCAAGTTTACTAATTCCAGTTTTCCTGAATCCTTTATTTCTTGTTATCCACGTATCCCCGCCATCAGAAGAATAATGAACACCTCCCTCCGGATCCCATACCATCGTAGGTGAAATCCCTATGAATATTAGATCATTAACTGTAGCAACACAAGTAACTGTTTTTTCTCTCAAACCAGTGTTTTTGGGAATCCATGTTTCTCCTTTATCATAAGAAATATTAACACCGACATTCCACGAGCATGAAATTAATGTATCTCCTTTAAAGTGAATTTGACTTATGAAATGAGAACTTTTTTTAACCCAGTTTTCACCATAGTCAGTTGAAACATAAACACCTCCACTCGTTCCAGCATAAATTATATTGTCCTTTATAATAATAGAGTAAATTCTATCAATGTAGCTATGAAATCCATTTTTCTTTTGTACCCAATTTTCCCCGTTATCTGTCGAAATATAAACTCCCTGCTGATTATCAGTTCCAACAATTAAAATATTATCGTCTGCAGCTATTGCTGAAATATAATTTGAATCGGTTAAACCATTTCTTTTGGTTGCAATCCAATTTTCACCTCCGTCCTTAGAATAATAAATTCCACTTATTCCAGAGGAATCATTTTTATATTCACCAGTAAGAGTGTCTCTATAAATGGAGTATAGTTTATTTACTGAAGCAAAAATATAATTATTATTATATGCCAATATTGTCATTGGTATGATATCACCTATTATACCATTATTCTTCTTTGCCCAATTTTCACCATTATCTGTCGAAATAAAAATCCCATCATAAGTCGTTGAAGCATATATTGAATTATTGTAAACTAATAAATCAGAAATAGTAATATATGTATGATAACCACCTTTGTTATTGGTAAGCCCATTATTTATTTTTTCCCAATAAGAATACAGGTTATAAGTACTTATAGATGCAAATACTATAACTGCAAAAATTAATAAATTTTTCTTCATTTCCTTCTCCAATCTTAAAAATAAACAAATTAATTTAAAAATTGTTACATTTTTTTTATAAATTTGCCCATTGGAATTGGGCAAAACTTTTAAGTCAACAAAGTTTTCCTTTGCTCGCTTCTTTGCCGAATCGGTGGGTTCAGTTTCCGGTTCGGCTTTTTTTACTCCTGCTGTCAGAAAAACCCGCATAGGCTAACCCTCCTTTCAAATTTGTTAAAAATATTTCAAAAAACAGAAGAAGGTATTGGTATTGGTATTGGCATTGGTATTGGTATTGGTATTGGTATTGGTATTGGTATTGGTATTGGTATTGGTATTGGTATTGGTATTGGTATTGGTATTGGTAATCAAATCAAATAAACAATCACAAAACAATAACAATACGTCTAACCTTCAAGAAGAAACATAATAAATAAATCATTAATTTCCAAATTAATTTTTATTAGATTCCCACTTTCGTGGGAATGACAAAGGGCAATTGTTTGTCATTCCCGTGCAAACGGGAATCCAGATTCAGAATTGTTAATTAGACTCCCACTTTCGTGGGAATGACAAATGTCAGTTGTCTGTCATTCCCGTGGAAACATGAAACCAAAGCCATAAACACTCATTAGATTCCCACTTCCGTGGGAATGACGAGAGTCAAGAATGTGTCATTCCCGTGCAAACGGGAATCCATATCAGAAATAAACACTGTCATTCCCTGCTTGACAGGGAATCCAGAAAAAAAACCTTATTTTCCCGTATTCAACCTTAGTAGAAAAACAAAGCAAAAACAGAAACAACCTTATTACCTTATTTGTTCTCGATGAAGAGAAATGAAAATAAAATATGTAATATGGTTATAATGTTTGCTTTGATTCATCTTCCTTCTACTAAGGTTTATAAGAAAAATAAGGTTTTAAATAGATCTTTTATTAATGCCCTTCGTGGGAATGACAGATGGAAGAACAGACAAGAATGTCTGTTCTACCAGATGAGATTATTTGCAACTTTTTTTTATTATCTTCCACTACTTGAAAGTAGTGGCTATTCAATTCATTTGCCACGGGCTTTAGCTCGTGGATAAATATACCAAATAACGATAATGGTTTTTGCCAAATCTTGTCCACTACTTGAAAGTAGTGGCTAATCATATTTTCAAAAACCGCCCCACCCAATCGCCAGCACGGACAAAATACACCCCCGCCGGCAAGCCCGAAACATCAACCCTTAGTAGGTCGGACATTCCTGTCTGACCACTGTCCACAGATGGGAACATCTGTGCTACCGATAGGACGCACTCACCGAGCAGGTTGAAGATTTGAATATCCAAAAAAGTGAAATACACAAAAAAATGATAAATCTTATTTATTATCCAAATAATATGACTTAAGGATAATTTCTTTGTTATCATAACAGCAAATTGTTAGTTTGTCATTATTAAATGAAATTGGTACAAATTTGTTTTCTTTAATTTTTAACTCTTTTATAAATTTTCCATCCATTCCAAATATTGATATAAAATGTTCTTTGACTATTTCAGATGATGAAGGATCGACAATGTTTGGCGGAAAAGTTTCGTTAACAAAATAGATACAAAACATTTTTTTTTCTTGGTTATAAAGAAATGCCCTATAAGTTGATGTTGATGATAAAAAGTCTCCCCAATCATATTTCCCTGGGTTAATAGGTATATTTTTATTTGTCTGCCTTAAGTTAGTTGATCGTTCTAGTTCAATTGTGTCAATTATATTATAACTCTTATCATATACATTTATATAATTATTATACATTTGAATTGAATATAGATATTCACTACTATTAGTGAAAAACATAACAAACATTTTTTTTAAGTTATATTTTTTGTATAAATCGGAAACATATCCATAATCACCAACATATTTTAAATCTTTAGTGTAAACAGTTATAGGTTTTACCAATTCAATAGAATCCAAATTATTATCAATTTGATATTTATAAACCATAAGATAATCTTCATTAATAGGACATCCAACAATAGTAAATGCGTTTTTTAATGTATCAATTAAGTCAAAATGTATAGTTTTAAATTCTTTTTTAATGATATCGTATTCGATAATTTTATTTGACCATCCTGAAATAGGTTTAATAAAGTTCAATGAAATCAAAATCAAGCTATCAGGAATTCTCCAAGAAATATTCAACACACTACAATTTTTCATTTCTTTATGGTCGATTAAGTCATCTTTTATAAGTACAATTTTACCCGTTGTATCTGTTGAAATTAAATTTCCATATCTATAACCAATAAAAAAATAATTTTTATATTTTGAAGAGTATAAACCATGATAAAAAATATCTTGAAATTTACTATCCAACTCAATACTAAAATTTTGGGAAAATTTATAATCAGCATTTGATAGCTTTATTTTTTGAGATTTAACAAAACCTTCAACAAATTTAACCATCAAAGTATCAGTTGATAAATTCTTTTTTAAAATAATTTTTCCTTCATTATCCAGCATTATATATGAGTTTGTAGTATCTATGTTATAATATTTATGATATAGTCCTAATTCATCTGAGATTATTTTGAATTTCCAATTATTTCTTTCTATTAATGAGGCTATACCTTGATCATTAGTTCCACTTATGAAACCAACAATTTCAATATTATTTATTTTTTCAAAACTTTTTACCAGATAATCACAGTTTGACTCACAACCATGGCATGTTGGGATATTTAAGAAGATATATAATCTCAAATTATAATCTGTATTTTCATCAATGACCTTATATATTTTGTTGCAAAAACCAGTGTTGTAGTTAAAAATAAATAAGAACGAGATTAAAATTACTTTTAGCTTAAAATTCAATTCAAAAATTTTAGTATTTTCCATTAAACTGACTCCTAAAAAAGAACCTGATAATCATAGAGATTATCAGGTTCTTGAATTTATTCTATTGGTGGAATATATGATTGTAAAACACCATTATTATTTGTTGTATGACCGCTTATATTAATCGAAATATTAACAAGTTGTGGAAATTCATCACATTCATCTATCCTTAAGCTTGAATTGTCTGGAAAGGTATAATTAGCTGTATTAGGGTAAATTGTATAATCACTTGTATCTTGAGGTACACAACTTTTTTTTATACTACCTGTTGGTAAAGTTGTAGTTAATGAAAATCCTCCTCCAGGTAAAGGATTAATAGTAGATTCTAATTCAACCGTTACGACAACTATTACAATACATTTATCACCGTATCCAGTACAAGGGTCAACATAGAGCCAAGGTTTATAGTCAGTTGTATAAACATCTACAATAATATTAACGTGTGCAGTGGCTGCGTTAATCCTACACACACCAAAAAAAGACATTAGAAACAAAATTGAGACTAATAATAATTTCTTTTTCATTGTAACCTCCATTATAAACATAAACAAATTAATTATAAAAGTTACATTGTTTGATTAATTTGCCCAATGATTAACGGGCAAAAGGGAATTTTACCTGTTATAATAAACAGTCGCTCTGTTTTTCTTGCCGAACTTGTAACTTCAATTTACAAGTTCGGCTTTTTTATGGCAATCATAGGCTAACCCTCCTTTCAAATTTGTTAAAAATATTTCAAAAAACAGAAGAAGGTATTGGTATTGGTATTGGTATTGGTATTGGTATTGGTATTGGTATTGGTATTGGTATTGGTATTGGTAATCAAATCAAATAAACAATAACAATACAATAACAATACTTCTTACCTTCGAAAGTAATCATAATAAATAAATCATTAATTTCCAAATTAATTTTTATTAAATTTTTAGATTCCCACTTTCGTGGGAATGACAAATGGCAGTTGTCTGTCATTCCCGTGTAAACAGAAATCCAGAAAAAAAACCTTATTTCCCCGTATAAAACCTTAGCAGAAAAAACAAAGCAAAAACAGAAACAACCTTATTACCTTATTTATTCTCGATAAAGAGAAATGAAAATAAAATATTTAATAAGGTAATAATTCATGCTTTAATTCATTTTCCTTCTACTAAGGTTTATAAGAAAATTAAGGTTTTAAATAAATTTATTATTATATTCTTTCGTGGGAATGACAGATGGAAGAACAGACAAGAATGTCTGTTCTACCGGGTGACATAATTTTTTTTGCCCACTTATTGAAAGTAGTGGATATTCATATTTTTAAAAACCTTCCCACACAATCACCAATCCTCACAAAATAAACCCCTGCCGGCAATCCTGAAACATCAATTCTTAGTAGGTCGGACATTCCTGTCTGACCAATTTTCACAGATGGGAACGTCTGTGCTACCGATAGAACGCACTCCCCAAGCAGGTTGAAGATTTTGATTTCCTGCTCAGAAACAAGGGGTTGCAACCCCTTGTTCAAGCCAGATATTTCAATATATTCCCCAGCAGGGTTGGGGGAGATGGAAAAGTTTTCAAGTTTAAAACTTATTTCTTCGGCACTTGTTATCCCAAGGTCTGAAAGAGGCGCACGATATAATATCCTACCTGGACCCTCACCAATTCCTAAAAATAAATATTTATTGTTAGCATTTAATGACCAAAAAACATTTGATACTACTTTTGATCTTTTGATATATTCAATAATATAATCCAGTCCCTGATTGTATTTCAACCATGTTTTACCATAATCATTCGAATAAATCACCCCAGTATCCAATGAACCTGTTACTGCTAAAAAAATATAATTATCAAAACTCAAAATCGGAAATCGTATCCTCTTTAATTCAAATAAATTTCCTTGAGTTAAATATATTTGTCTCCACTTGTTATCATTATCATCAAAAATGAAAAACATTTTAAACCCATTTCCACTTGAAGATGTTTCATATTTCACGCATGTCAGTATATTTTGGTTGTTATTATTATTCAACCAGATTTCCCGAGTTCGGATTGATAAGTTTAGTCCATTTGTATCTAATACCCATGTATTACCATCATTGGATGTATAGTAAATTCCCTTCCCCCAAATACTTATATATAATTTATTATCATATTTTATGATAGAGTTAATAGTACTTCTGTATCTTCTGTCTATATTATCGGTAACCGGCTTCCATGAGTTACCAAAATCATTTGATTTGTAAACTCCTATCCCACCAGAAAAACCGATATATAACTCATCATCTATAAAAGCTAGAGACGAAAAATCTGATCCAATAACAGAATCACCATTTTCATTTTTATAGTATAACAAAAATTTATCCCAAGACAAGCCGAAATCGGATGAACGGTAAATATATTTACCATCAGTAGCTGCAAAAATCCAGTTATCCTTGATACAAATGGAACTGAATTGACCTCCATAATCATAAGTCGTTTCAAGTTTATATTTCCATGTATATTTATCACCGTTATCATAAGAAATAAATAACCATTCACGAGCACCAACAACAACCATTTCCTTATCAATTGCGACAGCATGTGCTCCAGAATAAATTTGATAACGGTAATCTTGTTTATAACACATTCCTGTATCTACTCTTTCCCACTCTGCTTTTATATTCATCATTATTGATATAAATAAAATGAATATGGAAATTAATATTTTTTTCATTTTTGAATCCTAAATTTGTTAGAAAAATATGATGCCATTTTAAGCATCTTAGAGAATAAGTCCATTTTATTTACTTAATTATCATCATCTTCTTTGATTTAACAACTCGGCCAGATAACACTATGCCATAAATATAGACCCCAGTAATCAATTCCTTAGCTGAAATAGTCATCTGGCATGGCTTTCCATTGCAAATTTCATGACTTTGAATTACTTTCCTTCCAAATTCATCAGTTATTACCAACTTGGCTTTACCGTTATATTTATTAGGGATATAATAATTGATCTGGCATGTTTCACTGAATGGGTTCGGATTGTTCTGCTCAAGAATAATATCCTCATATTTTTGGTTATCAACTGATAAGATATTATCATTATTTGCTTTTATTGTTATACCCTTTGCTTTTAAAGAATCAATCTCTTCTTTTAATTTTAATATTAATACTTCAAGTTCTTCTATCCTTTTGCATGCATCAACATAACAATAAAGACTATCTTTGAAACTGATGAATTCTTTCTTAGTTAACAGAGTATTTACTTTGCTTTCTAATTCCGCATCCTTTGATTTAGATTGCTCAGCGGAATTTTTTAAAGTATCGGAAATATTCGCTAAAGCCTGAATAGATGCAAACATTACTGCATCCATTTTTGCTGTGCTTATTGCAGTACTGTCTGGGAAACCGAATGAAAATTCCCTATAAAAATCCTGTGCCATTGGTCCAATACATGTATGGCTGACATTATTATATACCAGAGTATCTTTATAGTAAGCCCAATAGTCCTTCCATTTCCAAGTTGATATTGGGACTCTTCTTAATTTTTGTAAAATATCAAATTCATTAACTGGTTTAATTTCTTTTTTTTGATTTCTATCAGAGGTTAGGAATAATCCGTTATCAGCTGCCGTTAAGTAACACATGTGAACTATATTGCTATTAGCATCAATAGCATTGATGAAACGGAAAACTGTGTTATTCGAACTTGAATCTAATGGAACACCGGTAAAACGGAAGGTAAGTTGGTTTTCATTTGCTGATGGAGTTATCGTGGAATAATTATTACCATCACCTATCAAAAATGATCCGTAATGATCTGACTGCATATACCTACCCATTGTAGTAGTAAAAACCTCATTTGAGTTATTTTGAAAGCCTATTGAGATAGCTTTTTCATTATTAACTAAACAAGACTTACCAATAGATACTGCATAATCAAACATTGCAGAACAATTATCACCTAAAGCTATTGAACTATTTCCATTAACACTACATTGAAAACCACCTGCTAGGGATTGATAAGAATCATTATTTGCTGTGCATTGGTTTCCAAACACTAAAGAGTATTTTCCATCTGAAATATTAGCTTCTCCAAATACATTTGAGCAGTAACCACTTACAGAATTAGCAATACCAATTACACTAGCACCCTGAGCAGTTACTACATTTCCTTCTCCCATAGCGAACGAACTTTCACCTGAAGAAATGTTATCCTTTCCAAAAGCAACCGAATATTTTCCAATATTGTCCCACTGAGTTCCTGCAACTTCCCCAGCCCTTATAGCTTTTAATGAAGGTATCCACATAAACCTTGTCCCCGCACCTGTTACTGGTATAGTGCCAATATCTCCGTCAAAAAGCACACTTCCGTTTGTTCCGTGAAGCATCGCTAATGGTGTTGAAACTGTATTAATTCCAACTCTTACATATCCGTTTAATTCATTTGGAACCTTATATATTACCTTTGTTGAAACTAATTCGCTCCAGATATTTGCAAACTGCCCCCACTGAAAATTCATTGAGTTTTCATTGGTTTGAATATACCACGGATAAGCATCACCATACTCATTATATGCTTGCGTTCCTGTTGGTTGATAAAATTTTAATGTTGGCTTTGTTTCTTCTGATGATAATGTTATCTTTGGCAGACCCCAGTTCCATAATCCTGTATTGAACTCAGCTTTCCCAGATGGAAATACTTTTAATCTTTCGAATTCAGTTGAGCCATTGAATGGTGATGTTGCAAGAATTATTTTTTTTGTTTCATCTTTTATATTTAAAATAATATTACCTCCATTCTCCCTTCCGATTTGGGATTGAAGGATTATATCGCCAAGACCACGATTTGGACATAAGGTGTAGCTGTTAATTGTAGCAGGAGTTAATAAAGCTAAATGACCAAGGTATTGCAAGTTGTTAATATCGCCATAACTCAACCTTTCTGTAACAATAGGGCAATTGGTATCACCATGGATATGAAGTGGCATTTGTGGAGCATTTGTCTGAATTCCAATATAACCTGTATTTGGCCATGGAAATGTGTTGTTGCACAATTGACCATTAGAAACATAATGAAATGACGACAATGAACTAATGATAGCTAAAACACCCATAATGAACTTATTAAGGTATTTGACGATAGTTGATATTGCTAAATAGCAATATGGGGGGGGTAAATCTTTTTGTTTTTCATAGCACTGTTTCCTAAGATTGTTTGTAAAATTTATTTAAAATTTATATTAAAAGAACAAATATCGCTACGATGTAAAAATAACACCCAAATTTAAACAAAGTTACAAGAAGAAAAATTATTTTTTTCAAATTTTCAAAAACCGCCCCACCCAATTGCCAACACGGACAAAATACACCCCAGCCGGCAAACCCGAAACATCAATCCTTAGTAGGTCGGACATTCCTGTCTGACCAATTTTCACAGATGGGAACGTCTGTGCTACCGATAGGACACACTCCCCGAGCAGGTTATAGATTTTGAATTCCTGCTCAGAAACAAGGGGTTGCAACCCCTTGTTCATACCTGATATTTCAATATATTCCCCTGCCGGGTTGGGGGAGATAATAAAATCATTAGAGGCATTGTAGTCATAAACGTTCAAAGTGCTTTCATCATATCTCAAAATATAACCATTGTCAGTAAATATCAAAATTGTTTTAGACGATGGCTGAATACAACAACGATAGTGGGGAGGATAGTCATCTTTCCAGGATATTATATAATCCCATTTCAAGCCTCCATTAGTCGTTCTGAAGAAAACACCATTATCACCACACGCTATTCCTTCATTAAGATTCCTAAAATATACCTGTCTTAGTCCACTTATTATTTTTACCAAGGTATCCAAAATTTTATTCCATGTATAACCACCATCTGTAGTTTGCATCACTACGTTTGGATAATCTGTATAAGAGGTTTGATAATATTGAACCAACCAACCATTATTTCTGTCCAAAAAGTTGTAGGATAACATACCTTTTTTGGGAATGACTGCTCTTGTCCAGGTTTCACCTCTATCATCTGAAATTAAAAAATATAACTTCCCAAAATAATAATGGAGTTTGATTGAATTAGAATCAGGACATTGAAAACTATAAAATTCAAAAGTACTGTAAGGATTTGATGATTTTGTGAAACTATCGGGAATTGCTACATTCAGCCAATTCAAACCACCATCGTTAGTCTTTAATAATTCATTGGAAGTCAAACATAAACCATTAATTTCATTGAAAAACTTTAAACTAATAATTTGCCTTTTAGTATTAACTCTTATTTTTCTCCATGTTGAACCTCCGTCTGTGGTTTTGAATATAATTCCTGAGTCAGCACCCATATAATATAAATTTTTATTTACAAAATTAAAACAAATTATTTCATAACGCCCTTGTCTTTCTTGGGGTATCCTATATACGACAGAGTCATGCAGTAGTTGTTTCCAGGTTTTCCCACCATCAGTTGTTTTTTTTAAGTCAGTTCTGGAACCTATTAAACTCATTGCCAAACAATTTAAAGAATCAATACAGTCAACATCCCAATAGAAGCGGTTATATGAATAATCAACAATCTCCCAGCCCGGAGGAAAAGCTTTAAGGATAGAAGAGTTACCAAAAATTAGAGTAATAAATAATATAAGATACTTCATAATTCAATATATTATAATTTTATTTGTGTAATTCCTTTTTCCACTTTTTAAGATAAAATAATAGATTCCATCAGGAGTTGAGTTTGATAGCTCAAATTCAATAATATTTTCATATTGCTTTTTAAATGTCTTAATGTAATCTGTTACATTAACACCTAAAATATCAAACAAGCTATAATCTGCGACGTAAAATTCAGTATTTAAAATTAATTTAAACATCATTAAATCTCTATTTATAGGATTTGGAAATATAACAGGTTTTTCAGAATCATTTTGATTTTCATTATTAATACTGGTCGTTAAGTCATATCTTTTAACAACACCCTGATGTGCAATTAGATATTGTCTTGTTCTTGATGGAATTGATACTTTCAGAAAAAACAAAGGATTAGCATAAGGAGGATAAGTCGAATCAGATAACCAATTTCCACCTCCATCTGTGGTTCTTATGACTGTTTGATTATGACCAACCGCGATTCCTGAAAAATCATCGAAGAATTTAATATCCGAAATATGAAAGCCTGGCTTCTCAATTTGTGTTTGCCAACTTGATCCGCGGTCTGTTGTTTTATATATACAGGAAAAAACAGTCGAACCACTAAAATAACTACCAACCCCCCATCCAGTATCTGAATCAAGAAAGAACAACCTGCTGATTCCCTTAGGGCATTCTAGGATTTTTAACCGGTCGGATTTGTAATCATAGCTTAAAAAATATTTGCCTTCTTGTGAATTTAACAAGAAATTGAAAATAGTATCCTTTGTTATAAATACATCTGCAGCATAATAAAATTTAAGACTGTCATCCAACCTGATATTATCCCATGTTTGACCCTTATTTTGAGTTACATAAAAATCACATTTGTTTGGATTGCCTAAAACACATCCAAAATTATCTGTCATCATAAACAATCTTACCAAATTAGCATCAGTTTTAAGTTTTATAGTATCCCAACTCTTTCCTCCATTAACTGATCTGAGAATTTTACCGTTATTGCAGGCAACTAAGTACAAGCTATCATTGGGACAAGCTAAATCATTCAACTTAAGTCCCATTGATTCTTTAGAGTTGTCATATAGAACCGACCATATGTTCCCCCCGTCTATTGTTTTTCTGACGAAAGCACCCCAACCACTATAATTGGCAATTGTCAAACAAGTATTTGAGTCAATGCAGTCAATTGCTCTGTAAATGTTGGCGTAATTGGAATCAACAGTTACCCATTGTCCTGCAGTTAAACAATTAATATTAAATAACAATATAGATATTATTGTTAATATTATCATATATGAATCTATTTAATAACAACAAAATTTCTATAAAAACTACTATTATTGAATGATACCCTAACATGATAAAAGCCTGAATGAAAATTCTGAACATCAAAACCAATGACATTTTGTTCCGCTTCTGATTTCATTCTTGTTTCTGTTACCTTAACTCCAAAATTATTAAATATTTCTAAAACGAAATCATCTCTGGTTCTGAAATTTAATAAAATTTTAAATATACCGTTATTTGGATTAGGTATTACCCGAATTTCATTTTTAAAAACATCTTGATTAATTTTTGTATCAGAAGTCTTGTAATATATTGGAGCTTCGAACACTAACTTGTCACATATTATATAACATGGATACATACAATTATCTTCAACTTCTACTAATGGCGATGAAGATACCTGTATTATTTGTCCTATTGGGTTTTTACATATAGTAATCTGGGTTCTGCAGCATGCATCCTTACTTCCGCAAGGAATTGACCAAATTTCAGTTTTATCAGGTATATTTGGTGGAAATCCGGGTATAAATACTGTAATTGTCTTCCAACAACTTGCCGCAGTTGCTCTGTAATAATCTCTACATCCTTCTTGATCCCAAGGAGTAAATGGTAGAATTCCGCTCGTAAATAATTCTATAATTGTCTCTTTAAAGAAATTCTTATCACAATATGTGCATTCTTCTGGGGTTTTATGTCTGATAGCTGCTAGCATAATCTCTTCCTGAAAACCTTGACCAATTGGACAAATTCTCCAATAATATTCAACTTCTAATACACAAAGAGCACACATTAAGGGCGGAGGGTCTGGTGAAAATTGATGCGTATATGGTCCGTTCCAATCACAATTAGGTGACTCAAACTTACAATCATCTGAATAAATAAATGTGCTTTTAAAAAATAATAAAAAAGTTATAAAGACAGTTATCTTTCTCATTTTCTTTCTCCAATCTTAAAAATAAACAAATTAATTTTAAAAAAGTTACATTTTTTTTATTTTCCCGTTGGAATTGGGCAAAACTTTTCAAGACAACAAAGTTTTCCTTTGCTCGCTTCTATGCCGAATCGGTGGGTTCAGTTTCCGGTTCGGCTTTTTTATACTCCTGCTGTCAGAAAAACCCGCATAGGTTAACCCTCCATTCAAATATTATTTGGGGAAACTGATAATCATTACTCTTGTATAGTGTTTTAATCTTTAAGAATATTAATTAATTCTTTTTTTATAGTCTTAGATGTAAAACCTTTATAAAACAGCTTTCCATAAGGTATAAAAATTTCTTTTGAACCTTTAATTATTAAAATCGAAGGTGTATTCAAGACTTTATAGTCTTGAAAAACACTATTTGAAACACTATCAGATTTATCTCGTTTTTTGAATGTATCATAGAAACAATTATCAAATTTTAAGTATTCACTGACTGTGTTTTTAAAATCTACTTTTAGAAAGAAATTGTCTTTTGATTTAATTATTATATAAATTTTTTGCTTCACTTCCAATTCAGTAATAGCAGCACTCAATTCCACCCAGCATTGATGACAGGTTGGTGATTGGTAAAATAAAATTAATGATGAATCTGATAATTCCCTTAAATCAATTTTATTATTATCTAAATCATATACATTCAAACTATATAAAAGTTGAATAAAAAGAAAAAAATTATATAAGACAATCATCTTATTTCTTTCCTAATAATAGAGTAACGTGGCTTATGATGACGATAATAATCTTCAAAGGTCTTTGTAACATCTTTTTTTCTCTTACCTATAAAAGGTTCTACATTATATGGAATATGATGAATAGATAAAATTGAATTACCTGATAGCACAAATGATGAAATCATTAAATCAGAAATACTAAATAAACTATCATTTTCTGTACAGTTTTTTAGATCACTATTAATTATATCCCATTTTTTTAATTCGTAATTATAACCCCACAAATCAAAATACAATTCATAGTAATAATCATCATTTTCCGGTGGTGATGTCCATACTACCATTAATTTATCATTACTCAAAAAGTGAATACGCTGAATTAAAGAAATATTTGACATTTCATCCATAAGACCTTCAAAATTCATTTTCTTCATGCTATCATTTATATTTTTCTTGTTTTGCAGAGATATCCATTTTATTGGAATTCTGATTAAAGTATCAGTTTTGTTAATTAAAATATTTTCAATTCTAATGAAATATCTGTTTGCATCACTAATTGCTAGATATTCACTATCTATGTCAATCAATTTTCTTGGTTGAATATAAACCCACTTTAAACCCTTCGGATCTTTATAGTGTTTAATTTTTTGATTAAATGTTTTAATATTAATATTAATTTTATATGTGCTAGAAACAGAATCGGTTGTTCCTGATCTATTACCTGAATTATAGGCTATTACCTGATTATCAATTATTTTTAAATAGTAGCACTTTTTTAATAATTTAATTTCATCAATAAAATGATAATTTAAATCATACAGTTGAAAAATTAATAAACTATTACCTATTAATAAAAACAAATAGTCATTAATTATTTCGAAATCCCAAATTGCATATCTACTATCCCAAATGGAATCAGAAATAATAATTTTTACCATTTTATTTTTTTCGGGGAAAAATAAGTTAAACTCAAAAAAATCACTTAATTGCTTATCTGATCCATTAAGAATAACCAACTCATTGTTAATTAATTTTGCAACGATCTCTCTATAACTAGTAATTGAGGAATCAAGTAAAAATATTTCATTGTTAGAAATTATATCGCAAACACTTTCTTTTCCTGAGCTAAAAGCAATTGCAAAAAGAAATACTATTACAAAAAAAAGATTTTTAATGAAATTTTTATACATTTTTCCTTTTATAAATAATAAACTATTTTTTGCAGAACATATCTTGGTATTAGAAATAGGGGATCTTCTTATCAAATAAATTCTCGAAAATCCCCATTACATAATCAAACATTAAATGAAATTAGGATTATTCAGGTGTAACTTTTGTCATCACAAGGCTTATATATCTTTGACTTAGTATTTCGTCATAACTCCATTCTACTGTCCTATAGATAACAACATCATTTGAAATAATTAAGTTATTTGAATATATTCCTTCATAAACATCATTATCAATTTGAGAATCAGCATAATCAAACATATCTTGTCCATTACCTTCGTCAAAGAGTATTCTCTCGTCTAAACAAGCACAAGATCTTGGATCCAAAAAACCATTATCAAATGAACATGTCAAATCACCTATGTTTCTACATACTAGTCTGCAAACATCTATTTCGCAAACTACAAAAACATCACCAAATTTTGTTACAGATTTAGCAGCTTCTATTGATATTTTTTCATAATGATGAGTTTCTATTATTTCACTATTAGAATAGGATGTTATAAAAAGTAATGAGAATATGATAGTAATTATTTTCTTCATTTTTTACTCCAATTAAATATAAACAAAATAATTATAAAATTTTACATTTTTTATTAATTTGCCTATTGGAATTGGGTAAAGCTTTTAAGTCAACAAAGTTTTCCTTTGCTCGCTACTATGCCGAATCGGTGGGTTCAGTTTCCGGTTCGGCTTTTTTTACTCCTGCAGTAATTTTTGACCCGCATAGGCTAACCCTCCTTTCAATTATTTTTTAATTATTTCAAAAAACAGAAGAAGGTATTGGTATTGGTATTGGTATTGGTATTGGTATTGGTATTGGTATTGGTATTGGTATTGGTATTGGTATTGGTATTGGTATTGGTATTGGTATTGGTATTGGTATTGGTATTGGTATTGGTATTGGAAATCAATTCAAATAAACAATCACAAAACAATAACAATACGTCTAACCTTCAAAAATTAACATAATAAATAAATCACTAATTTCCAAATTAATTTTTATTAGTTTTATAGATTCCCACTTCCGTGGGAATGACAAATGTCAGTTGTTTGTCATTCCCTGCTTGACAGGGAATCCAGAAAAAAACCTTATTTTCCCGTATTAAACCTTAGTAGAAAAAACAAAGCAAAAACAGAAATAACCTTATTACATTATTTACTATGGATGTAGATTAATGAAAATAAAATATTTAATAAGGTAATAATGTTTGCTTTGATTCATTTTCCTTCTACTAAGGTTTATAAGAAAAATAAGGTTTTAAATAAATCTGCTATAAAAGTCCTTCGTGGGAATGACAGATGGAAGAACAGACAAAAATGTCTGTTCTACCAGATGACATTATTTTTTTTCTTTTGCCCACGACTTGAAAGTAGTAGCTTTTCATATCTTCAAAAACCGCCCCACCCAATCCCCAACACGGACAAAATAAACCCCCGCCGGCAAGCCCGAAACATCAACCCTTAGTAGATCGGACATTCCTGTCTGACCACTGTCCACAGATGGGAACGTCTGTGCTACCGATAGGACGCACTCCCCAAGCAGGTTGTAGATTTTGATGTCCAACACCCCGTCAACCCACGGCTTAAGCCGTGGGCTACTTAACGCAATTTCAATATATTCCCCAGCCGGATTGGGGGAGATTGTAACTTTCTCTGAATGAGATTTTAATATATTTTCATCTATAGACAACTTTTCTGAATATTTATATATTGACCCGTCCTCCGTTAATCCAATCATTTCATGTGGACCTAACATTACGATATCCGAAAAATAATCGGCGGTAATGCCAGAGTTAAAGGAACTATCCTTATACCAGGATTTACCTCCGTTAGATGTTCTCCACATTTTATGCCAGTTTCCAATCGCAACTCCATGATTTTTATCAAAAAAATATATTCTTTTCAAACCATCAGGATAATGCTCTATCGTATCAAGCTGCTTTTCCCAAGTCATCCCACCGTCTGTTGTATGAAAAATTAGATCTTTATGAATATAGTCTATAACCCTTTGACCTGCTACAGCATAACCATTATTTTTATCAAGAAAGAAAAATTTTTCAACAATTGGGTATATGGGCTGATAAACTTCCCAGTTTGTGCCATAATCTTCAGATCTGATTATATAATAACCTCTACCACCTATACCACCTCTCCAAACCAAAGTTATAATAAAACCATCATCAGGACAATAAACATCAAGAAAGACTAAAGGTTTTATACTATCAGGAAGATTAAATTCTACTTTTTGGTACGAATTCCATCCATCCTTTGTAATATATAATTCAAATGGGCAAGAAATTGCTCCAAAATTATCGGAATACATCGAAATATTGTACCTGTCAGACATAAATTTTGGATTTGTTCTTGATCTAATTTTAAATGTATCCCAAGTGGATCCATTATCAATGGATTTCCATACAGTTCCTGTGTCACCAACTACAACTATTTTCCCGGATGGTAAATATGAAACCTCTGCACATTGACTCGGAATATAAGATCGAATATATCCAAGAGAATCGTAATAGCTCCATTTTTTATCCCTATATGCTTCATACCAACTAAATCCTCCATCACTGCTCATATAAAAAATAGGGAAAGCATTTCTATTACTTACTGCTATGCAATTCTCCTGGTCTTTACATCATATTGACTTAAAGTTTATTGCAAATTGATCATATTTTTCAAATACTTTTGTCCAATAACCAGTACCAAATAGATTAGTACTGATAAATACGTTCATAACTATGAAAAAAATTAGTTTTCTCATCTTTCTCTTACTCCTTGATTAATAAGATCTTTCCAGAATAAATGAATTCATAGTCAATAATTAGTTTATAAAAATATAATCCGTTTACAAACTTGCTGAGATCAATATTTCGGTTAAATATTGATTCATTCTTATTTATTAATTCAGAATATATTTCTGTGCCTAAAGAATTATAAATTACAATTAATATTTTTCCACTTTTATTGTTTTGAAGAATGATATCAAGGTAATTATTTGAAATAATGACATTGTTGCATGTTATAACATTTTGAATATTATTATTTATTACAAAATTTTCCTCAGATTTTCTCGGACGGCTGACAAATGATGAATCGGTTGTAGGTAACCAATCACAAGCAACATTGCATGAATCATACTGATAACAAAACCATGGTTCATAATTTATTCCTGACTGGATCCTTTCGATAGTAAAAACTGAGTCGCCTATATTACACTTTTTAAAAATCGACCAGCAACAAGCTGAATCCACGCATGGCTGAAAATGTAAACCTTCAGATGGTACTATTGTAATGTTTTCATCTTTCCAGCAGGGTGCTGTAATTGCTCTGTATGTAGTTATGCATGAATCTAGTGGTGGGTCTGGCAATTCAGCTTTTAATAAAAGCCATTTCCAAGCTTTTTTTATTGCTTCATTCGTCGATGAAAAGCAAAAATTACAATTTCCATATATATCAGCAAATAATAATTCAATATCCTGAAAAGATGGTGTGCAATTTTCAGTTTTTCTCCAACGGTAATAAACTGCCAAATAACAGCCAGGGCATCCGGTGATAGGAATTTCTTCTACGTATTTATATTCCCACATACCTGTATTGCATGGTATATCACAACTCAAAGTATCTAATTTCTTAACAATAACACTATTCCAACAATCATAAGAGCAATCCGGTGGGTTGATAGGTCATGGATAATTAATATTTGTATTCCATGAACAATACCATGTACTGACAACATAATCAGGTATTTGATCGTTTGGATTTCTGTTAAAAGTTATATTTGATTTAATCCAGCAACACCTAACTCCATTATCACAAAGGACTCCATTATTAAAACATTTTGCTGTCGAGGATATTTTGACCCAGGCATCATAAGTCGGTCTTGGATCTCCCCAATCGTAATTATTGAAATTCATAACCCTGTTTTTAAAACTTGGATCCTTTGTTGAAATTTCTACCAAAATATCATAATAAGCATGGGAGAAAACTACATTGATACAATTGCTACAATAATCTGGACCTTCAATAAATATTCCTGATATATTCAGTTCAAATAAGTCATTAGGTAGCCAGCGATACTGATATACTATTGTAAAACAACAATTGAAAGGACAATTGCTCATAGGCATTTCATTCCCGCAAATATTTTTGTAAAAGCCTGGCTCCAAGGACTATTTTGAATTGTGTCGCAAGGTGGTGCAATTGTTCTCCATCCGATTCCATAGGCTCATGTTGAACTATAATTCAACGTGATCAAAAGGATAATTAAACCTAATATTATTATGGGGGGGTAAAATAATTTTTAGACATAACTAACTCTCCTTAAATAGTTTGAGAAAATGTATTTATATATATTTATTTATGTTATGTCAAATTTACTAAAAGAAAATAAAATTAAATATTTTTATTTCCAAATTAATTTTTATTAATTTTTCAGATTCCCACTTTCCTGGGAATGACAAATGTTAGTAGAGTGTCATTCCCGTGAAAACGGGAATCCAAAGCCAAATAACTAATTAGATTCCCACTTCCGTGGGAATGACAAAGGTCAATTGTTTGTCATTCCCGTGCAAACGGGAATCCATATCATAAATAAACACTGTCATTCCCTGCTTGACAGGGAATCCAGAAAAAAACCTTATTTCCCCGTATTCAACCTTAGTAGAAAAACAAAGCAAAAACAGAAACAACCTTATTACCTTATTTATTCTCGATAAAGAGAAATGAAAATAAAATATTTAATAAGGTTATAATGTTTGCTTTAATTCATTTTCCTTCTACTAAGGTTTAGAAGAAATATAAGGTTTTAAATAAATTTATTATTATATTCTTTCGTGGGAATGACAGATGGAAGAACAGACAAGAATGTCTGTTCTACCAGATGACATTATTTTTTTTCTTTTGCCCACGACTTGAAAGTAGTGGCTATTCATATCTTCAAAAACCGCCCCACCCAATCGCCAGCACGGACAAAATACACCCCCGCAGGCAAGCCTGAAACATCAATCCTTAGTAGGTCGGACATTCCTGTCTGACCACTGTCTACAGATGGGAACGTCTGTGCTACCGATAGGACACACTCCCCGAGCAGGTTGAAGATTTTGATTTCCTGCTCAGAAACAAGGGGTTGCAACCCCTTGTTCAAACCAGTAATTTCAATATATTCCCCCGCCGGATTGGGGGAGATAATTATACTGATATTCAGATTTTCATTGGTTTCAACGCTTGTTTTAATTCTGATAGATTTATATAGGCCCTCTCCAAAAACACCTGCATAAACTATTATACCTTCCTTGGTCGAATCTATTGCAGGTATAGCAACTTGTCTGACAGATGAATCTTTAGGTAAACCTTCGGAAAATCTTTCCCACGACCAACCGAAGCTTCCACTGAGATAAACCCCATCCCTATCACATGCAGCAGCAATAAATTTTGGATAAAGTGGATGCTGCGCAAGAGAAAAGACAGTTGAACCAAAAGCCCCAACACGTTTCCAGCTTTTGCCAGTATCCTGAGATAAATATATACCCTTCCCGTATCGGAATTTGTTCAGGTCAATCGAATCAACTCCGCAAATAACCCATGCTTTGTTGAATGCAGAGGGAAGAACACATAATACTCTTTTATTTTCAAGCCCAGCGGAATCTTTCAGCCAGGTTTTTCCATTATCATAGGTTCGATAAACCCCACTGTTATGAAATCCGTCCCCAGCTATAAACATTAAGTTTTTATCCAGAGGGGAAATAGCAATATCGAGCGACTGAATATCGAGATCTTCATTGGTAAAGCACTCATCAAAGTTATTAAATGAATATTTGAAGCCCTCGTCTGTATTTACCGCTGATGCATATAGTTCAAGCTCGTTGGAATTGTTCTTTTTGGATATAATTTTTGTAATCTGAAAATTCCCCGAGCATTTTATATTATCTGTATCCCATGTTTTACCGCCATCAGTTGATGATAGAACACCTCCACGAGTGAATCTTCTAACCGAGGCAAACCAATGATTACTATTATCTGTTGCCTGATGCAGGTTATAGACAGAATAACCGTTCAGAATTGGATCACTGAAAGTATTACCACCGTCTGTGCTTATCCTGAAACCATTTTGACCTACACCGAAATAAGGAAACCCAATATTCTGCTCCGAGAAATCTGTTGGTAAATCATCAGATGAAACCATTAGTAATTGAGGATTTTGAGAACTTAGAAAAATTCCGTTTAGATAAAAGCTCGTTCCAGGAATTTTAGTCCATTGCTGTGAAAATAAATCCGGGACAAGAGAAATAAATACAAGAAACCAGATAATACTAAATTTTTGCGATAATAACTTTTTCATAATAAAAAAATATATAATAAAAAATAAATTGAATACTAATTTAATGTTTTTTTTTTCTTATCCGTTATTTATTTTGGGGAGATTAATAAAAATTGAAAGAAAAAAATGCATCCTGATAAATTAAAAGAAATAATAATCTCCGGCGAATCCTCTACTGTTGAATTCAAGCGGAAAATCAGCTCTTACGAAAAAATTGCCCGGGAAATTTCTGCCTTTGCCAACACATTGGGAGGTTATTTAATCATTGGTGTTGATGATGATGGCAAAATTGTTGGCATTGATAGTGAGAAATCCTCTTTTGACCAGATAGAAGAAATCTGCGGGTTCTATATAGATCCTCCTGTTGAACCTGATATTGATATTGTCAATATAACAAACAAAGATGTAATTGTGGTTTACATCAACGAAAGTAACAAAAAACCACACAAAATTCATGATAATGGCTCAAACTCCGAATATGAATCCAGAGCTTACATTCGGGTAGGTGATAAATCCCTTATTGCGAGTAAGGAAATGGAGAGAGTTCTGGAGGGACTCAGTCCGGATTCAAAACCCTTGAAACTTAGTATTGGAGACAAAGAAAAAAGACTTTTTGCATTTCTTGAAAAAAATGAAAAGGCAACAGTTAAAGATTTTGCAAGGATAGTGAATATTTCCGAAAGAAGGGCCTCGCGTCTGCTTGTCAGACTTGTTAGAGCGGGTGTTCTGCAAATTCATGTTGACAATAATTCCGATTTCTTTACTCTGGTAGATAGAATTGATGGTCAATAATTCTCCGAAAATATTAAAAACCCTGAAGGATGTATTTTTTTCACCCTTAAATGTTTTGTCCCCAAAACATTGTTTTGTTTGCGATAAACTAATAATTGATGATACAAATATAAATTATATTTGTGATGAATGCTATTATAAATTTCCAATTGCACCATCTCCAGCAATAATATTTAATAAACTATCAGAAAATTTTGCTCCCGATGACTTTGCAATCAGTCATGCTGTCGCACTTTTCAGGGTTGCCCATAAATCAGATTATATGAAAATCATTCATTCAATAAAATATTATAGCTATAGAAAGGTTGGCTATCAGCTTGGTAATGAATTAGGAAAATTAATAAAAAATCAAACTAATATCAAATATGATTTTATTGTGCCTGTTCCGATTCATTCTGCACGTTTGCGGGAAAGAGGATTTAATCAATCTGAAATAATTGCCCGGGGAATAGCTCTAATTCTTGGAGTCAGTGTTCACGCTAAATTAATAAAAAGATTTAAATATACTACAACACAAACCCTACTATCGGGTGAAGCAAGAAAAACAAATGTTCAAAATGTTTTTAGAGGTTATACTAAAAATACAAAATTAAATAACGAAACAATATTATTAGTTGATGATGTCTTAACCACTGGCTCAACACTAAATGAATGTGCAAAAACCCTTCTTGATTTAGGAGCAAGAAGGGTTGATGTTGCAACTCTGGCTTTGACAGGATAACTTATTGAATTCGTCTCAATTTTTTTCGTGAACTCATTTCGCTTTCATATACTCTTTTGATACCATCACCAAGTGAATTTTCAATATCCCGGATGTTTGAAATTAATCTTATTAAACCGCCAATTTCAACTGAAGCTGCCTGATCGGTTCCCCACATAGCTCTATCCAGAGTTATATGTCTCTCAACAAAGCACGCTCCAAGTGTAACAGCAGCCCATGTCGGAGCTAATCCAACTTCGTGACCGGAATAACCAATAGGTATATCAGGATATTTATTCTGTAAAGTATTTATTACCCTTAAATTTAACTCTTCAACTTTGCAGGGATAAGTAGAAGTGGCATGAGCAATCAGCAAGTTATCATGACCGATGGAATTAACGGCTGATTCGATTTCTTCCATAGTTGACATACCTGTGGAAATAATTAATGGTTTGCCGGTGGATTTCATTTTCTTTAGTAGTTCTATGTCAGTCAGCGAGGCTGAAGGTGCTTTGTAAGCAGGAACGTCAAACTGTTCGATAAAATCAACGGAAGGTTCATCCCAGCAGGAAGCAAACCAATTGATATTATGCTCCTTGCAAAATCGGTCAATTTCAGCGTATTCGTCTTTGCCGAATTCAACTTTATAACGATAATCAATATAAGTCATCCTTCCCCAGGGGGTATCTCGTTCAATATACCATTGATCTTTTGGAACACAAATTTCAGGTGTCCTTTTTTGAAATTTAACAGCATCAGCCCCGGCAGTTGCAGCTCCTGCTATCATTTTTTTTGCCAGTTCTACTGAGCCATTATGATTAATCCCGATTTCTGCTATGATATAAGTTGGCTGACCATCCCCAACATATCTCCCGCCAATTTTAATTTTCCTTTTTGAATTCATTTTTTCTCCTGATAAATAAAAAAATTACCAAATAGTCCAGCCACCATCAACAACCAGATTTGCTCCTGTCATATAGGATGAAGCATCACTTGCCAGAAAGATCAGAGCCCCTTTGTAATCAGTAGGTTGAGCCATCCTGTTTAATGGTGTTCTTTTTGAATAGTTATCAATAAAAAAATCAGCTTGATTGTTCTCGACTCCACCGGGCGAAAGTGCATTAACACGAACATTCTGACTCCCCCAATATGCAGCCAGAAACCTTGTAAAAGAAATCACGGCTCCCTTTGCTGTTGGATAAGCAGGGGACTTATAGAACAATCTGCTTCCGTCAGGTTTTAGATATAATGATTGATCGGGTGCAACAATTCCGTAAGTAGAAGCAATATTGATAATACTCCCCTTTTGTCTTTTTGCCATTTCGGTGCCAAATACCTGTGAACAAATAAACATTCCAGTAACATTAACATCTATGACTTTGCGGAATAAATCGAGAGGGTAGTTCTCGAATCTGGATTCTTCAAGTAAAGAGACAGGATTTTCGACCATATCATTAATTGCTGCATTATTTACTAAAATATCAATGTGTTCGAATCTATCCAGAATCTTGATTTTTGAGCTTTCTACCTGTGATTTGTCGCAAATATCGAAAGCCAGTCCAATAGCATCAGTATTTAATTCTTTTGCAAAAGCTATGCACTTTTCTTCATTAATATCTGCTACGACTACATTTGCACCAGCTTCAGCAAGTGCTAAACAGTGCTGCTTTCCGATTAATCCCAGAGCACCCGTTACAATTGCGGTTCTACCTTCTAAATTAAATAATTCCAAAACATTTTTCATAATTGATTTGATGATTTTTTTGGTTTAAGATTAAAATTACCAACTCGACGAAAGACTGGTTCCAGTGTTTTGCCCTTGAGATATTTACTGATATTTCCATCCTCAACGGCTTGCTTCAGGATTGGTAAAACTTTGTTATATACTTCGAGTGTAAAGGAAATATCTTCATCAGTATGAGAAAATGACATATTATGAAAACCACTCCAGAGAATTCCGTTTTTGATCATTTCCTGTTGAACAAGAGTTTTCATTTCGAGTGGATTTCCTGCGGAAGCATCAAATGTGATAATTGATCTGAAGTTATATCCTCCAGCTTTTGTGTAAGGCATATTTAGAGATTCAGCTATCTGGTTATACCCCTCTTTCAATTTTTTCCCCTGTCTATCCAGATATTGAGGAACATTCTTTTCGATAATTTCTGTTATTGTAGCTTTGGTTGCAGCAAGCGATAAAGCCTCACCACCGAAAGTGGTAAAAAAGAATACATCACGCTCGAGTAAATCCATAATATCCTTTCTGCCAGTAAGAACCGAGATCGGCATACCATTTGCAAGAGCTTTGGAATATGTTGCCAGATCTGCTTTTATCCCGAAATATTCCTGAGCCCCACCAGTGGCGATTCTGAAACCAGTCCACATTTCATCAAAAATTAGAATAATGCCTTTCGTGGTGCTGATGTCTCTCAGTTTATGAAGGAAATTATCTTTAGGCTCTTCGAAGACTACTGGCTCCAGTATGATAGCGGCTGTGTCGTCATCAATAGCATTGATAACACTATCTAAATCGTTATAATTGAAAGTATATGTCAGATCTTTTGTTGACTGAGGAATTCCTTTGTCTCTATCGGTAACGCCAATATACCAATCATGCCAGCCATGATATCCGCAGCATAGAATTGTATTCTTGCCGGTATAAGCCCGTGCTAACCTAACCGCAGCCGTTGTTACATCGCAACCAGTCTTACTGAACCTTACCGATTCGGCATTTGGTATGATTGATTTTATTAATTCAGCAACTTCCACTTCAAGGGGGTGCATAAGCGAAAATGTGATACCGTCCCGAAGTTGCTCAATTATTGCTTTATCTACTTTCTCGTAACAATATCCAAGAGATAATGGACCAACGCCCATTGTATAATCAATATATTCATTACCGTCAACATCCCAGACATGGCACCCTTTTCCTTTTTTCAGATATATAGGGGCAACACCTTTCGTATGCTGACCGGGTCCTTTTGCAAGAGTTTGGGTAACGCAGGGAATTAATCCCAGAGCTCTTTCGTAATATCTTTCAGATTCGGATATTGCAGGATAATTTTCATTAAAACCAACTGTATTTGCCATAATTTTAGTCCTTTATTGTGGTGCATCAATAGTGAATCTATTAATAATATCAAAATCATATTTCTCACCGGTGATTTTTTCGGCAAGTGACTTGCCGTCGAGTTTATGATAACCGAGAACCTCGGGTGGGGTACCACAAACAGGATACTCATCCAAACCAAATCTTCCAAACTCGAAAGCCCCTTGTTGCTTAATTTTTATCAGGTTATACAAAATCATATCCCCCAATCCTCCAAAGTTCGAATGATCTTCAAGCACAAAAATCTTTGTGTGATTACTGGTAACTGATTCAAGCCAGTCAACATCAATTCTGTTTAGCCACGGCATATTGACCACTTTGAGAGAAAACCCTTTGCTTTCAAGAATTTCAGAGGCAAGCAGGGCTTCGTGAAGCATAACCGGACCATAAGCAAAAATGATAGCATCTGAACCATCTTTTAGAACAGTGCCTTTTCCCAATTCAAGGCTATAATCATCCGGAAGTGCTATTATTCTTGGCGAGGGTCCAATAATTAATCGAATGGCGCAGTTCACATCAGCCACATTTACACAATAATTAACCACCTGTCTGGTTTCAACAGAATTGCAGGGTTCAATAATTATCATATTTGGGATAGCACCAAGAAGAGATATATCCCTGACACTTTGATGTGATTTTCCGGGACCTGCAGGCAGGATGCCGGCAAAATGACAGGCATAAATTATTTTAGTCTTTTCGCAAGCATTGTTATAAATTTGCTCGTTAGCTCTTGAAGTAAGAAAACTTGCAAATGAGCTGACAACTGGCAAAATTCCCAATCTTGCCAGTCCACCTGCAACTGATGTCATATCCTGCTCGGCAATTCCGTTTTCAATGAATCTATCAGGGTATTTATATTCAAATTTTCTTAAACCGCAATCAGCGGATAAATCACCGTCAATAACAATCAAATCTGTTCTTTTTTCAGCTATTTCGCATAGAGCTTCGCCAAAAGCATTCTTGACAAATTCCTGAGAGACATTGCTCGATACTTTGGTTTCTTCCGGAAGTTCTTTAAAATGAATTTCATCAAAACCTAATTCCTTGGCTAAAGCATTTATCTTATTTCTCAATTCCAGTTCCGCTATCGAATAATGCTCATCGGAAGGGGCACCTGAGTGCCAGCGATAAAGAACTCTTCCCGTTTCATCCCTTTCATAATTCTCAAAAATTGAAACACCTTTTCCCTTGATTGTGTCAGCAATTATGAATTTCGGTTTATCATTTACTTCTTTTATCATATTGAAAGTGCGTTCCAGATCTTTATAATCATGACCATTGCAATAAGTAACAAACCAACCGAAGGCAGAAACTTTGGTAGCTAAATCATCAATATTATTAACATCATTAACCAGCATATCAGTCTGGAATTTATTTCTGTCAATTATAACAGTTAAGTTGGTAACCTTCTGATGGGCTGTTGCTTGTAACGATTCATATATTTGTCCTTCCTGAAATTCTCCGTCACCGGTCAGAACAAAAATCCTCCCTTTATGATCGAGGTATTTTTTTGCTAAAGCCATACCTCTTCCTTTAGAGATGCCCATTCCGAGCGAACCAGTATTCGCTTCGATGCCCGGAATACTGACATCAGGATGACCATCAAGACCACCCAAACGTCTTAATTTTAAAATTTGTTCTTCACTCAGAATTCCTATGGAATAAAAAAATGAGTAAAGCCCGGGAACATCATGACCTTTCGAGGAAAAATAAATATCTCTGTCCGGTGAATCCAATCCAGAATCAAGAACATTTAGCTCTGCAAGGTAAAGATAAGTTACTATGTCCATAGCGCTAAAGCTTGTGCCTAAATGACCTGAGCCAGCTTTTTTGACAGATACAAGAGTATTATATCTGCACATATCTGCATAAAGCTTTAATATTGAATTATTTTCCTTGACTTTCGGTCTTAACCTATCGAATTCTTTCTTTTCAATAATTTTTAATCTCATAAAACTCCATTAATCAATAATTTTAGTTTGACTCAAATTTATAGTTTTTAAATCATTAATATTTTTCCTATACCAATTAACTCCACAATATTTTTTATTAATATTTCTAATATCAGGCCTTTTTTCCAATAAATCAAGAATATCTTTTAATGAGAATAACCTGTTTTTTTTATATAATTCATCATAAACAGCTTTAATAAATTCATAATCTTCAATATAGTCAATAGTGAAACGGTGGCTCATAGACAAATCTAGACCATTTTCCATCACAACATTACCAATTCTAAATCTTTCGGGTTGATCCCAGATAAAAGGCGTTGTATGTTCCCTTTCAAAATCTTTTTTTGCTTCCATAAAGGCTATTTCAAGAATTTTGAAGGGCATAATTTCAACATCATTTCCGTCGGGATAAGTGGCAGGATGAAGATTGCTGACAAAATCAAATTTATCCTGATTTTCAAGATAGAAATTCAAGACCTTATCAATGACAGCAGGGTCAATCAAAGGACAATCCGAAGGAATTTTCACAACAGCTTCAGCCTTCAATTGAAGAGCAGCATAGTAATGCCTCTCGAGTAAATCAGTAGGGTGACCGCGATAGCAAAGAATGTTATTTGATTTACAAATTTCTTCAATTGGGTCATCAATACTATCTGTTGTAGTAGCGACAACAAGCTGGAAAGGCGTTCTGGCAGCAAGAATCCGCTCTAACTGTAAAGTTAAGATAGGTTTACCGCAAATGTGTTTTAGTATTTTTCCCGGAAGCCTTGTTGAACCCGAACGAGCCTGAACAACAAGTACAATTTTAGGAATTTTTGTTATTGATACACCACTCATTAATTTGACAAATTATTCCTTAATTTTGTTCTTAGGCTCGAAACTTTAGCCCTGACAGGTGTAAATGACCTGATGGCTCTGTATTGTTTTTGTTTCTTAAATTTAGTATCATTTAAATGCATTCTTGCTAAGTCAGCAATATTTTTAGCCGAAGTGCCGTTATTTTGAATTGGCGAAAGTCTCTTCAATTGTTCTAATGGAAAGTCAGAATAAACCTCTTTGCCAAGGGCTATTCCTGTGTAAACGACGGTAGAGTATTTTGTTATCAGGACATCGCAGTTGGCAATCATTTCGTGAATATTCCCACTTGTAAAAATAATGGAACCCGGAGCATACTTGTTTATTTCCTTAACAGCTCTCGAAACGATTTCATTAGGATGAAGTTTGAAAATCAATTGTCTGCCATTGGCTATTTCAACAGCTTTTTGAATGAATTTTTTTCGGTTTTCATATCTGAGGGTTTCCCGTGTGTCTGATGTAGCCACAAGTACAAAGTTTTTATATGGAAAGTCATTCTGTCTGTATTGCTCACAATTATCAAAATTCGGAATTCCGGTTACTTTAACTTTGTTTGGGTCAACTCCATTTTTAATAAATAACTCTTTATAACCCTCTGAAGCTACGCAAAGATAATCGAATGCATCAGATAGACCGAAAACAGAAGTATCTCCGGCTACATATAAAGGAAGATTTAACCATTTTACAAGGTAAAATCCGATTTTTTTTGGATCAGTCATTCCCTCCTGAACAAGAATTATTTTCTTGTTCCTTATGTTTTTAGGAATTATAATATCACTGCACGTAATAACTAATTCATAGTCATGGGACAATCCATAATAGTCAATTTGCAGATTGTGTTCACGCAAAAAATTTAATGTTGTTTGCTGGAATTTGCCACCCGGACCCACCAACGTCCAATCAAGCATTCCGGTTCTGGCAAATATATCAATTATACCATCCCCATAATATGGAGTAAAATAGCAATCAAATTCGGGCAATTCCCGTGCTATTTTGTACATCATTGTTGTTTGGTTTAAAGAACCACATATAAGTAATATTTTTTTTTTGCTAATCATATTACCTATATCATTTATCCAATTTTTACTTTTCATATTTTAGTTCAAATCAAAAAATGTAAACTAAAAATTTCATATTAATTTTTAGTTAATACGTTAATAATTAAAATTTGTTTATTTTTTTGAAAAGATTTTTTAGGAAGTTTATAAATTCTAATGATTCATATAATATAATCACCACATGATAAAGAGCTCTTTTTCTTGTTCTAAGTTACCAATATAAAATCACTATGTGATTTATTCCCTGATCTAACAAATCATAATCACGTTGTGATTAAATTACGGTAACATCACCCCTTCAAAACAATCATAATCACTACGTGATAAAGAGTTTTTTTCTTGTTTTAAGTTACCAATATAAAATCACTACGTGATTTATTCCCTGATCTAGCAAATCATAATCACGTAGTGATTACATTATGGTAACATCACCCCTTCAAAACAATCATAATCACGTAGTGATTAAATTATAGTAACAAGAAAAAAACCGAATTTTAATCCTATCGCGTAGCGATAGTAATATAGTAAAATATTTCAATTTTCGAAGTAGCAATTGAAACTAATCACATCATTATTAACTTGTAAGATACTTCCAACAGCATTTTCTGTGTCATTACGATAATCAAAACCTAAACCGACTGATTTAAAACTCCTCCAATGTTTAGATTTCACAAAATTCAACTCTTCCTGAATTTGAGATAAACAAAATTCAGGTTGTGGATTTAATTGTTTTTCATCGGATAAAATTGCATTGAATGCAAAACTTTTTAAAATCTTCTTGTAATACTTCGCAAACACTGATTTTCTTGATATGAATTCCAGACCCTTAATTTTACCATTAATAAAAGCAACAATACCTTTTTGTTCAGGAAGAAGTTTCAGCTCACTAATTAGCTCGTCATATTTTTTTTCATAAGTTTTTTCAACATCATGCAAAGCAGAAGTTCTTGAAACCACCTTAGTTTTGTAACTTATCTCATCAATATGCTCCCAGACCTCACTCTGGTCAGCACGAAAACCAAGGTTTCTTTTTAACGACTCTTTGGCGGCAAACAAAGTTTTCTTTTTTAATTCAGCAGGAACTATGAAACCAGATGTGGTAAAATTTTTGGAAACATAATTCCACCTTCCACGCTCAACACAGCTAACAGGAATCTGGACTTCTGATTGTTTATTGATTAGCATAGAGGTATTAACGATACGGTTTTGCTTTGCCCCAAGCAATTCCTCTCCATGCAAAATAAAGACAAAGCTGTCTGATTTGTTAATTAAGAGCAAATCCGGGACAGAACCCGATGAACTAACTTCCTTGATTTCAACATATCCCTTTTTAATAGCTGAATCAAGAGAGATATACTTTAACGTCCTTCCATTACTTTGAAATATAGGCACCACAGATAAATTTTCACTGGTTTGAACAGCTCCAAATTTTAGACTGTTCAAGAAATTAATCAATGTTTCATTCATATTTTTTCTCCAAGTATGTTTTTAATTCAAAACAAAATTATTATATTTGTGCGTCAATAATTGTCGTATCCAAAATACTTGAAAAAAATTTATGGCTGATCAATGTCAAAGAATAGTATTTTTTCTTAAAAAATTTTACTCTGGAAAGAAATATTCATCAAGAGACTTATTCAATATGATTCCCGAAGAATTTGGTCAGGTTTCGCTAAGAACGATTCAAAGAGATTTATTAGTTCTTCAGGAAATGGAACCGGGTTTAGAAAGCGAACGCAAAGGTAGAGAGATATATTATTACCTATCAAGGGACTATCGTTCCCATGCTATGCCATTTAATGTTTCTGCAAGCCAGTTGCTCTCCTTTTATGTTTTGAAAGCACATTTGAAGACATTCGAAGGAACAATGATTGAAGAGGAATTGATAAGTCTCAAATCTTTGCTGGAACGTATTGCACCTGCTGACGTTTTTTCGCTTGAAAGTCTTTTCTGGGATAAAAATATCGGTAACTATAATTATTTCCACCATGATGCAATTCTCAGGCGTGTAATTGATGCGATTTCGAAGAAAAAATGGGTTGAAGTTAGTTATAATACCTCTAACAAAGGAATTATCAATAAGTTTGTTTGCTCATTGGTAAAACTATTTGCTTATGCAGGTTCAATTTATACTATTGCTTATGTACCCCATCATGATTCTCATATTGCATTAGCGTTACAAATGATTGAAGAAGTCATTGAAGCCAAAGGAGATTTTGGAAAAATCCCTGAATTCGATTTTAATTCTTGGGCAATCAATCGGTTCGGTGTTTTTTTTGGTAGGCCCGAAAATGTTCTGATAAAAATTCAGTCTGATTACGCACATTATTTTGTCAATAGGTTCTGGCATCAATCCCAGCAATTTTCTTATGATAACAATGGTGATTTATTATTGAAGCTTAGGGTACCCCTTGCTAAAGATTTTATTTCATGGATTCTAAGCTGGGGGGAAGTAATGACAGTCATAAAACCAGTTGAACTGATAAAGGAAATTAATCTCAAATTGACCAATACATTAAAAAATTACGAGTAAGGTTAAACTATCAATATTTTTAGCTCCACTTCGTAATTACTCTTTTTAATTTTTGATAATTTTGGTATGAAAAATTTATACTTTGTTTTTGTTATTGCATTATTAATTGTCTCCTGTAATAAAAATTCAGAGGAGGATGTCCAAAAAAAAGCCGAAGCTACAAAAAAAATTGAAAGTGAAATCCTTGGACAGGTTGTGCTCCAGAATGATTCTGTCCTGAAAATAGCTGACTTTCAGATGAACCTTCCTTCGAACTGGATTAACGAAGAACCATCTTCTGAAATGAGAATTGTTCAGTATGCATTAAAGGAAGATGAAAACGTCAAAATTCTCTGATTTTATTTTGGTGACCGTCCTGAAATGGCTGATGCAAATATCGAAAGATGGAAAGCCGAGTTTACCAAAACTGATGATTTCAAAACAGAAGAATTTGCCGATGGAAAAATTAAATTTGTTCTGATTTCAGGAACTTACAAAAAGAAACCCTTCCCGATGTCCCAGGATTTCACCGAAACTCCTGATTATATGACTGTCGCAGCAATTGTTCCTTCGAGCAATGGTCCTTATTTTTTCAAAGCAGTCGGTCCAAAGAAAACTATAGAAAATGATTTACCCAATTTTAGAGCTTTTCTCGCATCTTATAAAAAAATAGAATGAAATTAGTAATATTTGATATAGATGGAACCCTTCTTAATTCAACTTCGATAGACGATGGTTGTATGCTCAGAACCTTCAAGGATTTATATTCAATGAATATAAGCGAAGATGATTGGAATGAATTCAAAAGCAAAACTACAGGGACAGACATTGAATTATCTCGAATGATTTTCGAATCAAAATTTAAGAGAGAACCTGATGTTAAAGAAATTGAAAGAATAAAAAAGCATTTCCATCAGTTGCTGATTTTCTCTTTTGAAAGCCAAAAAGGGGCTTTTTCAGAAATACCGGGAGCCAAAGAAATATTCAAGGATTTACAAAAAAGTGATGACTGTATTGTTGGTATATCCACCGGAAGCTGGAAACTCTCAGCAATAATAAAACTTAGAAAAATCAATATTATTCCCGATGGAATTCCATTTTCTCACGCAGATAAATTTTCGAACCGCATTGATATTGTTAAAGATACTATTAATCAGGCAATGTTAAAGCATCACATAGATAAATTTGAAAAAATCATATATGTTGGCGATGGTGAATGGGATCTCAAAACAACAAGAGAAATTGGAATTGATTTCATTGGAATTGACAGCGATAGAAATAATAAATTAAAAAGTCTCGGAGCTTCTTTTGTTATAGAAAATTTTAATGATAAGTTATCATTTTTTAACTACATATATTAGTTACAAAAAAATAAATTTTTCGCTTCACCCAGTTTTTTTTCGTTTTTTTTCTATAAATTTATAATTTTAACTTTTGTTAATTTTTACTGAAAGGTTTTAATGACATCTCTATATCTTAGCAGTTTAATGAATGACCACTCTCTGATAGAGAAGGCATTAGTATTAATTGAAAGACAAATTCAAAAAAAAGGTAAGATAAATTATACTGCACTTAGAACGTTATTCGAATTCCTGTGGGACTATGGAGATTTATGCCACAATATGAAAGAGGAAAAAGTATATTTTCCTTTGCTTCTCGAAAGAGGTTTGCCACCATCAGGACCAGTTGGTGTTATGTTGCTCGAACACGAAGAAGAAAGAAAGTATATTAATTTGATCAAATCTCAACTTAACGAAGCTTCAGCGGAGAAATTACCTGAGGATTTCATCTCAAGTATCAATTCTTATATTGATTTAACAAAAAACCATATCTGGAAAGAAAACGATATTCTTTACCCAATGGGCAAAAGGATACTAAACCCTGAAGATGAAATTTACTTAAATTCAGAATTCAGAAAAATCGAGAAAGAATCACTTGGGGAAGGTGCTTACTTAAGATATTCTACGCTTTTAGATGCTATGGAAAAGGAATCCGGCGGAAAAGTTGATCTGCTTGCCTCTCTTTCTACTGAAGTAATAAACAATATGCTTGATGCTTTGCCTGTTGAATTATCTTTTGTTGATGCAGACGACAGAGTCAGGTATTATAATAAAATGGATCAGGAGAAAATTTTTACCAGAAGTCTAAGCGTTATTGGAAGAACTGTTCAACAATGCCATCCTCAAAAAAGTGTTCATTTAGTAAATCAAATAATTGAAGAGATGAGGGCAGGCAAGAGAGATGTTGCAACTTTCTGGATTAACTTCGAAAATAAATATGTTCACATTTCTTATTATGCCGTTAGAAATAGTATTGGTGAATATCAGGGCTGTGTCGAAATGGTTCATGATATCAAGCCTTACAGAGAAATTGAAGGAGAAAAAAGATTACTTGACGAAAATTAATATTCTCAATATTCAGGATTTACTATGAAAGATTTATCTATAAATGATGTATTAGATATTGCAGTCAGAGCTGAAGAGCTGGGTGCCAAGGCTTATGCTGACCTATCAAAAAAATTCTCCGATGATGAGCTTTTGAAAGAACTATTCGAAAGCCTTGCAAGAGATGAAGTTGAACATAAACTATTCTTTCTCGAATTAGCTAAAAAAACAAGCAATTTGAAGCTTAGTCTGGCTGAAGTTGATAGAGAATTTCTTCAAGGTGTTGATATTTCAAGATTTTTTGACCCCATACAAAAATCTCAGGATATGTCAAAAACTGAAATTTTTAAATTAATTTATGATTTCGAAAAGGAATCTGTCCTTTTCTATGTTGGGATCAGAGACGTTGTCGAAGACGAAAAAATACTTGATGAAATAATCAGGGTCGAAAAAGACCATATGAACAGAATTATGAAATTCATCCTTACTGATAGCCAGTATAGAGGAATTAAAGATAATTGGAGTTGACATTCGAAATATACCCAAACAGGGATGTTTGAACTACCTGATTTAACCAATCTAAGTAAATTTATGGAAAATCAAACATCCCTGTTTGTTCAAAAAAAAATGAGTTAATTTCAAATTCCATAGGATATTCGAATTAAATGTATTTTCCAATTCTGATTGACCTGACAAAATTTAAAGCAGTTGTTATAGGTGGAGGCAAAGTTTCTTTGAGGAAGATTAAAAACCTGTTGGAATTTGATTGCAAACCCGACATTATCTCCCCTATTGTTGTTGATGAATTGAAAGAAATAATCGAAAAGAACGAATTAAACCTCATTAAAAGAAAATACCAATATGGCGATTTAAAAAATTATTCTCTGGTTTTTGCTTCAACCGGCGATTCAGATGCTGATCTATTGATAGAAAAAGAATGTAATGAACTGGGGATTCTTCTTAATGTTGCTGATGTACCGGATTTATGCAATTTTATAGTTCCTGCGAATATCAGAAGAGGTTTTCTTACGTTTTCATTAGCTTCTCAGGGAAATTCACCCTTCCTTGTAAAATTTCTTAAAGAAAAAATTGAAAAAACAATACCTGATGAATATTCATATATTTCTGAATTGGCTAAAGAACTTAGAAATTATCTGATGAATGATATCAGGTTCCCGGATGAAAAGTCAAAGCAAGCTCATTTCGACTCTTTTCTTGCAATTGACTGGGTGAATTTGATCCGTAATAAAGGGTTTTCTGCTGCCAAGGAAAAACTTCAGGGTATAATATATGAATTAAACGATGGTTGATATGGATTTCAAAGGGATAGTTTATTTGGTTGGAGCTGGACCGGGAGATCCAGACCTGATTACTGTCAAAGGACTGGAATTACTTAAAAAAGCAGATGTTGTTCTTTATGACAGACTTGTTAATGATTCTTTACTCAAACATTGCCCAGCTACTGCTGAATTAATCTTTGTCGGGAAGGAACCAACCAGACATCAGAATCCTCAGGAAGAAATAATAAAAATCCTGATTCAAAAAGCAAATAAATCCAAAATAATTATCAGATTGAAGGGAGGAGACCCGTATATTTTTGGTCGTGGCTCGGAAGAAGCTCTTGCTCTTATCGAAGCGGGAATTGACTTCGAGATTGTTCCCGGTATTACTGCAGGGATTGGAGCATCTGCTTACTCTGGAGCACCTCTGACTCATAGAAATATCGTTACTCAATGTTTATTTTTAACTGCACACGAAAGCCCAGAAAAGAACGAAAGTCAGATTCAATGGGAATTACTTGCCAGATTAAAAAATACTACTCTTGTTATATATATGGGTGCTTCAACTCTTGAGTCAACTGTCGAAAAACTAATTACATTTGGTATGAATCCAGAAACGCCTGCAGTGATTGTCCAGAATGCAACATTAACTTCACAAAAACAGTATAATAGTGTTCTTGAAAAATTACCTGATTTAGTTCAAACTGAAAATATTAAGCCACCGATAATTACAATTATAGGCGAAACTGCTGTTCTAAGCGATAAATTGAATTGGTTTTCGAAAAAGCCTTTGTTCGGAAAACGGATAGTTTGCACAAGAGCCGAAGATCAATCTTTGAATATTACCAGTTTGCTTGAACAAAATGGGGCTCAAGTGATTAATTTCAGCGTTATAAAAACACATCCTTCCGTTCCAGAGATAAAATTAAAAGATTTATTATCAGAAAATTACAATTGGATAATTTTTTCGAGCGAAAACGGAGTCAGATATTTTTTTCAGTTATTATTCAATGAAAATTCAGACGCCCGAGCTTTGATGAAATCCAAAATTGCCTGCATCGGAAAAGAAACTGCTGCTAAATTAAAAGAGTATGGCTTAATTGCTGATTTTATTCCTTCTTCATTTACTTCCTCAGTTTTTGTTGAAGAGTTTTTTGAATCTATTGACATTAAAAATACAAAGATATTAAGGGTCAAGGGAAATTTTCAGAAAGATTTTATATTTGAATCCATTTCGGAAAAAGGTATTGAGGTCTTTCCACTTGAGGTTTATTCAATCGAAAGAACACACCCCGGGCAAGAAGAAATCGAAAATTTAGTTATGCATGGTGCTGATGCATACTTATTCACAAGTTCCTCGACAGTAAAAAATTTTTTTGATATTCTCGGGGTCAATATTGCAAAAAAACTACTTTCAGAATCGTCTGTTTTCGCTATAGGACCTGTTACCCGAGCAACTTTAAGTGAATATAAAGTTGAAAATGTAATAATGTCCGATAATTTTTCAATCGAAGGTCTGGTTAATACTTTGATTAATTTCTTTCGAATAAGTTAAAAAAATATTTCTCATTTCTCACAATTCATAAAAAAATTTAAAAAAAATATATAATTTTTTTTAATTTGTTATTTTGTTTTATTAATAGTTTACATCGAATGAAATGAATGATCTTGCAATAACAATCAATAATAACGAGTATATAGTAAAATTCGATAAAAAAGAGGAATCAATCATCTTCCTGAATGACAATACTTATAATATTGAATTATTAAAACAATTGGGAAATAACGTTTTTTCGTTTAGTGTTAATAATCGAATTGTTCAGGTTGAGTTAGAATTACGTGATAACGGACCGAGTTATATCAATTCTGATGGTTTTTCATTCGAAATAGATATAACTGATGAAACAAAAAAATTAATCAAAAAATTTCTTGGACAAACCGACGGTGCTGATAGTAAAAATTTCGCAATAGTAAAAGCACCTATGCCCGGTATGGTCATTAAAATCCTTGTAAATGAAGGAGATAGCGTCAACAAAGGTGATAAAATCATGATTATCGAAGCTATGAAAATGGAAAATTCAATCACTTCGCCAATAAACGGAGTTGTAACTTCAATTAAAGTCTCAGAAACAAAAGCAGTCGAGAAAGACACTGTTCTAATGGAAATTCAAAACGTATCAAATGGGTGAGGATATGGAACACAAAGAAATAATTGATAAGAAAATTGAAAAACTTAGAGAATTAAAAGCTAAAGCCAGTGTTGGTGGCGGTCAAAATCGAATTGACGATCAACACTCTAAAAATAAGCTAACTGCAAGAGAGCGGCTTGATTTATTGCTTGACAAAGATTCCTTCCGTGAGCTTGATATGCTTGCACATCATCATTCCAACGATTTTGGGCTGGATAAAAACGTCTATCTTGGTGATGGCGTGGTTACTGGTTATGGCTATATTAACGGGCAAAAAGTATTTGTCTTCTCTCAGGATTTCACTGTTCTTGGAGGAAGCCTTGCAGCCGAGCATGGAAGAAAAATTTGCAAAATAATGGATATGGCTCTTAAAAATGGCTGCCCGGTTATCGGCTTGAACGATTCCGGCGGTGCAAGAGTCCAGGAGGGCGTCATATCACTCGGTGCCTATGCTGATATTTTTCTTCGTAACACTCTTTGCTCGGGAGTAATACCCCAGATTTCATTAATTATGGGACCTTGCGCCGGTGGTGCTGTTTATTCTCCTGCTATTACAGACTTTATTATAATGGTCAAGAAAACTTCCTACATGTTTGTTACCGGACCAAAGGTCGTTAAAACTGTAACCCACGAGGATTTAACCTCTGATCAGCTTGGAGGGGCTGAAGTCCATGCAAGCAAAAGTGGAGTTGCACACTTCACCGCTGAAAATGATCTGGAAGCCATTGAAATTACAAAAAAACTTATGAGCTATCTTCCGGCTAACAATATGGACGAAGTTCCATTGATTGAATCCCAAGACCCTGCCAATAGATTATGCGATAAACTAACATATATTGTTCCAGCTAACCCGAATCAACCTTATGATATGAAGGAAATCATAATCGAATTGGCTGATAATGGCGAATTTCTGGAGGTCCACAAAGATTATGCACAAAATATTGTTGTTGGATTTATTCGTCTTGGAGGCAGGTCAATTGGTGTTATTGCAAATCAGCCAGCTGTTCTTGCAGGTGTGCTGGACATTGACTCATCGAAAAAAGCTGGCAGGTTTGTTCGCTTTTGCGATGCATTTAATATTCCCTTGCTTGTGCTCGAGGATGTTCCCGGATTTATGCCGGGTGCCCATCAGGAATGGGGCGGTATTATTACAAACGGAGCAAAATTACTCTATGCTTTTTGCGAGGCTACCGTTCCAAAAATTACTGTTATAACAAGGAAAGCTTATGGAGGAGCCTATGACGTTATGAACAGCAAGCATATCAGAGGGGATTTGAACTATGCATGGCCCACTGCCGAACTTGCTGTGATGGGCTCGAAAGGGGCTGTTGAAATTATTTTCAAGAAAGAAATTGAGAACTCACCCGAACCAGAAAAAAGAGAAGCTGAACTAATTAATGAGTTCAACGAAAAATTTGCCAATCCTTATATCGCTGCTTCCTATGGTTATATTGACGATGTTATTGAACCGAAATACACCAGAAAAATGCTGATTGAGGCTTTCCATTTACTCGAAAACAAGGTTGACAACAACCCAAAACGAAAACACGGAAATATCCCGTTGTAGGATTTTATTATAAATATCAATAGAGAACCTATGACTTCACTTCTTTTCTCTTTTGAGGAAGGCGTAGCCGTTCTTTTCGTAAAGGAGGTTCAGCTCGGGTTGACTGTCGAGGTATTTTTTTAGATTTTTAATATTGGTAACAAAAAAGGCTGGCTTATCAATGTCTCCATTGAGCAGCCAACCTTCCCACTCGTCTTTGCCTATCCCTTTTGATTTTGCGGAAAGATGGAAGGGCTTTTTTGTGTAGAAATAATGAGCATAGCTCTTATAGCCAAGAACGTGGATATAAACATCCTTCCCCTGAAATTTTTTATAGAATTCGTTCGGGGCTGACTGCAGGTATGCGTCAATTTTTGGAGCTAGCACAGGCAGTATCAAAAATATTGTCAGGGCTACACCTCCGAATAGTGCCAGATAGGATTTCAGTGGTTTCTGCCGGGCAGACATATAAATAAAAAGCAAAATGAAAACAGCAAGGTTCAAACCCACAATCCATTCCCATCCTCCCCATTCTACTTTTGACATAAGTATTGCTTTGGTAAATAAATCAGTTACTCTGTCAATATACATATCCACATTCATCAAAGCAATCGGGAAAAGTGCGATGGATACTGCAAGCAGAAATCCGAAAAGAGAGACAAAAAAAGTAAGATATTTTCCAGCTTTGTGGTTACGAATTCCGATGTTGAACATCGCTCTTGCGGCAAAGTAAGTTATCGGGAAATAGCTCAATGAAGAATAATGAATTATCTTTGTCTTTACAAGCGAGAAAATAACAAGAACTATCAAAAGTAGAATTAATAACATCACAGAAAAATCTTTCTGGAAAATACTGTCACGCACATCTTTTCGTAAACCCTTGAAGAAGAAGAACGAAGCAGGGAAACAGCCAAAAAGTAAAACTACAAAATGATAATATATAGGTCCGCTATGACCGGCATCGCCGGTTGTCAGCAACCTTAGATGATAAGCGATGAAGTCAGAAAATAATTCAGCACCTGAATAATACTGAACTGAAAGATACCAGATAATATATGGAACAAATGAAATAATGACATAAATAATAATGTATAAAAGTGAGGCAATGTGTTCTTTCCTTTTAATCACTGCAAAAATTAAAAATGCAAGAGCTGGCAGCAGAAATCCGACAGGTCCTTTTGTCAGAATAGCACAGGCAGTGAAAAAACCGGCATAAAGGAGCATCAAAGCTGGCTTTCCGATTGATTCAGGTAATTTGAGGCTGCTAATGTGATAACGATAAAGGAAATAAACACCCAGAAACATAAATAGATTGAAAATCGGGTCAATGATTCCACTTTTGAAATAAAAATGCGGGAGGAATGAACCAATATAAGCCAAAGCCCATAGCTTTCCGAAATCAGTATTATAGATTTTTTTCCCGATTGTAAACAAAATTAGAAGTGTAAGAATGCCAGTGATTGCATTGGGTAGTCTTGCAGCAAATTCATTCACTCCGAAAATCTTCATTGAAAGAACCTGAAACCAGATAAAGAGAGGCGGCTTTTCGTGGAAAGGTTCATAATCAATCCGAACAGTAAGGTAATCGCCGGTTTCAATCATTTCTCTGGCAGCCTCGGCAAAATTTATTTCGTCCCAATCAAAAAGATGCACATTTCCAAGTAAGGGCAGAAAAAGAATCAGTCCTGCCAAGGCAATCAGGAAGTAATTTTTTAATTCCCGGGAAAACATACTTTAGTTCTAATTTTTTTCTTTTTTTAGTGTAATAAATCAAATATAATAAATTTAGGTGATTTTTTTAATAGCTTCAAAAAATAAATATAAACATCAAGTTTTAATTTCTTTCTAATTGATAAAAAAGTCAGAATGGATTCAGGTTTGTTTTGAAGTTAAGCTCAGTGAATTGCCTTAGCAATGACAAAATCGCCATTAATTTCCTGAAGAAGAACCTTAATTGGTTTCCCTCGAAATGCTTTACTAAAATCAGACTGTAAGCCAGAAATATATTCCGGGGAATGTTGATCGTTACCGATTAGCTTTGTTTTTACATAGTTCTCAGTCCAACCGGAGAGTGTTTTTGTGTCAAAGTCAAATTCTTCAGGTAGAAGAGTTTTTGTCTTATTCAATTGAGAAGAGTAGAACTGAAGCCTTTTTTTATCAGATAAATGCCTTAGAGCTATAGTTCTTGATTTTCTGACTTCGAATGGAACAACAGGCGAAAAATCAGCCGCAGGGGTGTTTGCTCTTTCGGAATAGGTAAAAGAATGAAGGTAAGAGACAGGCAGTTTTTCTAGCAAATCATAGGTTTGTTGAAAATGTTCATCGGTTTCACCCGGGAAGCCCGAGATTACATCAACTCCGATACAACAATCTGGAATTTTTTCTTTTATTGAATAAATCAAATTCTCAAAATAATCCGCTTTGTATCTTCTTTTCATAAGTTTTAAAATATCGGGGGAACCACTTTGCAGTGGTATGTGAAAGTGGTGACAGAATGATTCAGATTGTGAGATAATATCAATAATTTCAGGCTTCAAAAGGTTTGGTTCTATCGAAGATATTCTAAATCTTTGTTTAAATTTAGATTGCTCGATGAATCGGACAAGGTCAAAGAAATTCTCACCCGATGGAGCAAGATACTCTCCGAGATTAACCCCCGAAAGGACAATTTCGGAATATTCGCTGCTATTGAGTTCAATCAGCTTTGATTTAAGTTCATCGAAAGGCATACTTCGGCTGTTTCCTCGTGCTTTCGGAATAGTGCAATAAGTGCAGACATAATCGCACCCATCCTGAATTTTCAATGTCAATCTTGTATGACTTTCATTATCTTCGGAGCAAGCCGTATGGAAGGGTAAATCATTCAGATCTGATACAAATATATCGGGCTTATCCTTCTTGTTCTTGGCCTCAATATAATTTATGACGTTGAATTTTTCTTTTGTTCCAAAAATAGCATCAACGCCATCAATCTGTGCAATTTCCCCGGGTTTTAGCTGAGCATAGCAACCGAGAACACATATCAAGGCATCGGGATTAATTCTCAAGGCTCTCCGTATTATCTTTCTTGCATCACTATCTGCATTATTTGTTACAGAGCAGGTGTTTATAATCACTGCATCAGATTTTTCTCCGAAATCAACAGACGAGTGCCCCCTTCTTTCGAGTTTTTGCTGAATTGTTGCTATCTCGGAGAAATTTACTTTGCAACCTATATTATAATAACTTATCTTCAATTGATTTTTTGATTAATAATTAATATTACAGAAAGTTAATATTACTAATAAAAATTTATCACGATAGGGAGTCATTCATCGTTTTTCAATTTATTTTTAAATACTTTTTTGAATTTTTCATATTTGGGATTGATAACAAAAGCACAGTAGCCTTGATTAGGATTGTTCTTAAAGTAATTATGGTGATAATCTTCAGCAACATAAAATTTTTTGAACTCTGATAATTCAGTAACTATTGGTTTATCAAAAATTTTTTCTTTTTCGATGAGGGAAATATATTTCTCAGCGGATTTTTTCTGCTCCTCATTATGGTAAAAAATAACAGACCTGTATTGAGTGCCAATATCATTACCCTGTCGGTTAAGCGATGTGGGGTCGTGTGTCTTAAAAAACACTTCCAGCAGTTCATCATAAGAAATTATGTTGGGATTAAAAGTTAATTGAACAACCTCGGCATGACCAGTATTGCCAGTGCAAACCTGCTCATAGGTTGGATTTTCTGTATTTCCACCCGAATAACCGGGTAGAACAGAATAGACACCTTTCAATTCATTAAAAATTGCTTCTGAGCACCAGAAACAGCCTGAGCCAAAGGTTGCAAAATCTTTCGTTGTATCAGATATCATATCATTTTTACTCTTGTTATTTGATAATTTTGATGTTGATTGTTGACAAGATACAAAAAGCAATTGTATCACTATCAGTGATAATAATGAAAAATAAAACCTAATATAAAAAAAAATCTTCATCCTGATTTTTGACGAATAATTGTCAATTTAATTCAGAATGAAGATAAGAGTTTTTGAAAAACTATTTTATATCAATACTATATGGCAATGCAATCATAACCTGTTCATTTTTGGCAATAGAGAACAAATCGAATAAATAAGCAATTTGTTTTTTCATAAAATCAGGAAGAGACTGATAAAATTGATTGGTAAGGCTATAATCAACCCCAAAAAGTTTTTGAATGAAAGAAGATTTGATAATTGCATCATCATTTTCATCAGTTCCCATCAGGCTTTTTATAAATTTTTCGAAACTGTCGGTGGGTCTTGGATATTCTTTGATTCTCACAAGTTCATTTTCAGGGACACCAAGCCTCCTTTTAGCTATATTTATAGCTGTTCTGATACCCCCCAGAGTATCAACAAGACCAATTTTATATGCATCTTCACCAGTCCATACTCTACCTTTAGCTATCGCTCTGACTTCATCGAATGATTTTTTTCTTCCGGATGAAACTTTATTGATAAATCTATGATAAATACCTTCCACTCTTTGATGAAATTTATCCCTTTGTTCTTTACTGAAAGGATAGAGGACGTTCAAATCCTGAGCTGAGGGACTTGTGTTGATAGAATCAAGAGTGATGTCAAGCTTCTTCAACATATCACTGAAAATTGGTATAGCAGAAATAACACCAATTGAACCGGTGATGGTCATCGGGTGGGCGATTATAGTATCGCAGGGGACAGATATATAATAACCACCAGAGGCGGCAACATCGCTCATTGATGCATAAACGGGCTTTTCTTTTTTTGCTTCAATAATTTCCTGCCAGATGGCATCCGATGCTATAACCGAGCCACCGGGGCTATCAATTCGTAGAATAATAGCCTTAACTTTTTTGTCATCTCTTGCTTTCCTGAGATTCTTAACAAATTCTCTGGGAGTTATAACATTTTCATTATCAAACGGAGATTGAGAAACATCGGGCATTATAGCACCTGAACCATAAATAATAGCAATTGTAGGTGCATCATCCTTAACTTTTGTCAATGTTTCCGGCAGATCAGACCACAGATAATTACTTGTGGAAATTAATCTTAATTTTTTTGTTTTTTCATCCTTAACATCCGAAAATGCAAGGTCTCGAATTTTATCACGAACCTGCTGTTCGGTGGCAAACTCATCAATCAGACCAAGAGCTTTCATCGAATCAGCAGTGAAAACTCCACGGGCTAATATATTCTCAACTTGCTTCCTGTCGAGTTTTCGATATTTGGCTATAGCATTGACAAATTCATTATGACGCTGATTTAAGATTACTCTTAGTTGAAGCTTTGAAGAGTCACTGAATGAAGTTCTGTTTAATGATTCACCTGCTGATTTGAAATCTTCAAAATGATCTACAAAGAATTCAATACCTAACTTTGAGAATAAACCCTTCATAAACATTTGCGTAATAGCAAAACCATTCATTTCGACAAATCCATCTTCGGGCATAAATATCTTATCTGCGGGCAAAAGTCTAAGATATTGATTTTCGCTTCCAGCTTCAAGGTAAGCATAAATAAACTTACCTGATTGCTTGAAATCGTCCAAAGCATCAATTAATTCCATTGTTTTAACATAACCGATACCAATAGGAGTAGCATTTATAAATATCCCCTTTATCCGTTCATCTTGCTTTGCGATTCTTATAGCTCTCAATATATCGTGGAAAGATTCGCCTTTCGTCATTGTAAATATTGTTGTAAATGGGTCTGTTCTGCCAACTTCTTCAAGTTCGGATTTGAAATTCAGATACAGAACTGTATTTGATTTTACTTCAACTGGCTCTTTTGCAAAGAATGAATCAATTGAAGTAAGCACTGAATAAATTAATATAATAAACCCAAGAAATATAACACCGATAATAAGAACAGGTATCCACCATCGAGTTCTCCTCCTTGAATAATAGGGTTCAGGAGTCATTGGTGCTTGTGTATTTGTCATATATTCTCCAAATTAAACATAATAAAGGTATTACGATAAAATTCTATATTTGTTTCAATTTATAATATAAGGAAAAGTTAAGCAAATTTGAGTTGTTTATTTTTTCATTTGTTTCAAAGATATAAAAGGTTATGATGGTAACAATGATACCTATAAAAGAGCCAGCCCATACATCAACAAGAAAGTGTTGCAGCAGATAAATTCTTGATAATCCAATAAAAAAAGCAAAAAGAAAAAATATGAATGATATTCTTTTATTCTTGGTTATTAATGATAATAATAAAAAAAAGGCAAATCCTGTTGCTGAATGCCCGGAAGGAAAACTGTTGTAATAATATATATCTATTCCTGAAACTTTATGGAGTATTTCCAAATCTATAAGATAATTCAATGGTCTCGGACTCTGAACAATATGTTTTATTATCTGAGTAATTATTCCGCTTACAGCATAAGTAATAACTGTTAATATTGCAAATCGGACTCTCAAAAAACTTATTGGTAACAAAACAATTAAAATGAAAATACCATCTCCAAGGAAAGTCATATATTTAAAAAAAGAATCAAGAAAGGGATTATTTAATGAATTAAGAAAAATCAGGAAATGTTCCCTTGGAAAAAAAGTAATATAGATACCAGAAATGAAAAAAAAAATACAATATAGCAGAAAAAAAACTCTGTTATCCTTAATTATTTCCTTTATTTTTTGCATTTAATTAAGTTGTTACAAATTGAGTATTTATATCATTATTAGAATTGTAGTTGTTTTCTTCTTCTTCAAAACTATGTACAATTGTAAATAATTTCTTTTTTCTGAACTGTTTGCAAATCATATCAGCATAGCTATATGAATAAAATGACCCAATAGAATAAGCAACTCCCCCGGCAGCTTGAACCTTAACAGAGTCAGGTAACAGTTGTTTTATTGTTTCTTCGTCCTGTTGCTTTTGTGGGACGATAATAACATGATAAATTTTTATATTTTCATCTTTTTTAAGGTATGTTTCGATAATACCCATCAATTCAGAAGTGATCAATTCCTCCTCATCAGTAATTTTTTCATCAGCATTTATAAGCTCTGTCATCATATCTTTTAACTGGGCAACCTGTTCCACCGGGGGTTCACGGTCGAGATAATCAATCAAACTATTCCTCAATCTTATATAATTATTTTCTGTACCTTTGAGTCTTTCCCTGTTAAGCTTTTCAGTTGAATAATCAATATTCCATTCTTTAGAAAATGCTGTAATAAGTTCTTTCTCTTTGGAATCGAGTTCTTCATCAATCATAGCAAGCTGGTGAAGGATATTTATTATAACTTCTGCATTCTGGGGCTTGAAAAACCTTTTGATCAGATAATTTGCTTCTTTTCTTTCGAGTCTTAGAGATTGCTTAATTAAAGTCCAGAGCCCAAGCCTTTTTTGTCCTTTGACCCATAAACCAGTACCGATCAAGAGAAAGATAGTTGCTTCAATCATAATTATTGATGTGTCAATGATACTTTCATAATCTTGTTTAATAATATAAGAAATAATCCAGATTGTGCAATTGAGTAAAAGAAGCGACAAACCAAAAATAGATTGAGATTCGGCAACCTCTTTGTCCCATTTGCGTTTCCAGATTTTGTTAGCCCTCAGATAAAGCTGAAGGATTGACATTCCAATCGAAATCCAAAGAAAAACATCAATAATTTTTTCAAAAAGATTCATTTTTAAAACCAAGCTAAAATGAAAAGTTAGAACTGCAAGATAATAAAGTTAGAAATTTTAAAAAAGATAAAAGTAAAAAAAGATTTAAATGCGAACCACACGTGAGTTACAAAATAATCGAATTATATATTTCAAATAAAGTTAGAAATAGAATTTTCTTATCTTTGAAATTGTAACCATAATGTTTTTTTGTTTTGAGTAGTTTTATGGCAAAAATTGCAATTATTGACGATGACCCTGATATTGTTGAAGCAGTTGGAACCTTGCTTGAACTGAAGGGGCATAATGTTGTGTCTTCATCGGATATTGATTCCGGATATGAATTAATATCAAACGAAAAACCTGATATAGTAATTCTTGATGTTATGATGCAGGAGCCAGACGATGGATTCTATCTTGCACTAAAATTAAGAAAGAATGGATTTTCGATGCCAATATTTATGTTGACATCTGTTGCAAAAGCAACTGGTCTGGATTTTGGGGCTGGCGGGTTAGTCCCGGTGAACGAATTCCTCGAAAAACCGATACAATCAAACGTATTGATTGGGATGATTAACGATTATTTATCATTTAAAGGAACATTGTAATGCTAGTTTCAGAAAAACACGGATTAACATTAGAAATTGAAAAACTTGCAGAACAATACGGCAGAACCAGAGATGCGTTACTTCCAATCCTGCAGGAAATTCAAATGAGACACGGATATGTTTCTGAATTTGCTCAACAAGAAATAGCAAATTTTTTAGATATTCATCCTGTTGAAGTGTATGGAGTTGTAACATTTTATGCCTTTTTGAGCAGAAAACCCGAAGGGCGATATATTGTAAGATTATGTCAGACTATTGCCTGCGATCTCGCCGGAAAAGAAGCCATTGCTCGTGCTATTGAAAGAGAACTTAATATCAAGTTTGGAGAAACCACCCCAGATACCAAGTTTACCCTGGAGTATATTAATTGTATGGGAATGTGTGATCAAGGACCAGCACTACTGGTGAACGATGATGTTTACACCCATCTGACACCACATAAAGCTGTAGAAATTATTAAAAGTTACAAGTAAGGAGGAAAACAATGCCTATTATGAATGATACAATACAATTCAATGTTGGAGAGCATAGATTGGCTCTCGAAAAAGCTCTAAAAATGGCTCCTCAGGATATTGTGATGGAAATCAGGGATGCAGGATTGAAAGGCAGAGGTGGAGCAGGTTTTCCAACGGGAACAAAATGGCTATTGGCTCTTTCGGCTGTAGCTGAAAAAAAGTTTGTTGTTTGCAATGCAGACGAAGGCGAACCCGGAACTTTCAAAGATCGTGTCCTGCTCGATGAATATACTAATCTTGTCATTGATGGTATGGTTATTGGAGGGTATGCCATTCAGGCAAATGAGGGAATCCTTTATCTCAGAGGTGAATATAAATATCTTTTGAACAAAATTGAAAAATTTCTTGAGGAAAAGAGAGAAAATAACCAATTAGGAAAAAATATTCTTGGCTCAGGGTTTGATTTTGACATCAAAATAAGACTTGGCTCTGGAGCTTATGTTTGTGGCGAAGAAACTGCCTTGATTGAATCACTCGAAGGGCACAGGGGCGAAGCACGAAATCGCCCACCCTTTCCGGTTAATACTGGTTTTATGGGATATCCTACTATTGTTAATAACGTTGAAACTTTTGCCTCCGCCGCAATTATTATTTCAAAAGGGGCTGACTGGTTCAGGAAAATTGGTATTTCAAAATCCTATGGAACAAAGTTGGTTTCAATTTCTGGTGATTGCAAAAAACCCGGTGTATATGAAGTACCCTTTGGTATCTCAATACGGGATCTATTGAAAATGGTTGAAGCTGATGATGCTAAAGCAGTTCAGGTGGGTGGTGCCTCCGGACAGTGCGTCCCTGAATCACAATTCGACAGAAAAATTTCTTTTGAGGACTTATCCACGGGTGGTTCGGTCATGATTTTTAATAAGTCAAGGGATATGCTTCACATCCTTAGAAATTTTATGGAATTTTTTGTTGAGGAATCCTGCGGTCAATGCTCACCGTGCAGAATAGGAAACAAAAAGCTACTTGAAGGAATTGAACTAATTGAACAAGGCAAATGTTCTTACACATATTTGAATGAACTTTTAGAACTTGGGAAATCAATGCAATTAGCTTCGAAATGCGGACTGGGTCAATCAAGTCCCAATCCATTTATTTCAATTCTTACAAATTTTGAGAATGAAGTATTTTCAACAAGATAAGGAAGAAAAAATGATTAAAGATAAATTTTCAAGATCCCCGGTAAGTCAGCAACCTCACATAATTAAAACAGAGGACAAAGATGGCATTGGATCAATTGTTGAGGTCGAAATAAACGGAAGAAAAATACAGGTTCAGATGGGTACTACTATATTGGAAGCATGCAAGCAAAACAATATTCACATACCAACGCTATGTTATCACGAAGATCTCTGCCTTGCAGGATTGTGTCGAATTTGTGTTGTTGAAATTGAAGGGATGAGAACTCTTCAGGCGTCATGTACATATCCAATTACTAATAGAATGAAAATCCAGACAACAAGCGAAAAAGTCAGAAAAGCCCGAAGACATATTCTTGATTTACTTTTGAGCGAACACTACGGTGAGTGTTATGTTTGCCATCGTAATGGAAACTGTGAACTTCAATCATTGGCAAAAGAATACGGAGTGGATGGATTTAAATTCGGACATATTACCGAAAGGCGCCACAAAGTTGATCGCTCGAGTTATTCGGTCATACGAGATATGGATAAATGTGTATTATGCAAAAGGTGCGTCAGAACATGTATAGACCTTCAGGAAGTTGGTGTTCTCGAAGCTACACACAGAGGCTATGATACAACAATATCAACATTTTACGACAAACCGCTCGCAGATGTTATCTGTATTAATTGCGGGCAGTGTATTAATAGATGCCCCACTGCTGCTTTGAGAGCAAATGATCCTTCTGATGAAATCTGGGAAGCAATTGACAATCCCCAGAAACATGTTGTAATTCAAACAGCTCCATCGCCAAGAGCTTCTATTGGAGAAGAATTTGGATTGCCAGCCGGAACATCTATGACAAGGCAATTAAACACAGCACTACGATGGATAGGTTTCGACAGGGTTTTCGATACCAATTTTACAGCTGATTTGACAATTATCGAGGAAGGAACTGAGTTATTAAACCGATTGAAAAGTAAACTGGTTGATGGTGATACAAATATTAAATTACCTCAATTTACTTCTTGTTCGCCCGGTTGGGTCAAATATATTGAACATTTTTATCCTGATTATCTGGACTACCTTTCATCGTGCAAATCACCGCAGCAAATGTTTGGTGCATTGATAAAAACATTTTATGCTCAGGAGCATAACATAGCACCTGAAGATATTGTAACCGTTGCTTTGATGCCTTGTTCCGCCAAAAAGTTTGAGTGCAACCGCCCGGAAATGAATTCATCTGGATTCAAAGATGTTGATTATGGTTTGACAACTCGAGAAATGGCTCAAATGATAAGAGAAGCGGGCATAAACCTACCCGACCTTGAAGGCTCTGCATTTGATGAGCCATTTGGTGATGCATCGGGTGCAGGTCTGATTTTTGGTGCTACCGGTGGTGTTATGGAAGCCGCTCTCAGAACTGTCTATGAAATTGTTACTGGCAGGGAAGTTCCCTTCAAAAATCTTGAAATAACTCCCTGCCGGGGTTTCGAAGGTGTTCGTCAGGCATCTGTAAGACTCGAAGGCACTCTCCCTGAATGGAATTTTCTTGAAGGTGTTGACCTGAACTTTATGATTGCCCATGGTACTGCAAATGCAAAAAAAGTTATGGAAGCTCTTGTCCGTGGAGAACTCGATAATATCCATTTCGTTGAGATTATGGCTTGTCCCGGTGGCTGCATTGGAGGCGGCGGGCAGCCTATTCCAACTTCCCCCGAAATAAGAAAGAAACGAGCTGAAGCTATTTATAGCGAGGATAGAAGTTTAGAAGTCAGAAAGTCTCACAAAAATCCACATATCAAATATATTTATGATAAGTTTTTGATTGACGGACCGTGCGGACATATTTCTCATAAATTACTCCACACTCATTATGTGAAGCGTGGTAAATTTATAGCATAATTTGTTAATTTAACAGACATTAATAATAGTATCTCGTTATTTTTGAGAGAAAATTTGTTTTTTTAAAAAAATAGATCTTATGCGGGCAGACTTCCTCAAATTAGTTCCCGAAAGGGTAAAATTCGACCAATTCTGGGTTGAAATCAGGAAGCGAAATCGCTGGCTTATATTGCTACGTTATGGAGCAGTAGTTTTACTTACTACTCTGATAATCGGCATATTAATCCTGCAGAACATTTTCCCGAAATTCAATATCAATACAATCCCATTATGGATAATTGCTGGCTCAATTTTATTATATAATTTGCTATTTCATTTCCTTTGGCATTATCTGTCAAAGAAAAGAAAATGGTACCTTCAAAAAAAATCCGAATTCATTGACAAAGGATTTCACAGTTTGCATTTTTCTTTACTACAGATTTGCTTCGATCTTGCTGCATTGCTATTATTTATCTATTATACTGGCGGAGTCGAAACACCTTTATTTGTTTTCTTTATATTTCATATCATTATAGGATCTTTGTTTCTACCGGGTGAAATAATTGCCCTGCTCGTTACTCTAATTCTTGGAATTTCCATAACAGGTTCTATTCTGGAACTTAATGGAATAATACCCCATTATGCAATAGCAGGATTTCTTGATACCCCATTATATAATAATCATGTTTATTTGATTTTCTTTTTTGGAATATTTGGTATTGCCCTGTATTTATCAGTTTATCTTGCTAATTCGATAGCGATGACATTATATCAACGGGAAAGGTCTCTCACTGCGGCTTATGATGAATTAGAGAATGCCGAAAAATCAAAATCCCGATATGTTCAGGCTGTTGTTCACGATCTGAAAACTCCTATTGCAGCTACTCTAACATATATTGATATGATTCTGGAAGGAAATCTTGGCGAAGTTCCTCGCAGTATCCTAAGACCAATAGAGCGTTCCAAGATTAGATTGAGCAATGCTATCCAGACAATTAATGATATTCTTCATATCTCGCAAATTAAACTCGAATCAGGTTTAGAAAGCATTACCAAAGTCAATCTTATCGAGATATTCGATGAAATTCATAGAGAAATATTACTTTTAATTGAAAATAAAGGGATTTCGTATTCATTCATTTCTGATGACGAGGAAGAGCTGAATATTATAAGTGATCCGAAATTATTGAAATTAGCAATTTCCAACCTCCTATCAAATGCTTATAAATATACTGATAGTGGCGGGAACATTCAGGTTAAATTGATTGACTCAAGAGATAATCTCATTATCTCTATCGCTGACAGCGGTATTGGAATACCAGAAAGTGAGCTTGGCAAGATTTTTAACCCATTTTATAGAACTACTGTTTCAAAAAATAAAGGCATCGAGGGTTCTGGGCTCGGGCTCTCCATTGTTGCCGAGATTGTCGAAAAATTCAACGGGAAAATCGAAGTGAAATCTCCTTCTTACCTTGCCGTCTCAGGAGAAAGACCTGGGACTGAATTCATTATCACTCTCCCCAAAGAATTCGAATTGATGAAATGAATAGCATAATAATTGTTGCAAAATGGAAACCCGCTTGGAAAAAATTTTGACCCGCTCATATAAGAAGGATATGTTAGATCATATAAGAACCTATCCTGAGGACTTTGATGAATTGATTCAATTAGCTATGAGCAATAAAGAACCATATTCATGGAGGGCAGCCTGGTTGTTATGGAGTTGCATAAGGAAAAACGATGAAAGGTTATTAAAATACGTTGACAAGATGATAGATTTGCTCCCTTCGATGGGTGACAGTCAGCAAAGGGAGCTGCTCAAAATTCTCTATTTGATGGAATATGATGAAGATAGCGAGGGAAAATTGTTCGACTTATCCCTCTCCATCTGGGAAAAACTTGGCATTCAACCTTCCCTGAGGTTTAATGCCCTAAAGATTATTATAAAAATTACAAAAAAACATCCTGAATTGAAGCAGGAGTTGTCCTTCCTCCTGCAAAATGAATATCTCGAGAGTCTTACTCCTGGGGTGAAGCACTCGATTAATAAAATGATTAAAGCTTTCAAGCTGAAACCTATTGCCTACTAACCAGTGATTATCTCCTAATCATCATTTTAATTGTTTTCACATGACTTCCGGCAATTAATCTGCAAATATAAAATCCATTAGGCAGTTTTGATCCATTTATATCTGTTCCATCCCAAATCACCTCATAATCATCAGCTTCGACAGTGTGGTTAATTAATTCCAGAACTTTGTTCCCCATAATATCTGTGATATCGAGAATGACCCTACATCTTTCAGGTATTGAAAACTTGATTTTTGTTTCTTTATCAAAGGGATTAGGATAATTATCCTGCAAGGTCATATTTAGAAAATTATCATAATGAATTGTTACTATTTGCGAACCAACATTCGATGTTCCGTCAATATCCACTTGGCGTAAAACATATTGATAGGTTTTGCCACTTATTATGTCTCTGTCAGTGAAATTATATTCCCTTAGAACCGAAGAATTTCCATAGCCTTTTATAAACCCGATAGAAGACCAATCAGACTGCTCTCCAAGAATACGTCTCTCAATGAAAAATCCTTTGTTGTTTTGCTCTGAAGCAGTAGCCCAGAAAAGATCAATAGCTTTATTACGAGCCAAACCCTCAAAATAGATAAGCTCAACAGGAATTATATCCTTATCTTGCAATAAAGTGTCTTTCTCGTCATCCTCGGTGGCAAGAAAAGCTGTGTAAGTTGAAAGGACTTCATATTCCAGGCTTTTATTAATTATATCGTAAAGATTTAGCAGTGTTTTAGTCCTTAGCAATTCCATATTTCTAATCCAAAGCCCAGCCCACATAGAGCGGTTGTCATAAAAATTAGCGTATTTATCCTCGGTTATGTAAAATGTAGAATTATAAGGAATACCCCGATAATAACCTGTTAAATCAATTTTCATCGGGAGGGGGAGTTTGATATTATCGAATGAGTTTCCCTCGAATTTTCCAAATTCAACAAAAATTTCATTAGGAGACAGATCCTTTTGTGAGCCGGTGTAAGCTATTTTATCAAAAGCAAAGCCACGAAAGAATGATATAGTTAAAGTTAAATTTTCGTACCCACCTATCATAGATTTGAAGACGGAGTTTATCATACTTTCGACAGTATTTCCCACATCGTAAATTTTTACAATGTAACCACGTCTCGGATAAACCAGACCGGCATAAAGATAATCATTGCCGGTATAAGGAACGCTTGCTATCCAGTTTGTTACCCAATTTTTTTCTGTGTAAGTGCAAACCGATATCTGTATATTATTTTTCAGAATTTTATTTACTCTTTCACCTATCTTATTAGCGGTGTCCTGTTTTCCATGCTGGTCGGTGTTTGAAATCAATAAAATTTTAGCTTCGACAGATGTTCTGTTAACCCACTCCGCTGCTGTGTATAATAGATTGGCAAGGTTTGACTTGTCACCGATTACTTCTGCAACAAAATCCTTGATGAAAAAGTCAATATTTTTCTCGGATGCTGAAATCCATGTGTCCGATAAAGGATAAATTTCTGTGTTCGAAACGAACAGATTGAAGGAGTCAAGCGGAGTCAGATAGCTTTTCATAACTTTTTTGATTGTTGCAACAATCTCTGCTTTGCTTCGATAGCTTTTGTTCTTGTCATAGTCAATCAGGATAGCAACTTTCTGGGAATTTTTGGGTGCAAAAAATTTCTTTGGATTGAGCATAACCTGATAAAAGTTTTCTTTCAAGCCAAAGTAGGTGTTTGCAAATATTCCATCCTGAAACGGATGCTTGAAATAGAAATTTGACGCTTTTGTGCTGTCTGTAAAGCCAATAATCCCCAATTTTGCTTCACCAAAGCGAGGATTGAACACATCATCAAATTTTATTTTTTTATTGTCAAGAAATCCGATTGAATTGAAATTAGAATCGGGATAAGCATAAATTTTTAGGATTTCTGGCTTTTTGAAAGATGCTTCAACAAAATTAATCGGCAATACGGTTGACACCAGAGTGTCGGTCCATTTAGCAGGAAGAAAGCAATTGATCTTGACGGTTCTTGTTGAATTTCCAAGCAAAGGAAATATCTTAATCGTAAATTGTCCTTGATCCCTTTTGAAAAGGATGGATGGATCTGCCATCCTTTGGACGATTCCTTCATAAATGTAGCCTGCAGTCCATTTATCCAGAAGTCTGGCTTTAACATAAACTGAGTCGTTCAAAAACAACCACATCCCGTTGATAAAAGCTCTTTGGTCAAGTTCGAACTCCATCACAGCTTCAAGAGTATCCTTTTCGGATGAATAAATCGAACCTTTTGGAGAGAAAGTGATGAAAATACCAGCTTCGATGAAAGAACCATGTGGTTTCAAAGTCATTTTGATATCTTCTATGGTCCCGGGGTAGCGGTAAAAGCTTGTTCTGGGAGAAGATACTGTCAATTTCAGGGCAGATGCTTGTTCGAAAGAAGATAAAATGAGGATAACTACTAAAAGAACTAATGATAATTTTTTCATGAAAACACCTTTAGTATAGAAAATAGAGACAAAATCTCGTATTCAAAAGAATATCAATAAAACCTTTTTATAATTTGCACTTCTCATTATATTAAACACATTAAAGGCAAAAAGGTCTCACAAAAAAAAGAAAAAAAAAAAAAATAATAAAAAAAGACATCATAGGACACCAGATTAAATTATTTTAGAATGGAAAGTTCCGTGAAAAATTTTAAAGAGGCAAAAAAACATAGTAAAATACTAAAGAAAATTCATTTGGAAAGAAATAATAAAGTTATTATTTTTGCTCATTATTCATTAAAATCTGTATAATATGATAAAAATTTTTACTTTATTTACAGCTATTAGTATGTTGATATCTTGTATGCCACAAATTCGTTTTGATCAAACTTGTATTACTTGTATCAAATCAATGAGATATTACTGCAAAGAAGTCGAGTGTCCCAAAACTTTCATGATAGGAAACCAAAGTTTAGTTACAATCATAGAAACAGGCGAAAATATCTATTTAAATTATATTTTAAGACAGGAATACATACAACCAAGATCTGGAATAAAGATAGCTATTGCAAAGTTAAACGGAAAAATATATTTGACTGGAGAAGAATTTAATAATCTTTGGATTTTATACCCTGAAATAGAAAACAGAGCAAAATTAAGTAAAATAAAGCTACCTTTGACAGATAATGATTTACATTTTAATATTTACGACAACTTATTAATGGTTTCATTGCCTTATTATAATAAGACTTTTTTATTGATTGACGATTTTCGATGGGAAGAAACATTTAAAACTAAGCCGGGGGCAAGATGAAAAGTGTTATACTTATTTCAATTATTTTTATTATTAGTATCAATCTTATTTATACACAAAGAGATTATAACATTCAAACTTGGCAGAAAGAGATTGAACAATGCATAAACTATAGCTTTGAGGAGGTAGAAAATAAAATCAATAAATTAAAAGAATTGATTGCAATTGATGATGATCACTTTGGAAAGGAATATCAAAGTATAGTAAATGATTACAAAAATAGAGCAAAAATAAAAATTAAGGAATTTGAGGCATGGAAAAGAAACCAAGATAAAATAAAAAATCAACAAGATGAACTTAACAACAAAGATGAAATAATTAGAAAAATTGAAAACGAAAAAAATATATCTGATATCGAACAAGAAAAAATAATTGATTCATTAAGAAAAATAATTAAAGAATTAGATTCCAAATACAAAATTATCAAAGAAAAATTTCATGGTACAAATAAAGAATTATCGACACTTAAAGACTATGTTGCAAGTATTGATTCATTACTTGAAGGAATTTTAAAATTAACAACTATACAAAACGAAAATTTTATAAGTCAAGAAACAGGTATTATTTCAAAATTGGAAGATCTTGAATGCCAGTTTATAAATCTTTTAAGACAAAATTATCAATTAGCAGTAAGTAAACTGATGAACAATCCAATTTTATTAGATAGCCTTAAAGAATATTACCATACAAGTAAACAGTATCCTGATGTAATTTTAGATTTAATTACTAGAGGAAAGGAATTAATTAATAACATCAATAATGATAGTTCAATATGTGTATCTAAAAATACTGAGATAATAAATAAACTAATTTCAGAAGTTGAAAACCTGTTTGAAGAGGAGAAACCGGAAAAAGGAAATAATATTTTAGCGTATCTGTACAATTTACTACTTCATAATCTTCTGTGGATAATAATATTAATAATAGCTATACTCGTATTACCAACAATATTATTTACTTCTAAGGTAAAGTTGTTAACTACATATAAATTAATAGATGAAACAAACAATACATTAATTGACAGTCAAGAAGAAATAAAAATGAGAAAATTTTCCATTCCCCTTAAATCAGAAATTAAACAGATGTTTATTGCTAGTTATCCTGTTATAAAGAACTTTTATAATCAAATTTTGAAAAAACCTTTAATTTACTATTATTTATATGACAAAGATAGAATTAATATTTTTAATCAAGATATTATACGTAAATATAATAGTATATTGATTAGTGAAAGTATTAAAAACGGAACATTAGAGTTTGAAGATAGAACAAACAATATTAAATATAAACTAGAGTATAGTTTAGATAGAATAAAAAATAAAATAAAGTCTGAGGAAGAATTATGAGAAGCTATTTAATTATCGGGCTTGGTGGTAGTGGTATTACTATTGCAAAAAGTGTTAAAGAAAGAATAAAAATATTAAAGGAATACAATAGAATAATCAATAACCAGTTCCAATTAGGTTTTACATCTTTGTATCTTGATACTGACTCATTTTTAATAAATGATGAGGACTTTTATTGTTTAGGTGGACAGGTTGAGTCTGATCCTAATTTTAGTTATTTTAAAATTTTATCAGGTGGTCTTGCTTCTTTAAGGGACAGTGTTACAGCGGGTGCAGGAGGACTGACACCTTCTATTTCAAGAGCTGCATTGATAAATAGATTTAGAACCCGATATAAAGAATTTATTTCGAAAATTGAGAAAAAAATTGGCGAAGCTTTAAAAACACTTTCATGGGATAATCAAGATGAGTTAAACTTAATCTATATATCTTCACTATTTGGTTCAACTGGTATAGGATTGATTATAGATATTTCATACTTAATAGAGAATTTCGTGATTGATGCCTTAAGATCGCAGAATCGAAGAATTACTTTTAAAAAAATCGGATTATTCATTATTCCAAGTAAAAATGCTTTAGATCATAATAACAATAACAATGATTCAATTGAAAAAGCTGGACGAACTCTCATAGGATTAGAACAAATTATTTCTAAAGCAATGCATCCATCATATATTTATAATTCTTATATTGACCCAAGAGGATTTATTGGTACTAGCCCTTTTGACATGGTTTATGTAATTGATCATAGAACTGATCCTCAATATGAGAATATTTGGTGGGATAAAAAAAATAATAGTCTAAATCCATTGGATAAATCATCATCTACTTTTATTGCTGCATCTAATTTTTTGTATTACACTATTACAGATAATAAAAATGGTACAACTGCTTTTGCAGGTAAAGCTTTTCAAGACGGTTTGGATTGGAGGATAAATGGAATTAAGAAACCATTGGAACAATTTCCTTATTTAACTTCATTTGGTTTATCAATTAACACTTTTGATATTCCAATCAGTGTTGTACTTTATAATTTAAAAGTCAAAGAGAAGATTATTGAGAATTTAACCGAATCACCTAACAATGCTGTTATTCGAGATATCAGCGAGCAATTAATAAAACTAATTAGGAAAAATATAAAAGCCAATAATAAAAATTTTGGAATCAATAGAACCGTAGAAATGGTGGTTGATGAAATAAAAGTATTCTTAATAAATAAGTTTTCAAATAATTCGAAAATTGGCTTGGATGGAATTAATAAAATTTTTTCTGAGTTGATTGATCTAAAGCCTGGTATTTTTGATAACAGTTTTATTAAGCAATCAATTAATTTACTGAAACAAAAAATAATAAATATTCTTGGTACATTGAATAGTGGTCTTATATCCAATATTAAAGATGATTTGAAAAAATCTAAGAACGAAATCTCAGAAGAAATTAGCAGCATAGAAGAACTACAGCATCAAAGTACTAAGTATATAAAAATCAACTATTTCATTACACCACCTAACAATACTGATGTAAAGAAAGGTTTAAATGATTTAATCTATTATTTTCTTAATAATCTAAATAACCCATCAATATTGAAATTATCAATTTATGATAAAATCAAAGAATTAAGTTTTTTAATGAATTTTCAAAATCAAAATACTTATCAGGTAAATAATAATTACCCAAAAATCCATCTGACATTAAAGGATAATTTTTTAACATCAAATAAGGATTCTAGAAGGGATGAAGAAAATGGTGTTGAATTAAATATTTTTACAAACATCTGTTTTACTGATCTTGATCTTTCTTCAGATAGGACAGTATTTAATGATCAGGTTTTAAGAATGGCCATTTACGATTTAAACACAAACAATGTTAAAAGTGAATGGGTTGAAAAATTTATGATATTAAATGATTTTTCTGAGATAAAACCAGAAAATATTGTTGAAATATATGAACAAATAAAATTAATAAATTCTGGTGGGACAAAGTATTTAATGCTGGCCGGTATAAGAAGTAGGTTAAATCCAACATTCATTGATTATTTATACACAGATAGTTACATTGACAGCATTGAGTTTAATAATGAATTCCTAAGAGATTATAATAATGTAAGAAGTTTATTAAAAAGTCTCATAGGGTTGGATGGTCTTTCAAATATAACCTTGGATTCTATTAAAAATAATTTTCCAAATGTTAACAATATAACTGATATTCTGCGTGAATTACTTGAGAAAGATATTTACTATCATCTTTGGTTTAATCCTTTACAAGATATTTTTAAAACTAGTATTTCTCTGGATGGTATTGATTCCTTAGATCTAGTTGATAATACAATTTGCGTACAATTGATGTGCGTTGGCTGTAAATATTGGAAATACCACAACCTTTTTGCGAGAAATTGGTGCCAGTCTGGTACTAATCCTCCAGCGTGGATTAACAGAGAAAATCTGAAAACTAATTCATTGAAATATGCCTGCTATCAAGAATAGACAAATTTTATATATCATCATTCTAAACCTGATTTTAGGAATTATCATTGGTGTTGGTAGTTATTATTTAGTTAAAAAAGCCACAGAAGAAAATCCAAAGACCAAATCAAAAACTACCAGAACATATAAACAAGGTGAATATTCCAGTTCGAAGGTATGGATAACAAAAAACGGGAAGAAATATCATCGTGAGGGCTGTAATTCTCTCAAAGGAACAAAAATCTCCATTTCTGTTGATGACGCTAAAGCCAGAGGGCTTACTCCCTGTAAAATGTGCAAACCAGATTGAGGCAACATGATGAATAAGCAATTATCAATTTTATTTATTGTCTTGAGAATTATATTGATTCTTATGATTTCTATTGCTTTACTAAAACTACCTTATGGATATTACACATTATTGAGAGTCGTGCTATGTTTCTCTTTCTGTTACTTTATATATCTAAATTATAGATATTATCAGAACAATTTCTTTTATCCTATTTTTTCTTTGTTGGCAATAATTTATAATCCGTTTTTTCCTTTGCATCTTGGTAGGGAAATCTGGGTTTACGTAAATATAGTTACAATAGTAGCAGTAATACTTTCTTTTATTTTTTTAAGATCAAAAACTAAAACTACATAATCATAAAATACTACTACAATCAGGGGATTGTGATTAAAAATATTGTGTGGCTGTCTCAAAAGACTAATTTTGGGAATAAATGGTCAGGCGTGAACGCCTGACCTACCGTATAATTCAAGGTCTATGTAGAGCAAACATCCTTGTTTTTTCCAAAGAGAATGACTTTTTAGTCAGACCCATAAATTATTGACTTTTAAGCTCCGAATTTTCTCTGCTTCAATTCATTATCAATAAGATAAAGCCCGCCGGGGAAATTCTCCATCATCTTCATTCTTGTAACAATATCGAAAACAGTTGATTCTTCTTCAACCTGCTCGGTTACGAACCATTGAAGAAATATATGAGAGGCATGGTCATTTTCCTTAATTGAAAGATTAACAAGCTCGTGGATATGAGCGGTGATTAACTTCTCATGCTCGTAAGAATCCTGAAAAGCTTCGAAAGGAGAGTTCCATTCAGTTTTTGGTGCATTTATCTGTGTTATGACTGGTTTTGCTCCTCGGCTGATCATATAATCAAAAAATTTCAAAGCATGAACCATTTCTTCCTGAGCCTGAACTCTCATCCAATTTGCGAATCCATTCAAATTTAAGTTGCTGTAGTATGCAGCCATAGCAAGATATAAATTTGATGAATAAAGCTCTCTTGCAATTTGCTGATTAATTGCATTCTGCATAGTTTCAGTTATCATCTATAAATCTCCGTTTGTAAAAAAAATTGTTTATGATTTAAATTTAAAACGTAAGATTTTATAAAATAGTTTTTATTTCAGGGGAACTGCTCCCATAGCAAGCCATTCATCCTTTGAAGGTCCATATAACCCGGGCAATTTCAAATTAGCCTGACGCATAAGAACCGTCATCTGTCCACGATGATGAATCTGGTGCTTGATTAACATATCAAAAACCTGAAAACGCTTCCATCTTTCCCCGTATAATTCAAGTTCATCCCAAAGACTCGATTCGTCTAATTTTGCTTTTACTTCATCGGAAAGAGCTTCTGAACTTGTTTTATAAGTTTCTATAATTTCAGCAACACTATCAGGTGGGTCACTATCTTCGAGAGGACCGGGAATTTTCAAACCCGTCTTGTTCATAGTTTCAGAAACAGCAATAGTAATATGCCATGCTAAAAAACCTAAACTTCTGCCGTCATCAACAACTTTTTGAGATAGAGAACTATCTGTCAAGGCATTGAAAAGATTTAAAGTAAGTTGGCTTTCTGCATCCCAGTCATCAAGAAAATCCTGAATGGTTCTATACATAAAATAAGACTCCTTATAATTAAAAAAAGGGATAGACAGAATCCAGAATGAATAATGGAATTATCTATTAAAATTTCTTCTTGAATTGAAATTTTCCCGGTCGTTTTCTTTTTTGCCTCTTGCTTCATTAACACTTAAATTTCTGCCCAGATATTCTTGCCCGTTTAGTGCTTCGATAGCTTGTTCAGCATCTTCATCATTCATTTCGACAAAAGCAAACCCTTTAGACCTCCCGGAATTTCTGTCGGTTATGATTCTGACTGAATCTACACTGCCGTGTTGTTCGAATAGTTGTTTTAACCCATCCTCGGATGCTTTATAGGACAGATTACCTACATAAATGTTCATAAAAAATACCTCAAAAAAATATTACAAAAAGTGCGATACTTTATTCAAAATCCTAAAAATCATCTTGATATTTCAGAGATGGCGAGCAAAGTACCACTATGTTAATTCAAATCTAATTAAACTATTATAAATAACATTTAAAAAAATTTCTTTAAATTATGAAAAATTTATAAAAAACAAAAAAAATAATTATGAAAGATAAAAAAGAATTTATTTGTAATGTTTGCGGATATCAAACTGCAAGATGGATAGGCAAATGCCCATCGTGCGGCTCGTGGGACTCTTTCGTGGAAGAAATCACCCGGGTTTCATCAAAAAATATGATATCAAAAAAAAATCTTAATACCCCGATTGTTACTTTGAAAGAAATTCCACAGGATGATAATTACAGGATCAAAGTTTCTAATCAGGAAATAAACCGTGTTCTCGGAGGAGGAATCATACCCGGCTCTGTCATTCTTATTGCAGGCGATCCGGGAATTGGCAAATCTACTCTGATGCTTCAGATGTGTGCTGAGTTAATTAATTTCAATCCTTTATATATTACCGGGGAAGAGTCTCTTCAGCAGATCAAATACCGCTCTGCTAGGTTGAATGGAATTCCTGAAAGTCTTATGCTACTTGCTGAAACAAATGTTGAAGTTATTATTAATGCTATTAAATCAACCAAATGTGGAGTAGTAATAATTGATTCTATTCAATCTGTTTATTCTGATCGCATTCAGGCTACCCCCGGAACTATAGCTCAGGTTAGAGAAACTGCAATGATGCTTATGCAAACCGCAAAGGAAAGCAATATCCCTGTTTTTTTAATCGGGCATGTTACAAAAGATGGAATTATTGCTGGACCGAAGTTACTTGAGCATCTTGTTGACACTGTTCTTCAATTCGAAGGCGAAAAGACCTACTCTTACCGAATTTTAAGAGCTCTCAAAAACCGATATGGCTCAACTAATGAAATTGGAATATTTGATATGACAGAAAGCGGATTAGCCGAAGTAAAAAATCCGTCTGAACTTTTTCTTATTCAACGTTCCACCGAAGAGCCCGGTATTGCAATTGTAGCTGCTATAGAAGGAACCAGACCTCTTCTGCTTGAGGTTCAGGCTCTGGTAACACCAACAAATTACGGAATGCCGCAGAGAACATCAAACGGTTACGAACTTAGAAGGTTGCAAATGATTCTCGCAGTTCTCGAAAAAAGACTTGGATTAATGTTCAAACAATATGATGTTTTTATAAATATCGCAGGTGGTCTCTATGTCAGTGATCCTTCGATAGATCTGGGGATAGCGGCAGCATTGGTAAGCTCTTTCAGAGATAGACCAATTCAGAAAGGTTTGGTTTTGATTGGAGAAATAGGTTTAACTGGAGAAGTAAGACAGGTCTCCAATCTGGAACAAAGAATAAATGAAGCCCGAAAATTAGGATTTAGTAAAATTCTTCTCCCTTCAACAGGGCTGACGAAAATCAATTTTAAAGATAAATTTATTTCTCTCAGAGCAGTTGAAAAAGTTTCTTTGGCTATGGCTGAATTGTTTTAAAAAAACTGTTCTATCAATCAATAATATCTAATCAAAAAAATAAAAACTAACAAGTGATACACCAAAAAATTTTTGGTAATATTTCATACATCTGCAGACTTTACTTCAAATTTGACTTAATTTTGTTCGCAGTATCAGGGGAATAATATCCGCAAACACCACGCTTGAAGTCTGGTTGGATTTTTAGCTCATTAATAATTTTTTTGATTTTGTTAACAGAAACACCAAAAGACTCAGCAAGTTGAGCAGATGTTAAAGCATCTTGTGGAATTTCTTGTTTTGCCATAATTACATTCCAAAAATATTAAAAATCTTCTTCTTCATCTTCAAATTCGTCTTCTTCATCGAAATCGTCATCAAATTCCTCATCAAAATCTTCATCTTCGTCAAAAACTTCATCTTCATCTAATTCATCGTCAAATTCATCCTCGTCGAATTCATCATCGAACAACTCATCATCTTCAAAATCATCATCTTCTTCGAATTCATCATCAGTATCAGGAAAGGCATAGATTTTTTTCATCTCTTCATTTTCATCATATATAAAATTCATTGTAACTCCTTATTTTAAAAAATTATTTTCTTTTAATTAAGTGTTTTTCAATTAAATGAAAAAAAATACAATTTCAACAAATCAATATTAGCAAAAAAATAAAAAACAAAAAAGGAAAAAAAATTTTTAAAAAAAATGGAGGAAATTGGAAAAAAAAACGAAGAGTCGGCTGTTCGACTCTTCGCAATCTTTGAATATCATTATTTGCCCTTTGATTTCTTTTCTTTTTTCGCTTTCTTATCTTTTTTCTGCTTTTTGTCAGATGGAAAGTTGAGAGCTGCTTTTGCTGCAGCAAGTCTTGCTATTGGCACTCTGAAAGGAGAACAAGAGACATAATCCAAACCAAGCAAATGGCAGAACTCAACTGATGAAGGCTCGCCACCGTGTTCGCCACAGATTCCAAGTTTTATTTTTTTCCTTGTTTTTCTTCCTTCTTCCACGGCATGTTTCATAAGGAAACCGACGCCCTCTCTATCTATAGCTTCAAATGGATCTTTAGCATAAATTTCATTTTGAACGTATAAAGGCAAAAATCTTCCTGCATCATCACGGCTAACTCCCAGAGTTGTCTGGGTTAGATCGTTTGTTCCGAATGAGAAAAATTCAGCAACTTCTGCAATTTCTGCGGCAGTGATAGCTCCTCTGGGTACTTCGATCATAGTGCCAACAAGGTAATCGAATTTAGTCTCAGTTTCATTCATAACATCCTGTGCAACTTTTCTTACAATTTGTTCCTGAAGCTTGAGTTCTTTGACATGTCCAACCAAGGGTATCATTATTTCCGGAAGGACTGACTGACCTCTTTTAATAACATTAACAGTTGCCTCGAAAACAGCTCTTGCCTGCATTTCAGTTATTTCAGGATAAAGAATACCAAGTCGGCAGCCTCTGAAACCTAGCATAGGATTGAATTCCTTGAGTGCTTCTACCCTTGCTTTTACTTTTTCCTTTGGTATATTTAAGGATTGTGCTAATTCCTCCTGTTCTTCGTCAGTGTGAGGAAGGAATTCATGTAATGGCGGATCTATGGTTCTAATCGTAACCGGACGACCGTCCATTTCAAAAAATATTCCTTCGAAATCTTCTCTTTGTAAAGGCAAAAGCTTAGCTAAAGCAGCTTTTCTTTCCTCTACTGTGTCTGCAAGAATCATTTCACGCATTGGACCAATTTTTCCTTCACCAAAGAACATGTGTTCCGTTCTGCAAAGCCCAATTCCTTCGGCACCGAAAGCAACTGCATTGGCTGACTGATCCGGTTGATCTGCATTTGTTCGAACTTTAAGGGTTCTGAATTCATCAGCCCATTTCATGATTTGCTTGTATATTTGATAAATTGGTGCTTCGTCTTCGTTGAGACTCTTTTCAATTAGAACCTGAACAACTTCACTCGGCTTTGTAGGAATTTCTCCAAGAATTACTTCGCCGGTTGAACCATCAATAGATATATAATCTCCTTCAGCAATAACTAAATCTTTGCCTTCAACTCTGATTTCCCTTGCTTTATAATCAATCAGGAGTGAACCACATCCAGCCACACAAACCTTACCCATCTGCCTTGCAACAAGGGCAGCGTGAGAAGTCATTCCACCTCGGGCAGTCAGAATACCTTCTGCAACGTTCATACCACCTATATCATCAGGGGAGGTTTCAATACGTACTAAAATTACTTTGTTTCCCTTGTTTGACCATTCTATTGCATCATCAGCATGGAAAACTACTCTTCCGGATGCAGCACCCGGACCGGCATTCAAACCTTTTGCAATCAGGCGGTTTTCTTTTAGAGCTTTGCTTTTTTCGTTTAAGTCAAAAATAGGTCTCAAAAGCTGATTCAGTTGATCCGGATCAATTCTCATCAAGGCTTCTTTGGGATTTATAAGCCCTTCATTAACCATATCAACAGCAATTTTCATAGCTGCTAAAGCAGTTCTTTTGCCCGATCTGCATTGGAGCATATATAATCTGCCCTTTTCTATCGTAAATTCGATATCCTGCATTTCCCGATAGTGAGATTCAAGGATCTGTCTGATTTTTAATAATTGATCATAACTTACAGGGTCCTTTTCGGCTAATTTATCAATTGATAATGGTGTTCTTATACCAGCAACAACATCCTCGCCCTGAGCGTTCATCAAAAACTCACCATAAAAATAATTAGCTCCGGTGGCAGGGTCACGTGTGAATGCAACTCCTGTGCCTGAATCTTCGCTCATATTGCCAAAAACCATAGATTGAACATTCACGGCAGTTCCCCACCAATCAGGAATATTGTTTAACTTTCTGTAAATTATTGCCCTGTTATTATTCCAAGAACCAAAAACAGCCCCAATAGCACCCCAAAGCTGCTCTTCGGGATCTTCGGGGAAATCAATATTCAATCTGTCTTTTATCGCCCTTTTGAATTCAATGACTAATTCTTTTAAATCATTTTCATCAAGATCAACATCAAAATGAACACCTCTGGCTTTTTTCTTTGCTTCTAAAATTTCTTCGAAAGGGTCAATATCATCTTTTGTTTCGGGTTTCAATCCCAGAACAACATCACCATACATAGCAACAAACCTGCGATATGCGTCATAAGCAAATCTTGGATTGTTCGACTGTTTGATTATTCCCTGAATTGTCTGGTCGTTTAAACCTAAATTAAGCACAGTATCCATCATTCCCGGCATTGAAGCTCTTGCACCAGATCTGACCGAGACCAGAAGCGGATTGTCAGGGTCACCAAATTTTTTTCCCATTTCCTTCTCAACTTTTTCTAGTGCTTTTTTCACTTCTTTGTAAAGTGATTTCGGGTAAGTATGATTATTTTCATAATAATAGGTACAAACTTCTGTTGTGATAGTAAATCCTGCAGGAACAGGCAATCCTATGTTAACCATTTCTGCAAGGTTAGCACCCTTTCCACCCAGTAATTCTTTCATTGAAGCGTCGCCATCAGCTTTTCCTCCGCCGAAATAATAGACATATTTTTTCTCTTTTTTGTCCTTTGAATCTTTATCTGCCTTTTTTGACTTTGCCATATTTTCTCCGAAAAATATTATTTAAAATTTTATTAAATATAGAATTACAAAGATATATATGTTAATAATAATGAACAAAAATATTCGATATTTAAAATAAATATTAATGAAAATTTAACATTTTTGTATTTTGCTGTTTGTTTGTCAAATTAATAATTAAAATTTTTCAATTTATGAAACAAAATTAGCAAAACTGTGTTTCTTATTAATGAGAGTTTATAAAGAAGTAATTATGAAATCATTTTTTACATTTTTCATTCTGTTTATTTTTTTCTCATTATTGGGGAATGCTAAACTTATTGAAATAAAACCTGATTCTGTTTTTTTTGGAAGCTATGAAAGTGGTTCCAGCCCTGTAACTAAAATCATTGAGATAAAAAATAATGCAAATACACCTGTGATCATAAAAAGCCTGGAATTTATTCAAAACGATGAAAATTTATTTTTTTCCGAGCAAAGGGCTCCGATAAATATTGATATTAATTCTTCAGCAAAAATCCAATTTAAGTTCAATCCCTTATCAGCCAAACCCGGAATAAAAAAAGCGAAATATTTTTTACTCGTTAAAGAACCAGAAGAAGAGCGGGATACTATAATTCTCACTGCTGAAATCAAACAACCAATTGTAAAAGGCTTCACAAGTCTTTTCATACCTGATATATCTGCTAAGGCCGGAGATAAGTTCGACTTAAAAATCATTTTGGATAAGTTCGAAAACAAATCTGATATAAACAATTGGTCATGTAAATTGAGTTTCAATTCTACATCTTTTACCCCTGTGTTGCCAAGTCAAAGAGGAAAAATTGATTATAATTTACACACAATTAATTTATCAGGAAAAATCTCAGATGAGATTAAATCAGGAAATGTTTTAATCAGCATCCCGATGATAGCCGGACTTGGAGACTTGCATTTCAGCGAAATTATAATCAAAGATTTTCAATGGTTTTTCAATGACAGACCTGTCGATCATGAAATTAAAATAAAAAACGGGATATTTGAATTGACTGATTTATATTACGAGAATGGAATTCCCCGCTTGATTACAGAAAAAACACAAAATCTAAGTTTAGATATACTCGAAAATCCTGCAACCGATTTTATTAAGTTAAATCTATTCTATAACGGCGAAGTTAAATTATATGCCTATAACCTCATAGGTTCATATTTCAAAGATTTTTCGTCTTACCTCCCTTACCATTCTAACTTTGGCAATGAATATATAATTTTAAACCGTCAATACTTTGGCTCAAAGGGTTTGTATTTCCTAAAGTTGATTAATCAAAGCTCTTGTGCAACAAAAATACTTTTTTTGGATTAAATTAATCAATAAACGAAATAACCACTCTTCTGTTCATGGCTCTGCCTTCTTCTGTATCGTTGGATGCTATCGGCATTGAGGAGCCAAATCCAATTAGAGAGAATCTTTTCTGGGGAACGCCCTTCGAGACTATATAGTTTCGTACAGATTCTGCTCTTTTTCTTGATAATTCAATATTATAGCTTTCGCTTCCTATATTATCAGTATGTCCCTCAATTTTGATTTTATATTTAGGATTGTCTTTAATAAGTCTGGTTAATCTATCAAGTTCGGGATATGATTCTTTCTTTAAAGTAAATTTGTCGAAATCAAAAAAAATATTGTTTAGACTTAATTTGGTTTCTTTTTTTAAAATATCTTCGAGTGGTAATAATGTAATATTTTCAATTAATTCCGTTTCTTTTCTTTCTTTTGTGAGGTCAATATTTTTTGAAATAGGGTAATAGCCTGTTTTCTCTGCATAATAACCATAATTTTTACCCATAGGTAAGATAATGATAAATGAGCCATCAGACGGATCGCTATGAAGAATTCCTACATTTTTCCCGGTATTTAAATCCTCCCATAAAATTTTAGCAGATAAGGGGTTACCTTTGGTATCTGTAACTTTACCTTTGATGGTGAGAACCTTATCCGGCTTGGCATACTTTGGCAAATTAACAGAGAACAAGTCCCAACCTCCATAACCGATTGTTCGCCAATGACCAGCAAAAAAAGCACTATCTCCACCCACAGTAATTTTATATCCCCAGTCATCCAAAATTGAATTAACCTCCTTGCCAAGGTTAACAGGCTCGCTCCATTCAGTCCATGAATCTTCTTTTAATCTGTAGGATTTGAATACATCTAATTTGCCAAGTCCGGGATGACCCTCCGAGCTGAAATAAAGTGTCCTGCCATCAGGATGAAGATAGGGCGACCTTTCGGAATAAGGTGTATTTATTGTCGGTCCAAGATTTATAGGACCCACCCATCCGCTATCGGTTTTCAAACACACATATATATCCATGTTACCATTTGAAGTTCCATGGAAAAGAGTTCCGAACGGGACATATTGACCGATACCACCGGGTCTGTCGGAAGAAAATAGCAGTGCTTTACCGTCTGATGTCAGATTACCACCTTCGTCGGTATAGACTGAATTAATTGGGTAAGGCAAATGTTCTAAATTTCCCCAACCTCTTTCTGTTTTAGTAGCTGTATAAATATCGAAATTGCCAAATGTGCCTTCAAAAGTGCCAGATAAGAGTAGTGTGTTCCCGTCAGCTGTAACATTATCAATAGTTTCATCGTTTCTGCCGTTAATAGGCGGTCCAATATTTCTTGGAGTCTGCCAGACTCCGTTTCCAAGTTTAGAAACATAAATATCGGTTAAGCCATAACTTTCCTGTCTGTCTCTGGCAGAAAAATATAAATACTTTCCGTCAGGGGTTGGATTCGGATCCCACTCATCTTTATCTGTATTGATTATCGTTCCCATATTTCTAATCATTATACCCTCTGTTTTTGCTGAAAGGATATTGATGATTTTATCAAATCTATCTTTCATCTCGGGAAAAAGAGGTTTAAACTTATTGAAAATGTAAATTGCTGAATCCCATTTTAGTGTATTAATATAATTATCAGCCCTTCTCTGCAGAGCTACAAAGGCATTTTCGGATGGGGCTTTTTCCCTGATATATTCTTCGTATAATTCTTCAATATCCAAGCTCGGAGTCTGACCAAGCATTTGCTCTTCACTCAAATAAATCTGATTATCAAAAAATGGAGCACGCTGTGGAAATAACGGTTTACATTTTATTAATATATCTCTTGCAACAATTGATCTCCCCGAAGATATCTGACGATTGACAAGATAGAGCACAACATTAAAAGCACTGTCACTCGGGGCATATGTCTTGATATAATTATCCCATTTTGGTAAAGTTTCTAACGTTAGAGGCTCTCTTAGAATTGATTGTGAATAAATTTCATTAAAGTAAAATATAATTATTAAGATTAAAGCTGTTAAGTTTCTAAGCATTTTATTTCCAAATTAATTCAAATATAAAATCGTTATTCTTTTTTTTATATTTTATTTCAATAATCATCAGTTAGTTTATTATAAAATGAATAGACAAATAATAACAAAAAAGCAGATTAAAATATATTTACACTTTTTTACTTTCTCCTTTATTTTATTTTTATTATCACAAAGCGTTTCTTTTTCTCAATTGAACTTCTCAACAAAAAAGGTTTTAACCCCTGAGAATGAATCTGGCAGATTGCAACCAGTTGTTTCGAATCTACTTATTATCAGGTTCAAATCTCAGGTGAATTTGCCAGATATCGGTGATAATTATAAAGGTTATAAAATTGTTGGGCGATTACTCTCACCTGATAATTTTAAAACAGATTCGAAAAAAGATAAACCTCAAAAAAAAGTTTATGATAATGCCTTGCTTAAAAAAGCCGAAGATGAATTATTAAGAAGCTTTATAATTGAATATTCTGGAAATACATCCCCTGAATATCAAGCAGCAAAAATTTTTAATAATTGCTCAGAAATTGAAATTGCTGAACCTTATTACCTTTATGAACCACAGGGTAGGTTTGTTCCAAATGACACTTTAGTCACCAAACAGTTATTGCTCGAAACAATACAGAGTCTGGAAGCATGGGATATATTCAAGGGCGATACATCAGTTGTTATTGGTATTAGTGACACCGGAGTGATGCAGGATCATGAAGATCTTTTCGAAAATATATACAAAAATCATCAAGAAATTCCAAATAATGGAATTGATGATGATTTGAACGGTTATATTGACGATTTTGCAGGAGTAAATTTTTCTTATCTTGATGATTCAACCAATCCTGGAAGCACATTCAACAAAGAAGGCCATGGAACCCTGACCACCGGAATTGCGAGTGCTACAACAAATAACACAACTGGTTTGGCAGGTATTGGATATAACTGCCGTTTTTTCCCGATGAAAGCCGGTATAAATAATACTAAATACATTTACTATGGGCTGCAATCAATAATTTATGCAGGTCAGAATAAAATTGATGTTTTGAATTGCAGTTGGGGCGGTCCTTCTTATTCTTGTTTTGCCCAATCAGCAGTGGATTTTGCAGTTGCTAATGATGTTGCCATTGTTGCTGCGGCAGGAAACCATGCTAATTACACACCATTTTATCCTGCCGGGTATAGAGGAGTCCTTGGTGTTGGCGTAACAGATGCCATGGACACTGTCATTGAAATGTCAGCAACCGGGGCACATGTTGACTTGATGGCTCCCGGTCAGGGAGCAATTACGACAAATCAACTTGTAGCTAATGACACTGTTACATCTATTTATCATATATCCTGCTGCACTTCTGCGGCATCGCCGATTGTGGCTGGAGTTGTTGCCAGTGTGAGGGCAAAATATCCTGAGCTTAATGCTCTTCAGGCATTAACCCATACCCGTATTTCGAATGATGATATCAGGCATATAAACCAATCAAAAGCTGAATTAATTTCCGGAAGAATCAATCATTTCAAGGCATTAACCAATAATCCTTTTGATAAACCAGGTTTTGAAATAACCGATTATAAATATTTATCGCTTAGCGGATCAGAAGCAAGATTTTCTGCAAATGATACTTTCAGAATCAGATTAAATTTAAAAAATTTGTTGGGTGTGGGTCAAAATATAAAAGTTTCCTTGAAAAAAGTTCAGGATATCAATAACAATATTGAACTGATTGATTCAATCTTTTATATTGCTTCAATTGAATCAAACCAGAACATTATTCTTGATAACTTTCTTTTCAAGATTAATAATCCGGGTCTGGATCTGATGTTTTTTGGACTGGAATTTGAAGGCGATAACAATTTTTATGACAGATTACTGATTCCAATAATTCCGGGCTCTGATTATGCAACATTCTCTAACAATATTTTAAAACTATCGGTTTCTGACAATGGCAGGATTGGTTTTTCGGATTCACCCTTCAACCTTCGGGGCGAAGGATTTGTTTACAAGAACTATTGCAATACTCTTTTTGAAGGTAGTTTTTTTGCTACCGAGTCCCAGGGAAGGGTTATCAGTCAAGCTCGCAATCAAAAAGGAAGAAGGGAAAATGATTTTCTGAATGGCAAACCTTTTCTTGAACCTGATAGTAAATTTGCAATATTCTGGGATGGTTTGGCTTCGGAATCTGATAAAATAGGACTAATGATAAGAAGCTATGTAGATTTAGCCCATAATGATACTCCTTGTGTTCGTTTTGAATTCAAGCTAACAAATATTTCAGGCAATCCAATCGAAGGATTATCTGCTGGTTATTTCTTCGACTGGGATTTGGGTGCCGACGCAGATAGTAACGTGATAAGACCCTTCCCTGAATCTCTTGCTGACGCACGAACGGGAAAAAATAGCTCTGCAGCTCTTATTTATCGTAACGGAAATTTTCCATATATAGCTCTTACTGTTTGCTCGGAAGAAACTGGTGCTTTGGCACAGATGATCTCGCTAAAAAACGATGAATTGTTTTATGACGGAATCATTTCGGATGACCAGAAGAGACTTTTTTTAAATAGTGGAACTGACTTATTCAAAGAAACTATTGGCGAAATCAGTATGGTGGCTGGTATGAAATTTCCATGGGTCATACCGGCACATTCCTCAGTTTCATTTTCAATTCTTATATGTTCCGAAGAAAATTTAAATCAATTGACCAATTTGATGAGGAAATTTTCAGAAACAATTATTACTGGTATAGAAAGACATCGAGTTGAGAGTAATGAGATAAATATAAGCTATAACTATATTTCTGGAGATATAATTATTAAAAACAAAAATTACTCGCAAATTGAATCATTAATTATTTACGATTATCTGGGAAACCTTCAATTTAAAAAAGAGTTTATGAATATTCAAACTTCAAATCAAATTGAAATAAAAACTGATATTTTACCGTCAGGTTTATATTTTGTAGCAATAAAAGGGATTAATTTTCATAAAGTAATTCCTGTTTTAATTTTCAAATAAATTTAACAAGATACAAAGAGGTAGTAATGACAATTAAAGCTATATTAGCCATTATTATGTGTTTTTTGATTGGCTTTAACCTTCACTCAGCACAATCTGTTCAGGTTTTTATGAAGGGCAAGGTTATAGATGAATTAACAGGAACACCTGTTTCAGTAAACATAGAATTCAGGACACCAAACGGGAAAAAAATCAAAATCCAATCTAATTCAATCACCGGAGCCTATGAACAAATTTTTAATGCAGGCGATTCAGTGGAAGTTATACTCACAAACTGGGATATAGCAAGAAAATCAGAGTCAATATATATTGAAAATTATCAAAAATATACTGAAATTGAAAGGAATTTCTATGTAACCAGATTCACAGTTGGAGGAACCATCGCAGCAATGAATGCTTTTAGACAAAATGAAGCAGAGATACTACCAATCTTTACCACAAAATTAGATGAAATTAATAAAATGCTTCTTTTCAATCGTAATGTCAAATTCGAAATATTAATATCAGCAAAAGATACTTATAAGGTGGAACACAGAATAATCAAAGAGAAAATTGTTGACAAAACAAAGAAAAAGAAGAAAGAATCAAAAGAACAGTTCATCGAAAAAGTTATAGAAATTAAAAATTTTAATGACGAGGATATCAGAAATCTTGTCAATCTAAGAGTCAATAGCATCAAAAGTCTTCTCCAGCAAAAAGGTAAATTTCTTGATAGAATTACTGTGAAAGAAGATTACTCGCCCGGTTTATTATCTGATAAATCTGCAGATAATCCCCAATTGAACGTAAGCCTGAAAGTTAATGTTTCAGAAATAAAAAATGCAATGAATTAAAAAAGAATTTATATTGATTTAATTTTTTTATTATATTAAATTTTTTTTTCAGACAATATAAATCAATAAGAGAATAAAAAAATGAAAAAAGAACATTCCCTTTTCAAATTCGACGAAGATGCTAATAGTTTACTTGATATTGTCTATGCATTTCAAAAAAGCAGAGTGTTAATTTCTGCCTTCGAGCTTGATCTATTCAACATTATCGGCGAAAATTCGAAAACAGCCAGAGAGATAACATTAGAACTCAACACGGAAGAATTCGCAACCAGAAAATTTCTTGATGCTCTTGTTTCGTTTAACATTTTGGCTAAATCGGGAGATAGATATTCAATCGAAAAAAAATATCTAAATTTAATAACCAAAGGTAGTTCTCACTACATTGGTAATTTGAGATATTTCAATTTTATTTGGGATAGCTGGACAAAATTGACTGATTCTTTGAGAAGAGGAAGCTCTGCCATTCTTAAAGAAGGAAGAAGCTACAATGAATATCTTGAAGATATTCTTTTTACTCTTCAATGGAGAGCTATTCAGCAAGCTAATACAATAATAAAGAATATAAATTTACATCTGGTGAACAAAGCCTTGGACCTCGGCTGTGGAACTGCCGGATACGCTATGGAGTTGCTCAAAGCAAAATCTAATATTGAAATGTATGCTTTTGATTTACCCGAAGTAATTGAAATAACAAAAAGATATCTGGAAATAAAAGGATTTTCCGGTAGAATTACAACTCTTTCGGGCAATTTCTTTCTTGATAATATTGGCTCGGAATATGACCTTGTAATAGTTTCGAATGTAATGAGTCGTTTTTCTTTTTACCAGAATATAACTCTTTTAAGAAAAATCTATGATTCATTAAATAACGGTGGTATGTTAGTTATTCAGGACTATTTGATTAATGATAATAGAATCAGTCCTGAATTTCAAGCACTGCATAATTTAAATCTCTTAGTTACGACCGAATCAGGAAATGTTTACACCGAAACAGATATGTGGATGATGCTCAAAGAATCTTGGTTCTCGAACTTTAAGAGAATTGATACTGAGTTTGGAACAAGTATTATTTTTGGTTACAAATAGAAAGGTTTAAATGAAAAAAATTATTCTTAATTCAACATTGTTTCTTTTGGTAATTGTCTTATTCAATGGATGCCTGACCGTTGAACGTAAAGAATACAGTGTTACACTCACCGGAGCAAACTCAGGCAAAGCTGTTATAAAATATATCAACATAGTCTCAACAAAAGATGAAGACCGGGATGTTTCAATGAAAGATTTTGCAGAGTTAATTACTGATTATGTCGAAGGTAAAAAGTTAGAAGATGAATTTCCCAACGCTAAAAATCTTAAGAAAAGATTATTCGAGGAAAACGGTGTGCTTTGTGGAGAGCTGACTTTCGATTTTGATAGTCTCACAACTGTTAAAATCTTCAAATATGATAAAGATAGTCCATTTATGCTCGTTACAAATAATTTTAGCAATGAGACATTAGACGATTTCGATGGACAAATGATTGACGATAAATTACCTGTTGTCTTCTGGAATAAAAACATCAAAAAATTCACATGGTCAACAACCGTCACCAGCGACGTATCGAACGCAGTCAGCTTATTATCTCATTATCAGAATTGGGAAAAAACAAACAAAAAGAAATAGTTAATCCCTGAACAAATCTATTTTGCTATAAAATCGAGCGAAATTGAATTAACGCAGTGCCTTGTGTCTTTATCGGTGAAACCTTCACCGATAAAGACGTGTCCAAGATGACCACCACAGTTAGCACACACTATTTCAGTTCTTATGCCATCCGGATCCGGAACCCGTTTCACTGCACCGGGGATTTCATCGTCAAAACTAGGCCAACCACAACCAGAATCAAACTTATCTTCAGAGCGATAGAGAGGAGCATTACACCTCCGACAAATATATGTTCCTTTTTCTTTATGATTGTAATATTTGCCCGAAAAAGGATACTCGGTACCCTTATAAATAATCACTCTCTCCTCTTCCGGAGTTAATTTATTATATTTTGAATTTTCTTTGATATTCATGTTTTCCTTTGTGCATGAAAATAATACACTAATTAATAATATTGATATTATAATTTTTATAGTCATATTTTTTTCCTCGGTATATGTGATTACGTATAATAAGTAAAAGATATTGGAGAAAAAAGAATGATTCATTGTCCCCAAAAAGATTAAAAAATAAATTAAGTTAATTAAACAAATTTAACCGATTTGTAACTTGTTTAGATAAAAACATTTCATATTTTTGTAATTTACATTTAATATAATTCAGGAGTTAGATTGTGAGAAAAGAAATTTTCGTTCTTTCATTGGTTTTAATAAGTTTTTTATTTATGCAGGGATTTCAGTGTTCGTCGCCCGAAATGACAACCGCCAAACTTGCTATTCGCAATCAGGAGTATGACAAAGCAAAAATGAATCTAGAAAAAGAATTACAAAAAAATCCACAGAACGCTGAGGCACGCATTATGCTTGCCGGGATTTACGAGATTTATGGCGATTTAGCCTCAGCAGCCCGGGAACTTATTGCTGCCGACCCATATATAACCAAACCCGATGACAGAAATCTCTCGAATATAAGAAAAAACGAAATATGGGTTAAAGCCTATAACGGAGGCATAGAAGCTTATAATAAATTTTCAGCGACTCAGGATAAAAAGTATCTTGACACAGCTATTTACAATTTCAGAACAGGCACTATAATAAAACCCGAAATGCCCGATTTTTATCATTTTATTGGCAAAAGCTATGAAGCAATTGGCGATACTAATAAAGCCATTATTTCTTACAATGAATATATCAAACTGCTTCAGCCTGTTGTTGATATTTGTAAAGAAAAGAAAATTTATATCTCCGCAACAAGAGCAGAAGTAAATCAGGCACTTGGAAAACCGGTTTCATTCAAGGTTAACAAGTTTGGTAATAACGATTCATCACTAACCGAGATGTATAACTATAAGGAAAAAGATCTATTTGTTTATTATGATATGGACAAAGAAATGCGATGGAGCGTATTCGGAATTAAATACAATCCACCAGAAAACTGGTTACCCCAAGAACGGGAATTGGCAACACAACTATATATCGAACCATGGGGAGCTCTGGCTACAATTAATTTTGACAGAAAAAATTATGACAAAGCTATTGAATACCTAAAAGTTATTAACATTATTGATCCAACAAACACATCAGCGAACAGTTTCCTTGCATCAATTTACGAAATGCAGGGAAGAACTGACGAAGGAATAAAATATTTGAGAGAATTAGTCGAAAAAAATCCAGACAACATTATTTACAAGGCTCAGTTAGGCGACTTTTTGTTGAGACTTTCTAATTATGATGAGGCTATCAAAATCTATCAGGATATTATCAAATCAGGCGTTGAACAACCTGATATTTATCGTAACTTAGGTGCTGCCTACAAAAATAAGGTTGTTGAAATTCAACAAAGACAGATGAAGGATATTGATGCAGGAAAACTGAAAGATTATAATCCTGAAGAATACAAACCTTTCCTAAGAAAATCAGCAGAAAATTTCGAAAAAGCAAGAACATTCATAAAGTATTCACGTGACTACGAAATCTTAGCCGAATTAGCCGAAATCTATTATTTCCTTAATGAAACTGAAAAGCTTAAAACTTCAGTTGCCGAACTCGAAGCCTATGAATTTTTGGTTCCTGATGATCAGAAGGAAAACTACTATCTGAAAATGATTAAAATATTCGATAGCAGACTTAAGAATGAACAAAAAAGTGCTGCAATGCAAGAAAAACTCAAAAATCTAAAATAATTTTTTTAATAAAATAAATTTCTATATCATTATGAGCGACAAAAAAAATCCAGAACAACCAATTCAACAGCAGATTAATATTGAATTAGGTGAAAAAGAAGCCGAAGGGATATATTCCAACTTAGCTATTATTTCTCATTCTCCTGCTGAATTTATTGTTGATTTTACCAGAATTCTTCCGGGAGTAACAAAAAGCAAGGTCCTTGCCAGAATTATTATGACTCCTCAACACGCTAAACTATTGATGAATGCTATGATTGATAACATAGCCAAATATGAACAACAATATGGAGAAATAAAACTTGAAAGGCAGGACAGAAATTTCGGCTTTCCGGATTTCCCTAAAATCAATTAATTTTTTTCTTAATTAGTAATTGAACTAAATTTTTTTTATTTACTGTTATAAATTATCTACTTTGATAATCAAACTTTAGTTATAAAAAGTATTGAAAAAGGCAATTTTATTATCCTTAGCAATCTTTTTGCTCCTGTTAGTTGTTTATTTTTATTATAACTATATTCTAAATTCCTGCTCCGGGCAATTTATCTATAGTCTTGATGACAGTTATATCCATCTATCGCTTGCAAAAAATTTCGTTGATAATGGAAATATTGGCATAAATTCAGAAGAATTTGGTTTAGCTACTTCTTCCCCGCTTTGGACTGCCATTTTAATATTAATTTTTAAGATTTTTGGTTATAATGAGTTAGTTCCTTTCTACCTGAATATCCTTATTGCTGTCCTCATCATTATTTATGCTTACAGAATTATTCAAAGATACTATGATAATTTAACTTTATCAATTACCTTGCTGTTGCTTGTCATAATCAGTATTCCAATAATTCCAATGATTTTCATTGGTATGGAACATTTATTACATCTACTTCTTTCGTGCATTTTTATTGAGTCTATAATCAAACTGAAAACCAACTCCCAAAAAAAAATAACAAACTTTTTAATATTGGCTGTTTTAACTTCTCTACTTTCTTTAGTAAGATATGAAGCGATTTTTCTGATTATAGCATCATTCATAATATTTTACAAATCCAAACACAGATTCCAATATTGGATTACTATAGCTTTTTTTACAACTATACCCCACATAATAATTGGTCTTTATTCAATCAGCCAGGGAGGTTTTTTCTTGCCTAATCCGATTATCTTAAAAGGTTTTGAAGAGACACCATCAATAATAACTTTTATTCATAGATATGTATATTCAGGGGTGATCAATCTGGTTGAAAACACTCATCTATTTGTTTCTGTTATTAGCAGTTTTACTTTTTTGATTTTCTTTTATCTTCAAAGACAATATGGCGATTATCAATTACGGGCTATAACAGGAGATAGTAAAAACAAACAATATTTTTATTTCAATCAAAATGTCAATCAAGTAAAAGATACGATTACAATATTTATTATAACTACATTTCTACATCTTCAATTTGCAAAAACAGGCTGGTTCTATAGATACGAAGCCTATCTGGTTGGGGTTTTTATTATTTTTTTACTGCCACTTTTTATTAAACTTGTATTAGAATATTCAAAAAATTCTGAGTTGATTATCATACCAAAAGGAAGACTTTATCTTATAATATTTCTTTTTTTAATTATAATACCTTTTATTCACAGGGGGATCGAGTCTCATAACCGATTGAGGTTCGCACCAATAAATATATATGAGCAGCAGTATCAAATTTCAAAATTCCTTGATAGCTATTTTCCTGATCAACCTGTAGGAATGAATGATATTGGTCTTTCCAGTCTGAAATCAAAAGCTAAGGTGATAGACATTTATGGTCTGGCTGATAATCACATTGCCAGAGCGAAATATAGTGGGTTTTATTCACCTGAATATTTTTATGACTATCTGAACAAAAAAAATTGCACAATTCTAATAATATTTGAATCTTGGTTTGAGAACGAAATAAAATACTATAATGAATTAATCAGGGTAGCGACCTTGAAAATTCAGAACAATGAAGTTTGCGGGATGGACGAGGTTAGCTTCTATGCCATTAATTTAACTTCAGCCGAAAAACTTAAAACTTCTTTGGAAAAATATAAAGAGATATTACCAAAAACTGTTAATTTAAGGATATTAATTTAATATCAATTTAAAACAAATTAAGGATTAAAGATGTTTGCCGGAAATTATGTATTGATATTGCATACTCATTTGCCATGGGTTCTGCACCATGGGAATTGGCCACACGGAGTTGAATGGCTAACAGAAGCTGTTGCTGAATGCTATATACCTTTGTTAAATGTATTTAATGATTTATTAAATGAAGGAATTTCACCAAAAGTGAGTCTTGATATTTCACCGGTTCTTTGCGAGCAACTCGAACACCCAGAATTTAAATATATTTTTATTGATTACTGCAATCAAAAAATTTTAGCCGCACAAAAAGACGAAAAAAACTTTACCGATTGGGGCTGGGACGAACATCACATCTATCTTACCCGTTTCTGGCAGGATTGGTACGAGCAGAGAAAAAATGATTTTCTTTATAAATACAATGCCTCGATAATAACTGCATTCAAAGAACTTCAGGACAATGGTGCAGTTGAAATCCTTACCTGCGGAGCCACACACGGGTATTTGCCATTATTGGGCGATGACAGAAGCATTAACTTACAAATAGAAGCGGCCGTCGAAAATTACAAGAAACATTTCGGTAGAAATCCTCGTGGCATCTGGCTACCTGAATGTGCTTACAGACCTTCTTATGAATGGAAATCGCTAATCCCGGTTCATCCTTTTCATCATCCAAGACTAAGACCCGGGATAGAGCAGTTTTTAGCTAAGTACCATATTGAATACTTTGTAACAGATGAAAATTTAATTCAAAGGGCATATCCAATAGGTATGTATCTTGATTTTTCAAAAGAGAAATTTGTCAGTCTCTCCTCGGAATCATCACATCTGAAAAAAGCTTTCTTCGAAAACACACCATTAATGATTTTCAATGTTAGTTCAAGCGAAAGAGTTGAATATGGGACAGCAGTGGCATTCTCCCGTCATCATAAGATTTCAATGCAGGTGTGGAGCGGAGAAATGGGCTATCCCGGAGAACCAGATTACCTCGATTTTCATAAAAAACACCTTGATTCTATGCTGAGATATTGGCGGGTTACAGATACAAAAGCAGATATGATGTATAAATCTCTCTATCATCCTGACTGGACACAAAAAAAAATTGATTTGCAAACCAATCATTTCATTCACCATATAGAAAACACTCTAAATTGGTTCAGAAATGAAAAGAAAAAGGCAAGTACTCTTTGCACCCCATTCGACACCGAACTTTTCGGGCATTGGTGGTTCGAAGGTCCTGAATTCATCAGAGCTTTATGCAGGGGTCTTTCTCATTCTCCCTACGTTAATATGGCAACAGCCTCAGAAGAGTTATTCAGGATTAAACCATTAGAAGTGAAAGGTATCCCCGAAGGGTCCTGGGGAAAAAATAATAATCACGATGTCTGGATAAACGACGAAACTAAATGGACATGGGAGGTAATTTACAACAACGAGAACCGTTGGAATAAAATAATGGAAAAGTTTAATAACTTTATTCAAAAAAATGAATATGAAGGGAAGGCAAAACTGGATGCAGATCTAAGGAGAATTCTTACTCAGGCACTTCGTGAAATGATGCTGCTTCATGCTTCCGACTGGCAATTTTTAATAACAACCCAATCGGCAAGAGATTATGCTGAGCAAAGGTTTTCTTATCATCACTCCGATTTTAATAAATTATGCGATATAGCAGAAAAATTCATTGAAACCGGTTTAATAAGTCATCAGGATTTCCTTTTTCTGGAGGAAACTGAAAAAAGAAATTCCCCTTTCCCTGAATTAAAACTTGAATGGTGGAGATAAACTTCAAAGATGTCTGGAGCCAGATTAATTCTCAAAAATATGTTATCGCTCTCTGTTGCCGAAATTGCAAAACAGGGCTTAATGGTAATATTTACTATTTATGTTGCAAGAGTGCTCAGTCCGGAAGGTTTTGGAATAATTAATTTTGCCAAAGCTTTTGTTATGTATTTCATTCTTGTTGTGGGTCTTGGCTACGATACCTATGGCACACGTGAAATTGCAAAAGATAAATCCACCCTCCACAAAAATGTTAATACAATATTTACAATAAGATTATTACTTTCCTCAATCGCTTATGTTGTTTTGATTGGTATTGTGTTTTTTCTCGATAAGCCAGACATAGTAAAGATTGTTTTAATTATAGTAGGCACTCAAATTTTTTCAAATGCTTTCCTGCTGAACTGGGTCTATATTGGTCTTGAAAGAATGGAAATTGTTGCCATCCGACAGGTGGCTGTAAGTATTTTAAATCTGATTGGTGTGATTTTGCTAGTTCATCATCCTGATGATACAATTATGGCAGTAATTATAACCTCTGCTTCTCTTGCAATAAACACAATTTGGCTGATAGTATATTACATTCGTGAATTCGGTGTGATAAAACTCGATTTCGACTGGGTATATTTTAAACAAATGACTAAGTCATCGCTAAGACTTGGACTCATTTTTTTTATAATAACTATTTATAACTATCTAAATATTAATATGCTTGGGTTTATGAAATCCAATGTTGAAACAGGTATTTATAGTGCTGCTTTTTCGATAATGTTGTTTTCGTTAGTGCCATCATCAATTTTCCAGAACGCCTTTTTCCCGAATTTTTCCAGAGCAGAGCAAAGAGAAGACAGAATCAAAATAATGAGCAAATTCTCACTATTGAGCTATATGTTCGGTTCAATAATAGCTGTTGGTTTATTCACTTTTGCCGATGGTATTGTTATAATCTTTGGAAATAAATATCTTGATGTGCTTCCGGTTATTCGAATTGTGATGATAACGGTTCTGATTATGTATTTAAATATCAACTTTTCTTCTCCACTTATAGCATGGAAAATGGAAAGCAGGGTGTTATATGCAATCATAGCCGGAGGGATAACCAATATAATTGCTAATATTTTCTTAATACCAGAATATGGGGCTATTGGAGCAGGAATCGGTACTATATTGAGTGAAACGGCAGTCTTCATTGGACTTGCAAGAACATACTATCTAACTGTAAGAAAATTTGAATTTTTTAAACTACTGGTATTAATTTTGTTGTCTATTTTTTCTTGCGGGATTGGGTATTTGCTAAATATTTACGCTCTGAATATTTTTATTTCGGCAATAATTTCATTTATAATATATTTTATATTGATATTTGCCTTTAAACTAATAAGCTTGAACGAACTAATGGGATACCTGAAAAGATGAAATTTGATTATCTAATAGTTGGTGCAGGACTTTCCGGATCTGTTCTGGCAGAGAGAATTGCATCCCAACTAAATAAAAAAGTGCTGGTTGTTGATAAAAAAGAACACATCGCCGGTCACTGCTTTGACTATCCTCACGAAAGCGGAATAATGATCCACAAATTCGGTCCTCATATATTCCATACAAATATCAAAAAGGTCTGGGATTACCTTTCTAAATTTACAAAATGGCATCTCTATTTTCATAAAGTACTGGCGGTTGTCGAAGGTAAAAAGGTCCCCGTTCCATTCAATTTAAATTCAATTTATCAGCTTTTCCCAAAAAAATACTCTGTGACACTCGAAGAGCTTCTGATTAAAAATTTTGGTTATGGTATAAAAATACCAATCCTGAAACTGAAAAACCATTCAAATCCAGAAATAATTTTTCTGGCAGACTATATTTATAAAAATGTATTTCTTGGTTATACTTTGAAACAATGGAATTTGAAACCCGAAGAACTCGATTTCACGGTAACATCCAGAGTTCCGGTTTATATTAGTCGTGATGATAGATATTTTCAGGACACTTATCAGGGAATTCCTCTTAATGGTTACACTCAACTAGTTAAAAACATTTTGAATCACAAAAACATTACAGTTCTTCTTGACACTGATTATGCTCGCTTACCAATGGATATTAATTATAAAAAAATAATATTCACAGGTCCAATAGATGAATTCTTTGAATACAAGCACGGGGAGTTACCATATAGAAGTCTCCGGTTTGAATATATTGAAATCAGGAAGGATTTTTTTCAGGAAGTTGCTCAGGTGAATTATCCCAATAATTATGATTTTACAAGAATAACCGAGTTCAAGCATTTTTTGGATACAGATACTAAAATGACTGTGATAGCACAAGAATTTTCAGAGGAATATCAAATTGGGAAAAACGATCCATATTATCCTATCCCGCGAAAAGAAAATGATGAGATTTATCTTAAATACAAAAATGAAGCAGAAAAACAAAATGGCAAAGTCTTTTTTGTGGGAAGATTGGCTGATTATAAGTATTACAATATGGACCAGACTGTCGCAGTTGCACTGACAGTGTTCGAGAAGAATATCGCTACTTGAAAATTTGATTCAAATTAATCAATCTAAAGACCAAAAACACTATCTTCCCCGAAAAATTTACGGGGAATTCTCTATTAGTGGATTTATAATTTTATCTAATCCATAAATAGAAAAGGTTTCCAATTGTCATCAACTTTGCCCATATATTGTTTAATGAACAAAATGTGATGGGGCTTTCTTGGTTTGTTGATTAATGTCATATTAGCTTCTTCTGGCGTTCTGTTACCTTTCCTGTTGTTACATTTATGACAAGCTGCAACCAGATTCTCCCAGTTATCTGTGCCACCTCTTGATTTTGGAATAACATGGTCAATAGTAAGATTGGTAGCTTTATGTCCACAATACTGACATCGAAAACCATCTCTTTTTAGAATATTTTTTCTTGACAGTTCGATTTTTTTGAAAGGTGCTTTTAGAAACCGTGAGATTCTGATTACGCTGGGATGAGGATAAAAATCCTTTACAGATCTGACTATTTTACCATCCCGTTTAGCTATTAATTCTGCCTTTGTTAGATAGAGGAGTATTATTGCTTTTTTTGCTGAGCAGATACTAACAGGCTCATAACTTTGATTTAGGACAAGGACTTTGCCGTTAAGACCGGGTATCAATCCTGTTGTATCTTCGTATTCCTCTTCTTTATAAAAAAACTTTTCAGTATAACTGAAGACGTACCTCCTTTTAATAATAATTTATAAATATATAACTTAAACAATTCAAGCAAATTAATAAAAAATTGTTAAAAACAAATTTAAATCAAATAAAAGTTATTAACATCCAAAAAATTTTAAATATCCCTATTAGAATCAATATCCACAATCATTTTTATAGATTTATTTAAATATTTTTTATTGTAGATCTCAATAGATTTGTTAAGAATATTTCTGATTTTACGCCCAGATGCATCTTTAACTTTCAAATCTTTGATTATAATATGCTGACGATAATTATTCCTGATTTTAAAAATTGTAGGCGAGACAGGTCCGAGAATTTCAGCAAAATCAAGGGATTTTGGCAATAGATTTCTGAATATTTTAGCCTGATTTATAACCTTTGTCTCGTCGCTACCAAGAAATTCAATTACAATAAATCTGGAAAATGGAGGATAGCTGGCAAGTTGACGGTTCTCAATTTCTTCATAATAAAATTTGTAATAATCACCTTCGACTGAACAAACAATTGCATGGGATTTGGGTGATGATGTTTGAATAATAACTTCGCCGGGCTTTTCCCTTGTTCTTCCTGCACGACCCGAAACCTGAGTAATCAACTGAAAAGTTCTCTCTGAGGCTCTGAAGTTAGGAAGAAATAGCTGGCTATCAGGATTGACAACTCCCACAAGAGTAACAATATCAAAATCGAGCCCTTTTGCAAGCATCTGAGTGCCAATTAGTATGTTAATTTTATCCTTATAGAAATCATATAGTTTTTTTCGAAGAGAGCCTTTCCTCGAAGTGCTATCTAAATCTATCCTTTCTATTGTTGCTGTTTGATGATTTTGTTCTAATATCGAAATCAATTCTTCCTCAATTTTCTGTGTTCCGGCGCCAATTTCAATTAATCCGTGATATCCACAAACGGGACAGTTTCTAAAAGCCTCAATTGAATATCCACAGTAATGACAACGAAGATAGTTTTTTACTTTGTGGTATGTTAAAGTTACGCTACAATATTTACACATTGGTACATTTCCACAATCCGGGCAAAAGAGGTAAGAAGCAAACCCCCGCCGATTGAGGAAAAGAATAACACCCTCTTTCCTTTCGAGTCTGTCAATAATTTTATCAATTAAAGTTAATGAATATGAACCGGTTAGCTTGTTGTTTTTTCTTTCTACAAGAGTATTTACAATCTGAACTTCCGGTAATTTAGCCTTGTCAGCTCTTTTTTCAATCTTTAGCAGTTCGTATTTGCCTGATTGTGCATTAAACATACTTTCGAGCGATGGGGTGGCGCTTCCAAGGATAACAACTGCGTTTTCATCCTTTCCCCGAACAATTGCAACGTCTCGGGCATTATATCTTGGATTGGGATTGTCCTGCTTGTAAGTTGTTTCATGCTCTTCATCAACTATTATAGCGCCGATTTTTGTAAGTGGAGCAAAGATAGCAGATCTTGCCCCGATGACAAGCTTTGATTTCCCTTCGGTTATAGATTTCCAGTTGTCATATCTTTCCCCTTCGCTCATTCTACTATGCTGAACTGCTAATTCATCTGGAAATATTCTTTGAAACCTGTCAATCAATTGTGGAGTTAACGATATCTCGGGAACAAGAAGTAAAGCAGTCTTGTTTCTGGATAATACCTTTTTAATAGTGTGAATATAAACAAGTGTCTTTCCACTGCCGGTAACTCCATGAAGAAGAAATGTCCTGAAAATTTCTGAATCAATAGCCTTTTCGATACTTTGAAAAGCAGTTTGCTGCTCTTCTGTTAATTGTAACAAAGATTCGTCTGTCTGGGATAGATTTTCCTCTTTTTTATTGCTTATCCTTGAAACCTGAATTTCAACCTCTTCAATCAATCCATTATCAATCAAATACTTTATACTATTATGATTGAATAGTTTATCTTTTATTAAACTACTTTGAGCGGTTGGATTCGAAGTATGTTTATGATTAGAATAAATTTTTAAAAAAATATCCTTTTGTTTTCCTTTTAGTTTATCCAAGGTATCAAAAATAGATTTTAATCTGGTATCATCTTTAATTAATTCTTCGGGGATAATAAAGGCTTTTTGAGTTTTCGTTTGAATCGCTTTGTTTATTGATGAATGAACTTTGATGAAACCGTCTCTTTCGAGAGCTTCGATTTGAGAAGCAATAAAATTAGACCTTAATTCTCTCTGAAGATATGAAATTGTAACAGGAGCTTTATGTTTTGATAAATATTGCAGCAATTCAGCTCTTTTGGGTGCTCTTTTCTGAATCTGATTAAGCTCATCGTTATTTGGAAACCTTATTAACTCTATCTTCAACAAACTTTTCGGGGAAAAACCCTGAGGTAGTGTTGCTTTGATCGCTTCTCCGAGGGAACAAAAATAATATTCAGAAATCCATCTGGTGAGTTTTAATAAATTTTCTGGCAAAATGGGTTTTTCATCTAATAATTCCGTTACATATTTCAAATTTTCTAATTTAGTGTCTTTTTCAATTTCAATTATATATCCAGTTAACTTTTTCCTTCCAAGTTCGGCAAGGACTCTCCTGCCAATTAATGGATAGTCATTCAAATACTGACTATCAATCTTGTAACTGAAGTAGATGTCAGTTGGCAAAGGAAAAACTACTTTAATAATTATATCCATCACTAGATTTATTATTTAAGGAACTGACTAAATTAAATAAATTCATTTTAAACTTATTCGTCAATTTATAAGTTTTTTTCTGTTTTTAGGCGAAATTATGAATTTCATAAAAATAATAACTTTGTTTGTCATCGGTTTTCTTAGTATTCAGAGTTGCAATTCCCAGCCAAATAAAAAAGTATATGTCAATTCGGACGAAGTAAAAACTAATAATTTATCTCAAACCAATCAGAATATAAATTCATCAAGAGAAAACGCAATTACAACTGCAGTCAAAAAAGCAAGTCCATCAATAGTAGGTATTAACGTAACAGAAGTAAGAACAGTTGAATATCGGGATCCATTCGATATTTTTTATGATGACCCATTATTCCAACGCTTCTTTGGTGAAAGAAGGCAAAGAAGAACAAAGCAATACGAAGTTCAGGGATTAGGTTCGGGTTTTATCATTTCTCCTGATGGATATATTCTCACAAATCACCATGTTGCAGGCAATGCCTCAAAAATCGTTGTAACTACAACAGACGGGAAAAAATATGATGCCGAGATTATTGGTGCCGACAGAACAACCGATGTTGCACTATTAAAAATTGATGCGAAGAATCTGCCATACCTGACTTTAAGTAATTCCGATGACATATTAATCGGAGAATGGGTTATTGCACTCGGTAATCCATTCGGGCTTTTTGACCTTAATGCAAAGCCTACTGTTACGGTAGGAGTAGTATCCAATACGGGTGTAAATTTCACACAGGACGGCAGAGTTTATAAAGGTATGATTCAAACTGACGCTGCTATTAGTTCTGGAAATTCAGGTGGTCCATTAGTTAATTCATTAGGTGAAGTGATTGGAATAAACACAATTATTTTTTCTACCGCTCAATCCGGAAGAGGGGCTGGTAGCATTGGTATTGGCTGGGCAATTCCGATTAACAGGGTTAAAATAATTGTTGATAAAATAATTGCTCACAAGGAAATAAATCGAAGCTTCAACATTGGAATGGAGGTTCGCGAACTTGACGAACAACTTGCAAGATATTTGAAACTTGATATATCCGAAGGCGTTGTAGTTACTGCTATCGAAAGAAATGGTGCTGCAGACCTTGCAAAAATCGAACCCGGTGATGTTATTCTGGAAGCAAATGGACAGAAAATAACAAAATCTGATGATTATAATATCGTTGTTAATGATTTAATGTTTGGCGACAGCATTGAGTTCCTAATTCTTCGGGACGGAAAGGAAATTAAGAGGAAAGTTGAGTTGAATGTGCCAAGAAAACGAAATGACAGAAGATAAAATGGTAGTTCTGCAATCAATTGATTTGGTCAAAAAATATAAGAAAAGAACCGTTGTCAAAAAGGTTTCCATCGAAGTCCGTCAAGGGGAAGTTGTTGGATTGCTTGGTCCAAATGGAGCCGGAAAAACTACAACATTTTATATGATTGTTGGAATGATCAGGCCAAATGGAGGAAAAGTCTTTCTTAATGATAAGGAAATTACCAACACCGCAATGTACAAAAGAGCAAGAGCCGGGATTTGCTATCTACCTCAGGAGCCTTCAATATTCAGAAAAATGTCTGTCGAAAATAACATTAAAGCAATTCTTCAACTTCAAAAGCTATCAAATGCCCAAAGAAAAGAAAGATTAGAAGAACTGCTAAATAATTTTGGTTTAACTTCGATCAGAAAAAATAATGGTTTTATGCTTTCGGGAGGGGAGCGAAGAAGATGCGAAATAGCAAGAACTCTGGCAGCCAACCCAAAGTTTATCCTTTTAGATGAACCTTTTGCGGGCATTGATCCACTTGCAGTTGAGGAAATTATGAGAATGGTTCAAAAGCTCAAAGAACAAGGAATCGGAGTATTGATTACAGACCATAATGTCCACGAAACGCTCTCAATAACAGATAGAGCATATATTTTAATAGACGGAAATATTTTCACATCAGGTACAGCCGAAGAGATAGCTTCCAATGCCGAAGTCAGGAAAAGATATCTCGGCGAGTCATTCAATCTGGAAAGATACCAGTAATTCTAATCTATCTTTTACCTTTGTTTTTTTGATTTCTTCTCGATGGAGTTTTTTTATTGCCAGTTTGCTGATCTTTGTAGCTTTTGCCAGCCATTCCGGGAACACTGCGGCCCTGAGATTCAGCCATTTCCTGAGCTTCTCTCATTTTCTTTTGGAACCATCCTTCTTTCTTTGGCATTTTTTTGAGGTCTTCCAAAGTCAATTTTTTTCTTGAATATTTGTTAATATATATTTGATGACCAATACTAAGAAGATTGAACATAAAATAATAAAGATTCAGACCAGATGGAAAATTCGAAAAAAGAAAAGTGAACATTATAGGCATAATATAAATCAGCGTTTTCTGCCTTGGATCAGTAATTGTCATTTTTTGCTGAAAGAAAAGAGTAATACCCATCAGTAAAGCCAGACCAGATATAAATTTAAGTCCCAAAAGAGAAAAAGGCAGATGAAACAAAACATCTGGCAGTGATAAGTCTGTAATCCACAACATAAAATGAGCCTGCCGCAAATCTATAGAGCCTCTAAGAACTGCCCACAAAGCATAAAGTATTGGCATTTGCAATAATAGCGGCAGGCAACCTCCCATTGGATTAATACCATATTGGGAATAGAGTTTCATTGTTTCCTGTTGCTGTTTTTGAGGCTCATCTTTATATTTTTCTCTCACAGCGTTTACCTCTGGAGCTATCAATTGCATTTTCTGCGTTGAACGCATTTGCGAAATCGAAAGAGGATAAAGAATTATTTTCATCAATATTGAGAAAATAATGATAGCTATACCAAAATTTGGAATGATTTGATGAATTAATTTGAATATTGGTAGCATAAAGAATTCACCAATCGGGCGAACAATAAATTTCCACCCCAATTCAATTGAAGCCTCTAATCCATATTGGCTTACCAAATCATAATTTAGGGGTCCGACAAAAATCCTGAATGTATATTTTTTATCTCCTGATTTATAAGGTATCTGGACTGCAACATTATATTTTTCAATGACACCCTGATCTTCTATATGGTATCTTCTTCCGCTAACAATGTAACCTGCCGAGAAGTCATCCTGAAATTGTGGAAGTATAGCAGCAAGAAAATATTTGTTTTTTATTGCAAGATAATTTATTCTTCCCTCTCCTTTTTTCTCTACGGGATCGTCACTGCTGGCATCTCTGTCATCTTCCTCACCATTAACTTTCAATAATGCTTTTGCATCATTGGATTCATCAACCGAGTTTTGTTCCTGATATCTCAATCCTTCATTCCATCGGTATTCTATTGGTTCATTCTTTAGGATATCCTCTAAATTTGAAAAATTCAAATAGGTATCGAAATGGTATTGATTTCCATAGAAAGTATATTTTCTGTTAATTTTCTTACCGGGTTTAATCTCAAGAGTCAGACTAAAGGAAGTAGATTGTTCACCTGTAATTTTAACATATTCTGGATAATTTTCATCAAAATTAAAATATAAATCCCGTGTATCAATCTTCTTTGCTTCTCTTGTGGAAAGATTGATAGACAAAACCCCAAGTTTAGACCACACAAGCTGTACCGGGAAACCATTCCAGGATTTATAATTTTTTAATTTAAAAGATTTAAGCACCCCACCTTTAGAGCTAATTTTGGCAATAGCAACATCATTTTCAATTGTTATAAATTTTTCATCGCCTTTTATAAAAGGGACAAAATAAGTACCATATTTTTCTAAATTTTCAAGTGAATCACTTTTAACAATATTTGTTGCAGAGGTATCTTGAATCTTCTCGATAGGTTTTGTAGCAGCAATTGTATCTTCCTTTGGAGGAAGGACCTGCTTATGAACAGCATTTTGAGAAGTCCATATTGACCATATTATAACTATAATTGCAATTAAAATAAGTGCTAATATTGAATTTCTATCCATTTTTACTTCTGATTAGAATTATTGGGAACTGGGTCATAACCTCCCGGATGGAAAGGATGACATTTAAATATTCTCTTAACAGCTAAGACCGAACCTTTGCCAACCCCAAATTTTTCGATTGCCTCAACTGCATAACTTGAGCATGTTGGATAAAATCTGCATGAGGATGGTAAGATTGGAGAAATAGCAAACTTGTATAATTTAATTATTGCTAAAAGTATTTTTTTTACTAATCTCATTCACATTTTCTTTATAGTGATTAATTGCAGATCTCAAAATATCAAACAATTCGGGTACCACATCATTTAGTTTTATAAGTCTTGGAGATTGTATAGGCTTTCTCCAGATCAAGACTACATTTTCGATTATAACTATGCTTTCGCAAAAATTTGGTTGAATAATTGCATATCTCAAGCTTTCTCTTAATAGTCTTTTGATTCTATTGCGAATAACAGCTTTTTTTGAAATCTTTTTGCTTACGGAAACAGCAAAGAATATAGTTATTGGAATACATTCATCATTCGGAAAAACAGAGCGAAAACGAATAAAAGCATTAAGGTTATCAGACTTAAATTTTTTTGCTTCAGCAAAAATTTTATCAAAATTTTTTTTTCCTTTTATAGGAGATAGCTTAAGCATAAAAATTATGCTTTCTTTCGTTCATCGCTCACTGTTAGTTTGTATCTGCCTTTAGCTCTTCTGCTTGCTAAAACTCTTCTGCCGTTTTTGGTAGCCATTCTTGCACGGAAACCGTGCTTGTTAAGCCTTTTTCTCCTGCTTGGCTGGAAAGTTCTTTTCATAAAAACCTCAAAATCATTTTCTTACAAAATAAAGAACTACAAAAATAAGAATTTTTTTCAAATTAATTAGTATCAAATATATTTTGCATTTAAAATATTATCTATTCAAGATTTCATCTATTCCTGACCAGAATATGCTGAAACTTTTTGATTTATTTCTTAATGGTTGCATGTTAAATGAAATTTTATCTGCTGCTTCAATTTTTCTTAAACCTGTTTTGTAATATCCATGTCTTTGTAATATCGAAAGTAATTCTTCCCATGAATTTTTTAAAGAATCTGGATCTGAATATTTCTTATTTTTTTCAAATGAACTCACTTTTGGAAATGCAGATCTAATTGCTTCCGGATCACCCAGGAACCAAGCTTCTAATTCTTCAATTGCAATTCTTATCATTAAATTGTAATTTACATTATCTATTGACCTTGGAATCAAACCAGCTTCATAGGCTATTTTTTCAATTTTTTCTTTCAATTCCTTACAATTATCCTTATCAAGATCTACTAATATAACAATGACAATATTATTGCTTATCCATCTTGAATATGCTATTAATGTATTGGGTAGTTTTTTGAGCAGATCTTGCTTTCCTTGATAAGTGATTATCCTATAGGAGTTTTCCCCTGTAACTAATTTTGGAAGAAGGTTTTCGAGAGCCACACTACTTGATAATTCCTCAACTAAAATTTCAAGATGCATACTCATTTGAGTCTTCTCTTAAATTTATAGCTACCTTCGTTAACAAGTGGATCACCTACGTCAAAATGACCTTCAACCCAAAGATTACCTAATAAAGCACCTTCTTCGATAAATTCTTTAATACCTTCCATATCAAGAGCTCTTTTGGCTTGAGTATAGCCATTATCATCTCTGAAAAGAATCCAGAGTTCATTAGGTAGAATTCCATTAACAAAAAATGGACTATGAGTAGTAACCATTAATTGTGATGATTCGGAAGCAGATCTGCATTCTTCTGCTAATATGGGTAATAAATTTGGATGTAAATGATTTTCAGGTTCTTCAATTCCGATAAGCTGTGGTGGTTCGGGATCGTATAGTATAATAAGATAAGCTAGTAACTTAAGAGTACCATCTGAAGCGAATTTTGATAGAATAGGTTGTTCAAATGGAGCATCTTTTATCTGTAAAAGCAGTCTGCCGTCTTGCATAATATCAGCATCAACTTTTTCAAGTCTTGGAACTCTTTTTGAAAGAATGTCTAATATTTCTCTTAATCTTTCTGGATGGTTTTCTTTTAAAAACTGCATCACATTAGGTAGATTATCTCCGGTAGCTGACAGCCTTTCCTGTGCACCAGCTTCCGGAATACCTCTGATTTGATCAGTTGTTAAAAATGATAAATACCAACTTGTAATGAACCTTCTCAGAGCTATGACTCTTGAGTTTTTGGATAACTGCCCTAACGTATTAACTGCGAGCATATCAGGACTATCAAGTGATTCACTAATTTTTTCATCCTCTGAATCGGGAGATTCGCCAGATATAACACTTCCTTTTCCTTTCGAAAAATCCAAAAAAGCAAAAGGTTTACCATGACTACCTTTCCTTCTCCATAGTAGTTTTTCACTTTCGACGAACACACCTTTTTGATTTTCATCTATTTTCAAGTGATAAGTTATAATTGGTGATTTAGTCTTTTCACGATATTTAATTTCGAACTCAATAGGACCAGATGAATTTCTTGACCTTAAATCTTTAAATCTTCCTCTTTTATCCCAAGCCTTTCTTAATCCTATAGAAAAGCATTCTGATAAAAAAGCAAATACATCAAACAGGGTTGATTTTCCACTGCCGTTTGGTCCTAAAAATACTGAAAGAGGAGTAATATTTGAAATTTCTAGATTCTTTAATACTCTATAATTTTTAACCTTAAGGTTTTCAATTCTTGGAGTACTTTGATCTCTTGTTGCTAATTCTTTCATTTTTTCAAGAAAATTATTCTAAATTTTGTTAAGAAAAAAAATAACAAATTTAATTATATTTTTAATCCCCAAAATAGATTTAATAAAATATTGTATTTCAGTGCCGGTTGTTTGTCTGTGCCATTGTAATATTTATAAAATGGATAATCAAAAGCAACTGATATGCCAAGATTTCCAATAGTATAACTCAATTGTGGTGAAATAATAAACAAAAATCCACCTGAATCACAAATAACTTCATCTTCGAATCTGTCTTTTTGCCGAATTTCATTCCTCAATTCCAAAATTCCATTTAAATCTCCTGATAGCTTTTTTAGTGCAAACAAAGAATTGTAATAAGTATTGCCATATCTAAATTTAAATCTGTTATTAAAATTGAATTCAAACCTGTTGATTAAAAAAAGATAAAGGTCAATTTCCTGGATTTGCTTTTTGATAAATGAATTAAATACAATACCATAAGACTCGGAAGATGGTTTTAGATGGATGTTTAATTCTTCATATTCCTGCTTGTTGCGAAAAGGGATTCTGAACAAACCTCCAAGAGTTACTTCAAAATTTTCTTTTCGGTCATATAAAAAATTATATCTGGCACCTAAATTCAAATTTGATGGTCCTCTTGTTGATTGCTCAAATAAAGTATAATTTTCATGTTTTTCAATAAAATAAGCAAATTCTGCTTCAATTAGAAATTGATTATCCAATCCGTAATTAATTGTCAGGTTTGCAATATTTGAGCGAAAATAATTGATAACACCCTGCGGTGCCTTCATATCGTGACGATAATATTCATTCCCATAAGAATATCTATAGTTAATAAATCCACGAATAAAGTTTTTTTGAATCATCCCCAGATCTGTTGTCCCCGATAGTGGCATCGAGCTTCCCATTGGAGAGCCTCCGGAACAACCACATTGAGCATTTGCATTGTAGTATGCAATTAAAAGAGTAAGCAGAATCAAAAGAAATTTCAATTTATTTTTTGTTAAGAAACTTTTCAAAATGTTTTTCTATGTTAAATTTGAAATATGTAAAAATAAAAAAAATTTTGTTTCATTGCTTGAATTTGAATGATAATTATCAAATTGTTATATTGAAATTTTTAAAACTTAAATAAAAAGTTATGGATAACATAAAACAAATATTACTTGTCGAAAACAAATATGTCAGAAGTCTCTATCCATTTTCTATTTTACATTCTGCTTGGGAGTTGAGGTGTGGAGCATTCAGGATTTTTGAGAAATTACAACACATATTCAGGAATTCAAAAATAATTTACTATGGAAGAAACCTTCATTTGCAGTCATTTCTTGCCAGATTTAATCAATATGATAATTCTCCAAAAAAGGCTAATACTTTAATCCTTTTCCCATCAATATTACCCTTGAAAAGCTATTTTGATGAGTTGAGAGCAAAATATGATGATTACTGTCAGGAAACAGGCGAAAAAAACAAATCGGTGGTTTTTGTTCACAAGGGACAGCCTGTTTCAGCATATCTTTCAGAAGATGATATCATTAACCCTATAGAGTTTGATTTACAGTTTTTACCAAAATTGCTAACTGAATACTCCCATCTAATAAAAAATATCGAAATATCTGAGCCTAAGATATTAAACTTCCTGTGGGATGCAATTGAATTCAATTCAGAAGCTATTATTGATGATTCAAACTTCTTCAAGTTTAATCCGGAATATTTTGAACTGGAAACGAAAGGAGTTCATTTTCTAAACAAAGAGAGCATTTTCATTGGTGATGGGTGCAAAATTTCTCCGGGAGTTGTTCTTGATGCAAGTGAAGGACCTATAATTATAGGAAATTCTGTCAGGATATTACCAAATTCAGTTATTCTTGGACCATGCTTCATTGGAAATAACTGCATTATAAAAGCCGGTGCAAAGATTTATGAGCATAATTCCTTCGGTGAGTTCTGCAAAATCGGAGGTGAAATAGAAAACTCAATCATACAATCTTATTCAAATAAACAGCACGAGGGTTTTTTGGGTCATTCCTTCTTATGCGAATGGGTTAATTTAGGAGCTGACACAAATACCTCTGACCTCAAAAATACTTATGGAAATATAAAAGTTATGATTGAAGATGAGGAATTCGATACAGGCAGAATGTTTCTTGGGCTTTTATGTGGTGACCATACAAAGTCTGCAATTAACACTGCTTTCACCACTGGAACTATTGCAGGAATAGCCGGAATTCTGGTTTCGAATGGCTTTTTACCAAGATATATTCCATCATTTTCTTGGGGTGGGGAGAATAAATCTTCAATATATAAAATCAGTAAAGCAATTGAAGTGGCTAAGATTGTAATGGCAAGAAGGGGGAAAAATCTTCTTCCCGAAGAGGAAAAACTTATGACACTGGAATACGAAAGCACCCATAATAAATATTTCAGGAAATAGAAATATAGTCCTGTGGAACCCAGATACTTTTCACTATATATCTCTTTGGTTTTTTGGGATTCACAAGAATTTCAACTTCCTGTTCCACATAAAAATTCCCCATTGTTCTCAAATATGTAATCGGGGTTTTGATTTTATATTCCTCTGAATTGACTGAATAGAATACTTCGAGAATATAAAGCCCTTCCATCTTTTCATTATTCAATTCATCAATTTCTATATAATGGCTTTTTCGCAGTTGTCTTAGTATTTTGATAATCTTTCCATTTATCACCACGCCATGTTTTAAGCAATTATTAATATAATTATATCTATAAAGGCAAAGAACAAGAGTAGCAATATTAAGAACTGAAGTTATAGCAAGAAAATAAATACCGAAAAGAACCGGAAGCAAAGAAATAATGAAGAAAATTGAAAACATCCGGAAATGAAAGTCCAACAAAAACAACTTACTCACTCCAGCTTTTGGAAATTTCTGCTCCATAAATTCAAATATTAGTTATATATAACCAATTTATAAGCTTTATAATGATTTATGTTTTTGACAAGCACAAAATAATTCCCTGAAGGCAAATCATCTATTGGAAGGCTTATATCATAAGACCCTTCGCTTAGCTCTGCATCAATTATATTCTTAACTTTTTTCCCGAGTGCATCATATATTTCAATAAGGAATTTATTGCCAAAAACCGAAGTTCTCAGTTTCACATCCTGACTGGAGATAGCTGGGTTAGGAAATATTCCCTCTAAGGTTTTATTATCAGATACTTCATTTATGTTTGTTATCATTGATGTAACTTCGCAAAGAATATAAGTTGTATCAATCGAAACAGAATCAGGCAGAAAATCCAGAGCTATATCGAAAGTCTTAATTCTTGAATCTGTAATAAGTATTTCTGAATGCTTGATTTCAGAGCTGTCGTAAAAATCAACTTTAACTGGTGTTATGAAGACTTCCGGGACATCCGGAAAGCTTTGTGTTTGTTTCAAAGTAATTTTTGTAAGATATTTATTATCAAACTTTTTGTATGTTTCTGATATTAGCTCAAAAATAGGGTGTCCGGGTGAATATACCCATTGATTGAAAAAAGAATCGAAAGAAACCGGTGGATTGGGTACTGAACGAATGAAAAATTCCTTAAAATCCTCTGTTGTCAATGAGTTGTATTTAAATTCATTCAAAAGATTTCGCAAAGTGCTAAAAAATACTTTATCACCTAATATATTTCTGAGCATGTGGTAAATCCATGAAGACTTAGCATAGGTAACGTAATAATTAAATAAGTCTTTCATAGGTGGATCATAACAGCGGAAAAGAGCTAGTCCGCCCCCTCTGAAATAATTAGCTCTACGGTTGAGCATCAAAGTTTTATAAAAGCTTTTGTTGATTGCACTCTCAGCATAAAGAGCTTCGCTCCAAGTGGCACCACCTTCGTTTATCCAGATATCTTTCCATGTTGCACAGGTTATCAAATCACCTAACCATTGATGAGCCAATTCATGGGCTAATCCGAATTGTTCGTTTGTTCGCAGCCAAACCCTGTTTATTGAAGAAAGTGTTTGGTGCTCCATTCCGCCTGCCCAGAATGGTTGTAAAATGACAGTTCCATATTTCGAGAATGGATATTCAAAAAAAGCTTCTGAGAAAATTTTCATCATAAGACTTGTTGTCGAAAGAGCACGTTTAGCATTATATTCAGTCCCATCGGTTTTTGTTGAGTTATAATCTTTCTCCCAAACATAATGCAGGACAGGAATAGAATCTTCAGGGTTTGTTACTTTCTTATACCAATCATTCATAATAACATATTTCGAAGCTGTAGCTGCCATCAAATAGGTAGCAATAGGACTATCATCGGACCAATAAAAAATTGTTGTTTTGTCTGTTAATGTATCAATTTTTTTTAATAAACCATTAGAAGCAACCGTGAAACCTAATGGTACTCTTACTTTAATTGTAGCCAAAGCCTTATCATAAGGATTGTCATTGCAAGGCATCCATTTTCGAGCACTTTCGGGCTGGCTCATTGTGTAAGCAATTCTTTCCTCTATCCAAGCTGAATCATTTGTGTTTGGTATAATACCAACAAACATTTTTTTTGGATATAGAAAAAAGCCATCCTGAATATTGGAAATATATGTATAATCTATTGATAGACTAATTGTATCTCCCTGTTTTATAGCTGGAGGTAAAGGTATGCTTAAAATATTATTTACTGGCTGTGGTGTTGAACTTAGTTTTATGCTATTTAGTGTTATTGAGTTAATTAAAAGATTGACCGCATCAAGTTCAATAGAACTAACATTAACTGAATCTATTCGTATTTTCATTGTGTTTATTCCCTTCCAAATCCTGTCGGTGCTATCCACAAAAGCTACTCCGTTAATGTTGAATTTCTCATGAATCAATGGATTTACCCAATCCATGAATAAATTATAACTCAAAATATTATATGGTCTTCTAACCAGATTACTGACTAATAAATAATCATTTTTAATCGCTGAATGACTGTGCCCGCAAAGAATTTCCTTCCTCTCATATTTATATCCATCAATGAAAATTTTTTCGTAAATAGATAATGAATAACTTTCATAATATGTGAAAAATGAAATCAGAATAATAAATAGTTTATAATTCATTTTGAACCAACCTTAGAAAAACAATTCAAAAAAAAATATTACGTTACTGCAATTTACAACTAACAAAACTATGCAAAAAAGTTACAATTTATTAATTTTAATTAAAAAAATATGGATATAAATTCAAGAATTAAACTAAATAATGGGGTTATGATACCACCCATTGGCTTGGGAGTTTACCTTAGCAAACCGGGTGATGAAACTTACAAAGCAGCACTTTTTGCCCTGCAAAACGGCTATCGCCATATTGATTCCGCAGCTTTCTACAGAAATGAAGGAGATGTTGGAAGGGCTTTCAGAGACTCAGGCATTAAACGAGAAGATTTTTTTGTTACTACAAAATTATGGAACAAGGACCATGGTTATGATAAAGCTCTGAAAGCATTCGAAATGAGTCTGAAAAATTTTCAGATGGATTATATAGATCTTTATTTAATTCACTGGCCCGTTGAAAATCTTAGGAAAGAGTCCTGGAAAGCCCTTGAAAGTCTATATGAACAGAAACTTGTCCGAAGCATTGGAGTCAGCAACTACACAATTAGACATATCAAAGAGCTACTGAGCTATGCTAATGTTGTTCCGGTGGTTAATCAAGTGGAATTTTCTCCTTTTTTATACCAGAAAGAACTTCAGGAATTCTGTATGGATAATAATATTTATATTGAAGCCTATACACCACTCACAAGAGGACAAAGGCTAAACGATCCGAGACTGGTGAAACTGGGAGAGAAATATGGAAAAACACCCGCCCAAATACTTATTCGCTGGACATTGCAGATCGGAACAATCACTTTGCCAAAGTCTGTTACTCCTTCAAGAATTCTGGAAAACATACAGGTTTTTGATTTCGAAATCAGCAACGAAGATATGGAATTTATTAATTCTTTCAACGAGAATTTCCGAACTTCATGGGATCCGACCAATGCACCTTAATCGTCATTCAAAGGTATAAAAAAGAGTAGTATCATTCCGGGAATTGTGGCTATAGTTGAAATAATAAACAGCCAGCTATAGCCTGCCAATTCCTGCAAAAAACCACTGATAAACCCGGGGATAATCAATCCAATAGCCATAAAACCTGTTGAAATTGCATAATGAGATGTTTTGAATTCCCCTTTAGAAAAATAAAGCAAAAAAACCATGAAAGCTGTGAATCCAAGCCCGTAACCGAACTGCTCTATTATAATTGAAAATTGCACAAGTGGATTAAATGTAATAATTAGTTTCTGTGCATCCCCCCAAAAAAATGAAAAAAACGAAATATCTATGCTCCATGTTTCCATAGGGCGGTATAAAGCTAAAAAAGCATACAAAACGTTTGGGATGTTCATACATAAGATCAATGGAAAAATAGTCTTTTTTAGCCCGTATTTTTTTATTATCCATCCACTGAGAATTCCACCAACAACAAGAGCAATCACACCGAAAGTGCCATACATTATTCCAATTTCACCCCAACCAAAATTCATACCTCCTTTCTCTATCGAATCGTTAAGAAAAGGCTGAAGCATTTTTAGAAGTATGCCTTCCCCCAACCGAACAACAAGAATAAAAGCAATGACATAAGCAATTTTTTCCTGTTTAAAATAAGTGGCAAAGGCTTTCTTGAATGGTATTTTCGTATTTTCTGACATCACAGCTTTATCTTCACTGGGTTTCGGCAGAATAATCATGTGATAAAATGAAATTAACAGTATGACTATTCCGGCAAATGCAAAAGTCAAGGACCAGCCAAAATGAATACTCTGATATTTTTTTGCCAACAGGTCAGATAGATATAGTAATACCCCTCCACTAAAAATCATGGCTATTCTATAAAATGTGCTCCTTATACCCGAAAAAAAAGCCTGCTGTTTTTTTCCTAAGGCAATAAGATAATACCCGTCTGTTGCAATATCATTGGTTGCAGAAAGGAAAGCAATCAATATAAATATAACAAGTGAGATTAAGATTAAATTTGGTAACGCAAATGAAATAGAAAGAATTAATAAGAGCAGCGAGATTAAGAATTGCATCAAGATATGCCATTTACGCTTGGTAAAGTAACCATCAACAATTGGACCCCATAGAAATTTTATTGACCATGGCAAACTTAGTAAGCTTGTTGCACCGATGAAAGCATTTGTGGCTTCAAGAGATTTGAAAAGAGCAACAGAAAGCTGATTTACAATAATATATGGCACTCCTTCTGCAAAATACTGAGTAGGAATGAATAGCCATGGATTTTTTTTTGCTTCTGTCTCTTCTTTCAATTTTTATTAGAATTAATTATCAAAAAGGCAAAGATATGAAATAATCATTTGTTAATTAACAATTAAAAAATCAATATTTTCTTTTGTAATTCGAAATAAAAATATTATTTTTGTAATCTTAATTTTTTCTGGAGATAGAAATGGCAAAACAACAAACTTTTGGCGATAAATTAAAGAAAAAGAAACAGGCTGATTCCGGTATAAACGTAAAAGTGATTAAAGGTTTCAGAACTGACGAAGGCAATCTACGCTTTCTGGAAAAATTTGTTAAGGTTCAGGATTTAAATGAATTAACATCAGTTGATATATCTAAATAGGACAAAATTTATGAAAAAAGGTATTCACCCATATTATAAAACAGTTGAAATTGTGATGACAGACGGAACCACATTCAAGACCCGCTCCTGCTACAAGGGCGATAAAATGGTTCTCGAAATTGATTCCAAATCACATCCATTTTTCACTGGCAAGCAAGTTCTTGTTGATACCGCTGGAAGAGTCGAGCGATTCAACAAACGATTCGAAAAAACTAAAACAATGAAAGAGAAAAGGAGTAAGTAATGAACGCTATACATCCTATGCAAACCAATAGCATGGTTAAGCCTAATAAAAAGACAGTCAAGAAAAAACATAATCCTTTAAAAAAATCTAAAGTTATTGATTATCTTGATACAAAATTTCTGAGCAGGTTTATTAATGATCAGGGAAAAATTCTTCCCAAAAGAATTACCGGAGTTAATGCCTATCAGCAGAGGCAATTAGCCAAAGCAATCAAATATGCAAGGCATCTTGCTCTTCTGCCTTTTGTAGCTCAGGATACTGCTTAAAATTATCTAAAGAATCATTTTAAACTGCACGAAGTAATTTAAGTTAATTTGTGCAGTTTTTTTTTTGGAAAAAGTCAGTCAAAATTGTTCTTTTAAATAATAAAAATAAACCTTAATTTTGCAATTGTGTAAATGGCGGGCTTAGCTCAGTTGGTAGAGCATCAGATTGTGGCTCTGAGGGTCGTGGGTTCGAGCCCCATAGCTCGCCCAAAGACATAAATTTCTCATAAAAAAGGGGCTGTCTCAAGAGTCATTATCTTTGGAACAAACAAGAATGTTTGTTCTACTAAGTCCTTGAATTATAAGGTAGGTCAGGCGTCCTCGCCTGACCATTTATAACCAAAATTTTTCTTTTTAGACAGCCCCTTTTATTTTTTATTCTCAATCTTTTCTTATTTAATTATTACTGCTTTGACTGTTGAAGAAGTCATTCCTGTTCTAAGTGTGAAGAAATATACACCTGATGATAATGAACTTGTATTTACCTTGACTTTATGAATTCCTGCAGATCTATATTCTGAAAATACCTCACTGATTTCCCTACCAAAACTATCAAGAATTGTAAGGCTGACCAGATCAGGATTAATCAAAGCAAATTGCACTTCTGCTTCGTTCGAAACAGGATTGGGCAATACTTTCAAACCAAAGTAATTATTATCATTAATTTCATCATAACCAGTTGACAAATCGGTTGTAAATAATGCATAAGCACCATTCTGGCTAATAATAGCTGTTACGATTTCTTCGGTTGTATCAACAGTGCTTGGAATAAGAATCCATTTTCTTGCATTCTCGTCCCATTTATGAATTTTTAAGGTCGTTTCATCTTTTAGAATTAAATCTGCTTTGGAGTATCGCATCATCAGTATATTTTTTGAACCTTGCAAAAAATCCTGAGGAAAAGAAGTGATTGAGACAATGTAACCAACATGTTCTGGTTCCCTTACAAGTCCCTCGGTAATCGGTAAGAAATCACTAACTAAAAAGGCTACTGTTCTGAATTCTGAATTTTTTGGATCAATAGTAATTTCAGCAGAACCTAAAGGAGCAGACATTTTCTCCTGTCTTTCAGAAATTAAATAATGAACTGGAATAAAGAATGGATTGTTGGATTCATCTTTCAAGCTGAGCTGCATTATCCCATCATTTTTGGTAATTTCACTTAATTTTGCTGAATAAGAGATTGTTTTACTATCATATCTTGTGTTGGCGATTTTATAATCTGATTTTTCATCGGGGATTACAACAACTGGTTGATCTGTCAGAGATGATTTTGAGAATAGATTATAAGTCAGAATCCCCTGCTTATCGAACGACCACGAACTAACAAAACGATAATCACCTTTAACCCTATCCAGAATAACAATCTCTTCTTCTTCAAGAGGGGAATCCTGAGCATCTTTATCAGTCCCTGATATTGAAGTTATTGTATAGTTCTTGTAGTATGGAATGTTGACATATCCAACTAAAGGTATGTAAAATTTCTTTGTGCACTGGATAGAAATCATATTTCCAACTTTTACCCCTAAAGCTTTAATCTTTCCATCGTCAGATGTCAGTCCCTGATATAATAGCGGAATCATATATAAAGTAGATGGTAAGGAATAAAATGTATGAGCTTTAGTTACTTTCTGTCCCTCATCATCAATACATGTTATATTGACATCACCTGAAGAAGTGTTTTCATCAAAGATTTGAACTTGAGTCAAATAATCTACTCTGCATTGATTTTGACCGGCACTAAAATCAAGGGGACCAAGCAGATAATCCCTGCCAGAGCTTAATGTTCGTTCAGAAGGTTTATTGATAGGACAGAAAAAATTTCCGAAAGTAGTAACATAAGTCTTTTCCCATTCCTTCTCAAACTGTGTCCAACAATCACTACCGCTATAAGCCCATTGAGCAGTATATTTCCAATTGTCGTTTGAGTATCGTCCAGGAAATGACATTTCAGAGGAATATGGACCCCCGTTTCCATACTGATACTGCATAAAACCCAAGTTGTATCCTGATGGAAGCGTTTTCTGCTTATTTGTATCCACCCAAACATATTCATCCCAAAATCCAAAAAGATAATGACCCAATTCGTGAGCTATGGTAGTTATAGATGATCTTGACCAGTTATTGTCTGGATCAGTTATCCAATTAGATAGAGCGGTTCTGTTTCGTGAAGCATCCCCATTTCCATACCATCTTCTTGGCATTCTTACCTGAGCATCAGCAGCGTCATTTGCTTTAATCCCGGCAACAGCAGCATTGGGCCAAACAACATTACTTACAAAAATTCTTATATCAGCCTGATTCCATTTTTGTTTATTATCATATATAGCAACTTTGCTGAGAAATAAATGACCATCAGTAACATCCCATAGATAGTTCGACATAGATTGAATCCAGCTCTTAAGGGTATCCAGATATTGTGGCTTAGCATCCCATTCCACAGAAATAACAAGATTGAAAAGAAGTTGTGTATGGTCCATCTTAATATCCTGATACTGATCTGCAGTTAATGTTAGATATGATGGTTGTCCATCTCCGTTGAATTTCAGATTATTCAACCTGATTTCATACATTCTGTTATTAACTGCTTCATGCCCTGATTTAATTGTAGAAGAAGTTCTAATAGATTTTTCGAGTTTTATTTTATCTCCTGTTGCCAATCCCAGACTATTAGCATCAATTGAAAAAATTCCTAAATTATTAGTTGTTACATCTGTTAAATACACTGCATTATTATCGCAACTACCTTTGTAAAGAGAAAATGTTATATTTGTCATCAGATTATTCTTTGCATCGTAAACCCGGAATTTTTTTCTTAATACCCAATCTACAAATCCAACAATATCCAATTTTGAAATTTTTATGCTTGATTTTGTTAATCCGATTATTTTATCCTCGTCATTAACTATTAAGTCAATAATTCTATCATCAAATTTTAAATCGTCGCTTTCATCTAACCATTGTCTTTTTTCTTTATCATAGATTCTGATATCAAAATCAGAGATCGAAATCAAATTACGTTTGGAGAATTTGATTTTTCTAATCTCCTTTTGACGGCTTTGGGAGAATAATGACCAGTTCTTTGCCTTGTAGTTATATTGATAAATATTGCTACCTATAACAGCAAAAAAACTCTGATATTCATCAAAAGCAAATTGATTTATAATAGGCTCTTCTTTGATACCTTCAACAACTTCCTGCCAGCTTCTGTTTGAAAATTCATAGATTGAGTATTGATCTTTTCGGATGGTACAAATAAATGGATTCATAAAGGCATCAAACTTAACCTTTGTTACCTTGATTTTTTCAAGATTACCTGTTATATTACTCCATTGAGTCCCATTGAGAACAGCATCAGATTTATAAATTCCATTATCTGTGCCAACAGCCAGATCGCCTTCTATGCTCATATCGGAGCAATTGATAAGCTCTTGATTTCGCTGGAAAAAATAGTTCACTTCCCAGTTTATCTGTTTTCTGGAAGAGCGGTATATAAGGCTCTGACCAATTACAAATATAAATCCATTGGGCGATAGGTAGATATTTTGAATTATATCCTGATCTATTAATTTGTGACTCAAATGATACCATGATTTTCCAAAATCACTTGAATAATATACTCCTGCAGAATTAGTCCCAAGAAATATTTCTTGAGCATCAATAGCTATGCTTGTTATATCAGCATTTAGCCCGCTTGGTAGATTAAGGTTATCCCATAATTCATCTGCTCTGAGAATAGAAGCAGAGATTATAAAAATAACCATTGCAAGAATCGTGATGTAGTGTTTCATTATTCCTCCAAAATTATATAATGAAATATTTATAAGTTAAAATTAAAAATAAAAATTAATTTGTCAAAATATTTTTTTAATAAAATTAAATACTTATTTCAAATATAGAAGTGAGTCCATTAGAAAAACCAAAAAACAATATCATCTAAAAAGTAGGAACATAAATTTTGCTTATCTTGAGTGAAATAATTAACTTGTTTTACTTTAACTTTGTTTTTTCGAAAAATAAAACAAAGGGTTTTATATTATGTTTAACTTTAGATTTTTACTATGAGAGTTGATTCAATTATTTTTCTGATAATTTTAATAACTGCATTTGGATTTTTGTTTTACAATCTTAGAAGATTTTTTTTATACCTAAAATTAGCACAACCCGAAATCAGATGGGACAGACCTCTCGAAAGATTTAACAAAACCTTGAAAGTTGCTATTGGACAATCAAAAATTTTCAGGGATAAAATAGCTGGTCCTATTCATGCTGCTATATTCTGGGGTTTTCTTGTATTGCTATTTTCAGCTTCGGAATCAATTATACAGGGATTCGACAGAACATTCACGTGGAGTTTTCTGGGACCATTTTTCACTGCAATAACAATTTCAACTGACATTTTTTGTTTATTGATATTGATTGCTGTAATCTGGGCACTTCTTCGAAGATTCGTTTTCAAAGTAAAGAGATTGCAAGGAGACACTAAAGAAAAAATTGACGCTGTCATTGTACTCATAACAATTTTTATTATAGTTTCATCATTATTATTTCAAAATGCCGCTATTGAGAAGTTTCACTTCCATGGGGGGATAACTTCATACCGACCCATTTCTCATTATATCAGCGGCTTCATTAGTTTTTCCTCGGCAATTGATGTTTATCTTATTAGCTGGTGGGTTCATATCATATTTATTCTGTCATTTATGAACTACCTGCCTTATTCGAAGCATTTTCATGTTTATACTTCGATTCTTAATGTCTTTTTTGCACCTCTCGAACCAGCAAACAAACTGAAACCAATTGATTTTGAGAAAGAAGGAATTGAAAAATTCGGAGTGGTTGATGTTGAGGATTTCACATGGAAAACTATTTTTGATTCCTACACCTGCACCCATTGTGGTCGCTGTGATAGCGTTTGTCCCGCTAATCTGACCTGGAAGGTTCTTAGTCCAAGAAATGTAATCATCGAAGTTAGAGAAAGAACAACAGACAGAATGCCAATATTATTGAAGCAGAAAAATAATAATAATTACAGTCTTGATTCGAAAGATAAGGAATTACTCAATAAAAAATTCATCGGGGAATATGAAAACATAGAAGCACTATGGCAATGCACAACCTGTGGGGCTTGCATGCAGGAATGTCCTGTTATGATCGAACATGTCCCTGCTATTGTTGATATGAGGCGTTCCTTGGTAATGATGGAAGCTGATTTTCCAAATCTTTTACAAAGTGCATTCTCCAATCTCGAAAACAATGCAACTCCATGGGCATTTCCTGCGTCCGAAAGGGCTGATTGGGCTCAGGGAACTGGAGTTCAAACTGCAGCAGAAAAGCCTGATTTCGAATATCTTTTCTGGGTTGGCTGTGCCGGAAGTTTCGATGACAGAGCCAAGCAAATATCCTTAGCTTTTGCTAAATTGATGCAGATTGCAGGAGTTAACTTTGCTATCCTCGGAACCGAAGAACAGTGCAATGGCGATGTTGCCCGAAGAACCGGACAGGAGTATCTGGCTGATATGCTGGTAAAAGCAAATATTGATACTATGAAAAGGTATAATGTCCGTAAAATTGTTACCTTCTGCCCTCATTGCTATAATACTCTGAAAAATGAATATCCTTTATTTGGTGGTAATTTCGAAGTCAAACACCATACTGAATTTCTTAGAGAATTGATTGCACAGGGGAAATTAAAGCTAAAGCCATTGGAAAATATCGAGAGCAGTATTGTGTATCATGATTCATGCTATATTGGTAGATATAATAATATTTATGATGAGCCAAGGCATATACTTAGTTCCGTTTCCAATAAGCCCATTAAGGAACCAAAACGTTCCAAAGACAAAGGTTTATGCTGTGGTGCCGGTGGTGGTCAGATGTTTATGGAAGAGACTCAGGGCAAAAGGGTCAATATCGAAAGAACAGAAGAATTACTCAGCACTAATCCCAGCACTATTGCTGTTAACTGCCCATTTTGTATGACTATGATTACTGACGGCGTCAAAGCAAAAGAGAAGATAGACGAGGTTAAAGTCAAGGACATAGCTGAGATTCTATTGGAAAAAGTACAAACCAATTTGTGATTTTTTTAAATACATTTTATTCATTTTATTATGAAGCATAAAGTTTTGGTTACTGGTTCTACCGGCTTTATAGGGAGTCATATTGCTGATGAACTGCTGGGAAGAGATTACGAAGTTCGCTGCACCATAAGAAAAACGAGCAACTTGCAATGGTTGAAGGATAAACCTATCGAACTTATCGAAACATCATTCAATAATCTGGATCAAATAAAGAAAGCTGTTGATGGGGTTGATTATATCATTCATAACGCAGGTGCCATCGCTGCTAAAAGTGAAGAAGATTTTATGAACAGTAATTTTACTGCAACAAAGAATCTTTTAGACATAGCTATTGCATCAGTTACAAACCTGAAAAAGTTCATTTTTATCAGTAGCCAGACAGTAGCGGGTCCGGCTAAATCTTATGATAAACCTGTCAAAGAAGAGGATGGTTTTAACCCTCTAAGCCCTTATGCTCGGAGTAAAAAAGCCGCTGAAGAATATGTGTTAAGTAAAAAAGAGAGCTATCCAGTTCTTATCCTTAGACCTTCGGCGGTTTATGGACCCCGAGACCCTGCTATTCTTGAAATTTTTCAGATGGTGAACAAAGGTCTTGCAACTCTTATTGGTTTCAAGCCTCATTATGTTAATCTAATTCATTCGACAGATCTGGTTAGAGCAATTATTGATGCAATGGAATCTGATAAAACAACCGGAAAAATCTATTTTCTTGCTTCCGAAGAAGCCTATTCATGGGATGAGATTATGAACATTCTAAAAAAACATTTAAATAAAAAATTTTTATTGAAACTAAAAGTTCCCCATTTCCTTGTCCTCGGGATAGGTGTTTTATCAGGCTTCTTTGGTAAATTTTCAAAAAAGCCTCCAATATTCTACTATGAAAAAGCTGTGGAATTTATTCAAGAATATTGGATTTGCTCTGTCGAAAAGGCACAAAAGGATTTTAATTTTAAAACAAATATCCCGCTTGAGAATGGTCTAAAAGAAACAATAGATTGGTATAAAGCAAATAAATGGCTAAAATAAATTAATTTTTATCTTATGTTCAGACTGAAACGTTTCCTGATTTTATTACTAAGTATAGCTGTGATATTTACAGCCTTTTTTTTCTTTGCAGTAAAATTAGCATACATATCCCTCCCATCTGATTATATTGAGGAGAAGGTTAGTTTTATTAAAGATACAATCAAAGTCTATTCAAATCAATATGGAATCCCTCATATAATAGCTAAAAACGAAAGAGATGCTTTCTTTATGATGGGCTATCAACATGCTCTTGACCGTCTCTGGCAGATGGAATTGTATAGAAGAATTTCACAAGGTTCACTCTCTGAATTACTCGGACCCGATAAACTAAATATTGATAGGTTCTACCGCTCCTTACAATTCCAAAAAATTGCTAAAAAAATCTGGAAAATAATGGACAAAGACACAAAATTTATGCTTCAGTCATATTCTGAAGGGGTGAACTATTTTATCGAAGAAAATAAAAATAAACTTCCACTCGAATTCAATGCCCTAAACTTTGTTCCGCAAAAATGGGAGCCGATTCATTCAATTATGGTTCAAAGATTTCTTGCATTCGAACAAAGTGTGGCTTTTTCTATGGACATTACAATAAGCCAGATAGCCTTGAAGCTTGGGATGAAGGAAGCTCAGGAATTAATTCCTCATTTTGATATATTTAAAAATAATGATACTTCAAAATCTAAGATAAATCAAATCCAGAAAGGGAGCAGCAGTCAAACATATAACAAGATATCAACTAAGTATTTAGCAGAAGTTCTTTCTGAAGTTGCTATAACAATCATAAAAAAGGATAAATTATTAAACAAAGAGGTATTGGCAACTGGCAGCAATACATGGGTTACAAGAAAAATTGACAGCATAAATAATAATCTGATTCTTGCAAATGACCCTCATTTGAAACTTGGGCTTCCTTCTTACTGGTATCAAATTCACGTTACCTGCCCGAATTTTAATGTAACCGGTATGTCAATTCCCGGCATGCCATTGGTTCTGGTTGGTCGCAACGATTATATTTCGTGGGGTATGACTTCATCAATGGCTGATGATTGTGATTTCTTTGTTGAAATGGTGGATTCAACCGATAATGATTATTATTATTTGAATGGTGTCAGAAAAGCATTCAACTACATCAAAGATACAATCAGGATAAAAGGCAAGGAAGCCTCAAAATACTATCTCAGAGAAACCGAAAGATCGGCTGTAATTTCTGATGCTTATTCAAAATCAGAAACTAAGAATCTTTTCTGGTCTAATTGTCTTTCTTTTTCATGGTCGGGTCAATACCCAAGTAACGAATTCAAAGCAATGTATTTAGTAAATAAGGCAAAAAATAAAACTGAATTCGAGAATGCTTTATCACTATGGTCTGTTCCGGGAATAATTTTTTCTTATGCTGATAAGCAAGGGAATTATGGGTTAAAGTCCGCTATCAAACTTCCCATCAGGAATTTAACAAATCCAATATTTATTAATGAGGGCTGGAAACAAGGAAAAGCTTGGGCTTCTGAATTATCCAACGAGACAGTTCCTGCGATTTTTAACCCTAAAAGCAAATTTGTTGTTGCAGCCAATAACAAAATGTCATTCAATTATGCTTCGTATTTCACAAGTTATTATTCATTAGATAAACGGGCTGAAAGAATAAGCGAAATACTAAATCAACACAAAGAATATTATATAAGGGATGCTCAAATTATGCAGATGGATCTACTATCCCTTTATGCCAAAGAATTCCTTGAATTGACAATACCTTACCTCGATAGAAATAATAAGTTTCTGAACGATACTGAAAAAGAAGGATTAAACAAATTAAAAAAGTGGGACCTGATACTTTCTCCAATTAGCACTTCTGCAAGTATATATACAAAATTTTTTGAAAGAATTATTTATAATACTTTTTATGATGAGCTAAAGGACGATCTCTTTTCTGAATATACTTCTTTTTCCGCCTTTCCTGCGGGAAAAATTCTTGAATTATTGAAAGCATCTGATTCAACTTTGCATTGGTTTGATGATAAGAGAACAAAACCTGTCGAAAATAAAGAACAAATTATAATGATTAGTTATAACGAAGCAATCGAGGCTTTAAAATCACTTTTTAATACTGACAATCCGAATCTATGGAAATATGGGGAAAACCATCAGCTAATTTTAAAACATTTTTTAAGCGGAAACTTATTATTAAAACCAACTCTCGAAATAGGTCCATTCAAATTAGGCGGTGATTTCAGTACTATTAATGTACTATACGGAAGTATATCTAATCCAAAGGAAATTAGTCTTGGAGCTTCAATGAGATTCATCACAGATATGGAAGAAAATTACATATATTTTATTTTGCCCGGTGGAAGCTCCGGTGACCCGGTTAGCCCGAATTTCCTCAATCAGGTTCAGCTATGGCTCAATGGGGGTTTCATCAGAATAGGAACAAACCCCAAACCCGATAAAGAGTTTATTTTAAAAATAGTTTTCAAACCTAAATAAAATTTCTACTTCATACATATAAATGCAGCCATCCTACCCGAATGTTCTCTATCCCGCCTGTATGAATGCAGATCAATATTATCAATTGTGCAAAGATCGGAATATTCTATGTTTTCAGATTTAACCCCTGCATCTTTCAATTGTTTTAATATCATCTTTTGATTATCATAATATAATTTATCATTAATATTATAGATCACTTCGGAAGGGAAAAAATCTAAGAATTCAGCTCCCACTTCGTAATTTTTGGCTTGTGCCATTGGTGATATATAAACCATCATCGAGGATGGCATAGCTTGATATTGTTTTTGTAGCAATTTGATGGTTTTCCCAACAATATTTTCCTTTGAACCTTTCCAGCCAGAATGAATCGCTGCAATACATTTAACAATTGGTTCATATATCAAAATTCCCGCACAGTCAGCTATCTTAACTATTAATACAATGTTTGTCCTTTTTGTGATTAGTGCATCGGCATCTTCAATCTTTTGGGTTTCATCAGCAATTATAATTCTGTCGCTATGAATCTGATTATTGAAACGAAGATTTGAAACATCAACACCGAGAAAGTTCGAAAATACAAGCAGTTTTTTTTGGAATTCTTCCTCTGAAATTCCGACATGGCTCAGAGTAAATCCCCGATTAGGAAATAAATCAAGGTTTCTTTTGGTTACACCCGAGATTATTCTATCTTTAGGAAATATAGCTGGTTTTAATATTTCAAGAACATTCATATTTCATTTCAAATAATTTTCGGAATATGTTCATTTAGTTTTAGTATTTTTTTTATTAACCTTACATCCCGATTTTTTAGTTCAATCGTTTTAACATCTCTTATCTGTTTTATTTTATCAATGATTGAAGACCCTGCAAGTCCATTATATGCAATAATAAAATCTTTGTCAGATGATTTAATGTATTTAATCAATCCTGCATCATAAGCATACTTTTGATGGGGCTTTCTATCAATTATTAATAATATTTTTTCATGATACTTATCATTGGTAATCAAAAGAACATATTTATCTCTTGGAATGATTTTGAATTCAAATTCAGTTAAAAATAAATAATAAGAAAATAAGAATATAAATGCAGAAACAGAAATTCTGAAAACAAATTGTTTTGTGCTTCTGGATGAAATCAGATAAATTATAATCAATGAAAGTAATATTATTATCCAGACACTCTCAACATTTTTCCAATACGCAAATGGCAAAGTAATTGAGAATCTGTTTATTGCTTCTGATAAATTCAATAGGAAAGTCGTTGTTAAAGCATATATTTCTGCTATATATATGTTTACAAAAGATAATGCTATAGATATAATTCCAAATATTAAAGACAAACTGATCAGAGGAACTATTATTAAATTTGAAATCGGTGATATAAATGAATACACACCGAAATAGTACGCAATAATTGGTGATACAATAACCGAGGCAGAAATAGTTAAGGCTAATGATGATAATATTTTATTAATTAAATTATTTTCGGATGTAATTAATCTCTCAAAAAAATTTTTTATAGGTTTAAAAAAAAGGATAATCCCCCCTATAGCAGCAAAAGACATCTGAAATCCAGCTGAATAAATAAACGAAGGTTTGATAATAAGCAGCAATAAAAATACATAAAACAATATATTTAATGGATATATCTGTCTTTCAATAGTAACTAAATAAACCACTAATATGCTCATTAATCCAGCTCTGATAGCTGATTCATGCAGACCTGAAATGATGACATAACTGATTGTCAAAACAGAAAATATAATGAGTTTTAGCCATTTTTGCCTGATAAAAGACAAAAGAAAAAATATGAAAAATGCTATAATTCCTACGTGTAAACCACTAACAGCAAGTAAATGGGCAGTCCCTGATAGTGAAAATACTTCTCTCAATTCACTGCTTATCAGAGATTTATCTCCAAGAATCATCGCATTCATAACTGCACGGGAATTATCCTTGAAAAGAATGGAAATTTTATTGCTTATTTTTTCCTTAATTCCTTTAAAAAAATCTTGTTCATCTGTTTTACCAATTATTGAAATATCCTCAATTCGGGCTCTGCCGACCCACTGAACTCCCAGAGATGAGCAGTAAAGAGCTTCATCAAAATCTTCTCTCAGAATTCTTTTAGATGGTAATCTCGCATTGATTTTCGCAGTTATGACAAATCCACTTTTAAGGTTATAATCTTTTGTTCTATCACCATAAATATTAAGCAGTATGCTGGTTCTTTTTGTTTCAGGAAGGAATTTTGTGTCTATATTTCCTTTGATAATAATTCTTGCTTTATTTGAATCATATTTTATAATTTCCGAGATTCTGCCATCAAAGATTGCTGGAAATTCGCCGATAGTCTTATTTGGAACAGGTGATTTTATATTTTCTGTCTGGTCTGAAAACCATATTCCAATCGAAAAACAAATAATTGATAAGGATAGAAAATTTTGCCTTAAAAAATAAAGTATTAAGCCAATAATCAGAGCGGAAATTAATATATAAAAAATATAATTTGATGAGATAGTAAATACTGTTGAAAAGATATAGCCTGTTGAACAAAGAATAAGAATTCTTAACGCAGGAAAATGACTAATCCTATCAATCATATTTTTTTGTGATAAACTAATAAATTTACTATTTCGTAGAACTCAATTTAATTATTTTCAATAAAATAAACTTACACATGTGTGGAATAGTTGGATATATCGGAAAAAATAAAGCAATCAACGTTTTAATCGAAGGACTTGAACGTCTTGAATACAGGGGGTATGATTCAGCAGGTATAACAGTTCTTGAGAACAATCAGTTATTTACCCGTAAAAAAGCAGGCAAGGTCGCAGATTTAAAAAAATTACTTGAAGGCAATAACCTAAAGGCAAATATTGGAATAGCACATACAAGATGGGCTACTCACGGCGAACCTAATGATATTAATGCTCATCCTCACTCTGATAATTCAGGCAATATTGTCATAGTTCACAACGGTATTATTGAAAATTACAAAGCAATAAAAAAGAATCTCTCGGACAAAGGTTATTTCTTCCGTTCAGAAACTGACTCAGAAATATTAGCTGTTTTCATCAGCTATATTTATGACAAAGTTCATGATTTAGAAGAATCTGTTCGGCTGGCATTATCAGAAGTTGACGGAACCTTTGGTCTGGTTGTTTTATCCGCTTATGAACCTGACAAAATAATAGCCGCAAGGCGTGGTAGTCCTATGGTTTGCGGTGTAGGTGAAAATGAATTTATCCTTGCATCAGACACCTCTGCAATTATTAAACACACAAGAAATGTGATTTACCTTTCTGATAATGAGATGATTACAATATCATACGATGGCATCAGAACAAAAACAATAGATAATGAAATCACTAATAATGAAATTCAACATATTGATTTTGACATCAGTCAGATTGAAAAAGGTGGCTTTGAGCATTTTATGTTGAAAGAGATTTACGAGCAACCACAGACAGTTCAGGATGCTTTCAGAGGTAGATTGCAGGTTAATGAAGGCACTGTCAGGTTAGGTGGACTTCGTTCAGTTGCAGAAGTATTAAAAAATGCAAGAAGAATAATTTTTACAGCCTGCGGAACCTCGTGGCACTCTGCTCTTGTTGGTGAATATATTATCGAGAATTTATGCAATATTTCTGTTGAAGTTGAATATGCCTCGGAATTTAGATATAGAAATCCTGTAATTTATCCTGATGATGTTGTGATTGCTATCTCCCAAAGCGGCGAAACAGCTGACACATTAGCAGCTTTAAGAGAGGCTAAGAAAAAATCTGCAACTGTATTAGGGGTTGTTAATGTTGTTGGTAGTTCAATTGCCCGTGATACCGATGCGGGGGTATATATCCATGCAGGACCAGAAATTGGGGTTGCCTCAACCAAAGCTTTTACCTCGCAATTGACGGTATTGATTCTCATAGCTATTTATATTGGCAGAATGAGAGGTATATCACTCCCCGATGGCTTAAAAATAACAAAAGCCCTTAGTGAATTACCCCAAAAAATCGAAGAAGTTCTTAATACTGCTGATGAAATAAAATCCATTGCCAAAGAATATTGTAAAGCCAGAAATTTTCTTTATCTCGGACGGGGTTATAACTTCCCTGTTGCTCTGGAAGGTGCCCTCAAACTAAAAGAAATTTCCTATATTCATGCAGAAGGCTATCCTGCTGCAGAAATGAAGCATGGTCCGATTGCTTTGATTGATGAAAATATGCCCGTTGTTTTCATTGCAACTAAGGATGAAATCTACGACAAAGTAATTTCAAATATTGAAGAAGTGAAAGCACGAAAAGGAAAAGTTATTGCTATTGCAACTGAAGGTGACGAACAAATCAAGGAATATGCAAATCATGTGATTTATATTCCCGAAACATTGCCTATGCTTACTCCTATCCTTTCGGTGATACCACTTCAGTTACTTGCTTATTATATAGCTGTTGAACTTGGCTGTAATGTGGATCAACCGAGAAATCTGGCTAAAAGTGTTACAGTTGAATAACATTAGCTAAACAAGAATATCGGAAAGTTCAATAAGATAATCTCTCAGTGGCTTTTTTCTAATCCATGTTTCTTCCAGTGGTGTGAGAACAATCTGATGATTCATTTCTCCAACCATTACATCTGTTTGCCCATCTAAGAGTGCTTTGACAGCTTCAACTCCCAGATGACTGGCAAGAACTCTATCCCTGACGGTAGGACTACCGCCCCGTTGAATATGACCCAGAATGGTTACATGTGAGGCTATGTCATATTTTTCTTTCAGTAATATACTAAGTTGATGGGCATCGCCAAGCTCATCACCCTCACCTACTATAACTATTGTTCGCTTATCTTTTCCATTTTCCAAAATTCTTTGATAAAGGATATCAGTATTTGTAACAGTTTCCGGAACCGCAATAAATTCAGCACCGCAAGAAACGCCAACATCCATAGCAATAAAACCCGCATGGCGTCCCATTACCTCAATTATGAAGACCCTTCCATGTGATTCTGCTGTATCTCTTATCTTATCAATCGCCTCAGCACATGTATTAATAGCTGTGTCATATCCGATTGTGTAATCTGTTCCGAATAAATCATTATCAATGGTTCCAGGGGTTCCAACAACAGGAAACTTATGTTCAACCCAAAGAGCATGAGCCCCGTGAAATGTCCCATCGCCACCACATACAACCAGACCATCAATACCGGCATTTCTAAGTTTATGAATTGCAGCCATTCTGCCGCCGGTTTGCATAAACTCTTTTGAGCGGCTGGTTTTAAGAATTGTGCCACCCTTTGAGATTATATTAGCTGTTTGAGCTGTATCGAGTTTGATAAAATTCCCTTCAATCAAGCCAGAATATCCCCCGATAATTCCATATACTTCCAGACCGTAATGTCTTCCTGTTCTAACAACTGCTCTAACATTTGCATTCATTCCGGGGGCATCACCACCACTGGTTAATACTGCTATCCTTTTCATAATTTTCCTCTCAGATTTTTATTTTTTTTTCTGCTAAATTACAATTTTTTATACTTTAATTAATCGCCTTTTTCAAATAATAATTTACAAATGATATGAGGTTTTACTTAATTTTTTTCAATTTTCTTTTTCAAAACTAAAACGATAATAAATTATTAATTTTAAGAAATTTAATTGTTACTTTTGGTATAATTTATGCTAATTTAAATAGTTGAATTTATTCATAATTTTAATTATTTGGATATGACTAAATATATAAATCCCTTATTTCTGATAGTAACTGTACTTTTTTTATTATTTAATCTTTCAAATGCTTACTCGCAGGTTTTTCATTCAAGCCCTGCTAACAGGTTATATCCCGAGCATAATCCACAAGCAACCAAACAACAAATTTACCCATCAAAAAACCAGGATGTTGCTCAATTCAAAATTAAGTGGGCAAATTCCAAAATTCATGGCAACCTGAAACCCTTAATTGGAAATATCATTAATGATCCTAAAATACATTCTGATTTTATATACGCACCAAATGAGATTACAGCAGTAGTTTCAGGAAAAATACTCGTTGTTGATGCTATGGGAAGAGAACGAACAGAAAATTCATTTCCCATACCTTATATCAAAGATGTTTCTGTTCTTTTCGATACCCTTGCATTTGGATTGACTAACAGCGCAACTGCACCGCTTGTGCTTGGAATTGAAACAATGGAATTCGAAAACATCAGGGATTCTCTTGTTTACTGCTATATAGCTGGCTTTGATCAATTTGCTGATTCCATAGCTATCATCAGGCGATTAGCTATTGATTTGAGAAAATATAAACCAAATACGTTTGCAAGTCTAAAGCCGATTTTTGGTAAGAAATCTGGTTCGAATCTTCTCATTTATTGTATTATTAATATGTCAAAACCCGATTTGAATTTTACCCCCCTTACGGAAAATAAATTCCTAAGAGGCTTATTACAATTTAACACAGGTCTTGATTTATATAATTATCCAATGCCGGATGTCGGAGATGATACCACCACGAGATTTTTAGTTGGTCCGGAAGTCAACTTTCATCAACCTTCGATGACAAATATTAGTAACATTAAAACAGCTATGTTATTCCCGAATTTCCCATCTCCGGATATAAATGAAAAAGTTGGTAACAAAATATTAATAAACGACTCAACATCAGCCAGTAAGCCTTATATTATTTCTGCAGATATTACCAGCTCCAAAATTGGCAGGGATATTGGTCCCAAAGATATCAGTTCGCTTCAGGATAGCCTGTCAGCAAGACCACAAATAAGAACTCATTTCCTTGAGATTAAAGATCAGTCAAAAAAAACTGATAGCAGCTTTATTCTTTTGTTAGAGGAATATACTGGTCTTGATGGTTCCATTGGAATACCAAAAATTTACCTTTGCGACAGTCAGGGGAACATCATAACCAATTCTTATCTTCCACAAAACTTAAATCCTCCATTCATCGGATTTAAAAATCATTACTGGTCAATTGCAAAAGGGAATGTGGACGGAAATGCCAATAATAGCTGGCTCCCATACTATCCTAATAATACAGGCAATGAATTAATAGTTACCTATAGTTCGCCAAAATTGTCAGTCGCAGGTAATAAACTAATGGTTATGAGATATAACAGTCAGAACAAAATACCTAAAACAACACCACCAGATTCTTACCTTTTGCCATTCGACACAATAGCCACACAAAAAATCAATGGTTGGGTTGCAGCGGTTAATGATCTGGATGGTGCTTCTGACGAAAAAGATGAGATAGTCATAGTAGATGGTTCAAATCTGAAAATTCTTAGAATGAATGATTACTACAGTAATGACTTTCGTTCTGGTAAGCCATTTTCTACTGTATTTTCAATAGATTTCCCTAATGAGACAATTTCTGATGTTGCTATTGCTGATATCGAGGGGGATGGCTTGAACGACCTGATTGTTACTACATTTAGTAAATTATATGTTATCGGCTCTATTAATATTAATACAATACAGTTCACAGCTCCAAAATATACTGATGACCGCCCTCCTGTTTATTGCCACGGTGATATAATTCAAATCCGATGGAAAAATATCATCAGAAATTATGGGAATGTTAATATTGGTTTTCAGGAATATAGCAATGGTAAGCCTATCAACAAACTAATTATAATTGCCGAAAATATTGCCAATTCAGGAGATTTTGGGTCTTATGATTATAAAGTTAATGAATTATTAATTGGCAAAGAAGGGAAATTAATCGTTTATAGAGCAGATCATCCTAGCGTAATAAATGATTCCTCTTCTTTAATAAAATTATCAATTCCATTTGTTGCTTTGAATGATTTTGGAACGAAGCCAGTTGTTTCCGGTCAGACAATTTTGTTGAATGGAACACATCAATGTCTTGATTCTGCAAATATTGAATATTCAGTTAATGGAACAAACTGGATAGTATTTCAAAGATTATTAATGGATTCAGATGGATTGTTTGAAAATCAAATCAAAATTCCCTGTCTTGATGTCTTTGATTGTTCTACAAATAGTAAAAACAATAAAATATACATCAGAATTGTAGCAAAAAGCAGTAATCTTACAATTATCTCTGACACTATTAGTTCTCCACTTCTTCCAGCACAATTTCCAGTTCAATTAGAACCGAATAATGAATTGTGCTGTGATTACAAATTTTTCTGGGACAAAAATGAAATTGAGTTTCCTTGCGATAGCGTTACCATATTTTTATCAATAGATTATGGAGAAACTTTCAGTAAAGTAACAAGAAAATCAATAGATGAGGAGAGATATATCTGGCAAGCAAGAACTGACTATCCAGATGACCTGATATTTCGTTTCTGTTGCGAGCATTCTTGTTTGCAAAAAGACACAGCTCTGCTGAATTCAAAACCTAAATTTATTTCAATGGTAGCCCCTAATCCATTTAAGCCACCAGTAGAGGAATTAGAAATTGTTTATACACTGAAAACAGAATCAAATGTATCAATAAAAATATATGACCAGAACAATAGATTGGTAGCCGAACCGGTAAAAAATGTATTTAGATTGCCTAATATCGCCTATTGTGAAAGATGGAACGGAGAAAATCAGTCTGGGATGTTAGTTGCTAATGGTCTTTATTATATTAGCCTTGAATTATCAGACGGGAAAAGAGAAACCCATCCTATTTTTATCGGAAAATAAAATTTAAAAGAAATTAACATTGATTAATTAATAATTAATTATTATATTTAATTTTTATTTTTATTCCATCTGGGAGAAAATAATTATGAGAATATTAGTTGTCGAAGATGAGCGAAAAGTTGCAAGCTTTATTAAGAATGGACTGGAAGAAGAAAGATATATAGTTGAAACAGCCGCTGATGGCAAGACAGGACTCGAAATGGCAATGAACAATCAGTTTGATGCCATCCTGCTTGATGTTATGCTTCCGGGTATGGATGGATTCAAAGTGCTTAATGAATTAAGAAATGCCGGAATTTCCACTCCAATTATGATGCTTACAGCAAGAGGAACCACTGAAGACAGAGTTCAAGGTCTTGATCTCGGAGCTGATGACTATCTGCCAAAACCTTTTAGCTTCGAAGAATTAGCGGCAAGACTCCGTTCTATACTCAGACGTTCAAGCACCGAAAAGTCAACAAAACTGAAATGCGGCGATTTGCTCCTCGACACAATTTCTCATGTTGCCTATCGTTTCGGAAAAGAAATTGAACTAACTACAAAAGAGTATGCACTGCTTGAATATCTTATCAGAAACAAAAACAGAATCCTTAGCAGAAGCACAATTACTCAGCACGTTTGGAAACATAATTTCGATCCTGAATCGAATATCATTGATGTTTATATCAAACGATTAAGAGCAAAAATTGAACGCGAAGATGGAACAAAGCCCTTGATACAAAGTATTAGGGGAGTCGGTTACCGAATGCGAGATCTTCCGCAGGATGATGAATCAACAGTAGATATTTAAGATGGATATCCTCCAAAAACTTATTTCGCAGATTGATGATAATTTACCTATCATTCAGCAAAGCTTTGATTTCTACCAGAATCAGTTTTTCAAAAAAAAGCCACCTGAATTTTTCTGCCTTGAACTAAATGGTGAAGCTGGTGAATTAGCGAATTTAGAAAAAAAGCATTGGAAGGGCAGAAAAATTTCTGAAGATGATTTGGCAGAAGAATCAGCTGATGTTTTTATTGCTTTGATCAATTATTGCAACTCGAGAAATATAAACTTAGCAAGCTCTTTGATAAAAAAACTAAAGATAATCGAAGAAATCAGACTTAGAAGGGAAGAACAGGGTCTGGATTATTAATGAAAAAGGGTCTTGATTCTAAGACCCTGAAAAAAACAATTACCAAATAATTAATTCTTATCTGATTTCTTTGTGAATTGTGTGCCTTTTTAATAAAGGATTGTATTTTTTAATTTCCAGTCTTTCCTGAGTGTTATTCTTATTCTTGGTAGTAGTATAACGAGAGGCTGGTTTACCTTCTTTTTTAGCCTCTGTGCACTCAAGTGTTATTATTACTCTTGTTTCTTTCTTTGCCATATTCAATCCAAAAATTTTAGGATTACAAAATTAGCAATATTTTTCAAAATAACAAAATTTATTTAAATAAATAGAGAACATCCTGATTTCTCAGATTTGCCTGAGCGGCAGAAGCATTTGCTTTGAAGAAAGGAGATTTAAAATAACCAAGTTCAATAATTGCTTCTTCGAAAGATTCAATAGGAGCATTTTCGGATTTATTTAGTGGATGACTATTATCCATCTGCTTATTATTCTCCAGATGCTCGAGTGTTTTGAGCAGTGGCTCAAGAGATTTGCCAGACTCTTTCTTTTCTATCTCAATTTCTTTATTTTTGTTGATTTTCGTTGGTTTATCAATTATGATACTCTGGTAATCAATATCATTAATTTTAGTATTGTTAATTTTTTGAACTCTCATAAAATCCTTTAATATAAATATACAATAATCAGAATACAATTAATATACCAACTTATGAATTATAAAATATGATTTTTAAAAAAAAAATTATTGTTTTTTGATAAAAATGTTTAAATTAAACATAGGTTAATTTAAATATTTATTAAAATATGAATTTGTAATAATAATAGGTGAGCTTATGCTTAAATTCTTACTTTTAATTTTCATTTCCTTGCTTTTATTTATTAGCTGTGGTCCTAGACCTGATGAACTCTCAACTGCCGAAATTGCTAAAGAAAAAGAAGAAATAATTGCTACAATTAAAGCCTTCAACAAAGCTATGGAGCAGGAAAGGTTCGAAGGATTGGTGCCTTATTTGTCCGAAGATGTTATTTTTTTTGGGACTGACTCAAGTGAAATTATAAAATCTCTGAGTGATTTCAAAAAAGCGATAACAGAACAGTTCAACGCAGTAGAAAATCTTACTTATGGGGAAATGTCTGATGTTTCGATTCAAATGGATAGCCGTGGAACTCTTGCCTCGATTATTTTCGGAATTCCCACAACATACAAAATGGTGGGTGCACCCAGTCCGGAAAGTTATTTCTTCAGGGTAAACCGAACTCTGAAAAAGGAAGGTGGTAAATGGGTTATTGTTAGTGGTATTGTGAGTATTGCCAGAACCGGCAAACCAATTCAGCAGGAGCCCTAATCAATTCTAAAAGAGTCGAGATTATTCTTAAAAAAAGTGAAAAGACGTTCAGGACTTTTCACTTTTTTTTATTAATTAACAATGATGTATTAATAATAATTCATAAATTTTTTATATTTTTATTTTTTTATTATTTGTCATAAATAGTTATGAATGAAATATTAAATTACATTTCAAATAACAAAGAAAAATTTCTAAAAGAGCTAATCGAATTTTTAAAAATCCCAAGTATCAGCAGCATCTCATCATATAAGGAATATATGACTCAAGCTGCCGAATGGCTTTCAGAGAACATGAAATCCTCGGGGTTAAAAAATGTCAGGATTATTCCTACAGCCGGGCATTCAATCGTTTATGGAGAATGGCTCGATGCAGGGGGCGAAGCTCCGACCGTGCTTGTTTATGGCCATTACGATGTTCAACCAGTTGATCCATTGAATTTATGGGAAAACCCACCCTTCGATCCTGTTATCAAAAATGGTAAAATATATGCAAGAGGAAGTGCAGATGACAAGGGACAATTATTTATTCATATCAAAGCGGTTGAATCATACTTAAAAACAATCGGAAAATTACCCGTAAATATAAAATTCCTGATAGAAGGCGAGGAAGAAGCCGGAAGCAATCATCTGGATGATTTCATTGAAAACAACCGTGATATGCTACTTTGCGATACAGTGCTAATATCGGATACGGAATGGTTTGCCGAAGGAAAGCCTTCGATATGTTACTCTCTGCGGGGCATAGCATTTGTTGAACTAACTGTTACCGGACCAAATCGCGATCTTCATTCAGGAACATACGGTGGTGGAATTGATAATCCCCTGAATGTGCTTTGTTGGATGATTTCAAAACTTAAAGATAGTTATGGCAGAATTACCATTCCCGGATTTTATGATGATGTCAGACCGCTTTCAAGCGAGGAAAGAGCTAATTTCAAGAAACTTCCGTTTGATGAAGAGGAATACTGCAAAGATCTGGATATAGCAATGGTCAACGGGGAGATTGGCTTTACTACTCTCGAAAGAGTATCAGCCCGACCAACTCTCGACCTTAACGGAATTTTTGGGGGCTACACTGGAGAAGGTGCAAAAACTATTATTCCCTCAAAAGCTACAGCTAAAATTTCCATGAGACTTGTCCCTGATCAAAAACCTGACGATATAATAAATAAAATCGAAAAACATCTGAAAAATCTGGCTCCTCCAACCGTTAAAATCGAAATTAAAAAATTACACGGTGGCAATCCTGTGCTGGTTCCTTTAGACAGCAAAGGAATAAAATCAGCCGTAAAAGCTTTCCAAAATGCTTTTGGCAAAGAAGTTTTATTTACACGCGAAGGTGGTTCAATACCTATTGTTTCGACATTTCTTGAAGTTCTAAATGCCCCATCTGTCCTGATGGGAATGGGTCTGCCGGGAGACAATATACATTCTCCAAATGAGAATTTTAATATTGAGAATTTCTACGGCGGAATTAAAGTTTCTGCTATGTTTCTGGATGAATTCAGCAAATAATATTAAAAAATAGTGGATTTTGATTTATCATTTTATAATATTAAATAAAAGTAAAAAAAGGAGCTATTATGGAAGATAAGAAATACGTCCCATTTGTCCCCCCTGATATGCCAATGGCAGAAATGACGATACGTGCGTTAGTTATCGGATTAATTATGTCTGTTGTGCTCGGTGCAGCAAATGCTTATCTTGGATTAAAAGCAGGAATGACTATAGCTGCCACTTACCCGGCAGCAGTTATAGGAATGGCTTTCCTGAAAATATTCAAGGGTTCGATTCTTGAAGAAAATATAGCCAGAACTGTCGGTTCAATTGGTGAATCAGTTGCAGCTGGAGCTATATTTACCATACCAGCATTTATTATAGCAGGTGTCTGGGATGGACAGAATTTCTGGTCAGTTTCGAACTATCTCCAAACTTCGGCGGTATTACTTGTTGGTGGTTTGTTTGGTATTCTTTTCATTACAATAATAAGAAGGGTGATGGTTGAGGACAGAGAACTTCCTTTTCCTGAATCAGTTGCAGCAGCTGAAATTCATAAAGCCGGAAGAACCGGTTCAAGCGGTGCCAAGTTCCTGTTTTCGGCTATGGGTATTGGTGCCTTGATTCAGGTTCTAAAGCAAATAAAACTATTTGCCGCAAGCTGGTCGCATTATTTCCCATTTGCCACCGGTACTATCAAAATCGGAGGAACTTCTATTGGAACAGGAGGCGGCTCAATAATCAGTACACCGGGGGTTAGTCCTGCATATATGGGAGTTGGTTATATCATAGGTCCAAATCTTGCTGCACTAAACTTCACTGGTGGTTTGCTTGCATGGGGACTTTTTGTGCCGGTCCTGATGTTCTTCATTGCCCCTGCCATAAATATAGACAATATTAACAAAGATAAATATTTTAATACTGTTTTTATCGAAAAAATTATCGAAAATCAAAAAGCGAGAAGCCCTCAGCTTTCAGATGCTGAATTATATGATTTCGCTCAAAAAGAGAAGAACAAGATTTTAGTTCATTTAGAAAGCAACAAAGCTACTGAAGAAGAAATGATGATTTATTCCTCCTCTCAGATAGAAGCTGAAAGAAGATTCCAAAAAGCCAAATCAGAATATGAGAGTGGCAGTAATTCTGAAATTGCTAATAATTATAGCGAATTGAATAATGAATCATGGGTTGCAGTTGGCGAATCAACTTGGAAAAATGTTGTCAGGAAAATTGCTATCGGCGGTATGTTGATGAGTGCTGCTTTCACATTATGGAGAATGAGAAAAAGCCTTATTCAAGGAATAGGCAGAGCTGTCAGAGATACTAAAAAAGCTGCCGGCGGGACAGTTGCCGAGGACAGAACACAACAGGATATGAATTTCAAATGGGTATTTATCTTAATCTTTCTGGCTTCAATTGCTACTTTCTTTATTTATTACTGGTTTTCGGGAACTTTAATGCCAGCATTAATTGCCACGGTTGTAATGGTGATAGCAGGATTCTTTTTTGCTGCCGTTTCGGGATATTTAGTTGGTTTGATAGGTTCAAGTAATAATCCAATAAGTGGTTTAACAATTTCAACATTATTGATTGCGGCGGTTCTAATGGTAATTCTTGGAACAAAAGGAGAAGCAGGAGTTCCGGCAGTTCTCGGAGTAGCAGCAGTTGTTTGTGTTGCAGCTGCAGTCGCTGGGGAAATGCTTCAGGATTTGAAAGTCGGTCATATCATAGGTGGAACACCTTGGAAAATGCAGTTCGGGGATATATTGGGTATTATTCTGGCAGCTGCAGTAATGTTTTTCCCACTTCTCATTCTCCATCAGGGCGATATTCAGGAAAATGGAAATGGAACTTATACCCCCGGAGTTACAGGTCTTGGCGGTAAGGAATATCCAGCTCCACAAGCTTCATTGATGGCAATTCTTTCTCAAGGTATCCTTGGAGGTAGTATGGAATGGGGCTTGATTATTGTAGGAATATTAATGGCAATCGGTTTTATTTTAGTCAAGGTAAAAAGTCCAATGCTTGTTTGTGTTGGTATGTATCTCCCGCTCGAAACTTCTTTTGCCATTTTTATCGGTGGTTTGATAAAAGGCATTCTTGATAAAGTTGCTGAAAAGAAAAAATTCAACGAGGCCCAACAAGCAAGAGTTGGAAATACCGGCGTTTTGTTAGCAGCAGGATTAATTGCCGGAGAAGCTCTCATCGGATTGCTTTTTGCTCTGTTTGCCGTGTTGGAATGGAAAATACCTACATTATTTGACAATCCAACATTCTTTGTTAGTTTGCTTGTATTTCTTGTGGTTGGTTGGATACTTGTCAGAACTCCTGTAAAAAATGCTGGTAGTCCTGATGAACCTGCACCACCAGCGGCAATGGTTTAATATTATTTAGAATAAATAAATTTAACAAGGGGCTCTCTAAAAAGACAAATTTTGGGAATAAATGGTCAGGCGAGGACGCCTGACCTACTATATAATTCAAGGACTTAGTAGAACAAATATCCTGGTTTGTTCCAAAAACAAAGACTTTTGTGGCATCCCATTGTTTAGGATTTATTCAAAATGAATGATAATTTATTTCTCAACCCTAAGAAATGGTTCTCAAAGCCAAGGTTAATATGTGGATTAATGACCGGGACTTCTGTTGATTCAATTGATTCAGTATTAGCTTCATTTTCCGTAGATATTTTCGGTAAACATCAATTCTCTTTGATTGAGCAGTATAAATCCGAAATTCCCGATAAAATAACAAAACTAATTCACAAAATTATAAAGTCGAACTCAAGCATATCAGAACTATCATTTGTAAATTCAGAACTCTCCAGATTATACTCTTTATCCATCAAATCAATCCTGAAAAGTGCAAAATTGTCAAACTTTGATTTGGACGCTGTTGGAATTCACGGGCAAACAGTCTGGCATGAACCTGAAATAATAATGGAGCATGATTCAATTTCAAAGGGACATACTCTTCAATTAGGTTCTGCATCCTATCTTGCAAATCTTATCAATGTACCTGTTGTAGGTGATTTTCGTTCTGCGGATATCGCACTGGGTGGGCAGGGTGCACCATTAATACCAATATTTGATTTTAATTTCTTCTCGAGTAATTCTGAAAATATTATTATGCTAAATATTGGTGGGATGGCTAATATAACTTTTATACCAGCTAATGCAGGTGAAAATGATGTAATTGCTTTCGACACCGGTCCCGGCAATGTTCTGATTGATACATTTATGCAGAAATATCTCAATCAGCCTTATGATGATTTAGGTTTTCATGCCAGAAAGGGAAAAATAATTGAGCCTGTTTTTGATGTACTTAAAAAGAATGAATTTGTTCATAAAAGCCCGCCCAAATCAACCGGTAGGGAACTTTTTAACGAAGATTATATCTCTTCTATCATTAATTGGACAGGCCTTGATAAATTTGATTACAATGATTTTATCTGTACTTTATCCGAATTTACTGCATGGAGTATTTATATAAATATTAAAAAACATACAAAATCCGGAGGAAAATTAATTGTTTCCGGTGGTGGCTCCCAGAATTTATTTATTATTGATAGAATTAAAACATATTTACCAGAATTTGATTTATATTTAACGGATGATTTTGGTGTCCCTTATGATGCAAAAGAAGCTCTGTGCTTTGCTTACCTTGCTTGGAGAACATTAGGACGTTTACACGGCAACATACCCTCTGCCACAGGCGCAGAACGCAAGGCAATTTTAGGGGTTATTGCAATTCCTTAATGGGATTTTAAAAAAAAATTTAATTTTTCATAAAAATAATTTATAAATCTTGTAACTTAATGTATTATATTTGTGTTATAGAAAAATAAATCTATGTGTTTTTTTTATTATTAGTGAGGATATTTTATGATTAATTTAAAACGCTATACAAGCATAGTGATGATTGCAATCTGTATGATTTTTTGTACTCATCTCAGCTATGCAGATTCCCCGAAAAAGGGTCTTCTGGAAGAATTTACTAATGCTTCCTGCGGTCCATGTGCTGCATCAAATCCAAGTTTTAAAAGTTATGTAAATAATAATTTGGATGTATTAATACCAATAGTTTTCCATCCAAATTTCCCGGGGACTGACCCCTTTAACGCTGAAAACCCTACAATGCATAATGGAAGAACAAGCTATTATCAAGTCAGTGGTGTTCCTCATTATGTGTTTCTTGGAACTGTCCGGGGTCATCCTGCAAGTATTGCTAATATTGGATCATCAATAGCTGCACTAAGAACTCAAATGTCCCCGATAACTATAAATATTAACGAGACAAGAACCGGTTCAAATGCTACTGTTGATGTAGAAGTGCACAGCTCTCAAGCTTTGGCAAACAAAAAGCTTAGAATTTGCGTGGTAGAACAAAATGTTGTGTTTTCAACACCCCCAGGCTCAAACGGTGAAAAAGAATTCCCATGGGTTGTCAGAAAAATGCTTCCCGATCATAATGGAATAACAATAAATCTCGCTGCAGACGAAACCAAGAAATTCACACAAAATTACACCTTACAATCAGGTTGGGACAAAACAAAAATTTATATAGTTGCTTTCATTCAGGATGACGGAACAAAAGAAGTTTATCAGGCTGCTCAAGGTATGATTACAGGCAAATTCGAAACAATTGCCGATCGTTTCCTTACTTCAGCCAGAAATAATACTTTGACCAAGAAAATTACTTTAACAAATCCTAATAAAACAAGCCTTAAGTTTGATATTGTTGTTGACCAGACAAGTTTCCTGCCAACAGGATGGACTGCAACAGTTAGCCCAACAACAGCCACCTTGGCTGCTAATGCTTCCACAGAATTGACTGTTACAGTGAAGACCAAAGATAATGCTGGTTTTGCCGCAATAATTATAAAAGCAACACCAAATACAACTTCGGCAAGTTCACCAACATCAGCAGATTTTTATATCCTTACTGAGGATACAAAATATGCACTATATTCCGGTTATAATCCATGGATAACTCATTATATCAATGCCTTTGCTCAATTGACAACATATAATAAGGATTTAGCTGTTATTCCCTACGCAACCGAAACAATTCAGGCTTATCCACCAACTAACTTTGAGGTAGCAATTTTCAGCACTTCTTCATATTTTGGTGGTAATATAATTATCAACCCATTATCACAATCAATGTTGAACACAATCAGATCAATGATTAGTTTGCGAAAGAATGTTTTAATTTTCTCAGATTGTACAGGATTTTATACCTATACTGCTCAATTCAATGCTCCCTATGAATATAAAACATTTTTTACTGACTTTTTAGGCGTTAATTGGTTACGTGCCGATCAAAGATATACCGTTAGTAACAATCAGATTAGTGTTCTTCGCTATAATGTGAACGGTGTTGACGGAGATCCAGTTGGTATGAATATAATAGCTCCAAGCAATGCAAATCCTCAGAATGGTTATAATTTCTTTTCTGATATTTTCTCCATACCATCAAACAGCAAAGCCACAGCATGTTTCGTATATAATAATAAGCCGTCTGAAATTGCTGGATTTAAGTTTGATAATGGATTTGCAAAACTTATCTATTGCGGATTTGACTTAGGTGCTTTTGATGATCAGGGTTCGAGGGCAAAATTACTTTCGCAGGCTATGAAATGGTTAACCACAACAACTTCTGCTGGCGGTCCCAAAATTACTTTGTCCAATTCAGTATTGAATTTTGATAAAGTTCAGGTTGGCAGTTCAAAAGAAATGTCATTTTCGATAAAAAATGATGGGGACAAGGATTTAATAATATCAAAGCTTTATAATGACCCTGATTACGATCCAGATGGTGTTTTCGAAATTACTGATGGTGGCACAACCCCAGTAACAATTAAGCCGGGCAATATGATTGCTGTAACAGTTAAATTTACACCCAAGTCAGCCAAAAAATATGATGGTTCTATCTTTATAACTTCAAATGCAGAAAACGCTAAAGACGAAGTGGTCAATCTGGTTGCCGAGGGTGCTCCCGGGGCTGGTGCTCAAATTTCTTCAAATAAACAAAAACTTGAATGGACTTCTCCAAAGGTTAAGCCCGGAAAATCCATGAATAAAGATGTTGTCATTTTCAACACTGGAAGTGATGATTTAGTGATTAGTGAAATCAAATTCACTCAAAATGATAACAATGTATTTTCATTTGTTGATGGTAGCGATCCCGGTACCGTTCCAAAAGATGATAGCAGAACTATTACAATCAAGTTTAGCCCAAATGAAGAAAATAAAAAATACGAGGGAACAATCAGTATTACTTCAAATGCTAAGAACTTCCCGACTTTCGAAATTCAATTGGTAGGAGAATCTGATGTTGCTTCTTCCGTTAGCGAAGTCATTTCTGAGAATGGATTGTTTAAAATTAAAGCAACACCCAATCCTATCACTTTAAGTGGAAAAATTGATTTCACTCTCGGTGGTAATACACCGAAGAATATTAATATTCAATTGATTGATATGAGCGGTAAAGTTATAAGTTCACTTTATGAACAAACAGCTAACCCCGGCAATCATCAACTGGATATTAATGCCGAAAGTTTAAGCTCGGGTATTTATTTCATTATTGCAAATATTGAAGGAACAAGGGTTAATTTACCCCTTATAATCAATAAGTAAACCATTGTGATTGCTTATTATTCATAATTCTGAATTCAGGGTGACGAATCCATCTAATTAACAAGATGGATTCTTCCCCTTTTAAATACTAAAACTTGAATCCAAAAATTCATTTACTTTAGTCTCAATTATTTTAAGGAGACAAACATGAAACCTAAAAATTTAATCTGCTTATTAATTGCTTTATTTATCCCATTCTTCAATTTAAATTCCTGTGAATATATTTATTTCAATAATCTGGATGTTATATATGGTGGCAGAGTATATGAAAATAATTTGATGGAATATTGCGGAGTTGAAGTCGAATCTGTTCCTTTTACAGATGAAGTTTTGGATAAAATAAAAATAACAGACTATAAAGTTGCTATCTTTGCTCTTGGAGAATATCCTTTAAGTGTGAGAACACCATCAAGCAAGCATTTTGTAATAGACAAAATCAAGATGATGATTGATTCAGGAAGAAGTGTGATGATTATAGCCAAGAATGGATTATGGGGAGAGTTTGATCCTAAATCACAAGTGAAACATCCTGAAGTTAATAATTTTCTAACAAATATACTCGGAATCGAATTTATTAAAAGGATGCCTGTCCACTACATTAGCGGCAACACTATTTATTTTCAGGGCTATGTTGTTAGAGGTTCTCCAAAAGATCCTATCGGCAAAGCTGATGTCAGGTTCTGCAATCAGAATTATATTCAAGGTTCAACCACCCATACTCCTCTTGACACAGTTTTCTATGTTGATGTTTTTAAATCCAAAGACCCAAATAAATATTTTCCAGTTGATATTTTCACAAGGACACACCCGGCACCACTGAGCGACACATTGCTCGGAATCAGAACTCAAGTTGGGAAATCAAAGATTGTATTTTGGAGTTATGGCTTTGAAAATATTGCAGGACATATATATCGTTACTCTATCATTGAAAGAGGTATGAAATGGTTAACCGAAGGAGAGCTTCAACCCGGTGCACAGATTCAATCCCTTGACGAAAATGTTGATTTTGGCTATGTCTATGTCGGCGATAGTTCAGAATCAACTGTTAGCTTTCGAAATATTGGCACTCAGGATTTGATTGTCAGTTCAATCGAAGTTGAAAATTTCAGCGGCAAGAATGCCTTCTCAATTATTGATGGGGGAAAACCTCTAACACTTAAATCGGGTGAAGTACACACAGTAACGCTCCGATTTAAACCAAAAGAAAAGGGCTATTACACTGATTTTTTAATCATAAAATCAAATTCTCAGACTGAGTCCGAAAAAGCAGTTAATCTTACCGGTAACGGAGACATCAGATCTGGTGGTGTTATTTCTGTTAGTCTGACTGATAATAAATTAGATTTCGGAAAAACTCCGGCAGGCGAAAAAGTTACCAGGTCTTTTGATATTATTAATACAGGTAATGTTACTTTAAACGTTGATAGTATTTTAATTTTTGATGATGCCGATCAAATTTTCTTTGGCGACGGAGTTAAAAGTGCAAAGATACCTCCCGGAGGCAAAAAAATAAAAGAAGTTTATTTCCAACCCAAAGAGGAAAAACTATATAATGGCACACTTCGAATATATTCAGATGCCTTAAATTCTCCCGTATTTGAAATTAAACTGATTGGCGAAGGGACTTCACCAAGTCAGGTTTATTATGATAATTATAAAGATTTTTCATTCGATTTAATTTCTAACCCTGTAACCGACATCTCTCAGTTAACAATCAAATTAATTAATCCTGCTGATTCGCCTGCTAAAATCAGGTTGGTTTCTTCGGACGGCAGATTAGTTTTTAATACTTCTTTAGAAAACAACAATCATGGTGAATTAATTTTTGAGATAAACACAGAGTTAAGCAGTGGATTATATTATATAATTTTAGAAAACAACAATAAATTATATTCAAAACCCGTAATTATACTAAAATAACAAAGAGGAGGAAATGAAAAAGTGTTTACAAATTTTTTTTAGTCTTATTTTAATTTTCCCCTTATTTATTGCCAAAGGAGAAGATAAAAATTTCGACATACAAGTGAATCCTTATAAGTATATACTTTTTAATAATTTTGATACAGAATTTGCAAATGAAGCCTATGGCAAATATTTCACCGACGAAGCTCATACAGACACTTACGCTAAATATGCCAAGGTGGCAAGTTTTTCATCTTCAACCTTCAGCCAGTACAAAATAACCGACTACGATTTAGCGGTATTTCCACTCGGAGATTTACCTTTGAATGCAAGTGTCGGTGGACTAAACGTTCTGGATAAAATCAGAGAAATGATCGCAGCTGGAAAGAACGTTATGATTACCGGAAGAAAATATGTCTGGTATGCTTTCGACCCTGCAAGCAGCAACAAAAGCACCGAAGTCCAAAAATTTCTGACTGACACTCTTGGAATAAGATATATTCAGCTACTACCATTCCACCAGATTCAGGGAAATACTATTATGTGGTGGTCCTTCTGGGTTCGTGGAGATCTGGATTGTCAAATTGGAAAAAATATCGTGAAATGGTGTAATATAGGCTTCAACACAGGAACGGAAGTATGGTGGCCCCTTGCTAATTATTTAAGCGTAGTTGTATTTGAGACTCGGGACAGAAATAAATTTCAACCTGTTGACCATATTATTAGAAAGAACAATGCTTATGCAACTGATACATTAGTAGGAATAAAAGCTGAATGGGGTAAGTCCAGAATTGCTGCTTGGAGTATGGGCTTCGAAGGCTTTGCAGGCGATATTCCAAGAGGCTCTTTGCTCTATCGTGCAATGGTATGGCTTTTGGGAAATATTCCTCCTGATGGTCCGGTACTTTCTATTGAACCTTTGAGAATTGACTTCGGGCATGTTCCGGTTGATTCCACAAGAGACATTGAATTGGAACTAAAAAGCATTGGAACTGAAAATCTGATAATAAAAGAGACATCATGGTGGGAAGAAGATGCTGCTTTCCAGATCGTTGGCGGGGAGGTAAAAACCAATAAACCCGTTACACTTAAAAAAGGTCAGTCTCATAAAGTTGTTATTCGTTTCTCCCCAAAGGTGGACAAGCAAGTTTATAATGCACAGTTATCAATTTATACTAATTCTATCCCCGATTATAGATATGTTGATGTTGTAGGAACTGCTGGCAAAGGCAATCAAGGTCCTATAATCGCAACTAATTACGGCAAAAAGGTGGATTTTGGTAAGATCAAACAAAGCGATTTGAAAAAAGATATTGACTTATATATCCGCAATGACGGAGATATGGAACTCAATATCAATTATTTAAAAATTGAAGAAAATGATGACGATGCATTTAATTTTCATCAAGTTGTTAAGGTTCCAATTTCCATAAAACCAAAAGATTCTGTGAAAGTCATTGTCAGATTTTCTTATCGTCCCCAGGAAAGAGTATATAAGGGCTTGATAAAAATTTCAAGCGATGCATTCAACGAAAAAGACTTCTTTGTTGAACTCGAAGGCGAAGTAGTTTCAAGCCTATCTGCCGATGATAACATTTTATCTTTTGATAACAATCTTTTTGAGCTGAGGGCATCTCCAAACCCTTTCAATAATTCCTTCAATATCAATTACAAAGCAAATGATAACCTCTCCGAAATGGTTGAGTTCTCAATATATGATTTGTTTGGAAATCAGCAATATAAGACTTTGAAATCTATCTCAAAGGGTGAAGGGAATTTAAAGATTGATTTCAATTCAAGTCAGGGTTTATATTTTCTTGTGGCACAATATAAAGGTGAAAGATATATTCTACCTTTAATTTCTCTTGAATAAAAACTAAAATTCCGTTAAAAATTAATTGGCTGTCTCAATTTCATGAGATAGCCTTTTTATTTTAATAAAAATTCAGTGATGGGGTGTAATAATTTATAAATTATCAGTAGTCAGATAGCAATTCTTTCCAGTATTCTTCCTTATCTGAATTTGAAACATTTTTGCTATTTATCAGTTTTTCAATATATTTTCCGAGGATATCAAATTCAAGGTTTACATAATCACCTGCTTTTAATAAGTTAAGTGTTGTTTTGTTCCATGTGTGTGGAATAATTGAAACAATAAACCAGTCATGATTAGATCTTGCAGTTGTAAGGCTAACTCCATCCATACAAATTGAGCCCGCATTTATGATATATTTGCTGAATTCCTGAGGATATTTGATTTTAATCAGTATCCCGGTTCTTTCGGGTTGTATGGATTGGACAGTTCCAACGCAATCAACATGACCGAGGACAATATGACCACCTAACCTTTTATTCAAAGTCAATGCTCTTTCGAGATTCACCTTCTTTCCATTTCTGAAGCCACCGAGTGTAGTCTTTCTCAAAGTTTCTTCTACTGCTTCAACCTCAAATAAATTGTCTTTCACCTGAACAACAGTCTGACACGCTCCATTTATCGAAACTGAGTCATCAATTGAAAGGTCTTTGATAATATGGTGTGATTTAACTGAAATTTTATAACCTCCTCCAATAGAAGCTATATTATGAATTTCCCCAATTTCTTCAATTAAACCAGTAAACATAATTCTCTGTGTAATAATATAAAAAAAGCCCCCGCTCATAAACGAGCGAGGGACTTTATTATTAGTCTATCAGCAAGATAAATTATCTTACCAATGTCATCTTACTTGTTCTAACCTGATCACCGGCTGTTAATCTTGTTATATATGTACCGCTTGATACATAGGTACCGGCTTCATTTCTACCATCCCAATTATAGACATGCTGTTTTGCAGGCAGATTACCGTTGAATAATGTTTTAACAACATTTCCAAAGACATCAAGAATCTCAAGTTTTACATTATCATCTGTTGGCAGATAAAATGTTATTTGAGTACTTGTTGTAAATGGATTTGGTGTGTTTGGAGCTAATGTAAGCTCTTCGACATTATCATAAGTCAAGGTAATTATCTTGGAGAAGGTTTCGCAATTTTCGATACCGTCTCTGTCAACCTGTCTCAAACGATATTGGTAGGTAGTAAATGGAACGACTTCTTTGTCGAGGTAATTATATCTATTAACAACCGCAGAGTTTCCAACGCCTTTAACGAAGCCAATTGAATTCCACTCACTGTCTTCTTTTGTGCCAACTCTTCTTTCGACATAGAAACCATAGTTATTATGCTCGGAAGCAGTTTCCCAGAAGAGGTCAATACCCCCGCTTCTAACCTGTCCATCAAAGCTGGTCAATTCAACAGGTATATCGGGACAAATTTCGTATTCTGGGTTTGTACTGTGAGTTCTATTGCCAAAATATGGTCTGATCATTGGAATCCATGTACCTCTTGATAGAGTAGCTGTATAATTATCAGCTGGTGAAATACCATAGTGATGTAAGTGAGCATAAGCAGGATTACCAATTGTGGGCATAAATTGAATCCATTGGCCGCTTCTTCTTGTATTTTCAAAGGCAAAGAAGTTATTGTTAATCAAGTTTCCACTTGGATTAGTTCTTCTGAAGTCTTTTTCAATAACAAGATGGTAACCGCTACCTCCGACAGGACCAACAGCAGTAACTGGTGGTGGAATGTAAATACTTGTCGTTCTCATTCCAACTCTTGATTTCGATGCACCAAGCTCAAGACCTGTTTCACCCATTTGACCGATAGCCATCCAATAACTTCCGGCATTTAATACAACTGGTCTTGGCAAGTTAAACTGGACATATTCACCAAAGTAGAAATCTCTCCTATCTTCGTCATAGCCACGTTGTCTGTAAATTAAAGTACCGGGGACAGGTGAACCGGGTTGACCCTGATCTGTATAAACTTCAAATGAAATATCATCGCCTGCTTGGTTTAATTCTCCAAAATATGCTTTATATCCTTTGATAGTGTCTGGTCTGGTCAATGTGAACTTAACAGCTATTTGACCGGAACCACTACCACCGACATAACCTGCTCCAAATGTGTTTCCATCATAACCTCCCGAGGGACCATAAATAGAACCCCTACCCCCGTCAGCAAATCCATAAAGATTCAAACCACGACCTGCAATTCCTGTAAATGAGTTATCAGGAACGTCATTTCTCGGGTTTTGGGCTGGATCATAAGCGAACACATCACCGAATCTTAATTCAAAGAAAGTGAATGTTGTGTCGTTCAATGGTTCAATATCACCACCGGGAACAATTAAATTAGCAAGCATGAAATATCTTCCGGGACCTGTTTTTCTTGCATTCCAATCAGGCATAGCGTATTCAAGGACTGTTCCGGGAGCAAGTCCTGGTAGAGGTTGAACACGGCAATAGATTGGATAAGGATCACCGGCATTTCGATAAATCATAACCTTTACAAGGAAAGATGGAGCATAAACGCTTGTGTTATTGCTCATCTTGACTCTTATCGGAATCTTATCTGCCTGAGAAGCAGGTGCAATAGTATAAGGCCATTGTGCTTTCACAACTGAAATTTCAAGATCTGTGATTTCTGATGGGAACAGAATCCTTACGTTGTCAACAAAGAATGGGTCGTCATCGTCTGGAATACAAGAAATACATTTCTTATTTCCACCGAAGCTTTGATTTCTTGAATATAGTTTTAATCTGAATCTGAAATTCTTTGCTCCGTCTTTTTCTGCTGATATGAAAGTATCAGGTATCGGGATAAATATTTTCTTGTATTCATAATCAATACCATCGTCATAAATATCAGGCCTCAAACCGTTGAGGAAACCAGCTGTAGGTGGAGAAAGAGCTGAGTCTTTATCGCCTTCGAGGAAACCTCTCATTGCACCACCAGCACCATAGAGTATATAAGCAGCCATATTAGTAACTGCTTTTGCTCCTCCACGTCTCGGATGGAATCTCCATCGCTTATCTTCAACGTTAGTAATAAATTGAATTCCATTGGGGCTTGGTTGCATTAGCTCAACAGCGAACTCATCCGGGAATGACGCAGCGGAACCTCCATAATTAGTCCATACGGTAAATGGATCACCATTAACAACAGTTCTCGGTTCGCAAGCTATCAACTGCTGGTCGCTCCAACCTCTGGGCCAATCCGGTTGATATAGCGATCTTTGAACTGAGAGAGACAGAACTGAATTGTATCGTCCCATTAAATTGATCGGGAATGAACGTAATTCATCACCACCGTAAGAATTAGCAGGTGGCTCAGGATCTCTGTTCATCCTGATTACAGGCGATTGCAATTTGAAAGTGCTAAAATTAGGATCCAGAAAAGTAAAATCAATATTATTTGTTGCAGAATATTCACCTCTTGGAGGTAAAGGATATTTTGATACTTCGTCGCCAGCTTGTACCTCGGCATTTATATTAACCCATTTCAAGGTCGAAGGCATTGGCGTCCTGTTTACTATATGGAAAGATGTAACATCATCTCTAAAGTCATCCAATCTTTTCATAACGAACAATCTGACGAATGTGGTATCATCGAAGGGCCATTCGTCTCCTAATCCTTCGTTTGTGATCGGGTTTGTTGGATCAGCAATAATATAAGCCCTCATTCTTCCGATTTGATTAGCCACGAACTCGTTTGCTTCGAAGGGCGGGAAGAGAATCTGGACATAACCATATGGTGGAATACCATTAAATCTCTGTGTTCCCGGAAAAGCAAGTGGAGAGGCTGAGTAATTTGCACCAGACTTTGTAACATTGACATATCTGACTCTTACGAATGGATCACCAGTACACTCCTGAGCTAAAGAATCGGGAAGTGCAAGACAGGTACTATCAATTGGAACCAATCGGTTGTAAATAATTCTTCCGGAAGCTTCATTGATAATTCTGAAACGTGCTCTGAATCTCAACTGTTGTGGCTGATAATTCTTACCCTGTGGTCCTTGTATATTATTGGTAAGGTTTTGAATCAAAGCAACTGGCTGAATAGCTCCGATTCTTTCTTCTCCAGCAAGCAATTCATAGTTATTAACCTGTGAAGACGGTACTAATTCTGTGAAATCAAGATCTGCATTTGGATCTGATTTTCTAACACGATACTGGATGTCAACAACACGTACTGTGTTTTTCCATTGTTTGAATTTAACGGCTAAATAGTTATGTGGGTAAGTAGCCTGAGCGTTTGCAAATCTCATGAAATAATGTGTTGACTGATAGTATTCACTTGCCCATGGATAAATAGGTGCTGATGTCTGACCAAAATTCACGTGGCGAGCATATCCGAATACGCCTGCTGTTGTATTATATCTGAAAACAGTATTTGCAGGAACACCTCTTCCACCAACAACAGCAACACCTTCAAATCTTTCATATATAATAGTAACACTACTATCTTTTCTATTTAATACAACCTGTGCCGATCCGGAAATATATTGAGGAATACCAGGACGTGCATCAGTTGGACCTGTGTAATTTCCAAATGGGGTTGAAAGAGTTCTGTGAGGGGCAATATTGATAAAGTAGATAATCAGTTTGTCCGCAGAATTAGAGCGTTTGAAATAGACTTTCCCAAAATCTTCTGCTTGATTTAGATCGGGATTAAATTGAGATAGATGCATATCCCCGAAGAACGGAGCAATCAAAGCTGATCTGTATGTCTGGAATGTTGCCTGATCGAGTGAACCACCTCTTGTTCTGATACCAGCAGTAGGAGAGGTTGGAGAGTTGGCAAGAACCGAAAACTGATAACCCCAGTTATCAGGTGTGTTGTCAGCTAAACCATCACCGGATCTGCCTCTTGTGAACCAGTCCATGCTCATTGGATCGTAGCAACTTGTTGCACCGGGGAGAATAGCTTTTTGACCTGTTGCATCGTAAGTGTATCTTCTGTTGGTTAAAGCTATTATTCCATTTGTTGAAACATAAAAACTGTCGTACCTCAAACCGTTGAAAATAAAGCTGAAACCTATTGGAATAGGACCGGCTATAGCATCATCGGTTGAATCGGTAGGACCTGTGAAGAAGTTCCCATCCGATGCTGGATAAGCTGGGTTACGGAAGAACCTGAGACCTTCCTGTGGATTGTCAATCCAGTATTGAGGATCAACAAGCCTTGCACCCGGCAAAATCCTTCGCCATAGGTTGGGCTCGAATGTTGTATCAACGATTTCCGGAATAGGCCTCCAATAATCGGGAGCCTCGTCATCGCTGTCAACAAAGTAATAACCTGTTGAAACAGGTGGTTGTGTTACAGGGTTTCCAATTTCCTGAAATGGCATTGGATAGCTTGTACCCTGATAAAATCCCGGAACTTCAAAAAGAAGACTTCTTCTTTGAAGTTCGTCGCCTACTTGCTTGCTATCAGTTGCAAACGTTGTGCTTGTGTAGAACAACAATCCGCATAGAGCAGCAATAAGTAGTAATCTCTTTTTCATAAGCACTCCTTGTGTTAATAAAAGCAATAAATTGAACATAAGTTAATTAGACAATATATTAATTTCAAATATCATAAATTCTTATCTTTTAAATCTCCAGCCTTTATCCTCGTATTCGAATATCCAGCCAACAACTTTTCCTTCGTCTATATCCTCAAAATTATCCCAATAATCTGAATTATAGGTAAAACGAGAACTTGTTTCATCAGCAGAAATTTTTTCAGCTTGAGATATTATATTATTGAATCTTTCTATCCATACCTGCATATTTGTTGGTCTTAGATCAATCCAACCTTTCTTGCACCAATAATTAATTAATTCTTCAGTAATCTCAATCAATTCATCAGAGCCAATATTTGGTACTATAAGATTTTTCCCTCTCAAATATTTCTTTCCATCGGGCAATAGAATTCCAAGTCCAATAGAAAGCATCTCACTTCTAAGCACACTATTTTTGCTGACTTCTTCAAATGCTTCATTAGAAAGCCTCTCAGGGGTATAATTACCAATATTTTTTATTTTCCCGACAACCAAATTTATTATATGAGCTTCGTAGAGTAGCTTTGACAGCCTTGGTGGTCCTAATGCTTCAAAAGCAATACTATGATTATTATGCTTTTTCTCTAATTCATTAAGCTTTCTTAAGGCTTGATTGTGAAGCATACCACCTCTGTAGGTTGGTCCGAGCGAGAAACTATCCAATCCTTGTATAATATCGTGTCCTGTATTTCCTCCAAGAATCTCGTATATGGTATAAACTGCAATATCTTCGGGGGTTACAACTTCCATTTGTCCTAAGGAACTTATTGCTTGAAATTCTCCCTTGGAAAAAATTCCATTTTCTCCGGTATCAATGAATACAGACTCATAATCTTTGTTTAAATCCTGAACGCCTGTCAAATCATCTTTGCGGAATGGTTCGTTTATTGATCTTGCGTCGCTGATATTCATATCAACTAATCTGATTGGTTGACCCTTTCTATAAACTTTGTCATAAGCAATTCTTTTCCATGCTATTGCGGCTGTTGGTTTGATTTCTTTTACTAATGGAGCGTTTGGAGTGCGTGCCATCAAAAAAAGTAAAAGAGTTTGAGCACCTGCAACACTCGATTTTGCTAAAAGCACTCTCGATGGGCTTTCCTCGCTGTGTGTATATGGTATGTTTAATCCCATTCCGCCTGTTCCGCTTGTTCCGATCTTAAAATACATTCTAACGCTATTATCAACAAGGCTTCTATAAACAAGCTGGACATGTCTTATTAGCTGAGGCATATAAATACTTGCAAGTAATCGCTCCACTGAATCTTCGTTTAGATTGTTTTTTGCCAGATCATTTCTCACAGCCCGGGTAGTATTATAAACATCCTGATAGGCAATTGCTGTTGCAGTATTAATACAATCAATAACTATATCTGGTTTTGTCTCACTTACTAATTCATATATGGTTGAACTCTTCAGAATGCTGTCATCAAGTTCATCATATATATCATTGATTACAAGCTTTCGCCAGTCCCGGTTTGCTAAAACATCTGACCAGTTGGTATCTTTGAATTCAGTGCGTGTAAAAATATTACCCCATTTTGGGATAAACATTTCAGGATTTTTGTTGCTATACTCTTTGCGAAGAGCTTCGACTGCTTCTTTTGCTTCATGTTCTCTTAAAGACGAAATAATAATTGCCGATGGATTATGCTCCATAAGTTTATGACAAATCGCTGAACCTACCAGCCCCCATCCGCCAAGTACCAAGATTTTCTTATCTCTGATTTCCATAAAAAAACAAAATAAATATTTACAACATATAAGTTAACAAGTTCTTAATTTACTAAATTCTTTGAATATAGCCAACAAATTTAGAGGTTTTTTTTCTGCTGATTAATTCTCCCAATTTTCAAATAACTTTTTTATAATTTGTCAATCTCAATATATTAAACACATAAAAAGCAAAAAGGTCTCAAAAATTTTTGCATTTTTTTAATTTTTTTTAAATTTTTTTTATTTTTTTTGAAATTTTATTGATGTTATTTCGCCGTAATTATTATATAATACAAGGACATATAACCCGAAAGGTAAATTCCCAATGTTTATAAAATTTTTTTCTCCAAATTCACTTATCATCTTAACTTTTTCACCTAGTAAATTATAAATTTCTGCTCTTTTGTAAAACGTGTGATTTTTTAATTCTAACTCTATGTTTGCTTCTGCAGGGTTTGGTGATAGAATAATTTCAGTATTACTGTTTTCAACAGAGGACACTATCGAAAATTTCAAAATTGTACCATTATCACCATAAGCGAAAACAATATTCAAACCATCTTTATTAAAAGCTCTAAACCCTCTGATATTATTCTTTGAAGGGCTTTGAACATTAAACCAATTAATTCCACCATCAGTTGTTTGCAATAGTAATCCATTACCCTTTGCAGTAAATCCTATCATATCATCAATAAACAATCCATCGGACAAGGTATTGCCAATTTCTCCCTGATAAACCTGATCCCAGCTTTTTGCTCCGTCATTTGTTTTAAATATAGCTTCCTGCCCGTTTCCTATACCGAAAATGAAACCAGTATCGGAATTAAAAAAATGCCATCCGCTAATTGAAATTTGCTTATCAGAAAAATCTGAATATATTCTCCATGTTTTTCCTGAATTACTCGAAAAAAATATCTTATCAGAAAAAATTGCATTTTCTCCAGCCAATGATAAGTAATTATTTTTGTTGAGAAAGATTATATCCCGGAAAATATCAGTATTATTGTTTGTTTTTGAATATTCCCAGCTTTCACCATCATCTTCTGAGTAAACAATAAATCCATTAAAACCAGTTACAAAAAATTTATTATCATTATCCTTTCTTATTTTCATTGCTCCGAAAGTTAAAGGCATCTTTTCACCATCAAATTCATAAAAATTCCATTTCTCCCCATTATCAACTGAGTAATATAAAACACCACACATACATCTTGCTGAATAACCGACTATATAGATTTTTTCGGGAGTTGCCTCAACCGAAAAAAAATAAAATCCCTTGACTTCTTCGATTTGCCAGTCCTTGCCAGCGTTTGTTGTCTTCAAAATTACTGAACGGAAGGAACTCCATCCAACAGCATAAGCAGTATCATTATCCAAAAAGCTTATATCGTAAATTGTCTCGTTAAGGTTCAATGATTTCGGGCTAACATCTATCCATTCTGATTTGAGATTAAGTTTAGTAACAAAAAAAAATATTCCTGCTGTTAATAAAAAAATTATTAACTTCGAACAAAAAAGCAGGCTATAGAATAATTTTTCTTTCATTTTAATAAGTTAAAATATATTGTCAAATTAAGAAAAAGAATTATAATTACTATACTTTGGTTGTAATCCATTTTTTCTTGTATAAAATTCTTAGACTCACAAAAGCAAAAACTAACTGGCTTACTAAAATACCATACCAGATACCCTGATAACTCAATGAAGTATAATTTGATAGTAGATAACATACAGGTAATTGTACACCGAAGAAAATAAAAAGAACAATTCTTAAGCTTCTGTTATAATCACCCGAGCCACTTATAACACGCAAAGAAACAATACCCACGGCAAATGGTATATATGAAAAAACCGCTATTCTAAGATATATGACAATTTCCTTGATTAGGACTGGATCACTAATAAATATTGAAGTGAAATACTCTCCGGCAAGAAAAACAAGTATTATCAATAAAACCAATAGAACAGAAAGCTGTTTGATTGAAGATAAATGATACTTAAAAATTCTGTCAATCTTATTGGCACCAAGATTTTGTCCTGTTATAATCTCTATAGCAGCACCAACCGCAAAAATTGACATAAACACAAATAAATCAACTCCTAAACCAAACATATAGGTAGTCAGAACAGTAACTCCGAACATATTTGCTATTGATGTGAGTATAATTCTGTTAACACTGACTGCGATAAGTTGAAGTGTTGCTGGCACACCAATTTTAAAAATCTTTTTGAAAATAATACTGTCAATTTTTAATGATTTCAGTTCAAGTTCAATAGGAGCAAACTTTTTGAGAATAAAAATCAGAGCAATCAAAAATCCTAAATTCTGGGCTATAGCCGCTGCCAGACCTGCTCCGTAAATTTCCATTCTCGGGAATGGTCCCAAACCAAAAATTAAAAACGGTGCGATAATTGCATTCAGCACATTTGCTGTAATTAATATCGTCATTGGAAAAACAGAATTACCCGAAGCTCTAACAATGGCATTGATATGAAAAATCAAAAAATTCGCAGGTATCCCGAATACAATCATTGACAAGTATTGAATCGAAAGAATCAATACCTCTCCTTTGATGTTCATAAGTGTTAGTATTAGCGGAGAGAAAAAATAAAACACTGTTGCCAAAATCACTGAAATAAATAACATCAGCAATAAAGACTGGGTAGCCGTGTGATTTGCCTTGCTTTTCTCTCCTTCTCCGATACGCCGTGCAACCACTACTCCAGAACCAATTGCAAAACCACTTGCAATCGAAAACAGGAAGAAAATTAACTGCTCGCATACTTTTAATGCAGCTATAGCTGTTGGACTTAAACGACTTACATAATACATATCAACCCAAGTATAAAGATTTTGTATTAAAAAGCTTAAAGCCAAGGGTAAGGCAAACTTCCTAAGTGATGAATCTATCGGTCCTGATATTAGATTAACGCTTTTGCTCACTTTATAAAAAATAAATTTACTCTATTCAACTCAGTAAAATTACTTTTTTTGTTTATTTTAGCAAACTAATATTGAAATTTTATTAAAATGTTTTTAACATAATTTTCAAAAAAAATCTTAGAAGATGATTATTGACATAATAATTATAATCTGCATTACTATACTAATATCCCGAACAATCATATTTTCCCTTGGTGCTTACAAAGAGAGAAATAAAAAAATTGAATTCTACAGCGAGAACGAACACCCACAAGTTTCGGTTGTTGTCCCGGCGAGAAACGAAGAGGATAATATCGAAAATTGCATCACATCAATCTCGGGTTGTAATTATCCAATTGAAAATTTTGAAATAATAGCCGTCAACGACCGCTCTACTGATAAGACAGGAGAGATTTTAGCAGAACTATCCAGAAAAATCAAGAATCTAAAAGTTGTTACCATTGACGAGGCTCATCTTCATATCAATCTGAAGGGGAAACCGGGCGCTCTACAATCCGGGATTGATGAAGCGAATGGCGAGATTATTCTTATGACTGACGCCGATTGCAAAGTTGGTCCTAACTGGATTAAAAAAATTTCCTCTTGTTACAAAAACAAACATATTGGATTTGTTGCTTCTTTTACTAATATCGAAGGGAAAGGTCTGTTCAACAGAATTCAGGCAATCGAATGGATTTATATGCATACTCTGGCTTGTGCCGGGATTGGTTTAGGGCATCCTCTCGGTTGTTTTGGTAATAATATATCAGTAAGGAAATCGGACTTCGATGAAATCGGAGGATTCGAAAAAATCCGCTTTTCTGTTACAGAAGATCTTGCTTTGATTACTGAATTTCACAAACAAGGCAAAGGAATTATTTATCTGGTTGACGAAGAAGCTGATATTGATACTCTCCCTTGCAGGACTGCCAGAGAATATATAAAACAACATCATAGATGGGCTATTGGTGGGATGGAGCTCGGCTGGAAAGCTGTGACTTTTGTGCTTTCTTCAATCTCTTTGTGGGTTGGTTTTATTATATCTATTTTGATTGGCAACTATTTCCTTGCTGCACTATTTCCTGTTATCAGAATAATAGGTGATTATATAGTTGTCCTGCCTTCAATTCTAAGACTAAAAAAATACGAATTAATACCATGGATCATTCCATCAGTAATTTTTTTTATTACATTAGAAGTTTTTGTTCCTTTTCTTCTTCTCAAAAAAACTATAACATGGAAAGACCAGTCTTTCAGAAGAGTAAAAAAATAAATTTTGATGAATACTTTAAATATCCGAAAGCAGAATAGTCCTTTGTTGCAAGATGTCCTTAAATTTATGAACTTTTTAAAGGACATACAAAATACTGCATCTCTTCTTGGATGGGATCAGGAAACCTATATGCCAGCTGGCTCGATTGTTTCGCGTGCAAGTCAGTTAGTAACACTTGAAACGATTGCTCACAGAGTGATTACTTCAAAAAAAGCAAAAATATTAGCAGATAAAATCGAAAAATATCTTGGTAATTCAAACTCATTTGAGAACAGAATCTTTTATACTTTTCTCAAAGAACATAAGCTTGCTGCCAAACTACCACGAGAATTCATTGAAAATATCACTAAGACAAGAGCTTTTGCAACCGAATGCTGGAAAAAAGCCAGACAGGAAAACGACTATAAAATATTTGAAAAAGATTTCGAACAATTAACAAACCTGAAAATTGAACAAGCCAATTATTATGGCTTTACCGAAAATCCTTATGACCCTCTGCTTGACCTTTTTGAGCCCGGAATGACTTTTTCTTTTCTCCACCCTTACTTCGAAAAAATCAGAGACTACACAAGAGATATATTAGATTATGCTCTGGATATTAGCTCAACAATTAATGATAATTTTCTCTTTGAGCATTATGATAGAGATACTCAATTCAATTTAGCAAAATATATCTGTGAAAAAATGGGTTTTGATTTATATTACGGAAGGCTCGACAAATCCATTCATCCTTTCACAACTTCTTTTTCACAGAAAGATGTTAGGATTACTGTTAGAGTCATCGAAAATGATCTCAGGAGTTGTATTTTTTCAGCTATTCACGAAGCCGGGCATGGATTATACGAGCAAAATATCAGCAATGACTATTACAGAACTTTTCTCGAAGAAGGTGCATCTTATGGAATTCACGAATCTCAATCACTTTTATGGGAAAAAATCATTGCCCGAACACTGGAATTTTCTTCATGGGTGTTGCCCACACTAAAAGAAAAATTCCCGTTACAACTTAATAAAATAAGCTCAATGGACTTTTTTAAGGCTATTAACAAAATCTCAAAATCATTTTTGAGGACTGAATCCGACGAACTGACTTACAATCTTCATATTATGATTAGATTTGAATTAGAAAATGATTTAATTAACAAAAATATTAGAGTAAAAGATATACCAGAAATTTGGAATCAGAAATTTTATGATTATTTTGGACTGAAACCAGAATCTTTAAGAGAAGGTTGCCTTCAGGACATTCACTGGGCTCATGGCAATTTTGGTTATTTCCCGACTTATACACTCGGCAAAATTTATTCTGCTATGATCTGGAAAAAATTACAGGAAGATTTGCCCGATTTAATGAGCAATATTAAAAATGGAAATTTTATTTTGATAAAAAACTGGCTACGGGAAAATATTCATCAACATGGAAAATTGTATGAGCCGAAAATTCTTATGGAGATGCTTACAGGTAAAATTCTCGATGTTGATGATTATCACTCTTACATTAAAAACAAAATTTCAATGCTGAATAATTCTTAATTTTAATTATTACTTTTTGTAACTTTTTTTTAAAATTTAGGTTAATTTAATTTGTTAATTATAATAAAATTACAATTGACTTGTTTTTTCATTCAATGAAGAAAATATTGAATATATTACTGGTAATTTTTTTCTTTTCAGCTTTAATAGCTCAGAAACCAATTAAAGAAAGCCAATCACAACCAATAATTTTAAGAAATTCAGACAGCCTCCTTGGCTCAAAAACAGAAGCTGGAAACATAAGAGAATTTATCGGGAATGTAGTATTCGAGCAAGGTAATGTTATTGTTAGAGGGGATAGAGCAATTCATTTTATTGATGAAAATAAAGCTGAAATATTCGGTAATGTGAAGATTTTTCAAGATGATATGCTATTGCAATCAGATGAGATTCATTATAATGGAAGCACTGGAATAGCAAAATCACCAAAAGGTATTTCCATAAAGGATAAAAAAACAATTTTAAGTGCAGAGTTCGGGGAATACAACACGAAAACTCAAATCGCAGATTTTATTAATAATGTCAATATTGCTGATGATACGGTTAAGATTAAAAGTGATTCTGCAAAATATTTTAGAAATAGCAGGATTAGTTATGTTTACGGAAATGTTAAAATCGAGGATGATTCAACAGTTATTATTGCAGACATTATTGAATATAATCGTAATGATCGGCAAAGCAAAGCTTACGGAAATGTTTTTATTCAATCAAAAATACAAAGGGTTTTCCTCACCGGGGATTCAGTTATGAATTATCCTTCGGAAAAATATACAATTGCAACCGGAAAGCCTACCCTGATTCAAATTGATACGTTAGACAAACGCAACGAAGTCATTGAATTAACAGATATCAATCCCCAGAGAAATAATCAACCTGTCTTCTTCTACAATAGATACTATGCACAATCAGAAAATAAATCCATTTTTAGCTTTAGACTTGATACAATAATCATATCAGCCGACACAATGGAATCTTTTCGTTCAGGGGGTAAAGAATTATATTATTTCAAAAAAAATGTTCAGTTTTTTGGGTCAAACATAAAGGGAAAAGCTGATTTATTAATCTACGACAGAATTCAAGATGTTGTTGAATTATTTGGCAACCCAATTGTATGGTATGATTCAACCCAGATTGTTGGTGATACATTAAAAGTTCAGCTCAAGAATAAAAAAATAAATGAGATTACTGCCTTAGGGAATGCTTTTACTGCTTCAAGAGATGACACACTCAACCCAACAAGGATTAACCAAATTTTTGGTCAAAGGATTTTAATCAGATTCGAAAACGATACAATTAACGGTGTATTCAGTTACGGTGATGCAAAGAGCCTTTATTTTTTAAGGGGCGAAGAATCTGAAGAAGGTGTTTCCCGTTACGGATGTGACTCATTATATGTTGAATTCAAGGATGGCAAAGCAATCAAAATCCATTGGCTTGGCTCAGTTGTCGGAGAGTATATTCCAGAAAACATTTTGTTCGATTCTCCTGAATATTACTTTCTTCCTAACTTTATATGGAATGACAAAAAGCCGGCAAAAAAACAAATTAAGATAAGATTTATTTGATAATTGATTGAAGTTTAATAAATTAATTTGGATTTAATTAATTAAAAGATTAAATTAAGCATAACTAAAAACGGAAAATTATTGAGAAAATTTATACTCATACTGACATTTTTATTACTTATAGCGGCATCGAAATCACCAGCACAGAGATCGTCCGCTTACGAAGGAACCTATTTTATAGTTGGTTTTATGCAAAACGAGACCTCAATTGACAGTCGTTACGGCGGTTTATTCCTTAGACTATTCATATCCTCAACCCAGAACGCAGAAATAAAAATTGTTATTCCAAGATCAACTGCAATATATGACACCCTTAAGTTTAATCTTTACAAGAATAAAGTTCTGGTTTATGATCTCCCAACCAGATTAGAAAACCGGGAATCTGAAATTATTTTAAGAAAAGGCGTAGAGATTTTTTCTGATGTGCCTGTTACTGTCTATGCTTTCAATACTCAATATCTGACCGGCGACAGTTACTCTGTTATACCAGTCAGCCATTGGGGAACAGAATACATATCATTAAATTATCCAAATGATCAATATAATTTGCCTGACGACCCAATCGGACCATTAGACAGCCTTATGCTGCTTGAAGCCCGAAAGAATCAGTTTATGATTATGGCTGCTTACGACAGCACTGAAGTAACAATCATTCCAAAAGCTATTACAACCGCAGGTAAGCAAATCAATAAATCTTATAAGATAACACTAAATAAGGGTGATTGTTATCTTGTTCAATCATTAGGTTCACAAAAAGGAACATCAGATTTAACGGGTTCAATTGTAAGGTCGAATAAGCCCATTGGTTTTTTGTCAGGACATGTCAGAACAGCCATTCCGCAGGATATTCCTCGTGACTCAAAAAACCATTTATGTGAAATGCTTATGCCGACTGATTCGTGGGGACGAAAATTTATAACAGTTCCCTTTGGAGTTAATGAATATGGAGATTTAATCAGAATAACAAGCATCAAGCCTAATACAAATGTTATTATTCAATATGGTAATTCAACAAAAAGTGCCTATCTATCGGAAATTGGATCTTTCGTTGATTTTGCACCTGTTGGCACACCGGCAATTATAACTTCAGATAATCCGGTACAGGTTGGGCAGTATATGATGCATATAGACGATCCTGACGATTCTCCTGATTACGACCCTTGTTTTGTTGTAATACCACCTTTGGAACAATACGTCTCAAATATAATATTTGAAACACCCGGGAACATTGTAACAATATCCCCACCCTCCAGAGGTGAACAATTTGCCGGGCATGCCATCGCTATAATCGCAGATGCAATTGCACTCAAAACACTTACCTTAGATGGTCAATACGTCAAAAACATATCAGCTATTGAAAGCAGGCAAATTGGTGATTACTTTTGGACCAGAATTAACCTTAAACCGGGTACTCACCTTTTAACTGCAGATTCAGGCAGTTTTTCAGGTATTATTTTCGGATATGGCAGAGCTGATGCCTATGCTATGGTTTTAGGTTCATCTCTTGCCAATCCATATAAAAAGGACACGATAGCACCTGAAATTATTATCACCGAAGAATGTGGTAATATCAACGGATTAGTTAGGGAAACACTCGATTCAAATACATCAGGATTTGACTTGTTCTATGTTTTAAATGAACTCACTTATAACTATAAATGGAAAATTGACAAAATCACTGCTGGAGTTTATGAGCTAAAATTTGAAGCAAAACCAATAGATATGCTCAAAGATGGTAGGTTTGCTATCGAAGTCAGAGATAAAAACGGGAATGGAACAAGATATATCTTTAATTATCAGGCACTGAAACTTAGTTTCCCTCGAGATATTCATTTTGGGGAAGTTGACTCTTATGATTCCGTATGTTATAAATTTAAAATTATCAATTCTGGTGATTCCATAGAAATACTTAGTGCTGACATCCTGAACGACGATAGAGTTAGATTTCAGATTTTGGATGCACTGCCAAGATTACTAAGAAAAAACGATACAATCAATGTTATTGTGTGCTTTGAGCCTCGGGGGGACACTTCCTCCTTAAATTCCATACTAAGGATTAACATAAACTGCGATAGATTGATTCAAATCCCTATAAAAGCAATTATCTCATCAAGGTCCCTTCTCACAGTGGGCTATGATTTTGGTAAAGTTAGAGTCGGGGATACCGTTTGCTCCTTTATTTATGCAATAAATAACGGTAATAGATCAATAAGACTGGATTCAATAGCGTTTGAGGATAATAATTATCTCTCCTATGATACTACCGGTTTATTTCCGAAAACTATAGATGCCGGAGATACTTTGAAAATTCCTGTGTGCTTCTCACCAATGGAAAGAGGCATATTCAAAAGTCAATTTGAATTCAAAAATCAGGCTAATATTGACAATATTGAATTTATTATCGGTCAGGGTATCGCCCCCGAAATAAATTCCTTGATAGTTGATTGGAGAAAGAGGCGAGTTGGAACCACAAACGACACATTGATTAAATTTACTAATTCCGGAGAAATAGAAGCCAGAATCAAATTTGAAAAGTTTGCCGTTTTTAATGATAATTTTATTGCTGATGAATTAGTATCGCTTGATACTCTCTTGCAACCTGACTCTTCTGTCTCTGTAAAACTAAGTTTTATTCCATCCATTAAGGGAAAACATAGAGCTGTAGCAAATTTTTCAACCGACTGGAGATTTCATAAACCGGTAAATATTGAATTGCTTGGAGAAGGAATAATTCCTGAAATCGAGGTAAAAGATGTCTATTTAGGCAGAGTCCCTGTTTTTAGCTCAGTTGATACCACTGCGCCAATTATCTGGTCAAAAGGTAGCGAATCTCTCACAATTGACTCTATAGTAGAAATAAACCCTATCCAATCTATTAATGTTGCTTTGAAAGATTCAAAAAATCTTATAATTGAGCCGGAAGAAAGTGTAAGCTCTTTAATTAAATTCAGACCGGAGAATGCTGGAATACACGAATTATATCTTGATATAACAAGCGATGCAGCTGAGAATTACCGAAGAGTCAACCACAGAATTCGAATATGGGGAGAAGCTTTTCCTTTGGACACTGCAGACGCTATAATGAAAATTTTTATTCCGGATAAAATTATTTTTTGCAAAAAGTCAAGAATAAATATTATTTTGCAAAACACTGGAAATGTTAAGTTAAAATTAACTGATTTAATCTTGGACAAGGGAAATAATTTTGCAGAATGGAGTCAACCTATAAATCTTCCAATTGATTTTTTACCAGATTCCATATTGAGTTTTGATCTTGATATTTTGCCAGAGAAGCACTATGATGGCAAGATCAATGTTAAAGCTATTTTTAATGATACTATCGTAAGAACGGCAGACATAATCATAAAACCTGTCTATGATAATCTGTTGATATTATCTCCAGAAGAAATAAAAGCAAACCCAGGCGATACAATAAAAATAAAAATATCCGGTAAATTCCCCAATAAGACAGATTTACCAGTTGATTTTTCAGTTGATTTCAAAATCAAGCGAAATGCCTTTTTACTTCTTAATTGTTCCAGACTGAAAATTCTTTACGGTTCTGATAAATCGAATTTTGTAGATGTATCTTATCTTCAATCACAAAATCATATTTCAATACGAAGTTCAGAAAAATTTTCAGTAATTTCGGATTTGACTGACTGGGAATTTGAATTAACTTTTTTAACTTTACTTGCAGAGACAAACTTGCACGAAATAAGTATAGAAGCAAATTCAGATGATTGCTTCAAACCTGGCTTGAAAGATATTTTGGGGATCGTAACCGATGTGTGTGCTTATGGAGTCAGAACAATAGAGCTGTTAAAGGATATTCCAATTATCGAAATTTACCCGAATCCAGCATCAGACATTCTAAAAATTGATATGCAATTATTCCAAAAAGAGAAACTTGAATTTAAAATTTTTGACTATTCAGGAAAAAAATGTTACGAAAATAGAATTTTTGATTTGGAAAAAGGTTTATATTCAATTAATTTTGAAATAAGTCATCTTAACGATGGCTTATATTTATTATTAATATCAAATAATGATTTTATCAGAAGAAAATTATTTATTATTTCAAAGTAAAGAAGGATTAAAATATGAAGATTCGATTACTTTCATTAGCAATAACATTTTTTTTGTTTTCAAATCTAAATTTTCTGTTCTCTCAGTTAGAAGCTGAAACAAACCCATTGGAACCCGGTTTTACAACTTCAAGAATTTATCTTGGTCCGGTTGCCGGTTACAATAGGTCATTACACACTGTTGACCTTTCATCTTTTGCCGAAGATCCACTATGTCCTTTCTTTACAAATGGAAGTGGTAATGGCTTCTTTGTGGGTGCTTTCTATGAACAATTTCTTGGTGGAATTAATTCAAAACATTCAATTGTTGCAAGAGTTCTTTATAACGTATTGCCTGCTTCTTTCAGCAAAGAGGGTGATACTTATCCTTCACAAGTTGAAGATCCAAACGATCCGACAAAAACTACTATTGTTTACTCTTCTACAAAGCACTCAGTTAATGTAGATTATAATATGCTTTCCTTCGACATTATGTATAAATTCAGAGTTGCCGGTGGTGTTGTACTTACTGTCGGTCCAACTTTTGACTTTCCTATGACTAAAAATCTTGAACAAAAATACGAGTTAATTGAACCCAACTATGTTAAATTCAAAAGAGATGAAGATGCTATCAGGGACAAAGGTTATAAATACATCAATAACGACAGAACAATTATAGTATATGACGGTGATATCGGTAGATCACCTCAGGAAAATTCAGCCGGATTTAGATTTGGATTGAAGGGTGGCATTCAATATGAAATTATCACAGGAAATATTTTTGACATTATTCCTGGCGTATTTTACAACCTTGGTTTGACCAATGCTACTGATGCTCAAAGCTGGAAAGTTAATGCACTTCAGATTGGTATTGATATAAGATTTGCCCTCTGATTTCAAGTTTTAATTAAGTAGTACACAAGTATAAAAAAAGCTGTCCATTCCTTAATCGAAGGACAGCTTTTCTTTTCTGTTTTAACTTTTTTTTTAAAAAGAATTTATCTTCCTCTGATGGTAGTCGCATTATCCTCTTCCCTATCGGTAATAATCTGTAATTCTGGCAATTTTCTTTGTAACGATAAAAGATAATCACAATCAATAAAATTTCCACGAATGAATATTGTTTTTAAACATTTCAAATTTTTTAAACTTAAGGGCAATCTTGTCAAATCATTTCCATCAAGATTAATTCTTTGAAGAAACTGCAAATTACCCAGAGATTCCGGCAAATCAGTCAGTCCGAGGTTTGTCAGAATTAATTCTTTCAGGTTAGTGTATCTAAGAATGTCTTTTGGTAAATCAGTGAGTTCCTGACCTGTTAGATCAAGGATTTCAACATTTTCGGGTTCGGCATTAGCTTCTTTTATAGATTGATAGACAATATAATTCTTAATTTCCGGGCAGTCAATATTATCATCGGTATTTTTAATAATAATTGGCTTAGGTTTATCCTTTATCTCTTCGTTACCAGAATTTCTATCTGTCAGATCTTCCACAGGAATCTTAGTAGAGCCATTTATCATCTGTTCTCTTAATGAATTTCTTATAGAATTAATTGCCAAAGGGCTACCATCACGCTGAGTAATAACTTTATCGAAATAGTTATAAGCCATATCAAAATAATTCTGTGCAATTCGAAGGTTATCTTTATTTCCTGTTTTTTTTGCTAAATCTCTATAATAGTATCCAAAATATTCATTAGCAACCCCCAGCCAATAATTATCCTTACTGCTGGATACAATTCTGAAACCTTTGTCCAGATAATCAAATGCAAGAGTAAGGTTATCCGCTTCACGATAAGAATTCCCAAGCTTTAAATATCTTTTGCCAAGTTCGGCTCCTGATTGGCTAAAAGAATGCTTTGCAGAAAATATCAGGAAAATAATTAAGAATAAAAATATTTTTTTCATTTGTTTCCTCTCTTAATATTATTTTGATTTAACCCATGGAGAAATACGAACACCTACTGTTACTGCCCCGTAGGGTGAATTTTTCAGGTTTTTTAATTCCCTGATATCATCAAATTGCATATCATCCCATGGATCATAAATTGAGTATGAGATAAACAAGCTCATTGGAATACTACTGATATGCATTATGTTACCTTCCACATATCCAAGAAAACCGCTAAGAGTTGCACTTTGATTTAATCCTTTCAATGCATTAAGTTCGCATCCATAGAATCCAAACCCCAAAGCACAGCCTAAAGTAACCGGTCCGGTTTTATAGCGTGGAGGCTTCAGAGCTACACCACCAGCATAGATAAGATCGGTTAATTTTGCCTGAGATGATTTCAACCTTAGTTTTGGGACATAAACATCAAAAAATACATCGAAATAATCACCAATGTCAATGATTGTAGCTAAACTAAGCTCTACCCTTCCACCAAATCCCAATCCGGATTCAACTTCAAAATCAAGATTTGTTTCTCCTCTCAAAAAACCAGCTAAAGAAAAGATAGGTTGAACTCTTTTAGTAGTTGAAGCCGAACCCTGTCCACCTAACAATGCACAAAATGATGAATCCAAAGTCCATATTCTACCAGCGAATCTCACAAGTTCACTTCTTCGCATTCTCTGGAAATTATCTGGAAAATTTGGTAGGCGTCTTGGAGGTTCTAATCCCTGTCTTATTAATTCTTTTTCAAGAAATACCCCATCATTATACATCTCTGTTATTTCTGTATAAAGCATAGTGGAGCTCATTTGCGAAAATTCTGGCATTTTGCCACTATAGTAACTACAGCTATAGCCAATGGATTTTTCTGAAGTAACTAAAAACAGACAAGATGCCACAAATATAAATGCAATCCATTTCATTAACCAACTCCTTTTGTTTAATATTTGATAATTATTCTTTGATTAGACCAGAAAATTTAGCATCCTGCCATATATAAATCTCCATTAAATCAATACAAACATAGCTAAATTTAAACAATAAATTAAATTAAATCTTGGCTAAAATTCTAATGTTGATAATTTGTGGAAAATTAGATTCTTAAGATTTTTCCTGAATAAAAATCGTAATAAATTCTTGATTGTTTATAACTATTTAAAACCATTTTTTCCTTTTGAAAAACATTAACATGCTAAATCCTATCATAAACATTATTAACATTATTAAAGGATAGCCCCATTTCCATGTTAATTCTGGCATATAGTGGAAATTCATCCCATATATACTGGAAATAAAAGTAAGTGGAATAAAAATAGTCGAAATGATAGTTAAAACCTTAATTATATCATTTAGCTTAAAACTGACGCTTGAAAGATAGATATCCATCATTTCTGCAAGTAGTTCGCGTTGTGTCTCGATAGTATCAATAACCTGAATAATATGGTCATAAAGGTCTTTGTAATAAATTCCAATTGCATTATGATTATCTCTTATGTCCATTTCCAGCTTTCGAATTATCTCCCTAAGTGGCCAGACAGCCTTCCTGATAAAAATTAAGTTTCTTTTTAAGTTATGTATGATATCCATTGTTTTTGTATTAGGTCCTTTTAGCATTTCATCTTCTAGTTCTTCTATTTTTTCTCCGATATCACCAAGAATAATGTAATATTTATCAACAACTGAATCCAGAAGAGAATAACTAAGAAATTCAATGTTATAATTGGTTAGTTTGGAATGCTTTCCTCTGAGTCTTTCTTTAACAAAATTAAAAATATCATTTTGACTTTCTAAGAAAGTAAAAAGGATTTTTTCTCCAATTAAAAATGCAATCTGCTCCGAATCAATCTCATTATCAGAACTCGAATAATGAATTAGCTTAAGCTCGATAAAAACGAAATCAGGGGTAATTTCAAGCTTGGGAAAATGCTCAGTATTAGCTATATCAGCAAGAATCAAAGGATGGATATTATATTTTGAACCAATGTCTTCGAGAATACTTATATCGTGAAGACCAATAATTTCGATCCAATAATTAGTATCATCTTCCTTGATTCTTAAATCGTTTATATCCTCTAATATATATTCTTTGCAAGTATCAGAGTTAAATTCAAAAACATTTATTGATATTTTCTCTGTCTTTTTCTCACCTATGAATACTATTGATTCAGCAGGTAATCCGTAAGATTTCTTTTTCATTAATGATAAAAAATTTCAATAAAACAATTTAAAATATTTAATTGATCTTATTATTTTGTTTAAAATAATTCAATTGAATTTTTAAAAATTAAAATTAATACAAAGTAATAAGATTACAAAAAAATTGATAAAAAAAACAAAAAAAGAGAGGGACTGTTTTTATTATAACAGCTTCATTTTTCTGACTAAAATAAACACCTATCACATAGTGATTAAATATTAGTAACAAAATAGCTACAAAAACTTTTTTATCGCACAGCGATTAAATTATTAAGATTTAAAGATATGGAAAAACCTAATCACTACGTGATAAAGGGCAGATGGGTCTGATATAAGTTACCATAATAAAATCACTACGTGATAAAGGGTAGATGGGTCTGATATAAGTTACCATAATAAAATCACTACGTGATAAAGGGCAGATGGGATTAATATAAGTTACTATAATAAAATCACTACGTGATAAAGGGCAGATGGGTCTGATATAAGTTACTATTATAAAATCACTACGTGATAAAGGGTAGATGGGTCTGATATAAGTTACTATTATAAAATCACCACGTGATAAAGGGTAGATGGGTCTGATATAAGTTACTATTATAAAATCACTACGTGATAAAGGGTAGATGGGTCTGATATAAGTTACTATTATAAAATCACTACGTGATAAAGGGTAGATGGGTCTGATATAAGTTACTATTATAAAATCACTACGTGATAAAAGGCAGATGGGTCTGATATAAGTTACTATTATAAAATCACTACGTGATAAAGGGTAGATGGGTCTGATATAAGTTACTATTATAAAATCACCACGTGATAAAGGGTAGATGGGTCTGATATAAGTTAC